>JAESFN010000046.1_pt1 | contig 472297 bp, 472 predicted proteins | sample 9269411 | NCBI WGS metagenome assembly JAESFN01 (sample SAMN14505399, study PRJNA617100) | algae metagenome | isolation source: Iphinoe sp. HA4291-MV1 and co-occurring heterotrophs from trail next to... | place: USA: Maunawili Falls, Hawaii | collected 2009-07-25
GAAGCAGGTCGTCGCGGCCGACGTGATCGTGATCCCGCGCTCCTGCTCCTGCTCCATCCAATCCATCGTCGCGGTGCCTTCATGCACTTCGCCGATCTTGTAGGACTTGCCGGTGTAATAGAGGATGCGCTCGGTCGTCGTGGTCTTGCCGGCGTCGATGTGCGCCATGATCCCGATATTACGGTAATGGTCGAGCGGATGGCTGCGGGCCATGATCGGTGCTTCCTTAACGATGTGGGGAGCGGGCATGGGCGCCCGCTCCCCACGATATAGGTAGGGTTTTTACCAGCGGTAGTGGCTGAAGGCGCGGTTCGCTTCGGCCATGCGGTGGGTGTCTTCGCGTTTCTTGACGGCGTTGCCGCGGTTCTGCGCGGCGTCCAACAGCTCGCCCGAAAGGCGCGCCGACATCGTCTTCTCGCTGCGGGCGCGGGCGGCGGTGATCAGCCAGCGGATCGCCAGTGCCTGGGCGCGCTCGACACGCACTTCGACCGGCACCTGATAGGTCGCGCCGCCAACGCGGCGGCTGCGGACCTCGATGCCCGGCTTGATGTTGTTGAGCGCTTCATGAAACACGCCGATCGGCTCACGCTTGGCGCGCTGCTCCACAGTTTCGAGCGCCGAATAGACGATCGTCTCGGCGACGGACTTCTTGCCGTCCAGCATCACCGAATTCATGAACTTCGACAGAACCTGATCACCATAGACGGGATCGGGCAGGATTTCCCGCTTTTCGGGACGACGACGACGAGCCATTTCAAACTTCCTTTATGATCTTCAGCCGATCCGAAACATGTCCGGGGCTTACTTTGGCTGCTTATTTCGGACGCTTGGCGCCATATTTCGAACGACTCTGCTTGCGGTCCTTGACGCCCTGCGTGTCGAGCACGCCGCGAAGCACGTGATAGCGCACGCCCGGCAAATCGCGCACACGGCCGCCGCGGATCAGCACCACCGAGTGCTCCTGCAGGTTATGCCCTTCACCCGGAATGTAGCTGATGACTTCGCGCTGGTTGGTCAGGCGGACCTTGGCCACCTTGCGCAGCGCCGAGTTCGGCTTCTTCGGAGTCGTCGTATAGACGCGGGTGCAAACGCCGCGCTTCTGCGGGTTCTGCTCCATCGCAGGGACCTTGGACTTGGCCTTCTGCGGGTCACGGCCCTTGCGGACCAACTGATTGATCGTCGGCATTGAAGCCCTTCACCTTGTGTTACCGGAAAAACCCGGCGGTTACTCTGCTGGCGCTCGAATCGTTCAAAAACAAAAGAGCCCGGTGACATCAGCCCCCTGGCCCCGCATGCGCCAACAATGTTCAAGCTCACCCGCTATTTCCGAAGGCATCAAACCACCGGCCGCGCGAGCGTGGCGGGCCTATAGCCGCGCTCTCGCCACCGGTCAACGGCCGCTTGGCTGGCGCTTCACCTCAGCCATTGACGGTGGCTCTAACCTCCTCGGCGCGGCGGCGATAGGCGTGCGCCATCGCCATGTGCGCAGCGGTCGCGGCGCGATGCGCGGCCGCGTGGGCAAGATCGGCATGTTCGCGGGCGCGCCGCGCCCAATATTCGCTTTGCGACTCTTCCATTATCATTCTCCCCGGCCCCGTCAGCCAACAGGCAGGCGAGTCGGTTATCCACAGTCTAGCAGCAAGGCGGTTCAAAATCGCTCCAAATCGAGACGAAATCGTCAATTCGACTCATTTCGAGGGAACTTTTTGCGAACCTTGAAAAAAGCGCCGTTTTTCGCCATTTAGGCATCATGCTGTCGCAACGGACTCGTTACGCTACCCGCGCTTTGCTTCATCTGGCGGATCGTTACGGGAAAGGCCCGGTGCAGCTCGCTGAAATCGCCGCGGCGCAGAACATCCCAGCTAAATTCCTGACAGTCATCCTGTCTGAGCTGGGCCGAGCGGGGCTGGTCGACACCCTGCGCGGCAAGGATGGCGGCTATTGGCTCGCGCGGCGCCCGAGCGAGATCAGCTATGGCGACGTGATCCGCCTGACGCGCGGCTCGCTCGCGCTGGTCCCGTGCGCCAGCCGCCTGGCCTATGAACCGTGCAAGAACTGCGTGACCCAGGAAGACTGCCGCATCCGTCTCGTGATGCTGCAAGTTCGCGACGAAATGGCCCGCATCCTCGATACGATGCGCCTCTCGGACCCCGTGCCGGTGCCACTGGAAGACGTAGCTGCGGAGTAGGCCGTAGGGGATTTGGTCGCGAGAGCTCGTTTCGCTATGCAACCCGAATGAGCCTTCCCGCCATTTTCGATCGCCTGCGGCTCCCGGTCGTCGGTTCGCCCATGTTCATCGTCTCCGGCCCGGAGCTGGTCATCGCCCAGTGCAAGGCGGGGATCGTCGGGTCGTTCCCGGCGCTCAATGCGCGGCCGCAGTCGCTGCTCGACGAATGGCTGCACCGGATCACCGAAGAACTGGCCGCGCACAATCGCGATCATCCGGACCGGCCGGCGGCGCCGTTCGCGGTCAACCAGATCGTGCACAAGTCGAACGACCGGCTGGAAGCGGACGTCGCGACCTGCGCGAAATGGCAGGTGCCGATCGTCATCACGTCCCTCGGCGCGCGCGAGGATCTGAACCAGGCCGTCCATAGCTGGGGCGGCATCACGCTGCACGACGTCATCAACGACCGGTTTGCCCGCAAGGCAATCGAAAAAGGCGCCGACGGGCTGATCCCGGTCGCGGCCGGCGCCGGCGGCCATGCCGGAACGATTTCGCCGTTCGCGCTGGTTTCCGAAATCCGGGAATGGTTCGACGGGCCGGTCGCGCTGTCCGGCGCGATCGCGAGCGGGCGCTCGATCCTCGCCGCCCAAGCGTGCGGCGCCGACCTCGCTTATATCGGCTCGCCTTTCATCGCCACCGCCGAGGCCAATGCCGATCAATCGTACAAGGACGGCATCGTAGCGGGCCGCGCGAGCGACATCGTCTATTCCAATCTCTTCACCGGCGTGCACGGCAATTATCTGCGCCAGTCGATCCAGGCCGCCGGGCTGAATCCCGACGATCTGCCCGACGGCGACTACAAGACGATGGATTTCGGCGTCGGCGCGAACCAGACGAAAAAGGCCTGGCGCGACATTTGGGGATCGGGCCAGGGCATCGGTGCCGTCACGAAAGTCGAGACGATCGCCGACCGCGTCGACCGGCTGGAACGCGAATATCGGGCCGCCAAGGACGAGCTTATCGCGAAGATGCGGTGACGCGCTACAGCGTCTGTTCGATGCGGCGGATGAGGTTCAGGGCCGGACTGTCCGGCTCCGGCCCGACCAGGCCCTGATCGATCCGGGCGACCCGTTCGTAAAGATCGAGGCTGGCGGCGACGATGTCACGCGCCCGGCCCGGGAGCTGCGCGACGGACTCCCGATCGCTCTCGGCGGCAAGGCCCAATCGGCGCGATTCATTTGCCGTCGCTTCGTCGATCTCGCCGGCGGCGATCGCCTTGCGAGTCAGCAGCCAGGCGATGACGTGCATCAGCCGCGTGGTGACTTTCAGCGACTCGCACGAGAAAGCCACGCGCTCGAACGGCTCCAGCGTGTCGCGGTCGGCTTTGCCGATCTCATCGAAATAGCCTCGCGCCTCGTCGGCGAGCACCATCGCCTCCGTGTAAAGGCTGTCGACCAGCCGCGCGGTCATCATTTTTCTGGCGTGATCCAAGGCCATAGCCCCTCCCCCTGCCACCGATGCCGCGCCGCGGGAATGGCGGAACGAGGTAAATCAGGCGATGATGTCGGGGATCAGCTGATCTTCCAGGATCGCGATCTCGTCCTTCAGCCGCAGCTTGCGGCGCTTCAGCCTGGCCAGCTGGAGCTGATCGATACGACCGGCGGACAATAGCGCGGCGATGGAATCGTCGAGGTCGCGGTGCTCGGTGCGGAGCGCCGCCAGCCGCTCTGCTATCTCTTCCTCGCTGATCCCCATCGCGCCCAAGACTATGCGCAATCGAGGCGATGCTCAAGCGGGCTGTCGCTTCAGCCCAAGCCGTTCGTCGCAGAAGCCGAAGATAGGTGGAGACAGACCCGGCAAAGCTGTGTTTTACTCACTGCCCCATCAGCGAAACGAGAGGAGTCTCACGCAATGGAAACTGTGCATCTGGCCGCCCTTGAAGCCAAGCATGCAGGGCTCGACGCCCGCCTTTGCAGCGAACTGCAACGCCCCGCGCCGGATGATAACGCGATCGCCAGTCTCAAGAAGCAGAAACTCAGACTAAAGGACGAAATGGCCCGACCCTGACGGGTAGCGGAGCGATGTGTCGCCGGCTCAATCGGCCGGCGCGTTCCGCGCCTAATATTTCAGCAGACGATTGGGGACGATGATCGGGGCGACGAACCCGGTTCCCGACTTACTCGCACCGCCGCCGACCGGCTTGCGGGCCGCTTCCGGATCGATGTCCTTCTCGAAGCGAACGCCGATCCGCCGTCCTTCGACCCAGGCGACTTCCCCTTTTACTCTGCCGATATTGCGAAGCTCAGCGATGACGCGGTCGCCGGGCGCCAGCTCTGGATCCGGCTCATCCGGAAACTCCAACATCATGCCGCCGGCGGACAGATTGCGGACGCGGGCCGCGAGCGCCTCGTGTGGACCGCTCTTCAAGCTCGTGCCGAGAAAGAAGTTCAGCCGTTCCGAAGTCCGGTCGCGCGCCCCGTCTGCCTGCATCGTCGCGTCGGGTTCGGGCTGCATCGTCATGTCCTTGCAGTCCGATAGGCGAAAAATGGTCGATAAGCGGTAAAGGAATCGCCGTGACTATTCGTCGCGCGAGACTTTTTCGTTCCGCTCGTGCCGTTCCTGCGCTTCGACGGTCATCGTAGCGATCGGTCGGGCTTCGAGGCGGCCAAGCGAGATCGGCTCACCGGTCACTTCGCAATAGCCATATTCGCCTTCTTCGATACGCTGCAGCGCGGCGTCGATCTTGGAGATCAGCTTGCGCTGGCGGTCTCGGGTGCGCAGCTCGATGCCCCAGTCGGTTTCGCTGGAGGCGCGGTCGGTCACGTCCGGCTCGCGCAGCGATTCGGTCTGGAGATGCGCGAGCGTTCCCTGCGCTTCGCGCAGGATCTGCTCTTTCCAGTCGATCAGCTTACGGCGGAAATACTCGACCTGCCGAGCATTCATGAATGGCTCGTCGGTGCTTGGCCGATAATCGTCGTCATTCACGGGTGTCGGCAGATGGCCGCCCCCCTCAACGCTACTCAACGCCGTTGCCATAATCGTCTCCGCTCCCACCGTCGCGGCCCAACTATGATGGAGGGTCCGCGCCCCTTTGCCCGGAGCGGCCTATAATCGCGCGCAACACACTGCACAAGCGGCGGAATCAAACCGGACTTTCATTTCGTCGCATCGTGTCCCGGCTTGGCGCAAATTACTGTGGATCAAGCTGAAAGAGCAGATCTGCCGGATCAAGCGCCGGCGATTATCTTCTCGATCTCCTCGACAGGATGGTTGGTGAGGTCCTTGGCCAATTCGCCAACCAACCGCTTTTCAACCTCGCTGTGATAGTGTTTGCGCAGTTCGCCCAACGTCGACGCCAGCGCGACGATCACCAGTTTCTCATACTCGTTCGCAAGCGCGCGGCGCTTCAGCATGTCGGCCGCGTCGGCGGCGAAACGCTGCTCCTCCAGTGTATGAAAGTCGGTTGGCTCATAGGCACTGCGCCCGGCCTTGACAGACATACCCGATGCGCCCGCCGCGCCACCCGCCGCCGAACGGCCCGGCGTGTCGCTGCCCTGATCGCCCGTCTTCGCATCCCTGTGTTCGCTGGCACTGACGACCCGCAGGTTTGGAAAGGCCTCGTCACCCTCGTTGCGGAAGAACAGCGCCTTCTTGCCGTCGGCGACCAGCACATAGCTGTCATGCGGGATCCGCATCGCGAAACCTCCTTCGATTTGCTTCATGAACGCGCTGACCGGACCCAGGGTTGCGCGGCCTGTCACGTCCCGCCATAGCGCCGGCCCATGCATGACATCCGCCTGATCCGGGACAATCCCGACGCCTTCGACGCCGGCCTGAAGCGCCGTGGGCTGGAACCGCTGGCGATGGCGCTGACCGCGCTCGACGAACGCCGCCGGGCCGCTCAGACCGGGCTGCAGGCCGCGCTTGCCCGCCGCAATGAAGCGTCCAAGGCGATCGGCCAGGCAAAGGCGCAGAAGCGCGAAGACGACGCGCAGGCCTTGATGGCCGAGGTTTCGACGCTGAAGGAACAGGTGCCGCAGCTCGAAGATGCCGCGCGCGAGGCGGACACGGCGCTGGAAGCCAATCTCGCCGTCATTCCCAACCTGCCCGCGCCCGACGTGCCGGACGGGCTGGACGAAGCGGACAACCTGCAAGTCACGATATGGGGCGATCCGCCCGAAGGCGATTATCCCGAACATCCCGATTTCGCGGGACCTTTGGGCCTCGACTTCGAAAGCGCCGCGGCGATCGCCGGCGCACGGTTCGCGGTGCTGAAAGGCGGCATCGCCCGGCTGCACCGGGCGATCGGTCAGTTCATGCTGGACCGCAACATAGCGGAATGGGGCTATACCGAAGTCATTCCGCCGGTGCTGGTGCGCGACGAGGCGATGTTCGGCACCGCCCAGTTGCCGAAGTTCGCGGAGGACAGCTTTCACACCACCGATGGGCGCTGGCTGATCCCGACCGCGGAGGTCAGCCTCACCAATCTCGTCCGGGAAAAAATCCTCGACGAGAAGGAGCTGCCGCTGCGCTTCACCGCGCTCACCCAATGTTTCCGCGCCGAGGCGGGGGCCGCCGGCCGCGACACTCGCGGCCTGATCCGCCAGCATCAGTTCGAGAAGGTCGAGCTCGTCTCGATCGTCACGCCCGAGGCAGCCGCCGACGAGCATGAGCGAATGACCCGCGCGGCGGAGTCGATCCTGGAAGCGCTGAACCTGCCCTATCGCCGCATGCTGCTCTGTGCGGGCGATATGGGCTTTGCCGCGACCAAGACCTTCGATCTCGAAGTCTGGCTGCCCGGTCAGGCGCGCTATCGCGAGATTTCCAGCTGCTCGAACTGCGGCGACTTCCAGGCGCGGCGTATGAACGCCCGCTTCCGGCGCGAGGGCGGCAAGCCGGAGTTCGTGCACACACTGAACGGCTCCGCACTAGCGGTTGGCCGCACGCTGGTCGCGGTGCTGGAGAATTATCAGCACAGTGACGGCTCTGTGCGCGTGCCTGACGCATTGGCGCGGTACATGGGCGGCATCTCGGTGCTGGAGCCGGCGTGATGCGTATCCTTCTGACCAATGATGACGGAATCAATGCTGGCGGCCTCAAGGTTCTCGAGGAACTTGCGCGCCGCTTCTCCGACGATATCTGGGTGGTCGCACCTGCCGAGGAAGAGTCGGGCACCGGCCATTCCCTGACGCTGAGCCGGCCGATCCGGCTGCGCAAGCTGGGCGATCAGCGCTATTGCGTGACCGGCACGCCGACCGACAGCGTGATGATGGCGGTCGGCCATCTGATGCGCGAGGTGAAGCCGGACCTGGTGCTGTCGGGCGTCAATCGCGGCGCTAACCTGGCCGACGACATCACCTATTCCGGCACCGTCTCTGCCGCGATGGAAGGCGCGCTCGCCGGCGTCCGCGCGATCGCGCTCAGCCAGGTCTATGCTCGCGAAGGCATGGGTGACACCGTACCGTTCGACGCCGCGTCCGCTTGGGGCGAGCGCGTCCTGACGCCGTTGCTAAAGCAGGATTTCGCACCGCGCACGCTCATCAACGTCAACTTCCCCGCCCTGCCCGCCGATCAGGTGAAAGGCATCCGCGTGGTTTCACAGGGTTTTCACGATTACGGCCGCGCCCGCATCGACCAGCGCACCGATCCGCGCGGCTACGACTATTTCTGGTTCGGCCTGCGCCCGATGGTCCAGACTCCGGGCCACGAGACCGACATCGAAGCGACCGCGGACGGCTATATCTCGGTAACACCTCTCCAGCTCGACCTGACGCACAGGAAGAGCCTCGGCGCGTTGCAGGCTGCTTACGCCTGATCCGCGGCGTGTCGCCCCAGATGATGGCGTCCCCACGATCTGACCGCGTGCATCAGCGGCCTGATCGTTTCGCCATGCGGCGACAACTGGTATTCGACATGGGACGGCGCCATCGAATGCACTGTTCGCACGATCATCCCCTCCTGCTCCAGATTGCGCAGCGTGTCGGTCAGCACCTTGTGCGAAACTTCGGGCATCAGCCGCCGAAGCTCGTTGAACCGTCTGGTGCCGGTGTCCAGGAAGAACAGGCAGATCAGGCTCCATTTGCCGCCGATGACGTTCAGCGCCGCCGTCATCGGGCATTTGGTCATCGGCGTCGGTTCCTCGACCGGATCAAGCATCGCCATCATCGTCCTTCAGTTACCAAAATGTGCGTCCTTGCGCTTGTCATAGCCTGCTCGGCATCACAGCGGCGAGAGGAAGCCGGCAAATGATCTTCGAAATGCGCACATACCGCGTCAAACCAGGAATGCGCGCGCAATTCCTGGCGTTATTTCGCAGCAAGACGATGCCCGAACATGCCCGGCTGGGCATGCCCGTCATCGGCCCGTTCCTCAGCGTCGAAAATGACGAGAGTTTCGTGTTCCTGCGCGGCTTTTCCGACATGAAGGCACGCGAAACCGTCAAGGCCTCATTCTACAAAGGGCGGTTATGGCGGAAGGAGCTGAAGGACGTGCTGATGCCAATGCTTGAATCATATGATGTGATGGTGGTCGATGACGCAGAAGGTCAATTGAGGGGCGTCGCCGCATGAGCTTGCTTGGCATTTTCGTATTGGGTCTGCTTGCCGCAGAACCGGCACCTGCTCCTTCGACCCAGCCTGCAGTCGCATTCTCCCGACGCGACCGGCAGCACGACTTCGATTTCGAGATCGGGAACTGGGCCACGCAAGTGCGGATACGGCGCAACCCGTTGAGTGGTCAGCCGCCGGTCTGGGCCGATTATGAGGGTACTAGCTTGGTTAAACCCATCTCGGGCGGGCGGGCCAATTTCGTCGAACTCGCCGTGTCTGGGGCCGCAGGCCGGATTGAAGGCGTGTCCCTGCGGCTTTACAATCCACAGGCCAGCCAGTGGAGCCTCAATTATGCAGGCTTCCGCGACGGCATGCTGACCGCCCCCGTCTATGGCGGCTTTGACGGCAGTGGCCGAGGCGCTTTCTATGGCCACGACATGATGGAAGGCCGCGCCATCGCAGTGCGATTCATCGTCACGCGCATCGGCGCCGACAAGATCCGCTTCGAACAAGCCTATTCGGCAGATGGCGGCGTAACCTGGGAAGACAATTGGATCGCTGTCGACACGCGTTCCTAGCGCCGGAGAAAAAAATGCGCGCATTGGCGATCATCCTTTTCATCACGGCGAGCGCGGTCGGGAGCGCATGCCGCGGGCAAAGTTCGACAGCGGCGCCACCCGACCTCGCCGCGGCCGTCGCGAACTACGATCGGGCGACGATCCGGAAGGACATTGCCGCGCTGTCGCGCATCGTCACCGATGACTATATGCTGGTTAACTCGGACGCGACCGTGCAGGACAAGGCATCCTATCTGGCAGACTTCCGCGTGCCGGGCTTCACGATCGCGCCATACCGGCTAACGAACCCGACCTTCAAATCGCTTGGCGACGTCGCCCTGACCGGAGGCGAGATGGACCTGAGCTGGGCGATCGACGGCCGCCGTCAGACCCGCCATTTGCGTATCACGCATGTTTGGGTGCGGCGCGACAATGGCTGGCATATCACTTTTACCCAGCTCACCCGCGCAATAGGCGACTACTAAGCTCGCACCTGTTCGCACTGAAGAAACCTGCAGCGTAGCGCTGTGTGGCGCGTCTTCTCAATGGCACTGCAGTCCCCACCCGCCCAAGGTCAGCATGGTCTCGCTCGGCTGCCGGAAGGCACTGGTCGTTAGCCGAACCAGCGGCGCTTCAGCGCATCAGGCCTGCCGCACGCAAGGCGTCCTCGATGACCTTGCCTGGCCCAGACGCGTGTCGAGGCCCGTTCCAGGGTGCGTTCGTTGCGGCCGGGATGGCCTCAGCGGTCAGCTTGACAGGTCGCGCCTTCACCGATGGAGGCCGCGTTTCGAGTCCCCAGAACCGTGCGATGTGGCGCGTGGATGAGATGCCGACGTCAAGCATATGTGCACCCGCCACGCCGACCCCGTCATCGCCTGCCGTGGCGAGCGGCGTACCATGCCCCATGCCATCGATCGAATAGGATTCGATCACGTCCCGGCCGGCGGCGTCGGTCCAGACTTCGCGCGGATGACCGTCCACCTTTTCGATGCGCGACGGGCGACCAGACAGACCGTGAAGCGGCAGCCATTGAGCGGCAATGGCTGCGGCGTTCGTCGCATCCACCGTCCGATCCGCGCTGCCATGCCATATCGAGATGGTCGGCCACGGCCCCTTATGATCCGATGACGCGAGGACCGTCGCGGAATGGTCATCCTGGGTCGCCGCGCCGCGCATGCGCTGGAACGCCTCGGGCATGCTCATCGCGCAGCCATGCGGAAGGCCCGCGATGATCGCGCCTCCAGCAAACACTTCCGGATAGGTCGCGAGCATCGTCGAGGTCATGGCGCCGCCGGCGGATAGGCCCGTCACAAAAATGCGCTTACGATCGATGCCGTGGTCGGCGACCATTCCGTCGATCATCTGCTTGATCGAAAGCGCTTCTCCCGCGCCGCGAGCGGTGTCTCCGCCCTCGAACCAGTTGAAACACAGATTGGGATTGTTCGATCGCTGCTGCTCCGGATACAGCAATGCGAAGCCCTGCTCCTCGGCGACTTGCGACCAGCCCGAGCCGCGATCATAGCCCTCGGCGTTTTGGGTGCAGCCGTGAAGAACGACGACGAGCGCGGCGCCGCGCGCCATCCCTTTGGGAATGAATGTCTTGGCCAGCAATGCGCCCGGGTTGGTTCCAAAACCGCTCAATGGTCGAAGACGCGCACCTGCGTCATGCCCAACGCCGGGGACGGCCTTCAAAAGCCCAAGTTTGACAATGGTGTCTGACAAGCGATGCATCTCGCGCTCCTGTACCTGCAGCCGGACGGCTCTGGACTGCTATAACATGCCAAATCGAAAGAGATGCTGCACTGCACAATAAATCTGCGGCGGGATCGACCCTGACTGCTGCGACTGGAATTCCGCGCGCGTCTGCACTATGTGGCGCGCCTTCCCTATGGCTACCACTCTCCCCACCCCGCCCAAGGTCGGCATGGTTTCGCTCGGCTGCCCGAAGGCGCTAGTCGATAGCGAACGCATCCTGACCAAGCTGCGTGCAGACGGCTATCAGATGTCGCCCGACTATGCCGGCGCGGACGTCGTGCTGGTCAACACTTGCGGCTTCCTCGACAGCGCCAAGGAAGAGAGCCTGGAAGCAATTGGCGAGGCGATCGCCGAGAATGGCCGGGTGATCGTTACCGGCTGCATGGGCAACGAGGCGGATGTTATCCGCGCGCGGTTCCCAAGCGTCCTCGCCGTCACCGGCCCGCATCAATATGAAGCGGTGGTCGGCGCGGTGCACGAAGCGGCGCCGCCGGTCCCCTCCCCTTTCGTCGATCTGGTTCCGGAGGGCGGGCTGAAGCTGACGCCGCGCCACTACAGCTATCTGAAGATTTCGGAGGGCTGCAATCACCGCTGCGCCTTCTGCATCATCCCCTCGATCCGCGGCGACCTGGTCAGCCGCCGCCCGGACGCGATCCTGCGCGAAGCGGAGAAACTGGTCGCGGCGGGAACGCGCGAGCTGCTCGTCATCAGCCAGGACACTTCGGCTTACGGCGTCGATCTGCGCCACGCCGAATGGAGCTGGAAAGACGCACCCGTTCGCGCGCACATGACTGATCTGGCCCGCGAGCTGGGCAAGCTGGGGGCTTGGGTCCGGCTCCACTATGTCTATCCCTATCCGCATGTGGAACAGGTCATTCCGCTGATGGCCGAGGGGCTGATCACGCCGTACCTCGACATTCCGTTTCAACATGCCTCGCCCAAAGTGCTGAAGGCGATGAAGCGCCCCGCCAACGACGCCAAGGTGCTAGAACGGATCAAGGCTTGGCGCGCGATCGCTCCCGATCTCGCCATCCGATCGAGCTTCGTGGTCGGCTTCCCTGGCGAGACCGAGGAAGATTTCCAGTATCTGATCGATTGGCTCGACGAGGCGCAACTCGACCGGGTCGGCGCGTTCCGGTTCGAGCCGGTCGACGGCGCCGCCGCCAACAGCCTCGCCGACCCTGTGCCGGAACCGGTGAAGGAAGAGCGCTACGCACGGATCATGGAAAAGACGGCGGCGATTTCCGCCGCCAAACTCCAGGCCAAGATCGGCCGCACTCTCCCGGTCATCATCGACGAGGTGGACGAAGAAGGCGGCGCCACCGGCCGCAGCCAGGCCGACGCGCCCGAGATCGACGGCCATGTGCTGCTGCGCGATTCAGGTCATCTCAGCCAAGGCGAAATCGTTGAGGTGATCATCGAGGATGCGGACGAGCACGACCTGTTCGGCGTGCCGGCTTAGTTCACCGCGAACGCGTCTTTCCAATCCGGCTTCACCGCAGCGATCGTCTTCGCGTCGAACGGCAGTTCGATCGCGTAGGTGCCTTCCGCATAGGGGCCGGCTTCGTACGGCCCGATCACGATTCGGAACGTGTCGAGCGCCTTGCCGCCCTTCGAAACCGGCAGCAGCACCTGCTTCGCCATATCGACGCAAGTCGTGAAGCCACCGATCTGGTTGGGATCGCCGCGCTTTACCGGCTCGCCGCGCTTCTCTTCCCGCTGCCGGTCGAGTTCCTGGCAGAAACGGTCGTTCGCCAACCTCTTGAAGGCCGCGATATCGACCAGCGCGCCGGTCGCCAGCCGCTTACGCGCAGCCTTGTCCCAGATGATGACGGTATTGATCGGATATCCGTGCGCACCGCCGGTATACACATAGCCGTCGCTCTGCAGCACCAGCAGGCGCGGGATATCGGCGACGACGGCGAATTTCTCTTCATAGCTATGGTCGTGAAACGGGTAGCCTTCCTTCTTGGCCGAAGCCTGATCGTCCGCCGCCGCCTTCGCCGTCTTGCCACGCAGGGACTCCGCGTTTCCACGCAGCCACCTGTCGAGTTCCGGGATGCCGGCCGCGGCGGCGGGCCATGCATAGGTGAACTCCAGCCCGTCCTTGTGCGACTTGATCTCGGCCGGCCGTGCCGGCGCGGCGGGACTAGGAGTGGCGGCGGGCGTGGCAACAGCGGGCGTGACAGTATTGGCAGGCCCAGCTGGCGACGCTTGTTCTTTCTTGCCGCACCCCGCCAACAAACTGGCGGCAAGCAAGGCAATCGACAATCTGGCCAGCAGCATCGGAAGGGCTCCTCTATGGAGCAACTCTAGAGCGCCGCCGCCATCTCCGCCAGTTTCGCGATCGTGTTCATGTTACGCGCGGTGCCATTGGCGGCCGCCGGAATCTTCAGCTTCGAATCCGCCATGCCGTCACCGTAGTGGACGTAGATTTCGCGCGCGCCCAGCCGTAGCTCCTCGCCATTTTTATGACTGATCGTCTCCAGAGCATCCTTGGCGGGAGCGCTGTCGAGAAAGATGGCTACGGTGCGGTTTGGCGCCTTATCCGCGAAGGGATTAGCGCTGAGCACCGCCTGCATTTCCTCCGGCGTGCGGACCAGCACGCCGACCGGCTTGCCAGCATAGGCTGCGAGCTTCCTTTCCAGCGCTGCCTTAACCGCTGCCTCGCCGGCCTTGGCTTTGAAAACGACGTTGCCACTGGCGATATAGGTTTTGACCTGTTCGAAACCGGCCGCTTCGCACATTGCTGTCAGTTCGGCCATCGGCAGCTTGCCGGTGCCGCCCACATTCACGGCGCGCAAAAGGGCGATGTACGGCTTCATGGCCTCCTTAGCCTGCGGTTCTTGCGCGAGCTAGAAGCGCAGCCGTCCGCCGAGCGACAGGCGCGAGTCGCCCGATGTTCGCCAGTCGCCGCCCAGCGCCGCGCCGACGTCGCTGACGCGCTGCCGCCGTGCATCGACCGAGAGAGACCAGCCGCGCGCCGTGCTGCCCTGCTGATAGAGCGTGCCGCTCAGCCGCACGCCCTGGCTGTGCATCGGCTTGCCGGAAACGAGCTCCGCCGCCTGCGCCATCGCAGGGTCGATGCCGTTCGCCGGGCCGTCGCGAAAACCGCCCAGCTCCAGCGCGCCATCGTCGCTCCACATGCCGACCGCAGCCGAGACCGCGCGTGACTTGCCCTGCTTCGAGACGCCGATGCCGACCCGCTCGTTGCTGCTGAGATCGCGCGTGAACGATGGCCCGGCATAAGCTGGCGCACTCGCCCAGGCGATGGCGCACATTGGCAGGAACTGGAAAATCCGCATGCGACCGACCCTGTTCCTCGCACTTTGCGCTTAACGCATCGATATGCGAGGGATTGTTAAATCGTGATTGCGGAAACGCCCATCGTGACAGATTTTTCCCTGCTAGTCCTGCCGGATCGCGGCCAGGCCGCGCGATCGATCGGACTTGTCGACAAAGCAGGCCATGAGGCGTGGCTGAAATCGCTTCATCCGCGCGCGAAAGCGGCGGCGGCGGCGCAGCGTTTCGCGGCCAAACCGGGCGAGATCGCGATCCTGCCGGGCGACGCGGCCGACGAGTGGAGTGTCGCGATCGGTGTGGATAAGCCGGACGCGCCGGGACCCTGGGGCTTGGCGAAGGCGGCGGAGGCGCTACCGGAAGGGTCGTACCGGCTGGAAACGAGTCCCGGCCAGGCATCGCTCGGCTGGCTGCTCGCCCAGCATCGCTTTGATCGCTACAAAAAAGGGGAGAACGGCGCCGGGCCGCGGGTGCTCCTGACTGCAGATGCCGCCCGGATCGACGAGACGGTGCGGCTGGCAGCAGCGGTCGCCCTCGTCCGCGATCTCGTCAACACACCGACCGAGGATCTTGGCCCCGCCCAGCTCCAGACCGCCGCCGAGCAGGTCGCGAACGAGTATGGCGCCACGATCCGCGTCACATCAGGCGACGAACTTGAAACCGGCTATCCGCTGATCCACGGTGTCGGCCGCGCCGCCGCGCGCGATCGGGCGCCGCGGCTGATCGAAATCGAATGGGGCATCCCGTCCCATCCCCGCATCGCCATCATCGGCAAGGGCGTGTGCTTCGATACCGGCGGCCTGGACATCAAGCCCGCCGGCGGCATGCGGTTGATGAAGAAGGATATGGGCGGCGCGGCGCACGCCCTCGCCCTTGCCCGGCTGATCATGGGCGGCCGCCTGCCGGTGCGCCTGCACATGCTGATCCCGGCTGTCGAGAATTCGATCTCCGCCAATGCCGTGCGGCCAGGCGATGTGCTGCACAGCCGCAAGGGGCTGACGGTCGAGATCAGCAACACCGATGCCGAAGGGCGGCTGGTCCTGGCCGACGCGCTCACCCGCGCGGGTGAGGAAAAGCCAGAACTGATCATCGATTTCGCGACGTTGACCGGCGCTGCCCGTGTCGCGCTCGGCCCCGACCTCCCCGCGACATTCGTCAACGACGATGCACTGGCGGCGGACCTGCAAGAAGCCGGCGCCGCCCAGGCCGACCCGCTGTGGCGCATGCCACTTTGGGCCGGCTATGACGAGATGCTCAAGTCAGACATCGCGGACCTCGACAATGCGCCGGAAGGCGGCATGGCGGGAGCCGTCACGGCGGCCCTGTTCCTGCAGCGTTTTGTCGATTCCGCGACGCCTTGGGCGCATCTGGACACGTTCGCCTGGCGGCCTTCGGCGAAGCCGGGCCGACCCAAAGGCGGCGAAGCCTTGGGGCTGCGCGCGGTCTTCGCGGCCCTTCAGAAACGCTACGCCACACAGGCATAAAGTTAATTTTCGATACTGACGCGAAACCGACGCTTCCCCCACGCGTTCGACAGACCAAACCCAAATGCCATCCGAATCGCCACCGGTTGATGCGGATGGCGAAGGAGAAAGTCCGTGTCGGAAACCGGTCTACAATCCTGGATGCGCACGTTGCTGAGTTACGTGCGATCCGGCGATCCCGATCTCACCAATCGCCAGATGGCGTTGCTTCTGCTCGTTTATCTGAAGCCTGGGCCGCACACCGTGCGTGGCCTCGCCAAGGCCCTGAACGTGTCCAAGCCTGTCGTCACCCGCGCCTTGAACAGGCTTGGCGCGCTGGGCTATCTGCGCCGCCAACGCGACGATGCGGACCGCCGCAACATTTTCGTCGCGCCGACGACGGAAGGGGCGGATTTCCTTGAGCACTTCAAATCGCTCATCGGCGGTGGCGGCAACGGCCAAGGCAGCGAGAAGCGAAGCCAGCGCAACGACGTCCGCGAACCGGCCCACGCCTGACCGGCGCCGGTTCGCGCTTTGCAGCCCCTCGCGGGCCATCGATCATCGTACCAACGCCGCGCGACGCGATCTGGCGGAGATCGCGCTGGCCGGGCGGTGGTTCGCACCGCACTATTCGGTGCCGGACTTGCTGGCCGGTGGGGCAAAAGGTTCCGACATTCTCGCCGCGCCGGGCGGCAAGCGCATAAGCCAACTGCTGCCGGGCGAGCCTTTCGCTGTCGTCGAACATAGCGGCGGCTGGGCCTGGGGCTATAGCGAGCATGATCACTATGTCGGCTACGTGGCTGCGGAAGCACTGATGCCGATAGCCCGGGCCGTCGCCGCATTGCCGCCCGAGCTGGGCGCTGTCGAAGGCATTTCCGATCCAGTCGCGATCGCCGAGCGGCTGACCGGCATGACGTATCTATGGGGCGGGCGTGGCCTCGGCGGCATCGATTGCTCCGGCCTGGTCCAGCTATCCTATGGTCTCGTCGGGGTGGCGATGCCACGCGACAGCGACCAGCAGGCAGCGCTCGGCACCAAGCAGGTGCCGGAACAATTGCGGCGCGGCGATCTGCTATTCTTCCCCGATCACGTCATCATGATGACGGGGCCGGCCGATGCGATCCACGCCAATGGTCACCACATGAAGGTCGTGACAGAAAAGCTCACTGACATAACGGCGCGCATCGGGCCGCCGATCGGGCATTACCGGCCATGACGGCGCGCGTCTTCATCGACGGCGGCGCCGGCACGACCGGCCTCCAGATCGCCGAGCGGCTTGAGGGCCGCGCGGATATCGCCTTGATCCGGCTGGATGACGCACAGCGCAAGGACCCGTCAGCCCGGCGCGCCGCGCTGAACGATGCCGACCTGGCTATCCTTTGCCTGCCCGACGACGCGGCACGTGAGGCCGTGGCGCTGATCGACAATGATCGCACGCGCGTGATCGACGCCTCGACCGCGCACCGTATCGCGCCGGGCTGGGTCTATGGTTTTCCAGAGGTGTCGGGCCGCGACTCGGTGGCCAATGCCCGCTTCGTCAGCAATCCGGGCTGCTATTCGACCGGCTTCATCGCAGTCGTCGCGCCGCTCGTGAAAGCCGGGCTGATCCGCACCGACGCACTGCTCAGCTGCAACGCCGTCTCGGGCTATTCGGGCGGCGGCAAGGCGATGATCGCCGAATTCGAAGGGTCGGACGGCCCGCCGTCCGCCTATCGCAGCTACGCCCTCGCCCTCGATCACAAGCATGTTCCGGAGATGCGGAAATGGTGCAACCTCGCCCAACGCCCGCTCTTCGCGCCAGCGGTGGCGCCGGTCTATTCGGGGATGCTGGTCGACGTGCCACTCCATGCCGCGCAGCTGACGCCCGGTGCTACGGCCGAGAGGCTGCGGGAGGCACTCGCGGCCTATTATAATGGTTCGCCGATCGTTACGGTCGCGAGCGGCTATGACGACACGACGCTGCCCGTCGAACTTTTGAAGGAGCGCGACGATATGCGGCTCTTCGTGTTCGCCAACGCGGACGAGACCCAGTTCCGCCTCGTCGCCGCGCTCGACAATCTCGGCAAGGGCGCCTCGGGCGCGGCGGTCCAGAACCTCAACCTGATGCTGGGCCTCGACGAAACGGCGGGGCTTCGCCTCTGACGGGCAGACTGGGCCTAGTCGCGTGTCTGCGCCGCGAAAATCTTGGTCGCCAGATAAGCTTGTAGGTTTTGCTTCGGATCATCCGCGAAATTGTCGCCCGTCGCCTCGATTGCGGCAATCCTGTCGAGACGGAAGGCGCGGAAATCGTTGCGAAGCTCGCACCAGCCAGCAAACAACCAACCCTCTGTGAAGGCCCAAATAGCGAGCGGTCTCGCCCGGCGTGCCGAGAAATTTCCCTCGGCATCCATATATTGCAAATTGAGAACCTCGCTTTCGCGGATCGCGCGGCGGATCACTTTCATGATCGGGGCGGCGCGACCATCCCGCCTGCTTGCGAACAACGGCGCTTTCTCCAGCTTGCATTGGTCCGGTTCGGGTAGCGCGGCTTGAAGTTTCGCCCGAACCTCTTTCGCGGCTTGGGACAGGGACGTGTCGCCGGCGACCTCCACAAAGGACAATCCAATCGCAAGCGCGTCGAGCTGTTCGAACGTGAAGGTCAAGGGCGGAAGATCAAAGCCCGGCCTCAACAGATAGCCTACACCTGCTTCCCCTTCGATCGGCAGTCCGGACGCCTGCAAATGGGCGATGTCACGATACACCGTCCGCACGCTGACTTCTAAGTAGGCGGCCAGGTCTTCAGCTCGGCTGACAGTCCGAGACCGGAGTTGGTTCACCAGTCTGAAGAGGCGTTCAGCGCGGCGCATATGCCCGCTCCTGACAGAATTCTGTCAGGAGCGCCACGTCCAAGGCAAGACCGGTCACGAGCCTATTTCGATGCTCCGCAAGGCTGCGAACTGGGGTTGCTCGGCCAAAAGCGCGAGCAATGTCGTCAGATCGCCGCGTTCCACGCGCCAAGCCATATAAGCTTGTTGAGCCTCCGCCGACTCCCAAACTTCATAGAACCGCATCCGATTGGGCTGCATTTCATCGACCAGAATGTCGAAAGCGATATTGCCCGCGGCCGCACGGCTTATTTCCAGATTTTGCAAAACATACTCAAGGAACTCGTCCCGCTTTTCCGGCTTAATCGTCAGCTCGGAAAGCATCACGAGTTTGTCACCAGATGTGTAGTGCATGCCCCTCCCCCCTCTAAGTAGGTGGTTGGGATACAGCTGCGCTACCGACACCGTTATGTCAGGAGACCCCATCAACCGTTCGGGGGCATTGTTCGTTTGAGGGTCAAAACCGAGGCAATAGCCGCCGCAAAAGAAAAGGGCGGCCGAAGCCGCCCTTTTCCCCGTGCGACCCGAGGGCATTAGCCCTTCAGGAAGGTCTCCAGCTCGGTCTTGGTCACCGAACCGCTCTTGTCCTTGTCGGCCTGGGCGAAGGCGGCGGTCGTCCACGCGCCCACATCCTTGACCGCTTCCTTCTGCGCCGGGTTCTGTTCGCGCAGAGTGGTCATCCAAGCGGCGAACTCTTCCTTCGAGAGATTACCGTCGTTGTTCTTGTCGTACTTCGCCCAGTCGGTCGAAACGACCGAGGCGACAGCGCTCGTCGTGTTGGCCGGAGCCTGCGCCGCGCCGGCGGCGGGCGCTGCCGTTTCGCCGGTCGGAGCCGGAGTCGCGGCCGTCGTCGGCGAAGCCGAGGGCGTCGTCGTCATCGGTGCGGTTTGTGCCGGATCGGCAGCGGGCGGCGTCTGCGCGGCCTGGGTCGCGGCGGCCGGCTGGCTTGCACTGGTAGAAGCGGGCGGCGCAGTCTTCGTCTGCGCCAGTGCCGGAGCTGCGGCAATCGCCGCGCTCATCAGCAAAAGGCTCTTAAACATTTGAAACTCCTCATTAAACTAGCTATTATACGCACGAAGCCAAACTGCCTTATCGGCACCAGATCAACGGCTCCGGTAGCGATTCTGTTCCCGAGAGCGCGGTTTGCCGCAGCCTCTCGTCCCTGCTATCGCCCGGCTCGTCGCGACTGCTTTCGCCTCCGTCATGACATTCCGACAGCTTGCAGGACAGTTCCGAATGATTCCCCGCTATTCACGCCCCGAGATGGTCTCGATCTGGGCGCCCGAGACGCGCTTTCAAATCTGGTTCGAGATCGAGGCGCATGCTTTGGATGCGATGGCGGCGCTGGGCATCGTGCCGAAAGAGGCGGCGGCAGGGGTTTGGGACGCGCACCGCCATGCGCCGCCGTTCGACATCGCCCGCATCGACGCGATCGAGGCGGAGACCAAGCATGACGTCATCGCTTTCCTGACCCATGTTTCCGAGCGCACGGGGCCGGAAGCACGTTTTCTCCATCAGGGCATGACCAGCTCGGACGTGCTCGACACGTGCCTTGCGGTGCAGCTGGCACGCGCGTCCGACATCCTGATCGCCGATATCGACGCGCTGCTCGCGGTGCTGAAGCGCCGCGCGTTCGAGCACAAGCTGACGCCGACGATCGGCCGCAGCCACGGCATCCATGCCGAGCCGGTGACGTTCGGCCTGAAGCTCGCCGAAGCCTATGCCGAGTTCACGCGCAACCGCGCTCGTCTGGTAGCCGCGCGCGCTGATATCGCCACCTGCGCCATTTCGGGCGCAGTCGGCACGTTCGCCAATATCGACCCGCGCGTCGAAGCCTATGTCGCGGACAAGATGCGGCTGACTCCGGAACCCGTCTCCACCCAGATCATCCCGCGCGATCGCCATGCGATGTTCTTCGCGACCTTGGGCGTGATCGCTTCGTCGATCGAACGGCTGGCGGTCGAAATCCGGCATCTCCAGCGCACCGAAGTGCTGGAAGCGGAGGAATATTTCGCGCCCGGCCAGAAGGGCTCGTCGGCTATGCCGCACAAGCGCAACCCGGTGCTGACCGAGAATCTGACCGGCCTGGCCCGCATGGTGCGCGGCTATGTAACGCCGGCGCTGGAGAATGTCGCGCTCTGGCACGAGCGGGACATCAGTCACTCGTCGGTGGAGCGCTATATCGGGCCAGACGCGACGATCACGCTGGACTTCGCTCTCGCCCGCTTGACCGGCGTGGTCGACAAGCTCCTCGTCTATCCCGAGCGGATGCTGAAGAACATGAACCGGATGGGCGGGCTCATCCATTCCCAGCGCGTGCTGCTGGCGCTGACCCAAGCCGGTGCTAGCCGCGAGGACGCCTATCGCCTGGTCCAGCGCAACGCGATGAAGGTGTGGGAATCGGACGGCGCGCTGTCGCTGGAAGAGCTGCTGAAAGCCGATGCCGACGTCGGCGCCTATCTGTCGGCAAACGAGATCGCTGATAAATTCGACCTCGGCTATCACCTGAAACATATCGACACGATCTTCGACCGTGTCTTTTCAGAAGCCTAGTAGCTGACAATCAGCCCGGCCGCCCGCAGAGCCTGGGCGAGCGACGCGATCAGCGCCTGCGCGAGGCCCGGCGCTTCGACTGCCCCGGCATGTCGGAGCGTATCGCGCAGCGCGAGCAAATGATCGCGAAAACTCCGCGCTGCGTCGCCGGGAGCGATAGCACCGTGCAGCCTTGTCAGCGGTCCGAAATGTGCTTCCGCCAAGGGCCGCGTAAGCGCGACCTGGATCGAATCGCTTGCCGACATGGTCATCGTGATCGGCTGCGAAAGATCGAACAGCAGGATTTCGCCGGCGCTTGCCTGAAATTCGCGGGACGCGGCGGTGCCTTCCATCTCACCGTCCAGCAACAAGCCGATTCCCAAAAGATCAAGGCCATCCGCATCGATGCGTTCCGGAGTGCGTTCGAGCAGGCGGGCGGTGCCTGACGTGTAGGAAACCGCGATCCCGTCCAGATCGAAATCTTCCGCCGACGTCGAAAATGGGCCGATCGGCGTCGAACTGAATACCGCCGCGATGCTCGGCCAGCCGCGTTCGGACCAGGCGTCGTGCCGCTGATTGGCCGGCAGGTTCGCGGTGGAATAATGACCCCGTCTGATGCCATCGCCGACGCCCATCAACGCTCCTCAAACTACCCGCCGCCGACAGCACCAGCGAGCCAAACGCCCGTGTAAATCATTATTTTTGATACGCAATCCGTTGCCGTCGAACCTTGGGCGCAACGATGCAACCGGAACGCAGCCGATCCGTTTGACGGCACGGGTAAGGAAGCTTGGAGAGCATGATATGAGATTGTTCGCGATTGCCGCCGCGCTGGCGGTAACCTTGGGTGTTGGTGCCGCCTCGTCCGCTTCGGCGCAGCCGGGCGAACGCACCGTCACGCGCACCACCGTCGAGCGCCATACTGTCGCGCGGGGACACCGGGGATGGACCACCCGGCGCGTGTGCCGGACGCAATGGTATCACCACCGCAAGGTCCGCCGCTGCCGGACCATCCGCGTCCGCCGCGGGTAGACCGACTTGGAGCGGGGCAATTTTATTTCTCCCGCTCCGACTTTCACGAAACCCGGATCAGAATGCCGCGCGCAATGTGATCTGGTAGAGCGGACCCGCGCGTTCGCGCTCGAGTTCGAATTCGTCGATATTGCCGGCGGCGCGGTTGGCGAGGATTTCGGCGAAGCTGTCGCCGTCGAACTTCTGGAAATCCTCGGACTTGGTGCGGCGCAGAATGTCCTGCACCGAAACACGCAGCACGAAATTCTTGCCGAACCGCTTTTCGACGAAGGCTTCCAGATCGGCGCCGTAGCGCAGATCGACGATCTCGTCGAAGTTCGATTCGCGAGACTTGCTGCGGCCTGACACGGTCATGCCGAAGCTGCCGTTCAGCGACCGCACGGTCTGGATAAAGCCCGCATTGTAGATGTGGTGCGGCTGATTGTTAAACCGCCGCCGCTCGCCGGTGAACGGATCGCGGATGCGGCTGTCCAGATAAGTGTAGTTGGCGAAAATGCCCGTGTCGGGCAGGCCGACGAACGTGAGCGGCGCCGACAGGTCGAACTCCACGCCCCAGGTCTTGCCCGTGCCGATGTTGCGTGGGGTGAAGAGCTGGCCGTCTTCATTGTCCGGGTTCTCGCCCAGCGCCACCAGTTCGACCACATCCTTGATACGGCGATAGAAGACATTGACCCCGAAAATGCCGGAACCGGCGAAGCGTCGCTCATAACCGGCATCGACGCCCCACGCCTTTTCATTGGCAAGCGCCGGGTTGCCGCGCGTCGCGTCGTCATCGCCGGGGCTTTCCTCTTGCTGGAACGGCGAGATGAAGTCGTAATTGGGCCGCCGCACGGTCCGCGCGAGCGAAACCCGGAACTGATCGTCGCGGGTCGGCGCATAGCGGACGTGGAATGACGGATTGAGCGTCTCGGTCTTGTAGGAAACGGGATCGACCGCGTCGCCCGAGACGCGCCGGCGCGTGATCTCATAGCGCACGCCGGTATCGATCGAGACTTTGTCGTTCGGTTCGTAGGTCAGGCGGGCATAGGGATCATAGCGGCGCTCGCGGATGTTGAACGCGCCGCTCAGGAAATCGCCGTCGTTCAGTCCGCGCCGCTTCTTGTGCAGAAGGTCGGCGCCCAGCTTCACGCGCAGATTATCGGGACCGAAGCTGACGCTCAGCGTACCGGTATATTCGTCGTCCTTGATCTTGATCCGGTCTTCGTCGTCCAGCTCCAGATCGTCCAGGTCGTTCTCATTGTCGCCGACAAAAGTCGTCGTCTTGGTGTCCTCGCGGTATCCCGACCAGCCGCCGGCAAAGCCCAGATCGATCCGCTCGCCGAGCGGGATGCGGCCGTCGGCGCCGACCGTATAGGTTTGCTGACTGATCCGCTCCTGCTGAACCTCGATCTCGTCAAACTCCAGGTCCGCGCCTTCCAGCGTGATCGAGCGTTCATCCTCGTCGCGGTCCGTATCGACGAAGAAACCCTGCACGCGCAGGAAGCCACGGTCGCCGAATTCGGTGCGGAACTCGGCGCTGCCGGTCAGGTCGCTGCCGTCGCGCGTATCGTCCTGCAACTCGGTATTGTCGAACACCGGATTGGTTTCGTCGAATGGGCCTGTCGTGAAATCGGTGAAGCGCAGCGACACTTTCTTCTTCGGGTTGCGCCGTTCCTGATAATTGAGCGCGGCCCAGAAGCTGGAGCGCGCGCCGATCTTGCCGGCATAGGCACCGCCCAGGAACGGGCGGATCTTGCCGTCCTTGTTGATGAGCATGGCGCCTTTCAGGAAACCGCCCTCGAATGTCGTCGATTCCTTGGTGACGATGTTGAGCGCGCCGGCGACGCCTTCGCTGTTCTGGTCGGCGCGGGGCGAGCGGACGATTTCGATCCGCTCGACCAGCTCGGCCGGGATGCGATCGACGAAGAAGCTGCGGTCCGCTTCGCCGCCGGGCGCGCGGCGACCGTTGATGAGGATTTGCGAATAGCCGGCGGGCAGGCCGCGGAACTGGACCTGGTCATATTCCAGCACGTCCGACGTGAAGGTGACGCCGGGAACGCGTTTCAGCATCTCGCCGACCGAGACCGGTTCGAAGCGCTGAAAGTACTCGAGATCGTAGGACAGCACCGGATTGGCGTCGGCAGTACGATTGCGGAACGAGATGTCGGCATTGACGATGATGTTTTGCGCGCGGCGCTCCGCTTCCTCCTCGCGGTCGTCGAACGCTTCCGGCGCTTGCGCCACGACCGGCACGGCGAACAGCATCGGAATGATCGCGGCATGCCGCGCGAACCTGGAGATCGTCGTCATCGTGCTTGCCCCCGTCATGACCGCGTCGCATTTCCCTGCGAGCTGGCAGAGCCGATAAGGGGGCGAGATGACAAAAGGGCTTCGAATGCGTTGCGAAATCGTGACGGTGGCGACGCTGGGCGGCAGCCTGCTGGGCGGCTGCGCGACCCCGGCACCGGACTGGGCGACGATCGCTGCCCGAGCGCCTGCACCCATCGTGACGGCGAGTGGTGAAACCGAGGCCGTCGCCACGGCCAACGCCGACGCGGCCGATGACCCGGCGATCTGGCGAAATCCGGCCGACCCGGCCGCCAGCCTGATCGTCGGCACCGACAAGAAGGCGGGCCTGTACGTCTATGACCTGAGCGGGCGGCAGCGGGACTTCGCCAATGCTGGTCGGGTCAACAATGTCGATCTGATCGAGACGAAAATCGCGGGCGCTGACGCGGTGCTGGTTGTCGCGTCGGATCGCAGCGATCCGCTGAACGCGCAGCTGACGCTCTACCGGCTCGATCCGCGAGCAGCGAAGCTGGTGCCGCTCGGCAAGGTGCCTGCGGGCGCGGGCGAAGCCTATGGCCTGTGCCTGGCAGCGCGCGGGGAGACGGTGGACGCTTTTCTGGTCGTGAAGGATGGCACGATTCGCCAGATCGGCCTGAAATTAGACGCCTCGCCAGCCGGCCAGGTCCTGCGGACGATGAAGCTCGGCACTCAATCGGAAGGCTGCGTCGTCGATCCGCGCACGCAGCGGCTGTATGTCGCGGAAGAGGATGTCGGCGTCTGGCGGTTCGACGCGCGGCCGGACGGGGAAACGACCCCGGTTGCCGTCGCCAAGGTCGATGGCACGCAGCTGGTCGCCGATGTCGAGGGGCTGGCGATCGCGGGCGGCTATCTGCTGGTTTCTAGTCAGGGCGACAATGCTTATGCCGCCTATGCGCTGGAGGACGATCGTTATATCGGACGATTCCGGATTGGCCCCGGCCGTTTCGGCGCGACCAGCGAGACCGACGGGATTGCCGCGGCGGTCGGCGATTTCGGCGCCGATTATCCAGGCGGACTCTTCTTGGCGCAAGACGGCGACAACCAGCCGCGCGCGCAGAATTTCAAGCTGGTCGACTGGCGCCAGATCGCGGCGGCGCTGAAGCTGCCCTAGCTAGGCGCCGAGCGCGCCTTTCAGCTTTTCGAAAAAGCCCTTGCTGTCCGGGCATTCATCACCCGTCTCGGTGGCGCGGAATTCCTCGAGCAGTGCTTTCTGCTTGGCACTGAGCTTCGTGGGCGTCTCGACCTCGACCTGGATGACGAGGTCGCCCTGCCCGCGCCCGTTCAGCACCGGCATGCCGGCGCCGCGCTGACGGAGTTGCTTGCCGGACTGGATGCCGGTCGGGATGCGTATTTCGTGCACGGTCTTGTCGAGGCCGGGAACCTCGATCGTGCCGCCCAGCGCTGCGGTCGTGAAGCTGATCGGGGCGCGGCAATAGAGCGTCGTCCCTTCGCGTTCGAAAATGCCGTGCCGCGCGACGTGCAGGAACACATAGAGGTCGCCGCAGGGTGCACCGCGCGCGCCGCACTCGCCTTCGCCGGACAGGCGGATGCGCGTGCCTTCATCGACACCCGGCGGGATGTTGATCGACAGCGTCTTCTGCTTGTCGACCCGGCCCTCGCCGTAACAAATCTGGCAGGGATCGGAAATCACTTCGCCCGCGCCGTGACAAGTCGGGCAGGTCCGCTCGACCACGAAGAAGCCCTGCTGGGCGCGGACCTTGCCCATGCCGCCGCAGGTGTTGCAGGCCCGCGCGCCAGCGCCGGCCTTGGCCCCGGTGCCGGCGCATGTGCCGCACGCCGCCGACACTTCGAGCGTCACTTCGGTCTGCTTGCCGTGGAACGCGTCTTCCAGGCTGATTTCCAGATCGTAGCGCAGATCGGCGCCGCGCTGCGGTCCGCGCGCGCCCTGCCGGCCGCCAGCCATCCCGAAGATGCTCTCGAAAATGTCCGAAAAGCCCTCGAAGCCGCTCGACTGGTGAAACCCGCCGCCGCCATTCTGGAACGCGGCCTTGCCAAACCGGTCATAGGCGGCGCGCTTCTGGTCGTCCTTCAGGCATTCATAGGCTTCGGAGACGGCCTTGAACTTGGCTTCGTGATCCTTGCAGCCGCCATTCTTGTCCGGGTGATACTGCATCGCGAGCTTGCGATAAGCGGACTTGATCGTCGCCCCATCGGCGGTCCGCTCGACCCCCAGCAATTCGTAATAATCGATATCGGTGCTCATGCTGACCCCGGGAGCATGCGTGTCTCGACTTCGCTCGATACGAACGGGTTTTCAGGTCCGTTTGCTTCGAGCGAAGTCGAGAAGCGTTTCAAGGCAATCAGCCCTTATTCTCGTCCACTTCCGAGAATTCCGCGTCCACGACATCGTCGTTTCCGCCTTCGGATGCAGGGCCTTCGGCGCCCGGCGAGGCGGCGGCGGCCTGTTCCTTTTCGTAGATCGCCTGGCCCAGCTTCATCGCCGCCTGGGCAAGCGTTTGAGACTTTTCGGTCATCTGGTCGGCATCGCCGCTTTCGACCGCCGCCTTGGCGTCGGCGATCGCCGTCTCGATTTCCGCCTTCACGGATTCATCGACCTTGTCGCCATGCTCCGCGAGCTGACGTTCGGTCGTATGGATCAGGCTCTCGGCGTTGTTCTTCGCCTCCGCCGCTGCCCGGCGCTTCTTGTCGTCCTCGGCGAAGCGCTCGGCGTCCTTGACCATCTGGTCGATGTCGGAGTCCGACAGGCCGCCCGACGCCTGGATGCGGATCTGCTGCTCCTTGCCGGTCCCCTTATCGCGTGCCGACACGTTGACGATGCCGTTCGCGTCGATGTCGAAGGTGACCTCGATCTGCGGCACGCCGCGCGGCGCCGACGGGATGCCGACCAGGTCGAACTGACCCAACAGCTTATTGTCCGCCGCCATCTCGCGCTCGCCCTGGAACACGCGGATCGTCACGGCCTGCTGATTGTCGTCAGCGGTCGAATAGACCTGCGCCTTCTTGGTCGGGATCGTGGTATTGCGGTCGATCATCCGGGTCATGACGCCGCCCAGCGTTTCGATGCCCAACGACAGCGGCGTCACGTCCAGCAGCAGCACGTCCTTGACGTCGCCCTGCAGCACACCCGCCTGAATGGCGGCGCCCATCGCCACGACTTCGTCCGGGTTGACGCCTGTGTGCGGCTCCTTGCCAAAGAATTCCTTCACCGCATCGCGCACCTTGGGCATGCGGGTCATGCCGCCGACGAGAACCACCTCGTCGACATCCGCCGCCTTGAGGCCCGCATCGTCCAGCGCCTTCTTCATCGGCGCCTTGGTGCGCTCGATAAGATCGGCGACCATCTTTTCCAGGTCCGCCCGCGTCACCGTCTCGACGAGGTGGAGCGGCGTGGTGGAGCCGCCTTCCATGCGCGCGGTGATGAAGGGCAGGTTGATCTCGGTCGAGGCGGTCGAGGACAGCTCGATCTTCGCCTTTTCCGCTGCTTCCTTCAGCCGCTGCAGCGCCAGCTTGTCGGTGCGGAGATCCATATTCTCCTTGGCCTTGAACTTCGCGGCCAGATACTCGACCAACTTGGCGTCGAAATCCTCGCCGCCAAGGAAAGTGTCGCCGTTGGTCGACTTCACCTCGAACACGCCGTCGCCGATCTCCAGGATCGACACGTCGAAGGTGCCGCCGCCGAGATCGTAGACGGCGATCGTCTTGCCGTCCTGCTTCTCCAGGCCATAAGCGAGCGCGGCCGCGGTCGGCTCGTTGATGATGCGCAGCACCTCAAGGCCGGCGATCTGGCCGGCGTCCTTGGTCGCCTGGCGCTGCGCGTCGTTGAAATACGCAGGCACGGTGATCACCGCCTGCGTCACGGTCTCACCCAGATAGCTCTCGGCGGTTTCCTTCATCTTCTGCAGCGTGAAAGCGCTGATCTGCGACGGCGAATAATCCTGGCCGCCGGCCTGCACCCAGGCGTCGCCATTGGCTCCCTTCACGATGTGATAGGGGACGAGCTCGGTGTCCTTCTTGGTGATCGGATCGTCGAACCGGCGGCCGATCAAACGCTTCACCGCGAAGATCGTGTTGTCGCCGTTGGTGACGGCCTGGCGCTTCGCCGGCTGGCCGATCAGGCGCTCGCCATCCTTGGTGAACGCGACGACCGACGGCGTCGTGCGCGCGCCTTCCGCATTCTCGATAACCTTGGGCTTTCCGCCCTCCATCACGGCCACGCAGCTATTGGTGGTGCCGAGATCGATCCCGATGACTTTGGCCATTTTTCCTCTTCGTGCCCCTGTCTTTTCGTCAAACATCCCGCGCGCTTCCGAAACCGGAACCGCCCGCTTTACCGCCGCGATATAGGTGAGGTTCGGCTTGCCGCAAGGATGGCCGCGCCATAGGAGAAAAGCCGCGTTCCGATGGAGGCCTGAGGCTCATGACACGTTTGCCGCCCCTGTTCCTGGCCCTGTGCGCGCTGGCGCTTGGCGCGTGCGCGAAGAAGCCGGAGCTGAGCGTCAGCGAAGCCTATGTGCAGCTCTCCCCGGTCAAGACCAATCCGTCCGCCGCCTACTTCACGATTCACGGCGGCGGCCAGGATGTAAGCCTGATTGGGGTTTCGACCGAAGTCGCGATCCGCAGCGAGATGCACGAGACGATGAGCCAGGGATCGATGGCCTCGATGAAGCCGGTCACCAACGTGCAGGTGCCGGCCGGCAGCACCGTCAAGTTCGAGCCGGGCGGCAAGCATGTGATGCTATGGAACATGAACCCCGGCGTCGCTCCGCCCAAGCATATCCAGCTGAACCTGACCTTCTCCAACGGCCAGCGCCTCCAGGCCGACACGGCCGTCGTCGCGATGGGGCAGACGCCGGGCCAATGAGCAAGTCCGGCCGCCCGCTGACCGATGCGGAGCGCAACCTCGCCGGGTCCATGTTCGGGCGCGCGATCGACTATGATCGGGTGCGTATCCATGCGGCGAAATGGTGGCCCTTCCAGCCCAGGCGCATCGCCATGTCGCCGGATGGGCATATCTGGCTGCATCCCAAAGGCGATTTGTTCTGCGACGATTTCTGCGGCCAGGCGCAGAACGCACAGGGCCTTTTCCTGCACGAAATGACGCATGTGTGGCAGGCTCAGCGGCGCGGGCGCTGGTATCTCCCACTGATGCGCCACCCCTTTTGCCGCTACGATTATGCGATCAAGCCCGGCTGGCCGCTGGAGAAATACGGCATCGAACAGCAGGCGGAAATCGTCCGCCACACTTTCCTGCTGCGCCAAGGCACCCACCTGCGGGGCGCCCCGTCGCTGGCACAGTATGAGACGATTTTGCCGTTTTAGAGTTGTGAATGCCCCCCGGCATAGCTTAACCCGCTTTTGGGTCACATTTCTGTTTTGACCCGAATTTGGTTTAATCTTTTTCGGTAGCTGGCGGTGTCATAACGGCGACCAAAGTCCCGCGAGCCTTCACGCCAGCCCAGCCATCATAACCTACCCATGCGCCGGTAACGGCCGCGGCCCACAATAAGCTGCACAATGAGCCGATCAGGAAATACTCGGCAAACCGTTTGTCGTCGAGTTCCTTGAAACGCGCCACAGTTTTCAGGGCAACGACCGCGGCGACTACTTCCCAGCTGCCCGCCGCCAGGCCAATAGCGACGATCAGGCGTTCGAGCGATCCGATTATGCGGCCCGCAGCCGCGGGCGAGACGGGATCGGGCGAAGGCAAGTCGCGCATGCCCGCGAAGAATAAGACCCACCGGCAGAAAACATTTCCTCCCTCAGTAAGAAGAAGGAACGCCGCCGCGGTATAGAGAATCAGATGGAGGCCGGCTGGCACGGTGCCTCCCGATACGCTTGGTCAAGATAGCTGAGGGCCTCGGCGATCGCGCCCCATTGAAACAAATAAAGGTCGAGCTCGCCTGAGTTGCGCACCTTGTACACACTGTGCACCGAAACATTGCGGCGCTCGGCGATTTCCTTGGCGCTCATGCCAGCCATCGTAGCGGCGATGTCCTCTAGCTGTTGCTCTGTCCATCGTTCCTCGATCGCGGTAAGCGAGGCGCCCAAGGCTTCGGTCGTCACCTCGACCGCGGGATGATCCTCCAAGGCAAAGCGATAGCGAGTCCCGGCTTTTTTCTCATTGAGCCGCTCCCGAGTTCGCGCCAAGCCTCGCCCCATCATGTTCCAGGCGCGATCAGTGTTTACCCTTGTCTTGATGTCGACGGCACCGACCGCGAACCGGCAATCAATCTCCGCGCCAAGCATATCCAAGCGCATTGTGCGGACGATATCGAGCGCATCGCCCAAGCTTTTGGCGAGGCCTTGAAACTCGTCGCCAAGCGTAATCGTCAGCGGCGATACCAAACGCCGTTTGAACGCCGCGTTGCAGAGTTCTATCTCGGCATTGAAGCGCGCATGCAGCATTTCCACTGACTGCGCGATTTCGCTGTCGACCAAATCGCCCATAATTACCGCATAAAAACCGGGCGGAAGCGTTGCAGCCATATAGCTTCTTAGATGTTGACCCGCAAAAGGGTCAATCTTTCATATTTGACCATTTCCGGTTCAATTTGACCGCCTATATCGCCCTCTTAGCGCCTTCGATGATCGGCACGAAGTCCGCGGCGGTCAGGCTGGCGCCGCCGACCAAGGCGCCGTCGACGTCGGGCACGGCCAAGAGTTCGGCCGCATTCGAGGGTTTGACCGAGCCGCCGTAGAGGATGCGGACGCTGTCGGCTTCGGCGCCGAGCAGCGCCTTCAGCTTGGCGCGGATCGCGCTGTGCATTGACGCCACGTCGGCGGTGGTGGGCGTGCGGCCGGTGCCGATCGCCCAGACGGGTTCGTAGGCGACGACCAATTGCGCGGCGGTCGTTCCGGGCGGGATCGAGCCGGCGAGCTGGGTTTCGACGACCGCTTCGGCGCGGCCGGCGTCGCGCTCGGCCTCGGTCTCGCCGACGCAGACGATCGCGATCAGGCCGACGGCGATCACCGCTTCCGCCTTCGCGCGCACGGTGGCGTCGTCCTCGGCATGGTCGGTGCGGCGCTCGCTATGGCCGACGATGACCAGCGTCGCCCCGGCCTCCTTCAGCATCGCTGCGGAGACGTCGCCGGTGTGGGCGCCCTTGGCGTTCGCGTGACAATCCTGCGCGCCGATCGCGACGCCCTTGCCAGCCGCCGGGGCGATCAGCGTGAAGGGCGGGCAGATCGCGACATCGATGCCGGGATTTGCGCTCGCCGCCGCCGCGATCGCGTCAAGTTCGGAGAGCCGCGCCAGCGTCCCGTTCATCTTCCAGTTGCCGGCCACCAGCTTGCGTCTTGTCACGTCCCTACCTTTCCTTTGATTGCAGCGCGGGTAGAAAGCCCCACCCTGCTTGTCCACCCGCGCGGTCGGCCCTAAAGCACCGCTTTCCTTCACCGATACCGGATCCTCGATGCTCGACATTTTCCGCCGCCTGTCCAAATCCAAGCTGGGCGTGATCCTGTTCGGCCTTTTCATCGCGGCGATGGCGCTGGGCTTCGCCGCCGCTGATATTCGCGGGCTTGGCATCAATGGCGGCATCGGCGGCGATACCGTCGCCAAGGTCGGCAAGGAGAAGATCGGCTATACCGAGCTGCGTGACCGGGTGCAGCGCGCGTTCGAGAATGCACGCCAGCAGACGCCGACGCTGACCATCCAGCAATTCGTCCGCCAGGGCGGGGTCGATCAGGCGATCCAGCAGATGACCGACGGAATGGCGCTGGAGCAGTTCGCACGGTCGCAAGGGTTTGGCGTCAGCCGCAAGATGGAAGACGCGCAGATCGCCTCCGCCGGTGCCTTTCGCGGGCTGGACGGCAAGTTCGACCAGAGCGCGTTCGAGCAATTCCTCGTGCGCCAGCGTATTTCCGAAAAGGCATTGCGCCGCGATCTGGGCCGCGACCTCTATATCCAGCAGTTGATCCTGCCTGCGAGCGGCGGGTCGGCGGCGCCGGCGCAGCTGGCTCTGCCCTATGCGTCGATGCTGCTTGAGCAGCGCCAGGGGCTGCTGCTGCGCGTACCAGCGGCGGCACTGAAGGGCGCGGCGCCGACCGATACGGAGCTGAACGGCTTCTACCAGAAGAATCTCGGCCGCTACACCACGCCCGAGCGCCGGATCGTGCGCTATGCGCTGATCCAGCGCGCCGGGTTCGAAGCGGCGGCCCAGCCGAGCGAAAAGGAGATCGCCGAGGCCTATAATGCCGGCAAGGCCGACTATGCGGCAAAGGAAACCCGCACGATCAGCCAGGTCATCCTGCCAAGCGAAGCGGCGGCCAGGGAGTTGGCGGCGAAGATCGCCAGCGGCACCCCGATCGCCGAGGCCGCACGCGGCGCGGGGCTGGAGTCGGTGACGCTGAACGACCAGACGAAGGACATCTATGCCGAGGCGAGCTCGGCCGCCGTCGCCAATGCGGTCTTCGCGGCCGCGCAAGGCCAGGTCGCGCCGCCGGCGCGCTCGGGGCTAGGCTGGCACGTCGCGCGGGTCGACAAGATCACCACCGTCGCCGGCAAGACGCTCGATCAGGTGCGTGGCGATCTCGTCGCCAAACTCGCCAAATCCAAGGCCGATGAGGCAATGGCCGACGCGGTCGCCAAGCTGGAAGACTCGATCGCCGACGGCGCGACGTTCGACGAAGTGGCAGCATCGGCGAAGCTGCAGGCGCAGGCGACTCCAGCGCTGTTCGCCGATGGCCGCAACCCCGATGCGGCAGCGGTACCGGTCGCGCCCGAGATCGCGGGCATCATGAAGGCCGGTTTCGCCGCCGACCCGAACGATGATCCGACCGTCGAGCAGATCGTCGCCGGTCAGACCTTCGCGCTGGTGAAACCCGACCGCGTGCTCCCCGCCGCGCCCAAACCGCTGGCCCAGATCCGCGACCAGGTCGCCGCCGACTTCACCGCCGAGCGCGCGCTCGCGGCCGCCGGGGCTGCGGCCAAGGCGATCGCGGACAAGGTGAATGCCGGCACGGCGCTTGCCCAGGCAGCGAGCGCCGCCGGGGTCGCGCTGCCGGCGGCGGCCGGCATCGGCGGCAGGCGGGGCGAGCTGCTGCGCCAGGCTCAGCAGCAAGCGAAGCCGGAGCTCGATGCGCTCTTCACGCTGGGCCAAGGCAAGGCACGCGCGATCCCTGCCCCGGACAAGTCCGGCTGGTATGTCGTCGCGCTGGAGAATGTCGTGCCGGGCGACGCGAGCACCCAGCCCCAGCTGATCCAGGCGACCCAGTCGCAATTCTCGCCGGTTCTGGGCCGGGAATATGGCCAGCAGCTCGCCGCCGCGGCGCGCAAGGCCGTGGGCGTCGAGATCAGTCCTGCCGCCGTCGCGCGCCTGAAGAGCGAGTTGATCGGCGGCGCCCCCGCTCAGTGACGCGGGACCGCAGCGAAGACACCGAGACCGCCGCCGCGCTGACCGCCGGCCGGCCCGCCTTCGTGTGGCGGCGCCAGATCGCCGACACCGACACGCCCGTCTCCGCCGCGTTGGCACTGATGGAAGAAGGGCGCGGCGATTTCCTTCTGGAATCGGTCGAGGGCGGGCAGACGCGCGGGCGGCACAGCCTGATCGGCCTGGCTCCGGACCTCGTCTTTCGCGCCGAGGGCGACCGCGCCGAAATCAACGGCAAGCCGGTCGAAGGCGGCGCGATCGCCGCGCTGCGCACGCTGGTCGAACATTGCCGCGCCGAGGTGCCGGCCGAACTGCCGCGCGCGCTCGCCTGCCTGGTCGGCTATTTCGGCTATGAGACGATCGGCCTGATCGAGCGTCTGCCGCGCCCGCCCGCCAACCCGATCGGCCTGCCCGACATGTTGTTCGTCCGGCCAACGCTGATCCTGGTGTTCGACAGGCTGGCGGACGAACTATTCCTGATCGCGCCGCTCTGGCCGGGCGCGGGGGATGCGGATTCGCGGGTGGCGGATGCGTGGGAACGGATCGACGCCGCGGCAGCGCGGCTCGCCTCCCCTCCATGTGCTCCGGCGCAGGCCGGAGCCCGGCTCGCAACGCTCCGGCCTTCGCCGGAGCACACTCCGGTTTTGGCGGACGGCCAGTACAAGGCAATGGTCGCCCGCGCGCAGGAGTATATCGTCGCCGGCGACATCTTCCAGGTGGTGCTCGCGCAGCGCTTCACCGCGCCGTTCCCGCTGCCGCCGCTCGACCTGTATCGCGCGCTGCGGCGAATCAACCCGTCGCCGTTCCTTTACTTCCTCGACCTGCCCGGCTTCGCGCTGATCGGATCGAGTCCGGAAATCCTGGTCCGCGCGCGCGATGGCGAAGTGACGATCCGGCCGATCGCCGGCACCCGTCCAAGGGGCAAGACCGCTGCCGAGGATGCCGAAAATCGCGACAGTCTCCTCGCGGACCCCAAGGAGCGGGCCGAGCATCTGATGCTGCTCGATCTCGGCCGCAACGATGTCGGGCGGGTAGCGGAGGCGGGTTCGGTACGCGTGACCGACAGCTACACGGTCGAGTTCTACAGCCATGTCATGCACATCGTCTCGAACGTGGTCGGGCGGTTGAGCGATGAGCGGGATGCACTGGACGCGCTGTTCGCGGGCTTTCCGGCAGGCACGGTCAGCGGCGCGCCCAAGGTGCGCGCCTGCGAGATCATCGCCGAGCTGGAGCCGGAGACGCGGGGCGCCTATGCTGGCGGCGTCGGCTATTTTTCGCCCGACGGATCGATGGACAGCTGCATCGTGCTCAGGACCGCGGTGGTGAAGGACGGCATGATGCACGTCCAGGCCGGCGCCGGCATCGTGGCCGATAGCGTGCCGGAATACGAGCAGCGCGAATGCGAAGCCAAGGCCGGCGCGCTGTTCGCCGCCGCTCGCGAGGCGGTCAGGCGAGCGAGCGAGCCTGGATACGGACAATAACTCCCGTTTGTCCCGAGCGAAGCCGAGGGGTGCTGGCACAAACGTATCGCTTACGCCCCTCGACTTCGCTCGGGACGAGCGGATAGGACGTGACGATGCTAAACCTCGCTCTCGCCCTGCTCCTGCAGACCGTCCCGGGCGCGGCCGCGCAAACGCCCGCGCCGGCCACGGCCTGGCCGACCAAGGACGCCGACATCACGCTGCGCGGCTTCCGCTTCGCCTCTGGCGAGAGCCTGCCGGAGCTGCGCATCCACTACACCACGCTCGGCACGCCGCACAGGAACGCGAAGGGCGAGGTCGATAATGCGGTGATGGTGCTGCACGGCACCGGCGGTACGGGCAAGCAGTTCCTCAGCCCGCAATTCGCGAACGAGCTGTACGGGCCGGGCCAGCCGCTCGACATCGCGCGCTATTTCATCATCCTGCCGGACGGGATCGGCCACGGCGGGTCGTCCAAGCCCAGCGATGGTCTCCGCGCGGCTTTCCCGAAATACGACTATGCCGACATGGTCGTGGCCGAGGCGGCGCTGCTGGACAAGCTCGGTGTCAGGAAACTGCGCCTGCTGATGGGTACGTCGATGGGGTGCATGCACGGCTTCGTCTGGGGCACGACCCGGCCCGAGCGCGTGGTGGCGATGATGCCGACGGCGTGCCTGCCGGTCGCGATCGCCGGGCAGAACCGGATGTGGCGCAAAATGGCGATCGACGCGATCCGCGCCGATCCCGCCTACAGCCAAGGCAATTACGCTGCCGAGCCGATGCAGGGGCTGCGCACCGCCACCGACCTGCTCGTGCTGGCCGGCCTCAACCCGGTCGCGACGCAGGCCGAAGCGCCGACGCGGGAAAAGGCCGAGGCGCTGCTGGCCGCGCGTTTCGATGCGGCCGCGAAGGGACGCGACGCCAACGATCTGATCTGGCAGCTCGATGCGTCACGCACCTATGACCCGTCGGCCGGCCTGGAGCGGATGACGATGCCGGTGACATGGGTGAACTCCGCCGATGATTTCATCAACCCGTCCGGCCTCGGCATCGCCGAGCGCGAAGCGAAGCGTCTGCCGAACGGCCGCTTCATCCTGATCCCGCAAAGCGCCGACACCAAGGGCCACGGCACCCACACCTGGGCGAAATTCTGGAAAAGCGAGCTTGTCGACTTGCTGAAGCGAAGCGAATGAAACTCGCATGATCCTCGTCGTCGACAATTACGACAGCTTCACCTGGAACCTGGTCCATTATCTGATGGAGCTGGGGGCGGAGGTGGAGGTCGTGCGCAACGATACGATCTCCGCGGGACAGGCGCTGTCTTCGGGAGCGCAGGCGTTCCTGATCTCGCCCGGACCCTGCACGCCCAACGAAGCGGGCGTATCGCTGGAATTGGTCGGCGCGTGCGCGGAGGCGGGCAAGCCGCTACTCGGCGTGTGCCTCGGTCACCAGGCGGTCGGGCAGTATTTCGGCGGGCGGGTCGTGCGCGGCGGGTTGATGCACGGCAAGACCTCGCCGGTCGAGCATGACGGCACGGGCCTGTTTGCAGGCCTGCCCTCGCCTTTCACCGCCACCCGCTATCATTCGCTTATCGTGCCGGAGGAGGGGTTGCCGGATATGCTTCGCATCAATGCCCGTGCACCCGACGGCAGCGTGATGGGCTTCATGCACCGCACCCTCCCGATCCACGGCGTGCAGTTTCACCCGGAAAGCATCGCCACCGAACATGGCCATGCGATGTTGGCGAATTTCATACGGATCGCAGGGATGCGAGTGAGGGAAATCGCATAAAATCACCGTTTGTTTCGAGCGACGTCGAGAAACGTATCTCGACTTCGCTCGATACGAACGGAATAGGGGAATGGTGACGACCTTCGTACCTCTACCCAACACCACGACGCCGCTCGACATGGCGACCGCGGAGAAGGCGTTCGCGGATATTCTCGACTGGCGGTGCGAGCCGGAGGACGTTGCCCGGTTCCTGATCGACATGACGGTGCGCGACGAGACCAGCATCGAGATCGCGGCCTGCGTGCGGGCGATGCGGGCGCGGATGATCGAGGTGCAGGCGCCCGCCGGCACGATCGATGTGTGCGGCACGGGAGCGGACGGACAGGACAGCCTCAATATCTCCACCGCCGTCGCCATCGTCGTCGCGGCGTGCGGGGTGCCGGTGGCCAAGCACGGCAACCGCGCCGCCTCCAGCAAGGCGGGCGGCGCGGATACGCTCGAGGCGCTCGGCCTCGATCTCGACACCGCATCGCAGACGGCGGAGCGCAGCCTGGCCGATATCGGCATCGCTTTCCTCTTCGCACAGAAGCATCACCTGACACTCGCCGCGCTGGCGCCGATCCGCAAGCGGATCGGGCGGCGGACGGTGTTCAACCTGGTCGGGCCGCTGTGCAATCCGGCGCGCGTTCGGCGGCAGCTGATCGGCATCGCCCGGCCGGATTTCATGCCCGTTTATGCCGAGGCGATGGGCCTGCTCGGGTTTGACGACGCGATGCTGGCCTCAGGCGACGAACCGCTCGACGAGCTTTCGATCGCTGGGCCGAGCACGATCGTCCGCGTCGGGAAGGCAGGCGCGACCGCGCTGCGCATCGAACCGTCCGATGCCGGCCTGCCCCGCCATCCGCTGGAAGCGCTGCGCGGCGGCGATGCCCGGCACAACGCCGCGGCGCTGCGCGCACTGCTACAGGGCGAGCCTGGCGCCTACCGCGACGCCGTGCTGCTCAACAGTGCCGCCGCGCTGATGATCGCGGGCCGGGCGAGCACCTTCACTGAGGGCGCCGAGGAAGCGGCGGAGGTGCTGGACAATGGCCTTGCCAACACGTTGCTCGACTGCTGGATCGCATATCGCTAGCCGCCCTTCCCCGTTCGTATCGAGCGAAGTCGAGATACGCCTTTCGACTTGGCTCAGGACAGGCTTCTCGACTTCGCTCGAAGCAAACGGTTAGGGAGGGAAGCGTGAACAAGCTTCAGGAAATCTGTGCGCACAAGCGCGAGGAAGTCGCGGCGCGCAAGGCGCGGACCAGCGATGCCCAACTGCGCGAGCGGATCGCCGGGCAGACCGCGCCGCGCGGATTCCGGCGCTCGCTCGACACGGCGCCAGGCTACGGCCTCATCGCCGAAATCAAGAAGGCGAGTCCGTCCAAGGGCCTGATCCGCGCCGATTTCGACCCGGCCGCTCATGCCCGCGCTTATCAGGCGGGAGGGGCGACGTGCCTGTCGGTGCTGACCGACGAGCGCTATTTCCTCGGCGCTGACGATTATCTCGTTGCCGCCCGCGCCGCCTGCGACCTCCCCGTGCTGCGCAAGGATTTCATGGTCGATCCGTGGCAAGTGACGGAAGCGCGCGCGCTGGGCGCCGACGCGATCCTGATCATCGTTGCCGCTTTGTCCGACGCGCAGATGGTCGAGATCGAGGCCGAGGCGATCGCGCACGGCATGGACACGCTAGTCGAGGTGCATGACGCCGATGAACTGGACCGCGCGCTCCAGCTCCAGTCGCGCCTCATCGGCGTCAATAATCGTGACCTGCGCGATTTCTCGGTCGATTTCGCGCGGACCTACGAACTGGTCGGCCGGGCGCCGGCGGAGTGCACGTTCGTCGCCGAAAGCGGCCTCACCGCCCATGCCGATCTGGAAGCGATGTCCGAACATGGCATGCGCTGCTTCCTGGTCGGTGAGGCACTGATGCGGCAGGCCGATGTGGAAACGGCGACGCGCGTGCTGCTGAACGGATGAGCAAACTTACGCACCTCGACGAAACCGGCGCGGCGCGCATGGTCGATGTGTCCGGCAAGGCCATGACCGCGCGCGAGGCCGTCGCGACAGGCCGCATCCGTATGTCGGCCGAGGCGCTGGCATCGATGCGCGACGGCGGCATGAAGAAGGGCGATGCGCTAGCCGTGGCGCGGATCGCGGGCATCATGGCGGCGAAAAAGACCAGCGAGTTGATTCCGCTGTGCCACCCGCTGCCGATCAACCGCGCCGCGGTCGAGTTCGCGTTCGAAGCCGATGCGATCGCGGTCACCGCAACCGTCGCGACCGAGGGCAAGACCGGCGTCGAGATGGAAGCGCTGACCGCCGTCTCGATCGCGCTGCTCACGCTTTACGATATGGGCAAGGGCGTAGACAAAGCGATGGTGATCGAAGGGGTACGGTTGGTCAGCAAGACGGGCGGAAAATCGGGGAACTGGCTCGCCTGATGTGCTCCGGCGAAGGCCGGAGCCTTGCGTCGCACCGCTCCGGCCTTCGCCGGAGCACAGCGGATCGTCAAAACGGCAGCTTGAAGCCCGGCGGGAGCGGCAGGCCGCTGGTCATCTTGCCCATTTCGCTGCTCGATGCCGCATCCGCTTTGGCGCGGGCGTCGTTGAAGGCGGCGGCGACCAGGTCCTCGACCATCCCCTTCTCGCTCGGCTGCAGCAGCGATTCGTCGATATCGACGGAGATGATGCGCCCCTTGGCGGTCGCCTTGACCTTGACCAGCCCGCCGCCCGAGGCGCCTTCGACCTCGATCTTGTCGAGGTTGGCCTGCGCCTTGGTCAGCTCGTCCTGGACGTTCTTGGCCATGTTCAGGATGTCGTCGAGATTCTTCATCATGCACTCCGTTGCTCAGAGGCGTTGTAATCGATCAGCTCGGCCTCTGGAAACGCTTCAAATGCCGCCTTGACCATCGGCGTGTCGAGAATCGCCTGCTTCGCGGCCTCCTTGGACGCCTGCTCCTGCTGAAGCAACGAAGGCTGGGCCTCGACATCGTCGGTGCCGACAGTCCAGACCGACCCGGTCATGGTCTTCAGCGCGGCCGTCAAATCGCGGAAGAAATCGCCCGGCATCGGCTTGAGCGGCTTCACCGCCAGCTCGGGCGGCGCATAGCGCTGCAAGCCGACGAAATCGTGCAGCTGCTGCGCGAGCAACGGCTTGCCGCTCTTGCCCATCAGCTCGACCAGTTCGGGAAAGGTTGCCGGATAAAGCGCGCGAGGTGCTTCCGGCGCCGGGGCGGCCGTCGCAGCGGGAGCGGGCGCCGTGGCAGGCAACGCTTGACCGTTCACCATCCGCCGCAACAGTTCGGCCGGGTCGGGCAGTTCGGAGGCATGAACGATCCGCAGCAGCGCCATCTCCGCCGCCTCGAGCGGCATCGTCGAGCGCACCGTCTCTTCATGCCCCTTTAGTAGCAGCTGCCAGAGCCGATGAAGCTGCGCGAACGACAGGCGCGACGCCCATTCGCCCATCGCTTCGCGCTCCTCGGCCGATTGCGATGGGTCCGTCCCGCCACCCATTTTCGCCATCGTCACGCCGTGCACCGCCTCCAACAGGCCCCGGATCACGCCGACCGGATCGACGCCCAGATCATATTGGTCGCGCAGCGCTTTCAAGCTCGCACCGGCATCGCCGCCGAGCAGCTGGCCAAATAGCCGCCGGATCGCGCCGCGATCGGAAAGGCCCAGCATCTCGCGGACCTGGGCGGCGGTGACCGCGCCGCCTTCCATATCGGCATGGGCGATGGCCTGGTCGAGGATCGACAGGCCGTCGCGTGCCGAACCTTCCGCCGCCCGCGCGATCAGCGCCAGCGCCTCGGCTTCGGCCCGCGCGCCTTCCTTCTCCACCACGCTCGCGAAGTGCGCCGCGAGTTTGTCGGCCGGGATGCGGCGCAAGTCGAAGCGCTGGCAGCGCGACAACACCGTCACCGGCACCTTGTTCACTTCGGTCGTCGCGAACAGGAATTTGACGTGCGGCGGCGGCTCCTCGAGCGTCTTCAGAAGCGCGTTGAACGCGTTCTTCGACAGCATGTGCACTTCGTCGATGATATAGACCTTGTAGCGCGCGGAGACGGCCGAATAGCGCACCGCCTCGATGATCTCGCGCACGTCATCGACGCCGGTATGGGAGGCGGCGTCCATCTCGACCACGTCGATATGCCGGCCTTCCGTTATCGCCTTGCACGGCTCGCACACGCCACACGGATCGATCGTCGGGCCGCCCTGCCCGTCCGGGCCGATGCAGTTCAGCGCCTTGGCGATCAGCCGCGCGGTCGAAGTCTTGCCGACCCCGCGCACACCAGTCAGCAGGAATGCGTGCGCCAGCCGGCCGCGCTTGATCGCGTTGCCGAGGGTGGTGACCATCGCATCCTGGCCGATCAGCTCGGAAAAGCGCTGCGGACGATATTTACGGGCGAGAACGCGGTAGGCAGTGGATTCGGACATATTGATGCAGGGTTAGCACAAACCCGATTGCGCGGGAGACTCTTCCGTCGAGCCGGCTTCTTGCTCTCCGGCGAACCTTCCCCCATATGCGCCGCGGGAGTCGGGCGGACGTGGTCTTCGCCAATCTGGTCAGGTCCGGAAGGAAGCAGCCACAACGATTTCGCCGCGGGTCGTTCCGGCTCCCACCGCGTAAGCGCCGCACGCGATGGACTTGGGCGCGCGGCATCCCTAAGTCGCGGCGCGATGCCCTTCGCCTTTCACAAGATGCACGGACTGGGAAACGACTTCGTCGTGATCGATGCGCGCGCGGCTGCCGTCGATATCACGCCGGCCCGCGCCCGGGCGATCGCGGACCGGCATCAGGGCATTGGCTGCGACCAGCTGATCCTGCTGGAGCCGTCGGCCAACGCCGACCTGCGCATGCGCGTCTTCAACGCTGACGGCGGCGAGGTCCAGCAATGCGGCAATGCGCTGCGCTGTATCGCTCAGCTGACCGGCGCGAACAGAATAGAGACGGCGGGCCGTCTGATCGGCGCGGACGCCGATGCGTGCAGCGCGACGATCGACATGGGCGAACCACGCTTCGGCTGGGAGCAGATTCCGCTTGCCTTTGCGATGGACACCGGCGCGCTGCCGGTCGCCTGGGATGGGCTGGAAAATGGCGGCGCGGTGAATGTCGGCAATCCGCATGCTGTCTTTTTCGTGGATGATCTGGACGCGGTCGATCTCGAGGGGCTGGGGCCAGTGATCGAGCATGACGCGCTGTTTCCAGAGCGCGTGAACGTCAATGTGGCGCAGGTTACCGGACCGTCTGCTCTGCGCCTGCGCGTGTGGGAGCGCGGCGCGGGATTGACGCTGGCCTGCGGCACCGGCGCCTGCGCGACGGCGGTCGCGGCGATCAGGCGCGGACTGGTGCAATCGCCAGTGACGGTGTCGCTGCCGGGCGGCGACCTCGTCATCGCATGGGCACCCGGCGAGAGCATCCGCATGACCGGCCCCGCCACGCACGTCTTCACCGGCGAAGCCGAGCTGGAGGCGTTCGGATGAGCGAGGTCATCACGCTCGGCTGCCGCCTGAACATCGCCGAAAGCGAGGCGATCCGCGCGATGCTGCCGGACGATGACCTGATCGTCGTCAACAGCTGCGCCGTGACGGAAGAAGCCGTGCGCCAGACCCGCCGCGCGATCCGCCGGGCGCGACGGGAGCGGCCGGACGCGCGGATCCTGGTGACCGGCTGCGCGGCCGAGGTGGAGCGCGATGCCTTCGCGGCGATGCCAGAAGTGAGCGGCGTGGTTTCGAATCTCGCGAAGCTTGATCCGCGCGCCTTCCGTCACCCCGGCGAAGGCCGGGGTCCAGCTTCTTCTTTTGAAGGGGTGGACCCCGGCCTTCGCCGGGGTGACGATAAGAAGCACGCCCGCGCGTTCGTGGAAGTGCAGAATGGCTGCGATCATCGCTGCACCTTTTGCATCATCCCCTATGGCCGGGGACCCAGCCGATCCTCCCCCGCCGGGCCGGTGATCGATCGGATCAAGATGCTAGTCGATCAAGGCACCCGAGAAGTGGTGCTGACCGGCGTCGACCTGACCAGCTATGGCGATCTATCCGGGGACAGCCTGGGCCTGCTGGTCGAGCGCATCCTGAAGGCAGTGCCGAACCTGCCGCGCCTGCGGCTCTCCTCGCTCGACCCGGTCGAGATCGATGACCGGCTGTTCGACTTAGTTGCTGGCGAGGCGCGAATGATGCCGCATCTGCATCTGTCGCTGCAGGCGGGCGACGACATGATCCTGAAGCGAATGAAGCGCCGGCACCTGCGCACCGATGCGATCCGGCTGGTCGATCGCATCAAGGCGGCGCGGCCCGAGATCGCTATCGGCGCCGATCTGATCGCAGGCTTCCCGACCGAGACCGAGGCGATGTTCGCCAACAGCCTCGCCATCGTTGAGGAATGCGACATCGTGTTCGGCCACATCTTTCCCTATTCGCCCCGCAAAGGCACACCGGCCGCGCGGATGCCGCAGGTCGAACCCGAAGTCGTCCGCGCCCGCGCCAAGCTGCTGCGCGACGCCTGCGTCGCCCGGCAAGCGCGCTGGCTGGATTCGCTTGTCGGCACGCGGCAGAATGTGCTGATCGAACTAAGCGGCCGCACCGGTCATGCCGCCAATTTCGCGAAGGTGGAGCTGAGCCGCCCCGCCCCGCCCCGCAGCCTGCAGATCCTCCACATCACGGCCCGGCGTGGCGACACTTTGATCGGAACACCGGAATGAGCGACGCGCGCTGGCATGACAAATTGCTGGGCGGGTTTCGGCGGACGTCCGACCGGCTGTCCGACAATCTGACCGGCCTGTTCACCAAATCGACGCTGGACCGCGAGACGCTGGACGAGATCGAGGATGCGCTGATCGCGTCCGATCTCGGCCCCGCCACGGCCGCGCGTATCCGCGATCGGCTGTCCGAGAACCGCTATGAGCGCGGACTGTCCGATCACGAACTGCGCGAAATCGTCGCCGAGGAGATCGAGAAAGTGCTGGCGCCGGTCGCCCAGCCGCTGGAGGTCGACGCGTTTCCGCGTCCGCAAGTGATCCTCGTGATCGGCGTCAACGGCTCCGGCAAGACCACCACGATCGCCAAGATCGCCCGATTGTTCATCGAGCAGGATTATGGCGTGATGCTGGCCGCCGGCGACACGTTCCGCGCGGCCGCGATCGAGCAATTGCGCATCTGGGCGGAGCGGATCGGCGTACCGATCATGGCCGGGCCGGAGGGCGGCGATGCAGCCGGGATCGTCTGGGACGGCGTCAAGCAAGCGACCGCGACCGGCATCGACTTGCTGATCGTCGACACCGCCGGGCGCCTGCAGAACAAGCGCGAGCTGATGGACGAGCTCGCCAAGATCCGCCGCGTGCTCGGGCGCCTCAACCCCGAAGCGCCGCACGACGTGGTGCTGGTGCTGGACGCGACCACCGGCCAGAATGCACTCAGCCAGATCGAGGTCTTCAAGGAAGTGGCGGGCGTGACCGGCCTGGTCATGACCAAGCTGGACGGCACCGCGCGCGGCGGCGTGCTGGTCGCGGCGGCGGAGCGGTTCGGCCTTCCCATTCACGCGATCGGCGTCGGCGAGGGCATGGACGATCTGCGCCCGTTCGACGCGCGCGAAGTGGCGCGTATGATCGCCGGACTTGAGTGAGTAGCGAGAGAGTATGACCGAGAACACCAAGACCCGCGAACTGTCGCCGGGATTGCGCATGGCGATCGACTTCGGGCCGCTCGCGACCTTTTTCATCGTCAATGCGCTGAGCGGCGGGCCGAAACTGGCGCGCGTCATCATGGCGACGACTGCGTTCATGATCGCCACCGCAGTCGCGATGATCGTTAGCAGGGTGAAGGCCGGCCGCATCTCGCCGATGCTTTGGATTTCGGGCGGGCTGGTGCTGTTCTTCGGCGGCCTGACGGTATGGTTCCGCGACGACAGCTTTATCAAGATGAAGCCGACGATCGTGTATTCGATGTTCGCGATCATCCTCGGCTATGGCCTGGCAACCGGCAAGCCGCTGCTCAAGATGCTGCTGGAAACCGCCTATCCCGGGTTGAACGAAACCGGCTGGCGCAAGCTGACGATCAATTGGATCGGCTTCTTCATCTTCATGGCGCTGCTGAACGAAGCGGTTTGGCGTACGCAGAGCTGGGATTTCTGGGTCAGCTTCAAGCTGTGGGGCGCGGTGCCGCTGACGCTGCTTTTCGCGATCGCCAACGTCCCGATGCTGATCAAGCATGGGCTGAGCGACAAGAAAGAAGCGCCGGTTCCTCCGGAGAAACAATAGCAAATCCGTTCGTATCGAGCGAAGTCGAGATACACTTCTCGACTTCGCTCGAAGCAATCGGTTTTCTATTACGCCGGTTCGCTGACCTTCACCGGCTCCTGGTCGGCGCGGCTGACGCCCTTGCCATCCAGGTTTTGCGCGACGAAATCCCAGCTGATCGCGCCGTTCAGCAGCGCGTCCAGATATTTCGGCCGCTCGTTGCGATAATCGATGTAATAGGCGTGCTCCCACACATCGAGGGTGAGGAGCGGCGTCAGGCCGTTGGTCAGCGGCGTGTCGGCGTCATGCAACGATGTGACCTTGAGCGTGCCGCCATCCAGCACCAGCCAGCCCCAGCCGCTCGCGAAATGATCAGTCGACTCGGTCTTCAGTTTCTCGAGCAGCGCATCGGTGGAGCCGAAGGCCTCGTCGATCTTGGTCTTGAGCGTACCGCTCGGCTGCTGCTTTTCGGGGCTCAGGCACTGCCAATAGAAGCTATGGTTCCACAGCTGCGCCGCGTTGTTGAACAGCTTCTTGTCGCCCTTGTCTTTCGCCGCTTGGATAACTTCCGAGAGCGACCGGTCGGCCAGCCCGGCCTTTTCCGCCAGCTCGTTGGTCTTGGTGACGTAAGTGCGGTGATGCTTGCCCCAGTGATAGTCGAACGTCTCGGCCGACAGCAGGTCGCCGAAAGCGGTCTTTTGATAGGGCAGCTCGGGCAGTTCGAAAGCCATGCTCACTCTCCAGCACAAACGGGTGGGTTGCGAGGCTCTAACGCACGAGCGGCCGGTTTGTGCGACAGGAAATCCCGGTCACTGGGATGAAAGGCTTCGATCAGCCGCGCTTGCGCACCGTGAAGCGGGCGAGCTCTTTCTTCGGCTGCTCCCAGCTGGGGGCGAGCACGCTGGCCCTTTGGTAATCCGCCATCGCCCCGGCATAGTCGCCGGCCATCTCGCTCGCGACCGCGCGGCCGAAATAGGCGAACTCCGGCCGCCTGGTCCGCCGTGCGATAGCCGCGTCGAACAGGTCGCGGGCGCCGCGCCAGTCGTGCTGCTGCTTCAGCACCAGCGCCGCCTTGTTGAGATAGGCTTCCGGCTCCTGCGGGTCCATCCGGATCGCCCGGTCATAGTCGTTGAGCGCACCGGCGAAATCGCTCATGTGCGCGCGCAGGATGCCGCGGTTCACATAGGTCGCGACCTGATCGCCGAACGCGAGCGGCTCCTCGCCGATCGCGCGATTGCAGGTGTCGATCGATTGGATAGTCGCGATCTCGGCATCGGCGGCCTCATAGCATTGCCGCGCAAGGCCGGAGCCGATGATCATGCTCGACGCAAATGCGGCACCGGGAAATGCCAACAGCGACGCCACGAAGCAGGTGAACAAGCGCATACCACCCTCCACCAGTTGAAGGGCGTCAGCCTATCACGAAGCGCCGGCCTGTAACAGATCATGCCGCCTGAGGGCGTGGCGCAGCTGATCGTAGGTGAGCGCCAGCGCCTTTGCGGTCAGCCGCTGGTTGAAGCGGCAGCGGCGCAGCGCGGCTTCCAGCAGCCGTTTCTCATGCGCCTCGCAAGCGGCTTTGAAGTCCTCGCACTCCAGATCGATCTCGATCTGGACCGTCGGTGCGGCCGCTGCCGCGGGCAGCGCGGGAGTCATCGAACGCGCCGCGTCGCCTTTCGGAGTCCAGGGCGACGCAAACGGATCGAACTCGATCGCATCGATCGGGCGACCGGCATCCTCCCAGCGATAGACGGCGCGCTCGACGACGTTGCGCAGCTCGCGGACATTGCCGGGCCATTCATAGACCACCAGAGTTTCCGCCGCCGTCTTCGAAAAGCCCGGCCAGCGGTCCCATTCCAGCTCGGCCGCCATGCGCCGCCCGAAATGATCGGCGAGCACCGGCACGTCGCCTTCGCGCGACCTGAGCGGCGGCAGCGTGATGACCTCGAAGCTCAGCCGGTCGAGCAGGTCGGCGCGAAAGCGGTTCTGCTCGACCAGCGCGGGCAAATTCTCGTTGGTCGCGGCGACGATGCGGACATCGACCCGAACCGGCCGCGAAGCGCCGATCCGGGTGACCTCGCCATATTCGACCGCGCGCAGCAGCCTCTCCTGGGCAGCGGTGGAGAGAGTGCCGAGCTCGTCCAGGAACAGCGTGCCGCCGTCCGCTTCCTCGAAACGCCCGGCGCGCGCCTTGGTAGCGCCAGTGAAGGCGCCCGCCTCGTGGCCGAAAAGCTCAGCCTCGATCAGCGTCTCGGGCAACGCCGCGCAGTTCATGACGACCAGCGGCCCGTCCCAGCGTGGACTCAGCCTGTGCAGGCGCTCGGCGACCAACTCCTTGCCGGTGCCGCGTTCGCCGATCACCAACACCGGGCGGTTCAGGGCGGCGGCGCGGCTGGCCCGTTCGACGGAGTCGAGAAAGGCCAGGGACTGGCCTATGAATGCGCTTTCCCGTTCCATGCCCCGAAACATGGCGGATTTTACCAATGCTTGGCAAGTATGGTTCTTCTATTCTCGTTCCTTCTTACACAGAAACTGGCGGATTTCCGCCGCTTTCTTACTTTGGCACGGCCTATGCTCTAGTCTGAGGGAAGCCGCCGCAGGGTGGCGAAAAGATCAACTACCAGGTTCACAGGAGCACGCCATGTTCAAATCGTTCGAAGCCAAGAAGACCTTCTCGGTCACGCTCTGCACCCTGTTGTTCAGCGCCACGTGCGTGCTGAGCGCGGTGGGTCCGGCCGGCGCCGTGGAGGTCCGCCCCGCTTCTGTCGCAGGCACGATCCTCGCCTGACGACTCCACCGCCGGGGCGGGTTTCCCCTTGCCCCGCCCCGGCACCCCCTTTCGATTTCCAGGAGTTTTCCAATGGGCATTTTCTCCCGCACAAGAGACATCGTCGCCGCCAACATGACCGATCTGCTGGATCGTGCAGAAGACCCGGCGAAGATGATCCGCATGATCATCCTGGAAATGGAAGAGACGCTGGTCGAGGTTCGCGCCTCCGCCGCGCGCACGATCGCCGATCAGAAGGAAATGCGCCGCCACATCGCCAAGCTGGAAAAGCTGCAGGACAGCTGGACCGAGAAGGCCGAGCTGGCGCTTTCCAAGGAGCGCGAGGATCTCGCCAAGGCCGCGCTGATGGAGCGCCAGAAGGCGGCCGACATGGCCGACCAGCTGAAGGCGGAGATCGACGTGCTGGACGATGCGCTGCAGGCGTCCGAAGCGGATATTGCCAAGCTTCAGCAGAAGCTGCGTGAGGCCCGCACCCGCCAGAACGCGATCGTGACGCGGCTGGAAAGCGCGCACAACCGCATGCGGCTGCGCGAAGCCTATTCCGGCGCCCGGGTCGAGGACGCCTTCAGCCGCTTCGACGTGCTGGAACGCCGGGTCGACATGGCCGAGGGCCGCGCCGATGCCGCCGCGATGGGCGAGCCGAAGACGCTGGAAGACCAGTTCTCCGAGCTGCGGTCGAGCGACAAGGTTGATGCCGAGCTGGAAGCGCTGAAGGCGCGCCTGGCGAACAGGGAGGGATGAGGCATGGAAGACATTCTCGTCCCCGTATTCGTCTGCGGCTTCCTGTTCATCGGGATGCCCTGGATCATCCTGCACTACATTACCCAGTGGAAGAAGTCGGGCGGCATCAGCCGCGAAGACGAGAACCTGCTGGACGAGCTTTACGAAACCGCGCGGCGGCTGGACGACCGGCTGCATTCGATCGAGCGCATCGTCGCCGCCGAAACGCCGGAGCTGGAAGTCCGCCGCCCCGTGCCGGAACTGCCCCGCGCCGACGTCCGTCAAATCAGGGAGAAGTAAGATGAGCGAGAGCCGCACCCGTTTCTACGTCAACAAGCAGGACAAGAAGTGGCTGGGCGTCTGCGCCGGTATCGCCGACTATATGGGTTGGGACGTGACGCTGGTTCGCATCGGCATGGTCGTGGTCACGCTGGCCGGCGCCTTCCCGTGGTCGGTGATCGCCTATCTGGCGGCCAACTGGGTGGCCAAGCCTCGTCCTTACGGCCTCTATAGCGACAAGGAAGAAGAGCAATTCTGGCAGGGCGTGCGCCGCTCACCGGCGCGAACCACCCGCGACGTGCGGGGCCGGCTGCGCGAAATCGACCGCCGCCTGGCCGATGTGGAACTCCACTACACCAGCCGCAATCGTCGGCTGGCCGATGAAATCGACAGCCTGCGCTGAGCCTCAGGCACCGCTGAATAGGGGTATGAGATATGAACTGGGGTGGACCGATCTTCGTGCTGATGATCATCGCGATCAGCACCTTCGGCTGGATCGCCACGAGCTGGATACGCGCCAAGCATGGCTATCCGCTGGAAGGCGAATGGGGCGGCACCGTCGGCAAGACCGATCCGGCGCAGGCCCGCAAAGTCGAACTGCTGGAGGCCGAGAATGGCAAGCTCGTCGGCCAGATCGGCGGGCTGGAGGAGCGGATCGCCGTGCTGGAGCGGATCGCGACCGACAAGGCGCACCGCCTGTCCGACCAGATCGACAGCCTGCGCTAAGGGTTTGCGGCTGACGCAGCGTCAACCGCCACACGACAAACAGGAATCGAGGAACCGACATGGATATCGCAGACGCCACCATCATACCGAACCTGCCCTGGATGATCGGCGGCGGCTTGCTGCTAGGGGCGCTCGCGATCGGCGGCTGGATCTTCACCACCTGGCTGCGCATCCGCAACGGCTATCCGCTGGAAAACAGCTGGGGCAAGGCGGTGTATCCAAAGACCGATGCCGAGGCGATCGAGCGGATCAAGCTGCTGAGCCAGGAGAACGCCCAGCTTCGCGCCGAGCTCGGCTCGGTCAAGGACCGGCTCGCCAATGTCGAGCGGATCGTGACCGACGACAGCCACCGCGTTTCGGCCGAGATCGAGAAGCTGCGGCTGCCGAACTGAGACCGACGTTCGTCGAACAAACATAGCGTTTGGCCGTCAAGACCGGCCAGCCGACACTGGGGAGCTTTTGACGATGCAGAACCTGTTTCCATACATGGTGCTGGCGATCCCGATCCTGGGGATCATCGCCGGAATGGTGCACAGGCTGATCCGGCTTCGCGAGAAGCAGCTGGAAATCCACGCCGGGCAGACCGCCGAGAAAGCCGCGCAATACGCGGCCCATACGGAACGGCTTGAGCAGCGGATGCGGGTTCTCGAGCGGATCGTGACCGATCGCGGTATCGATGTCGCCGCTGAGATCGAGCATCTGCGCGACCGTCCGCTGAACTGATAGCTCGGGAGTAGAAGACGATGAACCCGTTTGAAATGGTGATCGGGATCGTGCTGATCATAACCATCGGCCGTGTCCTGCGGTCCCGCTACGGCTATCGCGGCCGCCGTCACGGCGGTGCCGACACCACCGCCGACGATGCCGAGGCACGCCGCCTGAGGGACGAAGTCCGCACGCTGAAGGAACGCATCGCGGTGCTGGAACGCCTCGCGACCGACGATGCCGGCCCGCGTGCGCTGGAACGTGAAATCGAGGCCCTGCGGTCGCGCGACAGCTAAGCGCGCGACCTTGTGGAGAAAGGCGTATGGAACCGAACGTCTATCTTGAAATGGGAATGGTCGGGCTGGTCGGCATCGGCATCCTGACGGCAGCCGCGCTGCGCGGCTGGCGCGGCTGGCTGGATCTGAAGCGGCTGGAAGTCCAGTCCCGCTTCACCCCGGCCCCCGCGAACGACGACCTGATGCCCGGGCCGCACACCGGCTCCCGCATCGAGATCGCCGACCTGAAAGAACGCATCCGCAAGCTGGAAGCAATCGCGGCTGGGGTGGATTTGTGACTTCGTTCCCCTCCCGCTTGCGGGAGGGGAATGCTAAGCGCCCCTGCATGCCGATACTTGCCGATGTGCTCGACGATTATGAGCTGCTCGAACCCGACGACCGATACCGCCTGCTGATCGACCTGGGCCGCGGCCTCGAGCCGATGCCGGACGCGCTGAAGACCGACGCGACCTTGGTGCGGGGCTGCTCAGCCTCGGTGTGGGTCTATCCGACCAGCGACGGCGACCGGCTCCATTTCCTCGCCGATTCGAACGCGGCCATCACCAAGGGCATCATCGCCCTCGTGCTCCTGACCGTCCAGGACCGCGGCGCCGCCGATATTCTCGCGACCGACATCGAGGGATTGCTCGCGCCCTTCGATCTCGGGAACCAGCTCAGCTCCAACCGCACCCAAGGCATTCCCAACATGATCGCGCTGATCCGCGACACCGCCCGGCGCTACGCCTAGCGCATCGGCGACATCCGCGATCGGCGTGCCGGGCCGCACCAACAGCCACTCGCCGGGCTGGGCCGCCGACAGGACGGTCACCGCGTGCTTGGGGCAAATGCCGAGGCACTTGGTCTCGACCACGCCCAGCACCGCCTTGCGGCCCTTGCCCGCCTTCAGTTCCCCTCGCAGCGCCTTGACGAGGGAGGTCTTGCCCTTCTTGCCAAAGCCTCCCTTCTGACGTTTCGAGCATTTGCCGCACACCAACACGGCGCCCTGCCATCTGGCGCGCAGCAGCCTCACGCGGCGCGGCGTTCCTCGGCGCGGCGCAGCACGTCATAGGCGGCCTGCACCTTCCTGAACCGCTCGGCCGCTTCCCGGTCGCCGGGCTTCACATCGGGGTGGTTGGCCTTGGCGAGCCGGCGCCAGGCAGTTTTCACGTCCTCGAAGCTCGCGTCCGATTCGAGGTCGAGCACATCGAGCGCGCGCATCTCGTCGCGCGACCGGGTGCCGTCGCCGGGGCCGCCCCAGGCATAATGCTGCGACTGCCGGAAACCCGAAGCATCGCGCTGCTCGCCGGCCTCGCGCGCGGCGGCTTCCTCGGCGGACAGGCCTTCGAAATAATTCCAGTTGCGATTGTATTCCCCGGCGTGGGTCTCGCAGAAATACCAGCGGTCCGGGCTGTTCGGAGACTTGGGCGCGGGGCGGTCCCCAGGCTGATCGCAGCCGTCGCGGTCGCACATCCGCACGGCCGTCGCGCCACGACCGGCGCCATAGGCGCGCCACCGGGGGAAGCCCCAGTCATCGGATCGGGAGGAACGTGCCATTCAGGGACCAGATAGTCCCTCCTACGGCCGAGGCAACCGCCCAAACGGCACGATCTTGTTGTCCGCGTCGTGACCGATATCGGCGAAACCCAGGAACGGTATGCCGGCCGTGGCGCACCAGCCACGCACCACGGCTTCGGGTTCGGCGCCGAAATCGGGGTCGTTGGGGGTTATCTTGCTGATCCGGCCGAGGCGGATGCCGGCGAGACCTTTCACCGCCGCCATGATCTGCGCGAGATCGCGGTCGGTGCGGTAGAGATATTCGTCGACCTCCTCGATCATCAGAACGTGACCGGTGAGATCAGGCAAATGCCGCGAACCGATCAGGTGCGCGAGAATGACAATGTTGAATGCAGCCGCCGGCGCGTCGCCCAGCGACGGCTCCAGCGCCGACGGCGCCCGATCGACCAGCCAATCCAGCGCGCGGACAACCGCCGCGTCGCCGCCCTCCCGCCGGATGTCCGCCGGCATTGGCCCATGCGCGACCTGCCCGATCCCGGCCGCGTAAAGTGCGCCCAGCAAGGTCCCGCTATCTGAATAACCCAAAAATTCCTTGGTCCGCGCGGCCGGGCCGAGTCCGCCGATCACCCGATCGACGATCCGGCAAGCCCCATAGCCGCCACGCGCGAACCAGATCGCACCGATCGTGGGGTCGTTGCCCATTTCCAGCAGCGCCGCGGCGCGGGCATCGTCCGACCCGGCGAAGTGACCGTCGGAGAGGAAGCATTGCGGGTGCCAGACCAGCTCCGTGCGTCCCGCAGCCAGCGCCGACACGCGGCTCACCACGTCCTGATCGATCCGGCAGCTCGGCGCGACGATGCCGATTTTCATTCCCATCCCCAAACCCGTTCGTTTCGAGCGAAGTCGAGAAACCACAGACACCGCGCTTGCACTTCTCGACTTCGCTCGAAGCAAACGGCTTTTGGGTGCTTCATTCGACCGCGAAACCGATTAGTAGCGCCACGATGGCTTCTTCCAAATCCTATTTCTTCTGCGGGATCGGCGGCAGCGGGATGCTGCCCCTCGCCTGCATCGTTCGCGCACAAGGCGCCGTGGTCGCGGGTTCCGACCGCGCGCTCGACCAGGGGAGGACGGCGCCCAAATTCGAATTCCTGCGCGCCCAAGGCATCGGCCTGTTCGCGCAGGACGGCAGCGGCGTGACATCGCCGGAGCAGATCGTCATCGCCTCGGCGGCGGTGGAGGAGACGGTGCCGGACATCGTCGCCGCCGCCAATCTCGGCTGCGCGCGGATGAGCCGCGCGGGGCTGCTTGCCGACCTGTTCAACGCGGCGCCGGAGCGGATCGCGGTCGGCGGCACCAGCGGCAAATCGACCGTCACGGGCATGATCGGCTGGATCATGCACGCGTGCGGCCGCAGCCCATCAGTGATGAACGGCGCGGTGATGAAGAATTTCGTGGCGGCCGACGCGCCATTCGCCAGCGCACTGGTCGGCCACGGCGACGTGTTCGTCAGCGAAGTGGACGAGAGCGACGGATCGATCGCGCTGTTCGATCCGACCATCGCGGTGCTCGGCAATATCAGCCTGGACCATAAGGAAATGGACGAGCTGGTCGCGCTCTTCACCGATTTCGTGGCGAAGGCGGAGACGGCGGTGCTGAACATCGACCATCCGGACGTCGCCCTGATCGCGTCCGAGCTGCATGCCGACCGCCAGCTGACCTATGCTTTCGACCGCGAGGCCCAGCTGATCGGGCATGAGGTCATCGAGGGCGCGGAAGGCGTGTCGTTCCACGTCACGGAACGATCGAGTGGCGACCATGCCGAGGTGAAGCTGCAGGTGCCGGGCCGCCACAATGCCGCGAACGCACTCGCCGCGATCGGCGCTACCGTCGCCGCCGGCGTGCCGCTGCGCGATGCCGCGAAGGCGCTCGCCGGTTTCACTGGGCTTCGCCGCCGCCTGGAGTGGATGGGCGAGGCAAACGGCGTCACCGTCTATGACGATTTCGGACATAACCCGGATAAGATCGCCGCCACGCTGGACGCGCTGCACGCCTTTTGCGGCCGGCTGCTGATCTTCTTTCAGCCGCACGGCTATGGCCCTCTGCGCGTCATGGGCCAGGAGCTGATCGCGATGCTGGCGCAAAAGATGGACGCGGAGGATGTGCTGATCCTGAGCGATCCGGTCTATTTCGGCGGCACCGTCGACCGATCGACCGGCAGCGACACGATCGTCGACCAGGTTCGCGCCGCCAGCCGCAACGCCGAACATATCCCCGCCCGCGCCGCCATCGCCGACCGCCTCGCCGCGCTCGCCAAGCCGGGCGACCGCATCATCATCATGGGCGCCCGCGACGACACCCTCAGCCAGTTCGCGGAGGATTTGCTGAGCCGGCTCAGTTCCCTGGAATCGTGAACTTCACGCGTCGCTGCATCGCGGTGCAGGCCAGATCACCTTCAGGTCGATAGCTGACTCGATACTTGACCGTGCGCGCGAGTTGCTCGCTCGCCTTCGCGAAAATGCGCGGCGGGAAGGCGGCGACTGCGCGCTGGTTGCGGGTCGAGCCGTCCGCCGCCACGTCATATTCCAGCGCGGTCCAGCCTTCGAACCCCCAGGCAAAGGCTTCCATCGGGAACTCGCCAGTGCCTTGCCGCATCATCACCGGCCCGCCATCGACCAAGGCGCATTGCTTCGCCGACAGGCCGGTGAGGTCATACATCGCCGATGCCCGCGCGGCATCCTTACGCGCGGCATAGAGGTTGGCAAGCTGGACCAGCGCGGCGACTTTCAGCGGATCGTGATCGCTCAGGCCTTTGGATTCGGCGACCAACGTCAAGGCCTGCTGCTCGGCATCCTGCCGCTTCAGCTCACCCGCAGCACTGGCGATCTGCAGATTAAGGACCGCCTGCATCGCCGGCGTGCCAAAGGCGGGGTCGGCGCGCAAAGCCGCGTAGTTGTCGAACAGGCGCGTGTTGCGGCCACCCCAGCTGGCGCCGTTGCCATAGGCTTGAACAACGGCATGACGAAGCGCCGCCAGAAAGGCCACATCGGCAGGCGCGCTGATTTGCCGCGCGAGCTTTACGGCTTCGGCGGCGCGGGCGAGCTTCACCTCGCCCTCCAGCGTGCTGTTACTGGCCGACGCCATCAACAGCATCAACCGTTCGGGGCCCGACGATGTCGCTTTTTGCAGCCGCGCCGCGATCTCGATCGCCATTTCGGCGTCGGACCCTTTCGCCAGCGGCGCGACGCGCTGCGATCCGAGCCATTCGGCCGCCGCACGTTCAAATCCCAGCGTCGGAGACGGCCGCTGGGCCTTGTTCGAACATTATATTTCCACGCGCGTGGAGAGGCGGAAGAATGGCTTCACTTTCGATGCATTGTCCGGCTGCCACGACCAGCCGCTGACGGCCCGCGCGAAGACATAGGCGGCATCGCCTTGTTTCGAGGCATAGACCGGCTGCGGGCTAACCACCCGCCCGTCATCGAGGATCGCGAACTGGATGACGGCGCTGTCGCCCGGCTCCAGGCCCTCATCCCCGCAAGCGGGCAGCGGCATCTCGACCGCCGGCTGCAACTGTATCTCGGTGCGCCCGGCACCGGTGTAAGCGAGATATTTGCGCGCATCTTCCGATTGGCCCAGCCTCAGCATTGCAACGGCGGCATCGGCGCGCAGGGCGACATCCTGCTGGAAAACGCGCTGCGTCAGGCCGCCGCGCAGTGACACCGCGCGCACCAGCAACGCGCGTGCTTCAGCGAACTGACCATTGTTGGTAAGAATACGGCCCTTCGCGCCCAGCACATTCGCCAGTTCGCGCTTGCCGACGGTCGGATCCTTCTCTGCAATCGCGAGCGCGGCGTCTATATCGCGCAAGGCGGCCGGCGCGTCGGTGAACATGCCGGTGCGGGCGGCGCCCATCAGCGCGACGGTGCGCGTGATCGGCTGCGCCGTTTCGCCCGCCAGCCGCAGATATTCGGCCCGCGCCGCGGCGTGATCCAGGCCATTTTCCGCGATATTGGCGAGGAGCAGCCGGGCATTGTCCTTGACCGGCGCCAGCGCCGGCTTGTTCAGCCCGCCGCTGGACAGTGCCGCGCGGAGCTGAGTCCGTGCCTCTTCGCTCCGCCCGAGCAACACGAGCGCCTGAGCCTGTTGCGCGCGGGTGATCGCAAGGTTGGCCTCGTTGGGCTTCGGCTGCGCCTTCAGGGAGGTTTCCAGCGCCTGCAGCTCGGCGAGCGCGCCTGCGCCGTCCTTCGCGTCAAGCTTTTGCTGGGCGACGTCGAAACGCTGCTGGACGGTCTGCGCCGGAAGCGGCGCGGCGACCGCTGCCGATGTCAGCAGGATTGGAATGAAAAAACGCATGCTCCCCCCGTTTTCATCGGCTTAGCAAAGGAGGGCGACGCAGGAAAGCTGACCGGTGGCGCTTTGCTTCGACAGAGCCTAGATGCACGCCGATGCCGCATAGCGTATTTGATTTGTTCAAGATCGGGGTTGGCCCCTCCTCGTCCCACACGATGGGTCCGATGTCGGCCGGGTGCGCCTTTACCGAGCGGCTGCGCGAGCGTGGTCTGATCGAGCGCGCCCACCGCGTCCTGGCCGAGCTTTACGGATCGCTGGCGTTGACCGGCAAGGGCCATGCGAGCGACCGCGCGGTGCTGCTCGGCCTTGCCGGAAAGCGCCCCGACGGCATCTGCCCGGACGAAGCGGATCGGATCATCGGCGAGATCCGCGCCAGCCGGCGGATGCGGCTGGGCGGAGAGCATGAGATAAGGTTCGACGAAGAGCGCGACCTGCTTTTCCATCAGCGCGAACGGCTCTCCTTCCACTCCAACGGCATGCGCTTCACGGCTTTCGACGCGGACGGCGCGGAGCTGTTGAGCGGCGTCTGGTATTCGGTCGGCGGCGGCGCGATCGTCGCCGAGAGCGAGGTGTCCGGCAACGCGCCGCCCGACGGGCTGGTCGGCGACGTGCCTTATCCTTTCCATTCGGGCGAGCAACTGCTGGAGCGCGCGGATGACGCGGCGCTGACGATCGCTGATCTAGCGCTGGCGAACGAACTCGCGCGCCTGCCCGAGGCCGAGGTGCGCGAGCGGCTGGCCGGTATTCGCGCGACCATGTCCGCCTGCATCGATCGCGGCATGGAACAATCCGGCATCCTGCCGGGCGGCCTCCGCGTGAAGCGCCGCGCGCCGGAAATTCGCGCCAAGCTGGTCGAGCGGCAGGAACGCGCGCTCGCCGACCCGCTGACCGTCATCGACTGGGTCAATTTATGGGCCTTGGCGGTCAACGAGGAGAATGCGGCCGGCGGGCGCGTCGTCACCGCACCCACGAACGGCGCGGCGGGAATCGTGCCGGCGGTGCTGCGTTACTATGAGCGCTTCGTCGCCAATGCGACCGATGAAGGCGCCGATCGCTTCCTGCTGACCGCCGCCACGATCGGCTCGCTGTTCAAGGAAAACGCGTCGATTTCCGGTGCCGAGGTCGGCTGCCAGGGCGAAGTGGGCGTCGCCTGCTCGATGGCGGCGGCGGGCCTGACCGCCGCGATGGGCGGCAGCAACGCGCAGATCGAGAACGCGGCCGAGATCGGCATGGAGCATAATCTCGGCCTCACCTGCGATCCGATCGGCGGCCTGGTGCAGGTGCCGTGCATCGAGCGGAACGCGGTCGGCGCGATCAAGGCGATCGAGGCGTCGCGGCTCGCGCTGCTGGGCGACGGCACCCACCGCGTCAGCCTCGACCAGGTAATCGAGACGATGCGCAAGACCGGCGCCGACATGAGCGCCAAATACAAGGAGACGGCGCTCGGCGGGCTGGCGGTGAATGTGGTCGAGTGCTGAGCACACTGTTCGTCATCCCGGCGAAGGCCGGGACCCAGCCCTAAGCAAAGACAAGCGCGGCAGCGCTTCGCACTGCCAAGACTTCGTATTGGACTGGACCCCGGCCTTCGCCGGGTGACGAAGAATGCGAATGGTCACGAATGTTCGCACTGCTCATGAGCATCACCGTTCACCGCACACGATAGAAATCGGCGAGGCGATCGAGCGCGAAGCCCAGCACCAGTTTGCCGGCGCGCGCTGGCCAGTTGAGCGCGCGTTCAGTATCGCTGAGACCATCGCCGGCGCAGACCACGCGCCACAACACGTCGGCAAGCCCCGTGCCGACATGGGCGATCGCGGCTTCGAAACGCCGCTTGGCATCGAGCTGGCAGGTGAGCGGATCGGGCGCGGGGGAGAGGCCGCCCCCCTTCACGCCCCGCGGACTCGAATCCCAGCGCATCGTGATGTTGGGGCCGAGCCCGGCGCGTTCCCAATCGGCGCGCAGGGTTTCGCCCGCGATCAGCTGGCGCTCGCTGATCCGGCCCCGCGCGGCGAGCCAGGATAACGGCGATTCGGCGAGGTTGACCGTGACGCTGCGGTTTCCCGACCCCTTCAGCCGGCGTTCGGCAAGCACCTGACCCATGAGCAATTCCTTCGCTGATTGAATTGGCGCTTGCCACAAAGGCAAGGATGTAGGACAGCAATGAACCATATCGGTTTGGAGTTCATCTCATGATAACCGCCATTCGCGAGGTGCGGCGCGCAAAGGGGCTGACGCTGGAAGAGGTCGGCAAGCGCTGCAAGCCGCCGACCACCGCTCAGACGATCGGGCGGCTGGAAACCGGCACCCGCACAGTCTCCGTCGGCTGGCTGAACCGGATCGCGAGCGCACTGGGCGTCGAAGCGGCCGATCTGGTGAAACTGCCGGACCGGCCCGACCTGCCGGTCGCGGCTCTGGTCAGCCCCGATGGTGCACGTGCGCCGCGCAGGGAAGCGGTCGTGCACGCGCCACAGGCGGCGGCGGGGCTGATCGCGGTCATCGCCGAAGCAGCGGTGGGCGACTATCGCGCCGGCGATGAAATCTGGTGCGAGCGGCTGCCGCCTGAGGCGTTCGGCCAGGCGCTCAACCGCGACGTGCTGGTCCCCCGCCCGGCCGGGCGCTTCGCCTTCGGCCGGCTGCTGGGGCGGGAGGACAGCAAGATCCACGTCCTGCCGCTGGGCGCCGGCGCGCGCCAGCAAGTGTACGCGGACCCGCCCTGGATCGCGCGGGCGGTGCGGTTGGTGAGAGCGCTCTGACCGTCACCCCGGCGGAGGCCGGGGCGACGAAAAAACACTACGATCGAATAAACGCGAGCAAATCCTTGTTCACCACATCCGCCTGCGTCGTGCACATGCCGTGCGGAAAGCCCTGATAGGTCTTCAGTGCTCCCTTTTTCAGCAGCTTGGCGGAGAGCGGCGCGGAATCGGCATAGGGGACGATCTGATCGTCGTCGCCGTGCATCACCAGCACCGGCACGTCGATCGCCTTCAAATCCTCGGTGAAATCGGTTTCGGAAAAGGCCTTGATGCAATCGTAATGTGCCTTGGCGCCGCCCATCATGCCCTGCCGCCACCAATTCTGGATCACGCCTTGGTCCACTTTCGCGCCGGGCCGATTGTAGCCGTAGAACGGACCGGTCGGCACATCGACGTAAAGCTGGGCGCGATTGGCGGCGAGCGCGGCGCGGTAGCCGTCGAACGCCTCGATCGGCGTACCGCCGGGGTTGTTTTCGGATTTGACCATGATCGGCGGCACCGCGCTGACCAGCACCGCCTTGGCGACGCGGCCCGCTTCCGCCCGCGCGACATAGCGGGCGACTTCGCCGCCGCCAGTGGAATGCCCGACATGAACGGCGTTCTTGAGATCGAGCGCCTTTGCCAGCGCGATCATATCGGCGGCGTAGGTGTCCATGTCATTGCCGTTTTCGGTCTGATCGGAGCGGCCATGCCCGCGCCGGTCGTGGGCGATCACGCGAAAGCCCTGTCCAAGGAAGAACAGCATCTGATTGTCCCAATCGTCGCCGCTCAAGGGCCAGCCGTGATGGAAGACAATTGGCTGCGCGTCGCGCGGGCCCCAATCCTTGTAGAAGATGTTCGTGCCGTCGCTGGTGGTGACGAAGCCGCTGGACATGAGAGACACTCCTTGTGCGGAATCGGGGCCGGATCACCCCGCCCCCATCATAACCGATGCGGCCGCGTAAGGTCATGCCTCGCTTCGGCAGGCGACGGTTCATCGGACATACACAAAGCGGGGTGGATGGAGTTCGATATGGTCTCCCGGCTTGCCCTGTTCCTGCTCGGTTCGTTGATCGCGACGGGTGCCGTCGCGCAGACCGATCTCGGCCAAGTCCGTCGGCTCTCGCCCAAGGAGAAGGAGCGGATCCTCGCCAACAGCTCGGAGGCGAAAGCCGATGCGTCGCTGGCGTCGATCATGGGCGGCGGCGGCGGCAGCCGGCCGAGCGGCATCCACGGCGAGATCGGCGCGGAGATCGGGACGAACGGCGCCCGCGGCGTGTTCGGCACCGCGCTGGTCCCGCTTGGCGAGAATGGCTCCGCGATCATTTCATTCGAGAAATCGCAGTTCGGCACCCTCGACCGGCCGCGCCGGTAAGACACGCTTGGGCTGACGCTCCGGTGGTGCTAGGGGCGCCGCCATGCTCAATCTTCGGGACATCACGGTTCGCCTGGGCGGGCGCACGATCCTTGACGGCGCCAGCGCCGCGCTGCCGCCGCGCGGGCGCATCGGGCTGATCGGCCGCAACGGCGCCGGCAAATCGACGCTCGTGCGCGTCGTCGCCGGACTGCTCGATCCCGATCTCGGTTCGGCCGAAATGCCGCGCAATGCCCGGCTCGGCTATATCGCGCAGGAAGCGCCGGGCGGCACCGCCACGCCGTTCGAAACCGTGCTCGCCGCCGACATCGAGCGCGCGGCTTTGCTGGACGAGGCCGAGCGCAGCCACGACCCGGACCGGCTGGGCGACATTCACGAGCGGCTGAACGCGATCGACGCGCATTCGGCGCCCGCTCGCGCGGCGCGCATCCTGGTTGGGCTGGGCTTCGACGAGGATATGCAGCACCAGGAGCTGGAAAGCTTTTCCGGCGGCTGGCGGATGCGCGTGGCGCTGGCGTCGCTGCTCTTTTCACAGCCCGACCTGCTGCTGCTGGACGAGCCGTCCAACCACCTCGATCTGGAAGCGGTGCTTTGGCTGGAGGATTTCCTGAAATCCTATCCGGCGACGATCGTCATCGTCAGCCATGAGCGCGATTTCCTCAACAATGTCGTCGACCACATCCTACACCTCGATCGCGGCAAGCTGACGCTTTACCCGGGCGGCTATGACGCGTTCGAGCGGCAGCGCGCCGAGCGGCAGGCGCAGCAGGCAGCGGCGCGCGAAAAGCAGCTGGCCGAGCGCGCCAAGCTGCAGGACTATGTCGCGCGCAACAGCGCCCGCGCCTCGACCGCCAAGCAGGCTCAGTCACGCGTAAAGGCGCTCGCGCGGATGCAGCCGATCGCGGCGGTGCTGGACGATCCGTCGCTGTCGTTCGATTTCCCGAACCCCGACGAGCTGCGCCCCCCGCTGATCACGCTGGACATGGCGAGCGTCGGCTATGGCGAAACGCCGGTTCTGAAAAAGCTGAACCTGCGGCTGGACCCAGACGACCGGATCGCGCTGCTCGGCCGCAACGGTAACGGCAAGACAACGCTGGCGCGGCTGCTCGCGGCGCAGCTGGCGCCGATGGAAGGCGGGATGGCCGCATCGTCCAGGATGCGCGTCGGATATTTCACCCAGTATCAGGTCGAGGAACTACACAGCGACGATACGGCCGTGGAGCATATGGCGCGGCTGATGAAGGACGCGAAGCCGGCGGCGGTGCGCGGCCAGCTCGGGCGGTTCGGATTTTCGGGCGAGAAAGCGACCACCAAGGTCGGCAAATTGTCCGGCGGCGAGCGGGCGCGGCTGGCGCTGGCGCTGATCACTCGCGACGCACCGCACATGCTGATCCTAGACGAGCCGACCAACCACCTCGACGTTGATGCCCGCGAGGCGCTGGTGCAGGCCTTGAACGCCTATACCGGCGCGGTGGTGATCGTCAGCCACGACCGGCACATGCTGGAAATGACCGCCGACCGGCTGGTGCTGGTGCATGACGGCGGCGCGCACGAGTTCGACGGCAGCATCGACGACTATATCGGTTTCGTGCTGGCTGGCGACACCAAGCGCGCGGGCAAGGTGGAAAAGGTCGACAAGAAGGAAGCGCGGCGACTGGCGGCGGAAGCGCGCGAGAAAGGCGCGGCGCTGCGCAAGCAGTCGAAGACGGCCGAAACGGAGCTTGCCCGGCTGACCGACCAGCGCAGCGCGATCGACCGCGCGATGTTTGACCCGTCCGGCGCCGACCATGCGTTTGCCGGCCTCACCATGACAGAACTCATGAAGCGCCGGGCCGAAACCGACACGAAGATCGCGGCGGCGGAAACCGCCTGGCTCGCAGCGAACGAAGCACTCGAAACCGCGGAAGCCTGAAGCTTGCTGGCAGCTGCGGCCCCGCCTCGCCCCCCCACCCCAAAAGCGGAGGACGAGGCCGCAGCCCCTTGCAACGCTCAGCCGAAGCTGACGGCAGCCCGTTGGCGGCGGCGCACGGCGGCGCCCATCAAGCCGAAACCGCCCAGCATCATAGCCCACGTCGCCGGCTCGGGCACGCCCGGGTTCCCGACCGCGATCTGCTCGAACACCACGCCGTCGATCAGCGGGTCGTTGTTCCCGACTAGACCGCGCTCGTTGGTGCTGAGCAACGTGAAGCTGATGTTGGTCAGCGCCGCGGTCGCGACATAGTCGATCGTCATCGTTGCGAACTGGCGCGTGAAAAAGCCGGTATTGGTCGCGGTCAATGTGAACGGCGTGACGTTGCCGCCGATGTTGACGCCAAGCACCGTTTCCAGATTCGGTCCGTTTTCGTCCGAAAGTCCGAAGGTCAGGCGATAGGTGTTGCCGGACGTGGTCACGACCGACTGGGAGATGCCCCAACCCACCGCGCTGAGCCCGTTAGTACCCGGCCCGCCGAGCGTGTAGAAATTATTGCCTTCATACGGCGTCAGGCCGGGCCCGATCAGCGCATAGGGCACGACACCGGTGCTCGGGCCGATATTCGTCCAGCCGGGCGGCGTGACGAAACCGTCGCTCGACGCCTCGAAGCCGCCATTGACGAGCAGATTTTGCGCGCTCGCTGCGCTTGCGATCCCGAAGCTCATGGCAAAGCCAAGAGCGAGAGCGGCGCGTAGTGATTTTCCAAAAGACATGACTCAATCCCCTGTTGAACAGCCTTCAAAAGACTTCCGCATCAAATCACCGATCCGCCGCGCGCTACGCTGCGCGCTTCGTTGTCGATGAAAGGCGCGTTCATCATGATCGGAGGCTGGCGGGATTGAAATCAGACTGAGGTCCTAGGACCTCGACACAAATCACCGCTGTACCTATCCGGGACACTGGCGGCGGGGCGGGCATGTCCTATCGCGCGGCTGCTTTCATCGACGTAGATTGCCGATTCTGGACCAAGGTGATGCGGATGCTGCATTCCCCATGCACCTGCTGATCGTCGACGACCACCGGGTCGTTCGCGAGGGCGTCGCGGCCATGCTGATGCAGGGCCTAGGCGACGCGACGCGCGTGCATCACGCGGCGGATCTGGCCGAAGCGCTGCGCATCGTGACCGATATTCCCGAGATCGACGTGGTGCTGCTCGATCTGTTCCTGCCGAGCGATGGCGGGCCGAGCGCGGGCTTCGCCGGCATCGAGGCGCTGGCCCGTGCGGCACCGCATATTCCGGTGGTGATCCTGTCTTCGTCCGAAGAGCCGCGTGATGTGCGGCGTGCGCTGGCGAACGGCGCGCTCGGCTATATTCCCAAATCGGCGGGACCCGAGACGCTGACCGCCGCGCTCAATCTGGTGCTGAAAGGCGAGGTCTACGTCCCGCCCCTCATCCTCGACGACGAAGGCGTGCCGCGCGCGCGCGATCCAGGCATCGTCGCCGGGCTGACCGATCGCCAGGTGGAAGTGCTGGCGATGATCGTTCGCGGCCACTCCAACAAACAGATCGCCCGAACCATGCGCATTTCCGAAAAGACGGTGAAGACCCATGTCACCGCGATCTTCAAGACACTGGGGGTTATCAACCGCACCCAGGCGGCCGCGATGGCGCGGTCACTGCAACTCGCCTGATCCCGGAGGTTCGCGCTCGGCGGCGCGGATCAGGTTCGCGATCGCCGCTCGCAGCCGTCCGCTCGGCACCGGTTTGTGGAGCAGCAGGAATCCGCTCGCCTGGGCGCTTTCGATGCGGTCGGGCGCGGTATCGCCGGTGATAAGCATCGCCGGCAGTTCCACGCCGACCGCATCGCGCACCGCCGCGATCACCCCGATGCCGTCCATGCCGTCGCGCAGCCGATAGTCGCAGATCAACAGCCGGGGCCGCTCGGCGAGCGTGGGTAGCCGCGCCAGCATCTCCGCCAGCGATCCGGCGATCTCGACCCGGTAACCCCAGCCGCCAAGCAGGATGGTCATCGCCTCCTGAATGCTCAGCTCGTCGTCGATCACCAGGATCAGTCCGCTGGTCCGGGTGGCTTCGCGGATGCTGGGTTCCGGCGGCGGCGGTGCCTCGGCCGTCGCGATCAGCGACACGGCAAAGCAACTGCCGGCGCCGGGCCGCGAGTCGAGCGTGAGCCGTGCATCGGTCAACGCGGTGATCCGCCGCACGATCGCCAGCCCGAGCCCGAGCCCCTTGGCACGATCCCGCTCCGGATTGTTGATCTGATAATATTCCTCGAAGATGCGCTCCTGCTCGGCGGGGTCGATGCCCGGCCCGGTATCATGGACGGCCAGCCGCAAGCCGCCGCCGCGCCGCACGCCGATCAGGACGCGGCCGCGCGGGGTATGGCGGACGGCATTCGCGATCAGGTTGCGCAACACCCGCTCCATCAGCACAGGGTCGGTTCGTACGATCAGGGATGATGGCACGGTCCGCAGCGCGATGCCCTTGGCGGAAGCTTCGGCGGCATAGTCGCGCCCCAGCCGCGCCAGCAATGGCCCGATCGCCACGGGCTGGATCCGCGCGTGGATCACGCCCGCGTCGAACTTGGAGATATCGAGAAGCGCGGCGAACATGTCGTCGAGCGCACGCACCGAGCGCGCGATATGGTCGACGAGCTGACGCGCCTCGCCGTCCATCCTGCGCGGACTCAGCGCGCCGATGAACAGCCCCAGCGCATGAATCGGCTGCCGCAGATCGTGGCTGGCCGAGGCCAGGAAGCGCGACTTGGAGATATTGGCTTCCTCGGCGCGATCCTTCTGCACGCGCAGATCGTCGGCCAGCGCCTGATTGGCGAAGCGCAACCGGAGCGTGGCGAGCAGCTGGTTGTGGTTCATGACCGCGACCGTCGGTATGCCGGACACATAGATCCAGACCATCACCTCCAGCATCGCGCTCAGCGGATGCGGGTAGATGATGAACAGGACGGCATAGGGCGCCATCACGAGCGCGAAATAGACCCAGAACGGCTTGAGATCGGTCGAATAAACATAGGCGGCGCCGGAAGCCATCGCGGTCGACAGCAATGTGACCACCAGCAGCCGGTCGTAGTGCGCGCCGTCGGTCAGGAGGAAGGGGCCGACGCACCAGGTGAGGCCTTCCAGTCCCGCCGCCAGCGTGAACAGCCAGATCCAGCGCCCTGGCTCTGGCGTCTCGGCGCGGGCGAAGCAGCGGCACAGCCAGAGATGGAACAGCACGCAGGCAGCCATCGCGCCCATCCAGGGGCCGGCGGCCGCCCAGGCCACCCAACCCTTGGCCGCGTAGACGGCGGCGACGAAACAGGCGGTCGCGCCCGAAAAAATCACACCGACAGGCGCATTGCGATACAGAATGCGCGCCTGCTCACGCGCGATCGGTTCAGGCTGTGCCACGGCCGCCACGTCCCCCCAGAATTGCCTGCCGCGGCGTTTTGAGGGCTGCGCGCGCGACAGTAAATATCGGCGCACTTGATCGTGGTGGGCGCTGACGGGCTCGAACCGCCGACCCTCTCGGTGTAAACGAGATGCTCTACCAACTGAGCTAAGCGCCCCAACCGGGACGGCGCATGTGCTTCGCTTTCCCGGCGCGGTCAACCGACGATCCCGGAATTGGCGAGACGAAGCGCTGAACATGGTTAGCGCTTTGGGCGCAGACTCCCGCCCACAGGGGAGATGGACATGCGATACGTGTTTTTTGCGGCTGCGGCCATTTGCGCTGCTACGCCAGTCAACGCCTTCACGATGAGAGCGACATTCAGCACTATCGCGACAGGCGGCAACCTTAGCCTGCGCTATGCCGGGCCTGCAAACTACCCGTCAAATAACGATATGGCCGGAAAGACATTCAACATCAGAGTTAATGCTATTACTATTCCAGAAGATCCATTCTATGGAAATCCCGCAAAAATCATCGGCGACTTTGATGCAGATTCACCCGACGTCGTACCGGATGTTGCTCGTTACGCTTATGGCAGGGCCTACACACAGGGCGGTGTCGTTACACTGACTGACAGTCTCTTCACGTACACACTTTACGGCGAAGGCCTGTTCAATAATAGCTATGGCACTATCACGTTGGTAGCCGACCGCGCAGGAACAGTTCTATCAAACTGGCGTGGCAGCTTCAGCGGAAGCATAGAATTTCGTGTTGCCGATCCTGTAGTCCCGTACAATTATGCATATCAGAATGTTACTTTCGTTGCGACGACAGCAAACGTACAGATCCACAATCTCGCGGGCGTACCTGAGCCAGCGACTTGGGCGATGATTATTACCGGCTTTGGCGCGGCTGGCATGGCTGCACGTCGACGCCGGAGTCTTGCCGACGAGGCGCTTCGCGTTTAGAGGCGCTGCCGTTGGGGAGTAGCTTCGGGCGCTGAAAGCCCGGACCGCGTCAACATACTTGTGCATCTGCACATGGCGCGATCAGCGGAGGCTGCGGCCGGCCGCCTAGCGAGACCAGCGCGATCCGGGGCCGTGCCGGCCGGACCGGACGCGCTGTCTCGTGCCCGGCGGAGTTCGTTGATGTCCCCCGTTTCCATCGCCGTGATCGCGATGAGCATGTCCGCCGATGCCTGCGCCGCCGCGATCGCGCGCGGGACCGCGCATCGCCCGACCCTGCCGCAAGCGGTGCGTGCCGGCCTGGTCTTCGGCGGGATCGAGACCGTGACGCCGCTGGTCGGCTGGGCGGTGGGGCTGGCCGCTTCGGGATTCATCGCCGCGATCGACCATTGGGTCGCGTTTGGCCTGCTCTCGATCGTGGGCGGCAAGATGATCCGGGAATCGTTCGAGGATCGCGACCCGGACGATGCCCGGAGCGCATCGACGGGCAGGACGATGCTGGTGCTGACCGCGATCGGCACCAGCATCGACGCGGCGGCGGTGGGCGTGACGCTGGCGCTGCTGGATGTGAACATCGTCGCCGTCGCGCTGGCGATCGGTTTCACGACCTTCGTGATGGCGACGCTCGGCATGCTGCTCGGAAGCCGGCTCGGCACCCATTTCGGCGCGCTGTTCGAGCGGCTGGGCGGACTGGCGCTGATCGGCATCGGCGCGGCGATCCTGGCCGAGCATACCGGCTTCATCGGCTGAGCGCCGAACATGAACAGGGTTTCATTTGGCCGCCACGCATCCGTGACATAGGCCCGGTTAGACAGCACCTATCCGGGCGGGATTGCCCGGTGTGTGGAGATGCCAAACGATGAAGCTTTCGTTCCTTGCACCGATCGCCGCACTTGGCCTGATCGCGACGCCGGTGTTCGCCTCGGCGCCCAAGGCCGCGGCCACCCCCAAGGCCGCCCAGGTCAAGCACACGACGGTGAAGCATACGCACGTCGTCACGACCAAGACCAAGACCGGCAAGTAAGGCCGGCGATTACCTCCCTTATTTTCTGCCTCCTCAACCTTGAGACCCGCCCGGCATCCCTCTCCGGGCGGGTTTCTTTTTCCTCGCCGCCTGATCTAACAATGGGCGAGATGCCGGAGACCCGTTGATGGGCCGCAAAATCCTGTTGCTGGAAGACGATCGCGAGACCGCCGACTATCTGGTGCGCGGGCTGGCCGAGGAAGGCCATAATGTCGAGCATGTCGACAATGGCCGCGATGCGCTGTTCCTGGCCAGCGACGGCAGCTACGACCTGGTCATCCTCGACCGCATGGTGCCGGTGCTGGACGGCCTGTCCGTGCTCCGTGCGCTGCGCGCCGCGAAGGTGGCGACACCGGTGCTGACTCTGTCCGCGCTCGCTTCGGTTTCCGACCGGATCCAGGGACTGGAGGTCGGCTCCGACGATTATCTGGTGAAGCCTTTTTCCTTCGCCGAACTGCTCGCGCGGGTGAACGCGCTGCTGCGGCGCAGCGAGGCGCGGCCCACCGCCGATCCCCGCATTACCGTCGGCGAGCTGGAGATCGATCCGCTTGCCCGCAGCGTCCGCCGCGCGGGCCAGAAGATAGAGCTGAAGCCGCGCGAATATCTGCTGCTCGAATATTTCGCCCGCAACGAAGGGCGCGTCGTCACCCGCACGATGCTGTTGGAGCAGGTGTGGGATTATCATTTCGATCCTGGCACGAACGTGATCGACGTGCATGTCAGCCGGCTGCGCAAGAAGCTGGATGAAGGTTTCGACGCGCCGATGCTCAGGACCGTGCGCGGGGCGGGCTATATGCTGAGCGCGGACTAAGCCCGTGCCTACCACGCTGCGCATCGCGGTGCTGGCGACGCTGCTGGCGCTGGCGTCGAACCTGGCCGTGATCGGCTATGTTCATTTCCGCACCTTGAACGACGCCACGGCGACCCTGCGCGAGCAGTCGCAGGAGCAGGCGGCGGTGATGGGCGATGTCTACAAGTCGGGCGGGCGCCCGGCGGTCGAACGGGCGATCCGCGACACGCTGAACGCCGGCGATCCGCAGGCGGTGGCGGCGCTGCTCGACGCACGCGGGCGGCCGAGCGCGGGCAATGTCGTCGAGCTGGTCGGCGCCAAGCCGCCGGCCGCCGGCTATCGCATCCTGCCGGTGCGGCTGCGCGACGGCGCCCCCGCGCACGAGGCCGGGGTGGTGCTGCGCAGCCTGGGCAATGACGGCTGGCTGCTGAGCGGCCGGATCGCGGGGGACAGCCTCGCCTTTCAGCGCACGCTCGAAAACTCACTCGTGGTGGCGACGGTGCTGGCGCTGCTGCTGGGGCTTGTCTGCGGCGGCATCCTCGCCCGCTATGTCGGGCGGCGGGTGCAGGACATTGCCGCCGATGCCGACCGGATCAGCGCCGGCGACCTCGATCACCGCATCGCGCTGTCCGGCAGCGGCGACGCGTTCGACGATCTCGGCCGCCAGATCAATCACATGCTCGACCGTATCGGCACGCTGATGAACGAGCTGCGCATGCTCACCGATTCGCTGGCGCACGACCTGCGCTCACCGGTGAGCCGCCTGCGCGCCCAGGCGGATGCCGCGAGCAGCACCGAGAACCCGCAGGAGCGCGACGCGCTGCTGGCCGGCGTGATGCGCGAGGCCGACGCGCTGATGCGGATCGTCTCGACGGTGCTGGAGATCGGCCGGTCCGAAGCGATGACCAGCCGTAACCAGTTCGCATGGCTGGACCCCGCCGCGCTGACCGCCGAGCTGGCCGAGATGTACGAGCCGCTGGCCGAGGAAGCGGGCGCGGCGCTGACGCTGGACCGGGGCGTAGCGCTGCTGCCGCTGCTCGGCCACCGCCAGCTGCTGGCGCAGGCACTCAGCAATCTGCTGGAAAACGCGGTCCACTACGCGTCGGCTGGCGGCGAGATCGTGCTTTTCGTGCGCCAGCATGAGGATCGGGTCCGGCTTGGTGTCGCGGATCGTGGCCCGGGCATTCCGATCGCGGATCAGGCCGAAGCAAAGCGGCGGTTCGGCCGGCTCGATTCCTCTCGCTCGACGGCCGGTGCCGGCCTCGGCCTCGCCCTGGTCGAGGCGATCGCGCATGCGCATAATGGCGCGCTGGAGCTGAGCGACAACGCGCCCGGCCTGATCGCCGCATTGTCGCTGCCGGTACGGCGGGGCGCCCCTCCGGCGGCTGAGATGACCAAGCTGTAATCATCGCGCCACCGGACCGCCATGCGCGCTGCCGCATGCCGGTCGCGGTTGGTGGGAGTTTGGAATGGCCTCTGTGCGATGGCCGGCGAAGCTGGCGATCGGGCTGGCCGCCGCCATATTGCTGCTGATCGGCCTCGCCGCGGCCGCCGGCTTCTTCGATCGCGATGCCGAGACGGTGTTCGGTCGGCCGGACGGTGGGCCGCGGCCGCTCGCGGCGGTGCTGTTTTCAGGTGATATGGGTCTCCGCTTCGGCATGGGGCCGCACATCGTCCGCGCCCTCGCCAAGCACGACGTGCCGGTGCTCGGCATCAGTTCGCCGAGCGCGTTCGGCGCGCACAGGAGCCAGGCCCAGGTCGAGGCGATCGTGGCCGGTGCGATCCGCGACGCGATCGTCAAGACCGGCGCCCGCCAAGTGGTGATGATCGGCCAATCGTTCGGCGCGGACATGGTCCGGGTGGGGCTGAGCGCGCTGGCGCCGGAGCTGCGCGACCGGGTCGCGGCGGTCGTGTTGGTGGTGCCGGGCCGTGACGCGTGGTTCCGCGCCGACCCGTCCGGCATCGCCTACCACGCCGCGCCCGATGCCGGGCCGGGCAGTCCGCGCGCGCTCGCCTGGGCGCCTTTGGTCTGCATCAAGGGCGCGGCGGAGCGCGATAGCCTCTGTCCGCTCCTCGACGGCCCCGATCTGCGCGCGATCACACTGCCGGGTGGCCACTTCCTGCGCAACGACCATGCGCTGCTGGTCGGCACGATCCTCGGCGCGCTGCGGCCGACGCTGGTCGAAGCCGGCGCGCCGGTATGACCGGGCGCCAGCAACGCATCGCGCTCTGGATCGCCGCGGCGGCGCTGATCGCGATCGGGCTGGCCGCGATGCGCGCTCTGCTGACCGAGATCAGCCCCGGCGCCGTGCATGTGGCGCTGCGCGCGACGGCGCCGGAGCGGATCGCTTTCTCCCTCCTGCTGACCGCAGCGAGCTATGCGCTGCTGACGCTCTACGACTGGCTGGCGGTCCGCGTCATCGGGCGTTCGCTGCCGTGGCGCACGACGGCGGCCGCAGCCTTCACCAGCTACACGCTCAGCCACAATCTGGGCTTCGCGATCCTGACCGGCGGATCGGCGCGGCTGCGCGTCTATCGCGCGGCGGGGCTGGGCCTGGCGGATGTCGCGCGGATCACGGTCATCGCGTCGGCGACGTTCTGGAGTGGGGTGCTGGCGCTGACGGCGGCGGCGCTGCTTTTCGCGCGCACGCCGCTCGTCATCGGTCCGCTGACGCTGCCGCCATCTATGGAACTGCCGCTGGGTCTGCTTTTGATCGGGGTGCTGATCGTGCCGCCCGTCATGCGCCTGGCAGGCGTGAAGCAGCTGCGCTTTCGCAATGCCACGATACCGTTGCCTTCCGTGCCGCTGATGCTGGCGATGGCGGCGATTGGCGCACTCGACATGGCGAGCGCGGCCGGCGCCCTGTTCGCGCTGATGCCGCATGCCGCCATGATGTCGTTCGGCGCCTTCTGCCTCGCCTTCGCCCTTGGCATGACAATAGGGCTGGTGACGCACGTGCCAGGCGGCGTCGGCGTATTCGAGGCGACGATCCTGGCGCTGGTGCCGGGCGACCGCGCCGGGGTGCTGGCGGCGCTGCTTTTGTACCGGGTCATCTACTATCTGCTGCCGCTGGCGTTCGCGCTGACGCTTATCGCACGCAAGCCGCTCGGGGTGCTGCGCCGCGCGGTGCGAATCGCGGCGCCTTCGGTTGTGTCGCTGCTGGTGTTCGCGGGCGGCCTGGTGCTGCTGATTTCGGGCGCGCTTCCCGCCGAGCATCCGCGCCTGGTGTCGCTGCGGGATTTCCTGCCGCTGCCTTTCGTCGAGACCTCCCATTTCGCGGCGAGCCTGGCCGGCACCGCCCTATTGCTCACCGCCCCCGCGCTGCAGGCACGGCTGAAAAGCGGTTTCCAGCTCGCCCGCGTCCTGCTGCTGGCCGGCATGCTGTTCTCGCTGCTGAAAGGCGTGGACTATGAGGAAGCGCTGGTGCTGGGCGCGGTCGCGGCCCTGCTGCAGTTCAGCAAGAGCGCGTTCTACCGACGGGCGGGAATCGGCGCGGCGCCGGTCGCCCGCTGGTGGTGGGCCGCCGCCCTGATCGCGCTGGCGGTGAGCGTCTGGGCAGGGCTGCTCGCCTATCAGCACATCCCCTATTCCGACGATCTGTGGTGGAGCTTCACCTGGCGCGGCAACGCCCCGCGCTTCCTGCGCGCCACGCTTGGCGCGACAATCGCGATCACCGCTTTCGCCTATTGGCGGCTAGTGTTCGCGCCGAGTTGCCCGGGTACGCCCGAGCGGCTGCCGGAGGCCGTGGCCACGCGCGCGCTGGCCCATGCCCGCCGCGCCGACGCGATGCTCGCCTTCACCGGCGACAAGCGCTTCCTGATCGCGGAGAGCGAAGACGCTTTCCTGATGTACGAGATGCAGGGACGGACCTGGGTGGTCATGGGCGATCCGGTCGGGCCTTCCGAAGCTTGGCCCGGGCTGTGCTGGGACTTGCGGCGGCGCTGCGACGCCGCGCATGGCCGGCTGTGCTTCTACCAGACGAGCGTGGCGATGCTGCCCTTGCTGGTCGAACTCGGCCTGCAACCGATCAAATATGGCGAGGAAGCACTGGTCGACCTGACCGGCGGCTACGGCCTGCACGGCGCGCGCTTCCGCTCGCTGCGCCATTCGTCCCGCAAGGCCGAAGCGGCAGGCCTAAGTTTCGAGATCATTCCAGCCGCTGACATACCCGATACGCTGCCAGAACTGCGGCACGTCTCCGATGCCTGGCTGGCCGGGAAGGCGGGCGGCGAAAAGGGTTTCAGTCTCGGCCGCTTCGATCCCGCCTATCTCCGGCGTTTCGATTGCGCGGTGCTTCGCCACGCGGGCGGATCGATCGCGGCGTTCGCCAATATCTGGCGGACCCCGGACCGTGCCGAATTGTCCGTCGATCTGATGCGGCATCTGCCTGACACCCCTTACGGCACGATGGACCTGCTGTTCGTGAGGCTGATGCAATGGGGCGCGGCGCGGGGTTTCCAGCGCTTCAACCTGGGCCTGGCCCCACTGTCCGGCCTGCACGGCCAGCGGCTGGCGCCGTTCTGGACGCGGCTGGGCGCGCTGCTGCGCGGGCGCGGCGAGCGCTTCTACGGCTTTCAAGGCCTGCGCGGGTTCAAGGCCAAATACGCGCCGGACTGGGAACCGCGCTATATCGCGACCAGCCCCGGCCTGTCCGCCGCTCACGCGCTGATGGACGTCGCCGCGCTGATCGGCCGCCGCCCGCCGCCGCTAGAACCAAAGGCGCACGCCCGCGACCAGGTTCCAGCCGCCCGGATCGTCGCCGCGCAGGCGCGCGAAACGGGCGCTCCCGCCAAGCTTGCGCTCATACTCGACGCCGACATAGGGCGCGACTTCCGGCACGATCTCGTAGCGCAGGCGTAGCCCCGCCTCGATTGAGCTGAGGCCCGCGCCGAGACCGATCGCCGGTGCGTCCTGAGCGGAAAGATTGAACTCCACGGCCGGCTGCAGGAACAGCCGGTTGGTGATGCGCTGGTCATACTCCGCCTCCAGCCGCGCGGTCAGCTCGCCCTTGTTCGACAGGAACAGCGCGCCATCGACCTCGAACCAGTAGCGCGCCAGCCCCTCGACGCCGACGACGAGGTGGGTCCGATCGGGATCGGGCCGGAAATCGTGGCGGACGCCGGCCTGAAAGTTGAAAAAGGGTCCGATCGCGCGGGAGTAGAGCGCCTGCACCTCGGCCTGTTCGGGCTTGTTGCCGAAATCGCCTTCGCCTTCGGACTTGACCCACAGCCTGTTGACGTCGCCGCCATACCATCCCTGTCCGTCCCATTTATAGCCATCGCGGCCCTCCCGAGAATGCACCTCGAACTGGTCGAGCAGGATCATCGAGCCGCTGAAGCCGCCATGCATCTCGGTCAGTTCGGTGCTGCGCTTCAGCGCCATCAGCACCGGGTCGTAATAGCGGTCGGCGGCATTCTCGTCGCCCGGCGCGAGCGGCGGCGGGCCCGGTGATGGAGCGGGTGCCGCTGGCGCCGTCGGCATCTGCATCCGATGCCCTTCGTGCTGGGCGAGAGCGGGCGCGGCGACCAATGCGCCGGCGAGGATCAGCCGCTTCATGCCGCGCCTCCCGCCAGCGGGCGGATCTTCACGACATTCATCATGCCGGCATGCATGTGGTAGAGGAGATGGCAGTGCAGTGCCCAATCGCCCGGCGCGTCGGCGGTCAGGTCGAAGCTCGCCTTGCCGCCGGGCATCACGTTGACCGTGTGCTTGACCGGATTGCCGCCCTCCATCCCCGTGACCAGTTCGAAGAAATGGCCGTGGATGTGGATCGGGTGGTTCATCATGCTGAGGTTGATCAGATTGACCCGCACCCGCTCGCCGGTCGTGAAGCGGATCGGCTCCGCGCCTTCGCTGAGCTTGCGGCCGTCAAGCGACCACATGAAGCGTTCCATGTTGCCGGTCAGGTGGATGTTCATTTCGCGCGCGGGCCGGCGCTTGTCGTGAAACGGCACGAGCGGACTCAGCTGGTGATAGGTGAGCACGCGGTGCGGCTCGTTTTCCAGGCCGAGCGGGCGGTCGCCGGTGCGATCGACCGGCATCGGCGCGATCATGTCGACGCCGACGCCTACCCTGACGGTCGGCGGCACGAGCGCCTTGTCGCGCATATCGTGCTTCATAGGCATGGCCATCGCACCACCGCCCGGCGCGCAGTGTCCCATCGCGGCGTGCTCCGGCGGGCATGACGGATCGGCGGCGGCTTTGGAGCCATGCCCCATCGCGCCATGATCCATGCCGCCCATGCCCATATCCTTCATCGACAAGGTCGGGCGCGGGCGCAGCGGCGGCACCGGCGCCTGCATGCCGAGGCGCGGCGCGAGCGTCGCCCGCGCGAGGCCCGACCGGTCGATCGATTCCGCGACGATCGTATAGGCGCGGTCTTCCTGCGGCGCGACGACAAGGTCGTAGGTCTCGGCGACGGATATCTGCAGTTCGTCGGTCTCGACGGGCCGCACATTCTGCCCGTCCGCCTGCACCACGGTCAGCGGCAGGCCGGGGATGCGAAAGTTGAAGATCGTCATCGATGACGCGTTGATGACCCTCAGCCGCACCCGTTCGCCGGGGCGGAATAGGCCAGTCCAGTTCTCCGCCGGGCCGTGGCCGTTGACCAGATAGGTGTAGGTCGCGCCGGTCACATCGGCGATGTCGGTCGGGTCCATCCGCATATGGCCCCACATCATCCGGTCCTTGGCGGACATGGCATTTTCGGGGCCTGCCTGGCCAAGCGTCTGCTTCTGGCGATTAAAATAGCCGCCGCGCTGCTTGAGCTTCAGCATGACCTTGTGCGGGTGGAGGAAGGTGTGATCGCTGAGCACGATGACGTGCTCGCGATCCGATGCCACCGGGTCCGCGCCAGCCGGGTCGATCACGATCGGGCCGTAATGGCCTTCCTGCTCCTGCAGGCCGGAATGCGAGTGATACCAATAGGTGCCGGACTGGCGGATCGGGAATTCGTAAGTGAAGGTCTCGCGCGGCGCGATGCCTGGAAAGCTGATGCCGGGCACGCCGTCCATCTGGAACGGCACGATCAGCCCGTGCCAGTGGATCGACGTGTCCTCTGCGAGCGTGTTCTCGACACGGATGCGGACATTCTGCCCCTCGCGCAGCCGGATCAGGGGGGCGGGTAGGGTCCCGTTGACGGTGATGGCATGGCCCTGCCGCCCGCCGACACTGAACATCGAGTGGCCGACGGTCAGCCGGATATCCTCGCCGGACAGTGCAGGCGCGACGCCGGGTGTGCCGCTCCGCGCCCAGGCGGGAAACAGACCGGCAAGCCCCAGCCCCGCCGCGCCCAGCGCACCGCCGCGCAGCAGCGCCCGGCGGTCGATCAACTCGTTCATTTGAAATCCTCGAACTTCGGGGAGCGGCGGCGAACGCCGCTCCCCTCGGTAGTTATTGGGGCGCGTGGCCGGCGTGGAAACCGGCCTTTCCGGCGCCCGCACGGTCGCGCGAAGCCGTCTTTTCCTTGCAGCAATCGCCATCGCCGCCCTCGCAGCAGCCCTTCTCATCCTTGCAGCAATCCATGTGGGCGGCATCGCCGGCATGTGCCGCGGTTTGCGCGAACAGCGGAGCGGCGGCCGCAAACGCGACCGCAGTCAAAATCATCTTCATGTCAGTCTCCAGAAAATTTGAGTGCGAACGTCAAATCACGGGAGATGCGCGCGGAGGCGGCGTGTCCTTATCAGGGTCAAGGCCCAAAAAGACCGGCAGAAGTGCCGAGATGCGCGCAGGTGACGCGACACGCGCCAAGGCCGGTGAAGGCTGTGAGGGCAAGGCGGCGGTCATCGGGCAGGCTGTCGAGCAACACGACTTCGCATCCGCCTTGCCTTGATGCTTCGCTGGCATGGCGCCGTGGCAGTGCTCGATTGCCGCCACAGGTGCCGCCGCCACCCGCGCCATCATCGCGGGCGCGAACGTCAGCCCGAGTGCGATGAAAAGCGAGGTGAGGAAACGGAGCATCGGGTCCATCGTTACGCCGTGTGGCCCCGAACCGCAATGAAGCGTGTGGCGCGCCGTGCAGGATCGAGAGAACGAATATGTGTCGCCGTTAATACTATTATAGAACCGTTCCTCGCCGCTGACCGCCGCCATGCCACGCGATACACCGTTGCCAATACTATGACGAGATTTGGGCCGGTTGTGGACGATCCACCTTGTAAAGAGGGATGTACGAATACGGAGTTTCGAGCATCGCGTGCTCATCCAAGCGTGATGTCGGCGTGTCAGGCTATAGTGATCCTGCGATGAGTTTCATCTGCTGACGCAGCCACAAATGGGCGGGATCGCTTGTGTTGCGCTTGCTCCACGCAAGGCGCACGGTGAAATGCCGTATCGGGATCGGCGGGTTTGCCTGATCCAAGCCGAACAATGATGCGTAGTGCGTCGCGAGCCGTCGCGGCACCGTCAGCATGTGATTCGAACAGCGCAAAGCGGCAAGAGCGGAAAGGAAGTTTGGCACCGAAAGCACCACGCGACGCTTGCGCCCGGTCGCGCGCAGGCTTTGATCGACGATCCCGCTCATCCCGCCGCCTGGCGCGGTGAGGATGTGGCCGTAGGCAAGATAGTCTTCGAGCGTCGGGTCGCCATCGGCCAGCGCAGGATGCCCTGCCCGCGCGACCACCGAATAGTCCTCTTGGTAAAGGTCGGCCATCTCGCACTGCGCGTGGCGCTTCCAGAGCAAGCCGAGCGCCACGTCGATGTCGCCGAGCCGCAATGCCTCCAGCGCCGCTTTGCGGATCACGTGGCGAAATTCGAAGCCGAGCCGGCCAGTGTCCTGCGCCGCGAGCGCACTCGCAAACAACGCGATCTGGTTGTCAGTCGCGCCGATACGGAAAACGCGCGCGTCGCTGGCCGGATCAAAGTGCGGTGGATCGACCGACTCGCGGATCAACGCAACCGCTTCGGCAAGACGTGGGCGTAACGCGTGCGCACGGCCGGTGGGCTGAACGCCGTGCGGAAGGCGCACGAACAACTCATCGCCAAAGATGTCGCGCAGCCGCCCCACCGCGTGACTGATCGCCGATTGCGTCAGGCCCAGGCGCTTCGCGGCTGCGGTGAATTTTCCGGTCGCATAGATTTCGTCGAACACCAGCAGCAGGTTGAGATCGAGCCGCCGGAGTTTAGTTCCATCGATACCCGACATGAATTGATTTCACTCTCTCCTGGTATTCGCAGCCTTTATATCACTTCGGCCTGCGGCGCCTAGCGTTTGCGAGTTTTTCGGAGAGTCCTGATGCATATTGCCATCGTCGGAGCGGGCCAGGTCGGGAAGGCGCTGGCTGTGACAATCCAGCGCGCCGGGCATGAAACCGTATTCGGCGTGCGCCAGCCTTTGGGCGTCGACCCGCGCGAGCGTTCGATCCCCGATGCCGTCCGCGGCGCCGATCTCGCCATCCTTGCCATACCCTATTCGGCCGCCGCCCCGGTGCTCGCCGACCCGGTATTCGCCGGCAAGATCGTCGTCGATGCGACCAACCCGCTGACGATGGGCGCAAGCGGACTCGAATTGGCGCTGCGCCACGAGCAATCCGGCGCGGAAGCGATCGCGCAGGCCGCGCCGCACGTCAGGCTCGTCAAGGCGTTCAACCAGAGCGGATTCGAAAACCTCGCCGATCCTGGCCGCTTTCCGACGGCTCCGCTGATGCTGATCGCGGGCGACGACCCTGCCGCCAACCGGACGGTCGCCGACCTTGCAAGCGCGATGGGCTTCGACGCGGTCGAACTCGGCGCGTTGCGCGAGGCGCGCTTGCTCGAGCCGCTGGCGATGATCTGGATCAAGCTCGCCCGCGCCGACCGCGGCGGATCCGACTTTGCCTTTGCCTTCACCAGAAAGGAACCCGCGTGAGCCTTAAGGACCTCAATCCCGTCGACCCCGCGCACCCCAAGCGGATCGCGCTCGTCATCGCCAATCCCGCAGTCTCGACGACGACCGGCTTGCCGGTCGGCTTCTGGTGGAGCGAGCTGTCGCATCCCTATCTGGCGTTCACCGAGGCGGGGTACGAGGTGGAGATCTTCAGCCCGGACGGTGGCAAGTGCGAAGCCGACGCGATGAGCGATCCGCGCGACCCCTCAGGCTATTCGTCAAGCGACCTGATCTCGATGGGCTTCATCGCCACACCGGCACTGATGGAACTGGTCGAGAACACCCAGCCGGCGAGCGATCTCGACATCGCCCGGTTCGACGCCATCGTCGTTGCCGGCGGGCAGGCACCGATGTTCACCTTCGAACGCGCGACCGCGCTGCAAAGCAAGTTCGTCGCGTTCTACGAAGCGGGCAAGATCGCCGCGGCGCTGTGCCACGGCACCGCGATCCTGCGCTACGCAATGCTGTCGAACGGTGAGCCCCTGGCGCGCGGCAAGACGGTTACCGGGTTTGCCAACGTCGAGGAAGACTTCGCCGACAATGCGGTGTGGGAGATGGGCGCGTTATCGCGCGATAAGCATTTGATGCCGTGGCGCATTGAAGATGAACTGAAAACGCTCGGAGCGAACTATATTCAGGCCGGCCTGTGGCGCGGCTTTGCCGTACGCGACGCCAATCTCGTGACAGGGCAGCAGAACTTCTCCGGCGCCGAAACCGCCGCCGAAGTGATCCGCGCGCTCGGCGAATAGACCGCCGCGGCCAAAGGGAAATCGGACCACGGCAAAGTTCGCGACCGCCTGCAAGAACTGCCGCGCGATCACACAGCGCTGCCCGTCGAGCACTGTTGCAAATCGCCCGAGGCGCCGCAGCAAATCGCCGCCTATCCTCTGCCAAATCCTCATCGTGATGCCATAGCGCGTTGTGACGGCGATTTAGAAATTGGCACGCCGCGTTGGATAAACATAACGAGTATGTGTCGCCGTTCGTGCTACGCTAGGGCTGCCTGACCCCGCCAATCGCCGCCGCACGTCACCGTGTCTAGCCGAGAGTGCTACTGCTTCGGCGAGAGGTCGGAGGCATTGCACGTATCGTTGAGCATCAATAGCCTGGTGTCAGCATGGTCAATCGAGCTTGCTCGTGAAAACCGTCGTCCAAGTCCTCGGAAAACAGGCTGACCGAACACCGCGTCATCAGGACGTAAGCCTCAGGAGTGCGAGAGCCGCAGCGATCTGGCGCTCGAAGACCTCCGGCCCCGGCGACCCGGTCCCGAGGATCAGCTCTTGGTAGGCGTCGCCGAGGGCGAGGTGGACCAGTTGTTCGGCCACGATCGGAGCTGTGGCGGCGTCATGGTCCACCGCCCACAACTGTGCGATCGCGGCCCGGAGTTGTCGCGGACCCGCATCCCAAAACAGACGGCCCAGCCCCGGCATCCGACCGGTCTCGGCGACGACCGCACGATAAAGGCGGATGCTGTCCGGGCCGCCGACGCCGTCGGTGAACGCCAGCAGCAGTTCTCGCAGCCGTTCGCCGGTTGGCAGCGAACTCGCGGGCGGCTCCACCACCTCTGGCGCGCACATAGCTTCCACCAGCGCCACCACCAGCGCCTCTTTGGATCGGAAGTGGCGATAGATGGTCTGCTTGCCCACGCTGGCCTCGGCGGCGACCGCATCCATCGAGCCTTGAGCAAAGCCCTGACGCATGAAGACGGCACGCGCTCCCTCCAGAATCGCTACGCGCTTGGCCGGGTCGAGCACGCGCCCAGGTCGGCGGGCGGCATTTTCTTTCATTTGCGATCCTTGACGAGACTAATCAGTCTCGCTATCTAATAAAACGAGACCGCATAGTCTCGTTAGAATCAGGAGACCCCGATGTCAATCGATCGAGTCAAGCTCGGCCACCTCTTCGCTGAGATCGTGTCCGGCCACGACGTGTCGCGCTTCGATGAACTCGTCGCGCCCAATTATGTGAACCACAACCAGTTCGCTGAACCCGGCCTGGACGGCGTCAAGAAGACCTTCAGCGCCATCATCGCGGGCGTGCCCGACCTCAAGGTCTTCGTCGAAGACGTCTTCGTCTCGGCCGATGGTTCGCGCGTGGTGGGTCGCTACCGCTACGAGGGCAAGCACACCGGAAACTTTCTCGGCTACCCCGCTACGGGCGGCGCCTTTTCCATGCGCTCGATCGACATCTGGCGGGTCGCGGATGGACGCTTCGTCGAGCATTGGGACGAGCTCAATACGCTTGACATCTTCACTCAGATCGGCGCGGTGCCGCCGCTTGGCCGACCCTCATGAACGAGCTCGGGAATCTGATCACCGCCTGGTTACCGATTGCGCTCGGCGTCGTGATGATCGGGGCTGGCGGGGTGAACCTCGTCGGTTCCGGATCGATCCGCCAGTCCTTCGCGCGCTGGGGATACCCGGCCGGCTTCCACCGGGTGACGGGCGGACTCGAAGTCGCGGCAGGGCTTCTGCTGCTTATTCCGGTTGCAGTGCGTGTTGGCGCCGCAGCGACGCTGATTATCCTGATCGCGGCGGTGATCACGGTGCTTCGTCATCGCGACTGGGCGCACCTCCCAGGAGCTGTCGCGCTCACGGTTGCCGCTGCCTTTTTAGCGGCGCAGTAGGATGAGGACGTTCGAACTTCGCGTTTACACGCTGCGCAGCGCAACAGCGCTAGAATACTATCGAGACGTGATCTATCCCCGCCACATGGACAGTTTTCCGGCGTTCTGGATCGATGCGCACGGTTTCTGGACCGCACGTGCCGATGAGCGGCCGCGACTTTTTGCGCTGGTCTCTTACGCTGCCGGCGGCGACCCTGGCGAGGTCGCACGGCACTATATGCAAAGCGAAGAATTTGCATACGACATTAGGAGTTTCGACAAGGACGACATTGTTGGGGTTGAGTCCACGATCCTGATCCCGACCGCATCCTCGCCGCTGCGTTGACGCTCGGCGTTTCTTGGGAAAGATGTAGCCTCCCACTCTCCGCCGTCGCCCAGCCTAATGCTCAAGCGTAGCCGGGGCGGCGCCAAGATTGGAAACGGCGGCAGACGGCGGTGTTTGGCGCGCCCGGCGGGATTCGAACCCACGGCCCCCGGATTAGGAATCCGATGCTCTATCCTGCTGAGCTACGGGCGCCCCGCGTGACTCCTGACGGGCGGGGCGCGTCTGGTCAATCCATTCCGGGGCGCGGGCTGGTACCCCGCTGGGGCAGGCTGAAGAACAGTTTCCTGAAGCTGACCCGGATCGTGCGGCCGGTCGGATCGATCAGGTCGGGCTGATAATTGATCGGGGTGATGCGAGTCGCGTCGGTCACCCGCTGGCGCTGGTTGAAGATATTGTCGACCGACACCGTGAGCCGTGTCCCGCGCAGCCAGGGGTGATCGGCGACCAGTTCTGGAATTCCGCCCAGATTGGCGAACAGGCGGAAATTGATCGTTGTCAGGTCGCCGAAGCGCAGCCGATCGCTCGCCAGGCCGGTACCGCTGTCCACCGTCGTCGCGCTCTGCCAGTTGGCGCTGAGCCGTGCGCCGATGCCATTGCGGGTGATGCCCGCCTGCGCCTCGACCTCGTGGGTCGGCTGGCCCCCGCCCCGACCGAGCGAGCCGCCGTTCAGCAGGTCGATCAGCGGCCCGCCGGGGCGGACCAGCACTTCGTCCTTGAAATGCCAGGTGTGATACAGCGCGAACTGGATGCGGCCCCCGCCGCCGCCCGGTCCGCCACCGCCAAAGCCGCCACGACCGCCGCCTGGGCCACGCGGACCGCCCGCCCCCTCCCCTCGCGGACGGTCTCCCGGCGGTGGGCCGCCAGCGCCGCCGCCGGGCCGACCCGGAAACTGGATGCGGCCAGCCGCTGCGAGCGCACGGAAGCGATCGGCGGTGCTGTCCTGGATGCGCTTCGAGAAATTGATGCCCCAGCGAAGCTGCTCGGTCTTTTCACTGGCGAAATTGACCGGGCGCGCGTCGATCTGAATCAGGTTGCCGTCCGCATCGCGGATGAAGCGATCGGGAAATGCCATCTGAATATCGGCGGTCGGGAAGGACAGCGATCCGATCAGGTTGCGGGTCTTGGCTGACGTGTAGTTCGCGGTGATGCTGAGATCCTGGTCCGCGAACGGACGCAGCGTCGCGCCCAGCTTGAACACCTGCCGGTTGTCCGCGAGCAGGCCCGGATTGCCGCCAGTGATCTGCGTGACGATCGCCGATTGATTGCGCACGAGATCGAAGACACGCACGCCCGGAGTGATGATCCGCGGATTGCCGAGCTGCTGCGCGGTCGGGGCGCCGTCCTCATTGGTGTAGGACGCGACCAGGTTCAGCGCGCGGAACGGCGACCATGTCGTGCCGGCCCCGTAGGAATAGAGCGAGCCGAAATCGCTCAGGCGTTGGATCTCCGCGTTGCCGTTGATTGACAGATTCCCGAGGAAGCCCAGCACATCTTTGTCGCGGCTGGCGATCGGGAGGTCGAGATTGACGCGGCCGCCGCCGATATCGCGATGCACTTCGCCAGGCAGGGAACGCGTCGAGCGGCTTTCGAAATCGCTGGTCGAGGTGTTGAGGCGGACCGCGAACGATGCACCGCCCGCCGGGAGCGTGAAGGGCGTGCCGTTGATCGAGAAATCGCCGCCCAGCGTGCTCTGCGTGGATTTGGCGCGGTCGGCGGTCACGCTGGTCTTGGTCTCGGTCTCGACGCGATCGTAATTGCCGGTGAAGGTCCATTGCCAGCCCGAGATCGCGCCGTTGATCGTGCTGCCCAAATGGGTGTTCAAAATATCGTTGTTCTGGACGATCAGCGGCCCGGCGCCGTCCGCCGACAGGCCGAGCAGGGTGCGGCTGTCGTCATGCTCGACACGGCCGTTGATCGTGGCGGACACCCCTTCAGCGATGCCGCGCGCATAGATGGCGTTCAGCGACGCCTGGCTGGACGATGGCAGCAAAGTGCGGAACGGCCGCTGGTCGAAGCCGGCACCGGCCGCGATGTCGCGCTCCTCTTCGAGGATGTTGCCGGTGCGGCTATATTCGCCGGCGAGGTTGAAGCGGCCGTCCGGGGTGATGCGCAGCAGGCTCAACTCAGCGTCAGGCGTGTTGGCGCCGCCGTCCGTCGCCAGCCTGTCGGATAGTTCGGCCGTGGTCGCGCGGAAGCGGCGGCGCAGCACGATGTTCACGACTTTCTGATCAGCCGGGAAACCATATTTGAGCGCGACCTCCTCGGGCAGGATATCAACGCGCTGGATCGCCTCGGTCGGGATATCGCGGATTTCGGAGAAGCCCGAAATGCGCAGACCGTTCAGCAGCACGATCGAGGAGCCGCCTCGCCCCTGCACGCTCTGGGTTTGCGGGCTGAGCTCCGTCAGCAGTTCGGCAACCGAGCTGACGCCATAGGAGCGGATGTCGGCGGGATTGAGCTGCACTTCCGGCTTGATGTCGCCGATCACCGCGCCACGTTCGCGCTGGCCGACGACCACGATTTCTTCCTCGTCGCCATCATCGGGGTTCGCCGGAACCGGCGCGGCGGCCGTGGCCGGAGCGGCTGCTGGCGGAGCCGCGCTTTCCTGCGCCAAAGCGGGCGCGGACACGCCGCCAAGCAAAGCCCCAAACAACGCAGCGCGAACGATCATCCGAGTCTTCCCTTCCGTGGCGGACCGCGCTTTGGCGGGCCTCGCCTGAACGGGAGGTTTCAACCCGTAACGACCGCGCAGGTTTCTTCAGTTCAACTGATCGGGCGGCGCGATCGGGAACGGCAGGGGCGCGACCGCGATGCCTTCGTCACGCAGTGCCTCCGCTTCGGCGGGCGAAGCCTGGCCGTGGATCGAGCGTTGATCGGTTTCGCCCAGATGGATCGCGCGCGCCTCGTCGGCGAAGCGGCGGCCGACCCATTCGGACTTTTCCAGCATCTTCGCCTGCATCTGCGCCATCGCGCCCAGCAGCGCCTTCATCTCAGGTGCGGAATCGGGCGCGGCAGCGACCGGCAGCAAAGGCTCCTGCATGGCGCCGGTGGAAACGCGCGGCGCCATGACCGCCTTGCCGATCGAGTCATCGCCGCACATCGGGCATTGGATCAGCCCGCGCCCGCGCTGATCCTCATAAGCGGCGCTGGAACTGAACCACGCCTCGAACACGTGATCCTGCCCGCATTTGAGATCGAACACGATCATCGCGCGATCTCGACCGGCGGGATGTCGCGGCGGTGATTGATCGCCGGGACGCGTGAGCGGACCGTGTCAACCTGGCCAAGGTCGAGATCGATGAAGCCGAGGCCAGGCTCTTCGCCAATGTCCAGCAGCACTTCGCCCCACGGATCGATCGCGAGCGAGTGACCGAACGTCTCGCGGCCATCCGCATGGGTGCCGGACTGGGCCGCGGCGATCACGAACACGCCCGCCTCGATCGCGCGGGCGCGGAGTAGCACATGCCAATGCGCCCGGCCGGTCGGCACGGTGAAGGCGGCGGGGACGGTCAGGATCACGGCACCCGCGCCGGTCAATGCGCGGTAAAGATCGGGAAAGCGCAGATCGTAGCAGATGCTGAGGCCAAGCCGGCCCCAGGGCGTGTCCGCCGCGACCGCGCGGCCGCCACGCGCGTAAACGGCGGACTCGCGCCAGCTCTCGCCGGTCGGCAGATCGACGTCGAACAGATGGATCTTGTCGTAGCGTGCGCGGATATCGCCGGCCGCATCGATCAGGAAACCGCGATTGAGCCGCTTGTCACCTTCGCCCATCAGCGCGAGCGAGCCGAGATGCACCCAGAGACCGGCCCGCCGCGCGGCATCGCGGACGGCGGCGAGCGTCTCGTCTTCCTCCTCGTAGCGCAGATGAGTAGCGGAACGCGCGCGATCACGGTCGAGCAGGTTCGACATTTCCGGCGTGAAGAGAATATCGGCACCGCCCGCGCGCGCTTCGGCCACCGCCGCCACGATCGCGTGCGCATTGGCGGCCGGGTCGATGCCCGAGTTCATCTGCAGAATGGCGGCGCGCATGGCGGCGGTCAGGCTGCCTTCAGCAACGGATCGAGCTCGCCCTGCGCGTCGAGCGTGGCCAGATCGTCGGAGCCGCCGACATGCTTGCCGTCGATGAATATCTGCGGGACGGTGGTGCGGCCTTCGGCACGCTTAACCATCTCGGCGCGTTGCGGACCGCCCAGCGTGATATCATGCTCTTCATACGCAGCGCCCTTCCCGTCCAGCAGCCGCTTGGCGCGGTGGCAGTAGGGGCATCCGAATTTGGTGTAGATCTCGATCTTCGCCACCCGGCAATCTCCTCACTCCGGTCCGTCGCCCACGGCGAAGGACTCGTCAACATGGTCCTGCAGCACGCGCGCCCAGCACAGGATGATCACGCGCGCTGCCCCCGCCCTTTTCAGCACTTTCGCGCAGGCTCCGGCCGTCGCGCCGCTGGTGTAGACATCGTCGACCAGCAGCACCGTGCGGCCCTTCAGCTGCGCTTTCCTGTCAGATGGGACGGCGAAGGCGCCGCGCAAGGCCCGCGCCCGTGCCTGGCGGCCGAGGCCACCCAGCATCGGTGTCGCCTTGCGCCGCTCGACCAGGGCGGTTCCGACCGGTTGGCCGCTCCGCTTCGCGATCTCGCGCGCGAGCAGTGCCGACTGGTTGAAGCCCCGCCGCCAGATGCGCCAGCGGTGCAGCGGCACGGGAACGAGGATCGCATCCGCCTCGCCCGCCGCGCCCCGCGCCATATGCTGGCCGATCACCCGCGCCATGCCGATGCGCCGGCCATGCTTCAGCTTCAGCACCAGCGCCCGCGCGACGTCGCCATAGGCGACGGCGGCGCGAACGCCGTCGTGCGGCGGTGGGTCGGCGAGGCAGGCGCCGCAGCGCACATCCTCGCCCGCCGCGATCTCCAACGGCAGGCCGCAGCCGGCGCAACCAGGTCCGCCGAGGAAATCGAGCTTCGACCAGCACGGCTCGCAAAACGCGTCGTCGCTGGCGACGATCGCGCCGCAAGCCGGGCAGCGCGGCGGCAACGCGAAATCGATGACAGCGCGGATCGGGTTCACGGCCCATCTTGTTCCCGAGCCCGCGCTTCTGCACAAGCGCCGCCAATGTCCGCCCCGGAAATCTTCGACCGCCGCCGCCGCAGGATAAGGCGCGACCGCGCGGCGCCAGGCTTCGCCGCGCATGATTTCCTGCATGCGCGAATGGCGGTGGAACTGCTCGAACGGCTGGACAGTGTACAGCGGCCCTTCACCCGCGCGCTTGATCTTGGCTGCATGGACGGGCGCGTGGGCAAGGCGCTGGAGGCGCGTGGGATCGCGGTGGTTTCGGCCGATGCGGGCTTCCGCTTCGCTCGGGACGCGGGCGGCGTGCAATGCGACGAGGACCGGCTGCCCTTCGCCGATGCGAGCTTCGATCTGGTGATCGCATGCGGCGGCCTCGATCAGGTCAACGATCTGCCCGGTGCTTTGGTGCTGATCCGCCGCGCGCTCAGGTCTGACGGCCTGTTCTTAGGCGCCTTCGCGGGTGCCGGCAGTCTGGCACGGCTGCGCGCGATCCTGCTCGCATCGGAGGATCGTGCCGTCGCCCGGCTGCATCCGCAGATCGACGTGCGCTCCGCCGGCGACCTGCTCGCCCGCGCCGGATTCGCGCTGCCGGTCGCGGACGGCGAGCGGGTCACGGTTCGCTACGGCTCGCTGTTTCGCCTGCTCGAAGATCTGCGCGGTACGGCGGCAAACAGCCTGCTGGCTGATGCCGCCCCCCCTATAAACCGCACGGCATTGGCGCGAGCAGCGGAATTGTTCGCCGCAGCGGCGGACGCCGACGGTAAGACCGCCGAGACGATCGAGATCGTCCACCTTCTCGGCTGGGCCCCCGCCCCGGATCAGCCCAAGCCAGCAACACGCGGCAGCGCCACCGCATCGCTCGCCGAGGCTTTACGCAAGAAGCCGAGCTAGAGCCTCCACTAGCGGCACATCGGCCGGCGGCATCGCGAGGCCGCGCATTTCGTCCACCGCCACCCATTCGATCGCGCTGGCGTCCAGGGCCTTCGCCTCCCCGGACCATTGGCGCGCGGTGTAGAGAAGCAGCAGCAAATGGCGCTCCCCCAGCGCTTCGCTCGCGAAAGCAGCCGGCGTAAGAGCTTCGGCGCCGAGCGTCACACCCAACTCCTCCCCGATCTCGCGAATCAGTGCCTGCTCCGGCGTCTCGCCCGGTTCAACCTTGCCGCCGGGAAATTCCCATAGCCCTGCCATCGAGCGGCCCGGCGCGCGCTGCTGCACCAGCACGCGCCCATCCTCCCGCACCAGCGCCACGGCAACGACGAATACATACGGGTAACCGATCGACATAAAGCTTCCTTAACCGTGCGCGTGGCAATCCGCATCGAGTTTGCATCCGGGGACCGGCGTGATCATCGATTTCTTACGCAGGCTGAAGCATTCCCAGGCCGGGGCGACCGCCGTCGAATATGGCCTGATTTGCGCCCTGATCGTCATCGCGATGCTGGTCGCGCTGTCGGGCCTCGCCGACGCCACGATCGGCATGTGGGATGGCGTCGCGACCAACGTGCTCGCGCACTGAGGCGCGTTAGAGCGAACCCATCTTCAGGAATTTGGCACGGCGGTCGGCCCTGAGCGCCGATGCATCGAGCGGCGCCAGATCGTCGATTGCCGATCCGATCGCGGCGCCGAGCGCGGCGATGGCGTTGTTCGCATCGCGCTGCGCCCCGCCCAGCGGTTCCGGCACGATCGTGTCGATGATCCCCAGGCCCTTGAGGTCCTGCGCCGTCACCTTCATCGCATCGGCGGCGGCGGGGGCCTGATCGGAAGTGCGCCACAGGATCGAGGCGCAGCCCTCTGGCGAGATCACCGAATAGACGGCATGCTCGAACATCAGCACCCGGTTGGCCGCAGCCAGCGCGATCGCGCCGCCCGAGCCGCCCTCGCCGACGATCGCGGCGACCATCGGCACACCCAATGACAAGCATTGCTCCGTCGATCGAGCGATGGCCTCGGCCTGGCCGCGCTCCTCCGCTTGCACGCCGGGAAAAGCCCCGGACGTATCGACCAGAGTCACGACCGGCACATGGAAACGATCGGCGAGCTGCATCAGCCGGATCGCCTTGCGATAGCCTTCGGGCTTGCCCATGCCGAAATTATGCTTGAGGCGGCTGGCGGTATCATCGCCCTTTTCATGGCCGATGACCATGACGCGGCGGCCACCCAGGCGCCCAAAGCCGCCCAGGATCGCCTGATCGTCCGCAAAGGCTCGGTCGCCGGCCAGCGGCATGAAGTCCTCGACAAGGCCCGCGACATAATCCTTGAAGTGCGGGCGCTGCGGATGCCGCGCGACCAGCGTCTTCTGCCAGGGCGAAAGCTTGGCATAAGTGTCGCGCAGCAGCTTGTCGGCCTTGGCCTGCAGCCGGCCGATCTCCGCCTCAATATCGACAGCGCCGGCCGCCGCGGTCTCGCGCAACTCGGCCACGCGCGCGTCCAGCTCGGCGATCGGCTTTTCGAAATCGAGATATGAGATCATTGGCCGCGCGGGTTAGGAGCGCGGGGGCCGCTCGTCAACGAGCGGGTGGTTGGCGTTGACGAGATCAACCAAGCGGCGGCTGTCCACATGCGTGTAGATTTGCGTGGTGGCGATGTCGGCATGGCCCAGCATCGCCTGCAGCGCCCGCAGGTCCGCGCCGCCTTCAAGCAGATGCGTAGCGAAGGCGTGGCGCAGTACATGCGGACCGACGCGGTCGGGCGGGATTCCCGTCGCCGCCGCCAGCGCCTTGACGATCTGGAACAGGCGGACGCGGGAGAGATGCTTCTTGCCCGATGGGAACAACCAGGGCTGATCGCCAGGCACGAAATCCCGCCAGCGCCCGACGGCGGCGCGGGCGCGGTCGGAAATCGGCACCAGCCGCTCGCGCCCGCCCTTGCCACGCAGGATGATGAAGGGGCGGTCGGCGGCGATGGCGTTGCGCGGCAGCGAGACGAGTTCGGTCGCACGCAAGCCCGATCCGTAGAGAAGCTCGATCAGCGCGGAGAGGCGGATATCGGCATGCGGCGGATGCGCGGCGGCGAGACGGCGCTCGATATCCGCGAACAGTCGATCGACGTCCTCATGCCCGATCACCTTGGGCAAGGGCCGCGCGGCGGAGGGGCGCGGGAGTGCCTTGCCGGGATCGTCCTTGCGAAAGCCTTCCTCCTGCAAAAAGGCGAAGAAGCGGCGCAGCGCGGCGGATTTGCGCGCGACCGTCGCGCGGGCGAGCGGCATCCATGCCTCGCCGAGCCTGGCGATCGCCGTTTCGTCCGCATCCGCCAAGGCGCCGTCCAGCACTTCCGACGCTTTCTCTAGGTCGGTGCGGTAGGCGAGGATCGTGTTGCGAGCGGCGCCGGCCTCAGCCGCCAGCATCTCCAGGAACCGGTCGATCAGCGCGCGGTCGCCGCCGCCGCTCACGCGCGCGTAATGGCTTCGGCGGCGATCATCCGCGCTTCCGGCTCATGGCCGGTACGCTGGAGCGCGCGAATGATGTGCATCAGATAGGCCGGGTGCACCGCTTTCCACGAAAGGGTCTGCATGCCGGCTGCGGCTAGCAGCGCGACCGTGCCGGCCTGGCGGGTCGCCGCCGCGCGGTCAATCGCGTAAGTCCAGGGGTTCTGAAGCCCAAGCGGCAGATTATGTTCGGTCGCGAGCGCCTGCGCATCGTCCATCGAGATACGGCCCAGGCCGGCGAGCGCGGCGACCAGGAATGCGCCCTTGCGGCTCTCGCTGTCCTGCGCGCCGACATAGGCGCTGGCCCTCGCCTGCGAGACCGTCACCACGCGCTCGGGCGCCGCGACAGCCAGCAGCGCCCAGCCGTCATCGCCCTTGCCGAGACCGTCCGCGACCGGCCCCCAATGCCGTGCCGCGTCGTCCAGCCCAGCGGTGAGCATCGCCGCGATCAGGTTGTGCGCATCATCGGCATGATCCGTGCTCGGCGCCACGCGGGCAGCGGCGCGGGCGGTCAGGACCAGCCGGGCATAGCGCTCCAGATCGGTCTTGGACTCGGTCCACAGCGCTCGCAGCGCGTCAAGCCGGTCACCTTCATCGTCAGCTGAATAGGCGTTGCGGAGACGATAGCCGGGTGTCTGTTCCAGCGTGTCCGGATCGGCCGCTTCATAGGCCTGGCCGATCAGATCGACATAGGCGGCGTTGGACAGCACGCCGAAGCTCGCCGCCCACACCGCGAAATCGAGCCGCTGCTCCGGCTCGATCATCGGCGCGCGAAACTGCCATGCCCGCACATGCGGGCCAACCGTGTTGAACAAAGGCGTTGGGATCGCGACATTGACGGCATTGGCGAGGCCGAAGCGCCACGCGGTCAGATCGGCCACCCCGTCCCACTGTATATTGATCGCGCGGCGGCCGCCGCCGACACCGACAACCTTTTCGGCGAGCAGCAGGTCGATGCCGCGGCTCTTGCCCGTCCGCCGGGCGGTATCGATGATGGCACCGGCGGTGCCGTTGTCACCGGTCAACGCGGCGCAGATCGCGCGCGCCAGATCCCAACCGGTCTGGTCAGCGGTTGCCGGCACGCGATCGGTCAGACCGCACATCGCCGCCGGATCGGCCGTCGCCAGCGCCGTTTGCTGGGCGACGTCGAACATCTTTGGGGTGTAGCGATCGACATCGACGCTGGAGACGAGAAGCCTCGCCGCGTCCGCCTCGCCCATGCGGAGCAGCAGCCAGGCCCGTTCCGCCACCCAATCGGCGCCGTCCACGCCGCCTTCGGGCGTCGGCGCCTGGGTCAGCAGCACGCGGCGCAGCAGGATCGAGGCCCAGCGCGAAGCGACCGGCGCCTTCACATCGCGCATCAAGGCGGAAGCGAAGCGGGCATTGACCGCGCCCCATTCGCTGGCCTGGTAACCGCCATTGTCCGGCGTCAGCACCCCGACCAGATCCGGGTCGCGCTTAACCGCGTCCGGCATGTCGAGCGCGGCGGCCTCGGCCGCCTTTTCCTCGTCGGTCTTTTCGGCGTCCTCATCGGTCGCCTGCGCATCCTCTCCGGTCAGCGGCAGCTCGGCGCCGGGCAAGATGGGCGGCTGGACTGCCGGCGCACCTGGCGTAGGCGTCGCACCGGGAGTCGGCGCGGGCGCGGGCGTATCGCCGAAACCGGGCGGCAACAGCGATTCAGGCGATTGGCTGCCCTGCCCGCCCTGGCCGATGGCAGGGATCGCGAAGGCGGCGATCGCGGCCGCCAGCGCCGCCCCGCCCAGCAGCCGCCTACTTCCCCAATTTCTCATTCGGGATCGTCTTTTCGACGCGCGTGAGCGGCTTTTCGGAGTTCATCGTCGAAAGATACCAGAGGCCGCCGCCGATGAGTACGACGATCAGGATAGGAATGACCAAACGCATGGCCAGCGAGCTAGCAGAGGGGGCGAAGCCGGGCAATCGGCATCGAGTTGGAACAACTGACTTCGGCAAATCTTGGACAAGCATTGCGCACGTCAAAGTTTTGTGGAGATTGCCTATTAATCGCGGGGGGGAAATGATGACGTCGACACCGCCGAACGAGCCCAAAACGCAAACCAACGAAGCCAAGCCAGAACAGGCAACTGATGCACCGGATGCGGCATTAGCCCCGGTTCAAGACGGTCCCACGCTCGCCAATCTGGCCGGCGGCACTCATATACCCCCGGAGCCTATCAAAGCGCCGGTGGCGGTCGGATTGGTTGGCCTTGGCATGGTCTTCGCGGTCGGTGCTTGGAAGCCGTTCATTCCGCATGCCGAAGAAGGTACTGCCGCCGCATATTGAAATGAAGTTCTTCCGCTGTTTATCGCCGAATTGGGTGTTGCCGCGATCGTGGCGTACATCATCGGCTGGAGCATCGACGCGCAAGCCAAAAGGCGAGAGGAAAAGGTCCGGCTGCAAAAAGAGGAGCAGGAGCGACAGCGTCTTCTCTTTGACCGGCAGGAAGCGGAGCGCAAGGCAGTTCAGGAAAAGCGCGAACATCTCGAACGCGAGCAGCGCATGACGCAAGACGTGTTTCGGGGCGTGCTCGGCATCCGTCACAGAGCCGACTATGTTCGCAAGGTCATCGAATCAACGCTCGACCGGAAAGTGGTTCGGCGCCACGTCACCCTTATGTACAAGCTCGCCCGCCTGACCAGCGATGAAGCGGTCGAGATGGGCATACGTAATCCGGAAAAATTCATCTTCCTGGATCAGGCCGTGACGTTCGAATTCGAGAATCTGTCATCCGACGATCAAAAGATACCGATCAAGTTCGCTGTACCCGCACGACACGGTTCGAAGTTCCGCTCTGCGTCACGTGTCATTTCAGCTATCATCGGCGGCAAGGAACAGCCGATCGATGATGAATTGCCACAGGATCCCCATAGCGACGCGAAAGTCTATACTTGGCCACACACTATCTCGCCCAATGGCAAGCTGTCTGTCGCGGTGAAAGCGCGGGTCATCAAAGAGGATTCTGACAGTGAGGTGTGGTGCTCCTATTACCCGTGCACCGAAGGCATGAGCCTGCAGGTCACCGCACCTGACGATCTTCACATGGGATTGCGCAACAACACGGCTAGTCCGGAAACCGAAGAAATCCCGCAGGGTGCGAATGGCATGGCCATCTGGAAGATCAACGGGCCAATCCTGCCCAATAATTCTGTCGTCTTTTATTGGCGCACCCCGGAACACGACGGCGATGCGCCGGTTGAAACCGGTAATGCGTCGGACCATGTACGGAAACCGTCCAAGGGCGGGACACGCGCGCGGATTTCAACAGTGTGAATGAAGCGGTATCTTGATATTAAGACTGACAAGTGCATAACGGCGTCGTCGCATTATCGGAGACACATGATGATCAAGCGTACCCTGACGATCTTCCTCCGCGGCGATGGGGGCAGCGGCTGCTAAGCCGACCGATCTGATCGGAAAGAAAGGGCCGGGATTACCGGCCCTTTTTTTATTCCGCGGGCGGCTGGCATGGAATCGCCTGCTCACGCAACGCGGACGAATGCCTCTGGCGGCAGCGCCATCATCGCGTCCGATCCGCCTTCGATTTCCCGCCGGAGGCCAGTAGCGCGCGGAGCGATGCGGTCGAAATAGAAGCGGGCGGTGACGAGCTTGGCCTCCAGGAAAGCCTTGTCGCTTTCGCCGGCGTCCAGCTGGGCCTGGGCGGCGCGGGCCATGCGCAGCCACATCAGGCCGGTCACCACCACGCCCATCAGGTGCATGTAAGGCACCGCGCCGGCGCCGGCATTGTTGGGATTGGCGAAGCCGTTCTGCATCAGCCACATGGTCGCGGCCTGAAGCTCGGCGAGCGACGCGCCGAGCGTTTCTGCCAGCTTCCCCTGCTCGCCGTCTTTCGCGGCGGCAATGTCTTCCGAGACCATCGCGAAGAACGCCTGGATCGCCGCGCCGCCCTTGGACGGCAGCTTGCGGCCGACCAAGTCCATTGCCTGCACGCCATTGGTGCCTTCGTAGATCATGGCGATCCGGGCATCGCGCACATATTGCTCCATGCCCCATTCGGCGATGTAGCCGTGGCCGCCATAGACCTGCTGCGCGTCGGTCGCGATGCGGTAGCCCATGTCGGTGCCGAAGCCCTTGATGACGGGCGTCAACAGGCTGACGAGCGCATCGGCCTGCTCGCGTTCCTCTTCGCTCGGCGCCTTATGGCTGAGATCGACGAGCAGCGCACCCCAGAGGCACAGCGCGCGCAAGCCCTCGGTCAGCGCCTTGCCTTCCATCAGCATGCGGCGGACGTCGGGGTGGACGAACAGCGTGTCGGCCTTCTGCTCGGGCTCGGCCGGGCCGGTCAGCGCCCGGCCCTGGCGGCGGTCATGCGCATAGGTGACGGCGTTCTGATAGGCGACTTCACCGACGCCCAGCCCCTGCAGGCCGACGCCCAGCCGGGCCGCGTTCATCATGATGAACATGGCGGCGAGGCCCTTATTCTCCTCACCGATCAGGAAGCCCGTCGCGCCGTCATAATTCATCACGCAGGTCGAGTTGCCGTGAATCCCCATCTTATGCTCGATCGAGCCGCAAGTGACAGCATTGCGCGCGCCCAGCGAACCATCGTCGTTCACCATCATCTTGGGGACGATGAACAGGCTGATGCCCTTCACACTGTCCGGCGCGTCGGGCGTCTTGGCGAGGACGAGGTGAATGATGTTGTCGGTCAGGTCGTGCTCGCCAGCCGAGATGAAAATCTTGGTGCCGGTGACGCGGTAGCTGCCGTCGGCCTGTGGCTCGGCCTTGGTCTTGATGAGGCCGAGATCCGTGCCGCATTGCGGCTCGGTCAGGTTCATCGTGCCGCCCCATTCGCCCGATATCATCTTGGGCGTGTAGAGGGCCTTTTGGTCGTCCGATCCCTTGGCGAGGATCGCCGCGGTCGCGCCGGCGGTCAGGCCCGAATACATGGTGAAGGCCATGTTTGACGAGATCGCGTATTCCTCGAACGCGGTCATAACGACGTGCGGCAGGCCCTGGCCGCCATATTGCTCCGGGCCTGACAGGGTCGGCCAGCCCGCCTCGACGAACTGTTTATAGGCGTCCTTGAAGCCATCGGGCGTCGTCACCGAGCCGTCGGCGTGGCGGGTGCAGCCTTGGCTGTCGCCGCTCTGATTGAGCGGGAACAGCACCTCCGCCACGAAGCGGCCGCCTTCGTTCAGGACCGCGTCGATCGTGTCCTGTGTCGCATTCTCGAATCCCGGCAGGTTCGCATACCGATCAAGGCCGATCACATGATCGAGGATGAAGCGCGTATCGAGCACCGGCGGCGTATAGCTGGGCATATCCTCTTCCCCCGTTCCCCAGTCATCGCGGGGATGACGCTGTTATATCAGTGACTGGCCTTGGCTTCGACCTGTTCGACCATCTTCACGAAACGGATCAGCTCGTCGATCTGCGCGTCGATATCCACGCGCTGACGCTTCAGAAGCTCGATCCTTTCATTGCACTTTTCGATCGTGACCCGGCGCTGCATGTGGCGGCCGTCATCCAGATCGTAGAGATCGATCATCTCGCGGATTTCGGCAAGGCTGAAGCCGGTCCGCTTCGCGCGGAGAATCCAGGCGAGCCGGGCGCGATCGCGTTTGGTGTAGATGCGCGTCGTGCCGCGCCGAATCGGCTGGATCAGCCCTTCTTCTTCATAAAAACGCAGCGCGCGCGGCGTGACGTCGAACTCCTCCGACAGGTCGGTAATCGAATATTGATGCCGGTTGCGCGTATCCGGCGTGTCGACGACGGCGTGGTGCTGGGTTGCCATGCCCGCAGGTTAAGCCGCGCATTTACGTAAACGTCAAGCGGCTTGCCGTTAACCGCGAAAGCACTGCGCGGTATAAACCACCTCTTTACGGCATTTCGCTAAACACCTGCGACGGATTTAACTGCGCCTCTGGCGGGACGCGCAGCGTGAGCAAGGATGACGGCATGAGTCAGGCGATCGAAACGGCACGCAGCGAACAGGTCGCGGATCTGCTGGTGTCGCTGGTCCACAACGATGGCACCGCCGGCCATCGTTACCCGCTGGCAGAAGAACTGACCTCCGGCCGCGAGGCGATGCGTAACCTTGCCGACGCCGCCCATTATCTGTGCGTTCTGCACGGCCGCGTGCCTGGCGTGATCGATCATGCCCAGCAGGCGACCGCCCACCCCGCCGCCAAGGGCTGGCTCGCCGCCTCCGCCGAAGCCTTCGCCGCCGAACGCACTTTGTTGACCCGCCTCGCGGTCGCGACCGGCCCGCTGCCGAGCACGCCGGGCCAGGCCGAATGCGAAGCTGCTGTTCTTCAGCAGCGTCACGCGCTGGAAATGCTCGCCCAGTCGGAGCGGGCCGGCTGCGCGCTCGGCGCCGCGTTCGCGCTGGCGCTGGACTGGAGCGCGGTGCGCGCCGTGCTGGAAGCCGCCGCCCGCCGCGCTTCGATCGCACCCGGCGATTGCACGCTGCCAGGCGAGGAAGAGACTCGCACGGTCGCGATGATCGTCGCCGAAACCGTCAGCTTCGAACGCGCGATGAGCTTTGGCACGCAGCAACTGCTCGCGCAGCACTGCGGCCTGTGGGACCTGCTCGAAGCCCGCCAGCACGCCCGCGCGCGGCTCTGACGCTGAACTTGCCCCTGCCGTAAACGTCACCTATCCCGGCCGCGCACTTTAGCGAGGAAGGCCGGGCATGCGTTTCGAAGGCACGCGGGATTATGTCGCCACCGACGATCTGAAAGTGGCGGTCAACGCGGCCGTGACCTTGCGCCGCCCGCTGCTCGTCAAGGGCGAGCCAGGTACCGGCAAGACCGTGCTGGCCCAGGAAATCGCGAAGGCGGTCGATGCGCCGCTGATCGAGTGGAACATCAAATCCACCACCAAGGCGCACCAGGGCCTGTACGAATATGATGCGGTGGCGCGGCTGCGCGACGGCCAGCTCGGCGATCCGCGCGTCCACGACATCGGCAATTACATTCGCAAGGGCAAGCTGTGGGAGGCGTTCACTTCCGAGCGACTGCCGGTGCTGCTGATCGACGAGATCGACAAGGCCGATATCGAGTTTCCGAACGACCTGCTGCATGAACTCGACCGCATGGAATTCCATGTCTACGAGACCAAGGAGACGGTGCGCGCGGCCGAGCGGCCGATCGTCGTCATCACCTCCAACAATGAAAAGGAGCTACCCGACGCATTCCTGCGCCGCTGCTTCTTCCACTATATTAAATTCCCCGACCGGGACACGATGCAGGCGATCATCGACGTCCATTTCCCCGGCATCCAGAAAATCCTCGTCCAGCGCGCGATGGAGATTTTCTACGAGGTCCGCGACGTGCCGGGCCTGAAAAAGAAGCCGTCGACCAGCGAACTGCTCGACTGGCTGAAACTGCTGCTGAACGAGGACATGCCGCTGGACGTTCTCCAGAACCGCGACCCGTCAAAGGCGATCCCACCGCTCCACGGTGCGCTTCTGAAAAACGAGCAGGACGTGATGCTGTTCGAACGCCTGGCCTTCATGGCCAAGCGGCAGGGCCGTCCGAGAGCCTGACTCAACGGTTGATGTAGGCGATTTCGAAATTGCCCCAGCGGCGGCCGTTGATCCACAGCGGCACATAGACATTCTTGACCATCAGCTCCTCGCTGCCGCGATCGAGCAGGTAGACCGCCATCATGAAGGGCGCCTCGCTCTTCACCGCACGCATGGTCGTCGGGTCGTCGAGGATGCGGCGGTTGCGGCAATTGCGGTCGTTCCACTCAGGATCGTTCGCCTTGGGCTGCTTGGACCGCGCGCTCTGGTGCGTCGGAAGATAGCCGTTGACGTCCGAAATGACCGAACCTTCGATCTGACCGCGGCTGTCGGTGACGCGGTCGATGACCGGCTGGACGACGCGATCAGCCCATTCGGCGAAGCGGGTGTCGAACCGCTCGGGGCTGGAGCCAGGGATCAGGCGGTAATCGGTGTCGAATACATCAGCCATCGAGACGTCGCCCCGGGCGATCGCCCCTTCGATCAGATTCTGGATTTCATCGCGGGCACCGACCGCGAGCTCGACATAATGCTGATCGTCGTGCGCGAAGCCGCTATGGACCAACTGGTCGAACATTCTGTTCGACAGCAGCTCCATCTCGGTCATCTTGCCCTGTGCGTCGACCAGCAGCGCGCCGTTGTGCCGTGCTTCGCGGGCGAAACCGGCGAGCTCGTCCTTCACGCGAATGGCATTGTCGTGGATCAGGCTGGTCGAGCGGGCGATGCCATCCGACTGCTGCTCGACCATTTCGACGATGCGGCCGACCTCGGCGACCGTGTCGTTGACCTTGCCGAAACTCGACTGGGCCGAGCGGCTCTTGGCGACGCCGGCGCCGATCTCCGCCACGAACATCTCGGCCTCGTGCGCCAGCGAAGCGACGGTGGCGCTGATCTCTTCGGTCGCGCCGCGCGTGTCCTGCGCCAGCTTCTTCACTTCGGCGGCGACCACCGCGAATGTGCGGCCGGCGGCGCCCGCGCGCTCGGCCTCGATCGCGGCATTGAGCGCCAGCATGTTAGTGGTCCGCGCGATCGAATCGATGCCGGCGGTGACGCGCTGAACCTGGGTCATGGCGGCGGCGAAATTGGTGACTTGCTCGCCCAGCCGCACGACCAGTTCAGTCAGCGCGGTGAAGTCGGTGATCGAATGCGCGATGATACGCGTGCCTTCGTCCAGCTTGGTGCGCGCCTTTTCGGCGAGCAGCCGCGCCTCGTCGGTCGAATCGGCCGCGCGGCGCTGATCCGCCTCCAGCGATCCGGTGACTTTTTCGAGATCGGCCAAGACCTGCATTTGCCGGCCCAGGCTTTCCGCCACGCGTGTCACATGCGTCGCCGCTGCCGTGCAGCCGACCGCAAGGTCGCCGCAGGATTTGGCCACCGCATCGATCGCGCCCGGATCGGCGGCCGTGATTGCGCCCTCAATCATTCAACTTTGCTCTCTTTTTTGGCAAGTTACGGAGTGGCTTAGGCATGAATGGGTTGAGGATCGCTTAACCCCGTTAGCGCGGTTTTAAGGGGGTGCGTGCGAACGGCACAGTTGAATGCCGCCAAAAACCGCCCTTTTCGCATCGCGCGAGCTGCGCTGGATCGTCATCATCGCGCTGGCCGGGCTGATCCTGCGTATCGCCGCGTCGAGCGGATCGTTGTGGCTGGACGAGGCGTGGTCTGCGGTGCTGGCCGACGATGTCGGGACGCCGCTGGGCATATTCGCCGGCATCAATCACGACAACAATCACCATTTGAACTCGCTGTGGCTGCAGACAGTCGGTCTCGGCGCCCCACCGCTCGTCGCGCGGGCGCTGTCCGTGCTCAGCGGCAGCCTCGCGATCCTTGTCGCGGGCCTGATCGGCGCACGGCGCGGCGCGGGCGTCGGAGTCGTCACGGCACTGCTGTTCGCGGTGTCGCCGGTGCTGGTGACCTTGGGGTCGGAAGCGCGCGGTTACGCGCCGATGACACTGATGGTGCTGGTCAGCGCCTGGTATATCGATCGCTATCTGGCCGGCGACGAGCGCGCGAACAGGCCGACGACGCTGGCATTTTGCTTCTTTGTCGGGGCGCTGTTTCAGCTGACAATGCTGTTCGCGGCCTGCGCGCTAGTCGGTTGGCCGTTCCTGGTGCTTTGGCGGCAAAAGGGTTTCCGCGCAGCTACGATCGAAACGGCCCGGCTACTTGGCCCGGCGCTGATCGCGCTGGCGGCCGCTGTGGCGATCGTTTTCGCGCCGGTGCTCTTGGACGGAGCGGAGTTCCGATTCGGATCGCGCCAGTCCTTCACGCTGCTGCTGTTCCTGCACGGACTGATCGACCTGCTCGGCTACACGGTCGGCTATACGGCGATCAGCTTCTGGCTGCCGGCGGGTGCTGTGATCCTCGTGATCCTGTCGCGGCAACTGAAGACGCCGCGCCTCGCATTCTACTGGCTGGCGGTGATCGCCTTTCCCCTCGCCGTGGCCGCGCTCCACACCATGAACGCAGGCCATCCGCGCTATTACCTGCTCGCTGGCCTCGCCCTGCTGCTCTTGATGGGGGAGGCACTGGTCGCGATGCTGCGCGCCGGGGGCTGGAAGACCGTGATCGGCGCGATCGGCCTCGGTGCCTTTTCGGGCGCGAGCATGGCCGCGAACCTCGACCTGATTCGCAATCGGCGCGGCGATCCGGGAATGGCGATCGAGGCGCTGGCGGAACGGGCGCCCCGCGGCGCGCGCGTGCAGATCGACCGCGAGACGGGCCTCGCCTTGCTGAAGGTCGCCGCCGCCGAAGCCTCCTACCCGATCGACATCGCCACGGCCTGCCCCGCCGCCCGCTTCGTTTTCGCGGACTGGTTCAACGGCGAACCCGGCTCCCCAGCGGAAATAACACGTTGCGGAACCCGCTATCGCGGCATCGCCAACGCCGACGGCCGGGGCCTGTCGGGCCAGAACTGGACGCTCTACGAAAGAGTCGATTAAAGCGGCTCCGTGTTCTTCAACTTCATGGACGAGCTGCGACACGCGGGCATTCCCGCTTCGCTCAAGGAGCATCTGGTGCTGCTGGAGGCGCTCGACCGCGAGGTGATCGGGCGCTCGCCGGAGGAATTCTACTATCTCGCCCGCGCGACCTTCGTGCACGACGAAGGGCTGCTCGATCGGTTCGACCAGGTCTTCGCCAAGGTCTTCAAAGGGATCGAGTCCAGCTACGGCACCGAGGCGGTTCCCATCCCCGAGGACTGGCTGCGCAAGGTAGCCGAACTGTATCTGACCGAAGAGCAGATGAAGGAGATCGAGAAGCTCGGCTCCTGGGAAGACATCATGGAGACGCTGAAGAAGCGGCTCGAAGAGCAGAAGGAACGCCACCAGGGCGGCAGCAAGTGGATCGGCACCGGCGGCACCTCGCCTTTCGGCGCTTATGGCTACAACCCGGAAGGCATCCGGATCGGCCAGGCGGAGGGGCGGCACGGGCGCGCGATCAAGGTATGGGATAAGCGCGAGTTCAAGAATCTCGATTCGACCAAGGAGCTGGGCACCCGCAACATCAAGGTGGCACTCCGCCGCCTGCGCCGCTTCGCCCGCGAAGGCGCCGCCGACGAGCTGGATATCGACGCCACCATCGATGGCACCGCGCGCCAGGGCTGGCTGGACATTCAGATGCGGCCCGAACGGCACAATGCGGTCAAGCTGCTGCTATTCCTGGATGTGGGCGGATCGATGGACCCGCACATCAAGCTTTGCGAGGAACTGTTCTCGGCGGCCACCGCCGAGTTCAAGAATCTTGAGTTCTTCTACTTCCACAACTGCCTGTACGAAGGCGTGTGGAAGGATAATCGCCGCCGCTTTTCCGAGCGCACGCCGACCTGGGACGTGCTTCACAAATATGGCCACGACTATAAGCTGATCTTCGTCGGCGATGCGTCGATGAGCCCCTATGAGATCACGCACCCCGGCGGATCGGTCGAGCATTTCAACGAGGAAGCCGGCGCGGTCTGGATACAGCGTATCGCCAACACCTACCCCGCCGCCGCGTGGCTCAACCCCGTGCCGGAGCAGCATTGGGGCTATTCGCAGTCGATCGCGATCCTGCGCGAACTAATGACGAGCCGCATGTTCCCATTGACGCTCGATGGACTCGACGATGCGATGCGGGAGCTGAGCCGCAAAACCTGATCGCGGCCCGGCACAACAAACTTCAACTTAACCCTGATTCACGCGCCATCTTTTCGCCGCATTCGAACAGCGCTTGGCCGCAAGCCTCTTGTCTACTAAGTCGGTTGAGTTATTTTTCAGGGGCCTCGTGAGAAGGGCGGCCGTGCGGGCCTCTCTCCCCAAGTCCCTCCTGCCCGCACGGTCTTCTTTCTCGCGCGGCGAGCGGGGCCAGAGCGAGAGGAACCAGTGCATGACGCGCGGAATCCATGAGAGCGATCGGCAACAACCCATTGTTTTGACAGTGCCTGGCCTGAACGGATCGGGGCCATCCCACTGGCAGTCGCTGTGGGAACAATCCCGCCCGGATACGGCGCGGATCGAACTTGGCATGTGGGCCAATCCACGCCGCAATGCCTGGGTGACCAAGATCGATCAGGCGATCCGGGGTGCGCAGCCGCCGATCGTGCTGGCGGGCCACAGTCTTGGCTGCCTCGCCATTGCTTGGTGGGCAGAGCTTTCGGGTCAACCTTTTGGCTGGCCGATCGCCGGCGCACTTCTGGTGGCGCCAGCCGATCTCGATGCGCGTCCGCTTGCCGCCGAGCTGGCCGATTTCGCGCCGGCGCCGAAGCGGCCTTTGCCCTTCCCCTCAATCCTGGTGGCGAGCGAGGACGATCCCTGGATCGCTCCCGAACGCGCCCGCGGCCTCGCTTCGGCCTGGGGCAGCCATTTCGTCAATGCGGGGCCGGTCGGCCACATCAACGCCGCGAGCGGCCTGGGCTGGTGGGACGAAGGCCAGGAATTGCTCGACCGCGTCATCGGCGCTGCCGGCGGCGCGCGCTCGATCGGTGAAGCGCGCACGATCCTCGCCGTCAACGCGACGGACGCCGTTTCGGCGAGCTATCTGGGAAGGTAGTTGGGAGGCGGCCGCGTCTCTCGACACGACCGCCCTCCCGTCATCCTTTCACGCAGACGACCTGCTTCAGTGTATGTAATACGTCCACAAGATCGGACTGCGCCGCCATGACCACGTCAATGTCTTTATAGGCCGCCGGCGTCTCGTCGAGCACGCCTTCGTCCTTCCGACATTCTACACCGGCCGTGGCGGCTGCATGATCGTCCAGCGAGAAGCGGCGCTTCGCCTCGGTCCTCGACATCGCCCGACCGGCGCCGTGCGAGCAGGAGCAGAAGGACTGCGCTTCCCCCTTGCCGCGGACGATGAAGGACTTCGCCCCCATCGAACCCGGGATGATGCCGAATTCGCCCGCCTTGGCGGACACCGCGCCCTTCCGCGTCACCATGACCGACTCGCCGAAGTGCTTCTCCCACGAGACGTAATTGTGATGACAGTTCACGGCCTCGCAATCGGTCGCGAACGGCTTCGGAATGGCTTTGCTGAGCGCTGCCATCGCCGCCTCCATCATCAGCTCGCGATTCAGCCGCGCCCAGCCTTGAGCCCAAGCAAGCGCCTGCCAATAGTCGTCGAACAGCTCGGAACCCTGCGGCAGATACGCAAGATCCTCGTCCGGCAGGTTCACGAACCAGCGCCGCATCTCGCCCTTGGCCCGCTCGATGAAATAGCTGCCGATCCGGTTGCCAATACCGCGCGAACCCGAATGGAGCATCACCCAGACCCGGCCTGCCTCATCGAGGCAAAGCTCGACAAAATGGTTGCCGGTGCCCAGCGTGCCGGCATGCGTTGGCGCGCGCTGCGCCGCCTGGCCGAGCTTCGGGTGTTTGTCGACGATAGCTTTCAGGCTCTCGATCATTGGCGCGATCCGCAGCCCATTGCCATCCGGGACATCGCACCAGGCGCCTTGATCGCCCGGCCCGCCGTTGTTCGTGCGCCCGTGCGGGATCGCCGCCTCGATCGCACTGCGGACACCGGCCAAATTGTCCGGAAGGTCCTCCGCCGAAAGCGAGGTGCGGTGCGCCATCATGCCGCACCCGATATCCACCCCGACCGCCGCCGGGATAATCGCACCCTTGGTCGGAATCACCGAACCGACGGTCGCGCCCATACCCCAATGCACATCCGGCATGATCGCCACATGGCGATGGACGAACGGCATCGAGGCGATATTGTCGAGCTGGGCGCGCGCCTGCGCCTCGACGCTCACACCGTCGATCCAGGCCTTGATCAGGCCACCCTTGTTTCCTTCGATCACCTGCATGGCTCACTCCTTGGACATTGCTCGCCAGGGTGGCCGGACTTGGAAAACGGGAAGAAAGGACCCTCCGCCTCTTCGACAAGCTGCACCCTCGCGAGGGCGCAGCGAAGCACCCCTAGCGCGTTGCGCGCTCGGGTCGATTGACCAGATAAAGGGTCGGTTTGTGCTTCATTGCGGGCGAGCAACTACACGCTGCCGTGATTCGGATCAATCCGGCTTCTCGACTAGGCCCGCGCGCTTTCGACCACGCCGACGCTGTTCTTGCGCAGCGCCTTCAGCACTGTGTCGACGATCGCGTCGGCATCCAGGCCGGCCTGTTTGTACTGCAGCTCGGGCTTGTCCTGGTCCTGATAGGCGTCCGGCAGGCGCATCGTGCGTAGCTTCAGGCCGGCATCGATCAGGGCCGCGTCGCTGGCGAGCGTCAGCACATGCGCGCCGAGACCGCCGATCGCGCCTTCCTCGATCGTCACCGCGACTTCATGCGTGGTGAGCAGCTTGCGGATCAGCGCCTCGTCCAGCGGCTTGGCGAAACGCAGATCGGCGACAGTCGTGGAAAGGCCTTGTGCCTCCAACCGCTCGGCAGCAATCAGCGCTTCTTCCAGCCGCGTGCCGAGCGAGAGGATCGCGACCGTCTTGCCTTGACGGACGATGCGGCCCTTGCCGATCTCCAGCCGCTGCGGCGTTTCCGGCAAGGCCACGCCGGTGCCGTTGCCGCGCGGATAGCGCACCGCGATCGGGCCGCTGTCGTGGCAAGCCGCGGTGTGCGTCATGTGAACCAGCTCCGCCTCGTCCGCCGCGGCCATCACGACCATGTTGGGGAGCGTGGCGAGATAGGTGATGTCGAAGCTGCCGGCGTGCGTCGCGCCGTCCGCGCCGACCAGTCCCGCGCGATCGATCGCGAAACGGACCGGCAGATTCTGCAGCGCCACATCGTGCACCACCTGGTCGTAGGCGCGCTGCAGGAACGTCGAATAGATCGCGGCGAACGGCCGCATTCCCTGCGCGGCCAATCCGGCGGCGAAGGTGACGGCGTGCTGCTCGGCGATGCCGACATCGAAGAACCGGTCGGGAAAGCTTTCCGCGAACTTCGACAGGCCAGTGCCGGACGGCATCGCCGCGGTGATCGCGCAGATCGTCGGATCGCGCTCGGCTTCCTTGAGGAGCTGCGCGCCGAAGACGTTCTGATATTGCGGCGGTCCGGACGGCGAAGCCGCCTGCTTGCCAGACACCACGTCGAATTTCTGGACGCCGTGATATTTGTCGGCCGACGCCTCCGCCGGCGCATAACCCTTGCCCTTTTGCGTCACGACATGAACCAGGATCGGCCCCTTGCCCGCGTCGCGCACGTTCTCGAGCACCGGGATCAAATGGTCGAGATTGTGGCCGTCGATCGGGCCTACATAGTAGAAGCCTAGCTCTTCGAAGAGCGTGCCGCCCGTCGCCAGCCCTCGGGCGAATTCTTCCGCTTTCTCCGCCGCATCGTGGACGCGGCGGGAAAGCCTGCGCGTCACTTTCTTGGCGAGCGACCGCAGGCCGAGATATTCGGACGACGAGATCAGCCGCGCCAGATAGGCGGAAAGCCCGCCCACTGGCGGCGCGATCGACATGTCGTTGTCGTTCAGAATCACGACCAGACGGTCGCCGGCTGCACGGGCATTGTTCATGGCCTCATAGGCCATGCCGGCCGACATGGCCCCGTCGCCGATCACCGCGATCGCCTTGCCCGGCCGGCCCGCGATCCGGTTCGCGACCGCGAAGCCGAGCGCGGCCGAGATCGACGTTGAACTATGCGCGGCGCCGAACGGGTCGTATTCGCTCTCGCTGCGCTTGGTGAAGCCGGAAAGCCCGCCGCCCTGACGCAGCGTGCGAATGCGATCGCGCCGTCCGGTCAGGATTTTGTGCGGATAGGCCTGGTGGCCGACATCCCACACCAGCCGGTCGCTGGGTGTATCGAAAACATAGTGGAGCGCGACGGTCAGTTCGACCACGCCCAGGCCAGCGCCGAGATGCCCGCCCGTCACGGAGACGGCGGAAATGGTCTCGGCGCGCAGCTCGTCGGCGAGCTGGCGAAGCTGATCCTGATCAAGCTTGCGAAGTTCGTGCGGCGTATCGACCGAATCGAGCAGCGGCGTCACCGGTAGGTCTGACATCGCCAACCCTTAGCGCGCGAAAGCCGCCAACGGAACCGCTTCTCAGCTATCCGCGCAATCGGCGCAGCGGCCGTGCACTTCGATCACCGGGCGTTCAGGCGCGAAGCCGGTCTTGCTGGCGGCGCTGCGGACATTGCTGGCGACCGAATCATCGTCGATGTGCGTGGTCTGGCCGCAATTATCGCAGACCAGGAAGATGCAGTCGTGCAGGCAGTCCGGGTGCTCGTTCGCCACATAGGCATTGGCGCTTTCGACACGGCGGACGAGGTTCGCGCCGACGAACAGGTCGAGGATGCGATAGACGCTATTGGCGGCGACGCGGCGGCCCTGCCGTTTCGAGACTTCCTCGGCGATGTCATAGGCCGAGGCCGGCTTTTCAAAACCAGTCAGCGCCTGGAACACGCTCTGGCGCATCTCCGTCCATTGCTCGCCAGCCCGCTCCAGCGCATGGCGCGCGGCGGTGACGAGATCGTCGCCTTCGTGATGGTGCGCGTGGTGATGGCCAGCCATCGGACTATGTTAGGGTGCACGACCCTTCAGAACAAGGATCAGGCAGCGGCACGCCGGTTGAGGTCGTGGCCGAGCGCCAGGATCGCGACGCCCAGCATCGTGTAGATCGTCTCGGTCGAGCCATGCGGCACCGCGAGCGCCCCCGCCATGACGCCGAGTCCAAGGCCGCCGACCGCAGCGGGCAATATATAGCCATGTTCCACGGCACCTCGCGCCAAAGCATATGTGCCGATCGCAATGGCGATGCCCAGCCCGATCTCATGCACCATCGGGTGCAGCAAGATGCCGCCGGCGGACGCGAGCAGGGTGAGCAGGAAAACGCTGGCGACACAGTGGACGAGGCACAGCCCCGACAGGCCGATGGCCAGCCGGTCGAGCGTTCCAGTGCCTGGCAGCCGTTCGATCATCGCGACTCGCATATGGCACCGCAGCGATCAGGTTACAATATATCATCGGCGTGCATGCGCCACTTGTCAGCGCGGCGCGGGCAGCGCAGAGGCGCGCCCGTGGCTATTTCCGCACCCCGCCCCCGCGCCATCGCGCACTGGCTGCTCGGCGTCGCGGCCCTTGTTTTCCTGATGATCGTTGTCGGCGGCATCACACGGTTGACCGAGTCGGGCCTGTCGATCACCGAATGGAAGCCGGTCAGCGGCGCGCTGCCGCCGCTAACTCACGGCCAGTGGGAACAGGCGTTCGCGCTCTATAAGCAAACGACCCAATATCAGACGATGAATCGGTCGATGACGCTGGGCGAGTTTCAATTCATCTTCTTCTGGGAGTTCATTCACCGCCTGCTGGGACGGCTGATCGGCCTGGCCTTCGCGCTGCCGCTGCTGTGGTTCTGGGTGAAAAGGCGGATTCCGCAAGGCTATGGCTGGCGGCTGATCGCGCTGCTGGCGCTGGGTGGGCTGCAGGGCGCTATCGGCTGGTGGATGGTCGTCTCCGGTCTGGCCGGTCGCACCGAGGTCAGCCATTACCGCCTGGCCGTGCATCTGGTGACGGCGCTGCTGATCATCGCCGGCCTGATCTGGACCGCGCTCGACCTGCTCCAGCTCAGCAAATCTTCGGCGGCCCGGCCCGCACGGCTACTTCCCAAAGCGGTGCTGCTGCTGGGGGTGCTGGCGATTCAGATTCTGCTGGGCGCCTGGACCGCGGGATTGCGCGCCGGGCTTGCCGCCAGCGACTGGCCGCTGATGAACGGGCGGTTTTTTCCTGAAGTGTCGCTGGGCTGGCCGCACAATATGGCGAACGACCCATTTCTGGTGCAGTGGGAGCATCGCTGGTGGGCGTGGATCGCGGTTGCCGCGCTGCTCGTGCTGGCACGAATGGCCAAGAAGATCGATCGCCCGGCGAGCATCGCGTTGCACAGCGCGTTCGGCGTGCAGATCATCCTCGGCATCGCCACGGTCATGACCGGCGTGAACCTGACCGTCGCGGTGCTCCATCAAGCGGCCGGCGCACTGGTCGTTGCGAGCGCGACCTGGTGCGCCCATGCCGCCGGACGTCGCGCATGATCGCGACGGTCTTTCGAAACGGCGGTGATAGAGGGCTTGGCCGATAGAAAAAGCCCACCCTCTCCATGCAGAGCGGGTGGGCCACAATTCCGAGCGTCTCAAGATCAGATATCGTCGCCGAGCGCGCCCTTGACCTTGCCTGCGAGTTGCTGGCCCTTGCCTTTCAGCTCCTGGGCAGCGCCGTCGTCGCGCACGTTCGGATCGTCCGATTTCTGCTTCAGCTTGCCAGCGGCCTCATTGAGGTTGCCCTTAATCTTGTCGATCAGCTCGCCCATCATATTTCTCCTATCGGATTGGCGAGAACAAAACGCATGTGTCTCGGCAGTCGTTCCGGCCGCAATCCCGATCTAGATTAAATGTCTGTCACATCCAGCCTTGGCCCGGAACCCGCGAGCCTTTGCGCCATCATGAGCGTCTGGACGACGAACAGGATGAGCAGGATGACGGCCGAAACACCGATGATCAGGTCGAAGCCCGAATAGTCGTTGCGCGCCCCCGGGCCGACCACCATCATGGCCGCGCCGCAATACCCAAGCGGGAAGCCGGGCGCACAGCCAGGTCAGGGCCCGGCGCTCGTTACGGGCGATGAGATTTTGCTGGTTGCTGGGCTTAACGCCGCTGGCGCCGCATTAGATCAATCCGGCGAGCGGACTCGATGGATCCGCATAGCGGCGCTTGCCCATGCGGCCGGCGCGATAGGCCAGCCGGCCGCTTTCGACCGCGAGCCTCATCGCCCGCGCCATCATGATCGGATCCTTGGCTTCGGCGATCGCGGTGTTCATCAGCACGCCGTCGCAGCCCAGTTCCATCGCCAGGCCGGCATCCGAGGCGGTGCCGACGCCCGCATCGACCAGCACCGGCACCTTTGCGCCTTCGACGATCAGGCGGATCGTCACCTGGTTCTGGATGCCGAGGCCGGAACCGATCGGCGCGCCCAAGGGCATGATCGCGACCGCGCCAGCATCCTCAAGCCGCTTGGCCGCGATCGGATCGTCGACGCAATAGACCATCGGCAGGAAGCCTTCCTTGGCTAGCACTTCAGTCGCCCTCAGCGTCTCGACCATGTCGGGATAGAGCGTGCGCGCTTCGCCCAGCACCTCCAGCTTCACCAGATCCCAGCCGCCCGCCTCGCGCGCCAGCCGTAGCGTGCGGATCGCGGATTCCGCGTCGAAGCAGCCGGCGGTATTGGGAAGATAGGTGAAGCGCTTTGGATCGATGAAATCCGTCAGCATAGGCTGATTGGGATCAGCGACGTTCACGCGCCGCACCGCGACGGTGACGATCTCCGCGCCCGACGCTTCGGCGGCCGCCGCGTTCTCTTCAAAGCTCTTATACTTGCCGGTGCCGATGATCAGGCGCGAGCGGAAAATGCGGCCGGCGACCGACCAGCTATCCTCTTCGAGCTTGGCGGCGTGATCGCCGCCGCCCACGAAATGCACGATCTCCAGTTCGTCGCCATCCTCGACCATCACCTCGCCAAGCGTCGAGCGCGGCACGACCTCCAGGTTGCGCTCCACCGCCACCTTCTCTGGCACCAGCCCCAGCTCGCTCGCCAGCTGGGCGATGCTGAGCCCGGCCGCGACGCGCTTGTGCTCGCCATTGACGCTGATCGTGATCGTGCCGTCGGTGTGCATCCCAAATCCAATCGTGTAAGGGCGACCGCAGATATTGTCTCGGCCCCGGGGGATCAATGCCGACCATCTTCGTTCTGAACGGCCCCAACCTGAACCTGCTGGGCCTGCGCGAGCCCGAAGTCTATGGGCATGACACGTTGGACGACATCGCCGGCCAGGTCGAGGACCGCGCGCGGGAGCTGGGTTTCGATATCGAATTCCGCCAGTCCAATCACGAGGGCCATCTGATCGACTGGCTGCACGAGGCCAATGCCGACGGCGCGAAAGCGGTTATCATCAATCCCGGCGGCTATACACATACGTCGATCGCGCTGCATGACGCGGCGAAGTCGATCGCGGTGCCGGTGATCGAGGTTCATTTGTCGAACCCGCATGCGCGCGAGCCGTTTCGACACCTCAGCTATATCGGAAAGGTGGCGAAGGGAACGATCGCCGGCTTCGGTGCACTGGGATATCTGCTTGCGCTGGACGCCGCCGCCAAACTCTGAAAAGGGCCAGCCCCATGACAGAAAAAAATCAGGGTGGGATGCAGGTCGATACGAACCTTGTCCGCCAGCTGGCCGAGCTGCTCGACACGACCCAGCTCACCGAAATCGAAGTTCAGGATGGCGATCGCCGCATCAAGGTCGCGCGCAAGGTCCAGACTGTCGCCGCTACCCAGGTCGCGGTGCCAGCCGCCGCGCTCCCGCCCGTCGCGACGGCTGCCAGCAGTCCGGCTGCCGGTCCGCAGGCCGAGTCCGCGAACGCCATTCGCTCGCCCATGGTCGGGACGGTCTATCTGGCGCCCGAACCAGGCGCGGCCAATTTCGTGGCGGTCGGCGATGCGGTGAGCGCGGGCGACACATTGCTGATCATCGAGGCCATGAAGGTGATGAACCCGATCACCGCGCCTGCCGCCGGCATCGTGCGCGCGATCATGATCGCGAGCGGCAGCCCGGTCGAGTTCGACCAGCCACTCGTCGTCGTCGAATAGGCGGCAAACCGTGCCGATCCAGAAAATCCTGATCGCCAATCGCGGCGAAATCGCGCTGCGCATTCATCGCGCGGCGCATGAGATGGGCATCAAGACGGTGGCGGTGCATTCGACCGCGGATACAGATGCGATGCACGTTCGTCTCGCCGACGAAGCGGTGTGCATCGGCCCGCCGCCCGCGGCCGAATCCTATCTCAATATGCCCAACATCATCTCGGCCGCGGAGATAAGCGGCGCCGACGCGATCCATCCGGGCTACGGTTTCCTGTCCGAGAATGCGCGTTTCGCCGAGATCGTCGAGAGCCATAATCTGATCTGGATCGGCCCGAAGCCCGAACACATTCGCACGATGGGCGACAAGGTGGAGGCGAAGCGGACCGCTGGCGCGCTCGGCCTGCCGCTGGTGCCGGGGTCCGCTGGCGGGGTCAGCGAATTCGCCGAGGCGCACAAGGTCGCGGCCGAGATCGGCTATCCGGTGATCGTGAAAGCGGCATCGGGCGGCGGCGGGCGCGGCATGAAAGTGGTGCCGAGCGAGGACAAGCTGGACAGCATGATGGGCCAGGCGCGCAGCGAAGCGAAGGCCGCGTTCGGTGACGACACCGTCTATATCGAAAAATATCTCGGCAATCCGCGCCACATCGAGTTCCAGATCTTCGGCGACGGCCAAGGCAACGCGATCCATCTGGGTGAGCGCGACTGCTCGCTGCAGCGCCGCCACCAGAAAGTGCTGGAAGAAGCCCCCTCCCCCGTCATCACGCCGGAAGAGCGCGCACGGATGGGCGGCATCGTCGCCAAGGCGATGGCCGACATGGCCTATCGCGGCGCCGGCACGATCGAATTCCTTTGGGAAGATGGCGGCTTCTATTTCATCGAAATGAATACGCGCCTGCAGGTCGAGCATCCGGTGACCGAGGCGATCACCGGCCTCGATCTGGTCCGCGAGCAGATCCGTATCGCCGACGGCTATCCGCTGACGCTACGCCAGCAGGATGTCGAGTTCCGGGGTCATGCGATCGAGTGCCGCATCAACGCAGAAGACCCGCGCACCTTCGCGCCGTCGCCGGGCGCGGTGAAGCATTTCCATGCGCCGGGCGGCATGAACGTCCGCGTCGATAGCGGGCTTTATTCCGGTTACCGCATCCCGCCTTATTATGACTCGATGATCGCCAAGCTGATCGTGTGGGGGCATACCCGCGAGGGCGCGCTCCGCCGCCTGCGCCGCGCGCTGGAGGAGTTCGTGATCGAAGGCGTGAAGACGACGATCCCGCTTCATCAGGCGCTTCTGGACGAACCCGATTTCCAGCAGGGCGACTACACCATTAAGTGGCTCGAAGAATGGCTCGCGAAAGACGAGCAGGCCTGAGGGAACCGGGAGCCGTGTTTGCGGTTTTGGCGCGCATGGGGAATGCGCGCACCACGTCGATGATGTTCGCCGCGATCGCACTGCTGATCGGCGGCGGTGCCGGCCTCGGCGCGGTTGTGAGCAGCTTCACGTCCGCCAGCATCAAGCCCCTGGCCCAAACACGCGCGCCGATGACTCAGACCGCGATGATCGGGAGTATCGATCAGGAAAGCGCCGCCAAGAACTGGGCGCGCACGGCTTTTGATGGCGGCTTGCGCCAATGCCCGGCGATGAACCCGGAATTCTTCGCCGCCTGCGAGGCCGAGATGAAGGCGCTGGCAGCGCGCCCGGGCTTCGTGCCGGGCAGCTATGGCGGGCCACTACTGGTTACCAAGATCGTGGAGCCGAAGGCGGAAACCGTTTCGGAAGAGCAAGAGCAGGTGCGGCCCGCCTATCGCGAAGCAAGCTATAATCCGCCTCTCGAAGACGAACCCGCAGGGCCAGACGAGCAGGACGATCCGCCCGATTCCCAGCCCTATTAGGCGCCGCTTTTCCTGAAGCGGGCCATCCAGTCGGCGACGACCGTGTCGATCTTGCCCTGGTCCATCGGCCCGTGCTTGCGGTTGCCGGACTGCTGCTTCGGGCCGCCGATGAAAATGAAATCGTCCGCGTCATTGCCGGTGACCGCGCCCGTGCTCCGATCGATGCCGATGCGGCTGTCGTACGGGTCGTTCCGCAGCTTGTAGAGCCGGTTGTTGCGAACTGTCACGTTTTCGACCTCGGACGCCGTAATGCCGTGCCAGGCGGCGCTGACCACGACATTGTCCTCGATCGTGAAATCCCGGTAGCCGATGCCTTTCGCCGCCATGCCGATCTGATCGGTCACGAACACGCCCTGCGCCTTGCCATTGCCGAGCACGAGGTTGTCGCGGATCGTGACGTTGCGCGACGCCGTGTCTCCGGGCCGGGTCAGGCCGGTGGTGAAGAACTGCATCGCATCGGGATGATCGCCGTCGAACGGCCGGAAATCCTCGAACCGGTTGCGCTCGATGGTCAGGTCACTGCCGCCGACGACTTCCAGCCCCTCGCGCACCGTCTTCACATTATTGTCGGAGAAACGGCCGCCCGTGGTGCGGACGAAGTTGGCGAAGCCTGCCATGCGCTCGATCAGATTGTGCTCGACGACGACGCCCACGCCTTCCCTGATCGACGGCCCCCGAACGTGCAGTTCGCCATTTTCCGTCTGATAGCCGGTGAAGCGGCAGTTGCGCACGGTAAGCGCGCGCGGGGAATCGGCGACGAAGACGGGTAGGTCGGTCGGCGTTCCCGGCGCGCCTTCGAACGTCGAGCCATCGAAGATCACATTATGCCAATCGTCGAGATAGACGACGCCGAACACACCCCCCTTGATCGTGACCATGCGCGTCGGCTGGAACGTGTGCCGCGCGAACGCGACAGGGCGCTGGCCTAGATCGATGACGCCGCCGTTTTTCGCACGTGCCAGCATTGCCAGCCATTCGGCTTCGGACACCGGGCCGCTTTGCGATGCGGGCGCGGCGAGCATGAAGCTGGACACCAGGCTGAACGCGCCCACGAAGATCGGTTTCAACACAGCCGGCACGGCAATCTCCCGTCGCACGAAGGCTTAGGACCGCTGTTCGCGCACCGCAATCATCGACTTGGGCAGGCCCAGCAGCCGTTCGAACCGATGCTCCCCATCCGGGAACAGGAAGCGGAATTGCTGAAGCGTCAGGATCGACCGGCTTTCGACCCGCTCGGTGGTGACGCCGATGTCCTTGACCGGCGCTGAATGGCCGAGCCGGAAGCGGCGCAGCAGCGCGACCTGCATCGGCGCGGGCATCCAGTGAAACGCCGGCAAGCGGTAGAAATGCGGATCGACCGGAAACCAGAAATAGGGGGTCTGGACATAATAGGCCGGCGCCAGGCGCCGCACCTCGCCCGCGAAAGCAATCATGTCGGCGAAACGGCCGACATGCTCGATCACCGAATTGGAATGGACGAAGTCATAGCTGTAGTCGGCCGCGTCCATCGCGCAGCCATTGCCGACGATCGTGCGCACCCGGTCGGTCTCGATCGACCCCGACAACTCCTCGGCATGGAGATTGGAGCAGTCGATCCGCGCATCGATCTCATCCAGGAACGGCACGCCGATCGCGGTCCAGTATTCGAGCCGCCCGCCCAGATCGAGAATGCGGAACGGCCCGGACTTGCCCCCGCTGACCCGCCGCAGAAGGTCCTTCAGCATCACGTTCCGATGGGCGCGGAAACGGGACGAAAGCGAGTTCGGGTCTTTCGGATTGGCAATCGACTTGGTCACGCGGCCCGCCCCTGGCACTGGAAGATGCCTCCCCCAAAGACGAGGGGCGGGCGCGTTTCAACTCTTTTCGGGGTTAAATCAGGCCATCACCGCGAAGTGATCGAGGAAGCGCATGCCCCCGACGGCCGCGTGATCCGAGCCGCCCGCGAACGCGAGACCGGCGTGGAGCGAGGACGCGATCGTGTCCTGTGCGACGGGCGTCGCCGCGAACAGCGCGGTCTTGGCGCTCGTGCTGTCCTGAAGCACGTCGCTCAGCGCGACTTTGCTGGATAGCGAATTCCCGGTCACGCCGCTCAGCAAGCTGCCAAGGCCGTTGCCGATCGCATGCGACACCGGCGCGATTGGCGAAGCGACCACCGCCTTGAACCCGGAGGACGGCAACAGAAGGTCGGCAGCCCCCGCCGGATCGTTCAGATGCGCGAACAGCGAGCGGAGCGATGGGGTCTGGCTGAGATTGACGTTACCCGACTGGATGATCGTGCCCATGTTCGCGAGCACGATATTGTCCGTCACATTATCCCGCACCGCGACATTGGTGGTGCCGTCCATGCGGATCCAGAAATCCTTGTTATCGGTGCTTTGCGATATGACCGTGTTGCCGAGGATCTGGACGCCGTCGCCGCCGTTGACCGACAGGCCGTTATAGGCGCCGTTGGAATAGATCAGGTTGTTCTGGATCAGCACGTTTTTGTAGCCGTACTCCAGCGGATCGGAAATCCAGATGCCCTGCGTGCCGGTGCCTTCGACGCCGGAGAATTCGGGCTGGAACATCACGTTGTTCTTGATCGTGATGTTGGTCGAACCCTTGGTCTGGCCAAGGTTCCAGAACTGCACGAAATCCGAGTGATCGGGGATGATCGGACGGAAATCGGTGAAGTAGTTGCTATCGATCGAAATCCCGTCGACCGCCGCCGCGACGATCCCGTCGGAACGGATGATCTTGAAATCATTGTCCTTGACGGTGAGGTTCGACGATTGCTGGACGGCAAGGCCGCGGTACAGCTCGGTGAAATGCGAGTTCGTCATGCTGAAGCCGGTCACGCCGGTCAGCTGCAGGCCGACACCGTCATTGGTCGGGTCATTGTCCTTCGACCCGTGGAACGTCACATTGTCGAACTTGATGTTGCTGGAGCTGTAGACATAGTTCAGCTGCGTCCACTCGGCCTGGCCGGTGGTAAGCGCGCGGCCCAGGTCCAGACCCGACACGCTGATGTTCTTCGAGCCGTTGATATACAGCCCGTCGAGATGCGCCGGGTTCGACGCCGACGTGGTGATCGTCACCGCGGAGGCATAGTTCTTGTTCTGGATATAGACCTGGCCATAGTCGCCAGCCGCCAAAACAATCTTGTCGCCACCTTTGGCCGAAGACAGCGCGGACTGAAGCGTCGCCGCCGAAGAAACATTGAAAGTCGCCATCGAAAGCCCCGATTTGGAAATGGCTGCCACCAAGGTGGTCGGGCGTGCCGTGGTCGAGGGCCGGATAGAGCCAAGGGTTTGTCCATCAGGTTACGGCCCCTGGTTAATCGCCGGTAAGCCCTGTCTGACGAGTCTTTGCCTTTCCACTGCGGGCTTTACGGGCCGCGGCTTGCCGAGGCGGTGCATTTGAGGAAGGATCGGGCGATGGACCTCGACGCAATCCTTAAAGCCCAGCGCGCCGCCGCCGAAGCCGAGCGCCCGACATCCGCCGCCGTGCGCGAGGACCGTCTGACTCGCGCGATCCGCATGATCGTCGAGAATGCGGAGGATTTCTGCGCGGCACTGTCCGACGATTTCGGGCAGCGCAGCCGCGAGCTTACGATGCTGACCGACATCGCCGGCAGCATCCGTTCATTGAAGCATGCCCGCCGCAATGTCGGGCGCTGGATGAAGCGGGAACGGCGCAAGCTCGACTTTCCGCTCGGCCTGCTCGGGGCGCGCGGCTGGATCGACTATCAGCCGAAGGGCGTGGTGGGCGTGATCTCGCCGTGGAATTTCCCCGTGCAGCTGACCATGTCGCCGCTGGCCGGCGTGCTCGCCGCCGGCAACCGGGCAATGGTGAAGAGCAGCGAATTCACGCCGCGCACATCGGCGTTGTTCGAAGCGCTGGCCGCGCGCTATTTCGATCCCGCCGAACTGATGTTCGTCAGTGGCGGGCCGGAAGTCGGCCAGGCCTTCTCGGCCCTGCCGTTCGATCACCTGATCTTCACCGGCGCGACCGGGGTCGGCAGGCACATCCTCCACGCCGCGGCGGACAATCTGACGCCGGTGACGCTGGAACTGGGCGGCAAGTCGCCGGTCATCATCAGCCGCTCGGCCGATATCGGCCAGGCGACGATGCGGGTCGCGACCGGGAAGATGATGAATGCCGGCCAGATCTGCCTTGCGCCCGATTATGTGCTGGTTCCCGACGACAAGGAGGATGCGGCCATCGCGGGCTTCCGGGCGGCGGCAGCATCGCTCTATCCGCGCCTGCTGGACAATGCCGATTACACCGCGATCGTGAACGAGCGGCATCATCTGCGCCTGCGATCCTATCTGGATGACGCGCGCGCCAAGGGCGGCGAGGTGATCGCGGTCAACCCGGCGGGCGAGGATTTCGCCGCATCCAATGGCACGACCATGCCGCTCACGATCGTCCGCAATCCGACCGACGACATGGCGGTGATGCGCGATGAGATTTTCGGCCCCGTCCTGCCGGTCAAGACCTATCGCGATATCGACGACGCCATCGCCTATGTGAACGGCCGCGACCGGCCGCTCGGCCTCTATTATTTCGGGGATGACGATGCGGAGCAGCGCCGCGTGCTGGAACGCACCATTTCAGGCGGCGTCACGCTCAACGACGTGATCTTCCACATTTCCGCTGAAGAGTTGCCGTTCGGCGGCATCGGCCCCTCAGGCATGGGCAATTATCACGGCTTCGAGGGCTTCAAGACGTTCAGCCACGCCAAATCGATCTATCGCCAGCCGAAGATCGACATCGCGAAGATCGCCGGCTTCAAACCGCCCTATGGCAAAATGACCCAGGCCGCGATCAAGCGCGAGCTGAAGCTCTAGACGCGCCACTCGCGCGGTTTGCGCTCGTGCATCAGGCGGCGGATCGCGTTGCGCGCCGGCACCTCGACGATGTGGAACGACGCGACGGAGCCGAGCAAGATGACGAGCAGCAGGCCGAGCCAGGCCCACAACGGCAACTGCCCCGGCGTGCCGAGCATCCGGGAAACCACGCCAACATAGACCAATTCGGCCATGTAGTGGACCATGTAGGTCGAGTAGCTGATCTCGCCCAGATAGACGAGCGGCTTGGCGCGCATGATCGACGGGCCGGGGCTGCGCGACAGCTGGCCGAGCAGGAAGATGATGCCGCCGCTGAGGAAGATCAGCACGATGTCGTCGCTGTTCGAACGGCTGATATGAGCGATCACGATGAAGACCAGCACCGCCGCCAGCAGCAGCCAGCGCGCGGCGGTCGCGCTCAGCATCGTTCGTGCGCAGATCATGTAGACGAAGACGCCGAAGCAGAACTCGAAGAAGATGCGGACGATCCCGAAATCGAACGTCAGCGCGGTGAACGGCCGGAAAAACGCACCGCTTGAATAGAAAGCCGCTGCGAGCGCCACCGAGGCCAAAGCGAGCCCCGCCCGTGCGCCGAGGCGAGTCAGCATCATGAACAGCGGGAAGATCAGGTAAGCGAAGAACTCGCTGCTGATCGACCATGACGGGAAGTTCCAGGCATGGTGGCCGACAAAGCCCCAACCATGCACCGCCAGCAGGTGGAACGGCAGCGCCGCCCAGTCCATCCCTTCCGCACTGCCCAAAATCCCGAACCGCGCCGAGAGCAAATAGAGCGCCACGAACGCGAGCGTCATGACCAGGTGCAGCGGATAAACCCGCGCGATCCGGTTCAGCATGAACGATCCGTAGCGGAACCGCCCTGCTGCCCATTGCGCCAGATAGACGTGGGTCAGGATAAACCCCGAAAGGATGAAGAAGATGTCGACGCCCAAATAGCCTTTCAGGAAAAACCGGGTCGGCAGGTTGGTGAGCAGCGGGGTATCGTCGTGCACGTGGAAAAGCACCACGAACATCGCCGCGAAGAAGCGGACCGACGTCAGTTCCGGGATCGTATCGGGAAGGCGCGGCGCCTCGGCCTTGTGTTCAAGCGACTGCATGTTGGTCCCGCCTTCTTGGCGAGCCCATAGGGCGGCATGCGCGCTGCCGGCAACCCTCGCTTAAGGTGAACGGGTTAGGAGATGCTTGACTGGCCAGCGGCTATGCGGATCGTGTAACGGCGCGCGTCCGGCAACGGAATCGAACGGGAGTGACGGGGTGGCGTTCAATCTGCCTAATTTTGGGCAAGCCTTCGCGGGCGCGGCGCGGCCTTTACCGGTTTTGCCGAATTACCGCCGCCAGCGTTCCCAGCTGGAACGCGTGTTCAAGCACGGCTCGTTCCTGGCGCTCTGCATTTTCCTGGGGCTTTTCTACGGTTTCTTCTACACGCTTTTTCCGCCGCAGCTGCTGGTGTTGTTGGGCGTGCCGATCCTGCTGCTCGCGCTACTGGTCATCTGGGCGCTGCCGGATTCGGACCGCGCGCCGGTCAGGCTGCTGAACCGGCTGTTCTTCGCCTATCTCGTCGCGCTTGTCTTGTGGCCCAACTACATGGCGATCGCGCTGCCGGGCCTGCCCTGGATGACGATGCGGCGTCTGATCGCCTTTCCGATGGCGGCGGTGCTCGCCATTTCCTACTCCACATCGTCGAAATTCCGGCACGAGATTTCGGACAGCCTCTCCGCCACTCGGCCGCTCGCCTATATGATGGCGGCGTTCACCGTCGTGCAATTCTACACGATCTTCCTGAGCGACAGCCCGCCCTACTCATTCAATTTCACGCTCAACTACTGGTTCGCGGCGACGCTGATCTTCTTCGCCGGCGCCTGGGCGCTGATGAAGGAAGGACGCCCGCAACGCTTCGTCTGGATCATGCTCGGCATGGCGCTTTTCCTGTGCGTCCTCGCCGTGTTCGAATTCCGCAATCGCGCAGTGCTGTGGGCGGGCCACATCCCGTCTTTCCTGCAGGTGCAAGACGAGCTGATGGCGCGCTATCTGTCGCCCAGCTCGCGCGATGACGAGTATCGCGCGATCACGACCTTCTCGGTCTCGCTGTCCTTCGCCGAATATCTGGCGCTGGTCACGCCGTTCGTGATCCACCAACTGATGAAAAGCCGCGCGTTGTTGGCGGTCATCGCCTGGGTCGTCGCTGATCTCGCGCTGCTGCTGGCGATCAACCTTACCCAGTCGCGGCTCGGCATTCTCGGCTGGATCACAGCACATGCCGTTTACGGCTGTCTCTGGGCCTTCCGGCGCTGGCGTGTGCGGAAGGCGGACATCATCGCGCCGGCCGTCTCTCTCGTCTATCCGCTGGGCGCGATGCTGTTCGCCGTCGGCATGTTCACCGTGCCGGCGATCCGCAACCGCACGATCGGCGGCGGCTCGACCGGTTTCAGCGACCAGGCCCGCCAGATCCAGTTTCACATGATGTGGCCGAAGTTGTTCCGGAACCCGTTCGGCTATGGTGGCGGTCGCAGCGGGGACATTCTCGGCTATCGCCTGCCCGGCGGCCTGCTGACCGTCGACAGCTATGTCATCACGCTATTGTTGGATTGCGGCGTGATCGGCTTTGCTCTGTTTGCCGGCATGCTGCTCTATGCCGCCGCTAAAATGGCGCAGATCGCCTGGCAGAATCCAAAGGGCGAGCTGGATCTGACACTGCCGCTCGCCTGCACGATGGTGATCGCGATCCAGGTCCGCCTCGTGCTCAGCCAGGCGGACAATGTGCCGCTTCTCTATATGCTGCTCGGCATGGTCGCGGCGCTGGCATGGCGCGCGCGCAAGCTGACGCCTCGGGCAAGCGCGGGTTGACCCACTCCGCCCGCAGCCTAGGGAAAGGCTGCACGGCGGAGGGATACGAGTGGCGGACGCTTTCCAGACCCTGATCCTGTTCGGCGCGACCGGCGATCTGGCGCACCGGATGCTGTTTCCCTCGCTCTACAATCTCTATCTAGACCGGCTGCTGCCGGACGATTTCGCGATCTTCGCATCGGGCCGGTCGGACATGGACGACGAGGCCTTCCGCGCCAGTGTGGGCCTCGCCCGCTTCCTCCCCGAGGACCGCTATGACGACGCCGAAGCGGCAGCTTTCCTGGCGCGCGTCCACTATTGCGCCGTCGGCGGGAAACCCGAGGATTTCGCCAAACTTCGCGACCGCATCGGCGACCGGATGGAACGCGGCGTTGCCGTTTATCTCTCGACGCCCCCGTCTTTGTTCGCGCCAATGGCCGAGGGGCTGGGCCGGGCCGGGCTGTCCGGCTCCACAGTCCGGATCGCGATGGAAAAGCCGATCGGGCAGGACCTCGCGTCCAGCAAGGCGGTGAACGATGCCGTCAACGCGGTGTTCGACGAAGCCCAGGTGTTCCGCGTCGATCATTATCTCGGCAAGGAAACGGTGCAGAACCTGCTCGTCCTGCGCTTCGGCAACATGCTGTTCGAGCCGCTCTGGAATGCGCGCGCGATCGAGCATGTCCAGATCACCGTCGCTGAGACAGTCGGGCTGGAAGGTCGCGTTTCCTATTATGACGGCGTCGGCGCGCTGAAGGACATGGTGCAGAACCATATGCTCCAGCTGCTGGCGCTCGTGGCGATGGAGCCGCCCGCCTCGATGGCCTCGACCGCGGTGCGCGATGAGAAAGTGAAAGTGATCCGCGCGCTCAGGCTGATGGATGCCGGCACGGTCGGCAGCTCAAGCGTACGCGGCCAATATGGCGCCGGCGCGGTCGGCGGCGAGCCGGTCAAGGCCTATGGCGAGGAACTGGGCAAGGCCTCGAACACCGAGACATTCGTCGCGTTGAAGGCGCATATCGACAATTGGCGCTGGGCGGGCGTCCCATTCTATCTGCGCACCGGCAAGCGCATGCCCGAGCGCACGTCCGAGATTCTGATCCAGTTCAAGGCCGTACCCTATTCGATCTTCGGCAGCCGGGGTCGTGGGCTGGAGCCGAACACGATGCTGATCCGCATCCAGCCGCAGGAGAATATCCAGCTTCAGGTGATGGCGAAGCAGCCGGGCCTGGACCGGCACGGTATCAACCTGCGCGAAGTAGCGCTTGACGTTTCGCTCAATACCGAAGGCGCCGGGCAACGGCGGCGCATCGCCTATGAGCGCCTGGTCCTTGATTTGATCGAGGGCGACCCAACCTTGTTCGTGCGTCGCGACGAAGTGGAGGCGGCCTGGGCGTGGATCGATTCGATCGTTCAAGCCTGGGGCGAGGCTGGCCTCGAGGCCCGGCCCTATACCGCCGGCACATGGGGTCCCTCCGCCGCGATCGCGCTGATCGAACGCGACGGAGCGAGCTGGCATGAGTAATCTTCACCCCGCGATCGACAGGGTCACCGACCGGATCATCGAGCGTTCGCGGGATAGTCGCGCGGCCTATCTGGCGCTGATGGAGCGTCAGCGCGAGGCGGGGACGAACCGCGCCAACATTTCCTGCGGCAATCTCGCCCACGGTTTCGCGGCGGCGGAAGCGGACAAGCCGGCGATCATGGCCGGCGGCGCGATGAATATCGGCATCGTCACCGCCTATAACGACATGCTCTCCGCCCATCAGCCCTACGGGCGCTATCCCGAGCAGATCAAGATTTTCGCCCGCGAGCGCGGGGCGACCGCCCAGGTGGCGGGCGGCGTTCCCGCGATGTGCGACGGCGTGACGCAGGGCCAGGCTGGCATGGAGCTGTCGCTGTTCAGCCGCGACACGATCGCGCTCGCCACCGCCGTCGCGCTGAGCCACGCGATGTTCGAAGGCGTGCTGATGCTTGGCATATGCGACAAGATCGTGCCGGGCCTGCTGATCGGCGCGCTGCGCTTCGGCCATCTGCCGACGATCCTGGTTCCCGGCGGGCCGATGCCGTCCGGGCTGCCCAACAAGGAGAAGGCGCGCGTCCGCCAGCTTTTCGCCGAGGGCAAGGCCAGCCGCGAGGATTTGCTGGCGGCGGAATCGGCCAGCTATCATGCGCCCGGCACCTGCACTTTCTACGGCACCGCCAACTCCAACCAGATGATGATGGAGATGATGGGGCTGCACATTCCGAACGCCGCCTTCGTCAACCCCGGCACCAAGCTGCGCCAGGAACTGACCCGCGCCGCCGTCCACCGCGTCACCGAGATCGGCTGGGCCGACAACGATTACCGGCCGATCGGCCGGGCGATCGACGAGAAGGCGATCGTCAATGCCTGCGTCGGCCTGATGGCGACGGGCGGCTCGACCAATCACGCGATTCACCTGCCGGCGATCGCGCGCGCCGCCGGCATCGCGATCGACTGGCAGGATTTCGAGGAGATTTCGGAGGCCGTACCACTGCTGGCGCGCGTCTACCCCAATGGCTCGGGCGACGTGAACGATTTCCGCGAGGCGGGCGGCATGCCGTTCGTCATCCGCGAACTGTCCAGCGCCGGGCTGATGCACACCGACATTCTCACCGTCGCGCAAGGTGGCGCCGACGATTACGCCACCGAGCCGGTGATCGAGGGCGATACTCTCGCCTGGAAACCGGCTGTCGAGACGACCGGCGACCCGACCATGCTGCGCCCCGCCACCGAGCCGTTTCAGCCGACCGGCGGCATGAAGCTGCTCTCCGGCAACCTTGGCCGCGCGATCATCAAGACCAGCGCCGTCGATCCGGACCGCTGGGTGATCGAGGCGCCGGCGCGGGTTTTCGCCGACCAGGACGATGTGCTCAGCGCCTTCAAGGCTGGCGAGTTGGACCGCGACGTCGTCGTGGTGGTTCGTTTCCAGGGGCCGGCGGCGAACGGGATGCCGGAACTCCATAAGCTGACCCCGGCGCTGGGCGTGCTTCAGGATCGCGGCTTTCGCGTCGCGCTCGTGACGGACGGCCGCATGTCTGGGGCCAGCGGCAAAGTACCCGCCGTGATTCACCTCTACCCCGAAGCGCTGCATGGCGGGCCGATCGCGCGCGTCGCTGACGGCGACGTGGTCCGGGTTGATGCGGTCGCCGGCATGATCGCGGTTGCTGCCGATCTGGCGAGCCGTCCTCCGGCGCCTACGCCGCCGATGCATTCCGGTCTTGGCCGCGAGCTGTTCAGCTTGTTTCAAGGTTCGAGCGACGATGCGGAGCGCGGCGCTTCGCCGATTCTCGCCGCGATGGAGGCACGCGGCTGATCGACGAGCGGCCACGATGGTGCGATCAAATGACTTGATATATTATATCATGACTATTACCCAGCTCCGTCACCTAGCTGGAGCTTGCCTTGTCCCGTCTCTTCCTGCTCACCGGCGCGGCCTTCGCCGCCCTGCTGCCTTCACCCGTCCTCGCCGCCGATGACGACCAGCATGACGATGTTCACGACAGGGTCCCGCAGGATATCGTCGTCACCGCGCCGTTCGAGCGCAGCCGAGCCGATGTATTGTCGCCGGTCACGGTGCTCACCGGGCATGATCTGGCGCGCGAAGTCCGCTCGACGATCGGCGACACGCTGTCGCGCCAGCCGGGCGTTTCTTCCACATCCTTCGGGCCGAACGCGTCGCGGCCCATCCTGCGCGGCTTCCAGGGGGACCGCGTTCGCATCCTGACCGACGGCATCGGCAGCTTCGACGTTTCGACCACCAGCGTCGATCACGCCGTCGTCATCAATCCGCTGCTCGCCGAACGCATCGAAGTGGTGCGCGGCCCAGCCGCGCTGCAATATGGATCGTCGGCGATCGGGGGCGTGGTCAACGTGCTCGATACGCGCATTCCGCGTACCGTACCGGACGAAGACATCCATGTGGACGCGGTCGGCACCTACAGCTCGGCATCCGAGCAGCTTTACGGCGCCGGCTCGATCGACCTCCCGGTCAGCGACAAGGTCGTGCTGCACGTGGACGGCAGCTATCTGGACGGCGACGACCTGAAGATCGGCGGCTACGTTCTCTCACCGGCCGCGCGGGCGCAGGCGCTGGCCAGCACCAATCCCGACGTGCGCGCGCTGGCCGATCTGAAAGGCACGCTTCCAAATTCGGCCGCGCGGACCTGGGATATCGCCGGCGGCGCGTCGGTCATCACCGAAACGGGACAGCTCGGCTTCGCGATCAGCCATTATGACAGCCTGTACGGGATCCCGGCGCGCTACGACCTGACGACGGGCGAAGGCGAAATGCCGCGCCTGGCCGTCAAGCAGACCCGCATCGATGCCCGCACCGAGCTGGAACTCGGCGGCTTCTTCGACAAGTTGAAGGGCCGCTTCGGTTTCGCCGACTATAAGCATGTCGAGCTGGAAGAAGACGGTTCGGCCGGCACCCAGTTTTTCAACAAGGGTCTGGAAGGCCGCCTCGAGCTCAGCCAGGCCAAGCGGGGCGCATGGCAGGGCGCGATCGGCGGGCAGTTCCTGATTCGCGACTTCAACGTGATCGGCGAGGAGGCGTTCGTTCCCAAGAACGAAACGACCCAATATGGCCTGTTCACCTTGCAGACGTTCGACTGGGGCAAATTAAAGGCCGAGGTTGGCGGGCGCGTCGAGAAGACCAAGGTTTCGTCCGATCCGATCAATGTGTCGCGCGACTTCACTGCCCTTTCGGGTTCCGCGGGCGCGAGTTACGAGTTCACGCCGGGCTGGCGGTTCGGCGCGAATCTGTCCCACACCGAGCGCGCGCCGTCGGCCGAAGAGCTGCTCGCCAACGGGCCGCATGCCGGCACCCAGGCGTTCGAGATCGGCAACCCTGATTTCCGGAAAGAAAGCAGCAATGGCGTGGACGCGACGCTGCGGGGCGGCAGCCGCGATTTCACGATCGAGCTGTCCGGTTTCTATAACAAGTTCAAGAACTACATCTACGATGTGCAGACCGGCGCGGTGGAGGACGATTTGCCCGTCTTCCAATCCTTCCAGGCTGATGCGCGCTATTACGGCGTCGAAGCACAGGTGACGGCCACCCTGGCGCGCTTCGGCGACTGGAAGATCGCGGCGGATGGCCTCGCCGATTATGTCCGCGCGACGATCATCGGCACTGGCCCCGCGCCGCGCATCCCGCCGCTGCGTCTGCTGGGCGGACTAAGCGCCACCAGCGGCATGATCGACGGCCGGGTCGAGGTGGAGCATGCATTCGATCAGGACCGGGTCGCGCAATTCGAGACGACGACCAACGGCTATACGCTGGTCAATGCCAGCATCGGTTTCCGGCCGTTCGGCGAAGGCCCGAAAAAGCCGGAGATCCTGCTCGCCGCGAACAACATATTCGACGTCGATGCCCGCCGTCACGCGAGCTTCCTGAAGGATTTCGCTCCGCTGCCCGGGCGCGATATTCGCGTGACGCTGAAGGCGTCGTTCTAAGACAAATGCACGAGGGCAAACGCGGGCCAAGGTCCGCGTTTGCCCTCGTCGATTCCCTTGCCGACATGCCGCTCAGGCTGACCCTGCATCGGGTGCCTTTTTTCTTCCACGCAAGAAGACCACCAAGAGAATAAGTATAACGACGCCCAGCGTCATGAACATGAGAGACGGCACGGCTTGATCGTTTGCGACATGGTTCATCTCATTTAGCTGCTCTCATCAATCTCCTGCTCGGAGGCTAGTTCCTGGATCTAACTTAAGTGACTCAGAAACTTGTCGATTTGGGCGAGTCTGTCCAAGTATGCCGACGGTTAATCATCGATTGATCAAATGCCTCTAATGCCGTCTCGCGACGCATGAGAGAGGGGCCAATGAACATCGACAACATCGCCGGCACCGGCGCCTATCTGAGCGGCAGTCCCGCCACATCGCGGACGGGTGCGGAGACCCAGAGCTTCGACGATGTACTCAGCGCATTTCAGAAGGAAGCCGCCAAGACGCCGGCCGAGCGGGCGCGCGACGAAGTGCTGAAGAAGCACGAGCTGTCCGAAGAGGATTACAAGAAACTGCCGCCGGAAAAGCGCGATCCTATCGACAAGGAAATCGTCGAGGCCGTGCGCCGTGCCTGCGCGCGCGAAAGTGCCGGCGCGCCGCGCATCGCGGCGTGAAAAAGAACGGGCCGCCCCTGCGGGCGGCCCAGTCGGCCTTGCGGCTATTAGGGAGGAAAGCGTGCCCAACCGGCACGAAGACCTTTTATACCAGCTTTGGTAAATCCTGGCTTAACGGCTCGGGCCGCCGCGCGGCGCCTCGCAGGTGCCGGATCGCCGTCCCTCCAGCGCGAGCTGGAACGGCGACTGATTGGCCAACCCTTGCGATTCCAGACGGATCAGCTGCCCGGTTTCGACCTTGATGGTGGTGCGGCCATAGCCTGCGCCGTTGCAGGTATAATGGACGGTGGCCGTCGTCGGATCGTTGGTCAGGATGAAACGCGAGCATGACGCGCCGGGGTGGCGAAGCTGGATCAGGTCATAGGCATCGTCGATGCAGAGCTTTTGATCCGCCACCGATCCGTCAAAGGCATGTAGCACCCAGGCGCCGGGTTGAATCCGCCCGAAAGCCTGGATCGCGGGCGCGTTCGCCGCGCCGCCAAGCAGAGCGACCGCGCCGATCGCCGGCAGGATCAGAATGCGTCTCAGCCGCATGTCAACTTCGCCCCGTTTACGCGTGATCGTAGCATTAACCCAAAACCGTTACGAACCCGTTCTTAGGCGGCCGGCACCAATTCCGCCAAGGCGATCGGATGACTGATCGAGCAAAACGCGCAGTCGACGCGGATCGTGCCGTCATCGCCCGCCATCTGCATCAGCTCTTCGACCGGAAACCGTGACAGCACGTCCAAAATGTGTTCGCGATTGCAGCGGCAGCCTTTGCTGAGCGCAGCCCCGCCGAGCACGCGAACGTCCTTCTCGTCATGGAAAAGCCGCCAGACAAGGGTTTCCATCGGCAGGTCGGGATCGGTCAGTTCGTCATTCTTGATCGTCGTGCCGAGCGCCTCGACATGCTGCCATTCCGGATGGTCGAGACGGGTATGCAGGCGGTCGCGGCCTTCCTCGCCTTCCGGCAGATGTTGGAGCATCATGCCGCCGGCGATGCAGCGGCCGTCCTTGCCATGCCGGTGCGCCAGCCGGACGAGGCTCGGTATCTGTTCGGACTGCGAGAAATAGCTCTCCGCCGCTTCCGCCAGCGAGGCGCCTTCCAGCGGCACGATGCCCTGATAGCGCTCGCCGCTCACGGCCTGATCGAACGTGATCGCCAGATAACCCTTGCCGAACAAGGCGAACAGCGTCGGATCGGCGGGGATTTCCGCCAGCCGGTCGGCATCGAACTGGACATAGCCGCGCAGCTCGCCGCCCTTATAGTCGCACACGAGCAGGTCGACGGGGCCACCCTCGGTCTGCGCCTGCAGGGTCATCTGGCCGCTATCATCCTTCAGCGTCGCGCCCAGCAGCGCGGTCAGCGTCAGCGCCTCCGCCAGCAACCGTTCGATCACCGGCGGATAGGCGTGGGCGCTGAGAATCTGGTCGAGTACCGGGCCGAGCCGCACTAGCCGCCCGCGCGCATGTTGTTCAAGGATCGCGAAGCCGAGGCTGCGATCCAGTTCAGTCCTGTCTTCCATCAACGAGTCCAAAGCACCAAAGCAAAATCGCTTTTTGTGCATGTAGGCGGTTTTCCGCCTCTTCCCATATCGCGGACTGATTTCCGTCGAGGATTTCGTCGGTCGCTTCCTCGCCGCGATGCGCCGGAAGGCAGTGCAGGAAAGTCGCGGATGGCTTCGCGTTGCCCATCAGCGCCGCGTTCACCTGATAGGGCGTCATCGCCGCGATCTTGGCGGCGGAATCCTTCTGGCCCATCGACACCCAGGTGTCGGTGACGACGACATCGGCGTCGGCCGCTGCGCGAAATGGGTCGCGCTCGATCGTCACGCACGAGTTGGTGCCGACGAGCCGCCGATTGGCTTCCTCGAGAAAGCTTTGATCGGGATCATAGCCCTCCGGGCATCCGGCGGCGACCGAGAAGCCGAACAGGCCCGCCGCCTCGATGATCGAGTGCAGCACATTGTTGCCGTCACCCAGCCACGCCCATTTGGAGCCGGGTAGCTGCACTCCGTTTTCGATCGCGGTCAGCAGGTCGGCGACGATCTGGCAGGGATGCGAGCGGTCGGTCAGGCCGTTGATGACCGGCACCGTCGCGTATTTCGCCATTTCCTCCAGCTTCGCCGGATCGTCCGTGCGGATCATGATCGCATCGACATAGCGGCTGAGTACGCGCGCGGTGTCCGCGATCGTCTCGCCCCGGCCAAGCTGCATCGAGCCAGCGTCCATCACGATCGAACTGCCGCCGAGCTGCCGAATGGACATGTCGAACGACACGCGCGTGCGGGTCGAACTCTTCTCGAAGATCATCGCCAGCACGCGGCCGTCGAGCGGCTTGTCGGCATCCGGCTTGCCCTTCGGCCAGCCGGCGCGAGCGCGCTTGCGGTCCAGCGCCTCGCTCAGCATCGCCGCGACGCCATCGGCGCCGGCGGAGGAAAGATCGAGGAAGTGGCGCAAGATCAGCCCTTCCCCATCACGCCGCCATCGCCGGCGCATAACCCCGAGCGCCGGCGCTCAGCCGTTCGACGCATTCGGCGATATTCTCCTCGGTGATCGTCAGCGGCGGCAACACACGGAAGACATTCTCGCCCGCCGCGACCGTCAATAGTCCGTGATTGTCGCGCAGATGGGCCACGAACTCACGGCTGACGGCCGGCTCCTTCATCTTGATGCCCAGCATAAGGCCCTTGCCGCGGATTTCCTCGAACAGGTGATCGTGATTGGGGATCATCTGCTCGAACGCCTGACGCAGCCGCTCGCCCATCCTCGTGACATGCTCGAGAAAGCCTGGCTCGAGCATTACATCCAGGATCGCCTGCCCCGCCGCCATCGCGAGCGGGTTGCCCCCATAGGTGGAGCCGTGGGTGCCGACGACCATGCCTTTGGCCGCTTCCTCGGTGGCGAGGCAAGCGCCGAGCGGGAAGCCTCCCCCGATGCCTTTGGCGGACGTCATGATGTCCGGCGTGATACCGTAATGCTCATAGGCCCACATTTTGCCGGTGCGGCCGTAACCGCACTGGATCTCGTCGAGGATCAGCAGCAGGCCATGTTCGTCGCATGCCTTGCGCAACCCTCGAATGAACTCGGGCGTGCCGGCGGTCATGCCGCCCTCGCCCTGCACCGTCTCCAGCAGGAAGCCGGCGGTCTCGTCGTCGATCTTCGCGAGCGCGCCTTCGAGATCGTTGAACTTCACATAGTCGAAGCCCGGCAGCAGCGGCTCGAAACCATCGCGCATCTTGGGCTGGTCGGTCGCCGAGATCGCACCGATCGAACGGCCGTGAAACGCGTTCTTGAAGGTGATCAGCTTGTGCCGCTGCTGGTTGCCGTTGACGAAATGATAGCGCCGCGCGGTCTTGATAGCGCACTCGATCGCCTCGACGCCTGAATTGGTGAAGAATACCGTGTCGGCGAAGCTGTTCTCGACGATGCGCTGCGCAAGCGCCTCGCCCTGCGGGCTGCCGTAAAGGTTCGACACGTGCATCAGCGTCGCGACCTGGTCCTGCAGCGTCTTGGTGAGGTGCGGATGACCGTGGCCGAGCGCGTTGACCGCGATGCCGGCGGCGAAATCGAGATAGCGCTCGCCATTCTCGCCGATCAGATACACGCCCTCGCCGCGCACCGGACGCACACCGCACCGAGGATAAACTGGCATCAAGGGCGTGATCGTCATCGGCCTGCTCCTGCTTGGCAAAACGCAAAAAGGCGACCCGCACGGCCGCCCAGACAGGCGCGGTATAAGGGAGGGGCGGGGGCGAAACAACCCCGTCAGGCGGCGGCTGCGAGCTCCACCACCTTGCCGTCGGCATTGGGGTCGGGCGCCTGCAGGATGACTGGCGCGCTCAGGAAGACGATCTCGCCGCCGTCCTTGCGATAGGCGCCCGGGGTGGTGCCGGTCACGCGCTTGAACGCCTTGGCGAAGGCGCTCTCATTTTCATAGCCGACGCGGATCGCGATTTCGGCGATCGAATGCCGACCTTGCCGCAGCAGCCCCGCCGCGCGGAACATCCGCCAGCGCGTCACATAGTCGAGCGGGCTGAGGCCGACGCTGTCGCGAAACCGCGCCGCGAAGGCGGAGCGCGACATGCCGGCCTCACGCGCCAATTGCTCCACCGTCCACGGATGCTCCACCTTAGCGTGAATCACGGCGAAAGCGCGCGACAGGCGCGGATCGATCAGCGCGCCGATCCAGCCGCTCGCTTCCGCCCCTGCGGAGGCCGCGTGCGCCCGGATCGCCTGGATGAAGAGGATGTCGGCCAAGCGGCTGACCACGATGTCGGTGCCAAGGCTCCGCCGCGCCGTCTCGACCGCGAGCAGGTGCAAAGTCGATTGTATCAATTCGGACCGCTCCTGGTCCATCGGCGTCAGGATCAGTTCGGGCATCAGGTCGATCAGCGGCTTGGCGCCCTGCCGGTCGAACAGGAACCAGCCCGTCACCACTGTCACCGGCTCACCGCCGCCACCCAGCTTCACGACATGATTGGAATGGTCGCGCAGCGCCTTGTAGCAGAACTCGGTCGCGGTCTCCGGATGATCCTGCAGCGAATATTGGCCGCCGCCGACGATCATCCAGCAATCGCCCGTCGAAACCCGCACCGGCTCTCGCCCCGGAAGCGTCAGCCAGCACCCACCGCGCACCACATAACCGAAGCGCGCCGCCTCCCCGCGCACGAAAGTCACGCCCCACGGAGAAGTCGCCTCGATCCGGGCATAAAGGCTGGTATGCACGCGCATCGATCCGAACACATCGTCGATCGGGTCCATATCCGCCTTCCTTCTGTGGACGATCACGCGCCAGGAAGGACGATTTAGGGTCTCTTGCTCCTGTTGTCGATACGCACATCGGACGAATAGCAAAAGGCCCCGGATCGCTCCGGGGCCTTCGCAAAGCCAGCGCTTAGTAGCGGCGACCGCGCCGATCATCGTCGCGGCGTTCATATTGCAAACGCTCCTGCAGCCGGTCGATGCGGCGGTCCAGGATATTGCGTTCCCGATAATCATACCCGCCGGTCCGGTAGAAATTGCGCGCCTGCGCCCAGATGCTGTTCATCTCGTAACGCAGCTGCTGCGCCTCGCGCTGGGTCAGATTGCCACGCTCAAGCCCGCGCGAAATCTGCGTGTTGATGCGGCTCAGGCGAGGCTGCAGATCCTGACCGCGATAATCGCCGCGGTAACCACCGCGATCATTCTCGACCCGATCGGGATAACCGCGATCCTGCTGATACTGCGCGGAAGCCGGAGCCGCCGCTACCGTCGCGGCCGAGGCCAGCGCGAGCGATACAAGAAACTTCTTCATGGGACTCACTCCTTCCAAATCGTGAGGCCCTTCTAGGTGATTCGGGCTGGAGCGGCGCTGAACGCGTCCGTTATCGGCGGTTAAGCCAGCACCTCGGCCAGGAACCGCGAAACCGCAGCGGTTGAGCGCGCATCGGCGGTCGCGCTGTACATGCCACGGCCCGGCATGTTCGCTTCCGGGTTGGTGAAGGCATGGACGGTGTGGCCATAGGCATGGAGCTGCCAATCGGCGCCCGCGTCCGTCAGCTCTTTCGTGAGCGTCAGCACCGCCTCCGGCGTCGCCAGCGGATCGTCCCAGCCGTGCAGCGCCAGCACCTTGGCCTTGATCGGCGACTGTGGCCCCAGGTTTGGCGGCTGGAACACGCCGTGGATCGAAATCACGCCCTTCACGGCATCCGTGCCGGTGCGCGCCAGATCGAGAACGCACAATCCGCCGAAACAATAGCCGATAGCCGCGATCCTTGTGGTATCGGCGCCCTCCAGCCCTTGCACAAAGGCGAGCGTGTCGAGGAGGTGACGGCGCAGCGTCGCCCGCTCCGCCAGCAGTGCATTCATGAGATCGAAGGCGCGGTCGCCGAGATCGCGCTGATCCTTCCCGTAATTGTCGATCACCACCGCCAGATAGCCCGCTGCCGCCAGCGCGTCGGCCTTGGCATGCTCCAGCGGCGTCGGCCCTCGCACGGTCGGTGCGATCAGCACCGTCGGATACGGCCCTGGCCCGGCCGGCCGTGCGACATAGGCTTCGCAGTCGAGATCGCCGGCGCGGTAATGGACGTGTTCGCTCATGCCTTGATCTTCCAGCCGGAGCGGAGAAGCGCGTAGCAAGCCGCGCCCATCACTAGATCTATGGCCAGCACGACACCCGCGCCCAGCAAGATCGGCGAGTCCGCCTCGCCCAGGAACCCATAGCGGAAGCCGGAGATGATATAGAAGAAGGGGTTCGCGTGGCTGATCGCGCGGAACGCCGGCGCCAGCGCCTCGACCGAATAGAATGTGCCGGACAGCAGCGACAGCGGCGCGACCACGAAGTTGGTGACGGCGGCGGCGTGGTCGAATTTCTCCGCCCAAATGGATGTCATCACCCCCAGGAATGCGAGGAACAGCGAGCCGAGCACCCCGAACCAAAGGATCGCCCAGAGGTGACGCGGCACCACATGCACGCCGGGCCACAGCAGCATCGCCAGCCAGACCGCGCATCCGACCAGGATCGCGCGCGTCACCGAAGCACCGGCCAGTGCCGCCAGCAGTTCGCCGTTCGACAGCGGCGGCATCAGGTAATCGACGATCGTCCCCTGGATCTTGCCGACCAGCAGCGAGAAGCTCGCATTGGCGAACGCGTTTTGCAGCATGCCCATCATAATGAGGCCGGGCGCGATGAAATCGGCGAACGGATGGCCCAGCACCGTGCGCCCGCCCCGGCCCAGCGCGACCGTGAAAATCACCAGAAACAGCATCGTGGTGATCGCCGGCGCCCAAATCGTCTGGAGCTGGACCTTGAAGAACCGCCGCACCTCCTTCACATAAAGGGCGCGGAGCCCCGGCCAGTTGATGCGTGTGATCGACGCCACGCCGGGCGCGAAGCGAACTCCGGATTGGGACTGGTCGGCCATGCGCCGTTCGCCTATCGGCAGAGCGCTTCGCCCGCAAGCGCGATGGCTAAGGATTTGAAGGAAGCACATGGCCTGGACTGACGAACGCATCGACCAGCTGAAATCGATGTGGGAAAAGGGAATGACCGCCAGCCAGATCGCGGAAGAGCTGGGCGGCGTCAGCCGCAACGCCGTGATCGGCAAAGCGCATCGCCTGGGCCTGCAATCGCGCCCCTCCCCCGTCCGCGACGCCAAGGACGATGGCGGCGGCGCCGCGTCGGTCGCGTCCGCACCCAAGCCGGACAGCGCACGCCCCGCGCCTGCCCCGCGCGCGCCGGCGCCTGCCCCCGAGCGTCCAACCGCGCCTGCCGCCACCTCCGCCGAGCCAAGCGCGCCCCCGCAGCCGCAAATCCGTTCGATCGGCCCCGGCGGCTTTCTGCGCCAGACGCCTGGCGAGCAGTCCGCGCCGATCCCGCCCGCGCCGCCGCGCCGTCTGGTGCCGGCGAAGCCCAGCCCGGAAATGTCCGGCAAGACCAGCTTGCTGGATCTGAACGACCGCGTCTGCAAATGGCCGCTCGGTCATCCGGGCGAGCCGGACTTCCATTTCTGCGGCGATCCGGTGAACCCGGGCTTTCCCTATTGCGTCGCGCATTGCGGCCAAGCCTATCAGGCGCAGCTGCCGCGCCGCGACCGCCGCCCGCCCCCGCCGCTCCCGTTCGGCGGCCCGCGGGTGCGGTGAACATTAAATCGCACTCGGTTCATCGTTGTTAATCATTTCGTCCCGAACCTGTCACAAGCAGGTCACCCAAGTGTCACGGCTGAGCCATAGCCCCGCCGCGCCCGCTCACTTCCGGGCGGTGCGTGCCAGGGGTTTGTCATGCCCAAATACATCTTGTTCGCCTCCACCCTGCTGACCGTCGCCGCGCAGGTGCAAGCGGCCACTCCGCAGGTCAAAACCGTCTTCGTGATCGCGCTCGAGAACCATAACTTCACGCAGCCTGCCGGCGTGACCTCGCCCGGCCAGCTTTTCGGCAATCCCGCCGCTCCCTACTTGAACAGCCTCATCACGCCTGGAGCGGCGAATGCGGCGCAAGTCTCCTATGCGAGCGCTTATCACAATGTTCCGCCGCAGACGGCCGGCAGTCCTTCAGGCGCGGGCAACCTTCATCCCTCCGAACCCAATTATGTTTGGGCCGAAGCAGGTGTAGCGGGGCCGAGGAACGACGCCGACCCTTATCCGAGCAATGTCGTCAACGCGCCGAGCCTCAGCGCGACGCTCGCCGCGAGCGGTCAAAGCTGGCGATCCTACCAAGAGGGGATCGACCTAGCCAAGAACAGCTCGGGCGGACTAACGAACACGGTGCTGTCGACTAGCCAATATGTCGTGCCTCTCAAAAGCTTCTCCGGCAAATCGACCGACTACACCAACCCTTACAATGGCAGCCATCAATATAATTACGCGACCAAGCATGATCCGCAGGTATTTTTCACCGCGACCAATGGCGGCAACGATTCCACGCCAGCCAATGCCCAAGCGCTGAATTATGCTCCGTTGGAACAGCTCAGTGCAGATCTCCAGACCAACTCTGTCGCCCGGTACAATTGGATCACGCCCGACCAGTATAATGACATGCATACGGCCTTGACGGGTGGTTTCACCTATAACGGCAATACCTATACCGGCGACCAGGCGGAGATCGCGCAAGGCGATAATTTCCTGTCCAAGATCGTGCCACTGATCATGGCGTCCCAGGCCTATCAGGATAATGGAGCGATCGTGAATTGGAACGACGAAACCGAAGGCGAAACTCTCGCGACCTTCAACCAGTTCGCGAACCCCGAAATCGTGATTTCGCCGCTCGCCAAAGGCAACGCCTACAACAGCGTTATCAGTTACGATCATTCCTCGGATCTGCGCACGATGCAGGAGATTTTCGGCATCTCGCCCGGCCAGGGCTATGGCTGGCTTGGCGGCGCGGCCTCAGCGCGTGACTTGTCCGACCTGTTTCAGTCGGGAGCAATCGCCAGCGTACCCGAACCGCAGAGTTGGGCGCTGATGATCGGCGGGTTCGCCATTGTCGGCGGCGCGGCCCGGCGCAAATCCGCCAAGGCTGCCAGCGCCTGATCAATGACGGCCGGCCGGACGTTGGCCCGGCCGGCCGTTCCCTCACTTGGGCCGTCCCGAGAAGCCAGCGGCCTTGCGAAGCGCATCCGCGTCCATCAGTTTGCCGTCCATCATGACGACGCGGGTCTGGCGGAGATCGCCGATGCGCTGTTCGGGGTCGCCTTCGACCAGCACCAGGTCGGCGGTCTTGCCGACCGCGACCGAGCCGGTCGTCTTGTCCACGCCGACGAGCCGCGCCGGCACGATCGTCGCCGCCGCTAGGGCCTCGGCGGGCGTGAAGCCGGCTTCCCGGTAGATTTCGAGCTCATGGATGATCTCGATGCCCGCCCCGTCGGTGCCGGCCGCGATCGGCACGCCCGCCTTGTGCATGCGGGACAGCAGATCGACCATCTTCGCCCAGCTCTTGCGATAATCGGCGCGCGTCAGATCCTTCGGCACCTGGAAACCGCCCGAGCGGAAGCCGCGCTCGGTAGTGGGCGGCAGCGTGCCGACAAACGGCGCGTAGGAAGGCGACAGGTCGCCATTTTCCGGCACATAGAGGCTTTCGAAAGCCACCATCGTCGGGTCGCTGTAGATTTTCTTATCAGCGAGCGTTTTCACCCAGCCTGTCATTTCCGGGCTGTCTAGGTTCACGTCCTTCGCATAGCGGCCCGGCCCTTCGAAGCGCATGATGCCGTTGTCGACCTGAATCACGCTGTCGGGCATCGCCTGCATGATGATCCAGTTGATGTGCGTTATCTCGTCATAGCCGGCATTGACCGCGTCCAGCGGCCGGATGCCCTGCGGGATATGGCCGTGGACATGGAGGCCAAGCTTATGCGCCTCGTCGATCGAAGCCTTAAGCCAAGCCGGGTTGAGCGTCCCGTAGAACTTGACGCCAGTAAAGCCGTTCTCCTTCGCCTTGCGGACCCAGGCGATCGCTTCCTCCTGCGTGGTTGCGACATTCGCGACCTGCGCCGTGTTCGGCCCCTTCCCGTCGATCAGCGACGAGGGATAGACATGCGGACTGAGCAGCTGCCCTGCTGCGGCGCGGGTGCGGCGATCGATGGTCAGCTTGTCGTTGTTGCCTGGGTCACGGACCGATGTGATCCCGAGCGATAGCTCTTGCAGCAGCGTGTAATCGTCGCCGACATGCATGTGGACGTCCCACATGCCCGGGACGAGCGTCTTACCTTTGCCGTCGACGACCTTGGCGCCTGCCGGCACCTTCACCGACGCGGCCGAACCCACGGCTGCGATCTTTCCGTTCGCCACGACGACGGTCTGGTCGGGCAGGAACTTCAGGCCGTCCGCATCGAATAATTTTACGTTCGTGAAGGCGACAGGCGCGCTCGGCACCGTGACGAGCGACTTGGCGAGCGCGGGCATTCGCGCCGACATCGCGGCCGACTGTGCCGCCTCCAGTTTCGGCATATCGCCCGTATAGGCATCGGGCAGCCAGCCCAGCACGAACGTCACGCCAAAGAAGCGGTTCTTCGCATCCATCCAAACGGGGAGCGGCGAGTTGCTGACGCCGTTGATCGCCCACAGGGTGACCGTCTGCTTGGTCGCGCCCGATCCGACCTCGGCCGTCGTCAGTTTCTCGGCCCGCGCTTCGCCGCCGGGCAGCAGTTTGATCGATTTCGTCGGGCTGGCCAGCAGCCGTTCCACGAACCAGGCGTTGGTGGCGATCGGGCCGCCGACAGAGGCGTAGAAAGCGGGGCTGGCATAAGCGGCCGAGCCGGAGTCGATCTGGCTCTTCCACTTCGCCGTGCCGCCCGTGATCTCGAATGTCTCGCCGGCATCGCCCTGAGGGGTAAATCCGCGAACTTCCATTTTCGCGGGCATGCCATCAGCGGCGAGATGAGCGCTGGCGTCGGTCTCGAACACCTGGCCGCGCAGCAACAGGCTTTCCCGCGCCATCCTGGTGCCGTCGGCGGCGGTCCACATGTAGGAATCGCCATGCTTGCCGCCGGTCGACAGGATGACGAAGTGCCGTGCGTCGGCGGGTGGCTTGGCAAGCTGATCCTTCGGCACCTGCGCCAGGGCAGTGCCGGACAAGAACATGAGGCTGAGAGCAAAGGCGCGCATCGAATCTTCCCCCTTTTGATTGGGGAGAGACTGCGCATTTTACGCCGCTTGGGCAAGCGCCGTGCTGCCGATGTAACACAGCAATCGACGGGCGCGGCCGGACGCTGCCTGGCCGCGCCGCGCCGGATCAGAAGCGGAAGGACCCCGTCAGGCGCATGCTATGCGTGCGGAAGTTCGAGTCGCTGCGGGCGAAATCGGTGCCCGCGGCGTTCGCGAGGATGAACGGATTGGTCGCGGGCGCCGTACCCTGCGCCGCCGTGACGCGCGCATCGTCGTTCCGGTAGGTCGTATAGAGATATTGGAGACCGACCGAGAAATTCCGCGTCACGCGCTGCTCGACGCCGCCGCCGGCGCTATAGCCCCAGGCATTGTCGCTGCCGTTCGTCGTGAAGGCATTGGCGGTGTTGCTGGTTTCGAAGCGATTGCGGATCTTGGCGTAGGCGCCGCCGCCGGTCGCGTAGAACAGCGTCGTGTCATTGGGCGTGTAGCCGATCCGGCCGCGCAGCCCGGCATTGTATTTGAAGCTGCGCGTCATCGTGTAGCTGGCCGGCGTCGTGCTGAACGCGGAAACGCTGTCGCGCGCTTCCGATCGGCCGAACTCACCGACAACGCCGACGACGACGCGGCCCATCTGCGTGTCGGCGCCGACATGACCGAAATATTCGATCCCGTCCTTGTCGCCGCGGCAGCCCGGCGCGGTGCCGACCGCGCGGCCGCCGCAGAAGCCCGGAGAGAAGGCGTTGGCGCCCGCCGACGTATTCACCGTATCGCCGAACGTCTCGTCGCGATTGGTATCGAACAGGATCGACGATCCGCGATCGTTGGATTGGGCGGTATAGCCGAACGAACCGCCGACATAGATGCCGTTATAGTCGCCATCCTGAGCCAGCGCCGGCGTCGCGGCGATCGCGCTCGCGCCCAGCGCAAGCGTCGTCAGAAATCGGGTCATGCAGGGAAAATCCTTACTCTGTTAAGCCACTCGTACGGAGCGCGGGAGACGGCTGAGCGCCCATTATGTTCCCGGCTTTGCGACGGATCGAGCCGGGTTTCGTCCTTGCGGCGCCCGCCCTATAGAACGCTCACCTATGTCCGACCTGTTCGCGTCCAACGCCGCCGCCGCCACCGACTACGATGCCTCTTCGATCGAGGTGCTGGAAGGATTGGAGCCTGTCCGGCGCCGTCCCGGCATGTATGTCGGCGGCACCGACGAGCGCGCCTTGCATCACCTCGCCGCCGAGGTGCTCGATAACTCGATGGACGAAGCGGTCGCGGGCCATGCCACCCGGATCGAGGTGACGCTGGAGCCAGGCAACCGGCTGACCATATCGGACAATGGCCGCGGCATGCCGGTCGATCCGCATCCCAAATATCCGGACAAGTCGGCGCTAGAAGTCATCATGTCGATGCTGCATTCGGGCGGCAAATTCGCGGGAAAGGCCTATGCGACATCGGGCGGCCTGCACGGCGTCGGTGTCAGCGTCGTCAATGCGCTGTCGTCGGACACGATCGTCGAGGTCGCGCGCAACAAGTCTCTTTATCGCCAGCGCTTTTCAAAGGGCGTGACGCTCGGTCCGCTCGAACAGCTTGGCGCGGTGCCGAACCGGCGCGGAACAACCGTTTCCTTCGTGCCGGACACCGAGATTTTCGGCGACGAGCTAAAGTTCAAGCCGGCGCGGCTCTACCGCCTCGCCCGCTCCAAGGCCTATCTGTTCGCCGGCGTCGAAATCCGCTGGAAATGCGCGCCTGAGTTGATCGCCGACGATACGCCGGCCGAAGCGGTCTTCCAATTTCCCGGCGGGCTCGCCGATCACTTGAAAGAGCAGGTGGGAGAGCGGGAGTGCGCGACCAGTGAATTCTTCACCGGCAGCCAGGAGTTTCCCGACGGCCAGGGCCGGGTCGAATGGGCGGTCGGCTGGCCGCTCTGGAGCGAGGGCAGTTACAGCTGGTATTGCAACACGATTCCGACACCCGACGGCGGCACCCATGAACAGGGCCTCCGCGCGGCGCTGGCGCGGGGTATTCGCGGTTTTGGCGAACTGACCGGTCAGAAAAAGGCCAAGGACATTACCGCCGACGACATTGTCACCGGCGCTGAACTGATGCTCTCCGTCTTCATCCGCGATCCACAGTTCCAAAGCCAGACCAAGGACCGGTTGACCAGCCCCGAAGCGGCGCGGCTGGTCGAGAATGCCATCCGCGACCATTTCGATCATTTCCTCGCCGACCGGATGGAGCGCGGCAAGGCGCTGCTCGGTTTCGTGATGGACCGGATGGACGAGCGCCTGCGCCGCAAGGCGGAGCGCGAGGTCAAACGCAAGACCGCGACCGGGGCGCGCAAGCTACGCTTGCCCGGTAAGCTCACCGACTGCGCCAATGACAGCCCCGAAGGCACCGAGCTGTTCATCGTCGAAGGCGATAGCGCCGGCGGCTCCGCCAAACAGGCGCGCGACCGCAAGACCCAGGCGATCCTGCCGATCCGCGGTAAAATCCTGAACGTCGCCTCCGCCACCGCCGACAAGATCCGCGCGAATAATGAGATTGCCGACCTGATCCAGGCGCTGGGCTGCGGCACGCGCGACAAATGCGCGCCCGATGCGCTGCGCTACGAGCGCATCGTCATCATGACAGACGCGGACGTGGACGGCGCCCATATCGCCACGCTGCTGATGACTTTCTTCTTCCAGGAAATGCCGGACATCGTGCGGCGCGGGCATCTCTACCTCGCTCAGCCCCCGCTCTACCGCCTGACGGCCGGCGGCAAGAGCGCCTATGCTCGCGACGACGCGCACCGCGCCGAGCTGGAAGCGACCGAGTTCAAGGGAAAAAAAGTCGAGGTCGCCCGCTTCAAGGGCCTGGGCGAGATGAACCCGCAGCAGCTCCGCGAAACGACGATGGATCCCAAGGTCCGGTCGATGATCCGCATCACCCTGCCGCAGGATTATGAGGAACGCGCCGGCGTCCGCGACCTGGTCGATCGGCTGATGGGCCGCAACCCGGAGCACCGCTTCCAGTTCATCCAGGAAAATGCGAGCCGGCTGGATGAAGAAGCGATCGATGCATAGCCGCCAATGAAAGCCGGATAAGGCGTCATCGCGAGCATGGCGGAGCAACCCGGCGCGGCGTCGGCACCGCTGGATTGCTCCCCCACTTCGCTCATCGCAACGACCAGTGCTTAGAAGGTAAAGCTCCAGCCCAGCGTCACCTGCCGGCCCACATCGTAGAGATTATACAGCACCGTGTTGGTGCCGTTGGTCTGGTATTCTTTGTAGTTCTGCCCGGTCAGGTTGCGGGCTTCCAGCTTCAGCTCGGAATCTATGCCGAAAAGCTTGATGCCTTGGCGCGCGACCAGATCGATGCGCAGGCCCGGCCGCTCGTAGATGTCCGGCAGCTGCACGGCGCTGCGCGAGCCGCGGTTGGTCACGCGCTTGCTGGCATAGGTGATGAGGACGGTTTGCTGCGACAGCGCGTCGCGGTCCTCCAGCCCCAATTCGAAATTGACGATATGGTCCGACTGGCCGGTCAGCGGCGCGCCGTCGCGGAACAGCTCAGACGCTCTGTTGACCGAGGCCTGGAACACCGCGACTGGATCGTTCGGGCCGACCTGCAGCTTCGACTTGGTGAAGGTATAGTTGCCGATCACCACGATGCGGCGGCGCGACCAGAACGGGCTTTCGCTGCCATCCAGATCGAAATGCTTCTGCACCTCGAACTCACCGCCATACAGGATCGCGCGTGGGGCGTTGGCGAAGCTGGACACGATGCCGTTTTCATTGGCGCTTGCGTAGGTTTCGATCGGATTGTCGATCCGCTTGAAGAAGCCCGAAAGAGAGACTTTCTGCTCGCGGGCGAAATACCATTCGTAACGGCCTTCGAAATTGTAGAGCTGGCTGTCGACGAGCAACGGGTTGCCGAAGAAAGGCCGGTTCGCTTCCGGATCGAAATATTGCTGGAAGATCAACTCGCGGAACTGCGGCCGCGCGATCGTCTTCGACGCGTTCAGGCGAATCTGCATCTCGTCGGTCAGCTGATAAGTCAGCGTCGCGGCCGGCAGCAGATAATCGTTGTTCAAGCGTGTCGCGGCGGCCGAAGAGATCGGGTTGGTGAACACCTGAACCGGCGTCACCGTCTGCTTGGCTTTCTCGTAACGCACGCCGCCATTGATGCTGACTTCCGGGGTCACCTGCACTGTCGCCTGCAGATAGGCGGCGTTGTTGCGCAGCCGCGCGTCGAACTTTGGATTGCCCTCGTTCGCGTCGATCAGGCCGATCTGATAGAAATTGACGACCGAAGGCTGCAGCAGCAGATCCGGGCGGAACAGCGACGGCCCCTGCGGCAAACCGCCCCCCGGGGCGAGGAACAGGAAGTCACGGCGTTCGGTGATGCGCTTGGTGTCCGAGAAGGCGTAGCCGGCGCTGAGCTTGATGTCGTCGGTCAGCTTGTAGCCGACATCCAGCCCGGCCGACCAAAGATCCTCGTTCAGATCCGAAAAGGCGATTTCCGCACTGCCCGACTGGCCGTTGTTCAGCCGGTTGATAAAGAACGTGCCGAGTGGATCGGGCGCGCTGTTGCTGCGGAAGTATTCGACGCTCAGTTCATCCGGCGCCTCGCGCTGGGAGTTGGCGAAACCGCCGCGAACATCGACGCTCAGCCGGTCGGTCGGCTTGAACTCGCCGACGATCTGAGTGTCGACCAGCTGGCGTTCGAACCAGGCCGTGTCCTGCTGCAGGAACGTCGCGGTGGGGTTGGTCGTGAACTTGGAGCCGATGCCCAGCCGCGCCTGCTTCAGCGTGTCGCGGATATAGACATTGGTCCAGCGGATCTTGTTCTCGCCGAACTCAAGGCCGTAACCGACCAGCGCGTTCACGACGACGCGATTGTCGGTGATGACGCGCCGAAAATTATTCTCGAACGTCGACAGGTCCGACGATCCGGGCGTCTGCTGGATGGTGTCGCGCGTGCGCCACTTGTTCGAATAGCCAAACGTCGCGATCACGCCCAGGGTCGCATCGCCGAAGACGTCGAACGAGGTACCGCCGCTGATCGAGGCGCCAAAGTTGAACGGGATATCTGTGTTTCGCTGGACGACGCCATTGCGGCCGGTGACCAGCTGTCCGGCGATCGCCTGGGTGTTGACCGTGCCTTCGGAAATGCGCTGGCCGCTAGCCAGGTAGCCGCGCAACGCCGGCGGCAGGTCGCGCTCGCCATTATCGAAGCCGGTCCAGTCGGATTTGGAACCATAATAGGTGTAGCCGAGCAAGCCGGTCGTCTCGGAATCGGCACCGATGCTGCCGCCTACGGTCAGGAAGCTTTCGGCCGGAATAGACTTGGTCGTGAGGTTGATCACGCCGCCGCCGAACTCGCCGGGAAAATTCACCGAATAGCTCTTCTGCACGAGCGAAGACGCGACGATGTTGGTCGGGAAAATGTCCAGCGGCACGACACGCTTGAGCGGCTCGGGACTCGGCAGGGGCGACCCGTTCAGCAGCGCGAGCGAATAGCGGTCACCGAGACCCCGGACGTAGACGAAACCGTTTCCCACCACACTCAGGCCGGTGGTGCGGCCAAGCGCGCCGGCGATGTCGCCTTCGCCGGTCCGGGCGATGTCAGCGGTGCTGAGCACGGTCAGGACCTGCGAGGTGTCCCGCGATGGATCGATATAGGCACGGCCGCGCACGACGATGTCGTCGCCGCCGGGGATCGAAATGTCGGGCGCTTCTTGCGCCTGATCGGCGGGCGCGGGCGCTTCCGGCGCGGGTTGCGGCACCGACCGGATGGCGCTGCTGCTGTCGGCCGGGGCCGACTGCGCGGTGGCGGCAGTGGTGACCAGTGCGGTCGAGATCAGCAGAAGGCTCCCGAAAGTGAGCGGCTTCGCCATGATGATGTGCCCCTATTCGTTCTTGTGACAGGAGGCGGAGCGCTGCCTCTTCGGCTGCACCCCGCCCCGCATGTTTAGTCAGTGTCTCAGGTCGTCGGGAGCGAGGTGCACAGCCCGTTGGTGTTCGCGAGACCGAAATCCGCGACCGTGCTGTTGCAGACCCAGCCCTTATACCATTGGTCGTTCGCGTCCTTGAACGCGCCGATGTACGACACCGCGTCGAAGAAGCCGCCGGTGACCTGCGGATCGGCGTTCAGGCCGGCGACCGCGAAGGACGCGACCGCGGTTTCATTGGCGCCGTTCACGAACACGTTGGTCAGCGTCGGCGTGTAGTTCGAGTTGTTGTTGTTCGAACCAGAGCCGAAGATCGTCATGACCTGATCGGCGGTGATCGGTGCGGCCGCCGAGAACGGCGTGGCGCCGCACTTCAGCACGACCGAGCGGAACACAGGCGCGCCCAGCTCGTCCTGCGCCGGGTCGGCAGCCTGGGTTGTCTTGGTGTTGGAAATGCGCAGGCAGGTCGTCGGCGAAGTCAGGATGCTGTTGGCCAGCGTGTAGTCGGTGCCGCCGCGCAGCAGGATCGCCGTGCCGTTCGACTGCGAAATCCTATGGATGGCGGTCATGTTGGATACGATCGTGTTCTGACGCGGCAGATCGACGTCGGCGGTGTTGTCGCTGTCGGCCTCGATGACCGAGTCGCCCACATCGCTCTTCTGCACGACCAGCACGTACTGGAAGTTGGCCTTGACGCCCGTGTCGCTGTCCAGGTTGTCGTCTTCCGCGCCGATCGACACGAAATATTTCATGTTCACGCGGCCACCGAAGAATTCGGCGCCGTCGTCGGAGCTGTTGAAAGACATGATGTGATCGAGCTTGGTGGCGCGGCCCACGCCTTCCGTCGTCAGCGATTGCAGCTCGCTGTTGCCGGACAGGATGAAGCCCGAATAGCGGATCTGCACAAAGCTGACGGTGCCGCTGTTGTCGGTGTTGGTGGCACCACCATAGCGGGCCGGGTCGATCGCGCCTTCCGTCTGACGCTCGCACGTGGCCGTGCCAGCGGTGCCGGTCATGCAATCGGTGATCTGCGCGCGGCCGCCAAGGACGATGCCGCCCCACAGGCCCGAGGAGTTGGAGCCGGTGTCGTTGGTGAGCCCGACGACGTTCTGGCGGCTGGTGAAGATGATCGGCTGCGTGGCGGTGCCGACCGCGCTGATCCGGTTGCCGCGGTTGACATAGATCCACGACGCGCCGCTTTCGGCAAACACAACCACGCCCGGATCGATCGTCAGCGTCACGTTGGTGTCCGCCGCCGAAGCGGTCGGGCCGCCGTCCGTGCCAATATCGACACGGCCGTTGATGCGGTAGAGACGGCCCGGAACCTTAGAGAGCTGGATGCTCGAGGTGATTCGCGATGCCAAGGTGCAACTGCGGTAGGTACCGGTCGGGCCAGAAACCAGGCCGGTGTCCGTCAAGCCGGCAATGCCGCCGCAATCGGCTGCCGGCGAAGCGCTCGGCGTCGGCGTCGGCGCAGGCGTGGGAGCCGGTGTCGGCGCAGGCGTCGGCGCCGGATTGTTAATGATGATGTTGCCGCCGGTGCCAGGCGACGCGACATCGTCGGCTCCGCAGGCGGCGAGAGGAATTGCGGCCCCAAGCATCAGGAGCAGGCGAGTGCGCGACATAAGAGTCCCCTTTTTCGAATAGCCTGGCAGCCGCCCAGCCGCTGCCTTCGAAAAAGGGCGCTAGACCCGGAAAAGGTCAGTTTCGGGAAAGCTTGGTTACATATCCAAGACTCATTGATGACGATTCCAAGACAATGTTGCGCCTCGCATCATCAGCCGCTAGCGGCGCGCCGTTTCCAGGAGACACAAATGCGTAAACTCGCCGCCCCGATCGCCGTCGCGCTTGCCCTATCCGCCTGTGGCGGCAAGCCTGGGGATGATTCGAACGACGCGATCACGGTGGAGAACGGCACAACGGCCCAGCTCCCATCGGGGCCGGCGCCGACCGAAACCAAAGGTCAGGACTTCGTGTCTGTGGTTCTCGGCCAATATGAGTTCGCGCTGGCCAGCGCCAAGCTGCTCGGCGAGAAAGCCGAGAGCGGCGAGGGCAAGAGGTTCGCGCGGAAGATGACGGCCGATTTCGGCGCATCGCTGAACGAGCTGAAGGCCATCGCCACCGCCGGCAAGCTGAAGCTCGAGCCGGTCCCCGGCCCTGTGGACCAAAGCGACCTCGCCGTGCTGACCGGCACAAGCGGCGTGAACGCCGAAAAGGCGTTCGCCGACCAGCAGCTCAACCGGCTCAGCGAGCTGCTGGGCCTGATCCGCGCCTATAAGAATGGCGGCGACAATGCCGAACTCAAGGCCTGGGCCGAAAAGGCGCAGAACACCGTCAATGAAAGCTTGCTCGCCGTGCAGACATTGAAGGCAGAGCTGGACGAAAAGACCGACACTCAAAAATAGGGACAGTCCCTATTTTTGGCAGGCCGGGCAGTAGAAGGTCGAGCGGCCGCCTTCGCTGCGCCGCCTGACCGGCCGGCCGCACGGGCAAGGCTCGCCTTCCCGGCCATAGACGCGCCACTGCTTGGCGAAATATCCGAGTTCGCCGTCCGGCCGGGCATAGTCCCGAAGCGACGAGCCTCCGGCCTCGATCGCTGCCTCCAGTACAGCTCGAATCGCCGGCACGAGCGCCTCCAGCCGGGTCCGCGCGATCCGGCCGCCGGCCCGGCTGGGCGCGATGCCCGCCATATGCAGCGCTTCGCAGACATAGATGTTGCCCAGCCCGGCAACGATCCGCTGATCCAGCAGCATCGCCTTGATCGGGGCGCTCCGTCCTTCCAGAGCCTGCGCGAGATAATCCGAATTGAAATCCGGACCCAATGGCTCCGGCCCCATCGCGGCGAAGGCGGGATAGGCGGCAATCCGATCGGTCTCGACCAGATCGACGAAGCCGAACCGGCGCGGATCATTCAGCGCCAGCCGCCGCCCCGCCCCGGTCTCCAGCACCAGATGATCGTGCTTGCCGATTTCGGTCGGGTCGAGCCGCCAGCGGCCAGACATGCCGAGGTGGAAGATCATCGTGTCACCGCGATCCGTGTCGATCAGCCCGTATTTGGCGCGGCGCCCCAGCCCCGAGACCCGCGCACCCGTGAGTCGCTGACGTAAATCGGCCGGAAACGCGAACCGCAGGTCGGCCCGCCGCGTCTCGACATGGCTCAGCGTCTGGCCCTCAAGCACGGGCCGGAGCCCGCGCACGGTGGTTTCAACTTCGGGTAGCTCCGGCACTCGAATCCGCTAAGCGGCGTTTGCCTGCCCTACAAGCCTTCGCTAGGGCCGCGATCATGTCTGACACTGTTTCCTTCGGCTATGAAGACGTCGCGCCGGGCGAGAAGACAGCCCGCGTCGGCGCTGTCTTTTCCAATGTCGCGCGCAAGTACGACATCATGAACGACGCGATGTCCGGTGGCATGCACCGGCTTTGGAAGGACCGCTTCGTGCGCCGGGTGAAGCCGCGCGCGGGCGAGGACATTCTCGACATGGCCGGCGGCACTGGCGACATCGCCTTTCGCCTCGCTAAGGCCGGTGCGAACGTGACGGTCGCTGACATTAACCCAGAGATGCTCGAAGTCGGCATGGACCGCGCCGCCACGCGCGGGATCGACGGACTGGTGTGGACCGAAGCCAATGCCGAGACGCTGCAATGGCCCGACCGCTTCTTCGACGCCTATACGATCGCCTTCGGCATCCGAAACGTAACTGATATTCCGGCGGCGCTGCGGGAGGCACGCCGCGTGCTGCGCCGGGGCGGCCGTTTCTTCTGCCTTGAATTCTCGACGACGCTCTGGCCGGGCTTCGCCGAAATCTACGATTTCTACTCGCACAAGCTGGTGCCGAAGGTCGGCAAGGCGATCGCCGGCGACGAGGACAGCTATCGCTATCTGATCGAGTCTATCCGCCGCTTTCCGGACATGCCGACCTTCGAGCGAATGATCGCAGAGGCTGGCTTCGTGCGTACGAATGTCGAGCCGCTGCTGGGCGGCCTGGTCGCGATTCACAGCGGCTGGAAGATCTGAGTGGCCTCTTCCGCCGTTCATATCTTCCGGCTGCTGAAATGGGGCCGGACGCTTGCGAGGCACGGCGCGCTCACCGGTATCGAACGTGACCCGCTGACCCCGGCGCCTGTGCGGCGCCTGGTTCGCATCGCCCGCTTTGGCGCGCGCGTACCGAAAACGCCCCAATACGCGCATGCCTTCGAAGCGCTCGGGCCGGCCGCGATCAAGTTCGGCCAGGCGCTGGCGACGCGGCCCGATCTGGTCGGCCCCGAAGCAGCCAACGACCTGCTGCGACTGCAGGATAACCTCCCTGCCGCACCGTTCGAAGAGATCAGGAAGGCGATCGAGCTGTCGCTCGGCAAGCCGGTCGAGGCGCTGTTCCAGTCGATCGATCCGGAGCCGGTCGGCGCAGCCTCGATCGCGCAGGTTCACCGCGCGGTCACGACGGACGGACGCGAGGTGGCGGTCAAGGTGCTCCGCCCCGGCGTCGAAAACGATTTCGCCAAAGCGCTCGACACCTATGAATGGGCCGCCGCCCAGGCCGAGTCCTTTGGCGGCGAGCTGGAGCGGCTGCGCCCCCGCCTCGTTATCGCCACGTTCCGGCAGTGGACGATGCGCGAGCTTGACCTGCGGCGCGAGGCGGCATCGGCGTCGGAGCTTGCCGAGGCGATGGAGGCAGAGCCGGGCTACACGGTCCCGACGATCGACTGGCTGCGTACCGCGCGCCGGGTGATGACGCTGGAATGGATCGACGGCATCAAGATCTCGCGCCGCGACGATCTGATCGCGGCCGGGCATGATTTGAATGCGTTGGCGGCACGTCTGGTGCGCGCCTTTCTGCGTCAGGCCATCTCGGAAGGTTTTTTCCACGCTGACATTCACCAGGGCAATCTGCTGGTGCGGCCGGACGGCACGATCGTCGCGATCGATTTCGGCATCATGGGGCGGATCGACCGCCGCGCGCGCATGTGGCTGGCGGAAATCCTTTATGGCCTGCTGACGGGCAATTATACGCGGGTCGCCGAAATTCATTTCGAGGCGGGCTATGTTCCGCCGCACCATAATCTCGCCGAGTTCACCACCGCGCTGCGCGCCGTCGGCGAGCCGATCCGCGGCCTGCCGGTCAAGGATATCTCGATCGGCAACATGCTGGACGGGCTGTTCGCGATCACGCGAGACTTCGACATGCCGACCCAGCCGCATCTGCTGTTGCTGCAGAAGACGATGGTGATGGTGGAAGGCGTCGCCCAAACGCTCGATCCGAACATCAACATGTGGGAGACGTCCGGCCCGTTCGTGAAGGAATGGATCCGGACCGAGCTTGGCCCCGAGACCTGGGCGGCGGACCGGCTGGTCGAGCTTAGCCGCACGCTGAAGCTGGTACCCGAGCTGATCCGGCGCCTCGAACGCCAGCTTCCCAAGCCTGGCGCCGCCCCTCCCCCGCCGCCCCTAGTGGACGTGCAGGTGCTTCGTGTTGGCGGCGGATGGCGCTATGGGCTGACGGGACTGCTGGGCCTGGCCGTCGGGGCGGCGGCGATTTGGGCCTATATCAGCTAGCTTCAACGCTGGAGTGGCGGCCAAAGGGATTGCGTTTCCTTAATCCCCCATTGTTACGGCGGAGTCATGAGCAATCGTCTCTGGCTCAGGGCGCCCAGCCATTTTTCGAAGCTGCGGCCGGCCGCGGCGCGGGCTGTGCTGGCGCTCGTAGCGGCGGTTTTGCTGCTCTGCCTCTCGTCGGTGACAGCACCCGCGCCGCCGCCCGCACGGGGCGGCGCCGAGCACGCAGCCGAAGATCGCGAGGATATTCTGCTCTATGAGCGGCTCGTCGACGGGGTGCGCCGAGGTCAAGCCTACTACCCTCACGCCGCTCATTCGCTGCGCACCGGCAATTATCCGTTGAAGCCGTTCGTCACGTTCCGCCTGCCGACACTGGCAAGCGTGCAGGCCGCGCTGCCCCCTCTCGCTTCGATCCTGCTGATCTACGCGCTGGTCATGGCAGTGCTGACGGTGTGGTGGCGCAAGTTGGGCGAAATGCTCGACGGCCACCGGCCACGCGTCATCGCGGCCGGGTTGCTGCTGTGCGGGTTGGCCGTGGTCGCAAAGCCGGAGCTGGTGGCCTTCCACGAATGCTGGGCCGGGCTGCTGATCGCGCTATCGCTGGGCCTACGCTCCGGCGAGCGCTGGGGTGCGGCGGTGCTCGCCGGCGTGGCCGCGATGCTGATCCGAGAGACGGCGGCGCTGTATGTCGCCACAATGGCGGGCATGGCGCTGTTGGAACGGCGACCGCGCGAAATGGTCGGCTGGGGTGCGGCGCTGACCGTATTCGCGGGCGTGGTCGCGCTGCATGCGCATCAGGTGGCGCAAGTCGTGCTGCCCGAGGATCCCGCGTCTCCGGGCTGGTCGGGGATGCTCGGCTTCGGATTCCTCGTGAACGTCGTCAAGAGCACGACCTCGCTGGCGCTACTGCCCGCCGCGCTGGCATCGGTGCTCGCGGGACTTGCCTTGTTCGGCTGGGCCGCGGCGCCGGGTGCCTTCGCAAGGCGCGTCGCGGCGACAATCGCGGCATATGCGATGCTGCTGGCCCTGTTCTGCCGCGCCGATACCTTCTACTGGGGCCTGATGATCGCGCCTTTGATCCTGGTCGGCCTCATCTTCGCGCCCGATGGGCTGCGGGACTTGACGGGAGCCGCGCGCCACCGACCTATCACGGCATGAAACGCATCTTGCTGATCGTCGGCGGAGGCATCGCTGCCTATAAGGCGTGCGAACTGATCCGGCTGATCCGCAAGGCCGGCATGAGCGTCCGCTGCGTGCTGACGGACGGGGGTGCACGGTTCGTGACGCCGATGACGCTGGCGGCGCTGTCCGAACAGCCGGTCCATACCAGCCTGTGGGATCTGAAGGACGAGGTGGAGATGGGCCATATCCAGCTCAGCCGCGAGGCGGACCTGGTCGTGGTCGTCCCCGCGACCGCCGACCTGCTGGCGCGGATGGCGGCGGGGATCGCCGACGATCTCGCCACCACACTTCTCCTCGCCACCGACAAGCCGGTGCTCGCCGCGCCAGCGATGAACGTGCGCATGTGGCTGCACGCCGCCACGCAGCGCAATGTCGCGCAGCTGCGGGCGGACGGCGTGACTGTATTGGAGCCGGACGAAGGCGACATGGCCTGCGGGGAATATGGGCCGGGACGGCTGCCGGAGCCGGACGCAATCCTTGAGGCGATCCGAACCTCGTTCGGGGCGAGCGGGAAACTGGCGGGAAAACATATCATCGTAACCGCAGGTCCGACGCATGAGCCGATCGACCCGGTCCGCTACATCGCCAATCGCTCGTCCGGGAAACAGGGCTTCTCGATCGCCGGCGCGCTGGCGCGGATCGGGGCAAGAGTGACACTCATCGCCGGGCCGGTCTCCCTTCCCACCCCGCACGGTGTCGATCGCCAGGATGTTCAGACGGCGCGCGAGATGGCGGCAGCCGTGAACGGCGCGTTGCCGGCCGATGCCGCTGTCATGGTCGCAGCCGTTGCCGACTGGCGGGTCGAACCAACAGGCATCAAGATCAAGAAGCGTACCGACGGCGCACCGCCCGATCTCGCGCTGACCGAAAACCCGGACATTCTCACGGGGCTGGGCCGCGATCCGCGCAAGCCCAGGCTGCTGATCGGCTTCGCGGCCGAAACCGATAATGTCGTCGTCAATGCGAAGGCCAAGCTGGCGCGCAAAGGCGCCGACTGGATCGTTGCCAACGACGTATCGGGCGACGTGATGGGCGGCGCGAACAACCGCGTGCATCTTGTCACCGCCGCCGGGGTCGAGGATTGGGAGGCCATGCCCAAGGATCGGGTCGCCGCCCGGCTCGCCGACAGGATCGCCGATGCCCTTTCCTGACATCGCCATCCGTCTGAAGCGCCTGCCCAACGGCGAAGGTTTGCCGCTTCCGACCTACGCAACCGCCCATGCGGCGGGCTTGGATGTCGTTTCCGCCGAGGACCTGACGCTCGCGTCCGGCGCGCGCCATGCGGTCGCCACCGGCTTCGCCATCGCCATTCCCGACGGCTATGAAGTCCAGATCCGCCCGCGCTCCGGCCTCGCGCTGAAGCATGGGATCACTTGTCTCAACACGCCCGGCACGATCGACGCCGACTATCGCGGCGAAGTGAAAGTCATTCTCGCTAATTTAGGTAGCGAGCCTTTCGTTATCGCACGCGGCGACCGGATCGCCCAACTCGTCCCCGCCCCCGTTCAGCGCGCCAGCTTCGAAGAGGTGGATGCGCTTGATGACACGGCACGCGGCAGCGGCGGCTTCGGTTCGACCGGCGTCCGTGATAAACAGGGTGCATGAACAAGCCGACCCAGCCCCGGCCGCCCTTCGAGGTCGCGTCCCCGCCATATGAGCTGGACGGCTATGGCTGGGCGATGGCGCAGGCGGCGTTGCTGCGCGCGGGGCGATTTGATGTGGCCGATTGGGGCAACATCATCGAGGAAATCGAAAGCGTGGGGAAAAGAGAGCGGAGTACGGTCAGGTCTGCACTCCGGGTTTTGATGATGCACATTCTGAAATGGCAGCATCAGCCAGAGCGTCGCAGCCGATCATGGGCGCTCTCGATCGCCAGCCAGCGTCTTGCTTACCAAGATGCGATTCGGGACAATCCGTCGCTGAAAGCAGAGCTGGATATTCTTCGGGCCGAGGCCCATCGACGCGCTCGACTGCAAGCGGCGGATGAAACCGACCTACCGCTGAAAATGTTCTCTGACACGGCTCTCGATTGGCATGTCATTCTGGAAGCACCATTCGAGTTTCCGGAAGCTTGAACCTAACCGACGACCAGCTTGACCGTTACGCCCGGCACATCGTGCTCCGTGAAATCGGCGGCGCGGGGCAGATGAAGCTGCGACAGGCGCGGGTCGCGGTGATTGGAGCCGGCGGGATTGGCTGCCCGGCGATCCAGTATCTGGCGGCCGCAGGAGTAGGCACCGTGCGCGTGATCGACGATGACGTGGTGAGCCTGTCCAACTTGCAGCGGCAGGTGCTGTTCGGCACGGAAGACATTGGCTGCTTGAAGGTCGAAGCCGCGCAAGGCGCGGTGGCCAGGCTGAACCCGGACCTCACGTTCGAGGCTGTTCCGCAGCGTCTCGACGGGAGCAACGTCGCAAAGCTGATCGGGTCGGTCGATCTGGTGCTGGACGGGTGCGACAATTTCGCCACCCGGCTCGTTGTCGCCGATTATTCAGTGCGCGCGCAAATCCCGCTCGTCTCAGCCGCGATCGGGATGTTCCAGGGTCAGATCGGCACATTTCGAGGCTGGGAGGCAAGCCAACCCTGTTATCGCTGCTTCGTCGGCGACGCGTTCGATGCGGATGATTGCGACACTTGCGCGGAACAGGGCGTGCTGGGCGCGATGGCCGGGCTGATCGGCAGCTGGGCGGCGATGGAAGCGGTGCGCACGATCGCCCGCTTCGGCCCCGACCCGGAGGGCAAGGTCCATATCTTCGATGGAGTCACGCCGGAGATGCGCACCATCCGGATCCCGAAGGACCCGGCGTGCAAAGGCTGTGGTCAGTCCTTGACCTTGGTATAAGGCACGAATTCGCCGAGACTCACGAAGCCGCTGTAGAAGCGGGACGTCCGATCGATCAGCCGCACGGTGTCGATCCTGCAGAGCTGCGACGTCACTGTGTTGGTGACGAGAATGTCGTTATCGTCCAGGCTGGACGCGCCGCCGCGCGGGCGGTTCACATAGAGCTTGCCACCAACCTGGTAGACGATCGCGGTGCGATCGATGATCTGACTCGACCGGATGTCGCGCAGGTTGATGCAATCGACCGGCTTTCCGGCGACGCGGCCCGCCAGCATGCGATCGAGCCGCGCCTCTGGCGGGAGCGAGGCGGCGACGCCCAGGACGCCGCAGGCAGCGACAAGCGCCGATTTGAGAATCCTGGACATGAGTTATGGCTACCACGCCGCCGATGAATGCGCGCTGACTACCCCGCCTTCTTCTTCGCGCCCTTCGCCGCCGCCGCTTTCTTCGGCCCCCCGCGGCCCTTTTTCTTGGCCGGACCCGCCGCCGCGCGAGCGTCGATCAGTTGGGCGGCTTCCTCGAGCGTCAAGGCCTCGGGCGCGACAGTCTTGGGGAGCGTCGCGTTGGTGGTGCCGTCGGTGACGTAGGGTCCGAACCGGCCCTCCATCAGCTTGATCTCAGCCTCGGTGCGCGGATGCGCGCCCAGCACGCGCAGCGGTTCGCGCGATCCGCGCTGCGGGCGGCCGCCGCCCTTCGCGGCTTCGGCGAGCTTCACCACGGCGGCGTTCATGCCGGTCTCGAACACCTCGCCCGTCGACGCGAGGCGGGCATATTTGCCGTCATGCGCGAGATAGGGGCCGTAGCGGCCGATGGACGCCGTGATCGGCTGGCCGGTTTCCGGATGCGCGCCCACATCACGCGGCAGGCTCAGCAGCTTCAGCGCCCAGTCGAGATCGAGCTCGCCGATATCTTTCGGGATCGAAGCGCGCTTGGCGTCCCTGCCGTCGCCGAGCTGGACATAGGGGCCGAACCGGCCGGTCCGCCGCACGATGTCGCCGCCTGTCTCCGGGTCCTGGCCGAGCACGACATCGCCATTGTCGTTCGCGCCGCTTTCCTCGCCGCCGCCCTGGGCGAAGCGGCGGGTATATTTGCATTCGGGATAATTGGAGCAGGCGACAAAGGCGCCGAAGCGGCCGCCGCGCAACGCCAGCCGCCCCTCCCCGCAGTTCGGGCAAAGGCGCGGATCACCGCCATCCGCCCGCGGCGGGAAGAGATAAGGCTCAAGGAAGGTATCGAGTGCGGCCGTGATGTCCGACGGCTTCTGCTCCATCACCTGCGCGGTCTTTGGCTTGAAGTCCTTCCAGAAGGCCTCGAGCACCTTTTGCCATTCGGCGCGGCCACCAGAAATATCGTCCAGCTCTTCTTCCAGGCCAGCAGTGAAGTCGTAACTAACATAGCGGTCGAAGAAGCGCTCCAGGAACGCCGTCAGCAGCCGCCCGCTTTCCTCCGGCAAGAAGCGGTTACGATCGACGCGGACATATTCACGGTCTTTCAGCACCTGCAGGATCGATGCGTAGGTGGAGGGCCGGCCGATGCCGAGTTCCTCCAGCCGCTTCACAAGGCTGGCCTCCGAAAAGCGCGGCGGCGGCTGTGTGAAATGCTGCTCGGCATGCACGGCCTTCTTCAGCGGCGCGTCGCCTTGCGAGAGACGAGGCAGACGGCGGGATTCCTCGTCGTCGCTGTCGTCGATACCCTCTTCATACAGAGTCAGGTAACCGGGGAACAGAACGACCTGGCCGGTCGCGCGAAGCGCCGTCTGGCCGGTGCCATCCTCGAGCTCCACAACGGTCCGCTCCAGCCGCGCCGACGCCATCTGGCTGGCGAGCGCGCGCTTCCAGATCAGTTCGTACAGCTTGGCGTGATCCCCGGTCCCCACGGTCGCCCGGCCGAAGTCGGTCGGGCGGATCGCCTCGTGCGCTTCCTGCGCGTTCTTGGCCTTGGCCTGATATTGGCGCGGCTTGTCCGGCACGAACGCACCGTCATAGCGGTCGGCGATCGTCGCGCGGGCGGCGGAAATGGCGCTGCCGTCCATCTGCACGCCGTCGGTGCGCATATAGGTGATCGCGCCGTCCTCGTAGAGATTCTGCGCGACGCGCATCGTGTGACTGGCGGAGAAACCCAGCTTGCGCGCCGCTTCCTGCTGCAGGGTCGACGTGGTGAACGGCGCCGGCGGATTGCGGGTCAGTGGTTTGGTCTCGACGCTGGCGATTGTGAAACGGCCGGCCTCGACCGCCGCCTTGGCAGCCTGAGCGTCACCTTCGGCGCCGATTGTCAATCGATCGATCTTGTCGCCTTTCCAGCGCACCAGCCGCGCCTGGAATTGCGTGCCATCATGTTCCAGATCGGCGAAGACGGACCAATATTCCTGCGCCTTGAACGTCTCGATCTCGCGCTCGCGGTCGACGATCAGGCGCAGCGCGACCGATTGCACGCGGCCTGCAGACTTGGCGCCGGGCAGCTTGCGCCACAGCACCGGCGACAGGGTGAAACCCACAAGATAGTCGAGCGCGCGGCGGGCGCGGTAGGCATCGATCAGATCCTCGTCGAGCTGACGCGGCTTCGCCATCGCCTCGGTCACCGCACCCTTGGTGATCGCGTTGAACGTGACGCGCTCGACTTCCTTCGGCAACGCCTTGCGCTTCTTGAGGACCTCCAGCACGTGCCAGCTGATCGCCTCGCCCTCGCGATCGGGATCGGTGGCGAGGATCAGGCGGTCGGCCTTCTTGGCCTCGTCCGCGATGGCCTTTAGCTGGCGTGCTTTGTCGCCGTAATTCTCCCATTCCATCGCGAAGCCATTGTCCGGATCGACCGACCCGTCCTTGGGCGGCAGATCGCGGATATGGCCGTAGGAAGCGAGCACGCGGTAATCGCGGCCCAGATATTTCTCGATAGTCTTCGCCTTGGCGGGCGATTCAACGATGACAAGCTGCATTCAACGAGGATCCTCACACATACGCGCGAGGGTGGCGAGCCGCATCGGTGTTCGTCAAGCACCCCGCATGACGAAAATGATCATCGCACCCACGGTCAGCTTCGTCGCATTGTCCTATAAGGGGACAGAAAATAGGCTAATCTGGATCAATCAAGCGAAAAGGTCGTGTTCGACTTGTAGCTGGATAGGCCGCCCCGGAACGGCGGGAGCGCACAGTAAATCCTTCGGTCGCGTCATCTGACTCTGAAGGAATTCAACATGCTTGAACCTACATCATCCAAACCGCAGCACGATCTGAAAAAGCTCGGCGATCTGCGCGGGCGCTTTCGCTCGCTCATTCTCCAGAACCCGAATTACTTCGGCAATATCGAGGACAGCGCATTTAAGGCGGTGTTCCCGCTAAAGGCGAACACGGCCTATGAATCGCTCGGCACGGTTGGTTACCAGCCGCAGACCGAACGGCTGGAAGCCGTCGTCTACGTGACGGAGCCCAGCGGCTATGGCGGCGACCTGTGTGGCCCCGGCACCAGCGAATATGTCCGCTTCTACGCATCCCACGACAATGGCAGCACCTGGACCGATCTGGGCCTCGGCGCCTTCCATGTCTGGGACATTCCGCAAGGCACGGCGGGCCGCAAGCGGCTGGAATATGCCGTCACGCTGCGCCGCGCGTTCCAGAGGCGCATCTGCTTTTTCCCGCAGGTCGTGCTGATCCGCGCGATCCTGTCGTGGAACGCGGTGCCGCCGCCGAACACGCCCGGCCACGTGCCGGTGTGGGGCGACGTTCACAATACGCACATCCTCGTCGAACCGACCCGCTTCTGGCACCTGAAGGACGTGCTGAAAGCGGGCGAGCTGCAGCTGAAGCCCGAGATCGCCGCGGTTGTCGGCGAGGAGGCCGAAGTCAAGGTCGAGACGAAGGCGCTGTCGCTCAAGGACCTGAAGGAGCTCTACAAGGGGCAGGACGTGCCGGTGAAACGGTTCGCCCACACCCATCTCGCCTCCTATCAGGCATCAGCGGGGCTGACGGCGTCGCTGATGCTGCCCAAGGCCGGTAACTTCCTTGAACAGGCGGGGATCGACCTGCAAGGCATCGATTTCGACGATCTGTTCAATGTCGGCGACGGCAATACCAGCTTCGAGACGCTGGAAAGCATCGGCTACGATCCCAATGACGACAGCCTGGTCGGCGTGATGCGTCTGCATCGGCCGAGCGGCTTTTCGGGTGGCCTTTGCACGCAGGGCAGCCGCGAATACGTCACGTTCTGGGCCGACCTGAACGGTAACGGCACATTCGAAACCTGCATCGGCACGGCAAGCGTGCGGGTGTACGACATTCGCGATATTCCCAGGGATGGCTTGGAAATCGCGGTGCACCTGCCGGCGAACCTGCTGAAGCAGCGGATTCCGTGCAACGAAGGGCCGCGGATCATCCCGATCAGGGCGATCCTGTCCTGGGCGACGCCGATCCCGTGCGCCACGCCCAACGCCACCCCGACCTGGGGCAATCGGCTGGAAACCCTCGTCCATGTCCGGCCCGGCCGGCGCATCGGCGATGGCGACCTCGAGCCGTTGCTGTCATCGGTCGGTGGCATTCCGGTGGGCGAGATCGACGGGAGCGGCCATGCGCAGGATGCAGTGGCCGTCACGACCGGCGCGTATTTCAACGACGCGCCGTTCGGGGGGCGGATCAACCTGGCCGGCAAGATCGTCAACGGCGATGCGGGTACGCGCTATCGGCCGATGATACGGGCGCATGGCATCGGTTCGTTCGTGCCGCTGGCCCTGGAGCCCAACGGCATCGCCCTGACCGTCGTCACGCCAGGCCCGGTCACGACCGCGACCACCGTCCATGCCGATCCGGGCGGCTACTACACCTATCAGGATTATTCCTCGAACCATTATGTCGAGGGCAATATCCTGGCGGTGTGGCAGACCGGCGCGGCCGAGCATGGCAACAAATATGATCTGCGCATCGACATCAAGGACCCAGGCAACCCGGCCGTCGATATCCAGAGCAACATTGTCGTGGTCGAGATCGACAACAAGGCGCCGGATCTGACGCTCGATTTCTCGTCGCTGCCGGGCGATTGCGCCCAGTTCGGCGAGGGTGCGGTGTTCACCGGTAACTTCAGTGTCACCGATCCGCATTTCGGCGCGTTCAGCTTCCAGATCCTGCCGTCATTGCCGGCCAACGGCGTGCTGCCCACGCCGCCGTCCGGCACGTCGGTGCATCTGGGCGGCGCGATCGGCGATCCGGGGATCAGCAGCGCATTCACGCTGGACACCACCGGCATGGATGCGTGCGGCTACGCGCTGATCCTGGGTGCGACCGACCGCACCAATGTGAACAGCGGCCAGACCAACAACTACAGCCAGGACTCGATCGGCTTCTGCCTCGGCAGTCCGCCGCAAGGCTGATCGACCTTTGATTGAAGGTTCGCCCCAGTCCAGCAATGGACTGGGGCGTGCTTTTTCATGTGGCCGTCAGGCGCCTTGGTTGGCGAGCGCGCGGAAATGATTGCGGATGCTGACCTTGTCGATCTTCTCGGTGCCGAGGCGGGGCAGCGGGTCGGGGGCGATCCAGATCCGCTCTGGAATTTTGAAAGCGGCCAAGCGGGAACCGAGAAAGTCGCGCAGCGCGGCGTCGCTCAGCGTCGCGCCATCGGCCGGATGCACGACGGCTGCTGGAACTTCGCCGAAGCGGGCATCGGGAACGCCGAACACGGCCGCTTCCGCGATCTCGGGGTTCTGGTAGAGGGCATCCTCGACTTCCTGACAGCTGATATTCTCGCCGCCACGGATGATGATGTCTTTCTTGCGGTCGACGATGAAAAGGTAGCCGTCCTCGTCCAGATAGCCGATGTCGCCGGTGCGGAAATAGCGGTCCTTGGTGTAGGCGGCCTGGGTCGCGCCCGGATTCTTGTAATATTCGAGGAAGTTGCACACCGTGCGGATGCACACTTCCCCACGCTCTCCCTGCGCGACCTTGTCGCCGGAATCGTCCAGAATAGCGAGATCGACCAGCGGACGGGACGCGCGGCCGGTGCTGTTCGGCTTGGCGAGATAATTCTCGCGGAAATTGCCGCAGCCGACCGCGTTGGTCTCGGTGAGGCCATAGCCGATCAGCGGCTTCGCGCCCATCATCTCGTCGTTCAAGCGCTTCACATGTTCCACCGGGCGCGGCGCCCCGCCGGCGGCGAAATCGCGGACGGTGGACAGGTCGTAATTGGCGCGATTGGGATGCGTCAGTATCTCGTAACTCATCAGCGGCACGCCGACGAAATAGGTGACCTTCTCCTTTTCCATCAGCCGCATCGCTTCCTCGGCATCCCATTTGCCCATGACGACCAGCTTGCGGCCCATCGCGAAGCTTTGCAGCATCACCGGGATTTCGGCGGTGACGTGGAACAGCGGCACGTTGAGCAGCGTGGCGGGCTGCAGCGTCGGCGGCCCACCATCCAGTTCGGTCATCAGCTGCAGCACCATCAGCGTCTGAGCGAGGTAGGAAAAGACCCCCTGCACGACCTGACGGTGGGTCGATAGCGCGCCCTTGGATTGTCCGGTCGAGCCCGATGTGAAAAGGATCGTCGCCAGATCGTCGCCCGTGATCTCTGGCAGCGCTGTTTCCGCCCCGCCGCCCCGCGCCAACACCGGCGCGAGGGCTGCATCGATGCCAAGTCCGACATCGACGACGACAATCTCCGCGCCATGCCTGGCCTCGGTCAGTCGGCGCGCGCGCGGCGGATCGGCGAAGACCAAGCGCGTGTCGCACTCATCGATGCCCGCTGCCAGTTCCGGCCCAGTCCACCAGCCGTTGAGCAGGCTGGCGACACCGCCCGCCATGATGATGCCCATGTACAGCACAACCCAGGCAGGCGCGTTGCGGGCCGCGATGCCGATATGGTCGCCGCGCTTCACGCCGAAGCCTTCGACCAGCGCACCCGCCACCGTCCGCGCCTGGGCATAGACCTGGGCGAAGGTCAGCCGCTCATCGCCGCAGATCAGGAACTCCCGCTCCGCATGCTGCATCGCGAAAAGCTGAAAATAGGGCGCCAGCGACGGCGGCGCGGTCGCGATCATCGGCAGCGAGAGGCCGTCCTGTTCGAACACCGTGACAGGCAGCGGCCCGCCGGGGCCGGTCACACCGTCCATGATCGCATCCAGCCGCATGTCCAGTTCCGACGGCATGCCCTCTCCCCTCTTGGGTTCTTTGGTTCGGGCCACTATGCAGACGCAAATCGCTGGGGAAAAGCCTTGATCCTGCCCGTTCTCGCCGATGCCGCCGGCTATCTCCGGTTCGAAAGCCTCGGCCTCGATCCCGTCGCGCTTTCCCTCGGGCCGCTCCAGATCAAATGGTATTCGCTGGGCTATATCGCCGGCATTTTCGCCGGCTGGTGGTATCTGCTGAAGCTGCTCGCCCAGCCCGGCGCGCCGATGGCGAAGCGCCATGCGGACGATCTCGTCTTCTATGTCACCCTCGGCATCATCCTGGGCGGACGAATCGGCTATGTCTTGTTCTACAAGCCGGACATGCTGAGGACGCCGCTCGAGGTCCTAAAGCTGTGGGAAGGCGGCATGTCTTTTCACGGCGGGCTGATCGGCGTGGTGCTCGCGCTCGTCTATTGCGCGCGTAAGCACGGCCTGAACTGGCTCCGCGTGTGCGACTATGTCGCCTGTTGCGTGCCGCCCGGCATCTTCTTCGTCCGCCTCGCCAACTTCGTGAATGGCGAGCTGTGGGGCCGGCCGACAACCGTGCCGTGGGCGATCATCTTCCCTCGCGCCGACGGCCAGCCCCGTCACCCGAGCCAACTCTACGAAGCGGCCGGGGAAGGCGTGCTGCTGTTCCTGATCCTTTGGTTCCTGTTCTGGAAGACGGATGCGCGCTACCAGCCGGGCAAACTGGTCGGCACATTCGCGCTGGTCTACGGCCTCGTCCGGTTCAGCCTGGAACGGGTGCGCAATCCCGATGCAGGGCTGGAACATCTTGCCTGGGGCCTGACGATGGGCCAGACCCTGAGCCTGCCGCTGGTCCTGCTCGGGCTCTTTCTGATCCTCACCGCCAAGGGCCGGCGCCAGCGGGTCGAGCCGATCAGCGGCACCGAAAGCGTCGCCTAATCGTACGAGTAGACCATCCGCAGGATCGCCATGCGCTGCGTCGCCTGGACGCCCATCTTGGTGCCGTCACCCCAGCGCACATGGCCGTGGATCAGCGGGCGGCCCTTCGGCTCGACGATGACTTCGTCGCCTTCCGCGAAGACCAGTTCGCCCTCGATCTGCAGCCCGGATTGGGAGACGTCGCGGATAATACCTTTCTGCGCCAGCCCGAGGATCGCGATCCGTGCATCCGCGTCGAGCTCGTGGCGCCGCTCGCGCGCCTGCAGGGCGGCGTCCTCACCCCCTTCCGTCTGCGCTTCATCAAAGCCAAAGACGAGCAGCGCACCCTGAAGGCGTAGGCCGTAGCGCTCGCCGCGCGCCCACCGCACCGTCGCCATGTGAAAGCCCTCGCCCTCCACGCTTAGCGCGATCTGTTGTTCCGGACGCAACTCCTCTTCGGAGGCGATCATCAAGCCGGAGCGAGAGACATTCTCGACCTTCGCGGACACATAGCGCGCGATCGGATGCACATCGGCACTGAGCAGAACCTTGCGGCGCGCATCGACCCGCCGCTCCGCCGGAACATCATCTTCAGGTCCACCGAGAAAGGATTTCAAGCTCATCGACCGCCCCATCCCCGAAGCATGATCCTACCCATCGCTAGCGTTCCTGGTAAAGAGAAACTGGTGTCTCAATTCATTCCTGACACGAAATCGTAACGAATCGTTAACCACGGCGTCATCGGAGCCTGCTGAGTCCTCCTCGTTTATTGACAGGGGATCAAAATGCGACTCAGCCGCCTTGCTCTCGCTGTGGCACTCGCCGCGGCGACCACTCACTCCGCCGACGCCGCCATCACGTTCGCGGGCGAGTTCCAGATCGCCGGCGGCGCGACCGACCTGTCAGGCCTGGGCAGCGACTTCGCGGCCAACCGGCTGAGCCTCGGCTCCGACCTGTTTTACGACCGGTCCAGCAACACCTTTTACGGCATCACCGATCGCGGCCCAGGCGGCGGCCTGCTCGACTTCACGCCCCGCGTCCACGCCTTCCAGCTGGACGTCAACATGAATACCGGCGCGATCAACGGCTATACGCTGAAGCAGACGACCCTGTTCAAGGATACGGACGGCACCAACCTGACCGGCCTCAATCCGCAGCTGGCGACCGGCAATGTCTCCAATCTCGGCCGCTCGTTCGACTCGGAAGGCGTCGTGCGGCTCGCCAATGGCAACTATCTCGTGTCCGACGAATATGGCCCATCGGTCTATGAGTTCACGCCGAACGGCACCAAGGTCCGCGCCTTCGAGATCCCGGCCAATCTGACGCCCAAACAGTCGAACGGCACGATCGACTATGTCAACGGCCGCCCGACCATCACCACCGGCCGCCAGGACAATCGCGGTTTCGAAGGCCTGACCATCTCGCGCGACGGCAGCAAGGCCTATGCGATCCTGCAGGACCCGCTCGTTAACGAAGGCACGGACAGCGGCACGGTCGACGGCCGCCGCAGCCGCAATCTGCGCATCGTGGAATTCGACGTCGCGACCGGCAAATCGACCTCGCAATATATCTACCGGCTGGAAGATCGCGCCGACATCAACAACCGCATTCCCGGCACCGCGGATGATTTCAGCGGTTCGGCGCAGGGGCGCAACATCGGCGTCTCCAGCATTACCGCTCTGGAGGACGGCAGCTTCGTCGTGATCGAGCGCGACAATCGCGGCCTGGGCGTCGATCCGGCAAGCTCGCTTCCGATCGGCAGCAAGCGGGTCTATCGCATCCGCCTCGACGGCGCGACCGACGTGACGAATGTGGACTTGACCAACACGAACACCCTTCCCGCGAATGTGACGCCGGTGCAGAAGGCGCTGTATCTCGACATCGATGCGGCACTGAAGGCGGCGGGTATCAACTCGGTCGAGAAGCTGGAAGGACTGAGCTTCGGCCCGATCCTAAATGACGGCAGCCTGTCGCTGTTCATCGCGTCGGACAACGACTTCTCGGTCACGCAGCTCGATGGCTCGCCACAGCAGTTCAACGTCTGCGTGGGCGCCGGTGGCCGCATCAATGTCGGCCTGGGCGAGGCCTGCCCCAATGTCGGTGGCCAGCCCACTTCACTGCTGCCGACCCGCATCTACGCGTTCAAGGTCAACGGAGCGGATGCGGTCGGAGTGGTCCCGGAACCGGCGACCTGGGCGATGATGATCGCGGGCTTCGGCCTCGCCGGCGTCGCCCTACGCCGCCGCGCAAAGCCAAGCTTCGCCTGATAGAGCCTCCCCCCTGGGCGGAGCCGGGTTCGCGCCCGGCTCCGCTCCCTCATCCGCCCCACACCTTCTGGGCGAAGCCGAGGAAGTTGAGGCCCAGTATCTTGTCGATCCTTCGCTGCGTATAGCCGCGCTCCGCCAACAGCCGGGCGAGCTTGCGAAACTGCTCCGGCCCGCGCAGATCGACGACGAACGGATAGGTATCCGGCCCCTCCCCCGCCGCGGCAATTCCCGCCGCCTTTCGTTCGGAATGTTCCTTCGCGAGCGCCGCGGCATAGCCACCGAGATCGTCGATCTGGGTGACGCTGCCGTCGGTGCCGATCCCGACATGATCCTCGCCGCAGATCTTGATAGCATGATCGATATGCCTGACCACGTCGCTGGCATGGGCGTGACCGGTCGGGTCGAGGAATGGCATGAAATAGATGCCGACGAACCCGCCGCCCGAAGCGACCGCGCGCAATTCCTCGTCGGTTTTGTTGCGCGGCAGGTCGGTGACGGCGCGGCAGCCGGTATGGTTGATCGAAATCGGCGCCTTCGATGCCTCGGCGGCGTCCAGGCAGATGCGCTGGCCGCTGTGCGAGAGGTCCACCATCATCCGCTTTTCGTTGAGGCGCGCGACGACATCGCGGCCGAACGGCGTCAAGCCACGATTGTCCGGCACCATCGACCCGTCGCCCAGCTGGTTGGCGATGTTGTAGGTGAGTTGGAAGACGCGGACGCCCAAATCGGCGAAGATGTCGACGCGGGTCGCATCATTTCCCATCATCGCGCCGTTCTGGAAGCCGTAGATCAGTCCAATCTTGCCTTCGGCCTTCGCACGGCGGATGTCGGCGGCGGCGAGCACGCGCAGCAGATCATCGGGATGCTTGCGAACGAGCGCATCGAATTCAGCGACGCCGCGCACGCTTTTCTCGAATGGATCGCCCGGCCCCGCCACATAGCCCAGCGTGCAGTTCACGGCGGTTAGCCCCGAAGCCCGCGCCTCCGCCAGCACGCGCGGAGAGAACGGATCAATGCCCTCCCCCCGGATATTAGGGTCACCTAGCCCTCCGAGCGCATTGACGACGATCTTGCCGGCAAGCGGGTCCCCGCCGCCTAGTTGCGCCAGTAGGGGCGAAGCGGCAGCAGCGCCGGCCATCGCAAGAAAGGCCCGGCGATCGTACATCATTGATCCCCCCTATTCGTAATCGGTTCACGGATATTCACGGCCGCGCTGCACGGTCATCTCCAACGCCGTGTCGGGTTTCCAGCCCTTGCTTCAGCAAGCATGCGTGGATCGGCGAAGAAGCTGGGACGTGCCACCACGGCGGTGGCGAGAAACCGGATCATGTGAGCCAGGTCCGCATCACCTTCCGATCCAGCTTGTCGCGGTCATTGCGGGGCAGCGCCGCGTCCGCGAAGATCACGTCGCGAGGCGCTTTGTAGTGGACCAGCCGCGACCGGGCGAACGCGATCAGCTCCGCAGCCAGCGCATCGCAGGCGGAGAACCTATCGCGCGGGAAGACGATCGCTACCGGCTTTTCCAGCCCCGCCGCGTCCTTGCGACCGGTGACGCAGCATTCACCGACCGCTTCGTGCTGAACCAGCACATTCTCGACCTCGATGGGGCTGACATAGATGCCGCCGCTCTTGATCAGGTCGTCGCCCCGGCCTTCGTAATACCAATAGCCGTCGGCATCCTCGCGGAATTTGTCGCCGCTCACGATCCACCCGCCGCGCAGATGTTCGGCCGACTTGGCATAGTCCGCGTGATAGCTGAGCGCCGCGCTGTCGCCCTTCAGCCACAGCATGCCGACATCGCCCTTCGCGACCTCCTTGCCGTCATCGTCCAGCAGCCGCGCTTCATAGCCTGGTACCAGCCGGCCGAGGCTGCCGGGGCGGATATCGTCCGGGTGGTTGCTGATATAGATATGAAAGCTCTCGGCGCTGCCGATCCCGTCGATGATCGGCACGCCGAAGGCGCGGTCCCAGCGATCATGCAGATCGCGCGGCAAGGCCTCGCCCGCGCTCCACATGAAGCGGAGCGAGGAGAGATCGCCGGCGCGGTGGCTTTCCAGCATCTTGTGAATCAGCGTCGGCACGCTGGTGAAGACGGTCGGACAATGTCGCTCGATCAGGCTGAACAGCAGTTCGGCACTCGGCTGATCGGCGAACAGGATCGTCGTAGCGCCGACCGCGAAGGGGAACATCAGATTGGTCCCGGTCGCATAGCCGAAATAGAGCCGCGCGCCGGAGATCGTGATGTCGTCGGGCCGCATCCCGATGAAGCCTTTGGCATAGACTTCAGTATTGAACGGGAAATGCCCGTGGCTGTGCACCGCGCCCTTGCTCTTACCGGTCGAGCCGCTGGTGAAAAGCCACACGCACGGATCGTCGCGCCGGGTCGGCCAGGGCTCAGCATTGGCCGGGCCGTCGAGCCAGGCGTCGAGATCGGCGATTATGCCCCGCCCAAACCGCGAACGTGCCGCCGCCGCGCCGAAGGCGTCCGCGCTCGCCGCATCGACGAAGCTGAACTGCGGTTTCACATAGCCGAGATAATAATCGTAGTCCGCCTGGGGCAGCAGCGGGTTGATTTGCGTCACGACCGCCCCGGCCTTGATCGCGCCGAACCAGGCATATGCGAACTCAGGGCAATCGCGCATGCAGACCAGCACGCGCTGTTCGGGCAGCAGGCCTTCGCTCACCAGCCGCCGTGCGACACGATCGACCTTCGCGCGGACTTCCGCGTAATTGATCGCCTGGTTCTCGAACAGGATCGCGACCTTGTCGTCGGCGCCGACGCCCAAGAACCAGTCAGCCATGTTGAAGTCGTCGGGGAAGACGGGTTCAGTCATGGCCCTGCTCCGCGTGGCTGTAGTGGCGCCGGTTCGGACGCGCCTTGGCGTTCAGCTCGGCGAATTTCTCGTTCGCCTTCTCGGCTTCGCGATAGAGCTGATACTCGCCCGAACGCAATTGCACCGGCCAGTCGAGCGGCACGCCGCACGCGCTCCGCACGCCGTAATGTCCCGCCGCCTGCCGGGCGAAGAAAGGATTGTTGAGCATCGGCCGGGCGAGCGCGCACAAATCGGCGCGGCCGGCGGCGACGATCGCGTTGATCTGCTCCGGCGACGTAATGTCGCCCACCGCGATCGTCGGAATAGCGGCGCTCAGCCGGATGAACTCGGCGAAAGGTGTCTGCCACATCCGGCCATAAACGGGCTTCTGCCACGGCACGGTCTGACCAGATGATGCGTGGATGATATCGGCGCCGGCCGCCTTGAAAGCGCTGGCGATAATTGCGAGATCGTCCAGGCAAAGCCCGCCTTCCGCCCAGTCGCTGCACGACAGACGGACGGACATCGGCCTGTCCTCCGGCCACGCCTCGCGCACAGCCATGAACACTTCCAGCGGGAAGCGCGCGCGGTTGAGCGCGCTGCCGCCATAATCATCGGTGCGGAAATTGGTCAGCGGTGAAAGGAAGCTGGCGAGCAGATAGCCGTGCGCCGCGTGCAGCTCCAGCATGTCGAACCCGGCCCGCGCCCCGCGTCTCGCGGAAGCCACAAAGCTGTCGCGGATCGCGTTCATGCCCTCGCGACCTAGCTCCGCTGGGACCGAAGAAACGCCTTCGAGATAGGGCAGCGGCGAGGCGGAGACGAGCGACCAATTGCCGTCCACCATCGGCCGGTCCTCGCCAAGCTCCGGCACGTTGGTCGAGCCCTTGCGCCCGGCATGGCCGAGCTGCAGCGCTATTTTCGAGGGCGTCGCGGCGTGGATGAAATGGATCAGCCGCGTCCAGTCCGCTTCCTGCGCATCGCTCCACAAGCCGGTGCAGCCGGTGGTGATCCGGGCATCGGGCGTGGGACACGTCATCTCGGTGACGATCAGCCCCGCCCCGCCGAGCGCGCGTGCCGTATAGTGGCTGAAATGCCAAGGCGTCAGGTCGCCTTCCACCGCGCAATATTGTGCCATTGGAGCCATCACGACGCGGTTCGGGATTGTCAGGCCGCGCAGGTCGAACGGCGTGAACATCGGCGTCGGCCGGTCGGTGCAGGCGCGGCCGGTGCGCTGCTCGTAGCGGCCGTAGAACTCGTCCTCGACCGCACGCAGGAAGGCGGGATGGCGCAGGCCGATATTGTCCCAAGTCAGGGCCTTGGCGCGGGACATCAGCGAGAAGGCGAACTGATAGCGCGGCTTGTCCCAATGCCGCGGCATATCCTCGAACCAGCGCAGCGACACTTGCGCGTTGTGCTGAGTGATCTCGACGGGCGTGCGCCGTGCTTTCTCGTATTGCGCCGTAACCGCGTCGAGATCGCCGCCCTGCGACACGACGGCGTCCGACAGCGCAGCCGCGCATTCCATCGCCAGCTTGGTACCCGAGCCGATCGACCAGTGCGCGGTCGCCTTGGCGTCCCCCAGCAGCAACATCTTGCCGTGCCGCCAGTTGGCGCAGCTGACCGTCTGGAAGTTGCGCCAGACCGAGCGATTGGTGATGAAGGGGTGGCCCTGCAGCGGCCTGGCGAAGATCGCCTGCAGCGCCCGCGCGCTTTCATCCTCACGCATCCGATCGAAGCCATGCGCGGCCCAGGTTTCCGGCGTCGTTTCGATCACCCAAGTCGATCGCCCGCGCTCATATTGGTAGGTATGAGCGCAGAATGGGCCGTGCTCGGTCTTCACGAAAAAGAAAGTGAAAGCGTCGAGCGGGCGGCTGGAGCCGAGCCAACAATATTTGTTGCGCGTTTCGACGGCGCGCACGCCGAAATCCTGCTCGAACGCGGCGCGGACCGGGCTGTTCACCCCGTCCGCCACCACCACCAGATCGCAGTTGGCGAAGCGGCTCTCTATCGTCTCCGGGTCGACCCGTTCAGAGAAATGCAGGTTGACGCCCAGTGCGGCGCACCGCGCCTGCAACAGCCCAAGCAGGGTCTGGCGCGAGCAGCCGGCGAAACCGTTGCCGCCGACCAATGTGCGCTCGCCCGCATGCTCGATCGCGATATCGTCCCACCAGGCGAAGCTGGCGCGAATCGCATCGTAGGACTCCGGGTCCGCGCTCAGGAATTCGTCCAGCGTCTCGTCCGAAAAGACGACGCCGAAACCGAACGTGTCGTCGGCGCGGTTTTGTTCGTAGAGATCGATCATGCAATCGGGCAGCCGCTTCTTGGTCAGCAGCGCGAAATAAAGGCCGCCGGGTCCGCCGCCGATCACAGCGATCTTCATGCGGGCACCACCGCCGTCGTTTCGATCTCGACCCTGGCCTGATCCTCGACCAGCCCGGCCACCTCGACCACGGCCATGCAGGGAAAGACCTTGCCGAGCACCTCGCGCCAAGCCGCGCCTATGGCCTCGCGGGCATCGACATAGTCGCGCTTGCTGGTGACGTAGCAGGTCATCCGCACGATATGCTCCGGCGCCGCGCCGCCTTCGGCCAGGATCGCACGGGTGTTGAGCAGCGCCTGGCGGAATTGGCCGGCGAGGTCGTCAGCCTCGAATTCCTCGCGGGCGTTCCAGCCGATCACGCCAGCGGTGAAGACCAACCGGCCGGTGACGGCGATGCCGTTCGCATAGCCTTTCGGGCGCGGCCATCCGGGGGGCTGGAGCGTCTCGCGCATGCTCAATCCCCCTCGAACACCGGCTTTTGCCTGGCGACAAAGGCGTTGTAGGCACGCTCGAAATCGCGTGTCCGCATGCAAATCGCCTGGGCCTGCGCCTCCGCCTCGATCGCCGTGTCCAGGCTCATGTCCCATTCGATGTTGAGCTGGTTCTTGGTCATGCCGTTGGCGAAGGCCGGGCCGGCGGCGAGCCGCCGCGCCGCATCCATTGCGTGCGCCTCAAGCTGATCCGCTGGCACGACCTCGTTGAAATAACCCCAAGCCTTGCCTTCATCCGCACTGAAGCTGCGGCCGAACATCAGCAACTCCGTCGCCCTTCCCTGGCCGATGATGCGCGGCAGGATCGCGCAGGCGCCCATGTCGCACCCAGCCAGGCCGACACGGTTGAACAGGAACGCGGTCTTCGCCTCGGGCGTGGCGTAGCGAATGTCGGAGGCCATCGCGATGATCGCGCAGGCGCCCGCACTGATGCCGTCGACGGCGGCGATGATCGGCTGCGGGCAGGCGCGCATCGCCTTCACCAGATCGCCGGTCATGCGGGTGAAATCCAGCAGCTCCGGCATCGTCATTCGGGTCAGCGGGCCGATGATGTCGTGAACGTCGCCGCCCGAGCAGAAATTGCCGCCGGTGCTGCCGAACACGACTGCTTTCACATCGCGGGAATAGGCGAGCGCGCGGAAGGTGTCGCGCAGCTCGGCATAGGATTCGAACGTCAACGGGTTCTTCCGCTCGGGCCGGTCGAGCGCGATGCGGGCGACGCCGTTGTCGAAGCTCCAGGCGAAGTGTTTGGGCGAAAGGCCTTCGGGGTTCACGCTGTCTCTCCACCGTCGATCAATATGGGTTGGCCGTTGACCCCCGCCGCTGTGTCGCTCGCCAGCCACAGCGCGACGGCGGCGACCTCGTCCGGCGCGATCAGCCTCCCCATCGGATTGGACTGGGTGAACGCCGACTCGGCATCGTTGCCGGTGCGGGCGCTCACCCGATCGATCGCGCCGCGCAGCATCGGCGTGTCGGTATAGCCCGGACAGATCGCGTTGGCGGTGACACCGGTCTTCGCCAGCTCCAGCTCCAGCGCCAGCGAGCGGATCATGCCTAGCGTGCCGTGCTTCGCCGCCGCATAGGCGCCGGCATAGGCATAACCCTTCACCGAGGCAGTCGAGGCGACCGCGATGAACCGCCCCCAGCCACGCTCTACCATCGTTGGCACGGTCGCGCGCGCGGTCAGCCAGACGCTGGTAAGGTTGAGCGCCAGCATCGCATCCCAATCGGCGCGCGCCATCTTCACCAGCGGTGCGGTCGCTGCGGACCCGGCATTGGCGATCACCACGTCGAAGCTGGGCAAATCGGCGAACGCGTCCTCGTCGCACACATCCATTTGCAGGAACGGCAGGCCCGCCGTTTCCAGCTTCGTCCGATCGCGCCCGGCAATGGTGACGGCGTCGCCAGCGGCGGCGAAGGCGCGGGCGATCGCCAGCCCGATTCCGCTGCTGCCCCCCGTCACCAGCACCTGGCTTTGGCGTTCCGTCATGGCGGCAATGGCTAAGCTATTTGGCGGTCAAAGCAATGCGGGCGGCGTCAATGGACGGCCCGCTCCTGATGCTCGCCTTTGCTCGCGAGCGAGAAGCGCGATTCGGGTTTGGCGAGGCGGCCCGTGACGAGATCGGCAGCATAGCGACCGACCGCCGGGCCGTGCTTGAAGCCATGCCCGGAGCCGCCGCCGACCAGCACCGCGTTGGCGAACTGCGGATGCCGGTCGATCAGGAAATCGCCATTGGCGCTGTTCTCGTACTGGCAGACGCGCGCCTCGTTGATCGGCCGCTTGGCGATGCCGGGGAAGCGGCGGGCAAGATAGGGGCGCGCAGCCTTGATCCATTCGTCGCTTGGCAGCCGGTCGCCGCTGTCGGGATCGAAGGCAGGGCCGTGCAGGTCGTGCGCGATCTTGAAACCGCGCGCCTCCAGGTCCGGCATGCCGTACCAGATATCGCCATCGTTGAAGTCCGCCCAGCCGGGCAGCTTGCGCGGGCCGTAGCCGTCATCGCCGGCAGGCGGCGACAGAAAAATCACGTCTTGTCGCGTCGGGAAGATGCGCTTGCCGAGCACGCCAGGGAACAGCTTCGGCAGCCACGGTCCCGCCGCGAACACATAGGCGCCGGCGCTGATCATCTCGCCCTTCGCAGTGCGCAGCCCGTGGAGCCGGTCGCCCTGCGGAGGCGACACTTGCGCGTTCACATAGCTGCCGCCGGCCTTCACGAACTCCGCGACCAGAGTCTGCACTGCCCGCCGGGCCATCAGCACGCCGAAGCCCGGCTCCAGAAACCCGATCTCGATCCCGTCGAAATCGATCGCCGGATAGCGTGCCGTCATCTGCACCCGGTTCAGCACCTCGATCGGGAGACCCAGCTGCCGGTTCACCGCGATCGAGGAGCGGATATACTCGTCTTCCTTCGGCGAGAAGAAAAGGACGCCGGTGGGTGCGAAGATCGGCAGAGCGGCGCGGCCCGACAGCGCTTTCCATTCCGGCAGCGAGTCCCGCGCCATCCGCGTGTAGATCGCGTCCTTGCCATAGCCGGCGCGGATCATCCGGCTCTCACCGCCGGACGAAGCGCGGCTGTTGGCCGGCCCCCAGGCGTCGATCAGCACGACCTTGCGGCCCATGCGCTGGAGCAGCGTCGCGGTCCACGCGCCGAAAACGCCCGCTCCAACGACAGCCACGTCGAGCCGTCCGCCGTCGCGAACGGCGGCCGATCCGGCGCTCGCGACGACCGCACCCGCGCCGAGCGCGAGGGCGGTGCGCCGCGGAACGCCGGCGGTCACGTCAGAACTTCTGCCGTCCGGTGATGCCGAAGGTGCGCGGCTGGCCGACATTGAAGCCCAGTCGTGCTCGCCCGCCGCGCTCACGGTCGAACGACAGCAGCGGGTTCTCGTCGAACAGATTGTTCACATAGGCCTGAAGCTCGAAGCCCGAAGCGGTCTTCACGCCGATGCTGAAGTTGACCAGCGTATAGTCGGGCAGCTTCAGGTTGATCGTGGTCGCGGCATTGGCAGGCGCCCCGCCGAACGCAAGTCCGTGAACGAAGGTGCGGGGGTTGCCTTCCTGGTCGCTCGGCTGGGTGAAGCGATCGCCGACATATTGCACGCTAGCGTTGAGAAAGCCGGTCCAGTCCGTCCGCACCGGGAATTCATAGCCGGCATTCGCGGAGGCCTGGAATTTCGGCACGGTCGGCAGGCGATTGCCGTCGCGGATACCCGCGATCACCGTCCCGGTCGAATCAAGCACGCTGCTGTCGAACTTTGAATCGACATAGGTGCCGTTCAGGCTGAAGCTGAGGCCCGGCGCCGGCCGTGCCGACATTTCAAGCTCCAGACCGGTCGCATGCGCCTTCGGGACATTGAACACGACGCGCGATGAGCAGCTGCCCGCATCGGCCGTGACCTGCAGGTTCTTGATGTCGTTGCGGAAGGCCGAGGCGTTGAAGGTCAGGCCGCCGAACTGGCTCTTGATGCCAAGCTCATAGTTCCACAGCGTCTCGTCCTTATAGGTCGGGCGGTTGCCGTAGATCGGCGCGTCCGCCGGTGAGCACAGCGGCAGGTTAAGCGGATCGTTGACGCCGCCCAAGCGGAAACCCTTCGCCGCCTGCAGGTTGACCGAGACGTTCGAGCTGGGCTCGAAGGTCGCGATGAAGCGCGGTGTGAAGCCGTCCGATTTGGTCTTGTCGCCCAGCCGGCGATCCCCGTTCGCGAACAGGCCGCCGGAGATGAAATCGCGGCTTTCCTTGAAATCGTAATAGCGGCCGCCGGCTGAGAGCTTGAGCTTGCCGAAATCGTAGCTCGCCTCGCCAAACACCGCCTTCTGCTTGATCTTGTACGGAATGTCCGAGTTGTAGGGCGAGTTGGCGGGAAACCCGTTGGCGGTTGCCGCGGCCGTACCCGCGCCTAGCACCGCGTCGGTGAAGGCGTCATAGCCGGGAGTTGGCAGCCGCTGGGTGTAGGCGCGGTCGATGTCCGAATAGAAGCCGCCGATCAGCCACTGGAACGGGCCGGAGCCATTGGAGGCGAGCCGGACTTCCTGCGTCCAGGTTTCCAGATCGGTCGTATCGCGCAGGTTGGACGGCAGCAGGACCGCTGCGGCTGGATAACCAAGATCGACTGAGACCGAACCGGTCAGTGCCGATGCATCGCGCGAAACGAGGATGTCGCGATTGATATAGCTGGTGACGGACGTCAGCGTGACTCCGCCGACATCGACGTTCGCGGTCAGGTCCGCCAACAGCGTCTCGTCCTTGAAGCCTTCGTTCAGCAACAGATATTGCTGCCGCTCGCCGAGCTGGATCTTCGGACGCGTCGTCGTGAACGGGTTGGCGTAGAGGCTGTACACCTCCTGCCGGTTGAAGCCGTCCGTCGTCACTTTCTGATAGACGACACGCGGTGTGATCGAGATGTTCTCGGTTGGCTGGAACAGCACCGACAGGCGGCCGCCATAGCGCTCGCCGTCATTGACGTTCCGCTTCACGCTGCCGCCCTCGCCCAGCGCATCGATGAAGCCGCCATAGCGGGTGTAATAGCCGACCGCGCGGACCGCGAGCTTGTCATTGACCGGCAGGTTGACCGCGCCCTTGGCGGAGCCGCCCATCGATCCGCCGTCGATGAAGTTGAGATTGCCCTCGACCTGGCCTTCGACCTTGTCGGTGTTGGGCTGGTTGGTGATGTAGCGGATCGTGCCGCCGACCGAGCCGGAGCCGAACAGCGTGCCTTGCGGACCGCGCAGTGTTTCCACGCGGTTCAGATCGAACAGGTCGAAATCGGGCGTGAACAGCGACAGCGAGACCACGCTTTCGTCGAGATAGACGCCGACCTGCTCCTTCACGCCCGGCTGATCACGGACGATCTGGCCGGCGGAAACGCCGCGCACGGAGACCTGGCTCTGGCCCGGTCCCAAATTCTGGATGGTGAGGCCGGCGACACTGCGCGCCAGATCCTCGAGCGTCACCGCGCCCGAGCGTTGAATGTCTTCCTGGGTCTGCGCGTTGATCGAGAACGGCACGTCCTGCAGCGTCGATGCCCGCTTGGTCGCCGTCACGATGATGTCCGTCTGGTTCTCAGCCTCGGCCACGCCGGTCTGCGCCCAGCCTGCCGCCGATAGCGACAATGTACGCCCGCGCCCGCCAGCAAGCACGCGCGGAAACCGCTAATCCCAACCATAAAACCTCCCCGCAAAATATCGTTCGTGACGATTGTGTATCAAAGCGGGGCGAAACCGGCCAAGATGAACAAGGCCGACATGGGCGTTTTCCTGACACAGTGTGGCCTAAAAACCCCACTGCCAGGATTTAGGGAAGGAGGATCAGCGATCCCGTGATCGCCCGCGCCTCAGTCACTCCCAATCGGCATGCCAGGCGGCACTTTGGGCAGGCGGCGCTGATCCGCGAGCGCGGCGGTGAGCGCGTCACGATCCAGCAGCAGTCTGCCGAGCCCCCGGCTCCAATCCGCCTGCACGCTGTTGCCCTTGGTCGCGGCTAGGCCAGTGCCGAGACGGTTCATTCGCTCCGACAGCGTCAGCGCGATGGTCGGCGACAGGGCGCCGTCACGCTGCGTCCGCGCGAGCGCCAGCGCCACGGTGGTCGCGACCCGGCGCTGTACACCGGCATCGCCGGCCTGAGCGAAGGTGCGGTCGATCAGCCGGTCGATTGCCTCATGCGCCGACGGTGTCGCGGGATCGGCCTGATTCTGGATTTCCAGCCGGTTGAGCCGGTTCGGCGCGAGTAGGTCGCTCAGCGTCATGGCGACCGCTGTCTCGGTCGCGGACAGCGGGTCGAAGACCGGACCGCCGGCGGTGCGCATCGCTTCGATCTCGGTTTGTCGGTCGCCGTCGCCCGACCAGCCCGCCGACAGATTGGGCATGATCGCCGCCGGCACCGTCAGCGCCGCCGGCGACAGCGTGTCCAGCAGGGCATCGAGCGCGGCCCGTTGCCGATCGGCCGAAACCGCCTTCGCCGTGCCGGTGCCATCGCCGACCGTCGCGTAACTGAAGTCGACGCCACCCAGCAGCTTGGCGGCCGCTTCGACCTGATAGCGGTGGAGCAGCCATACCGGCACGAACGCGCGGCGCAGCTGATATTGCGGATCGCCGGCCTTGAGCGCGGCAGGACCGAAGCGCTGGACCGCGACTTGGCGCACCTCCATCACGCGCTTCAGCTCTGCGACCGGATCCGAACCGTCATCCCACAGGCTGCCGAGCGGATGCGCGCTGTCCGGCGCACGGCTGTCCTGGTCGGGGACGTAGCGCAGGCCTTGCGCGATCCCCGCCGCCATCACCGGCTGAGCGGTCGCATCCGTCGCGGCGCCGTAAAGCCAGGCAACCGCGAATTTGTCCCAATCGCCGACACCCACGCCATACGCGTCGGTCAGGTCGAGCCTGCCGTCGGTGAGCTTCACGCGCGGCGCCGGGTAATCCATCACCGATTGCCGCCCGCCGATGCTCGCCGCGAAATTGTGTGCGAAGCCGAGCGCGTGGCCGACCTCGTGCGCGCCCAGCTGGCGGATGCGGGCGAGCGCCGCCGTGACCGGATCGTTCGGATCGCCGGTGCCGGTCAGCCCCGCGCCTACCAGCGCCTGATAAATCATGATATCCTGCCGCACACGCAGCGAGCCGAGCAGCACCTGGCCCTTCACGATCTCGCCGGTGCGCGGATCGGTGATCGGCTGGCCGTACGACCAGCCGCGCGTCGCCCGGTTGACCCAGTTGACGACATTGTAGCGGATATCGAGCGGATCGGCGCCGGCGGGCAGCACCTCGGCCCGGAAGGCATCGACCAGCCCCGCCGCATCGAACGCGTCACGCCACCAAGCGACACCTTCGACTAGCGCGTTTCGGATCGGCTCAGGCGCGGCAGGATCGATATAAAAGATGATCGGCTTCTTGACTGGCGATCGCGCGGCGTTCGGATCGGTCTTTTCAAGCCGGAAGCGGTTGGCCAGCTCATAGACGACCTGGCTGCCCAGCGGGGCGTTGAAATCAACGACCTGGCTGCCGAAGCTGCCGGCGCGCGGATCGAAGCGGCGCGGCACATAGCCGGCCTCGGGCAGCGCGATCAGCGAATGGCGGACGAGGAAGGTGACGTTGCCGGAAACCGGGGCGATATTCTCGACCTCCGGACCGGCGCGCGCGGTCGTGAAGGTCAGCCGCGCCTCCAGCTCCACATTTTTCGGGAAGACGTGGACGCCGGCGGGATCGGCGACGCTGAGCTCCGGCGCCAGGCGGTAGTCGGCGCTGTCCTGCTCCTTCAGCGCCTTGGCGATGCCGAGATCGTCGCGGGCAATGAAGGACGCGAGATCGATCACGAAGCTGCCGTCCGCATTGTCGGCGGCGACATCACCCATCCAGATCGTCGACGTCGCGAACGATCGCCGCACCCCCGCCAGCTCCTGCGCGGATGCGCCGCTGGCGCGGAAACGGGGATTCTCGATCTCCGCGACGACTTTCTTGCCGATCCGGCGGAAGGCCAGAAGCCGCGAGCCCGAGTTCAGCGCATAGTCGAGTCCAAGGGCCGGCGACCCCAACCCTGTCTCGAGCGCTGCCGTGTAGATGAACCGTCCGGAGACGCCCTCATTATCAGACGCGGGCAGTGTCGCGAGGATGCGCCCGCCCTTGCGATCGATATTGACCTTGAGGAGCCCGGTCTGCGCGACCGTTCCGTCCAGCACCTTGGTGGGCGGATCGGCGGCGAGAATGGGCTGGGCAAAAACGGCGGAAGCAAGCAGCAGCGCGGCAAGACTGTTCATCGGTTCCCCATTCGGCTCGGACGGGCGACCATAAGGGCCGCGCGACCGGGCGCAAATGGCCAATCAAGCAACGCCATCGACCGGTCAGCGCCGGTCGACGCGTTCCGCGATTCCGCGCTGGAAAGCATCGGCGATCAGCGCGCGGAGTTGGGTTTCGGCTTCGCGGCCCAGACGGTCCTGTTCGCGGCCAAGCGCGTCCTGCTGCCTGCCGAGCGCGTCTTGCTGGCGGCCCAGCACATCTTGCTGACGCCCGAGCGTGTCCTGCGCGCGGCCAAGCGCCTCGACCCCGCCCGACGAGTCCCCAGCCTGACGGCTGAGCCGGGCCTGCTGGAACCCCAAAGTGGCCTGGCTTCTGCCCAGTGCCGCCTGCCGCGACCCCAATTCAGCCTGACGCGAGCCAAGCGCTGCCTGCTGCGCGCCAAGCGCCCGTTGCGGCTCGAAGATCGATTTGGCGCGGCGGAGCGTTGCCGCGTCCCGGATGATATAGGCTGCTCCACCTTGACTGACGTAGAGCAGGGCTTCCTGACCATTCCGCAACCGTCTGGCACGGTCCAGGTCATCAGTGGACCCGCTCATCGTCGTGCTGCGGCTGCCCTCGGAAAACAGGACATAGGCGTCGCGACTATCCGAATAGTGGGTTTCCGCGACGGCGGGAAAGCCGACCGACGGCCCTGAGAGCATGGCCAGCAACGCCAATGCGATGCGGTGGCCATGTGGCGAAGTCGCGGGAGGTCTCATAACATATCGTCCTTTCGAGATGCGGCAACGGACACGCCGAAACCCTGCAAATTGCGCGCCAGCGCGTTCCGCAGAGAGGATCGAATGGCTTCCCGGCGACTCTGTCCGTTCGCGGACATTTCGGAGTTCGGTTTCGGACACGCTCGACTTCAAAAGCGGCGTCTGCTGTAGGATTAGTCCCCAGCTTTCTGCGGTGCCGCTCTTGCGCGGAATCGGGCCGCTGCCCGAAACGCAGGGCCATGAGTTTCAGTGTTGATTTGGGGGTCAACGAGCAGCGCGAGAGCGTCACGCTCGATCTTGCCGAGCTGCTCGCGACGCGGCTGCTGGTGCAGGGCAATTCCGGCTCGGGCAAGTCGCACCTGCTGCGCCGGCTGCTCGAAGGCAGCGCCGGCACGGTGCAACAGGTGGTGATCGATCCCGAGGGCGATTTCGTGACCTTGTACGACGCGTTCGGCCATACGGTGGTCGACGCCGCTTCCTATTCGCTGGGCGAAGTCGCGACGATCGCCGGGCGCATTCGGGCGCACCGTGTTTCCGCCGTGCTGAGCCTTGAGGGCCTAGAGATCGACGACCAGATGCGGTGCGCGGCGGCGTTTCTGAGCGCCCTGTTCGACGCGCCGCGCGAGCATTGGTTTCCGGCCTTGGTCGTGGTCGACGAAGCCCAGCTCTTCGCTCCCGCCGCCGCCGGCGAAGTGGCGGACGATGCGCGCAAGGCATCGCTGTCGGCGATGACCAACCTGATGTGCCGGGGGCGCAAACGCGGGCTCGCCGGGGTGATCGCGACCCAGCGGCTGGCCAAGCTCGCCAAGAATGTCGCGGCGGAAGCATCCAATTTCCTGATGGGCCGCACGTTCCTCGATATCGACATGCTGCGCGCCGCCGACCTGCTCGGCATGGAGCGCCGCCAGGCCGAGGCGATCCGCGATCTGGAGCGCGGCCAGTTCCTGGGCCTCGGCCCCGCGATCGCGCGGCGGCCGGTGCTGGTGCGGGTCGGGGCCGTGAAGACGGGTGTCAACAATGCCGTGCCGGTATTGCTGCCGTTGCCGGGCGCGAGCGGTATCGACATGGCCGAACTGCTGAAGCCGGAACCCGTCGCGCCGCGCGAGATCGCGCCCAGCGTGCCACCGCCGCGCCCAGCCGAGTTGATCCGCGCGATCGAGACGCCGCTGAATGTGCCTGAGCTGCCGATGCTGGACGGGAGCGAGCGAGAAAGACGATTGCGCGAAATCCTCGCTAGCCTGGCAAGCGGCTTCAACGGTCAGCCCGCACCCGCGCTCTATCAGGAATTCACCGTCGGCTGCCGCATGGCCGGGATCGCGCCAGTGCCGGGACTCGCCGGGTTTCGCCGCCTCCTAGCACTGGCGCTGGCGGGCATCGAGGGCGAGGAAGGCTGGGATGATGTGCTGGCGCTGGGGGCAGCGCTGCCCGAGGAAATGCTGGCGCCGTTCATGGCGCTCGCCCGCGCCGCACGCGACGCCGCGCCCTGCCCCGCCGATGCCGAGCTTGCCCGCATCTACGGCACTGCGTCGCTCGGCCGCGTCAAGCGCTTGCTGGCGCATATGGAGGAGCGCGGTGTCATCGTCCTGCGCACCGACCTGGCGGGCTGCCGCTCCGTCGCACTGCCGCATCTCGGCTGGTCGAGCGCACCGACCACGGCGGGACGCGCGGCCTGAGGAGTTAGCGGAAATTGTCCGCGTAGGCCTGCAGCTTCAGCTTGGGCTGCGGGGCTGGAACGACATGATAGGCAATCGAATGTTTGTCGGCATAGGCCTTGGCCGCGTCGAGCGTCGGAAAGCTCAACGTCACTTCGGCGCGCGTGTCGTTGAGGCCGTTCCAGCCGGTCAGTGGATCGACTGGCGTCGCCTCGCGCGGGAGATAATCGAGCACCCACTGGTTGGTGCGGGCGCGACCGGACTGGGTCGCGTTTTTCGGGCGCTGGTAGATGCGGGCGCTGGACATGACGGCGCCTGTAGCGCGGGACGCGTGCCGGTTCAAACCCCGTTGCGCCGCGCGTCCGCAGCCTTGGTGCGCAGCGTGGGCGCGGCGGCGGAGGGATCGTCGGGCCACGGGTGCCTTGGATAGCGGCCACGCATTTCCTTCGCGACGGCCTGCCAGCTACCGCGCCAGAAGCCGGGCAGGTCGCGCGTGGTCTGGATCGGTCGGCCGGCCGGCGACGTCAGGCTCAGCACCAGCGGCACGCGCTCCGTGCCAATGACCGGGTGGACCGCGAGGCCGAACAGCGCCTGCACGCGCAGCTCGACGGTCGGTCCCGCCTCGGCGCCATAGTCGATCGCTTGGGTGCTGCCGGCAGGTGAGGTGAAGTAGGGCGGCGCGAGCTGATCAATGCGCCGCTTCGCGTCCCAGCCGATCAGGGTTTCGAGCGCATGCGTTACCGCTGCGGAATCGATCGCGTCGAGCCGCCGTTTGCCGACGAGCAAGGACGGCAGCCAGTCGTCGAGGCGTTCCAGCAGCATCGCGTCGCTCAGATCAATCCCGGCGAAGGCAGCGCGGGTGCGCAATGCTTGTGCCGCCTTGGGCCAGGCGATCATGTCAAGGCCGTGAGCGCGCACGCCCTCGATCAGCGCGGCGGCAATCTCGCTGGGGTCCGTCTGGCTATCCGGGCCGGACGATAGCCGGATCGCGCCCAGCCTGCGCTCGCGCGTCGCGTTGGCCGCGCCGGTCGGGCGGTCGAAGCGGACGTGACGCATCGTCTCGATCCGGTCCGCGAACAGCCGCTCGACATCTTCGGCGGCGATCGGCGCGGCGGAGAGGATGCGCGCACCGGCTGCCGCGCCCTGCACTTCGGCGACGGCGAGCCATTCGGCGCGCGCGAGCGGCGATGCCGGGTCCAGCCGAAAGCCACGGCCGCCGACGCTGATCCAGTCCGCGCCATCGCCCGATCGCCGCTTCGACACGCGATCGGGGAATGCGAGGGCGATGACGCATCCAAGCTCGCTCGTCCCAAGCGACGTCGAGGGGCGTTGGCCCAGCCCCAACATGCGCTCCTCGACTTTGCCCGGGACGAGCGGGTTGGGCGTCGTGCGGGTCAAAGCGGCCCAGCGCTTCGCCAAGCCGCGCGCCGCTTCCGCGCGACGGCCGCGATCCTGGCGCCAGCGCTGGCGGCGAAGATCGAGATCGGCGTCATTGCCGCCAAGCCCGCGTTCGCCCAGCAGCACCGCGACCTCGGCGGCGATATCGAGCAGGCCGAGCGGCTCAGCCTCGACCAGCATATGCGCGAGACGAGGCGACAGCGGCAGATTGGCGATGCGGCGGCCGTGGACGGTCGGGCGGCCCTCCGTGTCGATTGCCTTCAGCGTGAGCAGTCGCCGGCGCGCTTCCGAGATCGCGGCGTCGGGCGGCGGATCGAGCCAGCGCAGGCTGCGCGGGTCGGCGAGGCCCCATATCGCCGAGGCCAGCACCAGCGGCGACAGGTCCGCCTCGAGAATTTCGGGCGGATCGAAGCGCGGCAGGCCAGCAGTCGCTGCTTCCTCCCACAGCCGATAAGCAACGCCGTCGGTCTGGCGCGCGGCGCGGCCGGCGCGCTGGGTGACGGCGGCCTGACTGGCGCGCTCGGTCACCAGCCGTGTCATGCCCGCCGCGCGATCGTAGCGCGGGCGGCGGGCGAGACCGGAATCGACGACGATACGGACGCCGTCCAGCGTAAGGCTCGTTTCGGCGATCGAGGTCGCCAGCACCAGCTTGCGCTGGCACGGCGCGGGCGGCGCGATCGCGGCGCGCTGGGCGGCGGGATCGACCTGACCGTGCAGGCGGTGGACGATGATATCGCCGGCGAGCGGCCCGAGCCGTTCGACGGTGCGTTCGATCTCGGCGACACCGGGCAGGAAAGCGAGCACTCCGCCCTCTTCCTCGCGCAGCGCGCGACGGATCGCCTGCGCCATCGCGTCCTCGATCCGCACTTCAGCGGCGCGGCCGAGATGGCGCAGCTCCAGAGGGTGTGAACGGCCCTCGCTGGCCAGCACCGGTGCGCCGTCCAGCAGCGCGCCGTAGCGGGCGCCGTCGAGCGTGGCAGACATGGCGACGATCCGCAGATCAGGCCGGAGCGCCGCTTGCGCATCGAGCGCGAGCGCGAGACCGAAATCGCTGTCGAGGCTGCGTTCGTGCACTTCGTCGAACAGAACTGCGGAGACGCCGGCCAGTTCGGGATCGGCCTGGATGCGGTTGACGAAAATGCCTTCGGTCAGGGCGGTGACGCGCGTCGCCGCTGAGCGCTTGCTGTCCATGCGGGTCGCATAGCCGAAGGTCTTGCCGGCAGGTTCTCCGGCCAGCTCCGCCATCCGTTCCGCGGCGGCACGCGCGGCGATACGGCGCGGCGAGAGCAGCAGCACTTCGCCTGTGCACCAAGGCTCGGCAAGCAAGGCTGGGGCGATCGCGGTCGTCTTGCCGGCACCGGGCGGCGCCACCACGACAGCGCTGCTGCGCGCCTGCAAGGCCGCAAGCAGATCGGGCAGGATCGCGTGGATGGGCAGGCTGGTCACGGCAACCGCCCATAGCGTTCGAGCCGCGCAAACAGAAAGGGCGGGCCCGCAGGCCCGCCCCTCCCTTGTTCGATCAGGCTATTGTCAGAACGCGCGATATTGCTCGTTGCCGACAAAGCCCATCTTGGTCACGCCGGAGCGCTTGATGACCGCCAGCACATTGTCGACCACGGCATAACGAGCCTGGGCATCGGGCTGAACGTGCAGCTCCGGCTCAGGCGCCATCGCCTTGGTACGATCGAGGTACAGGCGCAGCGTCACCAGATCGATCGGCGTGCCGTTCCAGGTCACGGTGCCGGCCGGATCGACCGACACCTTGTTCTTGATCGGATCGATCGGAGGCGGCGTTTGCTGATCGCTGTTGACCGGAAGATCGATCTTCACCGCGTGGGTCTGGATCGGGATGGTGATGATGAACATGATGAGAAGCACGAGCAGGACGTCGATCAACGGCGTCATGTTCAGTTCCATCATGGGCTGGCCGTCGTCGCGGCCTCCGCTCATTGCCATGCGTTGTTACTCCTGACTCACAGCCGCTGCACGTTGCCGCCCGGGGGCGGTTCGGAGATGAAGCCGACCCGGCTGAAGCCGGCCAGCTGCATCGTGTAGATCGCGCCGCCGATGCAACGGTACGGCGTGCCAACGTCACCGCGGATATGGGCTTCCGGAAGCTCCAGGCCCGGCGCGTTGACGCCGCCCTGACGCTCGATCTCGCGCCGCAGCTTGGCGACCGCACGGTCGAGCAATTCCGTGGCGCTGACCTTGGTCATGCCCCAGTAAACGCCGCATGAACCATCCGGTTCGCCGCGAATGGTCAGCGACACATTCTCCGGCTTGGTGGTGGTCGCGTCGAACCGGACGTTCGGCAACTTCACCTGAACGGTCTGGACCACCACCGGAACGGCGATCAGGAAGATGATGAGCAGAACCAGCATGACGTCCACCAGGGGCGTCGTGTTGATGTCCGACAAGGGGGTTTCTTCGTCACCCCCGACTGCAACTGCCATAGGATCCTATCCTGTCTTGACCGCCGGAATCTTCCGGCAGTTGGGGCGGGGCGGACACGCGAGGGCGTGTCCGCCGATCCACCTTTAGGCCTTCGGCTGGACGCCGCCGACCTGACCGGCCGTCGTGGTCGTCACTGGCTTGTTCAGGCCCGCCGCGGGCTGGGGCTTGGTCGAAGTGCTGGCGGCCGGCGCCGTGCCGGAACGCAGGTTGGCCGGCTTCACGCTGCCACCCGACATCATGTAGCCGAGCACGTCGTTCGAGAAGGCCGAGAGGTCTTCCGCAATCGCCTTGTTGCGGCGCTGCAGCCAGTTATAGGCAAGCACCGCCGGCACCGCGACGACCAGGCCGAGCGCGGTCATGATCAGCGCCTCGCCGACCGGACCCGCGACGGCATCGATCGACGCCTGACCGGCCAGGCCGATCTTGATGAGCGCGCGGTAGATGCCGATGACGGTGCCGAATAGACCGATGAACGGCGCGGTGGCGCCGACCGTGGCGAGGAAGGCGAGACCGCCGCCGAGCTTGGAATTGATCAGGCCCTGGCTGCGATTGATCGAGCCGTGCATCCAGTCATGCGCCTCGACGGGATCAGTGAGCTTGCCATGCTGTTCCTGCGCCGTGATCGCATCGTCGACGATCTGGCGGTAGGCGCTGTTCTTCTCGAGCTTGTTCGCGCCCTCCTTCAGGCTGGTCATGTTCCAGAAGCCCTGCCGCATCTTGCGGCCCTGGTTGATGATCTTCTGCTGCTCGAACAGCTTGGTGAACATGATGTAGAAGGAGAAGATCGACATCCCGACCAGGATGATGAAAACCGACCAGGCGATGACACCGCCCTGTTCGAGCGCGGCCCACAAGCCATACGGGTTTTCGCCGGCCGGCGCCTTAGCGGCGGCTTCCTGCAGGAAAGCGATTTGAGTGATCATGCTGTTAATCCTCTAGAATAGTTCGAACTGGTGACGCTGTCCCCTGACAGCCCCGCCATTACTTCGGAATGACCCATTTGACGTTCCGCGACTGGGAGCTCCGGATCGGATTGCCATTCTGATCCAGCGCCGGCGAGAAACGGCCCTTGCGGGTCATCGCGCGGCAGGCCGCATCGTCCAGATCGGCATTCCCGCTCGAAGAACTTGCGCGGCAATTTTCGACGCGGCCCTCGGTATTGATTTCCCAGGTGATACGCGTCGTACCCTCCGCGCCTTCGCGCAACGCGCGTGGCGGATAGTCGTCCGTCGTCACAAAGCGCGACGGATCGCCCTTAGGACCCGCGGCCTTGGAGATCGCCGGCGGCGGCGGCGGCGGCGGTGCGGGCGGCGCCGGCGTCGGCACGAAGACCGGCGGCGGGTTCGGGACCGTCACGATGGTGGGCGCCCGGATCGTCGGCGCCGAGACGATCGGCGGCGGGGTCACGACGGGCGGCGGTTCGACCTTCTGGTCGGGCGGCGGCGGCGGCGGCGGCTCCTCGGGGGGCGGCGGCTCTTCCTGCACGTCGAACGTCTTGAGGTCGCTGGCGACCTTCTTGATGACGTTGAACGCAAGGCCGGTCACGAACGCGTAGCCGAGCAGCGCGTGGATCAGGATCACGATGGCGATCGACGCGACCTTGCTACCGTTCAAGCCTTGTTTGTCAGCGTAGGCCATTCAGTAACGAGACTCCCTCTCTCGACATCCAGCCGGTGCGAAGGGAGCGCCGATCGGATGCCGCAAATTGGTCCATTCCGCCCGTTTATGTTTTGGTAAGGCAGAAGCCCGGGTATCTATCCTTCACACTTAAGCGACGCAAACGCTTTGTCGGCCCTGCGGAACCTACGGTCCCAAGATGACACTTTTAGGGTGCCGCGAGCGTTCCAAGGGCAGTAACGCGGGAGAAATGATGCGTATCCATAAGGCAGTTGCCGCTACGGCAGGCGTGTTTCTGACAGCGCTGGCCAATCCCCCCCAAGCATCTGTTCCGGCACCCGTTTACAGCTATGCCGATCTGGCCGACCGCGCTTTGCCGGCACCGATCGCACTGGTCGCGACCGTTTCGGACGCGATTCGCCTGGAACCCGCACAGGCGCCGGGCCTCGCTCCCGGCCAGGCGCGGCTGTTCGTGGAAGCCGCTTCCAACACCCTGATTCGCGGCCCTTCCGGCGGCGTGCCGCCGATGATTCGCTACCTGGCCGATATGCCGCTCGACGCGAAAGGACGGGTGCCGAAACTGAAGGGCAAGCAAGTGCTGGTGCTCGCCCGTCAGGTGCCGGGCAAAGCCGGCGAGCTGCAGTTGATCGCGCGCGACGCGCAGATGCCGCTGACGCCCGAGCTAGAGCGGCGCGTCCGTGCGATCGTGTCGGAAGCGGTGCGGGCGGACGCCCCGCCGCGCGTCACCGGCATTGGCAGCGCCTTCCACGTTCCTGGCGCGATCCCGGGCGAGGGCGAGACGCAGATTTTCCTGACCACCCAGAACGGCAAGCCGATTTCGCTCAACGTGCTTCGCCGCCCAGGTGAAGAGCCGATATGGTCGGTCGCGCTATCGGAAGTCGTCGATGAGGCGGCCAAGCCTCCGCCCAAGGACACGCTGCTGTGGTACCGGCTCGCATGCGGCCTGCCTCGCGCGCTTCCTGATGCCACGGTCGCCGATCTCGATGTGACGGCCGCCGAGGCGGCGCGGACCGATTACGGTCTTGTGCTGGCCGGACTGGGGCCGTGCACCCGCAACCAGGGGTTCAAGACGAGCTGATTTCCACGCCGACGCCGGCGCAGTCGGGATAGATGTCGGGCTTGTGGGTCGAAACCTTCAGCCCCGTCACGCCCTTGCGCGCCGCGATCAGCATGTAGATTTCGCGCACGAGCGTTTCCTGCAGGTTGAAGCGGCGGCCTTCCGTCATCCGCCGGATCTCTGTGCGCAGGAAGTCGTAATTCCAGGCCGCCGCCGCGCTGTCCTCGCTGGCGAACGCTTCGGCATCGACGAACACATCGACGCTGACCAGCAGCCGCTGCGGCGTGCCGACCTCGAAATCGTGGAAGCCGATATCGACCGGCAGGTCGAAATCCTTCAGGAAGATGCGGAAGGTGCGGGGCGCGAGCGCATCCGGCACCAGCCCGTCGATGCGGGGCGGGGTCGTCATGCCGCGCCCCTTGGCGCGGCAATGATGCCGATGCAAGGCCCCTCTCCCCCTCGCTCACGGATCGTGATAGGGTGCTCGTGCATTCTCCGATCGAGAGAGAGGGCGATATGGCGATCACGCAACTGCTCACCGACGCACCGGGCGCTGCCCGGCCGACCGCGGTCAACACACTCACCGTCGACGATCTGAACGCGGCGCTGCGCGAAGGCTGGAGCGATTTCAGCGAAAAACGCGGCGATTTGATCTTCGCCGGACTGCTGTATCCGGCGATCGGGCTGCTCACGGCCTTCATCGCCAATGGCGGCAACCTGACCCATTTGCTGTTCCCGATGGCGGCGGGCCTGTCGCTGCTCGGGCCGCTCGCGGCGACCGGCTTCTATCAGCTGGCGCGGCGGCGCGAAGCCGGGCTTGAATCGAGCTGGTGGCATTTCGGCGACATCCTGAAAAGCCCGCAGCTCGATCAGATCGGGATCGTCGCGGCGATCATGATCCTGTTGTTCGGCGGCTGGATGATCGCGGCGGGTATCGTCTACGCGGTTTTCTTCGGGCTGACCGAACCGGCGTCGTTCCGCGAGCTGATCGTCGAGGTGCTGACGACGGGGCGTGGCTGGGGGATGATCATCATCGGCAATCTGATCGGCCTAGGCTTCGCGGTCGCCGCGCTTTGCCTCAGTGTCACGAGCCTGCCGATGCTGGTCGACCGGGACGTGAGCGCCGGCACCGCGCTCAGAACTTCGATCGCGACCGTGCGGCAGAACCCGGCGGTGATGTCGCGCTGGGGCCTGACGGTCGTCGCGCTGCTGGTGCTGGGTTCAATCCCCGCCTTCCTGGGGCTGGCCGTCATCCTGCCCCTGCTCGGCTACGCGACCTGGCACCTCTACAAGAAGGCGGTGCCGGTCTGAGACCTAGCGTTTGACGACCTCGCGATCGAGGAACGCCTCGATCGTGCGCCAGAGATGGATGCTGACACCAGGCCCGGCGACGCGGTGGCCGAAGCCGGGGTAGGCCATCGTCTCGAACGGGATCGCGGCCGCCTGCAGCTTAGCCATCAGCGCAGTGGAGTTATCGAACACGACATTGTCGTCGGACATGCCGTGAATGAGGAGCAGCGGGTCCTTGATCGTTGTCGCGCCCGTGAGCGCGTCTGACGCCTGATACGGTTTCGGATCGGTTGCCGGGTTGCCCATGTAGCGCTCGGTATAATGGGTGTCGTACAGTTCCCACTTCGTCACCGGCGCGCCTGACACCCCGGCCGCGAAGGTGCCGGGCGCGGCCTCCAGCAGCTTCAAGGTCATATAGCCGCCATAGGACCAGCCGAATACGCCGATCCGCTTGGCATCGACGAAATCCTGGTCCTTCAGCCAGGCGAGGCCAGCGAGCTGGTCCTGCACCTCGACGCTGCCCATCGCGTGATAGATCGCATCCTCGAACGCCTTGCCGCGATCGGGCGTGCCGCGATTGTCGATCGAGAAGATCACCCAGCCCTTGGAGACCAGATATTGCTGGAGGGGAACGTCGCGCACCCATTCGTTCGTCACCTGCCGCCCTGCCCCCGGGCCGCCATAGACCCAGACCAGCACCGGCCGCGGCCCTGAAAAGCCCTTCGGCACATACAGCTTGTAATGGAGGTCGGTGCTGCCGTCGGGCGCCTTGATCGTGCCGAAGCGCGGCGCGATGTGGCGGTCGGCGAACGGGGCATAGGGGCCGGCGGCCAGCGCGTTCTGCTCGATCCAGCGGCGATTGCTGCCGTCCGCGTCGGCCAGATAGGTCTGCGCGGGCTGGCCGGTGCTGGAGCGCGTGACGATCGTGTGGGCCGCCGCCTTGTCCATGACGACCGCATGGTTGAAGCCGGCATCGGATACACGCCGCATCTCGCCTGGCGCGCCGATCGGCACCGCGTAGAGCTGCCATTCCAGCGGCGTATCGCGGTTGGCACGGACATAGGCGATGCCCTTCGCCTCATCGACGCCGGCCAGCTCATCGACCTGGAACGGCCCGCGGGTCAGTTGCGTCCATTGCCCGGCCCGCCAGTGATAGAGGTGGCTGAACCCGTCGCGCTCCGACGTCCAGAGCAGGCTGCCGTCGCTCAAGGGTTTGAGATTATCGGTGAGGTTGATCCAGGTCCGCGCGGTTTCGCTCAACAGGATTTCGGACTTGCCGGTGCCGGGATCGACGCGAAGCATGTCGAGCCGTTTCTGGTCGCGGCTTTCGCGCTGCACGAGCAGGGCGTTGCCGTCCTTCGTCCAATCGACGCGGGCGAGGTAGATGTCCTGATCGATGCCAAGATCGACCTTCCGGCCCTTACCCGTCGCCACGTCGAATACGAACAGGTCGACGCGCGCGTTCGCCGTGCCGGCCTTCGGATAGCGCTGCTCGTAAACGCGGGTCCCGTTGGCGCCAATCGCCGCGCGCGTCACCACGGCAACCGGCGTTTCGTCGACACGCGCGACGGCAATGCGGCGATCGTCCGACGACCACCAATGGCCGCGGCTCCGGTGCATTTCCTCCTGCGCGACGAATTCGGCGACGCCCCAGCTGACGGTGCCGCCGCCATTCCTGGTCAGCGCCCGCTCCTTGCCAGAGGCGAGATCGAGCACGAACAGATTCTGGTCGCGGATGAAAGAAACGTAGCGACCCTTCTCGCTGACAGTGCCGTCAAGCTCGCTCGTCGGTGTGTTCGTCAGACGGCGGATCTGGCCGTCTAGGCCGGCGAGATACAGGTCGCCGTCCAGCGGCACGAGCAGTGTCTTCGAATCCGCGCTCCAGTCATAGGCGACGATGCCGGTCTGGTCGGCGATGCGGGCGCGCTCGCGCTGCATCCGCTCCGCCTCGGACAGCTCCGCGCCAGTGCCGAGTTTCTTCGAATCGACCAGCATGCGCTCGGCGCCGGTCCGCGTGTCGAGCGCCCACAAGTCGAACCGCTCCTTTTCGTCCGGGCGGCTGCGCAGCGACGTCAGCCAGCGCCCGTCCGGCGACAGCTTCAGCAAACGCGGCGCCGGGCCGGCGAGCGGCGGGTTGCCGAAGATGCGTTCGAGCGTGAGTTTCTGCTGGGCCATAGCGGGGATGGAGAGCGAAAGCACCGCGACCGCGGCGACAAGGGATCGGATCATGTCCCGGTGGCTAGCACGACCGTGTCGGCACACACAACGCGCTCACCCTGAGCCTGTCGAAGGGTCAGCGCCCGCCGCTTGAGCGGCGGCTTCGCGCCAAGGCTTCGACAAGCTCAGCCTGAGCGCGAAGAAATGTCTGCCCTAGAATCGATAACCCGCCCGAAGCCCGATCGTCTGCGGGGTCTGCACCACCGCATAGGCGCGGCTGAAGCCAGCGAAGCCGCCCGCCGCCGGATAACAGCTGCCGCACTGGACGAAGCGCGTGATCTGCGCGCGCTCGTCAAACGCGTTCTGGATGAAGACCTCGGTCGTGATCTTCCCCCATTTCGCGCCGAGCGCGAAATCTGCGGTCGTCCAGGACGGCAGACGGCCGAGCTGAAGCGCCGGATTGAAGATCGTGCCGGCCGGCCCATCCACGCTCTGCCGGATATCGGAAGCGGCGGAGCTGGAATGGGTGACGGTGCCCTGGACGTAGGGCTTCACATCCGGCCCCGCCTCGAACTCGTAGCGGCCCGTCGCGCTGAATTTGAACTTCGGCGTCACCGGGAGGCGGGTGCCTTTGGGGCTGGAAATGCGGTTGTCCTCGCCGCCTGGACCCGGCTGCGTGCAGGCGAAGGTCGGATCGTCGAACAGGCAGAGGTTTTTGCGAATCTTGCCATCGGTATAGGCCCCGCTGGCCGAGAGCGTCAGGCCCGTCACCGGGTTCCACGCGAAATCGGTCTCGACGCCCTTGATGCGGGCATTGGGGCCGTTGTGGATTTCGGTGAAGCTGTTCTGGCCCAGGAAGCTGAACTGGAACTTCTTCCAATCCTGCCAGAAGAACGCGCCGTTCCAACGGAACGTGTTGTTCCAAGTCGTCTTGAAGCCGATCTCGTAATTGACGAGGAAATCGGGCGCATAGGCAGGGATCGTCGCGCGCCGGTTGATGCCGCCGGGCCGGAAGCCCTTCGACCAGGTCGCGTAGAGCAACTTTCCTTCCGCCGGCTTCCAGGTCAGGTTGGCGCGGTAGAGCACGCCTTCGTCCTTGGTGCGCTTGGGCACTAGCTTGCCGTTTCTGAAATCGGCCAGATTGGTGCAGGGTCCACCGGCAACGGCGGCCGGCAGCAGGCTGGGCGTGTCGCTGCTGTTGTTGATCACGTCACGCAGGATGCGGCCATCGCTGTTGTAGCAGCCGGCGACACCGGTGCGGGAACTGCCGGCCGCGTTGAACGGCGTCGCGGTGAACGGGCGGCCGTCGTCCGGGTCCGCAGCCGGATTGCGGCCGAAGCCGAAGAAGCCGATCAGCGTGTTGTCGAATTTGTAGCCGCGCAGGCCGCCGGTCAGAGTCAGGGTCGGCGTGATGTCCCAGCTCGCTTCGCCGAACAACGCATAGTCGCGATCGACGCGCTTTTGCTGGGTCAGCCAGAGCGTTCCCGGCAGGCCGTTGACCGACACCTGCGCACCTAGGTTCGCGATCTGATAATCCTGATGAATCAGGTTGGACTGGCGCTGGTAGAAGACGCCGCCGACCACTCGGAAAGGCTCTTCGGCTGGCGACGAAATGCGCAGTTCCTGGCTAACGCGCCGGAAATGGTCGCTGCCGACGATGCGCTGGGTCGGCGTGACATTGTTGCCTAAATTGTCGACGTAAAAGAAATACTCGGCGAGACCATGATAACCGTTATAGTCGGCGTAGAGCTGATCATAGGCTTCGGCATAATCGGTATAGTCGGTCTGGCTGTTGCGCTTGCGGTCCATATAGGCGCCGGCATAGGTCAGATCCCAATTGCCGATCTTGCCCTGCACGGTCAGCGCCGCCTGGACCCAGCGATCCTTGTTGGTTTCTGGAAAGAAGCGCTGGACCTTCAGGTCGCCAAGGCTCCTGTCATAACCGAACGATCCGCGCGCTTTCTGCTCCTGGCCGAACACCGTCGCGGTCGCGGTCCAGTCGTCGGACAGGTCGATACCGAGCGCCAGCCGCCCGCCATAGGTATCGACGTCGTTGTAATTCTTCTTCACGAACGCGGGGTTGCTGATCGACAGCCCACCGATGAAGTTGCGGGTGCCGGCGATGTTGTCGATATAACCGGCGTCGTGCTGGTAGAAGCCGACCGCGCGGATCGCCATCCAGTCGTTGAGCGGCACGTTGACGAAGCCTTCGACCACGCCACCCTGCCCGCCCTTGCGGACGGTGTTGCCCTCGATATCGAAGCCGCCTTCGAAGCCGGCTGTGCTGGGCTTGTTGGTAATGATGCGGACCGTGCCGGCCTCGGACGAAGCGCCGTAGAGCGTGCCTTGCGGGCCGGACAGCGCCTCGATGCGGGCGATGTCGTAGATATGCACATCCAGCGTGCCGCCGATCGTCGTGATCGGCTGTTCGTCCAGATAGAAGCCGACCGACGGGAGCGAGCCGGAATGGTTGCCATCGCCGCCGCTGGCGACGCCACGGATATAGACAGTCGCGGTGCCGGGCGTCGCCGTCTGGAACGCGACGCTGGGCAGCAGCTTGGTATAGTCGTTGAAGTCCGAAATGTTCAGCTGCTCGAGCCTCTGGGTGCCGATCGCCTGCACGCTGATCGGCACGTTCTGCAGGCTTTCCTCGCGCTTTTGAGCCGTGACGATGATGTCGCCGATCGCTTCATTGCCCTGGGCCGTGGCCTGAGGCGGCGGCGCCTGATCCTGGGCGAAAGCCGGCGCCGCGAGCGCGGAGCTGCCGAGAAGGGCGACGACAAGCGGAGGGCAGCCTACGCGACGCATGATATGTTCCTCCCACCGATATTTCGGTCCCGGGATGAAACTTGTCCGGTTTCACGAATCCGTCAAATGGCTGCTGCGCCACCTCGGCGCTTTCGCGCGAAGCTGTTGCGCTTATGCAACGGTCAGGCGCGCCGGCACCTCGGGATAGCGGGTCAGCACGTCGCCGAGCGCCTCTTTCAGCGGATCCAGCCACGCTTCGAACGGCAGCCACGGCTCAAGCCCCTCGCGGTTGATCGGGCGGCGGACTTGCTCGGAACTGGCGGTGCGGACGGCGCGGTCGGTTTCCCAGAAACGCAGACAGGGTTCCTCGAACGGCAACGCCATCGCGGCGAGCAGAGCGCGGATTTCACTCTCGGTATCGTCGACCAACCGCTCGTAGATCACGCGGTGGATGGCGCCCGGCAGGACCCTGTCGAAATGGGCCATCAGATCGACATAGGCGGCATAGTAACGGCCGACATCCGCCAGGCCATAGGTGAAGCTCTGTCCGCGTGCGAAATGCTGCTTGAAGTTGGAAAAGCAGCTGGCGAGCGGGTGCCGCCGCGCATCGACGATCCTGGCATTGGGCAGGATCAGCTTGATCAGCCCCACATGCGCCCAATTGTTCGGCAATTTGTCGATGAAGAGGGGCCGGTCGGTCTTACGCTGGACACGCGTGCGTTCGAGATACTCCTCGCCCAGCGCGCGGACCCCGTCGGCCGTGAGGTCTATGACCGGCCTCCCGCCGCTGCCGATCCGCGCGGCGAGCGCGGGAATGTCCGGCAACTCCATCGTCCCCTCGACTTGGCTGTGGCTGGCGAGGATCTGCTCGATCAGCGTCGAACCGGCGCGCGGCATGCCGAGGATGAAAATCGGGTCTGGCGCGGGGCAGCCCCAGCCGGTTCGCGCGGCGTAAAACTGGGGCGTATAGATCGCCTTTGCCCGCGCCACCTGAGACTCGGTGTCGGCGGGATCGTAGGGAAGCTGCTGGCGCCGGATCGCATTGCCCTGCGCATAATGCTCGAACGATGACGCCGCTTCACCGCGCTCCTCCAGCGCCTTGCCGAGCGCGAAGTGCAGGTGCAGCCCATCGTCATCGCTCAGCCCGGGGCCAGCCAGCGCCTCCTCCATCGCCGCGACATCACCATCGGCGAAGCGGACAGTTTTGAGATTGGCGAGGCTCCACCAAACCTCACCCAAGCCGGGCCGGATGTCAGCCGCACGCCGGTAGGCGGCGATCGAGTCCTGCTGCCGCCCGACCGTCTTCAGCACATGGCCATAACTCATCCAGATCTTCGGCTGGTCGCCCGCCTTTTCGAGCACGCTTTCGTAAAGCTGGGTCGCTTCCTCGAACTCGCCGATCCGGCCCAATGTCGCTGCCTTCAGATTGGCATGGCTGGGATTGTCCGGATCGTCATCCAGCAGCGTATCGAGCTCGGCTAGTGCTTCGGCGGACTTGTTCTGCCGGTGCAGCACTGTCGCTAAATTGGCGCGCGCGGGCCTGAACGCGGGGGCCAACTCCAGCGCCCGCCTGAGTAGCGTCTCGGCGTCGCGGTGGCGCCCCAGCCGCCCGGCCAGCTCGGCCATCATCCGGATCGCGGCCACGTCGTACGGATCGTCGCGCAGCAGCGGGCGCAGCACTTGCTCCGCGCCCCGCAGATCGCCCGCGACCAGCGCCGCCCCGGCTTGGATCAGCGCCGGATTGCCGATCGAGGCGTCGATCGCCGCCAGCTCCAACCGATCAGCCTCGTCGTCGCGGCCGGCCGCACGCGCTTCACGCGCACGAGCGCGAAGCAATTTAGCATCGTCTGGGTTGGAAAGCTGCGGCATGCGGGCAGGAATGCCCAGTCCGGCAGCGCTCCGCAATGCACGATCAGGCGGTGACCGAGAACGCCGATCCGGGCGCTGGCGCGGCCGTCACCTGGCCGGCTGCGGAGTAGCCTATCACTTGCGCGGTTTCCGCTGCCTTCTTCATCGCATCGACCTTCACCGGGTCGACGCTTTTGCGGCTGGGATCACTAACGGCGTCGCGATCAAACGGCCCCGACTGCGGATGCGCCGGATCGATATGCTTCGATGCCAGCGAAACATCCGCGCAGTTCATGCACGAAAAGCCGTTCACATGCACCGGAGACGCATAGTTGACGCCACCAATCGCCATCGGACCCACTCCTTGCCGAGCGTTGGGCATTAGCTTCGAAAGCCTAACGAAAGCGTAAGGCTTGCGGCGCGGCTGGGTTTTGTGACTTTAGGCGCACGCCATGCCGGTTTCTTCCTTCGCGCTCGTCATGTTGGCCGCCTTCACGCACGCGGCCTGGAACCTGCTGGCGAAGCGCGCGGCCGATGCGGGCGTGGCGTTCATCTTCGCCTACAATCTCGTCGCCTGCATTGCTTACGCGCCTTGGGCGCTATGGCTGATCGTGCATGGCGCGCTGCCGCTCGGTTGGCCGGTGATTGCCTGCATCGCCGCGAGCGGATTGATCCACCTCGCCTACAGCGTTTGCCTGCAGCGCGGGTATCAGGTGGCGGATCTCTCGGTGGTGTATCCGGTCGCCCGCGGGACTGGGCCAATGTTGTCGGCCGTGGGCGCGTTCCTGGTCCTGGGCGAACGGCCGACTCCGTTTCGAATTGCCGGGCTGATCGCGGTGGTCGCCGGCATCGGCCTGATCGCGACCGATGGGCGCATCCGCGCCTTCGCCAGCCTGGCGGCGCGCGACGGTGTGCGCTGGGGCGCTGGCACGGGCGCGCTGATCGCCTCCTATACGATAGTCGACGCCTGGGGCGTGAAGGCGCTCGCCATTCCGCCGGTCGTGCTGGACTGGTGCGCGAACACGCTGCGCTTCTTCATGCTCGCGCCGGTCGTGCTGCGAAACCGTCGCGCGGCGATCGATGCGATGCGCGGTCGCTGGGCGCTCGCGATCGCGGTCGGGCTGCTGTCCCCGCTCGGCTATATCCTGGTGCTGGAGGCGCTCGGGCTCGGCGCGCCGCTCAGCATCGTCGCGCCGGCGCGGGAGATGTCGATGATGATCGGCGCGCTGCTTGGCATGATCCTGCTGAAGGAAAGGGCCGGGGCCACGCGGCTCGCCGGATGCGTGGTGATGCTTTTCGGGGTTCTGTTGCTAGGCCTCGGTTAGCATCCACTCGTCGCCTGCTGGCGGCGGCCCGTCCCGTTCATTGTGCAAGTGCGAAGAATGTCGGAACCGCTTCGGCAAGCCACCGTTCGCGGCTTCGGCGTCATGACGCCAAAACCATGAAGGGGTCTTGTCATGAAGACTGCGTATTTGCTTACCGCGCTGGCTGCCTTCGCGTCCGTTCCTGCCACGGCCGCGACGATCGTCAGCTTCAATGCCGGCTCCGGGTCCCTCCCCGCCGGGTTCACCACTTTCCAGACCTTCGAAAGCACCGCGCCAGGAACCTCGATCGGCACCAATGCCTTCGTGTTCGCGGACAGCGTGGACGGTCAGGCGGCGCGCCCGGCCTTTGGCAGCAGTGGCAATTTCGCCGCAGTCCGCAGCGGCGGCAGCTATACCGTCAACTTCGCCGCCACCAATGCCTTCGCTTTCGTGCTGGGTTCGCTCGACAGCTTCAACACCGTGACGCTCAGATATGCCGACGGCAGCAGCCAGGATTATGCCGGCGGTCAGATCATCAACGACCTGACCTTCCCGACCGGCAACCAGATCAGCGGCGAGACCAACGGCGTCGTCACCTATCGCGTGACCAGCGGTCCGCAGCTGACGGGCGTCACATTCACTTCGTCCGGCGATTCCTTCGAGCTCGACAATCTCGCCACCGCCGTGCCGGAACCGGCCGCATGGGCGCTGATGATCGGCGGCTTCGGCCTGATGGGCCTGTCGGCGCGCCGACGTAGCCGCGTTGCGGTCGCCTACGCTTGATGCGACGGGGGCCGGGCGGCAAGGCTGCCCGGTCCCCGTTCTATGGTTTCAAGCCATAGCGCGCATATCGGGTGTCGATCGACGGGTAGATGCGCCGCGCCAGCGCCAAATCGCGCGCCCCTTCGGTCGGGCGTGCCAGCTTGCCCAGCACGACAGCACGTAGATACCGGCTCGCGGCCATGCCCGGTTCCTGCGCCAGCACAGCGTCGAGATCGCGCAGCGCGTCGTCATAGCGGCCGAGGCGGAACCAGACGAGCGCCCGGCTGTCCATCGCCTGCACGGAACTATCGGCCAGCTCGATCGCGCTGGTGCAATCCTTGATCGCCGTATCGATCGAAACCGATCGCGTGCCTTTCAGCCAGCAGCGCGCATTCAGCAATGACGGGCTTCCCGGCTTTTCCTGAATCGCAGTGTCGAGCAGCTTGAGCGCCTCGTTCGCGTCGCCATATTCGCCCAGCACGTCAGCGCGTGCGCGGCGATACTGGGTCCGCGCCTCACCGCCCACCGCCTCGCGTTCGCTGAGAAGCGCAAGAGCGCCGCCCAGATCGCCGCGTTGCGCCCGGAAATTGGCCACGGCCTGGTTCGCGTCAACCGAAGCGGGATCGATCTTGCGCGCCGCTTCGGCATCGGCCAGCGCCGCCGCGCTGTTGCCCAGCGCGTCATATTGCCAGGCGCGCGCGAGATGCAGCTCGGCGGTCGGTTCCAGCGCGATCGCCTTGGCATAATCGGCGACGGCGCCTGCGCGGTCGCCAATCCAGCGTCGATAGCTGGCGCGATTGCTATAGGCTGCGGCTTTTTCCGGATTCTCGGCGATGATCCGGGTATAGAGGTCCTGGACAGCCTTGATCTGCGTCGCCCCGGCGGGATCGCGCCCGGCAATGTCCCAATAGCGCACCGCGTTTTGCGGCGCCGTCACCTTCGGGCTGCGCGCCTTGATCGATGCAAGCTGGTCACGTTCCCGTGCCAGGTCTGCGGCAGCGACTTCCTCACCAGTCTCGTCCAGGCGCTCGTCGACCGTCAGCACACCACCTGTCAGCGAGATCGTGCGGACCAGATCGCGGCCGGCCACATGCATTTTCGCATCGCCCTCGCCGTCGAGAGCGAAGCCGCGCCCCCCATCCGGCAGCCGGATTGTATGCCGCCAATGCACCGAAGCCGGGCCATCGACCGCCACCGGAATCGCCGCCCAAGCGGGACGTGCACGATCGGGCGCGAACTCGACGGTGCCGAGCAGCTTGGGCGCATCGGTGCGCAGGCGCCGATCAACCATTTGCCACGACGATCCTATCACGGCACGCGCACGGACGGTTCCGGTACCCGCCGCGTCGTCATAGCTGAAGCCGACATCGGACAGCTGCGCATCGCTGAGAAAGCCCGCGAGAATCTTCTGCGCACCCTCGAGCCGCTGCTCGGCATCGAGCTGACCGGCCGTGGCGAACTTGCCGGCGATGTCGCCACGGAAGGTAGCTACAATCGTCGCCGCGGAGGGCAGATCGACGGTCGCGCTCTGATCCTCGTCGATCGCGATATCGAACATCGGGCGCGCATCATTGTGCAAAACGACCGGCATCAGCGTCGCACCGGCGGCGCGGAGCGGCAGCACGTTGCGAAAAGCCGGCGTGTCCCAGAAATCGCCGATGCGCGATCCGGTACGCGTGCCGTCCATCCAGGCGGTGCGGCCGTCGATGGTCGCCTTGATCAGCACATGATCGAAAGCGGCGGCGCTCGGCAGGCGCTGCGGGACCCAGTCGCCTAGCCGCGAATTGGCCAGCACGGGTTCGGCCTCTATCCCCATCTCGTGGAGCAGGGCGAGGAGCAGAAGCGACTTCGCCTTGCAGTCGCCATAGCGCAACTCCCAGGTCTTTGCCGGGGTTTGCGGTACATAATTCCCGCCGTTCATGAACATGGCGAGATAGCGCACCTGATCCTGCACCAGCCGCAGCGCGCGCTGGGCGCGGCCGATCGGGGTCGGCTCCGCTTTCATGATCGCCGCGACTTCCGCCGCGAGCGGGCTGCCCGCCGGGATCAGCCCGTCGGGTTTGTAGAGCGGCGCCATGATCTGCGAAACCTGTGCCCAGCTGTCGAAGCTCGACAGCTCCAGCAGCGGCAACGGCTTGAACCGCACCGGCGCGTCCGCCGGCATATCGGCAGGCTTGGCCGCGGGCAGCGCCAGCACGAGTTCGCCGCCATCGCCCTTCTTCACCAGCTTGGGCGTGCCGTTGCCGGAGAGCAGCTTCCAATGCGGCTCCTGCCCCTTGCCCCAGCTGACGCGCATGCCGCCGGCGCCGATGCGCAACGGATCGGCCAGAACCGGCACGACGTTCTGAATGTGGCCGCCAAGCGCGCCGTCCTTCATCGACACCGAATAGGCAAGGCGAAGGATATCGCCGGTCTGCAGCCCCTCGACCGGCAAGGTCGCGGTCAACTGCCCGGTTAGCGCGCGCTGTTCCATCGCTTCCTCGCGGCGGAGCACGGTGAATTTCTGGCCCTTGGCGAGCAGATCGATCCGCTCGGCGCCGCGCTGGATCGACAGTTCATGGATGGTGAGGTCGCCCTTGTCCGGCAACCAGGGCAGCGACAGGTTCGCCATTTGCGAGATCATGTCCGGCGTGGCGGCGCGCGTCGCTGCATCCATGAACACGGTCAGCGTGTCGCCGTCGATCCGCTGCTGGTTGTCGAACAGCGCCAGCACCGGCGCGTCGGCGCCTTGCTTGGAGAGGTCCGGCGGCGCGGCGCGCACCACCCAGGCTGGCGCGGGGCCATATTGCACCGCCTCGCTCGCGAACGCCGTTCCGGTCTGCGCCAACGCAGTGAACGCCGCCGTATAAATCAATGCTCTCACGTGAAAACCCCCGAAGTCACGCCCGCATCTTGCCCGCTTACGGGCAGGCGGACAATCGCCATCGGATTACCCGCGAACGAAAAGGGCCGGAGACAAACTGTCCCCGGCCCTTTCGATTTTCGCGCGGGTTCGAAACTTATTCAGCGGCAGCCGCTCCGGGACGCACGTCGCGGCGTTCGGCGATGCGGGCCGATTTGCCAGTGCGGCCGCGCAGATAATAGAGCTTGGCGCGGCGCACGACGCCCTTGCGGACCACGTCGATCGAATCGATGTTCGGCGAATAGAGCGGGAAGACGCGCTCGACGCCTTCGCCGAAGCTGATCTTGCGGACCGTGAACGACGAACCCATGCCCTTGTTCGCGCGCGCGATGCAGACGCCTTCATAGGCCTGGACGCGGGTGCGCTCGCCTTCGACGACCTTCACGCCGACGCGCAGCGTGTCGCCGGGGCGGAATTCGGGAATCTTCTTCGATTCGTTGAAGCGGGCGATCTGCTCGGCCTCGAGCTGCTGGATCAGGTTCATCGGTCTTCGTCCCTATCTCGTCGCCGCGCGCCAGAGGGCGGATCGACCCGAGCGCCCTCATGGCGCTCCCAAAGGTCCGGCCGCCTTAGCCGTGTATCGGTCTCCGCCCTTTGCTTCCGCCAGGCAGCGATCCTCGCATGATCCCCCGATCGCAGCACTTCGGGGATCGTGCGCCCTTCCCAGTCGACTGGTCGGGTATAGTGCGGGTATTCGAGGAGGCCGCTTTCGAAGCTTTCCTCGTCACCGCTGGAAGCGGCGCCCATTACGCCGGGAAGCAGCCGAATGCAAGCGTCCAGCAGCACGAGCGCGCCCATCTCTCCGCCCGAAAGAATATAGTCGCCGATCGATACAGGCTCGACATCCCGCGCCTCGAAAATCCGTTCGTCGAACCCTTCGAACCGCCCGCACAGAATCGTGACTCCAGGACCCGCCGCCAGCGCCCGCACGCGCGCCTGCGTCAGCGGAGTTCCGCGCGGACTCATCGCCAGCACCGGCGCTTGTGGATTGCCGGCGCGAGCATGATCAATGGCAGCGGCCAGCACATCAGCCTTCAGCACCATCCCGGCCCCGCCCCCAGCCGGCGTATCGTCGACGGAACGATGCCTGTCGGTCGCGAAGTCACGAATCTGCACAGCATCGAGCGACCATCGCCCCTCCGCCAGCGCCCGCCCAGCGAGGCTGGTGCCGAGCGGCCCCGGAAACATCTCGGGGTACAGCGTCAGGATCGTGGCGGCGAATGTCATGCTGGCTTCGTCCAGTTCTCGGTCCTGAGACCAGGTACGTCGGCGAAGTCGCTTTCATTGTTGGTGATCACGGCCGCACCGATGCTCAGCGCGTGCGCGGCCAGCAACCTGTCAAATCGCGCGCGCTTGAACGGCAGGCCAGCATAGGCCCGCGCCGCTGCCTCATCGAAGGGAATGAGAGGTATGACAGCTACGAACGCATCCAGAACTCCGGGCGGTGGTGGGTTGCCGGCGTTCGATCCCAAAGAAATTTCCGCGAAGCTGATCGCCGACAGCGCGACTTCGCCAGGCTCGCAGCGCGATAAACGCTCGCCAAGAGCCGGAAACTGTCCGGTCAATGCATAAACCGCACAGTCGGAGTCGATCAGAAACCGCGTCACCTGCGAGGTTTTGTCTTGGTGGCAGCGCTGGGCCTGCCATTGAAGTCGTCTCGCGGAGGCGCAGCCAGGCCGTGCGCCTTACCCCAGAAGCCGCTGATATCGAGCGTCTTGCGCGGCTCCAGGTCGATCGGTTCGACCACATAGCGCCCCTGTTCCTCGCGCACGCGCATCTCGATTCCCTCCTTCACGCCCAAGCTTGCGGGTAGCCGCACCGCGATTGAGTTGCCGGATTTGAACGTCTTCGTGGTCTTGACAACGCGCTTGCTCATCAAATGTATATACATTTGTCCAGCTGTATAAACAAGTATCAGGGCGTCGCCACCGCGTAGCTAAGCGCCTGGATCGTCACATCGTTGGTCGGGGCGCGCTGGACGCGGCCGCGGAGGCGGCCTTTTTCGCAGGTCCAGGTGAAGATGCCTTCCATCGCTGAGATTGGCGCGATCGGCTCGGTGCCGGGACAGTTGCCGAGCTGGGTCTTCAAGCCGGCGAGCTCTGTCTTCCAGCGATCGGCATCGCGGTCCATCAGGAAATTGTTGGCGAGCGGGGCGCCCGTGACATCGCCTTTGGCCCATATCGCGCGGGCGATCTCATAGGCCTCGGAAAGGCCGGGCGAGACTGGTGTCGCGCGCTCTTCCAGCACGCCCGCCGCCTGCATCGCCAACAGCGCGCGCCAGGCAGCGGGAATCGCGCCATTATACGTGCGGCTGCCGAAGGCGAAGAGGCCCACGCCCTTGTCCGGCAGCAGCAGCACGATCGAGCCGTAACCGGGATAGCCGCCGGTGTGGGTGACCACACGGCCGAGGTCGCAATCCTCGATCACTTGCCAGCCCATGCCGTAAGCTCCGGCCTGCCGGCAGGGCGCACCGCCATAGGACGGGTTGCGCATCGTGCCGCGCGGCATGTTCACGCCCTCGACCACCTCGCGGACCGTCGCGCGCCTGACGGGGCCGGTGTCGGGATCGTCGCGCGCCGGCCAGGCGGAGAGCAGGAAGGCGACCCATTTCGCATAGTCGTTGGCGGTCGTCTCGACGCCACCCATCGCACCGAATGCGCCGTCCTTCATGTCCGGCTCGCGCAGCCACGCGCTGTCCTGCCAGCGATAGCCGATCGCGCGGCTGCCAGCCGGCGACTTGAAGATGTCGTAGCCGGTGGACGCCATGCCGAGCGGCGCCGTGATCGTCCGTTCGATGTAGCGTTCATAGGGCATGCCGGAGACGTTCGAAACGATCCGCCCGAGCGTCGCGAAGCCGAAGTTCGAATATTCATAGGCGAGGCCCGGCGCGCGGGCGAACGGCACGCCGGCCTTCAGCATCCTGGTGAAATCGGCCTCGGGCAGCACTTGCTGCCGGTCACCCCAGGGATTGTCCTCGACGAAGCCGGACGTGTGGGTGAGCAAATCGCGCACCGTGATCTTCGGGCTGTCGGCGGTCGGGTAACGCCAGCCCTTCATCTCCGGCACATATTTCTCGGCCGGATCGTCGAGGCGCAGCTTGCCGCCGTCGCGCAGCTTCAGGATCGCGAGCGCGGTGAACGCCTTGGACATGGAGGCGATGCGGAAACGGCTGTCGGCGGTGATCGGGGCGCGCGCTTCCATATCCTGCACACCATAGCCCTGCACGTGGATCAGCCGGCCGTCCTTGACGATGCCATAGACCAGCCCCGGCATCGGGGCGGTCTGCGCATAATCTGCCATGATCGTGTCGAGCTTCGGCATCAGCGCATCGAGTGTCTCGGCCTCAGCCGGCGCGACGAGCAGCAGCGAGGCCGCGAGGCCGAAGCATTTCATTGCTTTCATCATTCCTCTCCCTGTCGGCTCTCAGATGAGCGAGCCTGAAAGGGAACGTCAATCGTCAGGGCGCACCGGCGCGAGATTTGTCGACGACGGCGCCGGCCGGCGTGATCTCGATGCGGATACGGACCCACGCGCCGATGATCGGCTTGCCGTCGATGCGGGGCGGTCGGACCAGGAACTGCCACGCGGCCTTGCGGATCGCCTGGGCCAGGCCGGAGCCGGGAGGATCGTCGCCCAGCGCGCGACAGTTATCGACATGGTAGCGCTCGACCGTCTGGCAGGCGATCATGCCCCAGCCGGTCTGCGTGCGCGGCGGCATGTAGGTGGCCAGCTCGGCATCGGTCGGCTCGCGATACCATTCGGCGTTATAAAGCCGCGCCCCGCCCGGCCCGGCGCCGGGGCCGTAGATCGCCTTGCTGTCCTGCGCCTTGCCGTCGCCGGTATCGGCCTGCGCGACTTCGGAATGGACGTTGCGCAGGTCGAAATTCTCGAGGCCCGGAATGAGCGGCACGGTCTTGGCGGCGATAGGCGGCGGCGGGATCGTCGGCGGCTTCGGCCGGGCGGCGGCCGCCCGGTGCCGCTCCTCCGTGCGCGTCTTGGGTGCGGCCTTGGTGCCGACGGGCGCGACATTGAACGTCTTCAGAGGATCGGGATCCGCGCGCCGAAACGCGTAGGGCGGCGCCAGGGTCAGCAGCAAGAGCAGCAGCAGGATATGCGCCAGGATCGTCAGCGCCAGCGCACTGCTTCGCGAAGACCATGACGACGGCGTCAGCCGGGCGGGGGCGTAGCGAAGCATAAACCTCGCGCGCATTACGCCGCTCAGGCCGTCACCCGCAACGATTCCCTCGGAACCAAGCCGGTCGTTCGTCGCTTCCGCGCGAGATGCAGGATTTCGATCATGACTGTCTGATCGTCGGGGGCGGCCCGGCTGGGCTGACCGCCGCGATCTATCTCGCGCGCTTCCATCTTTCGAATCGGCTGGTCGATGCCGGCAACAGCCGCGCGAGCCTCATCCCCTGCACGCGTAATCATGCCGGCTATCCCGATGGCATCGCCGGCAAGGAATTGCTCCGGCTGATGACCGAGCAGGCACAGAAATACGGCGTCGGCGTCGATCAGGGCCGGGTGACGCGGATCAGCCGGATCGACGGCGGTTTCGAGGCGGAATGGGGCGGCGGGCCGGTAACGGCGCGCACCGTGCTGCTCGCCACCGGCGTCAGCAACCGCCGCCCGCCGATGGATGAAGCGCTGCACGACGAAGCCCTCGCGCGCGGGCTGATCCGCTATTGCCCGATCTGCGATGGTTATGAAGTCACCGACAAGCGCATCGGCGTGATCGGCGACGACCGGCATGGCGTCGCGGAGGCGGTGTTCCTGCGCAGCTTCAGCAAGGACGTGACGCTGATCGCCCCGGATACAAGGCTTCGCAAGCTCGACGCGCAGGATTGGGCGAAGCTGGAGGGATGCGACATCGGCGCCATCGACGGCCCGGTGACGGGGGTGTGGCTGGAAGGCGACTGCATCGTCGTCGAGACCGATACCGGCGCGCATCGGTTCGACACGGTCTATCCTGCGCTGGGATCGGACATTCACGGCGCGCTCGCCCGCATGCTGGACGTCGCGCAGTCCGATGAAGGCTGCATCAAGGTCGATGCGCACCAGCGCACATCCGTTACCGGCGTTTACGCGGCGGGCGATGTCGTCAAAGGGCTAGACCAGATCAGCCATGCGATGGGCGAAGGCGGCGTCGCCGCCACCACGATCCGCAACGATCTTGCCGAGCGGCGTCCGCTGCTGCGCTGACTCAATGGGTGCCGGCGACCACCGCGACTTCTCGGCGGGCCGCCATCACGCGCCGCGCCGTCTCGATCGGTGCGGCGAAGGAGGTGCCGGTGCCGAACACCGCTTCGCCAGCAGCCGACACCGTCGGCACTTCCACGCCGCGCCGCCAGACATACAGATAATCGTCGGCGTCCGGCCGATTGGTTCCGGTCCACGGATTGCCGGCCCGGTCGGTCGCGCCGACCAGAACCGCGCGGGGAAAGCCGGCACGGGCCATGGCGGCATTGTCCGGATGATCGCGTCCTTTATTGCCCGCCGCCATCACGACGATGATGCCTTTGGCGGAGGCGCGCCGTACCGCCTCGGTAATGGTCGGGTCATCGGCCAGGCACAGCGAGAGGTTGATCGCATCCACGCCCAGGCTCACCGCCTTGTCGATCGCTGCGGCGATCGGCTTGGACGAAGGCTGGCATGGTGGCGCGAACCCGGCTGGGCAGCCGGCGGGATCGTCGATGCGCAGCGAAACGATGTCGATCTCGCCCTGCGCCTCGCGATTGATGATCGCCGCCACCATCGTGCCGTGATCGTAGCGCGGCTGATAGGCGGTGCGTGTTCCGGCCATGTCATATTCGCCGACGACTACTTCGGCGAGCACGCCGGTGCGCGCGACGCCGCTGTCGACAACGGCGACGAGCGGACGGGCTGAAGCGGACATTGAGGCCAGCAGGCCGAACACAAACAGCAAAAAACGCACAGGCATCGGCCCCCCGGCCGAAACTTACGCGCGAACCCCCCGCGGATTCGCGTAAGGAATATGCGTGCGACTATGGCTTGGCGAAAGTGAAAATCACGCTAACCGCGACGAACGGAAAATCACGGGAGCCGGCGAATGGACGCGATCGAAACAATCATGCGGACCGCGCCCGTGATTCCGGTGCTCGTGCTCGACGATCCGGAGAAAGCTGTGCTTATCGGCACGGCATTGGTGAATGGCGGCCTGCCGGTGCTGGAAGTGACGCTCAGGTCTCCGCGCGCGCTTGAGGTGATGAGGGCTATGGGCCAGATCGACGGCGCGATCGTTGGCGCCGGCACCGTGCTCGACGAGCGCCAGCTAGATCAGGCGCTGGAAGCGGGCGCACGCTTCATCGTCAGCCCAGGCCTGACCGATCGCCTCGCCAAGGCGGCGATCGACCGGCACGCCTGCTACCTGCCCGGCACCGCCAACGCCTCGGACATCATGCACGGGCTCGATCTCGGCTTGAGCCGGTTCAAATTCTTCCCGGCCGAAGCGAGCGGCGGTCTGAAAGCCCTGCGGTCGCTCGCCGGCCCGTTCGGCGATGTTCGCTTCTGCCCGACCGGCGGCATCACGCTGGACTCGGCACCCGATTGGCTGGCGGAACCCGCCGTGCTGTGCGTCGGCGGCAGTTGGCTGGTGAAACCCGGCATGGACGCGGCGGCGATCGAGTCCGCAGCGCGCGCGGCGGCTAGCCTGCCACGCTGACCAGCCACACCGGCCAGGCCGCGACCGCCAGAAGCGCGCCCAGCGGCAAGCGCGTCGTCGCGCTCACCGTCTCGCCCCGCGTCCGGGCGAGCAGGATCGCGGCAAGACCGGCCAGCCCCGCCAGCAACAACACAGTGGGCAAGGCCGCCCAGCCGAGCCACGCGCCGATCGCGCCGAACAGCTTCGGATCGCCGCCGCCCAGGCCTTCGCGCCCCCGGACCAGCCGGTAAAGCGTCCCGACCAGCCACAGCCCTCCAAAACCCACGGCCAGCCCGATCAGCCGGTCGTTCGGAAAGGGCATGATCCCGCCCGCGCCGGCCGCTATGCCGATCAGCGCGAAAGGATACGTCACCCGGTCCGGCAGCCAGAAATGCTCGACGTCCAACGCGCCGAGCAGCAGCAGCATCCAGCCGAACAGCGCGCCTGCAACACCCGCCAGCCCCGGCGCGACCGCGAAGGCGGTCATCCCGATCAGCGCCGCCGCGATCTCGATCGCCAAATGCCGCCGGTCGATCGCCGCGCCGCAAGTCTGGCAACGCCCGCGCCGGATCAGGAAGCCGAGGATCGGGATCAGGTCGATCACGCCCAGCACGCGCCCGCAGCCATCGCAGGCCGACCGCCCCCGCGTCACCTGACCGCCCTTGGGCCAGCGAATCGCGGCAGTGGAGACAAAGCTCCCCGCGACCGCGCCTAGAATGAAACCGAAAACACCCCACATGCCCCTTCCCTGCCGCTCGCTTCGAGCGAAGTCGAGAAGCCGTGTCTCGACTTCGCTCGACACGAGCGGATATGAGGGCTCTCATCGTCAGTTCAGAAAGCAAATCATGACCGCCGATCCGATCGTCATCCTTTCCTATGCCCGCACGCCGATGGGCGGCTTCCAAGGAGCGCTTGCCGGCGCGAGCGCGACCGAGCTGGGCGCGGCATCGGTGCGCGCGGCGGTCGAGCGCGCCGGCGTGAGCGGCGACGCGATCGAGCGGATATACATGGGCTGCGTGCTGCCCGCGGGCCTCGGCCAGGCGCCGGCGCGGCAGGCGGCGATCAAGGGCGGCCTGCCCACATCGGTCGAGGCGACCACGGTCAACAAGATGTGCGGCTCGGGCATGCAGGCGGCGATCATGGCGGCCGAGGCTCTGGGCGCCGGATCGGTCGACCTGCTCGTCGCCGGCGGCATGGAGAGCATGACTAACGCGCCATACCTGATGACCAAGCACCGCGCCGGCGCGCGCATCGGCCATGACCGCATGTTCGATTCCATGTACCTGGACGGTCTCGAGGACGCGTACGAACCCGGCAAGCTGATGGGCGCTTTCGCCGAGGACACGGCCCGCGACTATCAGTTCACGCGCCAACAGCAGGACGATTACGCGATCGCCTCGCTGACCCGCGCTCAGAACGCGCAGGCATCGGGCGCGTTCGACCGCGAGATCGTTCCCGTCACCGTCGCCACCCGCAAGGGCGACGTGACCGTCAGCCAGGACGAGCAGCCGGCCAAGGGCGACGCGTCGAAGATTCCGACGCTGAAACCCGCTTTCGCCAAGGACGGCACGATCACCGCCGCCAATGCCTCGTCCATATCGGACGGCGCCGCCTCGCTGGTGATGACCCGCGCCAGCGTCGCCGAGAAGCTCGGCATCAAGCCGGTCGCCCGCGTCGTGTCCCACGCCGCCCACGCGCATCTACCGGCGAAGTTCACCACCGCTCCGGTGTCGGCCATGCAGAAAGCGCTGGACAAGGCCGGCTGGGCGATCGGCGATATCGACCTGTTCGAAGTGAACGAAGCCTTCGCCGTCGTCTCGATGATCGCAATGCGCGACCTGGGCATCAGCCATGACGTGCTGAATGTGCATGGCGGCGCCTGCGCGCTCGGCCACCCGATCGGCGCCAGCGGCGCGCGCATCCTCGCCACCCTGCTGTCGGCGCTGGAGACCAAGGGTCAGAAGCGCGGCCTCGCCTCGCTCTGCATTGGCGGCGGCGAAGCGACCGCAATGGCTGTGGAGCTGATGAACTGAGGCTCGCGCCGTGGCGGTGAAAGCGCTCGCTGATCCCGGCCATGCGCTCGGTCCTGGCCTCGCCGCCATCCGCGCGCAATTCCAGGTGCCGGAGGGCTTTCCGCCGGAAGTGCTGGCTGCTGCGGAGGAAGCCGCTAAGCGGGTGCCGACCGCTCATGCCGACCGCACGGACCGGCCCTTCGTCACACTCGATCCGGCAAGCTCGACCGATCTCGACCAGGCCTTCACGATCGAGATCGCGGGCGCCGACCTGCTGCTTCACTATGCAATTGCTGACGTCCCCTGGTTCGTCGATGACGGCAGCGCAATTGATGCCGAGGCGTGGAAGCGCGGCACGACTCAATATCTGCCTGATGGCAAGGCCAATCTCTACCCGCCGGTCCTGAGCGAGAGCGCCGCGAGCCTGCTGCCCGACGGCCCGCGTCCGGCCATCGTTTTCACTACCCGCGTCGCGCCGGACGGCGCGGTCGCACTGGACAGCGTCGAGCGCGCGGTGATCCGCAGCCGCGCCAAACTCGCCTACGAAACGGTGACGCCGGCGAATTTGCCGCCCGATTTCGCCGAACTCTCCGGCCGCATTCAGATGGCGGAGCGCGAACGCGGCGCGGCGCGGGTCGATCCGCCCGAGCAGGAAGTGGCTGACGCCGGCGAGGGCCGCTTCCGTCTCGCCTTCCGCCCGCGCCTGGAGTCGGAAGAGCGCAACGCCGCGCTCTCACTTGCCACCAATATGGCGGTCGCAGCGGCGCTACAGGCGCACGGCACGGGCCTGTTCCGAGTGATGGCCGAGCCCGACGACCGGGCCGTGCGGCGCCTGCGCAACACCGCCCGCGCCTTTCATCTCGACTGGCCGGACGCGGCATCCCTCAAGGATTTCGAGCGCACGCTGGACGCGAACGACCCGCGCCACGTCGCCTTCATGTTCGCGGTGCGCCGCTCAAGCATGGGCGCGGCCTATGCATCCTATCAGCCGGGTTCGACGCCGTGGCACTCGGCGGTCGCCGCGACCTACGCGCACGCCACCGCCCCGCTCCGCCGCCTCGCCGACCGCTATGTGATCCGCGCCGCGCTCGCCGTTGCCAATGGTGAGGAGGTGCCAGATGTGGTCGCGGGCGCCTTCGCTCGCCTCCCCGAAGTCATGGCCCGCGCCGACGCCATCGCCGGCCGCATCGACCGCGCTGTGATCGATTATGCCGAAGCTGTGATGCTGCAGCCGCATGTCGGCGAGGTCATGGCCGCTGTCGCCACCGACATCGACGAGCGAGGCGCCCGCATCCAGCTCCGCGACATGCCGGTCGTCGCCCGCGTCGATGCCCACCGCGTCGCGCCGGGCCAGGAAATGCAGGTCCGCCTGATCGCCGCCGATCCGGACCAGCGCCAGATCCGCTTCGCGCGCGTCGGTTAGTCACTGTCATCCCAAACTTGTTTCGGGATGACGTTACAACTCAATCTTCCACCGTTTCTTCTGGCGCCAGGCCCCACAGGCTCGCCGCTTCGATCCAGCCGCGACGGCCTTTCACGTCGAAGTCGCACCAGCCGGACTGGCATTTGCGCAGGCGGCCGACCACGCCCGGCTGCGCCCGCCACACCACGGCAGCGCCCGCATCCGGCTTGGCGCGCATTTCGCGCACGCCGCCCATCACCATGCCGGTCCGGTCTTCCGAAAGCATGTTGGACTGCATCCAGCCCTCGGCGCCGTCCGGATCGCGGATCTTGCGCCAGGATGGGAAGGTCGCGACCACCTTCACCGGCAGGCCGGCGCGCTGATATTGCCAGATGGCGGGGAAGTTCCGCCCCGGCCCGGTGCGAATGCGCGCCTGGCTGGGAACGATCGAAGCCCAATAAGGCGGCTTCTTGTCCTGCGCGCCGGCCTCCGCGGCGAGCATGACGGTCAGGACGGCGGCTATCAGCGGTTTCAGCATCGACATCCTGTTGCCCCAGCACGCCGCCCGCTTCAACCCGCGCTTGACGCAACTTGGACGCCCGGCCTAGCCACAAGCCCATGCCGCAAATCATGCGCCCCAAGGTCGTCGTCACACGCAAGCTGCCGGAAACGGTCGAGACGCGGATGCGTGATCTGTTCGACGTGACCCTGAACGACAGCGATGCGCCGATGAGCACCGACGCGCTCGCCGCCGTACTCGCCGACGCCGATGTGCTTGTGCCGACCATCGTCGATGCGATCGACGCCGATTTGCTCGCCCGGGCAGGCGACCGGCTGAAGCTGATCGCGAACTATGGCATGGGTGTCGATCATATCGCGCTGAAGGCGGCACGGGAACGCCGCATCATCGTCACCAACACGCCAGGCGTGCTGACCGACGACGCGGCGGACATGGCGATGGCGCTGATCCTCGCCGTCCCTCGCCGCCTCTCCGAAGGCGAGCGGCTGGCGCGTTCAGGCGAATGGCAGGGTTGGCGGCCGACGGCGATGCTGGGCCGGCGGATCACCGGCAAGACGCTCGGCATCGTCGGCATGGGCCGGATCGGTCAGGCGATCGCGCTGAGGGCGCGGGGCTTCGGCCTCAAGATCCATTATCACAACCGCAAGCGGCTGCCCGAAGTGGTCGAGCGTGCGGTCGACGCGACTTTCCACGCCGATCTCGATGATCTCTGCCGGGCGGCGGATTTCCTGTCGATCAACTGTCCGCATACGCCGGAGACGCATCACCTGATCGACGCTCGACGCCTGGATCTGCTCGGCCCCGAAAGCTATCTGGTCAACATCGCGCGCGGCGAAGTGGTCGACGAAGCCGCGCTAACGCAAGCGCTGGAAAGCCGCCGCATCGCCGGCGCCGGCCTCGACGTGTTCGAACAAGAGCCCGCCGTCAGCCCGCGCCTCCTCGCGCTCGATAATGTCGTGCTCTTGCCCCACATGGCCTCCGCCACGATCGAGGCGCGCCACGCGACCGGCGAAAAGGTGATCGCCAACATCCGCATGTGGGCCGACGGCCACCGCCCGCCCGACCAGCTGCTGGAAGGCTGGGCTTGATCGCGGCGCTCGCAATCACCTTGGCCGGCATGTTCGCCGGCATCGCGATCTATGTGTTTGTCGTGGAGCATCCAGCGCGCCTCGGCCTCGAGGACCGGGCAGCGCTGAGGCAATGGAAACCATCCTATCATCGCGGCGCGATCATGCAGTCCAGTCTGGCAATCCTGAGCGGGGGATTAGGCCTGTTTCTGTTCTGGAAAAGCGCTGACGCATGGTGGCTGATCGGCGCGCTGGCGGTGCTCGCCAACTGGCCGTTCACGCTGATCGCGATCATGCCGACCAATCGGGCCTTGAAAGCCACCGATCCGGACCGGACTAACGCCGAAACCCGCGCCCAACTGATCGCCTGGGGGCGCTTTCACGCTGTCCGGACCGCCTTGGGAATAGCGTCGCTGCTGGCGTATTTTGCCGCTTTGGACTAACGCGGGCGGCCCATCTGGCTAGCCTGGGGAAGACGGTATGAATGTCACTGGGGGCTGCCACTGCGGCGCGATCCGCTTTGAAGCGGACGTCGATCCGGAACGCGTCGGCATCTGCCACTGCACGGATTGCCAGCGTTTGAGCGGCGCGCCCTACCGCGCCTCGGCCGCTGCGCCTGCCGATCGTGTCAGCTTCAGCGGCGGCGAACCGAGCATCTACATCAAGACCGCCGATAGCGGCCGCAAACGCGCCCAGGCCTTTTGTCCGGCCTGCGGCAGCCCGCTCTACGCGACCGGCGCTGAGGATCGCGCGACTCTCAATATCCGCTTGGGCGCGATTGACCAGCGCGACCAGCTGACGCCCATCCGCCAGATCTGGTGCCGCTCGGCCCAACCCTGGACCGCCGATCTGTCGGCCTTGCCGTGCAAGCAGGATCAGTGAGAACCCGGCGAAGACGGCTTTCGCTTTGGCCGCTATCAATTCTTGGCCTGTCCGCGCACGCCAGCGGCGCTACTCCGGTCGCTCTTCCTGATCATTTCGTGTCCGAGAATTCGGACGAAGGCGAAGACGATTACTGGCAGCCGCCGGCCCAGCGCGGCATCTTCGGCCACGGCTATATCGGATCGGTCGAGGGACCCGAGGACGTATGCGCCGGCACCGCCGATGAGCAGTCCGCCTTATTGAGCCGCGTTCCCGGCGCAGCGAATGCGGAATTCTGGTTCTACGCGACCGCCTCGCAAGGCGTGCTGTTCACACGCGCGGCCCAAATCGACTCAAAGAAGCGCTGCAGCGACGCTTTGTCGTTCGATTTTCAGATCGAACGTGCTTTGGTGGCCGACGGGATTGTCCACAGCATGGATGCCGACGGCGACGATCTGTCGAACGCACAAAGCCGATCGGCGACGCGCGGCGACGGCGAATATAGCGGCGGCTTCTCGACGATTCACAATCTGATGGGGCGAGCGCCGCTCCCCTCCAAAGGCCGGCGCTATAGCCAGAGAGTCGCCGGCCTTCCTGCCGATTGCGCGGGCGTGTCCGGCCTCGTCTGGCATCAAGTCTGCATTTCCCGCCGCCCCGGCCAGACGTTCGGAATGATCCTGCTGGCGCAGGCGGGCGATGACGAGCGCATGATGTTCAGGCTGGAATTCGACGATGTGCGCCCGAACGTCATGCTGGACGGCCGTCTGTGGCAGCTGGACCGCGAATGGTCGCTCAAGGAATAAGCTAGCGCAGCTTCGCGATCGAGAGGCCGTCCTGCTTGGCGCGGTCCTTGACCGATTCCTCGCTGCGGGTCAGCGCCTTGGCGATGGCTTTGAGCGCCATGCCTTTCTTCGCCAGCGTGTGCAGCTTCTGGACCTCATCGGTGCGCCAAGGCTGGCGGTGCCGTTCGAATTTCTCGCTCATCGCGGCCCTCTCGCGTTCGGCTTTCGGCCAGGCTTGCCGCCGCCACCCTTATAGGGTTTGGGTGCATAGGTCTTGCGCGGCTGGTGCGGCGCCGGGCGGCCCTGCAGCGCTTCCAGCGCGATGCCGCTTTCCGGATCACCCTTGTCGGCGGTGCGGTTCCAGGATTTCACGAAACGGTCGGCGACATCGCGCGGCACGTCGAATTGGGTTTCGGTCGGCATGATGCGGATCGCGCCGACTTCCGATTTCGTGATGTGGCCGCGACGGCAGAGCAGCGGCAGGATCCAGCGCGGATCGGCATTTTGCCGGCGGCCGACATCGATGCGGAACCACACCGTGTCCTCGAACCCGCCGCGATGCCCGGTTTGGGGATCGACGCGCGGCTCGCCCGGCACGGACCGGCCTCCCAACAGCTCTTCGGGTTCGGGTAAGGCGGCGCGGTGCGCGCGGACCAGCGCGGCGGCGATCTCCTCCGCGCTCCGCTCTTCCAGCAGGCGCCTGGCGATCGCCTGGTCTTCTTCGTCGGTTTCGACCGGGGCGAGCAGGGCCGTGATCAGCCGTTCGCGATCCTGCGCGCGGATCGCTTCGGGCGAGGGCGGATCGATCCATTCGGCCTGGATGCGCGCACCGCGGAGCATCATCTCGACCCGGCGGCGGCGCTGATAGGGGACGACCAGCACGGCCGTGCCTTTCTTGCCTGCGCGACCGGTGCGTCCCGATCGGTGCTGCAAGGTTTCGGCGTCGCGCGGCAGTTCGACATGGATGACGAGGCTAAGTGTCGGCAGGTCGATGCCCCGCGCGGCGACGTCGGTCGCGACGCACACGCGCGCTCGCCGGTCGCGCAGTGCCTGCAGCGCGGCGTTGCGCTCATTCTGGCTATGCTCTCCAGACAGCGCGACCGCCGCGAACCCGCGCTCCACCAATGTCGCGTGCAGATGCCGGACATTTTCGCGCGTGGCGCAGAACAGCATCGCCGTGTCCGCCTCATGCAGGCGCAGCAGGTTGACGACGGCATGTTCGATGTCGGTCTGCGCGACGGCCAGCGCCTGATAGGCGATGTCGCCATGCCCGCGATCCTCGCCCACGGTCGAGATGCGCAGCGCGTCGCGCTGATAGCGTTTGGCGAGCGCGACGATCGGCTTCGGCATCGTCGCGGAGAACAGCAGCGTCCGGCGCTCGGACGGGGAGGCGTCGAGGATTTCCTCGAGATCTTCGCGAAAGCCCATGTCGAGCATTTCGTCCGCCTCGTCGAGCACGGCGACGCGCAAGGCGGATAGATCGAGCGCGCCGCGCTCCAGATGATCGCGCAGCCGGCCGGGCGTGCCGACCACGATCTGCGCGCCCTGCCCCAAATTGCGGCGCTCCTTCGACGCGTCCATGCCGCCGACACAGGTCGCGACGCGCGCCCCGGCCTTGCCGTACAGCCAGATCAGTTCGCGGCTGACCTGCAGCGCCAGCTCGCGCGTAGGCGCGATGACGAGCGCGAGCGGCGCGCGTACTGGCGGTACGGCATCGCCCTCAAGCAGCTCGCTGGCGGCGGCAAGACCGAACGCGACCGTCTTGCCGGACCCGGTTTGGGCGGACACGATCAGGTCGCGCCCGAGCGCTTCCGGCTCCAAAACGGCCGCCTGCACGGGTGTGGGCGCGGTGTAACCACGCGCGGCGAGCGCTTGGCCAAGAAGCGCGGGGATTTCGGTGAAGGACATGAAGCGCGCCACATGGGGTGCGCGGCGGCAAAAGCCAAATGATTATATCAGCAGCGGCCCGGCGCGCCCTCGGCGGAGAGCTGGTTGTAGAGCTTGCGCAGCAGCTGCTCGACCTCGTCGATCTGCTGCAGCGTCACGCCGTAGCGGCCGAGGATATAGGCGTCGGACGCCAGTGCCTCGTTGACCGTTTCGGTCAGCCGGTGGGCGTAGCCGATCTCGTCGGCCAATTTCTTGCCGATCGCGGCAGCACCCACCAGCGCCTCGGTCTCGTTGAAGCTCGGCACCGCGCGGTTCTCGCGCAGCGCCCGCTGGATCGCATCGACACGGCCCTGATGTGTGGGCGCGGCGCCGCCCGCGCCGCGCTTGATCAGCGCGTCAACCTGCACCAGCCGGGAGAAGGAGAGGCCGCACCGCCCCTCGGCGCGCCACATTACGGTGGCAGGCACGCGGACATCGTTACGGTGCAACGTCACGCTCTCGCCCTGTTCGGGAAGAAAGCCGCGTCCTTCCACCATCGCGCCGGCGACGGACAGGTTGCGCACGAAAACATCGAGCCGCTGGCCACCGAATTCGATCGCGGCCGACAGCATCGTGTTGGTGCGTGCGTGACGCCGGACCTCTTCCAGTGCCGCCTCGGCCAAGTGCATCCCGATCTACTACCTTTGGCCTAGTTTATCAGGGCGAAGATTAGAAAATGGTTTGCGTCATGCTTCGCCCGCGTAACGATCGCGAAAATCATTCGCGAAGGCCGTCAGTCGTCTTTCCTCGATCGCACCGCGCAGCTTTTCCATCAGCTGCTGGTAGAAGCTCAGATTATGCTCTGTCATCAGCATCGCACCCAGGATTTCGCCGGCGCGGATCAGGTGGTGGATATAGGCGCGGCTCCAGGTGCCGCAGACCGCACAGGCGCAGTCGCCGTCGATTGGCGCCTGATCTTCGGCGAACTTCGCGTTGCGGATGTTGATCGGCCCGTTCCAGGTAAAGGCCTGCCCGTTGCGCCCGCTCCGCGTCGGCAACACGCAATCGAACATGTCGATGCCGCGCTCGACCGCGCCGACGATATCGTCCGGCTTGCCGACGCCCATCAGATAGCGCGGCCGGTCGACCGGCAATTGGCCCGGCGCGTAATCGAGCACGCCGAACATCGCGTCCTGACCCTCGCCCACCGCGAGGCCGCCCACCGCGTAACCATCAAAGCCGATCTCGATCAGCCGCTCGGCCGAAACCTGCCGCAGCTCGCGGTCGAGCGCTCCTTGCTGAATGCCGAACTGCGCCGCCCGATCGGCATGGTCGCCCCCGCTCAGGAATGCGTCGCGCGAGCGCCGCGCCCAGCGCATCGACCGCTCCATAGCCGCCGCCTGTACGTCGCGCGTCGAGGTGGTCGGCACCAGCTCGTCGAACGCCATGACGATGTCGGAACCCAGCAGCCGCTGGATCTCGGTCGAGCGCTCGGGCGTGATCAGATGCCGCGCGCCGTCCAGATGCGATTTGAACGCGACGCCATCCTCGTTCCGCTTGGTCAGCTCGGACAGGCTCATCACCTGATATCCGCCGCTGTCTGTGAGGATCGGCCGCTCCCAGCCCATGAAGCCGTGCAACCCGCCCAGTTTCGCGACCCGCTCGGCGCCAGGACGCAGCATCAAATGATAGGTGTTGCCAAGGATAATGTCGGCGCCGGTCGCGCGGACATCGGCGGGTTTCATCGCCTTCACGGTCGCGGCAGTGCCGACCGGCATGAAGGCTGGCGTGCGGATTTCCCCGCGCAACATGCGGATCGCACCGGTCCGCGCCGCGCCGTCGGTCGCGTGGATCGAAAACTCAAATCGGGACATGCCGCCCCTTTGCCGTCCGTTCGCTATGAAGTCGAGCGAACCCCGCCCAGATCCATCCGCCAGATCTCGCCCTGTTCGGGCTTGCCGAATTCGTCGTGCATCTCGGTCTCGGTGATCCGCATCCCAGCCGCCGCATAGATGCGCCGCGCACTCAGCAACACACTGTGCGTCCACAGCATCAGCTCGCGATAGCCGGCCGCACGGGCGAACTCGATACAAAGGCGCACCAGCTCCTGACCGATGCCGAGTCCCCGCGCCCACGGCTCGACATAGAGCAGCCGCAGCTGCGCGACGCCGTCGCCTGCATCCATCACGAAGACTGATCCGGCCATCACGCCGCCCCGCTCCGCGACCCAGCATTGCTCGCGGCCGGGCTTGAAATCCTTGAGGAACCGCGAGGTGACATCGCCCAGCAGCGCCTCCATCGGCCGCCCCCAGCTCCAGCCCTCGTCGTACAGGATCGCCTGCCGCGCGGTGATCATGCCCATGTCACCCGCGCGGAAGGTGCGCACTTGGTATGGCGGCGCATCCTGGCCGCCCAGCATGGCCCGCACCGTGTCCAGCGCCGTCACCAAGGTCGCGCGGTCAGCCGCCATCAACCCGTCCAGCGGCCGTGCGACGTGCGCGCGCTGATTCTGGTCCAGCGCGGCGAAGGCAGCACGCCCCTCGCTCGTCAGACGGATCGGCCGCCGCCGCGCATCCTCGCCCCGTCCCCGGTTGATCCAGCCCCTCGCCTGCAGCTTCCGCACGATCCGGCTCAGATAGCCTGCGTCGATCCCCAGCTCGGCCTGCACCTCGCTCGCGGTTGGTGCGTCCCGCGTCGCGACTTCGTAGAGCGCACGCGCCTCGACCAGGGACATGTCGCTGCCCAGGAAACGCGGCTCCAGCGCGCCCACGAAGCGGGTGTAGAACCGGTTGAAGCGCCGCATCGCGGCGACGGCTTGGTCGTCCATGCGTCAACCACAATCCAAATAGTTGCCTTTGTCAACTATAGAGTTCGCATTTCTCTTTGGCACTGGCGTAATCCCCGCTAGCCTAGCACAAAGCGTGCGGAGGGGACTGAATTGAAAGGCAGGGAAGCGGCGGAAATCCGGCCGGGAGGGGCCTATGCGCGCTATGTGCTGGCGGTCCTGTTCGTCGTCTACGTGCTGAATTTCGTCGACCGCCAGATCCTCGCCATCCTCGCCAAGGATGTGAAGCGCGATCTGGGGTTGTCCGACGCCGATATCGGCTTCCTGTTCGGCACCGCGTTCGGCGTCTTCTATTCGCTGTTCGGGATTCCGCTGGGACGGTTGGCGGACAATTGGCACCGCATCCGCCTGATCACGATCGGCCTCGCGATCTGGTCGGCGATGACCGCTTTTTCCGGCCTTGCCCGCAACGGCCTGCAGCTGACCGCGGCACGGATCGGCGTCGGCATCGGCGAAGCGACCGCCAGCCCTTGCGCCTATTCGCTGATCTCGGACTATTTCCCGAAGCAGAAGCGCGCCACCGCGCTCGCAATCTATTCGTCGGGAATCTTCATCGGCGGCGGCCTGTCACTGTTCATCGGCGGCGCGATCGTCGATAGCTGGAATCAGGCGTTTCCGGGCGGTCGTTGGGGGCTGGTCGGCTGGCAGGTCGCGTTCATGGCGGTCGGCCTGCCCGGGCTCGCGCTCGCGTTACTAGTTTCGACGTTACGTGAGCCGATCCGCGGGGCTGCCGACGGTATCGTCACGCCGACTTCGCCCACTCCGTTCCGCGAATTTGTGGGCGAGCTAATCGCCATCATCCCGCCGCTGACCCTGATCAGGGCGGCCCGCCGTGGCGCCAAGGCGCTGGCGATCAACATCGGCGCGATCGCCGTGATCGGTCTCGCCATCTGGGCGCTCGCCGCCGCGACCGGCAATTGGCTGCAATGGCTCTCGGTCGGCCTCGGCGCCTATGCCGTCTTTTCCTGGGCATGTTCGCTCAAGAGCCGCGACCCGGCGACCTATCAGCTGATTTGGGGAACACCCGCCTTTCTCTATACCTCGATCGGCTACGGCCTGATCGCGTTTGTTTCCTACGGGGTAGCGGCGTTCGGCGCGCTCTATGCGGAAACGGTGCTGCATCAGCCGAAAACGGAGGTCGGCTTCTATTTAGGCGGCGGCGCGGCTGCGGGCGGCTTTCTCGGCATCGTGATCGGTGGCCGCGTCGCTGACTGGGCCAAGCTTCGCTGCTCCTGGGGCCGGGTTCCGGTGATTCTGTCGGGAGCCGTGCTTCCGGTCCCGTTCCTCGTCTACGCCTACACCACGTCGAACCCGATCGGCTTCTACATCGCCAGCTTCCTCATGAGCGGCCTCGCGAGTGCCGCGCTCGGCCCCGCCGGCGCCACCACGCAGGATCTGGTGCTACCGCGCATGCGCGGCACCGCGACCGCGACTTTCTTCATCGCGACCGCGCTGATCGGCCTCGCGCTCGGACCGTATTTCGCCGGCTTCGTGTCGACGGTCAGCGGCGGCAATCTGCGCCTGGGCGTTCTCTCGCTGCTCGCGGTCGGGCCGGTTTCGATGATCCTGCTGCTGCTTGCCTGGCGCGCCGTCCCCGCAGCCGAAGCCAGCGTCGTCGTGCGCGCCCGGGCAGCAGGCGAACCGATTTAGCCTTTGGTCAGAACCCCGCAGGCGATCCGCCCGCCGCTATTGCCGCTGGGATCGGTCTTGTAGTCGTCGGGCGACGCGTGGATCACCACCGCCGCGCCGTCCGTGTCCAACAGTCCGGCCAACGTCGCGTCCTTGACGGTGAAGTCGACCTTGCCCTTGCCATCGGCGCCGATCGTGATGTTGGGCAGATCACCCTGATGCGCGCCTTGCGGATTGTCGCGGCCATGCTGATGCGCGGTCGGGTTCCAATGCCCGCCCGCGGTCTGGAAGTCCGGGCCATCGCAGCGGCCGACCGTGTGGATATGAATGCCGTGCACGCCCGGGGGCAGTCCTTCGGCGGTCACGCTGATCTTCAGCGCTCCCTTTGCCTCGCTCACCATCGCCGATCCGCGCGCCTGTCCGTCGGCGCTGGCGAGCAACGCTTTCGCGCCTTCGTGATGATTGGCGAGGGCTGGAACCGCAAGGGCAGCGGCAAGAGCGAGCGGAACGGCGGCAAGTGAAAGCGTGCGCATGATCGATCTCCGTTTCAGCGAAGATGACGTGTAACCCGCCGCCAAAGTTCCCGGCAACAGTCGCAACCCGACACCGCGCCGCGCACCGCCAACCTCCCTCCGCCTGTCTGACCACGATCGCGGATTGTAGAACGCCACTTCCACACGACATGAAAAGGACAAAGAAAAAGGGCCGGTCGTTGCCGACCGGCCCTCTGTCAGTTTGAGCTTTCGCTCAGTCTTACATGCCCGAACCCGGACCGTAGGTGATTTCCACACGGCGGTTCTGAAGCTCACGGACGCCGTCCGCAGTCTGAACGCGCAGGTTGGTTTCACCAAACGCCTGGGTCGTGATCACGCCATCAGAGATGCCGTGGCTCGACATATAGCCCTTCACCGCGTCGGCACGACGCTGCGACAGACCCATATTGTACTTCGGCGTACCCGAGGTGTCGGTGTAGCCGGCCAGCATGACCTGCGCGTTGCCGCAGTTCTGATAGGCCGAAATGGCATTGTCGAGGATCGACGCCGCTTCCGGCGTGATGTCCGACTTATCCCATTCGAAGAACACGATATACGGTCCCGGGGTGCACACCACTGCCGGCGGCGGAGGCGGCGGCGGGGGAGGCGGCGGGGGCGGCGGCGGGGGCGGCGGCGGCGGCGGAGCAGCCGGCGTGCCGAAGTTGAAGATCACGCTGCCGAGCAAGCTGTGCGAGCGGAAGCGGCCGTTGAAGTTCGTCGCATCCGTCCCGATGAGCCGCAAGCGCGACGCATTGAAGAAGCGATATTTCAGGCCGACATCGATATTGTCCGTGAGCGGAGCACGAACGCCCGCGATACCCTGCCAAGCGAAGCGCGAGTCAGAATCGTCGAGGAACGTAGCGGAAGGAAAGCGATAGTTGCTGAACTTCACCCGAGCGACGCCAGCGCCACCGCCGATGTAACCCGAAATGCCGGTCTCATCGCCGAAGTCGAACAGGCCATTGACCATGAAGCTGAGCGCCGAGGAGCTACCAGCGACCTGGTTGGTGTATTTGACATTGGCGACAGCACCCGGAACCGGGACTAAAGAGCTTTCGTAGCCCTCGATGTTCGCCTTCTTGTAGCCGACTTCGGCCTCAAGGCGAAACACGCCAAAATCATAGCCGACGATACCGTCGACATCATAACCATAGTCGTGGTCCACGTTGCTCGTACCCGGCGCGGTATTGCGCGTCAGGTTGAAGCCGATATCTTCCACGATCATGGCGCCGCCTTCGACGCCTACATACCACGACTTATCACGCGCCAATGAAGGCGAAGCGATTGCCGTGGAGGCCAGCGCCATCGCAATGGCAAGCTTCCGCATAGAAATCCCCTTTCTTGGTGTCACTCGGACAGCGAAAACTCACTATCGGCTGGTTAGTTTCGGTGCAAGCCCGCAATTCGTGAAACTGTTGCATAAGTGCAACAGCGATGACGGTTTTCTGCGGCCTCCGGCGAACCTTGGCGGACAGGATTCAGTCTTCGATCAGGCCATGCGCAGCCAGTCTATCGATGATGGATGTGATGGCGGCACGCGCTTCGACATCGACGGTAGCGCCGCCGCTTGGTGCCGGCACGGCCGCTCCCCGCGCGCCCAGGACCGGCCGCCCGTCAACCAGCACGCGCGCGACGCGGTCGTCGCCGATCACCCATCCAGCCACCTCCTTGACCGCCCAAAGCCGCTGCCCCTTAACCCATGCGCGTAGCCCTTCCGCCGCAGGCAGGAAGCGCCAGCCGGATTCTGTCCAACAGGCCAACGCCGCCCCATGCCCAGCCCACACGCCCGTCGGCGTCGGTCCGACGATCCAGCATTGCCCCGCCAAAGGCGATGGCGGCGGCGCATTGTCTCCGACAGTTTCGACAGCCGGGCAAAGGCCCGCGTCGATCAGCGCCAGCGCCTCGTTGTGCGTCAACTCTTTCTGCGCTTGGCCCGCCGCCAGCAGCGGCAGCGCGAAACGCGCACTCTGCAATGTCATCCATTCCTCCTACAGCGAAAGTGTCAAAGCGGCCGGCGCCGACACGGCGCGCGTCCCCACCTGCACGACGGATAAAGTCACTTCGCCCGCGACCGGATCTTCCGCCGGATCATAGACGAACGCCGATACGCTCAGTTCTTGCGTGCGGCTCGGCCCTACGTCGGGCGCGATTGTCAGCCGGTAGGCCTCGCGGTCTTCCGCCAACGGCGCATCGGTCCCGTCGAGCCAAGCCCAACCGGCGCGGCTCGATCTGATCCATGAAATATCGAAGCGGCCATCACTACGGTGCCGCGCCGCCAAATGCACCGGCGCTGGCGGCCGTAGCGCCGCTCCAATCGCCGGCACGCTGGCCGTCGCCGGATCAGCATCTCCGATCCCGGATGCCATGACCGTGACCGTCCCGCCTGCGGCGGACAGCGGCGGGTCATAGGCAGCGAGTGCCTCCGCCTCGATCAGCACGAAGCGATCGCCGGCGGCATGCGCGCCGGCTGCCGCCCCGGTCCCGCGCCGCCCCCGCGTCAGCCGGGACAGCCGCCACCGCGCGTCCTCCAGCGGCTCGGCCCGCCCGAACTGGATCAGCTCATCGCCCAGCAATGCCAGGTTCGCGCCGGCGAGAAGCCGAGCGTCATCGGCATCCTCCAGCAGCATCCTGTCGTGCAGCAGGACGATTTCGACGGCGTGCTCAGTGTCTATCAGCGCTTCACCGGCCTCGCCCAGCCCAGTCGTAGCGGTCCCGATCAGCGCAGGCGCCGCTGTGCCTCCGATCGACGTCCAGCTGACGCCGCTGTCCAGGCTCGCCAGCAACGCCGCGCGCCGCCAACCCGGCGAAGGCCCGGCCGCAGCGACATACAGCCGCGGAACATCGATCGCGGCATCGTCGAGTCCGGGCAAATCGAAAGCATGCACCACGGTCGGCCCGTGCACTTCGTCCGGGGCACTCACGCCGCGCCCTGGTTCTGCCGGAGGCACCATTGCGCCCCCGGTCCACACCCGCCCGAGTTTCAGCCGAACGCCCGCACGATCGACGCTGCGCTCGGCGACCCGCCACCCGCCCGGGTCACCCGGCAGCCGAACGTCCCTCCCCGGCCCTGCCGTCATCCGCGCCCAGCCGACCCGAACCTCGCGGCGCCCCCGCTCGCGCGCCAGCCGCGCCAGCGCATCCTCCGCGACCGCCCGCGCTTCGTCCGCCGCCAAGGCAGCCGGCAGTTCCAGGTCGATCGCGCGGCGTCTGCCCGGGCGCAGCGCCTGCTGCACGCCGGCCTGGTAATCCCGCGCCGGCTCGTAGTAGCTGAGACGCAGCGTCTCCGGCACATCGGCCGCGGCCGCGAACGCTTCGCTGCCGTCCTCGGCCATCTCGCTCGCCGTCAGCATCAGCGGCGCGCCGCCAGCGCCGATCCGCAACGCCACGCCATCGTCGTTGAGCACGATCGGCAAGGCCGCGCCGAGCGTCTCGACCAGCGAAGCAACGCTGTCGCCGCTCGCCGCGAACCCGCGCAGGGACACTCCCGCGCCTCCGATCGTCCCCATCGAAAGCTCGCCGAGCATCGCGCCCACCGGCACCGGCCCCGCATCCGCGTCCACTTCGAATGTGAGCGATGGGATCCGGTTGCCGAACGGCCCGAGCGCCATGTTCTCGAACACCGCATAGGCGCCGCCGCGATAGGCAGGCGTGCCGCCTGCCCCTTCCGCCGATGCGATGAACGGATCGGCCGCCTGATCCTCGCCGCCAAGATGCAGGCGGAAGCCCGTCTCGCTTTTCCAGTCGCCGGCGGTGCCGCGCAGCAGATTGCCGTCCGCCCAAATGCGCCCGACCGACCGGATCGCCCGGCCGGATAGCAGCACCGCGAACGACGCCGAATAGCTATAGGTCGTGGTGCTCGGCCGTCCCTTGCCGCCGCCCTGCTTCGATCGGTGCTCGACCAGGTCGGTCGCCCATATCACCGTCCCCGCCACCCTGAGCGTGCCGAACAGCTTCGGAATCGCCGCGCCATAGCTGGATGTTTGGACCTTCAGGTCCTGCAGCCGCGGCCCTTGGCGACCCTTGGGTTTGAAAATCTGGCCGTCGATCGCCTGGCCGGCCAGCGCGCCGACCGCGCCACCGATCGGCCCCAGCAGCGATCCCGCTGCCGTCAGGACAAGCGTCGCCATAGCCCAAGTACCTCCCATTCCGGTTCACCGGGCCGCTCGACCACCCGTCGCAGCCCCGCATCGGCATGCACGAAGCCGCGCGCCGTCTTCACCGCCAGATGCAGCTGCCCCGGCCCGGTCCGCATCAGCATGATATCACCCGGCAACGCCCGCTCGACCGCAACCAGCCCCGCCGCCAAAATTCGCGCGGCGACGCCACCGGCGTCCCCGCCCCGCAAAGCATACCCGCCGGCGACCTCCACTCCCGCCGCGACCGCCGCCACGCCCACACAGTCCAGCCCTGTCTCCGGCTCGCGCCCATGCGACCGAAACCGGCACCCCACGAGCGCCAGCGCCTCTGCTTCGACTACGTTCTTCACTTTGCCCCTCTGTCATCCCGGCGAAGGCCGGGACCCAGTCCGTCAAGATCGCGCGCGGGAGCGCGCGATTGGCCTATTCCCCAGGATACCGCGTCAGCAGGTCCACACCCGGCAGATGCGGCTCGCCGCGAAAGTTCGCGACATTCCCGAACCGCTCCCGGCACGTCGCGAAACGCTTGTCGCACCCCTCCGAAACCTCGACCCGCAAGCCCGCCTCCACTACGAACGCCGGCGGCTCCGCCAGCGTCACCGCGGCGCCCGCACTCGCCAGCACCATGCTCGAAAGCCCGCCATTCGCCCCGTCCAGCCAGCGCAGCCGCCCCCCGCCCCAGCCGTTCGCGACCGGCTCGCCCGCATCCAGCGTCACCGCATCCACGTCCGCCGAAACCACGCGTGCGATCGCGCGCCGCCCCGCCATGTCGACCCGGCAGCGCCGGTCGCCCAGCTCCGCGCGGCACAACGGCGAAGTCGCCTCGCACACCGGCATGTCCAGCGCCGCGCCCGGCCCTTTCAGCTCCGCCGAAAACCTGCCCCGCTCGATCGAGACTGCGGCCAGCTCGCCTCGCGCCACCTGCACCCATTGGTTCGGATCGCTCCAATCCACCGCCAGCACCTTGACCGCCGCGCCATTCCATCGTCCGGCGCGCAGATCGGCCGCACTGATCGCCGAAGCGGTCAGCGCTCCCGCCACCTCCAGCGCGTCCGCCTCGAGCGGATCGCCATCCTCGATCGCGGACGGCACGATCCCCGGCGCCGCCCGATAGCGAAAGCCTTCGACCACCAGATCCCGGTCATGCGCGGCAAAGCCCAGCGCCACTCCGTCCCGCCGCTCCACCCGCCAGCACAGGGCGAATTGCGTCAGCGGCCGCTCAAGAAAGGCGGGCATGGCTCTCTCCGATCAAATGCAAAATCCCGCCAGTCGCGGGGTGAACACTCAGCTCTCGGCGGGCCCGCTCTCCGGGCTGACCTCGTCCTCGTCGATCTTGGTGCGTGGAACCGCGGCGTCACCGGGTCCCTGTGGAACCACCGGCGGCCGGCTCGTCTCGCGGGAAATGCGCACGACCTTCAGGCCGCACTTCTTTCCCCATTTGCGCGCCAGCTTCTCGAAGCCCTCATAGACGCGCGGGTGATACAGCCAGGCGCCGTTATCGGCGTCATATTTCCACCGCTCCCGCTGGATATAGTCGGACGCCAGGTTCCAGTCGTTGACGAACACCGACATCATCCAGGATCGGTAGGTCCGTTCGTGCAGGCTGCCGCCCAGGATGCCGATCGCGATCAGCTCATAGTGATTGAGGAAATACTGGATGCGCCGGCGGATTGCCCGCTCCATCTGGCCGTGCGGCACGATCAGCCGTTCCAGCATCTCCGGCGTCTGGTCGCTGAAATGATCCTTGAAGGTTTTCAGGACCCGCCGGTAATGCTCCGACGATTCCGACTTCTCGATCAGGTCGATGGTCGCCCGCCTGCGGTTGACGTCGGCGTTCTTGGCGATGTTGCGGAGCGCGATCAGCGCGGAAACGGCGATGAGGATGGGAGAAAATGCCGCGATCAGCGGCTGCCACTCCCTGAGAAAATCGAGAATCTGGGTCTTTAACACGCAAAAAGCGGCCGCATTGCCAGCGGCCGCCCGTCATCAGCTAGCGCAACGCGGCAAACCTGCCTCAGTCGCGAGTGCCTTCCTTGCTCATGCCCGGTTCCTTTCCTCGATAACCCTAGCGATACCCGTTGAACGCTCTCTTAACAAGCTTCCATCCCAAGAGCGAACGCCTTCGCGCTTACGTCTCATGCCTTACGCTTCATAAATTATGGACGCCGCCTGCTTATGTCAACGAACGGTTGCGATCGGGTTTGATGTCTTTTCAACTTCCTCCATCACGTCCCGTAAATCGAGAAACATGATAGGGTTCTCGGACTTGCGGTTTTCTGAAGTATCCAAAAGTCGAAACCCCATTCTCTGATAGAAAGCGACGGATTTGCGTTTCGCATCAAGGATGAGAAAACGGCAACCTGCATGCGGCACGATTGAAAGCAGCACTATACCGATAACCGTCTCGACTAGCCTACGACCAAGGCCGGCACCTTTATGCTTGTCGCAGCAAGCGAGTCGCGCGATCCGAACCGCAGGCTGATACGCATAAGCGTTGGCGTCCGCCTTGTCCGGCAACTCGTAAGCATCTTCTAGCCGCACCTCAGCACACATTATGCTGATATAGGCTATGACATGTGGACCGTCCTTCACCTTGGCAACGTATGTTTGGGTGAGATTGGCCCCCGCAGATTTCCGGGCCTTTCGGCGCAGAAAATTCTGCAGAGGCCGATCCTCTTCGGCCGCCATAGAAAATCTGCTGACCTGATCGATCTCAGCAGCTTCCAGTCTTTTAATGATAATTTCTTGCCCCGCCATGCGGGGAGCTAGCGATGTAGGCGCTTACTTTGCAACCGTCACGAAGCCATTCTCAATCAACGCCCTTGCCGCAGCGATGCCACTACGAGCCGACGCCTTCGCAGCGCGGCTCTTGGTTCGAGCGCGAGTCTGATTGCGAAATTTCTTTGCGTCCTCGCCAGAAAGCTGGAGGCCGCCGAACGTGTTTGATATAACCGCCATCTCAACCTCCTTTCGTTCAGAGACGCGAATCAACGCCTGCCAAAATGCAGCGTTGGAAGCGGAGCTACTAAGATTTTGTGGCGGTGTCATGGTAAGACAAGTCGCCATGACCTAAAATATGGCTTAGAGCCATATTTGAAAATCCCGAAAAGATCAATAGAAAACTCCAGAAAACTGGGGTTTGGGGTTTTTGGAAAACTACCGAAAGGTGCGAAAAAATCGCAAATAGGCAAATTCCTACCGTAGTCGCACTCTACCTTGAAATATATCATTCCTTCACTTCCACCAACGGCACGCTCAGCGCCTCGCCGGCCAGGAACGTCGCGCGGTTCACGGTCAGCCGGTCCTCGGCGAAGCGCACCGGCACGTCGAAGCGGAAGCCCGCCGTCACCGCCGCGCCGTCCTCCGGCGCCGCGTCCAGCATCACCACGCCGCCCGCACCCAGCGTCCAGCCCGCCACTTCCACCCCATCCACGGCAACCCGCACCGATCCCGGCACCGGCCGCGTGATCCGGCGCGCGACGCCGTCATAATCCTTCACCAGCGGGAACGCCGTGGCCACGCCGTCGCCCGTTCCCAGCAGCTGATCCCCAGCCCCCGGCAAGCCCGTCATCTCCGCTGAGCTGTCGTCGAACGGATCGCGAAAGCGAAACGCCTGCGCCGCCCCCCTTCTCGCCCGGAAGAATGCGATCAGCGCGCCCAGATCGGCCTCGGAGCGCACGCCCGGCCCGGCATCGAAGCTCAGCCGCGCCTCCGCCCATTCGGCATTGCGCTGCTCCCGCCCGCCCGCGCCGGCCGCGATCGCCGTGGAGGTCGCCGCCTCCACGCTCGCCTCGCGCCCCACGCTCAACGGAAAGCTCACATCGGCGAACGCGTCCACATCCCCCTCCTCTTCAAACCAGGTGAAGCCGTCGCGGATCACCTGCGGCAGCGCCCAGGCGAACACTTGCCCCACGCCGCGTTCCCGCGCCGCCTCGATCGCGTCCGCGATCGGCGCCCACTGCGCCCGATCCTCCGGCCGCAGCACGAACCCGCTCAGATAATGCTGCGCCTCCGCCGGATAGCCGAGCCGCGCCGTCATCGCCGCCGCGCCCCGCGCGCTGGCGCCGGTGTCGCCCGCCGTCACCCACTCATAATCTTCCAGCTGCAGCACATCGAACGCCGGCCATGCCCAGCCCAGCGGCGCCAGCGCCGTCTCCCGCCCCGCGATCGTCGGCAGATACAGCAGCAGCAATGTCTCCGCTCCGGGATGTGCCGCCTTCACCGCCCCGGCGAGCGCCATCGACGAAGCCGCGAGCATCGCCCCGGCCTGCGCGTCGCTCGGCACGCCTCCAGCGGCCGCCAGCGCCGCCGCGTCGTGCACGCACAGCCCGTCGTCAGGCGCGACCCACCACCACGGCTCGCCGATCTGAAACCGCACACGCAGGCCCGCAGCATCGGCGATCCCGGCAAAGGCCAAAGCCACCGCCCGCAGATACCCCATCGCTTGCGTGTTCGCCGGCGACAGCAGGGTCGAAGGCGGCACCCACCCGGTCAAAGCCGGCCTGCCGTCGCTCGCCCGCTGCTTCCAGTCCGCCGGGCAATGCGCGTCGAACAATTCGTAGGACAGCGACAGGATCAGCGCATAATCCAGCGCCGCCGCGCCCTCCGCGAAGCCCTGGTGCCAAGCCGCGCAAGGTCCATTCAGCGCACCGCCGTCCAGTGTCGCCAGCCCGCCCGAGAGCCAGAAATAATGGCTCATCCCGACATAATGGTTGATGACGCCGCGATAGCCGAGCTGCAGCACATTCCGCAGCACCCGCGCCGGCGTCAGGTTGTAGCAATCGTCATACCCCGTCGCGACGCGCAACTCGTGCGGCGGCACCATCACGTCGCCGATCGCCAGCACCGATCCCGACCCGTCGCAGCGTATCGCGGACAGTTCCGCCCAGCCCTCGACCGGCGTCGCCAGTGCACCGCCCGCCACGTCATATCCCGGCGGCACCAGCGAAACGAACATCCGGTCGACATCGCCCGCCCATACCGCCTCGCCCGGCAGCGAAAACCCGCCCTGCAGCGCGGCGAAGTCCAGCGTCACCACCGCATCCTCGGGCGTGCCGACCGCATAATTCCACAACCGCACATACCAGGCCCGCGCGACACCCGCCGCATCCCGCCCCTCGATTGTCAAGGTCGGCCCGTTGATCGCGTCCAGCGCAATGACGCCCGCAGACCGCCACCGGAACGACAAGCTGCAGCCGCGAAAGTCGCGCGAGGTCTCATATGCCAGCAGCGGATGGTCATGCCCGTCCTCGCTCCACCAGATCAGCCCGGCCAGATCGTCCCTGCGATAGAAAACGGCATCCACCCGCAGCGCATCAGGCGTCCCGGTCACCACCGAAGCCATCATCGGCCGCGGAAAATCCACCGTCCAGAACCGCGCATCGAACCGCTTGATGAAACCCGCGTCCTGCCCGGCCCGCGCGCCGCACAACCAATACCCCATTTCCCCTCTCCCACCCCTCCACCCAGCGGGGAGAGGGCGACTCGCCGCCAGGCGAGCGGGGTGAGGGGGCACCGAGTCAGAGAATAATCTCCAATCCGGAACCCCCTCACCCGGTTCAGCGCTGCCGCGCTGACTCGACCTCTCCCCGCTGGGGAGAGGTGCTTATCCCTCCACCGCCCGCCGCACCGCCCGCGCCACTTGCCGCGATGATCGCATCAGCGCCTCCCCGGCGTCCGCCCCTGCCGGCGCATTGACGTTCACCGTCACCCGCACCTCTCGCCCGCTCGCAGCCACCGGCGCCTCGACCCGCCCCGCGCCGGTCGGCACGAACAGCTCCGGCCCGCGCTCCCCCACGACATAGGCGCGGCCGGGCGAGACCGGCCCGCCCGTCGCCCGCCCCGGCAGGCCGAGCAGCCCGCCAACACTGCCGAGGATCGACTGCACGCCCGATTTCACCGCCCCCGCCGCGACCTGGCTCAGCACCGACATCGCGACCCGGCCCAGATCCTCGAAGCCCAGCTTGCCCGTGCGGATCGCCCGCGCCAGCCCCGCTTCCAGCGCCCGCCCGGCCCGGTCCACGCCGGCCCCGAACGGCCCGTCCAGCTCGGCCCGCATCGCCGCCACGTCGCGCGCGAACCCCTGCGTGTCGGCGCGCACGGAAACAACCAGCCGCTCGATTTCCTCATCCATCCGGAAAAAGCTCCTGCAACTGCGCCAGCACGTCACCGCCAACCGGCGTTTCGCTCGGCGGATTCATCGCGCCGAACACCCCCGCCAGCTCGGCCGGTGTCGCGTCCCAAAACTCAACCGGCCGCCACCCGAGCAACGCGCCCGCGAGTCCCGCCAGCCTCAAAGCGGCAACCGAAAATTCTCCGTTCGTTTCGAGCGAAGTCGAGAAACCCAGCTCACCACGCTCGCGCTTCTCGACTTCGCTCGAAGCAAACGGATGCTGTTGCATCACCGCCCCTGCAGCACCTGCCGCAGCAACACCCGCAGCGCCGGCGTCGCCGCCGCCAATCCGCCCGTCGCCAGCCCGTCCGAAAACGCCTCGCGCGTCAGCCCCTCAGGCCGCTTGGCGACGCAATGCCAGAACAGCCCCGCCATCTCGCCCAGCCCCAGCCCGCCCGCCGCCGCCCGCTCCACCAGCGCGAACAATGGCCCCAGCTCAGCCTCCGCCGCCACCAGCGCCGAGAATGTCGGCCGCAGCACCAGCTCCACCCCGCCAACCCGCACCGCTGCCTCGCCCCTAGCTGCGTTCGCAAAAATGCGCTCACCCTGAGCTTGTCGAAGGGTGTCGGCGCCGCGGGCTTCGACAAGCTCAGCCTGAGCGCGAAAAGGGGCGCCCGTCACAACGACACCACCTGACCCGAACTCTCCAAACTCAACGTATAGCTCCGCTCGCCATTGAAATCCCCGGCATAATCCAGCCGCGACACCAGGAACCGGCCCCGCATCCTGTCCCCGCTCTCGAAGCTCAGCTCGAAATCGTCTAGCACGCCCGAAAGCGCATTCCCCTTCAGCCGCGCCTCCGCGACGGAGCCGGTGAACACTCCCGCGCCGGACACGGACACGGACCGTACTCCGGCACCCGACAGCAGCTCGCGCCACCCGCCGGATCCCTTGTGCGTCACCACCACCGCTTCGCCATTCACGCTCAGCTGCGTGGTGCGCAAACCCGCCACGGTCGCATACGCCACCGGCGACCCGCCATCCCCCACCTTCAGCAAGAAGGCGGAACCCCGTTCAATCGCCATTGTCAGACCTCCATTCCCCGCACCCGATACTCGACCGTCCCGACCCAGCCGCCCGCATCGCGCGACGTCCGCGCCCGCAGCATCACGACCGATCCCACCGACCAGCCGCCGATCGCGCGCGGCAGATCCTCGATCGCCCGCGACGCCGCGCCCTGCAGAGCCACCGTCCGCGCCCAGCCTTCACCCGCGTCGTGCACCCGCACCAGCAGCCGCACTTCCCGTCCAGCCAGCCCCTTCGCGCCCCAGTCCGCGCTCAGCATTTCGCCCAGCGCCAGATAGGGTGGCGACGCCCGCGCCGGCCGCTCCAGGAACGCGCCATTGGTCCCCTCGACCGCACGCAGCGCCGCCAGCACCGCGCCCTGCAGCGCCGCCTCGAAACTCATCGCCAAAGCCTCCCCAGCCACCGCAGCCGCGCATCATCGCGGCGCACGCGCACGATCACAGCGTCCCCGCGCCGCTCCCCGCCAAACGAGGCCGCCACCCGCTCCAGCGCTTCGGCGCCAATCGAACGCCCATGCTTCTCAAGACCGTCGAGCATCGCGCCCTCCAAGTGTTGGAATTGCTTCGCGCGGAGGCGTGGAGGCGCAGAGAATATGGTGTTGAAGCGTGCTTCCGGCGAAGCCGAGCCAACAATATCCCGGCTTCGCCGATCAAAGCGCTGGAAACTCAGAAACCTCCGCGCCTCCGCGCCTCCGCGCGAACCAATCTTCTTTTCTACAGCGCCACCCGCCGCCACGGCCGCCACAAGGCAGCCACCGCAGCCGGCGGCGCCCCCTCGCGCGCGTCATCCCGGTGCGCATACAGATGCGTCGCCAGCCGCACCGCGCCCTGGCGCAGCGGCTCGGGCAAGGTCGCCCAATCCGCCGCCAGCCCCGCCTGATATGTCACCCGCAGCCGCGACGCTGCACCCGGCGAGGTCACCCGAACCCAGCCGCACCCTTCCGCGTCGATGTCGATCGCATAGGCCTCGACCGGCAGCGCGAACGTCTCGCCATCCGCGTGCATGCCCTCGACCGAAGTAATGCCCCGCACCGGCGACGCCCCCAGCCGCGTCCAGTTCAGCCCCACCGGCGCCAGCTCGACCGCTTCCCGCGCGATCCCGATCCGCCCGCAAAATGCCTCGCACAGCAGCAAGGCCGTCGCCGCCAGCCCCTCGATCAGCACATCCTCGTCGCTCATCGCGACCCGTGCATAGGTCTTCACCGCCTCCCGCGCCGCCGCGAGATCGCCGCTCCCGAATGCCGCCATCATCAGCACGCGCGCCTCCCCTCACAGCGCGCCAGGCGCCGCGTCATCTGCGTCATCGGATTGTCTCCAAATGGGACCAAGAAAGGCCTGGAACCGGAAAGCGTTAACCGCGTAAGGCCCTGGTTCAGGGACTTAAAAACAGGGGTTCAGAAATGCTCAGCAAGACATTGCTCGCAGCAGCCGCGCTGCTCGCCGCTTCGTCCGCGAACGCAGCGATAATTTACGAGCACAGCGGTGTGCTCGATCAATTCAACGATGCGTTCGAGGGCTACGCGTTAAGCCCTGGAAAATATCTCGTGTCAGTGAGTTTCGATGCTGACGCAACGCTAGCAACCTCCAGCTTTGTGGAAGGCATTTTCATCTATGACATCGATTGTGGCGGATTCATCTGCGGTGGAAGCGACGGCCCATTAGGCTGGGCCTATGTTCGCAGATCTCCGCGTTCATTTGAGGCTGCTGTGGAACTTCGTCCCGCGCACCGAGATGGATCGCTGATCTTCCAAGCTGACAGAGGCGTTTTCTCGCGCATCGCGACATTTGGACCCGCCGGCTATACATTCGCCATATCTAGCGCGCCGGAACCCGCCAGCTGGGCGCTGATGATCGCCGGCTTCGGCCTCGCCGGTGCTGCCCTCCGCCGCCGTCCAACGCCGGCAATAGCCTGACCCAAAACCCTCTCCCCGGTGGGGAGAGGGCGACTCGTGAAGCGAGCGGGGTGAGGGGGTTCTGAGTCCGCCGCCGCGCCCTATCACCCCATCGTCATTGCGAGGAGCATAGCGACGAAGCAATCCAGCCGGCGCGCCCGGCACACTGGATTGCTTCGCTTCGCTCGCAATGACGCAGCGGCTTCAAACCGTCCGCTCATAAGCCCCCGCGGCCCCCGTCCCGTCCTGCCGCCTGAGCACGCCCGCCAAATCATAGCGCAGCACGCCGCGCCCGGCCGGCACCCGCGAGTAGGCCGCGTTCACCACCCCGCTCAGCGCATAGCTGCCGCCGCCCGCACCGGCCGTGCCGGCCTTATTGTCCGCGAAGGTCATATTCGCCTCGCCCGCCACCAGCACGCTGCCTGGATCGAAATACTCGCCCGTCCAATTGCCGTTGGCGCCGGTCCCGCTCGGGTGCGCGGCGGACGATAGCCCCGCCTGCGCGTCGCCCGTCACCACGACCATGCCGAGCTGCGAGACGCCATAGCGGTATCGCCAGGTGCCGGTGCGTCCGGTGTTCGTCACCGTTCCCGGCGTCGTGCCGGTGAAGGTGTCCCCCTTGGTGTTGCGCTGGTGCAGGATGTCGAACCGCTCGGCCATCGCCTTTTGCACGCCCGCCGCGCCCGCCACATCGGCATACATCGCGTTCTGCCGGCCGATATTGGAGCTGGCGACGCCCACGCCCGGCACGGTGTTGCACATCGATACGAAGCCAAAGACCGCGACCGTCGTGTTGTCATTGCCGATGCCCCACGCCGCCGGACCCGACACACCCGCCATCTCGAACACATTCTGCACCCGCGCAAAGCCCGCCAGCGCTTTCGACTGCCCCAGCAGGTTCGATGCCTGCTGCTTCAGGAAGCGGTTGTTGTAGAGAATGCCCCCATCGATCGGCAGCGCCGTCGAGCTGTCATTCTCGTAAACGGTGACGCCCTCGAAAACATTGCCCACGCACACATTCGGCACCAGCCGCTTCGTGCCGGAAACGGTGCCGGTGCACCCCAGCACCAGCGCGTTATTCTCCCGCGTCGCGCCGGTGAACGGATAGAAGGGCTGCGCCACGTTCGCCATCGTGACATTGCGGAAATATTTGAGGCCGAACTGGATGCAGAAACCGGTCGCCTGCCCGGTCACGTTATAGGTGATCGTGGCCCCGTCAAACGCGATCCGCTTCAGGTTGGAGGCCGATCCCCCGTTCAGCGTCACCGCGCCGGTCGCGTTCACCCATATCGGGCAGCGGAAGTTCAGCAGGTCGGAAATGCTGTTGAGATTGCCCGCAAGCGTCAGCCGCACTATGCCCGTCGCCGCCGGATCCACCCTGATCTCTGTCCAGCACTTGCCCGCGGCCGCGCTGGTCGCGGACATCGCGTGATCCGCGCCCGCGCCACCGCTCGTCTCCATCAGGTAGATGGTCGATCCGCTATGATCGTTATGCCCCTTGCCCACATTGTTCGCCGCCGCCAGCGCGGTCAGCGCCGCATCCACGGTCGCGAAAGGCGTGGCCGCACTGCCCACCGCGCCGCCGCCCGCGCCCGGCTTCACATAGGCGATATTGCCGCCATAGCCCCCCGTCCTGTCCACCACGAATCGCAGCGGCGTCTGCCCCTGCGCGACATCGACGTGCGATCCGGGCGCCACCGTTCCCGCCGCGCCCTTCGCCGCATCGCTCGTGTCCAGCACCGCGTTCGCATCCCCGATCCAGGGAAACACCTTCGCGTTGACCTGCGCCAGATCGCCCTGCGTCAGCGCGGTCACCGGAATCGCCGCTTTCCAGACCTCGGCGATATTGCCTTGCGTCTGCAGGCTGGAGAGCACCGTCGCCGAGACTGCCTGCACCGCTGTCACGTTCGGCGTCGCCTGCGCGTCGCGCCCCTGGAACTGCACGCAGGCCACTTGCTGCCCGCCCTGCGCATGCTGATGCATCGCGACCGCCTCCACCGCCAGGCTGGAGCCCGTGGCGCGCTCGTGCTGCGGGTTGAGCCAGCCGAACTGCGGCCGCGGATAGGCCAGGGTCGAGCTGTTGGCGACGACGCCGATCGTGCCGGCCGGCGCGCCGCCATAATAGCCGGCGGCCGCGCTCGCCGCCGTCACCACGCTGCCCGCGTAAACCTCTTCGCTCAGCGCGAAATACACGGTCCGCACGCCGCCGCTCGCGCCGTTCAGCCTCCCGCTATTGCCCGGATATTGCTGGCGGATCACCGCCGTCCCCCGGATCGTGCGCGAAACCGTCGTCGCGTTGCCGGCACTATCGAAACCTGGATCGATCACCGTCAGCACGATCTTGGCCGGGTCGAAGGCCGATGCTCCGTCGTCCGGCAGCACCGCCTTCGCGACCCAGCCATTGGGCGCCGCCGCGTCCGCCCCGTCCGGCAGCACGCCCGGCCCCAGCATCTCCAGCGCGGTGATGCTGGATGCGGGCGCCGCCGCGCCCCCGCGCGGCCCCGCTTCCATGCCAAGGCCGAAGCCGATACGCGCCATCAGTAGAGTGCCACGATCGCCGAGGCGGTCGTCCCTGTCGCCCGCACGAACCGCGCCCGGAACGGCAGCACCGATCCGCTCGCGAGGTTCTTGAACGTCACATCGGCGGTATCGGCGACACCCCGCGCCACCACATCGCCGCCCACGCCCACGAATAAAGCCTTGGGAATATCGGCAAGCGCATTCACGTCATGCGGCGTGACGGCAATCCCGCGCGTCGCCGGCGCGGTCACCCCATCCGCCCCCGAAAAAGCATCGGCCATGATTGTCTCCTTCGTTCTGAAACCCCTCTCCCTTTCGGGAGAGGGCGACTCGCGCCTGCGGGCGCGAGCGGGGAGAGGGTACTGGGCGCCAAAACGTCCAACCCCCACCCCCTCACCCGGACGCGCTCGCGCACGTCTCGACCTCTCCCCGCCGGGGAGAGGTGGGCGTCACGACACCCCGAACTTCAGCAGCTTGATCGCCTCGCTGTTCATCACCATCCCGCCGATCCGCTTCACCGCATAGAAATGCACGAACGGCTTGTGGCTGAACGGATCGCGCAGGATCGTCGTCTCGGCCCGTTCCGCGATCAGATAGCCGGCGCGGAAATTGCCGAACGCGACCGAAAGACTGTCGGTCGCGATGTCCGGCATGTCCTCGGCCTCCACCACCGGATAGCCGAGCAAAGTGTCCGGCCGCCCTTCGGTCATCGCCGGCTGCCACAGAAATGCGCCGTCGGTCGTCTTGAATTTGCGGATTTTGGCCAGGGTGGCCGAGTTCATCACGAACGCCGCACCCTGGCGATACGGCGTGCGCAACGCCTGGATCAGGTCGACCAATTTGTCCTGCGGGTTCGTCCCCGGAAACGCGCTGGCCGTTCCCGTCGCCAGATATTGCAGCGTTCCGAACGCGCGCACCCCGTCCGCCTCGTTGGTCGGCGTGCTATTGAGAAAGCCCTTGGGCTTGTTGACCCCGTCGCCGCTCACGAACGCCGCGCCTTCGGCCCGCGCGAACTCGGTCGCGATCTCGCCCGCCAGCCAGCTTTCGACGTCGAACGCGGCGTCATCCAGCATCGCCTGGCTCGCCGCCGGATTGGCGAACAGCTCGCCCATCGGCGGCGCGATTTCCTTGAACGCGGGCGTATTGGTCTCCGCCCGCGCCCCCGTCTCGGACGCCCAGCCCGAAGGCGTGCCGCCCGTCGTCACCAATTTGCGGTATCCAGCCGTGCCGACACGAACCACATTGGCGATCCTGCGGATCGGCGAGATCGCCGTCAGCGTGCGGTCCACCATCGCATCGATCTCGCGCGGCACCGCATAGCCGCCATCACCCGCCACCGCGCCCGAAAAGCTCTTCAGCTCGACATCGGACCCGCGCCGCAGATACCCGTCCACGAAAGCCTCCCGCGCGCCGCTCACGCGCCCGCCCGACAACACCGGCCGCTCAATTGCTGTCGGCGCATGCGTCACCTCATCGAAACTCGCCTCGAGCGAGCTCGTCACCTGTTCCATCACTTTTCTCCAAAAAAGAAGCGCGCCGGATCGCTCCGACGCGCTTCGTTGCTGGCCTCCCGGCCGGTTCTTCGGCCGATCTCAGCCGCCGTCGTCGATCACCACCTCACTGAAATCAAAGTCCCCGGACGAGCAGCTCAGCTCCAACTTGACTGCCGATGCGCCCAGGTCCGCCTGAGCTTCCTTGCCGCCAAGCGTCACTTGAACATGCCCCACCGCATCGCCGGCCAACACGAACGGCACGTCGGTTTTCAGCGCCACCTCGCCGAGCACGACATAGTTCTTGTCCGCGCCCACCGATTGATCGACCACCAGAGTGATGTCCCGTTCTCGTTTGTTGCGGACCAGTCGCACCAGAACCGCGGCCTCGTCGTTCGCCGTGCGCACCACGACACTCACGACAGGATTGAAGCGCCCGGCCATTAGTTCCTCGACACGGAAAGTCCCGGTCACACGATAAGGGCCGCCCGGCAGGACCTGCTTGAAAGCGCTGAAATGGTCCTTCGCCGCTGAGCAATCGAAGTTGACAGGCAGTCGAGGCGCCGCCGCCAACGGTGCGGAAACAAACACGCACGCGATCACGGAAATGGCGAATGGACGCATGACAATCTTCCCCTTTGCACCCACGCTATTCCACCGCGATCACACGCGCCAGCGGCTGCATCGGAAACCGCACCAGGCTCACCTCGATCAGCTGCAGATCGATCAGCTCGCGCCCCTGCGGCAAATCCCGCGCGGCCCGCACCCGATACCCGATCGAAAGCCCCATCCCCGTCGCCACATCCCGCGCCGCCGCCCCGATCACCCGCAATCCGCGCGCATCCTCCGCGACCGCCTCGACAGCCCCAATCGCGGCACCATGCTCCCACCGCAGCGGCACCGGCCCGGCACCGGCGAAAGCCCCGCCCCGGATCACATCCCCGCCCCGATCCACCCGGTCGAACACCGCCGCATAGCCGGCGAACCGCACCCTCGTCCCCTCTCCCCTCGCGGGAGAGGGAGGGACCCGCTCGCCATCGGCGAGCGGGAGGGTGAGGGGGGACTTGCCGGCGCTCACGAAAGCCGCTCCCAAAGCCCGGTCTTCACCGCGATGCCGACCACCACCAGCGCCAGCACCAGCCGCACGCACCATTCCGCGACCGCCTTCACCGCCGACGTCTTCGCGTCGCGCCACGCGCCCAGCAGCCCACGCAGCTCGCGCAGGTCCTGCCCCGCCCCCTCATCTTCCAGTCCCAGCGAGGCCAGCGCCCGCCGCGCGCCCAGCTCGGATGCTTCCTCGATCACCCCGCGCAACGTCGCGCGCGAAGCCCCCTCGCCCTCCGCCTGCGCCAGCAGGGAGGCGAGCACATGGTCACTGGTCATTGCTAACTCCTACCCCTCTCCCCTGCGGGGAGAGGGCGACTCGCGCAGCGAGCGGGGTGAGGGGGTTCTGAGTCCGAACCCAAACTCAGAACCCCCTCACCCGGTCAGCGCATCCGCGCCGACTCGACCTCTCCCCGCAGGGGAGAGGTGCACGAATGCCCGCTTCTCGTCCGCCGACAGGAAATCCGCCGCCGACACCATCGCCCACAGCCGCTCGCGATCCTCGCTCAGCTCCGGCACCCGGTCGATGTCGACGCCGATCGTCACTCCCGGCCACCAGGGCGCCAGCCCCTGCGCCAGCGCCCCGTAGATCTTCGCCGCCAACGGCAGGATGGTCAGCCGCCACAGCGCCCGGTTGGCCTCACGATAGTTGGCGTAAGTCGCGTCGCCCGGCAGCCCCAGCAGCATCGGCGGCACCCCGAAGGCCAGCGCGATCTCCCGCGCCGCCGTCGCCTTCAGCCCCACGAAATCCATGTCGGCAGGCGACAGTGATAAGGCCTGCCACTTCAGCCCGCCCTCCAGCAGCAGCGGCCGCCCGGCATTGCCCGCGCCCTGAAAACTCGCTTCCAGCTCCGCCTTCAGCCGCTCGAATTGCTCGGCCGACAACCCGCTGCCGTCACCCGGCTCATACACGAGCGCGCCGGAAGGCCGCGCCGCATTGTCCAGCAGCGCCTTGTTCCACCGCGTCGCCGCATTGTGGATCGCGACCGCCCCCGCTGCCGCGCCCAGGCACCCGAGGCCGTAATGATCGTCCGACGGATGAAAACTCCGCACATGGACGATCTGCCCGGCGTCGATCCGCTGCGAAACCTCGCCGACCCGATACAGATAACCTCCCGGCCACCCCCGCGCATCCGCTTCGATCGAAACCCTGTCCGGCCGCAAAGCATATAGCTCCGCGACCCCTTCCCCGCTCGTCCCGAGCGAAGTCGAGGGGCGCGGAGACCCGCTCAAAACCTGCGCATACCCATTCCCATGCAGCAACAGGTGCGAAGCTAAAGTCTCCACCAGCCCCTGCCCGCCCGAGGTCGCCGCGACCAGCCGCGCCACCTCCGGCTCGGAACAGGAAACCGGCGCCGCCCCCACGCTCTCGGCCACCAGCCGCACCGCCCGCTGCGCGATGGGGTTCAGCGCATAAGCCTCCCGTACCTGCGCCTCATACGATCGCGGCCAGGCCCCGTCCGAAAACGCCACCCCAAACCCACGCGCCAAAGCCGGCCGCGCGGCACCGCCGCCGGCCTTCCTGCCGAACCATTTCATCTGAAGCTCTCCAATAACCCCTCTCCCCTCGCGGGAGAGGGCGACTCGCGCCTGCGGGCGCGAGCGGGGCGAGGGGGTTCAGCGCCGAAGCATCACGCTCCCGTGTCCAGCAAGGCCCAGCCCCGCCGCGTGTCCGGCAGCAGCAACAGCCACAGATCGTCCAGCATCAATCCCCGTCTAACGCCAAGCACACGTCAAACCAACACCCGCACCCGCGCCGGCGCCCTCGTCCCCAACATCAGTTCCGTCAGCGCCCAGACCAGCGCGTCGGCCCGGTCCGGCGATCTCCCCGGGCCTTCATAGCCGCCGCCGATCATGAACCCGCACAGCTGGTCTTCCAGCGCGGGGAAGGCGCCCATGTGCCGCACCCGGCCCTGTTCGTAGAGCCAGACCACCGGCTCCGCCCGCGCCGCCTTGCCGCGCGTCGCGTGGACGCCCCTCACCGGCAGCCCGGGATCGACGAGCCGCAGCATCTCCGTCACCAGATTGCCGCCATTGTTCACTTCCGCGATCACCCGGTCGGCGCCGTGCCGCCGCGCCGCGCGGCTCACCGCCCCCGCCCAGCCGGTCGCGCTCAGCCCCTCGACGGTCGCATCCTCGATCACATGCCCGCATCCGTCGGCGCCCAGCCCGACCACCACGATGCCGCAAGCATCGCCCGTCTCTGAAGCCGGCGGATCGACCCCGACCACCACCCTGACAAAATCCCGCTCGTCCCGAGCGAAGTCGAGGGGCGCGGAACGAGAATCCTCGAGAAGCCCCCGCGTCCACAACGCGCCCTCCACGTCCTCGATCAGTTCCCCGTCCAGCTCCTGCCGGCCCAACCGCGTGCCGTCATACGCCCCGCGCATCGCCGCCAGGAACGCGTCCTCCAGCACCAGATTGTCTTCCATCCGCCCGCCGGTCTTGGCGGTCGCGGCATCCTTCACGATCCGCTTCAACAGCGCGATCGGGCGCGGCGTCGTCGTCACCAGCGCGCGTGGGTTGATGCCCGATCGCAGTGCCATCTGCAGATTGTCCCAAGTCTCCTGCGGCTTCGCCCATTTGGCGAGCTCGTCGCACCAGGCGAAGTGATGATTGCCGCCGCGTAAGCCATCCGGATTCTCGCCCGAATACAGCCGGACGATGCTGCCGTTCGGAAACCTGATCTGCTTCAGCGCCGGCTCCCAGTGGCACCGCCTGCGCCGCCGCCTCAGCACCGCGAGCAGCCCGCTATCTCCCTCCACCATCACCGCCCGCGCTTCGTCGATCGTGGCGCCGGCCAGCGCGATCCGGACCGGCGACGCGAGCGCCTTCGCCGCCACCCACTCCGCCCCCGCGCGCGTCTTGCCATAGCCACGCCCCGCTTGCATCAGCCAGGTCCGCCAGGTCCCCGGCGGCTCCAGCTGACCCTCATGCGCCCAGCTGGCGAAGTCCGCGATCCATGCCTTCAGGTCGGCGGGAGTCAGTGTTTTGAGATAAGCGTCGCTCTGTTCGGCCGACATGTTCGCCAGCTTTTCGGCGTGCGCACGCACCAGGATGGATCGCCGCATACGCTCCTCCTCTCCCTTGCGGGGAGAGGCGACTCGGCCCCAGCCGAGCGGGTGAGGGGGCTTCCAGGCCCGACCCACAAACCCAGAACCCCCTCACCCGGACGCGCTTCCGCGCGTCTCGACCCCTCCCCGCCGGGGAGGGGTGTTATTTCTTCCGCTTCATCTGGCGGATGCGCTCGATCCGCCGCGCGATCTCCGCCCGCAGCGCTTCGGTGTCCTCCTCGTCCGGCAACTCCTCCGCTTCCGCCGCCGTGTCGCGGTGCAGCCGCAACAGCGTCAGCGCGATCGCGTTCGGATATTCGTGGGTGCGGTCGATCGTGCCGTCATGCTTGGTCACGGTCTTGACGGTTCCGTTCATCGCGCGCTCGAGCATCATCAGCTCCAGCTTGCGATAGGCCTCGCCCAGCGCCGTGCCCCAGCCGGCGCGGAACGCCGCGTCCTTCGCCTTGCGGTCATACACCGTCCCTACCGATACGCCCGCCCGCTTGGCCGCCAACGACACATTGCACGTCGCCGCCAGCTCGGCGAGGAACCGCGCCTGCTTGGCCCTGTCGAACGCGTTCTTGCGCGCCTGCGTCACCCGCGGAACCTTGCCGCCGGCCAACTCCGTCTTTTCCATCTTCGAACACCCCCAAAAGCAACGGGCGGCCCCTCCAACCCCGGAGGAACCGCCCGACTCACATTTCTTCAGCGTTCACGATATGTGCCAGATCATCGTCACGATGTCAAGCAATTTTTACCGGTTTGGTTATTTGACAACCGTCATCCCGGCGCAGGCCGGGGTCCAGCCCTAACAACACCAAGCGCGGCAGCGCTTCGTACCACCACGCTATTCAATCGGGCTGGATCCCGGCCTTCGCCGGGATGATGAAATAAAAAGGGCCGGAGAAGACCTCCGACCCCTTCGCGTCTTCGCGCGAAACAATTAGGCCGCCGCCGCGATTTCCTCGCTCGGCACCGGGCGCTTGTCGAATACTTCGTCGATCAGGCCGAATTCCTTGGCTTCGGCCGCCGACAAGAACTTGTCGCGGTCCATCGCCCGCTCGATCTCTTCCAGCGCCTTGCCAGTATATTTGGCGTAGAGCGTGTTCAGGTCGTGGCGCATGCGCAGGATCTCGCGCGCCTGAATCTCGATATCGGCGGCCATGCCCTGCGCGCCGCCGCTGGGCTGGTGGATCATGATCCGGCTGTTGGTCAACGCCATGCGCATGCCCGGCTCGCCGGCCGACAGCAGAAAGCTGCCCATCGATGCCGCCTGCCCGATACACACCGTGCCGATGCGCGGGCGAACATACTGCATCGTGTCGTGGATCGCCATGCCCGCCGTGACGACGCCGCCGGGCGAGTTGATGTACATGAAGATGTCCTTTTTCGGGTTCTCCGATTCCAGGAACAGCAGTTGGGCGGTGATCAGGGAGGCCATGTGATCCTCGACCTGGCCGGTCACGAACACGATCCGCTCGCGCAGCAGCCGCGAATAAATATCGAAGCTGCGCTCGCCCCGGTTCGACTGCTCGATGACGATCGGCACCAGCGCGTCGTGGATCTGGCCGTTCACGAACGGATTATTCATGGGGAAGTGAGTCCTCTCAAGGGTTGCCCCGCCTACATCGGACGGAGCGCGCGCCGGTTCAAGCCCCACGCCCCATCCTCTCCCCTGCGGGGAGAGGCGACTCGCCTCGGCGAGGGGGTGAGGGGGTTCCCAAGCCAGACGCGACCAGCTCGGAACCCCCTCACCCGGTTCAGCGCTGCCGCGCCGACTCGACCTCTCCCCGCAGGGGAGAGGTGCCGATCTCACATCTTGTAGCTTACCCGCAGATACCCGAACTGCCCCGGCACATCGTATGTGGTCGGGTCATAATTGTTCAGGCTGCACGATGCGCAGGCCGGCGGGTTCTTGTTGAACACGTTGTTCACGCCCGCCGTGATCGCGAACCGCTCGTCCCAAAAGCCGGGCGTGTAGGTCAGCTGCACATCCCCGTAGAAGCGGCTGTTCAGCCGGTTCGGCAACAGCGTGTTGGGATCGATCTCCGTCACGCCGCTGATGTAGCGGCCCGTGAACGAGGCCCGCACATCGCCCAGTGTCCAGTCGAGCGTCGCATTGCCCTTGAACTTGGGGAAGGCCTGGTCCGGGCTGCCCCGTTCCGTCCCCTTGCGGTCGATCACCACGAAGCCGTTGGAGGCGGAGAGGATGTATTTGGTCAGGAAAACCGCGTTGGCGGCGAGCCCGATCGTGCCGATCCCGGTTTGGGGCGAGCGATAGTTGAACGCGACGTCGATCCCTTGCGTCCGGATGCTGTCCAGATTCTGCAGGGTGCCGTCGATCTCGTTGATGAAGCCGTTGGCGGTGCGGATCACCAGCGCGCAGCTTGCCGCGTCGCCCCGCAAGGCGCAGTTGTTGAGCGTGAGGGTCGGATCGATCGCACCGATCGCCTTGCGCACCTTGATGTCATAATAATTGGCTTCCAGCGTCAGGTAGCTGGCGAAGCCGCTGTCGCGCGCCCACGCCGGTGAATAGACCCCACCGAACAGCAGGTTGCGCGATTTCTCCGGTCTCAGATTGGCGTTGCCCTGGGTGATGATCGGCAGCTGGCCGCCCTGATCCTCGGCATAGCTGCCATTGGCGGGAACGCCGTTGGCGATGCAGTTCGCCCGCACCACGGGATTGGTCTGGAACTGCCCGCCCGCCGCGCTGGTGCAGGGGTCGTTGGCGGGCAGGTCGAAGCGGGAGCGGCCGCCGAACAGCTCGCCCAGGCTCGGCGCCCGGAAGCCGGTCGAATAGGATGCGCGTAGCAACAGGTCCTGCACCGGCTTCCACAGCGCGGTGCCGGTATAGGTCGTGCTCTGCCCGCTGATCGAATAGCTCGAATGGCGGACCGCGCCGTTCACTTCCAGCGACTGGAAGAAAGGCGTGTCCTTCAGGATCGGGACGCGGACTTCGCCGTAAACCTCGTCGACATTGTAGCGGCCGCGCGCCGGCTGCGCCGGAATGTCGGCGCCCAGCCCCGCCGACACGATCGGGTCGGGGATGAAGTTCGCCGCCTGCACGCGGTGCTCGTAACCCACCGCGATGCCGACCGCGCCGGCGGGCAGGTCGAACAGCTCGCCGGTCAGGTTGACGGTGTAGTCATAGAGCGTCTGCCGGCTGCGGTCCTGCTCGGTGAAGGCGATCCAGTTCAGCATGGCCGGCGTGATCGATCCGGCGCCGCCGAACAGATTGAGCGGCACGCACGGCGCGGTGCAGTTCGCGATCGGGCCGATCGCTTGCGCCACCCGATCGGCGCGGACGTTGCCGGTGAAGCTCTGGTGGGCGTCGTTTACGCCGAACGATGCGTTGGCGTCCCAATACCATTTGTGATCGGCCAGCTCGAACGATCCGTCCAGGGTCGCGGTCGCGGAGAAGGTATCGACCCGCTGGTTGAACGTGCGCTGCCCGGCCTCGACCAGCCGCCGCGCGATGAACGAATAATTCTGCGGCGGCTGGCCCGGCAGGCCGGCCGACAGCGTCACCCCGAACGGATTGAACGGGTTGGTCGCGTCGAACGACAGCCGGTCGAACAGGCTGCCGGCGCCGTTGCCCGCATCGGGGCCGATGAACAGCGGCTCGAATGCCGCCTGGTTCTGCGACTTGCGGTGATTGTACGACGCCTTCACGCGGAAGTTGATGTCGTCGGTCAGCTCCTGCTTGAAGCTCAGCCAGGCGCCGTAACGCTCGCTCGGCGTCAGGATATAGTTGAACGGCGCGAAGTTGAACCGGTCGGACGCCAGGAACGGCCGCAGCTCGGCCAGCGTCGGCGTGCTGTCCGGCGGATTGGAGATCGTCTGGTTGCCGAAATTGGTCACGAACCGCCCGTTGACCGCCGCGCTGGAACAGCCTGGCTGTGTTGCCGAACAGGCGGTCTGTCCCGGATTGGGGAATTGCGAGATCGCGCGGTCGGCCGATCGCACCGCCTGCTGCTTCACATAGGACGCGCCGAACACCAGGTTGGTGCGCTCGCCCTTCACGCCATAGCTGAGGTTGAAGTCATAGGTCTCGCCGTCCTTGGCCTTCAGGAACTGGCCGTACTGGGCGGATGCCCTCAACCCTTCCTGCTGCGCGACGGTGATGATATTGACCACGCCCGCGATCGCGTCGGAACCGTAGAGCGGCGACGCGCCGGCCTGCAGCACCTCGATCCGCTCGATCATGTTCGCCGGAATGGTGTTGATATCCACGGTCGCGGGGATGCCGCTGCCGCTCGTGCCGTTCACGAACCGCATGCCGTCCACCAGCACCAGCGTCCGCTTGGCGCCCAGATAGCGCAAATCGATTTCCGCCGATCCCGCGCCGACGCCGCCACCGTCGGGCGGATTGCCGAGATTGCCCGAATTGTTGACCTTGGAGTTGAGACCGCCCGATGCGGCCGGCAGCCGCTGCAGGATGTCGGCGACCGACGAAAGCCCGGTCTGCGCGAGCGAAGACTGATCGAGCGTGACGACCGGCGACGTCTGATTCAGCGGATCGACGCGAATGCGCGATCCCGTCACCACGATCGTGGCGTCGCCGCTATCCGCCGCTGCCGCCTGCTGCGGCGCGGCCTGCGCCAGCACCGGCGCCGCGATGCCAAGGGCCAGCACCGCCCACGCGGAACCGCCCATAAGACTCCTGGAAACACGCATATGATCCTCCCAACCACTTGGTGGGCGGAACCTATGCCGGTCCGGATTCGCTGGAAACCGTCCCGCACCGGCACGGAAACGATTTATGTCCGACCGTTGCGAGAATGTTACAAATTATTGCTGAGTCTCATCCCTCTCCCCTGCGGGGAGAGGGCGACTCGCGCAGCGAGCGGGGTGAGGGGGCACTGAGTTCAAGACTCTAACGCCGAGCCCCCTCACCCGGATCAGCGCTGCCGCACTGACTCGACCTCTCCCAAGGGAGAGGTGGGCGCCTTACTTCTTCGCGGCGGGCGCTTTCTTGGTCGCGGCCTTCTTCACCGGTTCCGCCGCCACTAGCTCTTCCTTGGGAGCAGCAGCCTTTTTCGCCGGCGCTTTCTTGGCCGGCGCTTCGGCCTCTACCGCAGCCGCGGCACCTGCGCTGGCCGCGGCAGGTTTCTTCGCAGCGGCTTTCTTGGCGGGAGCCTTTTCCTCAGCGGCCGGTTCAGCCTTGGCCTTCTTGGCAGCGGCCTTTTTCGGCGCATGGTCGTGATCATGATCATGGCCGCAACCCGGGCCGTGCACATGCCCATCCTCGTCCGCTTCGATCTCGGACTCGATCAGCTCGCGCGTCACTTCGCGGTCGGTCACGTCCGCCTTGGCGAACAGGAAATCGACGACCTTGTCCTCGAACAGGGGCGCGCGGAGCTGCGCCGCCGCCATCGGCTCGTTGCGGATATATTGCACGAACCGGTCGCGGTCCTCGGGGCGGTATTGCTGCGCCGCCTGGGCGATCAGCCGGTTCATTTCCGCCTGGCTGATCTCGACATTGTTCTTGGTGCCGATGTCGGACAGCAGCAGGCCCAGGCGCACGCGGCGCTCAGCGATGCGACGGTAATCGTCCTTGTCGGCTTCCATTTCCTTGCGCGCCGCTTCGGGATCGGCCTCGTGGCCCGCCTCATGCTCCAGCTGCGCCCAGATCTGGCCGAACTCGGCCTCGACCATCGACGGCGGCACCTCGAAGTCATAGCCCGCCGCCAGCTGGTCGAGCAGCTTGCGCTTCATGTGCGTGCGGGTGAGCCCATTATGCTCCTGCTCAAGCTGACCCTTAACCAGCTCCTTCAGCTTGTCGATGCCTTCCAGGCCCAGCTGCTTGGCGAACTCGTCGTCCAGCGCGGTTTCCTTCGGCACGCGGACCTCGTTGACCGTCACCGCGAACTCGGCCGCCTTGCCGGCGAGATTTTCCGCGCCATAATTGTCGGGGAAGGTCACCTTGACGGTTTTCTGGTCATTGGCCTTCGCACCGACCAGCTGATCCTCGAAGCCGGGGATGAACTGGCCCGATCCAAGCTCCAGCGACACGCCGTCGCCCTTGCCGCCCTCGAATTCGACGCCATCGACCTTGCCGACGAAGTCGATCACGACCAGATCGCCGGTCGCGGCCTTGTAGGTCGCCTTCGAGGCCGCCTCGAACTGCTTGTTGCCGGCGGCGATCCGCTTCAGCGTCTCGTCGATCTGGCCGTCGCCGACCGGCACGCTCAGCCGCTCCAGCTTCAGCCCGTCGATCTTGGCTTCCGGCACGTCCGGCAGCACTTCCAGCGAGACCTTCACCTCGGCGTCCTTGCCGGGTTCAAAGCCTTCGTCGAGCTCGACCGAGGGCTGCATCGCCGGGCGCAGCTGCTTCTCGGCGAGCAGCTGCTGCACGCCTTCCTGGACCGCGGTTTCCAGCGCCTGCTGCTCGAGCGCCGGGCCGTGCATCTTGCGGACGAGGTTGGCGGGGACCTTGCCGGGGCGAAAGCCGGGCATCTTGATCTGCGGCGCGACTTTCTTCAGCTCGCCTTCGACGCGCGCTTCAATGTCCTTGCGGCCGATCTTCAGCGTGTAGCCGCGCTTCAGGCCCTCGTTCAACGTCTCGACAGTCTGCATGTCTCGCCTTCTTCAAATCCCTGAGAGAGTCCGGGCCTGACGCTTGGGATTGGTGCGGGCGAAGGGACTCGAACCCCCACATCTCTCGATGCCAGAACCTAAATCTGGTGCGTCTACCAATTCCGCCACGCCCGCGGCCGGACCGTCGGTCGCGGGCGTCTAACCCAGCTTGCCGAACGGGGCAACCCGCAACCCGTCCGGCGCGTTCCTTAGCCAGAGGAGACGCTCATGGCCACCATTCCCCCGCCCGACACGATCCCCGAGAGCCCGGCGCAACCGGCGCAAACCCCCGACGAGATCGTCCCGCCCACCCCCGACGTGGACGTCCCGGACCCGAACCCCGCCGATCCTGGAATGCCGGAAGATACCCCCTCTCCTCGGGGAGAGGGCGACTCAGGCCTTCAGGCCTGAGCGGGGTGAGGGGAGTGGCGCCTGAAGCCATTCTCCACCCCTTACTCCCCTCACCCGGTTGCGCTCCCGCGCAACTCGACCTCTCCCGGCGGGAGAGGTGGTTCAGACCAGCATCTCACCCACAGGCCCATGCCCCAGGAACGCTGCGGGGCTAGCCGTCGCGCCGTAAGCCCCCGCCAGGAAGATCGCGATCAGGTCACCCACCCCCGCGCGGGGCAGCGCGACCTGGTTGCCGAGCAAGTCGAGCGGCGTGCACAGGCAGCCGCAGACGCTGACCGTTTCTTCCGTCGCCGCGCCGAACCGCCCGGCGACCGCGATCGGGTAATTCCGCCGCACCACTGTCCCGAAATTGCCGGAAGCCGCGAGTTGGTGATGCAATCCGCCATCGACGATCAGGAATACCTGCCCGGCGCTTTCCTTGCGGTCGACGATCCGTGTCAGATAGACGCCACATTCGCCGACCAGCCAGCGGCCCAGCTCCAGGCAGAACTCGGTCTTGGCCAGCACCTCTGGCCGCCCCACGGCCGTCAGCGCAGCACCGATCCGCTCGACGTCCAGCGCTTCGTCGCCCGCGAAATACGGAATGCCGAAGCCGCCGCCCAGGTTCAATCGGTTGGGCCTGACACCCGCTTCCTCCGCCAGCCGGGCGGCGAGCGCGAGCGTCGCCGCCTGCGCCTCGATGATCGCGTCGGCATCCAGCGACTGCGACCCGGCATAGATATGGAAACCCTGGAAATCGGCTCCCGCCTCCACGATCCGCCGCACCAGCCCCGGCACGCGCTCGGCATCGACACCGAACGGCTTGGCGCCGCCGCCCATACGCATGCCGGAACCGCGCAGCTCGAAATCCGGATTGACCCGCACCGCCAGCCGGGGCGTCACGCCCAGCCGGTCCGCGATCACCAGCGCCCGCTCGGCCTCGCCTTCCGATTCCAGGTTGAGCGTCACGCCCGCGCTCAGCGCGAACGCCAATTCCTCATCGCGCTTGCCCGGCCCCGCGAACGAGAGCCGCTCCGCCGGCATGCCGGCCGCGATCGCCGCCCGCCCCTCGCCCGCCGATGCGATGTCGATGCCTTCGACCAGCGGCGCGATCTGACCGATCAGGTCCGGAAACGGATTGGCCTTCATCGCGTAATGCAGCGCGATGCCGGGAAAGGCCGCGCGGAACCGCCGGATGCGCGCCGCGATGACTCCAAAATCATAGACGAACAGCGGCGTGTCCCCAGCTTCGGCGATCAGCGCTTCGGCCGTGCGCCCGCCGATCAGGAGCTTGCCGCCAACGCCTCCAAAATCCGGCGGGATCGGCCCCATCGGCTTCACGACGCCAGCTCCGCCTTTAGCCCGGCGCGGTCGATCTTGCCGTTCGGCCCGCGCGGCAGGTCCGCTCGCCAGACGATCCGCGCCGGCTGCATGAAGTTCGGGAGTTCGCGCCTCAGATAGCTCACCAGCCGCTCCTCGGCCGAACCGTCGCCGCGCGCAACCACCAGGATCGCCTGGCCCAGCCGCGCATCAGGCAGGCCGATCGCGACCGCCTCGAGCGCCGCACCGCTCGCGACCACCGCGTCCTCCACCTCGGTCGGGCTGATGCGATTGCCGGCGGATTTGATCATCTCGTCCGCCCGCCCGACGAAGCGGAGCAGCCCGTCCGCGCCGCGCGCCACCGTGTCGCCGGACCAGACCGCAGTGCCACCATAACGCGATCCTCGCGGAGCGGGCCGGAAGCGCAGCGCCGTCCGCTCCGGATCGCGCCAATAGCCGAGCGCGACCAGCGGCCCGCAATGCACCAGCTCGCCGCCCTCGATCAGGATTTCGGCGAACGGGATCGCGTCGCCAATCGCGGTCGGGTGATCGTCGATCAGCCCCGGATCGAGATAGGTCGAGCGGAACGCCTCGGTCAGCCCATACATCGCGTAGAGGTCGGCGGCCTGGAACAGCGCGCGGAGCTTGCGGACCAGCGGCTCGGTCAACGCGCCGCCGCTGTTGGTGAGCCGCTTCAGCGTCGTCGTTTCGGGCCACGCCGCCTCGGCCAGCTGCACCCACAGCGGCGGCACCCCGGCCAGCGTCGTGATGCCGTGTCGCTCCACCGCCTTCACCACATCGCGCGAGGTCAGGTAATCCAGCGGCACCGCGCAAGCCCCCGCCGCCCAGGTGGAAAGCAGCTGGTTCTGCCCATAATCGAACGCGAACGGCAGCACGCACAGGGTCCGGTCGTCCGGGCTGAGGTGCAGATAATGTGCTACCGAGATCGCCCCGAGCCACAGATTGGCGTGGGAGACCATCACTCCCTTAGGCCGCCCGGTGGAGCCTGAGGTATAGAGAAGAGCTGCAAGGGCGTTGGGGTCGAGATTGGATTCGCCAACGATCTCGCTCGTCCCGAGCGAGATCGAGGGGCGTGTCTCGGTTTGGGTGCCATCGCCCCTCGACTTCGCTCGGGACGAGCGGATTTCCGTTTCCAGGACAACCGCACACCCAGCCGGCACATCCCCCGCCTCGAAGCTCGCCGCTCGCGCTTCCTGCGTCACCAGCAGCGCCGCGCCACTATCCGCCAGGATATAGCCCGCCTGCGCGCGCTTCAGCACCGGGTTGATCGGCACATGCACCGCCCCGATCCGCGCGACGGCAAGCGGCAGCAGGCAGGCGGTGACCGTCTTCGGCAGCCAGCTCGCGACCCGCTCGCCGGGCCGCGCGCCCTGCCCCGCCAGCCACGCCGCCAGCCCGCCCACCCGCGCTTCAAGCTCGGCGAAGCTCAGCGTCTCGCCGCCCGCGATCAGCGCCGGTGCGTCGGGCGCGCCGCGGCCGGTCAGGTGATCGATCGGCCGGGGCCGCGCATCAGGCTCTTGCAGAATCTCTTCGTCCCCGTTCAAACGTGCCGGCCAGTGTTTGAGGATTAGCCGCTTTGTGGGTCACCGGGGAATATTTTGACGGCATGCGCGCGGCGGAGCTGGCGGCGCGCGGCCGGCTCGACGCGCCCACCCAGCCCGATCCGTTCCTGCGGCTCGACTGGTTCCGCCGCACCTGGGACCATTCGACGCCCGGCAAGCGCCCGCTGATCGCCCGCGCCCGCGCCGGGCAGGCCGAGGCCTGGCTGTTCCTCGCCCGCACCCGTCCCGGCCGAGCTGTCGCGATGGCGGGCGATCATTCGCACCGCTTCGGGCCGGTCTTCGCCGGAGACGCCGATCCGGCGCTGCGTCATGCGTTGATCCGGGCAATCGCCCGACGGCTGAAGCTGTTCGGGATTTCGGGCGTCGTGCTGGATCCGGTGCCGATGGGCGACGCAGCGCTTCTGTCCCGCTCCTTCAAGAGCGCGGGCTGGGCGGTGTCCGACCGCGCCGCGCGGGCCGGCTTCCGCCTCGCAGTGAACGGACGTAATTTCGAGGAGTTTTGGGAACAGGCCCCGGCCCGCCTTCACGAGCAGGTCGCCGCCGGCAGCCGGCATCTGCATGTCGAGATCGCCGATCTGATGACCCCGCAAATGTGGGAAGAAGCGGAGATGCTGGGCGGCGCCGACGCTTTCCTGCGCGAGCTGGCGCAGGACGCGACGCTGGACAAGACGCTGCGGCTCGGCATCGCCCGGGTCGGCGACGCGCCGGTCGCGGCGCAGCTGTGGACATTCGAGAACGGCATCGGCACGATGCACTGGCGCGGCGAGGAGGCGGAGGCGAAGCATCTCTTCCCCTCGGCCGAGCTCACGGCGTCGATGCTGCGCTACCTCATCAATGTCGATCATGCGTCCGAGATCGATCTCGGCAGCGGCAGCGACGCCGATCTCGCCGACTGGGCCGGCGAGCGCGAGCCGATGCGGCGGCTGGAGCTGCTCAACCCGCGCGCGCCCTCGACGTGGGCGCCGGCGATCGGCGCGCGCCTCGCGGGCCTTGTCCGCCGCTCTCCGCTCGACTAGCGGGCGGCGTCATGGTTCCTGAAACCCATATCGAGGTCGAAAAGACCGTGCGCGCCGTGCTGGCCGATGTGCTGGGCCTTGCCCCGGATCGCGTCGCCGCGTTTCGGGCGGAAACCGGCCTGTTCGGATCGCTGCCCGAACTGGACTCGATGGCCGTCGCCGGCCTGCTGACCGAAATCGAGGACCGGCTGGGCGTCACGATCGAGGATGACGAAGTGGACGGCGACATGCTCGCCACTTTCGGCGCGCTCGTGACGTTCCTGGATAAAAAGCTGATCTAGCCCCAACCGTCATTGCGGGCGCAGCGAAGCAATCCAGGCCAGCGTCCAGGCAATGGATCGCTCCGTCGCGACGCTCCCCGCAACGCCCGCTAAGCTACAGGCTGCTTCCGCCGCACCATCGGTGCGGATTTGAGCGACAGGCCCAATTTGTTCGCCCGGTGCGCCACCGATTGCTGGCTGCGGCCGAGCGCTTTCGCGACATCCTGCGTGTAGACGCCCGCCTCGGCGAGCGCGCGGAGCTTGGCCTCCGACTCTTCGGTCCAGGCGTCACGCCGCCGGGTCAGCTCTTTATGCGGAAAGAAGATGTTTGCTGGCTCGCTCATCATGCTCCCAATGTAGGAAGCGCGCGGCCCGAACGCCCTAACCGGGATTAGCCTTGGCGCACCCACGGAACATCTCGGCGCGCGAAGCTTTCAGATGGCCAGATGCCCAAATTCTATTTCGAGTTGTCCGATGGTGCCCATTTCCCCGATGAGGAAGGCCAGGATTTCGTCACGCTTGCCGCCGCACGGGAAGAAGCCGTGAGAAGCGCCCGCTCGATGATGCGCGAGGAAATCCTGCGCGGCACGCTGTCCTTGAAGGACAGTATCCGTATCCTGGACGATAGCGGCGAAGCGCTCGACACCGTCCATTTTCGGGATGCTGTACGCATCCGGGAATGAGAAGCGTGACCGCTATCGACCTGCTGATCCGGCGTCTTCAGTTGCGTGACGGACTGTCGAGCGATGAGCTTGAAGCGCTGCGCGCTCTTCCCGGGACCGTCGCGACCTATGCCCGCCGCCAGACCATCGTGCGCGCCGGCGACCTCCAGACCAAAAGCAGCATCGTGGTGGACGGCTGGATCGCCCGTTCCAACACCTTCGCGGACGGCGAACGGCAAATCACCCAGCTGCATGTGCCGGGCGATTTCTTCGACCTGCACAGCTTTCTGATGAAGCGGCTGGAACATGATATCGTCGCGGTCACGAACTGCACGATCATGCAGGTCGATCATTTCCGGCTGCGGGAGCTGACCGCCACGAACCCCCATCTGACGCGGCTGCTGTGGCTGCTGACCGTGGTGGATGCCGCGAACTACCGCGAATGGCTCACCCTGATGGCCCGCGCGGACGCTTACCGGCACATCGCTTTCATCATGTGCGAAATGTATATGCGGCTGGAAGCGGTCGGGCTTGCCGGTGCCTTTGAAATGGACTTCCCGCTCACCCAGGAAGAGCTGGGCAATGTCTGCGGCATCACCGCGATCCATGTGAACCGCGTACTGCAGGAGCTGCGCCGCGACGGCTTGGTCGCGACGACCGGCCGCCGCCTGAGCTTCCCCGATTGGAACCGGCTGGTGGCCGCGGCTCAGTTCGACCCGACCTATCTCTACCTCTCACCGAATTCTCCCTATTTAGGGATGGTTAACCACGCGGAATCGGCGTAGGCTCCGCCCCGCTTGCCGCGTGGCCGGCGGCGGCGGAAACGAATTTCGACTCGATCGCGGTCCCAGCGGGCGGGTTCATCATCATCCCTACAGCCGAAGGCTGGACCGCGACGGCATCGACGTGCTGATCAACGGCGTTTCCATCTTCAACATCACCGGCAATGGCGGCGGCAATACCAACTGGATGCCGCAGTCGATCACGTTCGGCGTCAATGCGAGCTCGACGCTGACCTTCGCCGCGATCGGCACCAGCGATTCGCTGGGCGGATATCTCGATAACATCGCGCTGGACGGCGTGCCGGAACCGGCTGCCTGGGCATTGATGATCGCCGGCTTCGGTCTGGTCGGCGCAGCCTCGCGCCGCCGCGTGCGGACGGCGGTTACCTACGCCTGACTTCTCTAACCCTCTCCCCACTGGGGAGAGGGTGGCTGAGCGCTAGCGAGGCCGGGAGAGGGGCAGTCTGCTCAGAGCACTGCCCCTCTCCCTGGCTGCTGCGCAGCCGTCCCTCTCCCCAGCGGGGCGAGGGCTATATCAGGCCGCCACCGCCCGCTTCGCCTCGAAATCCACTTCCGCCAGGAAGCGTTCCGCGTCCAGCGCGGCCATGCAGCCGGTGCCGGCGGCGGTCACCGCCTGCCGGTAATGCTTGTCCATCACGTCGCCGCAGGCGAACACGCCGGGAATCGCGGTGCGGCTCGTGCCGGGCTCGACCGTCAGATAGGCTTCGTCCATTTCGAGCTGGCCCTGGAACAGCTCGGTCGAGGGCGAATGGCCGATGGCGACGAACGCGCCGTCGCAGGCGATATGGCTGTGCGCGCCAGTCACCGTGTCCTTCAGGTCGACGCCGACCAGCCCTTCGGGATCGCCGCCCGCCACGAACCGCTCGACTTGGCGGTTCCACAGCACCGAGATGCGCTCATTGGCGAACAACCGCTCCTGCAGGATCTTCTCGGCGCGCAGTGAATCGCGGCGGTGGATCAGCGTGACATCCGGCGAATGGTTGGTGAGATAGAGCGCTTCTTCCACCGCTGTGTTGCCACCGCCGATCACGACGACTTTCTTGCCGCGATAGAAAAAGCCGTCGCAGGTCGCGCAGGCGCTGACGCCCTTGCCGCCCAGATGCCGCTCGCTGTCCAGGCCCAGCCATTTCGCCTGCGCACCGGTCGCGATCACCAGCGTCTCGGCTTCGTAAACGTCGCCGCCGTCCCCGGTCAGGCGGAACGGACGGCGCGACAGGTCCACATCGGTGACGATGTCATAATGGAAAGCGGTGCCGACATGCTCGGCCTGCTTCTGCATCTGCTCCATCAGCCAGGGGCCCTGGATCACGTCGGCGAAGCCGGGATAATTCTCGACGTCCGTCGTCGTCATCAGCTGGCCGCCGGGCTGGATGCCCTGCACCACGATCGGTTTCAGTCCAGCGCGCGCGCCATAGATGGCGGCGGAAAGGCCGGCGGGGCCGGAGCCGAGAATGAGCATGCGGGTCTTGTGAATGGTCATCGCTTGATCTGTTCCGAAGAATCCTGTGGTCCCGGTGCAGATAAGGCGCCGCGCGGCGCGGCGCAAACCGGGCCATTTTGACGGACTGTTAACCATTCGCGCTGCAAGGTCGGCCAGGTTGGTCGGCACGAGGCGCATGCAGGCGCGCAAGCATCTATTCCGGTTCTGGGTGGCCATGCGCCTGTTCGTTCGCGGCGAGAGACGCCGTGCGACGCGCAGCTGGCGCGTGGATCCCGCGATCATCGATGCCCAGGTCCGCGAAGTCGCCAAGCAATTGCGCCAGGCGACCCCGGTCAATTTCGCCGCCGCGATGCTGGTCGCGTGGCTGTTTTTCGACATCCCTTACCGCTCGACCCTGCTCCTCGCTTGCGGCGCGCTGATGCTGCTGACGATTGGCGCGCTGTTCGTGCTGCCCCACGCACCTTGGCAGCGCACGCGCTTCCGCGACGTGTTCGAGGAACGCCGCGCGCTCCTCGTGCACGCATTCGCTACCGGCCTGGCCTGGGGCGGCATGATGCTCGCGCCGCTGATCACCGCCACCGACATCAATCGCACCTATATTTTCGCCGCGATGACCGCATCCATGTGCGTCGGCGGACTCATCCTGGCGATGCTCCCGGCGGCGGCCATGCTATACACCGGCGTGCTCGGCATCGGCATGATGGTCGCCTACACGATCCAGCCGGTCCCCGTTCCCGACTCCATGTATGCCGCGACAGTCCTGTATCTGTTCATGCTCGCGCGCGTTTTCTTCGATCTCGGCAATCTGTTCATCGGCCAGATGAAAGCGACCGCCGAGCTTGGCCGCGCGGAAAGCGTGAAGCGCGAGGAGCAGCGCCGCGAGATGGAACGCCGCGCCGCCGAACGCCTGCAGGCCGAGGAGGAGCGCCAGCGGGTTCTCGCCGCCGAGCAATCCACGCACCGCGACGAGCTGCTGCGGCTCGCCGAATCGTTCGAAGCAAGCGTGATGGCGGTCGCGCGCGGCCTCGAATCGGCGGTCGGCAACGTCAACAGCGCCTCGACCCAGCTGCACGATATCGGCCGCGACGCCGATGCCCGCGCGTCGGCCGCGTCGGATCGGGCGACCAGCGCCAGTCGCGCCGTCGCCGGCGTGGCGATCGCATCCGGCGAAATGATCCAGGCGGTCGGCCATGTCTCGGCCCGCGTCGCCGAGCAGGTGGAAGCGAGCGTCGCCGCCCGCGCTTCGGCCGGCGACACCCGTCGCGCGCTGGAGGAGCTGGCCGCGAGCGCCCAGGACATCGCGCATGTCGCGACCTTCATCCAAGACGTCGCCGCCAACACCAATTTGCTCGCTCTCAACGCGACGATCGAAGCGGCGCGCGCTGGCGAGGCGGGGCGCGGCTTCGCGGTCGTCGCACAGGAAGTGAAGAGCCTCGCCACTCAGACCGGCGCCGCGATCGAGAAGATCGGCGCCACCACAACCGCGATCCAGGGCCGCGTCGCGGACGCTATGGCGGCGGTCGAGAAGGCGGCGGCGCAGGTGGAATCGGTCAGCTACCGCGCCGGCGCGATCGCCGAGGCCGTCACCCAGCAGCGCCAGGCCTCCGACATGATCGGCCGCAACGCCTCCGACGCCGCCGAGGATGCGGAAGACGTCCACGCCAACATCGCCCAGGTCGCCGAACGCGCGCGGGAAACCGGCGCCCTTACCGACTCGATGCGCGACCTCGCCAAATCCCTCGACGCCCAAAGCCGCGCGCTGACCCAGGCGGCTGGCGATTTCCTGTCGCGGTTGCGGGCGGCGTAGCTTTCAGCTCCTCCCCGTTCCGGGGAGGATTTTTAGCTGCTACGCTCGCTTCAGCGAGGAGAGATCAATGGCAGCACGCACCCACAGCATCATCGTCTATGGCGCAACCGGGTTTACCGGGCAGCTCGTCGCCGAATATCTCGCCGCCCGCTATCCGTCGCTGAACTGGGCGATGGCCGGCCGCTCCCAATCGAAGCTGGAGGCCGTTCGCGCGGGCGTAGGCGCGCCAGATACGGTGCCGGTGATCGTCGCCGACGCGTCCGATCCGGCCAGCCTCGCCGCGCTGGCCGAGAAAGCCGATGTCATCGTCACCACGGTCGGCCCCTATCAGCTCTACGGCTCCGGCCTGGTCGCGGCCTGCGCCAAGGCCGGCACCGCCTATGTCGATCTGTGCGGGGAGCCGGCCTGGATGCGCGCGATGATCGACGCCCATGCCGCCGATGCCAAGGCCAGCGGCGCGCGCATCGTCTTTTCCTGCGGGTTCGATTCCATCCCGTTCGATCTCGGCGTGCTCGAACTGCAGAAGCTGTGCACCGAACGCTTCGGTTCGCCTGCCCGCACGGTCAAGGGCCGGGTGCGGGCGATGAAGGGCGGCTTCTCGGGCGGCACCGCGGCCAGCCTGAAGGCCACGCTCGCCGCCGCCGCTAGAAACCCGTCGCTGATCAAGCTGCTGACCAACCCGTTCGCGCTGACGCCGGGCTTCGAGGGGCCGTCGCAGCCGACGGGCATGCTGCCGCATTACGACAGCGCGGTGCAGGCCTGGGTCGCGCCGTTCATCATGGCGCCGATCAACACCAAGAACGTCCACCGCACCAACGCGCTGACCGGTCACAGCTACGGCCCGGGCTTCGTCTACGACGAGATGATGATCGCGCCGGGGCTGGGCGAGCTGGGCAAGGCAGCTGCCGAAGCGATCGCCAAGGCCAATCCGTTCGGCGGCGACGGCGGCCCGAAGCCGGGCGAAGGCCCTAGCAAGGAAGAACGCGAGAGCGGCTTCTACGACCTGCTGTTCGTCGGCGAATACGATGATGGCCGCACCGCGCGCCTGTCGGTCAAGGGCGACCGCGATCCCGGCTACGGATCGACCAGCAAGATGATTGCCGAAGCAGCACTTTGCCTGGTCGAGGATGTGAAAGGCGCTGGCGGCATCTGGACACCCGGCGCGCTGATGGGCGACGCGCTGGTGAAGCGCCTCCAGGCCCATGCCGGCCTGACGTTCACGGCCGAAGGTTAGGTGCTTCTCCTCACCGGTCGCTTCGAGCGAAGTCGAGAAGCGGCCTGTACGGTGTTCGGGTTTCTCGACTTCGCTCGAAACAAACGGAGGTTTGGGAGGCCAAGATACCAAACGCATTCGCCCCGCTGCCGGGGGGGGGGTAAGCAGCGGGGCGATAACGCTTAACAGGGAGCCTGCGAAGGGGGGGAAGCATGGCTCCTGCCCGTTAGAACGACGCACGGCGGACCGGGTTCCAATCGAGATGCCCAACGGGTTTGATTGACGTTGGTCGAGCGGCGATTGAAACCCGGGCGCGCCGGCGGCATGAGGCGCCTTTCCTCCAGCCCAGGTGCCGTCCTCGATGAAAACAACCGCACTCGCCTTTCTGCTGCTGTCCACCGCCGCCGTCGCGCAGGCGCCCGAGTTCAGCGCCGACCGTCTGAACCAGGACATCAAGACGCTTTCCTCCGACGCGTTCGAAGGGCGTGGGCCGGCGACGCCGGGCGAGGACAAGACGATCGCCTATGTATCCGAAGGCATGAAGGCGGCCGGCCTGCGGCCCGCGGGGGATGCCGACACGGGCGGTCGCGGCTGGTTCCAGAAGGTGCCGCTGCTGCGCGCCGCGATCCGCGATGCGGCGCCCAAGCTGGTGATGACGATCGACGGCAAGTCCTCGCCGGTGACCCAGGGGCAGGAGATCGCGGTCCGCGCCGCGATGACCGGGCAAAAGCATGTCACGATCAACAACGCGCCGCTCGTCTTCGTTGGCTACGGCGTCACCGCGCCCGAGAAGAAATGGGATGATTTCAAGGGCGTCGATGTGAAAGGCAAGATCGTCGTCGTCCTCGTCAACGATCCGGACTTCGAGACGGGATCGGGCGATTTCGGCGGCAAGGCGATGACCTATTACGGCCGCTGGACCTATAAATATGAGGAAGCCGCGCGCCACGGCGCCGCCGGCGTGATGATCGTCCACGAGACCGCGCCGGCCTCCTATGGCTGGAACACGGTCAAGAACTCCAACACCAACACGATGTTCGACATCGTTCGCAAGGATCCGAAGGCGCAGCACACGCCGATGGAAAGCTGGATCCAGCGCGACGAAGCGGTGGCGATCTTCAAGGCGTCTGGCTTGGATTTCGACGCGGAGAAGAAGAAGGCGCAGGCCCGGTCGTTCAAGCCGGTGCCCCTGAAAGCGACCTTTTCCGCCGATTACGACGTGAACTCGGAAGTCATCACGTCGCACAATGTCGCGGGCATCCTGCCCGGCGCCAAGCACCCGGACGAGCTTGTCGTCTACAGCGCCCACTGGGATCATCTGGGCGTCGGCCAGCCCGACGCGAAGGGCGACCGCATCTATAACGGCGCGGTCGACAACGCGACCGGCGTCGCGCAGCTGCTCGAAATGGCGCGCGCCTTCGCGCACGGCCCCAAGCCAGAACGCTCGGTCCTGTTCCTGGCGGTGACGGCCGAGGAAAAGGGCCTGCTCGGCTCCGAATATTATGCCGCCAACCCGCTCTATCCGCTCGCGAAGACGGTGGGCGTGATCAACATGGACGGCGGCTCGGTCGCGGGGCCGACGCGCAACTTCACCATCTCCGGCAGCGCGAAGCTGGGACTGCTCGACGACCTGACGGAAGTCGCCGCCGCAAAAGGCCGCGCTTATGCCCCCGATCCGCACCCGGAAGCCGGCGGCTTCTACCGCTCCGATCACTTTCCCTTCGCCAAACGCGGCGTGCCGGCGATCTCGTTCGATGGCGGCAACGATCTGGTGAACGGGGGCACGAAGCGGGGCGAGGAACTCGGCGAGGCCTATATCAAGGACCGCTATCACCAGCCCGCCGACCAGTGGGAACCGGACTGGGATCTGACCGGCATGACCGCGGATCTAGGCTTGCTCTACACGCTCGGCACCGACCTCGCGAACGGCCGCGACTGGCCGAACTGGAGCCAGGACAGCGAGTTCCGCGCGGCACGGGACAAGACGGCGGCACTGCGGAAATAAATCCCCGACTCAGAACCCCCTCACCCCGACCCTCTCCCCCCTTGGGAGAGGGGGTTAGGCTGCGCGGGCGGCTGGCATTTTCAGCCAGGCCATTGCCGACGCCTCATCGGCGAACAGGGCGACATCGTTGCGGCCGGCGATCAGGCGGCGGACCTGCATGCGCACCGGCGAGTCGCCCAAAACGAATGCCAGCCGGGCGCTGCGCGTCGCCGCGTCGCCTAGTATCTGGTGGAAGCGCGCCGTGACGTCCTGCGGCTGCAGCGGGAAGCGGGTCAGGTCGACCAGCGTGTGGTGGGCGTTGCGGGGGCAGGCGAGATTGGCGTGCTCGGCCGCCCGGTCGCGCGCGAAGCCGGCGATGCTGTCGGCGTCGAACAGACCCTCGAGCGTGTAGCGGATGAAGCCCGAGGGCTTGACCTCGATCGAATAGCGCGGCGCCATAGCCTGGTTTTGCCCGACAATGCTTAACACAGCGTTGGCGCCATAAAGGAAGAGCCCCGCTCCAGGGGCGGGAGCGGGGCTCTGACTTGGGGTCGTCATGCGCAGGGCGGGAGGGGTGGCCCGGCCCTGGGGTCCGTCAGCGAGGAAAGGGGTAAACCGCGCCGACAGGTTCAGTATATCGCGCCGAGTTGTCGCAAGCCTATGTCGGCCATCACATGAATTTGTCGCGGTTTGTCGCAAGATGCTATTCGTCACCCCGGCGAAGGCCGGGGTCCAGTCTCTTTCTTTTAGGGGCTGGATTCCGGCCTCCGCCGGAATGACGGGCTGGATTTCGCAAACGCCTCCCAGCCTTTCGCGCGCAGGTCGCAGGCGGGGCAGGCGCCGCAGCCATAGCCCCAATCGTGGTGCGTCTTGTGGTCGCCAAGGTAGCAGCTATGGCTTTCCTCGCGGATCAGCGTGACCAGCGCGCCGCCGCCCAGTTCCTCCGCCAGCGCCCAGGTCGCGGCCTTGTCGCGCCACATGAGCGGCGTGTGGATCGCGATCCGCCGGTCGAGGCCCAGGCTGAGCGACACCTGCAGCGCCTTCAGCGCGTCGTCGCGGCAATCGGGATAGCCCGAATAATCGGTCTCGCACATGCCGCCGACCAGATGGCGGATGCCCCGCCGGTAGCCGACCGCCGCCGCCAGATTGAAGAACAGCAGGTTGCGGCCGGGAACGAAGGTAGTCGGCAGACCATCCGCCCCGAATGCGATTTCCGCTTCCCGGGTCAGCGCCGTCTCGCTGATCGCGCCGAGCACGCCCAGATCAAGCAGATGATCCTCGCCCAGCTTGCCCGGCCAAAGCCGTTCCATGCCGTCACGCAGGCTGGCACGGCAATCGAGCTCGACCAAATGGCGCTGGCGATAATCGAAGCCGACCGTCTCGACCCGCGCGAACCGCTCCAGCGCCCAGGCGAGACAGGTCGCACTGTCCTGCCCGCCGGAAAAGAGGACAAGCGCGGGTTCGGTGTGGAGCGTCATCCCCGCGCCTTAGCCCAGGCCCGGCTGAGGTGCAGCCCCAGCAGCGCGAAACCGGCACCTTCGGCCCATCCGCCCAGCACGTCGGTGGGCCAGTGGACGCCAAGCACGATGCGCGACGCGCCGATCAGCAGCGCCAGCGGCACGGCGAGCCAGAGCAGGCGCCGGGCGATCAGCAGCGCGATGAGGAGATACAGCGCTGCATTCTGCGCGGCGTGACCGCTCGGGTAGCTCAAGTCCCATACGGTATCGAGACGCGGATAGAGATCGGGCCGCGCGCGGGCGAACAGGGCCTTAAGCGCACTATTCGCGCCGGTCTGGACCAGCGCGATGGACAGCAGGATCAGCCCGTCCCTGCCCCTTTTCCTGAGCCACAGGAACGCCGCCGCCAGCAGGCCGACCGCAGCGCGGATCTCGCCGCCGCCCCAATGGGTCAGCGCCAGCCAGAAGCCGGGATACGCGCGGCCCACGGAGGCTGCGCGGGCGATAGCAGGGTCAAGGCCGGGCGTGCCGAGCGTTTCGAGCGCGATGCCGATGAGGATGACCAGCGCAAAGAGGACGGCGGCAGCAAGAGGAGTGGAGAGGTGCCGCATTTAGCCCTCCCCCTTGTGGGGAGGGTTGGGTGGGGGCGCGGTCTCGGCTTGAGCCGGGAGCGCCAGCAAGGACTCGATCCCGGCAGCGCCTTGTCGCGCGCAGACGCGCGCCGCCCCCCACCAGCCTCCCCCACAAGGGGGGAGGCTTTCGAGGGCAAGGATCACTCGCCCTTCACCACCGCCCCGCCCTTGATCACGACGGCGACCTTTTCGAGCACGCGCACATCCTTGGTCGGGTCGCCGTCGACCGCGATGATGTCGCCGAACCGGCCGGGTGCGATCGCGCCGACATCGGCTGTCTTGCCGAGCGCTTCCGCCGCGCTCTTCGTCGCGGACTGGATGGCCTGCATCGGGGTCATGCCCCATTCGACTTCCTTGGCGAACTGGCGGGCATTGTCGCCGTGCGGGTAGACGCCGGCGTCGGTGCCGAACAGCATCGGCACGCCGGCACGCAAGGCCTTGCGGAACGTCTTGCGCTGGAGGCGGCCGATCAGCTTTTCCTTGTCCAGGCTTTCCTGCTCGGTGCCGTTCGCGGTGCCGGTCGCCAGGATATAGTCGTCATTATAGATATCCATGTCGAACCAGGTCTTCTTGGCGGCCGCGAGCTTGATGCCCTCGTCGTCGGCGAGACTGGCATGTTCGATCGTGTCGATACCGGCCTGGATCGCGGTGCGGATGCCGTCCGGCCCGTGCGCATGGGACGCGACCTTGAGGCCCAGCATATGTGCCTCGTCGGCGATGGCCTTCATCTCCTCGAAGCTCAGCTGCTGGGCGCCGACGCTATCGCCCAGCGAGAAGACGCCGCCGGTCGCGCAGATCTTGATGACCTCGGCGCCATATTTGTGCAGCCAGCGGACCTTCGCACGCGCTTCGTCCGGCGAGTTGATGACCGACGCTTCCTTGCGGTCGAAGGAGGGCGGCAGCGCGTTGTCGTCGCAGTGGCCGCCGGTCGCGCCGATCGCATAGCCCGCCGGCACGATGCGCGGCCCCGGGATCCAGCCGCCGTCGATCGCCTCCATCAGACCAACATCGTCGAAATTGGCCGAGCCGACATTGCGCACGGTGGTGAACCCCGCCTCCAGCGTCTTGCGCGCATTGGCGGTGCCGACCGCCTGCCAGAAGCTATCGGTGTAGCGCAGCGTCCGATAGCCGCCGATCTCCGCCAGGCTGGTCAGGTGGACGTGCATGTCGATCAGGCCGGGCAAAATCGTCTTGCCGGGCAGGTCGATCCGTTTCGCGCCCGCAGGGGCCGATCCGCCGCTGCCGACGGAGGTGATCCGCCCGTCGGTGATGACGACCACCGGGTCGTCGATGGTCCTGCCGGCCAGCACATCGACCATGTGCGCGGCAGTGACGACGACAGTCTCGGCGGACGCCGGCGCGGCGATGGCAGCGGCGGCGAGCAGAAGCGAACGGATCATGAGCCCTCCCTTTGATGACAGGAGGGGTAGGACGGGTAAAGCAATGCCACAAGCTTCAGTGTGCTCCGGCGAAGACTGGAGCCCTGGTCGCAATGCTCCGGCCTTCGCCGGAGCACGCAGGAACCTCACATATGCAGCACGCGCCCGTAGGCCGCGAGGACGCTTTCGTGCATCATCTCACTCAATGTCGGGTGCGGGAAGACCGTCTCCATCAGCTCGGCCTCGGTCAGTTCGCCCTGCTTGCCGATCGTGTAACCCTGGATCAGCTCGGTCACTTCGGCGCCGATCATGTGCGCGCCCAGCAGTTCGCCGGTCTTGGCGTCGAACACCGTCTTGATGAAACCCTCGGTCTCGCCCAGCGCGATCGCCTTGCCGTTGCCGATGAAAGGGAAAGTGCCGGCCTTCACCTCATAGCCGGCTTCCTTCGCCTTGGCTTCGGTGAGGCCGACGCTGGCGACCTGCGGATGGCAATAGGTGCAGCCGGGGATGTTCTTCGGGTCCATCGCGTGCGGGTGGCCGCCGGCGATCGCCTCGGCCGCGATCACGCCCTCGTGGCTCGCCTTGTGCGCCAGCCAGGGCGGCGCGGTGATGTCGCCGATCGCATAAAGGCCGTCGACATTGGTCTTGCAATCGGGACCGGTCTTCAGGAAGCCGCGGTCCATCTCGACGCCCAGCGCTTCCAGCCCGATATTCTCGGTGTTCGGCACGATGCCGATCGCGACGATGACGTGGCTGAAGCTGCTCTCGGCAGCCTTGCCGTCCTTGGCGGTGATCGTCGCCTTCACGCCGTTGCCGTCAGCGGCGATCTTGTCGATCTTCGCCCCGGTCATGATCGTCATGCCCTGTTTCTTCAGCGATTTCTCGAGGAAGGCGGAAATGTCGGCGTCCTCGACCGGCACGATGCGGTCGAGCATCTCGACGACCGTCACTTCGGCGCCCATATCCTTGTAGAAGCTGGCGAACTCGATGCCGATCGCGCCCGATCCGATGACCAGCAGCTTGGTCGGCATCTCGGGCGGCGTCATCGCGTGCCGATAGGTCCAGACGCGCTTGCCGTCGGCTGGAAGGTTCGGCAGGTCGCGGGCGCGGGCGCCGGTCGCGACGATGATGTTCTTGGCGGTGAGGGTCTCGGTCCCCTTCTCGCCCTTCACTTCCAGCTTGCCTTGGCCGACAAGCTTTCCCTCGCCCATGTGCACCGCGATCTTGTTTTTCTTCATCAGGCCGGTGACGCCCTTGTTCAGCTGCGAGGCGACCCCGCGCGACCGCTTCACGACGGCGGCCAGGTCGGCGCTGATGCCGTCGGCGGCCAGGCCGTAATCCTTGGCATGCTGCATGTAATGGAAGATCTCGGCGGATCGCAGCAGCGCCTTGGTCGGGATGCAGCCCCAGTTCAGGCAGATCCCGCCGAGAAGCTCGCGCTCGACGATCGCGGTCTTGAGACCAAGCTGGCTCGCGCGGATCGCGGCGACATAGCCGCCAGGCCCGGAGCCGAGGACGATAAGGTCGTAGGTTTCAGGCATTGGTGCTCCTTAGCACCCCTCTCCCCTTGAGGGAGAGGGAGGGGCCCGCCGCGAAGCGGTGGGAGGGTGAGGGGTTCAGCAGTGCAAAATGGATCGCGTCGAACACGCCGGCATCGTTGCCGAGGATGTCGTTGTTCCAGAAACGAAGAAGCTCGAAGCCTTCACGGCGCAAGAAAGCGTCGCGCCGCTGATCATATTTGTTGTCGGCGTGCTGCGAACCATCGGCTTCAATGATCAGCCTGCGATCGAAGCAGACGAAATCGACAATGTAAGGAAAGATGATCTGCTGACGCTTGAATTTGTAGTTCGTTAGTCGCTTGTCGCGGACCGTCGTCCAGATGCGACGTTCGGCTTCGGTCGGGTTTTGCCGCATCCAGCGGGCGCGTTCGAGCAGCTGCGCATGAGTCGGCAGGTTCCGGATTTCCCCCTCACCCTCCCACGGCTGCGCCGCGGGCCCCTCCCTCTCCCGCAAGGGGAGAGGGGTCGATCCTCCCTCCCCCTCGGCGGGGGAGGGCGACTCAGCGCATAGCGCTGAGCGGGGTGAGGGGGAACCTCGGACCATCCGGACAGAGCTTAGGCCACCAGCCCCAGCGGGCTTTCGACCAGCTCCTTGAACACCTTCATCAGCCGGGCGCCGTCGGCGCCGTCGATGGCGCGGTGGTCGAAGCTGCCGGTGGCGCTCATCACGGTCGCGATCTGCAAGCTGTCGTCGATCACATAGGGGCGCTTTTCGCCCGCGCCGATCGCCATGATCATGCCCTGGGGCGGGTTGATGACCGCTTCGAACTGCTTGATGCCGAACATGCCCATGTTGGAGAGGCTGGCGGTGCCGCCCTGATATTCGTGCGGCTGCAGCTTGCCGTCCTTCGCGCGGGCGGCGAGCTCGTGCATCTCGCTGGAGATGGCGGCGACGCCCTTCGCGTCGGCATTGCCGATGATCGGCGTGATCAGCCCGCCCGGGATCGAGACCGCGACCGAGATGTCGGCGCGGCTGTATTTGATCAGTTCATTGGGCGTGAAGCTGACATTGCATTCCGGCACTTGGCGGAGCGCGACCGCCAGCGCCTTGATCAGCAGGTCGTTGACCGAAAGCTTGACGCCGCGCGCGGAAAGCGCGCCGTTCAGCTCGCCGCGCAGCTTCAGCAGCGCATCGAGGCGGATATCGACCGTCAGATAGATGTGCGGGATCGTCGATTTCGCCTCGGTCAGGCGGCGCGCGATCGTCTTGCGCATGTTGGAAAGCTTGACCGCTTCGTGCGGGATGTCGGTTTCAAAGGGCTGGGCCGGGGCGGCAGGCGCAGGCGCGGCGGCGGGTGCGGAAGCAGCGGCGGCGGGCGCGGCCGGCTTGGCGGTGCCGGGCTGGCCGGCGTCGATATCCGCCTTGACGATGCGGCCATTGGGGCCGGAACCCTGGATCGAAGCCAGATCGATGCCCTTGGCTTCGGCGAGGCGGCGCGCCAGCGGCGAGGCTTTCACTCTACCCTCTCCCCCTCGGGGAGAGGGAGCGCTCGCCTCGGCGGGCGCGGGAGAGGGGCTGGGAGCAGGTGCGGGTGCCGGCGCTGGAGCGGGCTTCTCACTGCCCCTCTCCCCGCTCGCCTTCGGCGAGTCGCCCTCTCCCCGGGGGGGAGAGGGTTGGGAGGCGGCCGCCGCGCCGGCATCCTCGCCTTCGCCCGCGATCAGCGCGATCACGGTGCCGACCTTCACGCCGTCCGTGCCTTCGGCGACGGTGATCTTGGCGATCTTGCCTTCATCGACGGCTTCGAATTCCATCGTCGCCTTGTCGGTCTCGATCTCGGCGAGAATGTCGCCGGACTTGACTTCGTCGCCTTCCTTCACGAGCCATTTGGCCAGCGTCCCCTCTTCCATTGTCGGCGACAGGGCCGGCATCTTCAGCTCGATCGGCATGGGGACTCCTAGAATTCCGTCAGCATGTGCCGCCTCCCTTCGACCAAGGCCAAGGGCCGGTCAAGATATTGCGCTTGGCCGCCGCTTCCCCCAGATTGCGGCACCAAAAGGGGGAGGCCCATGCGCACATATCTCGCGGTGATCGACGAGACCCAGGAAGCCGAGATCGCCCTGCGCTTCGCCGCCAGGCGGGCGGCCAAGACCGGCGGCACGGTGCTGGTGCTGGCCTTGATCGAGCCCCCCGAGTTCGTCGCCTGGGGCGGCGTGCAGGCGACGATCGAGGAGGAAGCGCGGCAGCGCGCGGAAGGACTGGTCGCGAGCGCTTCCGGGACCCTGTTCGACGAAGCCGGCATCCGGCCGTCGATCCTGGTGCGGCAGGGCGAACCGGTGCAGGTGATCCGCGAACTGCTGGCCGAGCATCCGGAGATCGCGGCGCTGGTGCTGGGTGCCGCCGCGACCGGCGCCCCAGGACCGCTGATCGCGCACTTCGCCGGCAGCGACGCCGGCGCCCTGCCCTGCCCGCTGATGATCGTGCCGGGCAGCCTGGACCGGGAAGCGATCGACCGGCTGAGTTGACTCCTCCACGGTCATTGCGAGCGGAGCGAAGCAATCCAGTGCGGCCTCGACGCTCGCTGGATTGCTTCGTTGCTCCGCTACTCGCAATGACGACTAGGCGCTGACCCGTTCTGCCAACAACCGCACCAGCGTCTCACACCCCGCCGCGTCGCCGGCGTCGAAGCGATTGGAGGTCGGGCTGTCGAGGTCGAGCACGCCGATCAGTTCGCCCTGGGCCACGATCGGCACGACCAGCTCGGAGGCCGACGCGGCGTCGCAGGCGATGTGGCCGGGAAAGGCGTGGACGTCCGCGACCAGCTGGGTCTCGCGGGTTTCGGCCGCGACGCCGCACACGCCCTTGCCCATCGCGATGCGGATGCACGCCGTCTTGCCCTGGAACGGCCCCAGCACCAGCTCGCCATCGATCAGCCGGTAGAAGCCGGCCCAGTTCAGGTCGGGCAGATATTCGAACAGCAGCGCCGCCGCGTTCGCCATATTGGCGATCGGGTCCGGCTCGTCCGCGGTCAGCGCGTCGAGGGCGGAGAGGAGGTCGCTATAAAGCTCGGTCTTGCTCTGCGCGCTGATGTCGAACTGATACATATACCTCCTGTTCCCCGGCGAAAGCCGGGGTCCATTCCCTACTCACCGGTCCCTGGACCCCGGCCTCCGCCGGGGGACAGGCGCTAATCCACCCGCACTCTGCCCCGCCCCGCTTTCACCGCGCCGCGGCCCTTCTTCTCGTCGACCCGCTTAGCCTTGGCCGCCTTGCTGGGCTTGGTCTTCCTGCGTTTCACCGGCGCGATATGGGCCTTGCCGACCAGCTCCGCGAGGCGCTCGCGCGCTTCGGCGCGGTTCGCCTCCTGGGTGCGATGCGCGCGGGCGGTGACGACGATCTCGCCGTCATTGGTCCAGCGGCTGCCGGCCAGCGTCTTCAGCCGCGCATAGACTTCGGGCGCCAGGCCCAGCGCGAACACGTCCAGCCGCAGCTGCACCGCCGTCGCCACCTTGTTGACGTTCTGCCCGCCCGGCCCGGTCGCGGCGAGGAAGCGTTCGTCCAGCGCGTCCTCGGGCAGCGCCGGCCACTCGGTCCTAGCCAAGCGCCCAGCTCCCGAAGCGCTCCGGCAGCGGCGACTCGACATCGATGGCGGGCTTGTTGTGGCGCGGAACCACGATGCGGCTGGCATGGAGCAGCATCGCGACGCGGCCATCGCCATAGGTCGGATCGCCGACGATCGGCATTTTCAGCCCGCTCGCGGCATGGACGCGGAGCTGATGCGTGCGCCCGGTCTCCGGCTCGAACCGGACCAACGCACGGCCATCCTTGACGGCGAGCCGCGTCCAGCGGGTGACAGCGGGCTTGCCCTTCTTCGCGGGAATGATCCGCCAGCCGGCGGACGCACTGCTGATCTTCGAGAGCGCCAGCTCGATCACGCCGTCTTCCGTATCAGGCACGCCTTCGACCACGGCGAGATAGGTCTTTTTCACCGTGCCGTCCTGGAAGGCGGCGGAAAAGCGGCGGTGCGCGCCGTGATTGCGGGCGAGCAGCAGGCAGCCGCTGGTGTCGCGGTCCAGCCGGTGGACAATGCCCGGCGGCCGCGCGAAGCCGAACCGCAGGTCATCGACCAAATCGGCGAGCGCGGTGGTGCCGTCCTTGGGGCGGTCGACGGGAAGCCCGGCGGGCTTGTCGATCACCAGGGCTTCGGCGTCGATGAAAAGGATGCGGTCGTCGAGCACGGGGTTGCTGTAGAGGGTTCGGGCAAGGACGGACAACTCAATCGTCACCCCGGCGAAGGCCGGGGTCCAGCCCGATCGAAACCTGGCAGTGCGAAGCGCTGCCGCGCTTGCTTTAGAAGGACTGGTTTCCGGCCTCCGCCGGAATGACGAGATGAGTACTACCCGAACAACTTACCCGCCGTCTCCGCCACCCGCTTGCCGAGGTAGCGGGCGCCGCCTAGGTCCGCTTCGCTCGGCTGGCGTTCGCCGCGGCCGCCGGCGATCGTAGTCGCGCCATAGGGGGCGCCGCCGACCACTTCATCATGGCCCATCTGCGCGGCATAGCCATAGTCGAGGCCCACCACGGTCAGCCCGAAATGCAGCAGGTTGGTGATGATGGAGAAGAGTGTCGTCTCCTGCCCGCCATGCTGTGTGGCGGAGGAAGTGAAGGCGGCGCCGACCTTGCCGTTCAGCTTGCCGGTCGCCCACAGGCCGCCGGCCTGGTCCAGGAACGCCGCCATCGGCGCGCTCATCCGGCCGAACCGGGTGCCGGTCCCGATCACGATCGCGTCATAGTCGGCGAGTTCGTCGATCAGCGCGGCGGGCGTTTCCGGCCGCGCGACGACGGTGCCTTCGAGATCGGGAACGCGGCGGATATCGACCTGCGCACCCGCTTCCCGCGCGCCCTCGGCAATGGCGTCCGCCATCCGCGCGATATGGCCATAGGTGGAATAGTAGAGAACAAGGACCTTGGGCATGTGAACCTCCATCAACTTAGCCCCTCTCCCCCTGCGGGAGAGGGGTTGGTGTTACTCGCTGTCGACCATGATGATCTCGGCGTCTTCCTTGGCGGTGATGTGCACCATGTTGCCGCCGCTCAGCGCCGCACCGTCGCGGGCTTTCACCTCAATGCCGTCCACATCCAGCACGCCGGTCGCGGGCACGAGATAGGCGTGGCGGCGTTCGCCTAGATCGTAGGCGATCGTCTCGCCCGCCTTCAGCGTCGCGCCGAGCACGCGGGCGTCCGCGCGGATCGGCAGCGCGCCGCCGGCCAGGTCATCATCGAAGCCGCTGGCGAGCGTCACGAACCGGCCCGAGCGGTCGCCCTTCGGAAAGGGCTTAGCGCCCCAGCTGGGCTGGCCGCCCTGCCGCTTCGGCTCGATCCAGATCTGGAACAGCGTCGTCGGCTGGCTTTCCAGATTATATTCGGAATGGCGGACGCCGGTGCCGGCGCTCATCACCTGCACGTCGCCCGCGCCGGTCTTGCCGGTGTTGCCCATCGAATCCTGATGGGTGATCGCGCCCGATCGGACATAGGTGATGATCTCCATGTCGCGGTGCGGGTGGGCGGGAAAGCCGCTATTGGCGGCGATCTCGTCATCGTTCCAGACGCGAAGGCTGCCCCAGCCCATGCGGGCTGGATCGTGATAGCTTGAAAAGGAAAAATGGTGCCGCGCATTGAGCCAGCCGTGATCGGCGTGGCCCAGGCTTTCAAAGGATCGTTTGTCGATCATGTTCAGTCTCCCGACTTGCTTGACGCCAAGATAGCGCGCAAGATCGGATAGAAAATAGAAACAATGGAAACACATCGTTTCTGATCATGCGCCTGCCTGATTTCGAAGCCTGGGCGATCTTCGCCGCCGTGGTCGAGCATCGCTCGTTCAGCGCCGCCGCGCGCGCGCTGGGTTTGAGCAAGGCGACGGTCTCCAAGGCCGTCACGCGGCTGGAGACGCAGCTGGGCGCGAGCCTGTTCCACCGCACCTCCCGCACGGTGTCGCTGACCGAGACCGGCAAGGCGCTCGCGCCGCGCGCCCAGCGCATCCTCGACGAAGCCGTGTGCGCCGAAGAGGAAGCGAGCGACGCCGCCAGCGCGCCGAAGGGGCTGGTGCGCCTCGCCGCGCCGATGACGTTCGGCCTGCAGCGCGTCGCGCCCGCCATCGCCGAGTTTCTGGAAGCCAATCCCGGCATCAGCATCGACCTGTGCCTGGACGACAGCGTGATCGACCTGGTCGAGCAGGGCGTGGACGTGGCCCTGCGCATCGCGCGGCTGCCCGATTCGTCGCTCCGCGCGCGGCGGCTGGCGCCGATCCGGACGCACGTCGTGGCGAGCGCGGCGTATTTGGCGCGCCACGGCCGGCCGGCCCATCCCGCCCAGCTCGGCGAGCATCGCTGCCTTTGCTATGCCAACAACGAAGTCTGGCGCTTCGTCGGCCCGGGCGGCGAGGAGGTGTCGGTGAAACCCGCCGGGCCGCTGCGTGCCAACAGCGGCGAGGCGATGCTGCCGACGCTGCGCGCCGGGATCGGGATCACGGTGCTCCCGGACTTCATCGTCGGCGCGGACCTGGCGGCCGGGACGGTCGAGGAAGTGCTGAGCGAGTGGACCGCGCCGCCGATCGCGCTGCATCTGGTCACTCCGCCCAACCCGCTGCGGCCGGCGCGGGTAGAGGCGCTGATCGCGTTTCTGGTTGCGCGGTTTGCTGCGTGATCCTCCGTTCTTCCCCTCCCCCTTGTGGGGAGGGTAGGGAGGGGGCGCGAGCCGACAGGCTCGCCGACAAAGACTCTCTGAGCCGCGGACGCGGCTCGCCCCCCACCAACCTCCCCCACAAGGGGGGGAGGCTTACATCAGTCAGCTTGTTGGACTCAGCATGCCCGTGATCGAAATCATCCCCGCCGCCACGCTGATCCTATTCCGGGAACGCGCTGGCGGCCCGCCTGAAATCCTCATAACGCAACGTGCAGCCGGGATGGCGTTCGCGGGCGGCGCGCTCGTCTTTCCCGGCGGCCGGATCGACCCGGCGGATCGGGTGCGCGCGGCGCAGCATCCGGATCTGCCCGAAGACGACGCCGCCGCACGGATCGCCGCACTGCGCGAAACGGTCGAGGAAGTCGGCTTCGACTTCGGGCTTGGCATCCACGACCTGACCCCGTTCGCGCGCTGGCTGCCCAAGCACCGCCAGGCGCGCAACTTCGACACCCTGTTCTACATCGCCAAGGTCGCCCCCGACGCGCCCGATCCGAAGGCGGACGGCGGCGAGACGGTGCGCGCCTTCTGGGCGAGCGCCGCCGACGTGTTGGCGATGTGCGATCGCGATGAGGCGGAGATCATCTTCCCGACCCGCCGCAACCTGGAACGCCTCGCCCAGTTCGGCAGCTTCGACGCGGCGGTCGAGAGCGCGCTTGCTCACCCGATCGTTCCAATCACGCCGTTCCACGAAGATCGCGAGGACGGCCGGTGGCTCTGTATCCCGGACGGTCTCGGCTATCCAGTGACCGAGGAGCGCTGGACCAGCGTGATGCGTGGCTAGAGCCCGGATCGCGCGCAGACTCTGGCGCGCGACGATCATCGCGGCGGCGCTGATCGGGCTGATCTGCGCCTATCTGGTCTGGACGCGGGCGCATCCGCAGGATTCGCCGTTCACGCCGCTCGACCTGACCCAAAAGACCGGCATGTTCACCGGCCGCAAGATCGCCGCGCTGTCAGACGACACGCCGCTGTGCGAGGCACTGCTGTTCCGCGCCGCGATCCGCTATCGCGCGCTGCCGCCGGGCGGGGCGAACCAATGCGCCTATGACAATGCCGTGCGGCTGACGCCCGGAGGCGCGCGGCGGATTGCCCTCAGGCCCGAGCGCACCGACCTCGCCTGCCCCGTCGCGGCGGGGCTGGCGGTGTGGGAGTGGCAGGTGGTGCAGCCAGCCGCCGCGCGGTTGCTGGGCAGCCGCGTCGTCGCGATCGACCATTTCGGCAGCTATTCATGCCGGCGCATCTATGGCCGCTCGACCGGCGACTGGAGCGAGCACGCTCGCGCCAACGCGATCGATGTCGCCGCCTTCCGTCTCGCCGACGGGCGCCGGGTGAGCGTGGTCGGCGGCTGGAACCGCGCCTCGGCGAAGGAGGGGGCATTCCTGCGCTCGGTGCGCGACGGCGCGTGCCGGCTGTTCGCGACCGTGCTGAGCCCCGATTACAACCCGGCGCACCGCGATCATTTGCATCTGGATCAGGCCGCGCGCGGGAGCATGGGCTGGCGGGCGTGCCGGTAAACCACGGCAGCGTCATTGCGAGGAGCGCAGCGACGAAGCAATCCATTGGGCGTCGCCGCAGCGCTGGATTGCTTCGCTACGCTCGCAATGACGATGCTGGTTAGAACCCGATATCATCCAAACTCAGCAGGGTCGCGTTGCCGCCGGAGCTGGTGGTGTCGGTGCTGGTCACGCGCTCGGCGGTGAAGCGGGGGAGGTAATTGGGGCCGCCTGCCTTCGGGCCGGTGCCGCTGAAACCTTCGCCGCCGAACGGCTGGCTGCCCACGATCGCGCCGATCATCGAGCGGTTGACATAGAGATTGCCGACCCGCGCCAGCGCCTCCACCGTCTCGGCGGAGCGGGCGATGCGGCTGTGCAGACCCATCGTCAGGCCAAAGCCCTTGGCGTTGACGCGCTCGATCGTGCGTTCCAGCTCGCCCGCCTTCCAGGTGGCGACGTGGAGGAGCGGGCCGAACCATTCGGTGTTCAGGTCGTCGAGGGATTCGAGACGGATCGCGGTGGGGGGAACGAACCGCATCCCGCTCGTTTCTTTTAGCCCGACCGTATGAATCCACCGCCCCTTCATCCGCTCGCGATGCGCCATCAGCTTGTCATACGCCGCCTGGTCGATGACCGGCCCCACATCGGTAGCCGGATCGGAGGGATCGCCGACGATCAGCGTGTCCATCGCGCCGCTGAGCATCTCCAGCGTCGACACCGCGATCTCTTCCTGAAGCAGCAGCAGGCGCAGCGCCGAGCAGCGCTGGCCGGCCGAGCGGAACGAGGAGGTGACGACGTCCTGCACCACCTGCTCGGCGAGCGCCGTCGAATCGACGATCATCGCGTTGACGCCGCCGGTCTCCGCGATCAGCGGCACGATCGGGCGGCTGTCGTCGTCGAGCAGGCTGCGGGCGATCTTGCGCGCGGTCGCGGTCGAGCCCGTGAACGCGACGCCGGCGACTCGCTTGTCCGCGACCAAAGCCGCGCCGACTTCCGGCCCGCCGGGCGCGAGGATCAAGGCATCTTCGGGAATGCCCGCCTCATGCGCCAATTCGACCGCGCGGGCGGCGATGCACGGCGTTTGCGGCGCGGGCTTGGCGATGACGGTGTTGCCGGCGACCAGCGCCGCGACCGTCTGGCCAAGGAAGATGGCCAGCGGGAAGTTCCACGGCGCCACCGTCGCCCAGACGCCGCGCCCTTCGTGACGCAGCACATTGCGCTCACCGGTCGGGCCGGGCAGCTCGATCGGCATCAGATGGCCGCGCGCCTGATCGGCATAATAACGGCAGAAATCGACCGCCTCGCGCACTTCGGCGAGCGCGTCGGGGATGGTCTTGCGCGCCTCGTGGACGCAGATCGCCATCAATTCGGCGCGGTGGGTTTCCAGCAGATCGGCGAGCCGGTCGAGGCACGTGGCACGCTCGTGAACCGGGCGGGTGGACCAGGCTGGAAAGGCGGAACGGGCTGTCGAAATGAGTCCGTTCGTATCGAGCGAAGTCGAGATACCTGTGGCCGGCCGCTTCGAGCCGGGTTTCTCGACTTCGCTCGAAACGAACGGTTCTTTGCCTATGGCACCAGCCACCCCCGCCAGCGTGTCCCTGTCCTGCAGGTCAATCCCCTCGCTGTTCCGCCGCTCCGGCGCGAACAGGTCCTTCGGCAGCGGGATGCTCGGATGGCGCTCGCCGCCAACCTTGGCGATCTTCTCGACCGGGTCGGCGAGCAGCTCCGCGTCGCTCATATGCTCGTCGGCGAGCTGGTGGACGAAGCTGGAGTTGGCGCCGTTCTCCAGCAGGCGGCGGACCAGATAGGCGAGCAGGTCGCGGTGGCCGCCGACCGGCGCGTAGATGCGGCAGTGATAGCCCTCTTCGCGCACCAGCCGCTCGTACAGGCCTTCGCCCATCCCGTGCAGGCGCTGGAATTCGAAATCGCGGGACGTGCCGGCCCAGGCGACGATCGTCGCGACGGTCAGCGCGTTGTGGCTGGCGAAGGCGGGGCGGATGCCTTTCGCCGCCAGCATGTCCTTGGCGCAGGCGAGATACGACACGTCGGTCGCCGCCTTACGCGTGAAGAGCGGATAGTCGCTGAGGCCGGCTTCCTGGGTGCGCTTGATCTCGCTGTCCCAATAGGCGCCCTTGACCAAGCGGACGTTCATGCGCCGCCCGGCATCCTGGCCCAGCGCGTCGGCCCAGCCGATGACGGCCTGGCAGCGCTTGCCATAGCCCTGCACGGCCATGCCATAGCCGTCCCAACCCTTGAGGCGCGGCAGCCTCGCGACGGCCTCGATGATCTCGAGGCTCATCTCCAGCCGTTCCGATTCCTCGGCATCGACGGTCAAGGCGATGCCCTTGTCCGCAGCCTGGATCGCCAGCGCTTCCAGCATCTCGGTGAGCGCCGGCACGCACCGGTTCCATTGCGCGACTTCGTAGCGCGGATGGAGCGCCGACAGCTTGACCGAGATCGAATGGCCCGCCGCCGGATCGCTGCCGACCGCGTCGATCGCGCCGGCATAGGCGTCGAAATAGCGCCGGCCGTCCGGAAACGTCCGCGCCGCCTCGCCCAGCATGTCGAAACTGGCGGTGAAGCCCCTGTTCTCCGGCTTCTTCATCCGGCGCGCCGCTTCGTCGATGGTGCGACCCATCACGAAGACCTCGCCCATCATCCGCATCGCGGCGCCGACCGCCTGGCGCACGAACGGCTCGCCGGCGCGCGAGATCAGGCGGCGCAGCGTGCCGCCCTGCCCTTCCTCGCTGACCAGTACCTTGCCGATCACCAGTCCCCACGTCGCGGTGTTGACAAGCTTCGAGGAACTCTTGCCGGCATGGGCCTTCCAGTCGGCATCGCCCATCTTGTCGGCGATCAGCTGATCGGCGGTTTCGGGATCCGGGACGCGAAGGAACGCCTCGGCCAGGGACAAAAGGGCCACGCCTTCGGACGAGTTCAGGCGGTATTGCTGGAGGAATTGGTTGACCCAGCCGCTCGACTGCGCCGCGCGCAGATCGGCGAGCAGGCCCAGCGCCGCCTGCACCGCGCCCTCGCGCTGGGCGGGGGTGAGTCGGGCGTGCGCCAGCAGCGGCTTCAGCACTTCCGGCTCGGGCGCGCGGTGCAATGTCTTCATCGAAGCGCGAAAGGATGACGTTGCGGAATCCATGACTCTCCGGGCCGCCCTTGCCGGGCGCTTGATTTCGGGGGATGAGGCGCGCCTATGCGCCAGAAACGGGGATGAAGAAAGGCCATGCCGACCGTCAGTTTGGAAGCGTTGCAGGGCATGGTCGGCCAGCCGCTCGGCACGTCGGAATGGCTGACCGTGGACCAGGCGATGATCAACAAATTCGCCGATGCGACCGGCGATCACCAATTCATTCATGTCGACCCGGAAAAAGCGGCGCTGACCCCGTTCGGCGGCACGATCGCGCACGGGTTCCTGACCCTTTCGCTATTGCCGCAGCTGAGCCAGAACGCCGATCTGCCGCGGCTGGACGGGATCAGAATGGGCGTGAATTATGGCTGCAACCGGCTCCGCTTCCTGGCGCCCGTCCGCGCGGGCAAACGCGTGCGCGGTCATTTCAGGCTGCTGGACTTCGAGGAGAAGCGCCCCGGCCAGTGCCAGCAGACCAGTGAAGTCACGGTCGAGATCGAAGGCGAGGACAAGCCGGCCTTGATCGCCGAGTGGATCAATCAGTTTTTCGTGTGACCGACCAGCCCCTCTCCCCTTGCGGGAGAGGGAGGGGCCCGCCGCGAAGCGGTGGGAGGGTGAGGGGGAAACGCCGAAGTCCGCGTTTCCCCCTCACCCCGCTCGCAGCTGCGCTGCGAGTCGCCCTCTCCCGCCGGGGGAGAGGGGCTGAAATAGGAGAAGAAAAATGCGCGACGCCGTTATTGTTTCCACTGCCCGCACCCCGCTGACCAAGGCGATGCGCGGCGCGTTCAACGACACTCATTCCGCCAAGCTGGGCGCTTATTCGGTCAAGGCCGCGGTCGAGCGCGCGGGCATCGAGGGCGGCGAGGTCGACGACCTGTTGTTCGGGGCGGCACTGCAGCAGGGGCCGCAGGCGCCCAACATCGCGCGGCTGGTGGCGCTACGCGCCGGACTGCCGGTGACGGTGCCGGGCATGTCGATCGACCGGCAATGCTCGTCCGGCCTGATGACGATCGCGACCGCCGCCAAGCAGGTCATCGTCGACCGGATGGACATCTGTGTCGCGGGCGGCGTCGAATCGATTTCCAAGGTGCGCGGCGACAAATTGTTCATCGAGCCCGACCGCGAGCTGATCGAGATGCACCCGGCGACTTACATGCCGATGATCGGCACCGCCGAGGTCGTCGCCAAGCGCTACAAAATCAGCCGCGAGGCCCAGGACGAATATTCGCTCCAGTCCCAGCAGCGCACCGCCGCCGCCCAGGCGGCAGGCAGGTTCGATGACGAGATCGTGCCTTGCGAGGCGCGGATGGCGATCGTCGACAAGGAAACGAAGGAAGTCAGCTACAAGGACGTGACCGCAGACCGTGACGACTGCAACCGCCCGGACACGACGCTGGAAGGCCTCGCCTCGCTGAAGCCGGTGATGGGCGAAGGCAACACCATCACCGCCGGCAATGCCAGCCAGCTGTCGGACGGTTCGTCGGCCTGCGTGGTCATGGAAGCCAAGGTCGCCGAGAAGCGGGGGCTTGTCCCGCTCGGCCGCTATGTCGGCATGGCGGTGGCTGGGACCGAGCCGGACGAGATGGGCATCGGCCCGGTCTTCGCGATTCCCAAGCTGCTTCAGCGTTTCGACCTGAAGATGGACGATATCGGCCTGTGGGAGCTGAACGAGGCGTTCGCGGTGCAGGTCCTCTATTGCCGCGACAAGCTCGGCATTCCGGGCGACCTGCTGAACGTGAATGGCGGCTCGATCTCGATCGGCCACCCGTTCGGCATGACCGGCGCGCGCTGCACCGGCCACGCGCTGATCGAGGGCAAGCGCCGGGGCGCGAAATATGTCGTCGTGACGATGTGCGTGGGCGGCGGCCAGGGCGCGGCGGGGTTGTTCGAGGTCCTTTGAGCATAACCCCTCTCCCGCAATGGGGAGGGTTTGTGGCCCCGTTTCCCTTCCTCCTCCGCATACCATTCTGAGACAGTTTGGGGGGTGTGGTGACGGCAGCGGGCGATGTCGCTTGGGTGTTGCAAGTTCAGCCGCTTGCGGTGACACTTGGCGCCGATGGGGGATCGGGGCGACACCGAGACGGCGGCATTGCTCGCGGCCTGCTACGACGAGGCGCGGCGGATCGCGCGCGTCGTCATCGCCCGGGACGGCGCCGGGAAAGGCTTCCAGGCGACCGAGCTGCTGAACGAAGCCGCGCTGCGCCTGATCGGCGGCGGCCCGCTCGACGTCAAAGGCCAGGCGCATATGCTGGCGCTGATCGCCCGCACGATGCGGCGCATCCTGATCGACGAGGCGCGCAAGAACGCCGCCGCCAAGCGCCAGACGCCGGTGTTCGTCACGGCGTGGCCCGACGATCCGGCCGCATCGCTGATCGATATCGGCGATCTCGACCGCGCGCTTGCCGCGCTGGAGGAAGTGTCTCCCGATCATGCGCGAGTGGTGGAATTGCGCTTCATGCTGGGGCTGACGGTAGAAGAAACCGCGGCGGCCAGCGGCATCCCCGAACGCACGATCAAGCGGCGCTGGGCGGCGGCACGCGCCTGGCTGCTCGACTTTCTTAGCGGCGATGGCCAGCCGCAGCTCGCCTGACATAGAGCGCCGCGCGCTGGCGCTGTTCGAGCGGCTGGCCGACCATCTCGGCCATACCGGGTTTCGCGAACGGCTGCTGAAACGCGAGCCGGAGGCGGTCCGCGCCCGCGTCGCGGCACTGGAAGCGAGCGTCACCAGGGCGGCGGGCGCGATCCCGACGATCGTGCCGGGCAGCGGCGACCTGGGCGGCACCGCGCTTCCTCCCCACAAGCTCGGCGCGTTCCGGGTTGGGGATCGCCTGGGCCGTGGCGGGATGGGCGAGGTGTGGCTCGGCGAGCGCGACGATGGGCTTTACGAGCAGAAAGTCGCGATCAAGCTGATCCAGCGCCGGGTGCTCGCCCGCGCCGGCGCCGCCTTCGACGAGGAACGGCGTATCCTCGCGCGGCTGGAGCATCCCAACATCGCCCGCCTGATCGACGGCGGCGTGACCGAGGACGGCCTGCCGTGGCTGGCGATGGAATATATCGACGGCGAACCGCTGGACACCGCCTGCGAAGGCAAGAGCGCGCTGGAGCGCGTGACGATGGTGATCAAGGCGGCGGACGCGGTGCAATACGCGCACAGCCGCATGATCGCGCACGCCGATCTGAAGCCCAGCAACATCTATGTCGATCGTAGCGGGCGGGTGAAGCTGCTCGATTTCGGCATTTCCGGGCTGATCGGCGCGGCGCGCCCGGCATCCGGCACCTCCGAGCCGGTAACGCGCGATTTCGCCAGCCCCGAGCGGCTGGCCGGCGCCGGCCCGAGCGTGGGCGACGATGTGTTCGCGCTGGGAAAGACGCTGGGTCTCGTTCTTCCGCCCGGCCAAGAGCCGGAGCTGGCCGCGATCGCCGCCAAGGCACGGGCGCCGCTGGAAGCCGATCGCTATGGCAGCGTGGCGGAGTTGATCGCCGATCTCGATCGCTGGCGGCAGCACCTGCCGGTCGCGGCGATGCCCGGCGGCTGGCGCTACCGGGCGGCCAAGTTCGTCGCGCGGCACAAGACTGGCGTGGTCGCGACGGTGTTGGCTATGCTGGTTCTGGCCGTGGCTGCGGTGCTCGCCACCTCGAACTGGCTGCGGGCGGAGCGCAATCGTGCCTCGGCCGAGCAGCGGTTCGGCCAAGTCCGGCAGCTCTCACACTATATGCTGTTCGACCTGTACGACCAGCTGGCGCGCGAACCCGGCACCGTCGCGAAACGGCTGCAGCTGGCGCAGACCAGCGCCGGCTATCTGACCCGGCTGCAAGTCGCGCCCGACGCGCCCGCCGACCTGCGGCTGGATGTCGCCCGCAGCTTCCGGCGGCTGGCGGCGATCCAGGGCCTGCCCGGCGTCTCCAGCCTGGGCCGGCCGCAACAGGCTGTGAAATCGCTCGACCGCGCGGAGGCGCTGCTGCGGCCGTTGGTCGCCGAGCAGCCGGACAATGCCGCTGCGATCGCCGAACTGGGCTGGGTGCTGGCCGACCGTTGGAGCCTGCACGGCGACGATCCCTCATCGCCCTCCGCCAACGCCAAGGCGCGCGCGGCGTTCGACCGGGCGCTGGCGGCCGATCCGGCCAATGTCAGCGCCGCGCTGGGCCGGATCACGACCCTCAGGAACCAGGGCTATGATCTGATCTGGGCGGCGGACAAGCCCGCGCAAGCCCAGCCCGTGCTGCGGGCCGCCCTGTCCAATCTGCGCGCGAAGCAGTGGCCGGCGCCTTGGCGCGACGCAGCGTGGCAGCTGGAGATCAACATCCTGAACCGGCTGGGCGACGCGCATTACAATGCGGGCGACACGCCAGGCTCGCTGCCCTTTTTCGAGGAAGCGGACCGGCTGGTGGACAAGGGGCTGGCGCGGGAAGGTGCTACGCCGCGCTGGCTGATCCTGAAAGGCGAGAACGCCTTCAACATTTCCGGCACGCTGCAGGAAATACCCGGGCGGCGCGACCGCGCGCTCGCCGTCGCGCGGGCGGCGCAAGGACCGCTGAAGCAGCTGCTCGCGGTCGGCCCCGACGCCGCGGCCGAGAAAAGGCTGCTCGTGCTCTATGGGCAGGAAGCGGCGCTGCTGGACGATGCGGGGCGGATCGAGGACGCGCTGGTCCCTTCACATGCGAGCGTCGCGCTGCGTCGCGAACGCCTCGCCCATTCCCCGGGCGACCCGCAGCGGATGCGCGACTTGGCGATCGGCGTCGTCCCCTACGCGGAGCTGCTCGGCAAGGCGGGGAAAAAGGCCGAGGCGTGCGCGGCAGCGAAGGATGCCGTGGCGGGCTGGGCGGCGATCAAGCGCGCCGGCCTTCTTGGCGCGCGCGACGCCAACAAGAATATGCCCAAAGCTGAGAGCCTGCAGGCGAAATTCTGCGGCTGAACGCCTGCCTGCCACGCCGGGCGCGGCAACTAACTGTATCGCCTCTCGTTCTTGGACCGCAAGATTCCGGAGGAGAGACATCATGCCAAACGACGCGGAACTCACAAAAAAATTCTGGAAAGCCCTGAAATCCGACATGACCGTGATGCTCGGCATTCACGGCGTGTCGAAGCATATGCAGCCGATGACGGCGCAGATGCTCGATGACCGGGATTTCATCTGGTTCTTCACGACCAAGGACAATGGCCTGGTCGACGACATGCGGCAGGACAGCCAGGCGATGATGTGTTTCGCCGCCAAGGGCCATGATCTGTTCGCCTGTTTGGACGGACGGCTGGAAGAGGATAATGACCGCGCGACGATCGATGCGCTTTGGAATCCGTTCGTCGCGGCCTGGTTCCCCGGCGGCAAGGAGGATCCGAACCTTCAGCTGCTTCGGCTAGACCCGACCTCGGCGCAGATCTGGCTGAACGAGAACAGCATGTTCTCTGGCATCAAGCTGCTGCTCGGCCGCGATCCGAAGCAGGACTATCGGGACAAGGTGGCCGAAGTGGCGCTCTGAACCGTCATCGCGAGGAGCGCAGCGACGAAGCAATCCAGTGGCTTCGAGCATGGATTGCTTCGCTGCGCTCGCGATGACGAGTGCCTCAGGCCAGGTCGACACCCCGGTCATGCAGCAGCGGCGCCATGCGGCGGTAGAGCGTGCCGTAGCGGTAGAACGGCACGCGCGGCCACAGATGGTGGACCAGGTGGACGTGGTGGCCGACGGCGACCAGCGCGAGCAGCTTGCCGCTGCGCACCGTTGCGACGTGGTAGCGATCGCCCTGCGACCAGGGGCTGTGGGGAAGCCAGCTTAGAAAGATGCCGATCATCAGCCGGGCGATGGTGGCGGGGATCACATAGAGCGCGAAGACCTCCGCGCCGTGGCCGAGCGCGACGGCGCTCCACACGCCCGCGCACATCAGGAAATGCACCGCCTGGTGCAGCCGCCATTCGCGCGCCGGCATCACTTTCCAGGCGTCGAGATAGCCGAGGCTCGGCGGATTCTTGCCGTAGAACGGCCGCCAGACCGGCAGCGGAATCAGATTGGTGACGACGGACAGCGCCGCCATCGCGAACAGGCGCGGCAGCGATCCGCGCACGAAGATGTCCGGGTCGCGATCACTGTTGGTGTGGGCGTGGTGTGCGATATGGGTGCGGGAAAGCAGCGGCCAGGTCATGCCGGTCAGCAGCGCGCTCCACCAGCCGATCAGTGTATTGACGGGATCGAAGCGGCGCGAACGGACGATGTTGCGGTGGATCGCCTCATGCGCCGGGGTGTAGTGGACATAGGCCGACAGCCCGAGCGGGACCGTCAGCCACCAGGGCGACATCAGGCCCGACAAGCCGAGCGCGATCAGCGCGATGTGGAGCGGCACGATGAGCGCTATGAGGGCGAGCGTCGGCCACGCAACCGCAGGCGACAGCGCACGCGCCACATCTCCTTCGACCGTCGTTAAATACATCCCGCACCCTTCCGATCGCGGGAACTACGGGGCCGAGGTTAACGAAGTCTTGCGGGAGGCCGTAAATCCCATCCGATTTGGTAACAGATGAGACCAACTTGGCTCGACAATGGCCGAAAACGCCGCCACCGTGCGCGCCGAGGGGAGAAAAAACCAGATGATCCAGGCGATACTGGCGGCGGGCGCGTTCGATCCGGAGGCGGCGACCCGGGCCTATCTGAGCACGCTGCAAGGCGCCGCGCGGGCCAAGTCCGACGCCTATTTCGAGGGCGGATACTGGCTGCTGCTGTGGGGAACGGCGGTGACGGTGCTGGTATCATGGATCGCGCTGCATTTCGGCTGGTCGGCGCGGTGGAGCGCTTGGGCGCAGCGGGTCGCGAAGCGCCCGGCGCTGAGGCCGGCGCTCTACGCCCTGCCCTATGTGCTGGTAACGGCGCTGCTGACGCTGCCCTGGACTCTCTACACCGATTTCTTCCGCGAGCATCAATACGGGCTTTCCAACCAGAGCTTCGGCGCGTGGAGCAAGGACGCGTCGATCGCGCTCGCCATCCAGCTGATGGTGACGGCCCTGGTGCTGATCGGCGTGTTCGCGGTGATCCGCCGCAGCCCGAAGCGCTGGTGGCTGTGGGCGACAGGCGTGATCGCGCTGTTCATGGTGATCGGCGCGGTGATCGCGCCGGTGTTCATCTCGCCGCTCTTCAACCAATATAAGCCGATGGCGGCAGGGCCGGTGCGCGATCAGATCCTGGCGATGGCGCACGCCAACAATGTCCCGGCCGACAATGTCTATGTGTTCGACGCATCCAAACAGTCGAAGCGGATTTCGGCGAACGTGTCCGGCCTCGGTCCGACCATCCGCATTTCCCTCAATGACAATCTGCTCAACCGCACCTCGCCTGCCGAGGTGAAGGCGGTGATGGGGCATGAGCTTGGCCATTATGTGCTCAATCATGTCGTGTCGGGGCTGCTGAAGATCGGGCTGGTGCTGCTCTTCGTGTTCTTCATGCTGTGGTGGCTGAGCCCGAAGCTGCTCGCGCGATACGGCGAACGCTGGGGCGTGTCCCAAGTCAGCGATCCGGCGGTGATGCCGTTGCTGGTCGGCCTGCTCGCGGTGCTGATGCTGCTGCTGACGCCGGTGACGAACTCGATCGTGCGGACGAACGAAGCGGAGGCCGACGCCTTCGGCCTCGACGCCGCGCGCGAGCCGGACGGCTTCGCGGCGGTGTCGATGAAACTCAGCGAATATCGCAAGATCTCACCAACGCCGCTGGAGGAGGTCATCTTCTTCGACCACCCCTCGGGCGAGAACCGGGTGCGGCGGGCGATGGATTGGAAGGCGCGGCATCTGGCGGAGGCGCGTTGAGCCGGCTGCTGGTCTTCGGCCCCGGCTACACCGCCTCGCGCGTCGCCGCGGCGATCGAGGCGCGCGGCTGGGAGGTCGTGCGGATCGGCCGCGAGAAAATAGGGACAGTCCCTCTTTTCTCGCACGCGCTGTCGAGCGTGCCGCCGGGGGAGGACGGCGATCCGATCCTTGCCGGATATAGCGATGCGCTGCGGCAATCGCGGGCCTGGATCGGCTATCTGTCCTCGACCGGCGTGTACGGCGACACCGGCGGGGCGTGGGTGGATGAAAGCGCACCGACCGGCGCCGGGCGGCGATCGGCTCGAGCGGCGGCGGATCGCGACTGGCTGAGCCTGGGCGCGCGCGTGTTCAGGCTGCCGGGGATTTACGGCCCCGGCCGGTCGCCGCTGGACCGCGTCGCGAGCGGCGCGGCCTATCGCGTGGATCAGCCGGGCCAGGTGTTCAGCCGCATCCATGTCGACGACATCGTGTCCGCCGTGCTGGCGGGCTTCGACGCGCCGGCGGGCGCCTATAACATCGCCGACGACCTGCCGGCGCCACAGGATGACGTGATGGCCTACGCTGCCGGATTGCTGGGACTGCCAGTTCCGCCGGTCGTGCCGCTCAATAGCTTGAGTGCGCCCGCGCGCGCTTTCTATGCCGAGAACCGCCGCATCGCCAACGCCAAGGCCCGGCGCGTGCTGGGCTGGACACCGCGCTATCCCACCTACCGCGACGGCCTGCGCGCGCTGAGCGCGACCACCAGCCCGGCGAAGGTCAGCGCGCCGCCAACCGCTGCCGTCGCCGACCAGCGATAGCCTTCGAACACGGTAGACAGCGTCATCGCGATCACCGGGATCAGCACACTGGAATAGGCCGCGCGCGCCGCGCCGATCTCCCGGATGATCCGGTAATAGAGCAGGAAGGCGAGCGCCGAGGCGGCAAGGCCGAGGTAGAGCACGCCGGCGATATAGCCGGGACGCGTGTCGAACACCGGCGGCCCGTGCGCGGCGAAGGCGATCGCGCCGTCGCCGATCACGCCGACCAGCATGCTCCAGGCGACAACCGCCGCCACCGGAATGGCGCGCATCCGCTCGGTCGCCTGGGCGACGTTGGCGATCGAGGCTGCCAGCACCGCGAGCAGGGTCAGGCCGATGCCGCGCACCACGCCATAGTTCGTGGCGCCGTCCAGCTTCAGCTCGTGCGCGAACAGCAAAGCGATGCCGCCCATCGCCACCGCCGAGCCGAGCAGGAACGGCCGCGACAGGCCCTGCCCAAGGAAAACGCGCGCCAGGATCGCGTTCGGCACCAGCAGCAGCGCGAAGATCACCGCGACCAGCCCGGACGTGACGTACGCCTCCGCCCGGTAAACGAGATTGAAGTTCACCACGAACTGGCAGAGCCCAATCAGCAGGATCAGCGGCCAGGCGCGTCTTCCGATGCGCAGCGAGGTGCGCGTGGCGAGCGCGTAACCGAACAAAGCGGCGGTGGCGGTGACGAAACGGTAAGTGACCGACCAACCGGCCGGGACAATCCCGAGCTGATCGCGGATGACGAGCCAGGTCGATCCCCAGATCAGTGTGATGATGACGAACGGGACGAGGATATGCGACCGCACCCGCCCGGTAAGCGGCGCTTCGCTCACAGAGCGGCGATCGCTTCGGCGAGCGGGCGGATCGCGGCTTCGTCCTGATCCCAGCTGACCACCAGCCGGGCCTCGCCCACCCCCCAATCGTAGAAGTCGAAACCGAGCGCTCGCAGCTTCGCGGCTTCCTCGGGCGTCACGCGCAGGAAGACTTCATTGGCCTCGACCGGGTGGACGAGCCTGTCACCCGCCGCCCCTGCCAGCAATGCCGCGCCGCGATTGGCGGCGCGGGCGTTGTCGAGCCACAACCCGCCTTCCAGCATCGCGAGCAGTTGCGCGGCGAGGAAGCGGCCCTTGGAAAACAGATGCCCGGCGCGCTTGCGCATCGGCAGCACCGCGTCAGCCAGCTCGGGCTTGAAGAAGATCAGCGCCTCGGCCGAAAGCCCCCCATTCTTGACGAAGCCGAAGCTCAGCGCATCGACCCCGCCTTTCCAGGTCAGGTCGGCCGGCGAGCAGCCGAGATGGGCGACGGCATTGGCGAAGCGCGCACCGTCCATATGGAAGCCGAGCCCGCGCCGCCGCGCGACCTCGCCCAGCGCGGCGACTTCGGCTGGCGTGTAGGCCAGACCGTATTCGGTCGCATTGGTGATCGACAGCGCCCGGGGCTGGGTCTGGTGCACGTCCGGGCGGATCGCCGCGCAGAGGGCCTCGACCATGTCCGGCGTCAGCTTCGCGCCGTCGCCTTCCCCCGTCAGCAGCTTGGCGCCGTGCGCGAAGAAGCTGGGCGCGCCGCATTCATCGACATTGATGTGCGCCTCGCGGTGGCAGATGATGCCCCCCCAGGGCGGGCACATCGCCGCGAGCGCCAAGGAATTGGCGGCAGTCCCGGTCGCGATCCAGAGCGCGCGGACATCGGTCTCGAACAGCTCAGAAAAGGCCGCATCCAGCCGCCGCGACCAGCTATCACCATCGTAGGCGGTGTCGACCGTGTTCGCGGCGCGAAGCGCATCCAGCACCGCGGGATGCGCCGCGGCTGCGTTGTCGGAAAAGAAGCGCATGGCCGCGCCCTGCCCCAGTGCCGGTCCTGGGTCAACGGGCGCGAAACGATCGGCTTCTTCCGGCCCCGTAACGACTTAAGAAAAAAAGTTAACCCGGATTGAACCGGAACGCATTGGGCGGGTTTTGACGGATTGAGTGCTTCCCGCAAACGGACGGGGAATGCTCTGTGAGGAGCGGGGGTCGCATCCGCACAGGGAGTCTGGTGCAATGAAAAAGTGGGTACTCGCCGCGGCAGCGGCAGCAGCGGTGGCCGGCTCGGCCGACGCGGCAGTCATCACCCTGCAATCGAAAGCGCAGAACGGGCCGGGTGACTTCACCTGGACGTATCAGGGAACGCTGGGGCCGGACGAAGGGCTTCGTTCCGGGGACAAGCTGATCATCTATGATTTCGAGGGCTATATCGACGGATCGATCTTCTCGCCCTCCGCGACGGTCACCGCCAGCACCGAGCTGGTGTCCCCCACCGGCGTGGTGTCGCCGGGCTTCAACGACGATCCGACGCTGGTGAACCTGGTGTTCACCTATAACGGCCCGGATTTCCGCAACACGGGCGGGCCGTATGCTCCCTTCGATTTCGACGGCCTGGGAGCACGTTCGGCGTTCAGTGGCGACGGCCTCGATGCATTCTTCACGCTGACGACGAAGAACAACCCGGACGGGACGCCAGGCGGCTCCAACAGCCCGGTGTTCACGCTGGGCAGCGTGACGACACCGTCCGCGGTGCCGGAGCCGGTGACGTGGGCGCTGATGCTGGGCGGCTTCGGCCTTGCCGGCACGGCGATGCGCCGCCGCGAGCGCTTCGCGCGCGTCACTGCCTGACGCAGCTTTGTCCCGGCGCTCCGGACAGGGGCGCCGGGATTTGACGACCATTTTGGACGTCCGGGCAACGGCCGCCACCACACACCGCGACACGCGGACGAAGGAATTCCATGATGACAAAGCTGCTATTGGGGGCTGCCGTTGCCTTCGCACTCGCGGCGCCGGCCAACGCCGCCGTGTTGACGCTGCAGAACGTATCGGCCAATTCGCCGGGCGATTTCACATTCAATTATCAGGCGACGCTGGGGCCGGACGAAGGCGTCCGCGCGGGTGACAAGTTCATCATCTACGATTTCGGCGGCTATATCGACGGTTCGATCTTCTCGACCTCGGCCAATCTGGCCACCAGCGTCGAAAACAGTTCGCCGAGCGGCATCGTGGCGCCGGGCTTCACCGACGATCCGACGATCGCCAACCTGGTCTTCACCTACAATGGCCCCGATTTCCGCAACACGGGCGGCCCGCTGGCCACCTTCGACTTCCCGTCGATCGGCGCGCGCTCGACCCTCGGCGGCACGATCCTCGACGCCTTCTTCTCGCTGACGACGAAGAACAACCCGACCCGCGAACAGAATACGCCGATTTATACGCTCGGATCGGTGGCGGTGCCGTTCAACGCCATTCCGGAACCGACCAGCTGGGCGATGATGCTGGGCGGGTTCGGCGTGATCGGCCTGACCGCGCGCCGCCGCACCAGGGCCGGCGCTCGCGTGCTCTCCTGACCGCTTAAAAAGGGGTGAAGAGCGCCGCCGCCCGGACCGGGCGGCGGCGCCTTCTTTTTGCACTTGCGAAATGGGGGCATGCCCCACACACTCAGGGCATCACAGGGGCGGGCGAACGGGGTGGAACCAAAGGCGTTCGATGAGATGGGGACCGAGCCGCGGCAGGCCTATGCCGCGCTGAAGGCTTGGCTCGACGAAACCCCCGACGCCTATCTGCAGACCCGCCGCGCCCAGGCCGAGCTGTTCTTCCGCCGCATCGGCATCACCTTCGCCGTCTATGGCGACGCCCAGGCCGATGAGCGGCTCATCCCGTTCGACATCATCCCGCGCATCCTTTCCGCGCAGGAATGGACCGGGCTGGAACGCGGGCTGGTGCAGCGCGTCAACGCGCTCAACGCATTCCTGAACGACATTTACGGAAAGCAGGAAATCCTGAAGGCCGGCGTGCTGCCGGCGGAGCTGATCCTGTGCAATCCACAATTCTGCCTGCCCGCGATCGGCCGTGCGCCGCCGCACGGCATCTACACCCACATCGCCGGCATCGACATCGTCCGCACCGGCCCCGACGATTTCTATGTGCTGGAGGACAATGCCCGGACCCCGTCCGGCGTGTCCTACATGATCGAGAACCGCGAGGTCATGCTGCGGCTGCTGCCCGAGCTGACCGACCGCCACAGAATCGCGCCCGTCGAAACCTATCCGGAGCTGCTGCTGTCCACGCTGCAATCGGTCGCGCCGCCGCGCTGCCGGGGTGAGCCGACGGTGGCGGTGCTGACGCCGGGCTTCCATAATTCCGCCTATTACGAGCACAGCTTCCTCGCGGACAAATTGGGCGTGGAGCTGGTCGAGGGTTCCGACCTCTCGGTGCAGGGCGATGTGCTCTGCATGCGCACGACGGACGGGCCGCAGCGGGTCGACGTGCTCTACCGCCGCGTTGACGACGCTTTCTTGGATCCGCTGGTGTTCGATCCCTCATCGGTGCTGGGCGTGCCGGGGCTGATGAGCGCGTTCGCGACCGGCAACCTGACGATCGCCAACGCGATCGGCACCGGCATCGCCGACGACAAGGCGGTCTATTCCTACATGCCCGAGATCGTCCGCTTCTACACGGGCGAGGACTCGATCCTGAAGAACGTCCCCACCTGGCGCTGCCGCGAGCCGGAAGCGCTTGCGTATGTGCTGGAGCACCTGCCCGAACTGGTGGTGAAGGAGGTGGACGGATCGGGCGGCTACGGCATGCTGGTCGGCCCTCACGCCAGCAAGGCGCAGATCGAAGAATTCGCGGCGAAACTCCGCCACGATCCGGCCAAGTTCATCGCCCAGCCGACGCTTGCGCTCTCCACCTGCCCCACCCTCGTCGATGAGGGCATCGCGCCCCGCCACGTCGATCTGCGCCCGTTCGTGCTGAGCGGCGCGAACGGCGTGCGGATCGTACCGGGCGGACTCACGCGCGTGGCGATGAAGCAGGGATCGCTGGTGGTGAACTCCAGCCAGGGCGGCGGCACCAAGGACACGTGGGTGCTGGATGTTTGAGATCCCATCCTCGTCATTCCCGCGAAAGCGGGAACCCAGCGAAGCAATTACGCGCCGCGGAGCGGTTCAACCAGATTTGCCTGTTTGGCTGGGTTCCCGCTTTCGCGGGAATGACGAGAAAGGGGGGATGGCCTAGTGTTGTCCCGCACCGCAGGCGACTTGTTCTGGGCCGGGCGCTATGTGGAGCGCGCCGATTTCATCTCGCGGCTGATCGATGCGACGGCGCGCCTCGCCGCCCTGCCCTCCTCCTATGGCGGGGCGGTCGGGGCGTGGAGCAGCGCGCTGGCAGCGGTGGGGGTGGAGAAGCTGTATGCCGCGCGCTATCCCGAACTGACCGAACAAGGCGCCACCGCGTTCCTGGCGCTCGATCCCGGCAATCCATCGTCGATGCGGGTGTGCCTGGAACATGCCCGGCGCAACGCCCGCGCGGTGCGCACCGCGCTCACCGTCGAGGTGTGGGAAGCGATCAACGCCGCCTGGCTGGACGTGCAGCGGTTCGGCACCGTGCTTGAATCGCGCACCGCGCTCGGCCGGCTGGTCGAGCAGGTGAAGAGTTCCGCGCTCGCGTTCGACGGCGCCACGCACCGCACGATGCTGCGCGACAAATCCTACTGGTTCCTGCGGCTCGGCGCGGCGCTGGAGCGGGCCGACAACACCGCGCGGCTGCTCGATGTGAAATATCATCTGCTGCTGCCCCGCGACGAGCCGGTCGGCGGCAGCCTCGATTATTTCCAATGGACGACGATCCTGCGCACCGTTTCCGCGCTGACCGCCTACCGGCACGTCTACCGCGACAGTGTGAAGCCGTGGCGGGTCGCCGACCTGCTGATCCTCAACCGGTCGATGCCGCGATCGCTTGCTGCCTGCGCGAGCGATCTGGTCCGCTATCTCGACAATCTCGCCCAGCAAACCGGCAAGCGCGGTCCCGCCCACCGTCAGGCGGTCGCGCTCTCCGGCCGGTTGAGCCGGGGCGACATGAACGCCATCTTCGCCTCGGGCCTCCACGAATTCATCGCCGAGTTCCTGGCCGAGAATTACCGGCTGGGGATGGCGATCCAGGAGCAATATCTGTTCTGATGCGCATCCTTGTCGATCATCGCACGACCTACAGCTACACCGAGCCGGCGGCGAACGTGGTGCAGGCGCTGCGCCTGACGCCGCGCGACCACGAGGCGCAATATGTGCGCAACTGGCGAGTGGATCTGGACGTGGACGGAGCCGTGCGCGACAGCGTCGACGCGTTCGGCAACCGGCTGACGATCTTCTACGCCGACGCCCCCGTTACTTCATTGACGGTGACGGTGACGGGCGAGGCGGATGTGACCGATACGGCTGGCGTCTATACCGGCCCGGAGCCCCTGCCCTCCCTCGTCTACCTGCGATCGACGCCGCTGACCGAGCCGTCCGAGGCGATCATTGAGATGGCGCGCGCATCGCAAAGGCCCGATACGCTGGCCACGCTGCACGCGCTGATGGCCACGATCCACGACGGCATGGCCTTCGACACGACCGAGACCAATGTCGCCACGGCCGCTGCCGATGCGTTCGCGCGGACGCGTGGCGTGTGCCAGGATTTCGCGCACATCTTCGTCGCCGCCGCGCGCGCGATCGGCATTCCGGCGCGCTATATCTCCGGCCATCTCGCCCGCGACAGCGACCCGGCGCAGGAAGCGGCGCACGCATGGGTGGAAGCGCTGGCGCCCGATCTCGGCTGGATCGCTTTCGATCCCGCCAACGGCATCTGCACCACCGATGCCTATTTGCGCGTCGCGGTCGGGCTGGACTATCTTGATGCGGCGCCCGTGCGGGGCGCGCGGCGCGGCGGGGGCGCGGAAACCATGCGGGTCGATGTTCATGCTTCCGATGTGACGCGGCAGTCGCAGAGCCAGGGGGGAAATGGCCAGTGACCTATTGTATCGGCATATTGGTGCGCGAAGGGCTGGCGCTGATGGCGGACACGCGCACCAATGCGGGCGTCGACAATATCTCGACCTACCGCAAGCTCCGCCTGTATGGGAATGACGGCAAAAGGCTGATCGCGGTCGCCTCCGCCGGCAGTCTTTCGACCACCCAGGGCGCCGTGCAGCGGGTCGCGCGCGGTCTCGTCAATCCCGAGACCGAGAAGGTCGAGACCTGGAGCAGCTTCACCAGCATCTATGATGCGGCGGTCGCCGCCGGCCGGGCGTTGCGAATGACGCGGGACGGCATGAAGGAATTGCACCAGCCCGGCATCAATTTCGACGCGACGCTGCTGGTGGGCGGCTCGATCAATGGCGAGCCGAGCCGGCTGTTCCTCGTCTATTCAGCGGGCAACACGATCGAGTGCGCGGCGGATACCCCGTATATGCAGATCGGCGAGCTGAAATACGGCAAGCCGATCCTCGACCGCGCGCTTCACTACGACACGCCGCTGGCCGAGGCGATCAAGATCGGCCTCATCTCCTTCGATTCGACGATGCGCGCCAATCTGGCGGTCGGCCTGCCGATCGACCTGATGGTGGCGGACGCCGGCGCGAATCAGGCCCGCATCAACCGCCGCGTCGAGGAATCGGACGACTATTTCCTCGAACTCTCGCACCAATGGCACCAGAAACTCGCCAAGGCGACCGACGAGCTGCCGCTACCGCCTTATTGAACGCCATCGTTTCGGCATTCCCGCGAAAGCGTGGACCTACCTTCTTAACAAGAAGAAGCTGGACCCCGGATCAGGTCCGGGGGGAAGAGCCACAAGTTCTAAGTGAGCACGGCGCTATCACACTCCGAGCTTCACTCATTGCGCCGCAGTGTATGCGATAGCCCATCGCCAGCCGTTCAGGAGGGGGCCAGGCCGTCGCCCAGAATCGGCCATTGATAGAGCTGCGCGTTTTTCGACAAATGGCCGAGGCCGATCATCGGCAGGCGTGCCCAACATAGCCCCAAATTGGACGTTTGTTCAGGTGAGCGGTAATTTCCGGAATCGACCTATTGCGGACATTCGCACAGGCGGCCAGTCTGTCATTGTGTTCAGGCATGTGCGATCTTCAGCGCTTCTCTTGTCTCTGTGGCTATCTGCTTGTGATGCGTGGCCTATGGAGTTTCAGAACAAGAGTGGTTCAGACATAAAATTCCAATATCTTCACAAGGATTATGACCACTGGTCTGCGGAGCTCTCATACCGCCGGGGTGGTGAATCGCTCCTAGAGAGGGAGCACTATTTCAGGGATTTGCGAGGAATAAGGGTACGGGATGGAAATCGGTTCTATCAAGTAAGCTCTGCGGCTTTGGCAAACTTCCATCGCGTTTGCGATTCATCGCCCAACTGCACGATAGCTTATCTCGACAACGGGCGAATGGCGGTCGCTCGGAAATGATTTGCTACGTCGGCAAACCTCCCTCCCAGACATTGCTGGTGTGGTCACACTCGCTCTAAACCGGACATATCACTATACCCCCGGATCAGGTCCGGGGTGACGAAGAACGGGTTTCCCGTTCTTCGTAAAAAAAACGCCTCGCCAGGGGGGCGCGGGAGGGACTGCGCCCTTCGACCCTCAGGACGGTGCTGACAACACCGTAACAACCGCAAGCGGCCGGGTTGTGCGCCGGCACAGCGCGGCATAGGCTGCGCGCACGATGCTGACGGGACTGATCCTGATGGCCGCTATCGTGGCGCAAAATCCGCCAGCCGACTTGCGCGACCTGGTGGGCGCGCGCGCGGCGGGCGCGGAGACGCAGATGACGGCGCGCGGCTATGTGTTCGTGCGCGTGGAGACGCTGCGCCGTGCCAAGCTGAGCCGCTGGTGGAGCGAGGCGCTGCGGCAATGCGTCGCCGTCACCACCGCCAATGGCCGCTACAGCGCGATCGTCACGGTGCCATCGGGCGAATGCGGCCAACGGCTGCGTCCTCTCGTCGGCGGCCGGGAGCGCGACCGGCTCCGCCCGGAGCCGGACAACGGCAAATAGCGCCGCCGCGGCCGATCAGACGACAAGGCCCCCGACCGGCCGCGACCGCGGCAGATCGGGAAACAGCGTCTGGGCGGTACGCGCCGGGTCCAGCGCGAAATGCTCGGCGGTGGCGCTGGCAATCACGGTGTCGAGCGACAGCGTCGGCTTCAGATCGCGCCCTTCGTAGAGCGCCGACGCCCCAAGCCCCGGCCAATCGGCGAGGATGCGGCCGCCTTTGACCGCGCCGCCCAGCAGCATCGCGAGCGACCCGGTGCCATGATCGGTGCCGCCGGTGCCGTTCACGGCGACGGTGCGGCCGAATTCTGTCGCGACCAGCAGGACCGTCTTGCCCCAGGCGGGACCAAGCCCGGTCTGGAGCGCGGCGATCATCGCATCCAGGCCCTTCAGCTGCGCCGCGAGCCGGCCGCGCTGGCCGGCATGAGTGTCCCAGCCGCCGGTCTCGATCACCGCGATCCGGGCGCCCTCGGGCGCGGCGAGCAAGCGGGCGGCGAGCGCGCCGGTCGCGGCGGCGTTGCGGCCGCCCTCCGCGGTCAGGTCGCCGGCGAGCATCCGGGTCGCCATCGCTTCCTGCCAGGGGCCGTGCAGCTGGGCATCGCCCGCATAAAGCGCCGACACGCGCTGTAGCAGATCGTCCGACGCGTCGGGCAGCTGCGATGGCGCGTAGGACGCGACTTCGCGCGGACCCCGCAGCACGGCGGGGATCGTCGGTGCGACCGCCAGCGCTTTCGCTTCGCCGGCCGGCAGCAGCGCCAGCATCCGGTTCATCCAGCCGTCTTTCAGCTTGTAGGCGGCATCGCCCCCGGTCTCGAGCACGTTCTGGCCGTCGAAGTGGGAGCGGTCGCGATAGGGCGAGGCGACGGCGTGGACGAACAGCGCCTGTTTCGCCGCATAGAGCTTGCCGGTCTCAACGAGCGCCGGGTGCAGTGCGAACATCGGATCCAGCCTGGCCGCGCCCGCGAAATCCTTGGCGAAATCGCCGCGCGCGCCGGCATAGGCCGGGTCGCCGATCGGCGCGAGCGTGTGCAGCCCGTCCGCGGCGCCGCGCTGAATGATGAACACGAAGCGGCGCTCGGTCGGCGCGGCGGCGAAGGCGATGCGCGGCGCGAACAGGGCGGCGGCTGTGCCCAGCGCGCCGGTGCGGAGGAATTGGCGGCGGGGGATCATGCTCATCTCCTCTGGAATTCCGGCGATACCAGCATCAGCGCCAGCCCGTCGGCGGGGCTTTCGGCGCGGCCGACCGCCTGCAGCGTCGATGGGCCGAGCATCGCCAGCTTCGGCCCTGCGGTGCGCGCGTCGAGCGCCCCGCCGGCGCGCGCCGCCAGCCGGCCCGCCGCCTCGACCCTGCGCATCAGCGCGTCCGGCCCCAGCCAGCTCGCATCGACATCGTCGAACCCGGCGGGTGAGCCGGGCTTCCAGACCGGCTGGCCAAGCTGGTTGAGCAGGTTGGCGGCAGGCCCGCCCTCGATCGTCCTGGTGCCGACCGCACGCAGCGACGCGACCGTCCAGTCCCAAGGCGTGCGGAACTTGCCCGGCGCCGCCCAGACTTCAGGCGCGTCGATCAGCACGCGGTAGAGCGCGGGCAGGTCGCCGCCGGTGGACAGGAAGGCCGCCTCCAGCCGCTTGACCAGGGCGGACGGCGGATCGTCGGCGGTGAAGTGGCGCGCCAATTTGGTCGCAAGGTGATGCGCGGTCGCCGGGTGGACGGCCAGGTCCGTCAGCACCGCGTTCGCCTGCGCCTCGTCTGCCTGGCCATAGCTTCGACCCATGATCGTGCGCGGGCCGGGCTCGTGCAGCTGTGGCACGAACGCGAACGCGCCGGGCGTCCGGTCCATGCCGGCCAGCCGCTGCGCCGGGCCGCGCGCGATACCGGCGACTGTCCAGCCTGTCAGCGCCCGCGCGAACTCGGTCACGTCTTCTTGCGAATAGCCGGTGCGGACGCCGAGCGTGTGCAGCTCGAGGATTTCGCGGGCGAGATTCTCGTTGAGGCCGATCTTGCGGTTGCCGCGCGCCGCGACACGCGTGCCGAGCGGGCTGTTCGGCCCGATCGACTGCGCCTGATCGAGATAGAGCAGCATCGCCGGATGCCGCTCGACCGCGCCCAGCATGTCGCCGAAGCGGCCGAGAACGTGCGGGCGCACCGCCTCGAACTCCAGGAGCCCGCCCATGCCGATATCGGTCAGCTTGTCGACCGAGATGGCGAAATGATTGGCCCAGAAATGCACCAGCCGCTCGACGAAAGGCGCGGGCGTGATCAGCGCCGCCTGGGTGCGCGCGGCGACCATGCGCAGATAAAAGTCGCGGCTCGCCTGCCGCGCGTCCTTCCGCGCCTGCATCTGCTGGGACTTGCCGAGCGCCGCCGGCTGTTGAGCATTCATCGGCGCCACACCGCGCTGCTGCCGGCTCTGGGCGCCGAGCATTCGCACTTCCTGAAGATAGTCGGCCAGGTCGTTCGCGACCTCCGTGCGGTTTGGCGCGGCGGCGATCGGCTGGGGCTTTGGATCAAACCGATCGAACTGCGCGGTCAGCCAGCGGCGTGGATCGCCGGGCGGCGCTTCGTCGATCCTGCCGCCCAGCCCGAAACGGTTGAGCGCGACCGCGCTGTCCTTGTCCATCGGCCTATCCTTCCGGAGAAGAAAATGGCCGGGCCGCGCTGAACGGAAGCTGAGCAAAGCCCTCTTCCCCTTCGTCATTCCGGCGACGGCCGGAATCCAGACCCAAAAGGGAAGCGGCAGCGCTTGGCGCTGCCAGGCTCTTATTAGGGCTGGATCCCGGCCTTCGCCGGGATGACGGCCGGGCTAACCGAAACGGCCCGTCACATAGTTGCGCGTCCGCACCAGCCGCGGCGTCGAGAAGATCGACGCGGTCGGCGCGAACTCCATCAGCTCGCCCATGAACATGAAGCCGGTATAGTCGGCGATGCGCGCGGCCTGCTGGAGATTGTGGGTCACGATCACGATCGTGAAATCCTTCTTCAGCTGCAGCAGCGTGTCTTCCAGCTTGGCGGTGGAAACCGGATCGAGCGCCGAGGCCGGCTCGTCCAGGAGCAGCACTTCGGGTTCGACCGCGATGCCGCGCGCCACGCACAGCCGCTGCTGCTGGCCGCCGGACAGGCCGAGGCCCGAACTGGACAGCTTATGCTCGACCTCGTCCCACAAGGCCGCGCGGCGCAGCGAGCGCTCGACGATCTCGTCCAGCTCCGTCTTGCTCTTGCTCTGGTGCAGGCGCACGCCGAACGCGACATTGTCGTAGATCGACATCGGGAATGGCGTCGGCTTCTGGAATACCATGCCGACGCGCGCGCGCAGGTCCGCGACATCCGCGCGGGGGCGTAGGATATCCTCGCCGTCGAGATGGATTTCGCCCTCGGCGCGCTGGTTCGGATACAGCGCGTAGATGCGGTTCATCGCGCGCAGCAGGGTCGATTTGCCGCAGCCCGACGGGCCGATCAGCGCGGTGATCTTGTTGCGGGCGATGCCGAGATTGACACCCTGCAGCGCCTGCGTCTTGCCGTAGAAGAAATCGAGCCCGCGCACGTCCATGATCAGCGAGTCCGCCGGCGGCGGCTCCAGATGCGGCGCTTCGTGGGGAACGTCGGCGAGCGTCATTTCGGGCGAGTCTCCCGGGCCAGGAAACGGCCCGCAATGTTGATGATCAGCACCGCGCCCGCGATCAGCAGCGCACCGCTCCAGGCGAGCTGGCGCCAATCATCATAGGCGCTCAACGCGAACTGGAAAATCGTGGTCGGCAGCGCCGCCATCGGCTGGGTGAGATCGGTGTTCAGATACTGGTTGCCGAGCGACGTGAAGAGCAAGGGCGCGGTCTCGCCGCTGATCCGCGCGAAGCCGAGCAGGCCGCCGGTGACGAGGCCGGCGCGGGCGCCGCGCCAGATGATCGAACGGATCACTTTCGAGCGGGCGGCGCCCAGTGCCATGCCGGCCTCGCGCAGCGCGCCGGGCTGGAGCGTCAGGATATCCTCGGTCGTCCGCACCACGACCGGAGTGGCGAGAAACGCCAGCGCGACCGCGCCCGCCCAGGCGGAGAAGCCGTGGAACGGCGCCACCAGTATTTCATAGACGAACAGGCCGACCAGGATGGAGGGCGCCGACAGCAGCACGTCGTTCAGGAAGCGGACGGTTTGCGCGTATCGGCCATGCCCGCCATATTCGCTGAGCCAGGTGCCGGCGAGGATGCCGACCACCAGCGCGAGCGCCATGCCGGCGCCGCACATGATCAGCGAGCCGACGATCGCGTTGCGCAAGCCGCCGACCGAACCGGGCGCGGGCTGGTCCTGGGTCAACAGCGGCTGGGCGAAGCCGGGCAGACCCTGGCTCAAGAGCGACCACAGGATCAGCGCGAGCGCCCCCAACGCCACCAAGGTCGCGAGCGCGGTCAGGACGACGAAAATGCCGTTATAGGCTTTGCGGCGGGCGGCGCGGCTGCTCATCGTCAATGCTTCTGACCGGAGAGCAGCGTGCGCGCGATCGCGAGCACGGCGAAGGTGATGAGGAACAGGACAAGGCCCAGCGCGATCAGCGATGCCTCGTGCAGCTCGCCCGTCGCTTCGGTGAATTCGTTGGCGATCGTGGAGGCGATCGTCGAGCCGCTGTCGAACAGCGAGTGCGGGAAGCCGTGCGCGTTGCCGATGATGAAGGTGACGGCCATCGTCTCGCCGAGCGCGCGGCCCAGGCCCAGCATGATCACGCCGACCGTGCCGCGGCGCACATAAGGCACGATGACTTTCGCGGTGACTTCGAACGTCGTCGAGCCAAGCCCGAACGCCGCTTCGCGCACCTGCGGCGGCACCGACTTGAACAGCTCGCGGAAAACAGCGGCCATATAGGGCAGGATCATGATCGCCAGAATCACCGACGCCGTGAAGATGTTGGCGCCGTTCGGCACACCGGCGACGAAATGGCCGAGCCAGCTGTCGGGGTTCAGGTTCGCGACGAGCGGCGTCTGAACATGCTTCGCGAACCACGGTGCGAACACGAACAGGCCCCACATGCCATAGACGATCGACGGAATGCCGGCGAGCAGCTCGACCGCCACCGCGATCGGCCGCGCCAGCCTTTCGGGGCAGAATTCGGTGAGGAACACGGCGACGCCGATCGCCAGCGGCAGCGCCATGACCAGCGACAGGAGCGCCGTCACCAGCGTGCCGACGATCGGCCCGGCGGCGCCGAACATTTCCGTCACCGGGTTCCACTCGGAGGTCGTCAGGAACGAGAAGCCGAACGTCTTGAACGCTGGCCAGCCACCGATCGCCAGCGACACCAGCACGCCCGCGAGCGCGGCCATCAACAGGGTGGCGGCGCTAAAGCAGGCGGCGCGGAACAGGGATTCGTCCCAGCGCGCGGACCGGCGCGTGAAGCTTCGCTCATCGCCCAGCCCCAAGCCGCTCGCGCTGTCCGCAAGTGTGGCCACCCGACCCCCGTGTTTTCGCAAAAGAACAGGCGGGCCAAACGCGCCCGCCGCAACGTCCCGGCGCTAGGCCGGGAATGTGACAGCTTGGTGACTCTGGCCTTCTCGTCATCCCGGCGAAGGCCGGGATCCAGACCTAGGATAAACAAGCGCGGCAGCGCTTCGCACTGCCAGTGTCTTGATCGGGCTGGATCCCGGCCTTCTCCGGGATGACGAGACAGCGTTTACTTCGCCGGCCAGGCGGGCTTTCCGCCGGCCTTCAGCTCGCTCGCCCATTGCTTGCGGACCAGTTCCTTCACCGCGGACGGCAGCGGGACATAATCGAGCTGCGCCGCGGCCTGGTCGCCATTGGCATAGGCCCAGTCGAAGAATTTCAGCACGCCCTGCAGCACGCCGGTTTCGGCCACGTCCTTGTGGACGAGGATGAAGGTCGCCCCCGTGATCGGCCAGGCGTTCGCGCCCGGCTGGTCGAGCAGCAGCAGGTAATTGCCTGGTGCGTTCGCCCAATCGGCGCCTTCCGCCGCAGCGGCGAAATTCGCCGCGTTCGGGGCGACGAAGCTGCCTGCCTTGTTCCGCATCTGCGCATAGGACGCGCCGTTCTGCTTGGCATAGGCATATTCGACATAACCAATCGAGCCGGCCGTCTGCTTCACGAAGGCGGCGACGCCGTCATTGCCCTTGCCCGCCAGGCCGGTCGGCCAGGCGATCGCGTCGCTCGCGCCCGCCTTCGCCTTCCATTCGGCATTCTGGCCGGAGAGGTAGGTGGTGAACAGGAACGTCGTGCCGGAGCCGTCCGAGCGGTGCACCACCGTGATCGGCGCGGTCGGCAGCTTCACACCTGGATTGACGGCGGCGATCGCCGGATCGTTCCACGTCTTCACCTTGCCGAGATAGATGTCGCCGAGCAGCGCGCCGGTCAGCTTCAGCTGGCCCGGCTGCAGGCCCTCGACGTTCAGGATCGGCACCACGCCGCCGATTACCGTCGGGAACTGGTAGAGGCCGGCCTTTTGCAGCTCGTCGGCCTTGAGCGGCTTGTCGCTCGCGCCGAAATCGACGGTGTTGGCCTTGATCTGCTTGATGCCGCCGCCGGAGCCGATCGCCTGATAGTTCAGGCCGATCTTGGTCGTGGCACGATAGCCTTCGGACCATTTCTGATAGATCGATGCCGGGAACGTCGCGCCCGCGCCCGAAAGGTCGCGCTTGGCGCCGCCACCGGGACCGCCACCGCCGCAACTCGCCAACGCCAGCGTCGCAATCGCCAGACCCAAGGCCCTGATCATCGAATCATCCTCCAGTCGCCGGCCGGATTGGCGGCGTCGGGCGGCCCGTATGACAGTCCCGCGACTCTTTTGTGACGCTCAGGCCGGCTTGGGCAACTGGCGGCGACGGCCGGCACGCAGCGTCGCGCCCATCAGCGCGAACCCGGCGATCATTTGCGCCCAGGTCGCTGGCTCCGGCACTGCCCCGACTCCGTGTCCGCCGATCGTGATGACGCCGTTGCCGGTGCAGGGGCCGGACTGGACATAGACGATCCGCTCGACGGGACGCGTCTCGATCACCGGCGCCGGCGCGAGCGTCAGGGCGGTGGCGGTGCGCGGCTCGAGCGACGCATTCTGGAGCATTACCGGCTGCGGGCAAAGCGCGGCATCGCGCACTGCCAGCTCGCGCTTATCGATATCGTCCTTTTTGGGTTCAACCATTCGCGGCTTGGCGCGCGCCGACCGCTCCGGCTTTGGCGCGGTCGCCTTGTGAACGGCCGCGCGCACGGCCGGCACTTTCAGCGCCACCGCGGTCGCTCCGACCGCCGGACAAACGCATGCCGCCATTAATTTGGCGGTGTTGGAAGCGAGAACTTCCTTTAACATGATTGCGACCCACCCTGCTACGCAACACGGGGATCACCGGCGCCCAAGCCCCCCGGCCGTGGCAAACAATCCCCAAAGACGTTTCCTAAACGAATCGATCACAAATCGCCAGATTGTGAGGGCTGCGTTAAGGACGATTGTGCTGACACCTGTGTCGGCGGCGCCACAGAATGCGTGTCAGTGGATCAGGCGCAGCGCCTCGTCGCAGTCGTTCGCGCACGCGCGTCACATTGTCGCGCAAAGCCGGCGCCGCCGACCCACGGGTGAAGCGCGAACATTTTTTCGAGAGACATAAGCGGACCTCCTTATCGCTCAACGTAGCAGCAGCGATTGAGTTGATTGGCGAGGCGGAACGAGCATTGTAGGCGGGTCGCCATGCAAGCTGACACGCTCTGGACGAACGCAAGGCTGGCAACGATGGCAGCGGGCGCGCCGGCGATCGAGGACGGGTGCGTCGCCGCGAAGGACGGACGTATCATCTATGCCGGACCAGCCGCCGACGCGCCGAGCGCGACGCGGCCGGTGGATTGCGAAGGGCGCTGGATAACGCCCGGGCTGATCGATTGCCACACGCACCTGGTTTATGCGGGCAACCGCGCCGCCGAGTTCGAGCTTCGTTTGAAGGGCGCGAGCTATGAGGAGATCGCGCGCGCGGGCGGCGGCATCGTCTCGACGATGACGCAAACGCGCGCGGCGAGCGAGGAGGCGCTGATCGCGCAAAGCCTGCCGCGACTGGACGCGCTGATCGCGGAGGGGGTCACCACGGTCGAGATCAAGTCCGGGTACGGGCTGGATCTTGCGACCGAGCGCAAGATGCTGCGCGCGGCGCGGGCGCTGGGTGAGCAGCGGGATGTGCGGGTGTCGAAGACCTTCCTCGGCGCGCATGCGGTGCCGCCGGAGTTCGCCGGGCGCGCTGATGATTATATCACGGAGGTGTGCGAGGCGATGCTGCCGGCTATCGCCAGTGAGGGGCTGGCGGACTCGGTCGACGCGTTCTGCGAGGGGATCGGCTTTTCGGCTGAGCAAACCGAGCGGGTGTTCGCGGCAGCCAAGGCGCATGGCTTGCCAGTCAAATTGCACGCCGAGCAACTGTCCAACCAACAAGGCGCGGCGCTCGCCGCGCGCTACGGGGCGCTGTCGGCCGACCATCTCGAATACCTGGACGAGGCCGGCATCGCGGCGATGGCGGCGGCGGGGACGGTCGCGACGCTGCTGCCGGGCGCCTATTATTTCACGCGCGAGACCAAGCTTCCGCCGATCGCGGGCCTGAGGACAGCCGGGGTCCCGATCGCCCTGGCGACCGACAGCAATCCCGGCACCTCGCCGATGACCTCGCTGTTGCTGGCGATGAACATGGGCGCAACCCTGTTTCGCATGACGGTCGACGAGTGTCTGGCCGGCGTAACGCGCAATGCCGCGCTAGCGCTGGGGCTAGGCGGCGAGATCGGGACCCTGGAGGTCGGCAAGGCCTGCGACCTCGCCATCTGGAACATCGCGAACCCGGCCGAGCTGGTCTACCGCATCGGCTTCAATCCGCTGCATGCGCGGGTGTTTGGCGGACGCTCCTAAACCCTCTCCCCGGCGGGGAGAGGGAGGTTAGCGGCCGGCAGGCGTGAAGCGCGCCACCAGGTCGTAGCGGTCGCCGGGGAAGGTCTGGCGGACGCGGGTGACGGGCGCGCCGTTGCGCCAAGTGGTGCGGTCGAGGCGCAGGCAGGGCGTGCCGCGCGGCAGCTTGAGATGCGCCGCGACCGCACCGGTGGCGGGGACGGCTGAGATGCGGTGCTCGGCCTCACTCCACGGCACGTGGTCTAGCAGCCACAGGCCTGGCGCGATCTCTCGGAAATCCGCAGCCTCGGCTTCGGGAACCGTCATCACGCCAATGCGGCGTTTCTCGTGCGCGAAGGGGCCGTCGAGCGCGTGATGCACGCCTTCCAGCCGCAACAGTCGCGCGCCGTCCGCGAATACGGGATCGCCTTTCGCGATTTCGATCGCTCGGGCAACCAGCTCGAAGCGGTAGCCACCGCCGCGCTGCGCCACCGCCGCGGCGATATCGGGAATGTCGAGCACCGCCGCCTCGCTGTGCGGACGGGCGACGAAAGAACCAGCCTTGCGCCGCCGCTCGATCAGGCCGGTGCGGACAAGGCCTCCCAACGCCTTGCTCACAGTCGCGCGCGCGCATCCATAATGCGCGACCAGTTCATGCTCGAACGGGATGCGTTCGCCGGGCTTGAGCGCGCCCGAGCGGATGCGCTGCTCCAGATCGGCGCGGATGCGCGCCTCCAGCGTCATGCCAGCAGGGTCGCGAGCGTGCGGCGGTAACGCGTCGCGACGGCGTCGCGGGCGATGTGGACGCCGCCATCAACGACCTGCTTGCCCGCGCGCCACACGCGATCGACCGCCGGGCGGTTGGCGCCGAAAATCCAGCCATCGAGCAACCCGTCGCCGTTGCGCTCCACCAAGGCCGGGTGACGGCCGTCGAGCGAGACGATATCGGCGGCATTGCCCTCGGAGATGCCAAAGGCCGCACCCAGCGCCCGCGCCCCGCCTTCGCCCGCCGCACGGAACAGCCGGCCCCCGACCGACGTCATATCCTCGGTCGCGAGCAGGCCGCGCGCGCGGTGAGACAGGCGCTGGCTATATTCCAGCGCGCGAAGCTCGGCGGCGGGATCGACCAGGATGTTGGAGTCGGTGCCAGTCGCGATCCGGCCGCCGGCGGCGAGATAGCGGATCGCGGGGAAGATGCCGTCGCCGAGATTGGCCTCGGTCACCGGGCAAAGGCCGGCCACTGCCCCGCTCTTCGCCAGCGCATCGGTTTCGGCTTCGGTCAGGTGGGTCGAATGGACAAGGCACCAGCGCGCATCGACGTTCGCATTCGCAAGCAGCCATTCGACCGGCCGCGCGCCCAACGCGGCGACGCACGCCTCCACTTCCTTCACCTGCTCGGCGGCGTGGATGTGGAGCGGCGCGTCGGGGCGCAGCGCGGTGAGGTGCGCAAGTTCGTCCGGAGTCACGGCGCGCAGCGAGTGCGGTGCGATACCGATCCGGTCATCGCCGGACAGCAAAGCCTCGCTGTCTTCCACCAGCCGCACGAAACCGTCGAGATCATTGATGAAGCGGCGCTGGCCGGGAGTCGGCGGAGCGCCGCCGAAATCGCCGTGGGCGTAGAAGACCGGCATCAGCGTCAGGCCGATGCCCGCCGTGCGCGTTGCCTCGACGATCGCCGCCGCCGTCGCCGCGCGGTCGATGTAACCGCGGCCGTCCGGGGCGTTGTGGAGGTAGTGAAACTCGCCGAGCCGCGTGTAGCCCGTCTCCAGCATTTCGACCGCCGCCTGGGCGGTAATCGCGGCAATGTCTTCGGGCGTCAGCCGGTCGAGAAAGCGGTACATCACTTCGCGCCACGACCAGAAATCGTCGTGCGGCAGCCCGCGCGTTTCCGCCAGTCCCGCCATGCCGCGCTGAAAGCCGTGGCTGTGGACATTGCAGAGGCCGGGGACGGCGATCGAGTGACGCTCGTCGTCCGCGCCGGGATCGGCACCGGTTTCGACCGCGGCGATCCGCCCATCCGCGATCGTGACGTGCACCCGGTCCGCCCAGCCGGCGGGTAGCAAAGCCGTTTCGAACCAGAGTCGCGTCATCGCCCGATCCTCTCACCGATTATGACTAGACATAATAATCCGGCCGGGCAAGACTGCGACTCATGCTGACGCCCGGATCGGTTTCGCTTGCGCAATGGCGTGACATTCACGCCGGCGGCGCGGTCGTGCTCGATCCCGGCTGCTGGGCGGCGATCGAGGCCAGCGCTGCGTCGGTCGAGCGCATCGTCGCCAAGGGTGCGCCGGTGTACGGAGTCAATACTGGTTTCGGAAAGCTCGCCAGCATGCGCATCGCCGATGCCGATCTCGCCACGCTCCAGCGCAATATCGTGCTGAGCCACGCAGCGGGGGTCGGCGAGCCGATGCCCGCAAAGGTCGCACGACTGATGATGGCGCTGAAGCTCGCCAGCCTGGCGCAAGGCGCGTCGGGCGTGCGCCGCGCGACGGTCGAGCTACTCGCGGCGATGATCGAGCGCGACCTGATTCCCGTCGTTCCCGCCCAAGGGTCGGTCGGCGCGAGCGGCGACCTGGCTCCCCTCGCCCATATGGCGGCGGCAATGATCGGTGTTGGAGAGATAATCGTCGCTGGAGAGCGCGGCCCAGCCGCCGAAGCACTGGACGCAGCGGGCCTGAAGCCGCTGGAGCTTGGCCCGAAGGAAGGGTTGGCGCTGCTCAACGGCACGCAGTTCTCGACGGCCTATGCGCTCACTGGTCTGTTCGCGGCGGAGCGGCTGTTCCGGGCGGCGCTCGTCACCGGCGCGCTCTCGACCGAGGCGGCGAAAGGCTCCGACACGCCGTTCGATCCGCGCATCCACAATCTGCGCGGCCAGCCGGGCCAGATCGAGGTCGCGGCAGCGCTGCGCGGCCTGATGCAAGGGTCCGCGATCCGGGATTCGCATCTTGAGGACGATGCGCGCGTGCAGGACCCCTATTGCCTGCGCTGTCAGCCCCAGGTGATGGGCGCGGTGCTGGACCTGCTGCGCCAGGCGGCGGCGACGCTCGGCCACGAAGCGAACGGCGTATCCGACAATCCGCTGATCTTCGCCGACACGGACGAAGCGCTGTCGGGCGGCAATTTTCACGCGGAACCCGTCGCCTTCGCCGCCGACATGATCGCGCTTGCTCTGTGCGAGATCGGATCGATCGCGGAGCGGCGGATCGCGATGCTGGTCGATCCGGCGCTGTCCGGCCTGCCTGCTTTCCTGACCGCGCATCCGGGCCTCAATTCCGGCTTCATGATCCCGCAAGTGACGGCGGCTGCCTTGGTCTCCGAGAACAAGCAGCGCGCCTATCCGGCCAGCGTCGATTCCATCCCGACCTCCGCCAATCAGGAGGATCATGTGTCGATGGCCGCTCACGGCGCGCGGCGGCTGATGGCGATGGCGGAGAACCTCGCCAATGTGCTGGGCATCGAGCTGCTGACCGCCGCGCAGGGCTGCGACTTGCACGCGCCGCTCAAGTCCAGCGGGGCATTGGAAGCCGCCCGCGCGACCCTCCGCGCCCAGGTGCCGACACTGGGCGAGGACCGTTATTTCCATCCGGACATGGTCGCGGCGACCGCGCTCGTTTCGGGCGATCTCGCCGCAGGCATCGACCTGCCGGGGATCGCCTGATGCCGGATTGGCTGACCGTCCGCCGCGGCGAGGCGCCGCTGATCGTCTCGATGCCGCACACCGGCATCGACATTCCGGACGATATCAAGCGCGGCCTGGTCTCGCCGTGGATCGACCGCAAGGACGCCGACTGGCATATCGATCGGCTCTACGAGTTCGCGGCGGAGCTGGGCGCGACGATCGTGCGCACCGGCATTTCACGCACCGTGATCGACTGCAACCGCGATCCCTCGGGCCAGTCGCTGTATCCGGGCCAGGCCACGACCGCGCTTTGCCCGGCCACGACCTTCGATGGCGAGCCGCTCTATCGGCCCGGCAAGGAGCCGGACGAAGCCGAGATCGCGCGGCGCACGCACCTCTATTTCCGCCCGTATCACGCCGCCCTCGCGACCGAGATCGAGCGGCTGCGGGCGCGCCACGCGACCGTGGTGCTCTACGAGGCGCATTCGATCCTGAGCCATGTGCCGCGCCTGTTCGACGGCGAGCTGCCGCAGTTCAACATCGGCACGAACAGCGGCACGAGCTGTGCGCCCGAACTGGCCGAAAACATCGCCTCGGTGTGCTCCGGCGAAGGCCGGAGCCCTGGTCGAACAGAACTCCGGCCTTCGCCGGAGCACAATGCGGGGTCGTTCGAGCACAGCCTCGTCATCAACGGCCGCTTCAAGGGCGGGTGGACGACGCGGCATTATGGCCGGCCCAGCGAGGGCATTCACGCGATCCAGATGGAGCTGGCGATGCGCGGCTATCTGGACGAGCCGGCGGCGATCACGCCGAAGACCTGGCCCGTCGCCTATGACCCGGCCCGCGCCGCGCCGATCGCCGCCGTGCTGCGCCAGGCCCTCGAACGCTGCATCGCCTTCGCGAAGGACCAAGCATGACTCGCATCGACAATAGCCGCCACATCCGCGCGCCGCGCGGCCCGGAGCTCAATGCGAAAAGCTGGCTGACCGAGGCGCCCTTGCGGATGCTGATGAACAACCTCGACGACGAAGTCGCCGAGAACCCGCAGGAGCTGGTCGTCTATGGCGGCATCGGCCGCGCCGCGCGCGACTGGGACTCGTTCGACCGCATCTGCGCCACACTGAAGCGGCTGGGCGACGACGAGACGCTGCTCGTCCAGTCCGGCAAGCCCGTGGGCGTGTTCCGCACCCACCCCGACGCGCCGCGCGTGCTGATCGCCAACTCCAACCTCGTGCCGCACTGGGCGGATTGGGATCATTTCCACGAGCTCGATCGCAGAGGGCTGATGATGTACGGCCAGATGACGGCCGGATCGTGGATATACATCGGCACCCAGGGCATCGTGCAGGGGACCTACGAGACGTTCGTCGAGGTCGGGCGCCAGCATTATGGCGGGAGCCTCGCCGGCCGCTGGATCCTGACCGCGGGCCTGGGCGGCATGGGCGGCGCGCAGCCCTTGGCGGCGGTGATGGCGGGCGCGTCCTGCCTGGCGGTCGAGTGCCAGCCGAGCCGGATCGAGATGCGGCTGAAGACCCGCTATCTGGACCGCGCCACCGACAATCTCGACGAAGCGCTCGATATCGTCATGAACGCGAAGGCGCCGGTCTCGGTCGGCCTGCTCGGCAATGCGGCCGAGATTTATCCGGAGCTGGTGCGGCGCGGCGTTCGCCCGGATGCGGTGACCGACCAGACCTCCGCGCACGATCCGATCAACGGCTACCTCCCCGCCGGCTGGACGCTGGCGCAATGGGCGGCGGCGCGCGAGAGTGACCCGAAATCCGTCGAGCATGCCGCCAAGCAATCGATGGCGGTGCACGTCCGCGCGATGCTCGATTTCTGGAAGGCCGGCGTGCCGACGCTCGATTACGGCAACAATATCCGCCAGATGGCCAAGGACGAGGGCGTGGCCGACGCCTTCGATTTCCCCGGCTTCGTCCCCGCCTATATCCGCCCGCTGTTCTGCCGGGGCGTCGGCCCGTTCCGCTGGTGCGCGCTGTCGGGCGATCCGGAGGATATCTACCGCACCGACGCCAAGGTGAAGGAACTGCTGCCGGACAATGCCCACCTGCACCGCTGGCTGGACATGGCGCGGGAGCGGATCAGCTTCCAGGGCCTGCCGGCCCGCATCTGCTGGGTGGGGTTGGGCGACCGCCACCGGCTCGGCCTCGCCTTCAACGAGATGGTCAGGACCGGCGAACTGAAGGCGCCGATCGTGATCGGCCGCGACCATCTGGACAGCGGATCGGTCGCCAGCCCCAACCGCGAGACCGAAGCGATGAAGGACGGCTCCGACGCCGTTTCCGACTGGCCGCTGCTCAACGCCCTGCTCAACACCGCGAGCGGAGCGACCTGGGTGTCGCTGCACCACGGCGGCGGCGTCGGCATGGGCTATTCGCAGCACGCCGGCATGGTGATCGTCGCCGATGGCACCGAAGGCGCCGCGAGGCGCCTGGAACGGGTCCTCTGGAACGACCCCGCCACCGGCGTCATGCGCCACGCCGATGCGGGGTATGAGGTGGCCGTAGATTGCGCGCGCGAGAAGGGACTGGATTTGCCCGGTTTGTGAGGAGGTGTCTTACACTGTGCTCCGGCGAAGGCCGGAGCCTTGCGACATAGGGCTCCGGCCTTCGCCGGACCACAGGCGCGTGATGCCGAATGTTCACGAAAGTTCGCACTGGCCAAGGGAATGCGAAACGGCACATTCGGCAAACGGCACGTTCGGCACATGCATCATGTGCATTTTGACGGGCGCGTCGCGAACCTCACATGCCTTGCGAAAGTCACGAAAGTCACGCTCTAGAGAGACTGAAAATCGCGGCGCGGCTAGGCTGGTTGCGCTGTGCGATCGAGTGCGGACGATTTGAAAGAGCCACTGCGGCTCTGACACAAGCACAATGATGTAGGACAGCAGAATCGGCTGTGTCATTCAACGGCGCGTGAGGTAGATTTCAATCGTGCCTATCTTCTCGAGACGCCGCATACAGCAGATGCTCGACGATTTGGCAGGCGTCATTAGTCCTACTCAGTTCATCAGCAGGCTCAATGACAAGCGCTTCGAGAACGCGCTTCCAGCCGAGGCCGAACTGGCCTTGGTGTGGGCGACAAACAGACTCGGCGGCTTTGAGTCCGAACCCGACTGGTATTCCCCCGAGGGACGCAGGCCCGAAGGCGTTTCGACCGCGCTATTTCCGGACAAGAATACTGTGTTCGACGTCAAGGCCGTATCCGACCGCGTCATGCCGGGCATAGTCGGCATGCGCGGGCTCAGCGCCAAGCTGGTGGAGGCCGCCAACAAGGCCAGGAAGGGATCGGGGGCGAACCTCAGCTTCTTTTTCTACGAACGTCGAGACTACGCGAACCTTAAACTGCACCGATCCATCTACGCGCCACCCAATCACGTCATTGGCGGTGAAGCGTTAGCAAGGCTGTCCGGTTTCGTCCGATCCGGACCCGACGAATACGCATACGTCGATATCTCCGATGGCGGGATGATCGTCCGGGTGACTTGGGAGCCGGGAGCATCGAAGCTGTTCAACTATCGTTCGTCGACGGTGAACGAGATATTCGACATCGACGACAATTACATAGCAGCCGCGTTGTGCGAAAAGGCCCGGCAGCTACGCTCGCCTGACTTCGATGGGCTTAAGGGCGTCCTACTCGCCGATATCGGCAGCGCAACTCTGAAAAAACTGAATGGTATCGATCCACTCGGTCGAAGCGCGTCTGGCCGACAGATAATCCAGCGGCACCTCGACAAGCCGGACAGCGGACTCGATTTCGTATGCGTATTCTCGCCACGTGTGGAGCACCAAATTTGGGCGCAGCCCCGCAGCTTCTGGCAGGTAACGGCATTCACGCAATCAGGCCTGAAATTACCAATGGAAGGCCTGAATGCGCTGGTCAGTCAGCTACCGGAACCTAGGTTTGATGGCTACGAACTGGAGCATCTTCATGAGCAGCGACTATTCGGAGAACAGTCGCGCGGATGGTATTTGGGGAGCCGAATGATTTCTGACACCACCAAGCATGAAATGAGCGCCACATTCTCAACGCGGGCGCTTCACGAGTTCCTAGCGGGGCGCATAGACGGCGATCAGTTGCGGGATAGCATGATCGGAATGAAGGCCGCCTTTGAGTATCAGCTGACACGCGGTCACACGATCAGTGAGGCGCGGATTATCGCGGGCGGTATCGATGAAGATGACGATCTTATAGAACTGAAGTTCGCGCCAGACCCCGCTGCGAGTCCATTCGAGAACCGCAGCATACCGCCGAGATGACGAGGAGCCGGGATTTAAAGTACATTTTCAAAGCACATGCATCGCCTTGACGCAGCTATAGTCTTTCACCCGCAGCTGGCCTGAAGCGAGGCCTTCCGCTATCCGATCAACGACGAGCACCAAGCCACTTAGCCCATCGTTCCCGGTTTCGCTCGCGATCAAGCCGAGCTTTTCACCGGGGACAATCGCGCATTGCCGCTCACTGGCCTTGCCGTGATTGATCGTGATGACTGAAGGAGAAGCTGGATCCCGGCCTTCGCCGGGATGACGAATAGGGGGTCGGTTTGATGGATGGGGTGCGGGTGCACTAAGAGCAGGCGCGGCGTCGTGCATCAGCGCCTCGACCTTTGCTTCCCTCACCTTTCCGCATGCGAACCGAAGTGCTTGATGTGCGTTGGTCTGCTGGAACTGCCTCTCATGAAGGACGCGAAGATGCCGCGGGTTACTGGATTGACTGTTCTTGTGCTGGCGCTGGCGCCGATTGCGTGCGCAGTGCTGCTGATGGCGGCGGCGCGCAGCCCGATGGGCGCGGCCTATGCGAGCGCGTTGATGGTCGCGGCGCGGCTCGCCTGGATCTGGGCGTTGGGCGTGGTCGCGGGTCTGTTCCTGGAGCATGTGCTGGCGGTGCTGGCCGTCACCGCGATCCTGACCGGGCTCAGCCACCTCGCCGTGCCGGCGTTCGACGGGACGGGGATGACGGGCACCTGGCTGCTGGTGGTCGCGCGCTGGGACGTCATGCTGGTCGCGGCGGGCCTGGCCGGGCTGGTTCGCGCGGCGCTGCGATTGCGGCAGACGCAAAAGACCCCGCCCGGCGCGGTGCCGGACGGGGTCTGATCTTGCGCCTTAAGGCTTTGGCTTAGGCGAACGTCACAGCCGTGCGGCGGCGGCGCGAGGCCGCGCCGACCGCGGCGAACCCGCCGATCATCAGCGCCCAAGCGGCCGGTTCCGGCACCGCCGTCACCGCGCTTTGCAGGAACTCGACGCGCAGACCGCTTGGATTGCCGGTCGATTGCGCGAAGTTGCGGACGGTGAAGGTCAGTGTGTTGCTGCCGGCCACGAAACCGCTGTTCGCGCTGAACGTGCCGCCATTCGCGAAGCTGCAGCAGGAACCGCCGCTGCCGAGCGAATTGCCGTTCAGCGTGATGCTATCGACGGTGTTGTCGACCGCGAACCGGCCCGAGAAGGACGCGCTGGCGGGATTGAAACCGCCGAGCGAGAAGGTCAGCGTGTAGCTGTAGATGCCGGGCGCGCCGGGATCGAGATCGGCATTGCCGTTCGCGGTCGGCGTCAGCCATTTGGACGTGGCATCATTGACCTGCCAGGCCGAATTGATCGGATTGCCGATAAAGGCCGACCCGCCATTCAGCGTCCAGGCATCGTCGATACCGTTGGTATTGGCGTCGCCGCCGGTGTTGGACAGGCCGGGGATCACCGCGCCCATCGCGGGCGCCGCGAGCAGTGCGACAGCGGCAAAGGCCGCCGGGAATATGATCTTCATAGGACTCAACCCCTTTGCTTACGCACAAAACCCCTGCCCGCCGCCTCCATACGCCTCCTCCTTAACCATGTCGATTAGCTCCTTCGGCATAGTTCCAAAATGGGGCAGTCCGCCGCAGCCGATGGACGAACCAAGCGAATTCGCACATAATGGCGCGGGGATTTCAGGGGGCGTGACATGATCATTGCCGCATCGATCGCGCTTGCCGTCATGCAGCCTGCCGCCGCGCCCAGCGCGGTGCTGGTCGCGCGCGCGGTCGGGCCGGCCGAATGGCGGATCGAGAGCAGCCCGGGCGGCACGACCTTGCGCAACATCCGTCTGGCCGAAGGACAGACGATCATCCTGATCGACGCCAAAGGCACGCGCGAAGTGAAGGGGCCGGGCGAGTTGCTGTTGCTGAGCAAGGGCATGGCCGACAACAAGCCGCTGTTCGCGATCGCCTTTCGCGCGCTGCTGACGCCTTCGACCACGACCTTGAAGGCCGGGGTGCGCGGCGGTGACGATGCTCCGGCGCCGCAAAAGGCCGGCTGGGAGCAATTGCAGCCGCGCGATTGACTTGGGCGCGGCTCCGATGCTGTGCCTGCCGGGATGACCGACACCAATATGAGCGCGGCTGACGAAGCGCGCGACCTGCTCGCCGATTTTGGACTGACCCCCCAAGGCCCGGGCCTGGCCTCGCCGGTCGACGGCAGCGCGCTTCCCGGCGTCACCGCGACTGGCGATGTCGGGTCGATTGTTACCGGCGCAACGGACGCCTTCGCCGCCTGGCGCAAGGTCCCCGCCCCGCGCCGTGGCGAGCTGGTCCGGCGGTTCGGCAATGTGTTGCGTGAACACAAGGAACCGCTCGCCCGCCTCGCCACGTGTGAGATGGGCAAGCCGATCTCCGAAAGCCTCGGCGAAGTGCAGGAGATGATCGACATTTGCGACTTCGCCGTCGGCTTGTCGCGCCAGCTCTATGGGCTGACGATCGCGTCGGAGCGGCCCGATCATCACATGCGCGAGATGTGGCATCCGCTGGGGCCGGTCGCGATCATCTCCGCGTTCAACTTTCCGGTGGCGGTGTGGGCGTGGAACGCGGCGCTGGCTTTAGTGTGCGGCGACTCGATCGTCTGGAAGCCATCGGAAAAGACGCTGTTGAGCGCGCTGGCCGCGCACAGCCTGCTCGAAGGCGTGATCGCCGATTTCGAGGCCCCGGCGGGGCTGTCGGCGCTGGCATTGGGCGGCGCGGATATTGGCGAGGCGCTGGTCGCGGATCCGCGCATTGCCCTGGTTTCGGCGACCGGCAGCACGCGGATGGGCCGCGCGGTCGGGCAGAAAGTCGCGGCGCGGTTCGGGCGCAGCCTGTTGGAGCTGGGCGGGAACGCGGCGACGATCGTCACGCCGGCCGCCGATCTCGACCTCGCGGTGCGGGCGATCGCGTTCGGCGCGGCGGGGACGACCGGGCAGCGCTGCACGACGATGCGGCGGCTGATCGTGCATGAGGAGGTGGCGGACGTGCTCGTCGCGCGGGTGAAGGCGGCCTATGCCTCGATCGCGATCGGCGATCCGCGCGATGCCGGCCACTTGATCGGCCCGCTGATCGACGAAGCGGCTGCGGCCGGCATGGCCAGGGCGCTGGAGCAGGCGCGGGCCGAAGGCGGCACCGTCTCAGGCGGCGAGCGGCTGGACATGCCCGGCACCTATGTCCGCCCTGCCCTTGTCGAAATGCCCGGCCAGAGCGCGATCGTGTGCGAAGAGACGTTCGCGCCGATCCTCTACGTGCTGCGCTATCGCGAGATCGCGGACGCCATTGCCTTGCTACGCGACGTGCCGCAGGGCCTTTCTTCGTCGATCATCAGCAACGATCTGCGCGAGGCGGAACTGTTCCTGTCCGGAGAAGGCTCCGACTGCGGCATCGCCAACGTCAATATGGGCACCAGCGGCGCGGAGATCGGCGGCGCGTTCGGCGGCGAGAAGGAGACCGGCGGCGGCCGCGAATCCGGCTCCGACAGCTGGCGCGCTTATATGCGCCGCCAGACGCAGAGCATTAATTACGGGCGGGCGTTGCCGCTCGCGCAGGGCGTGGAGTTTGATTTTTAACCTCGCTCGTCATTGCGAGCCCCTAAGGGGCGCGGCAATCCAACCCCGCCCAAACTGGATCGCCGCGGCGCTTCGCGCCTCGCGATGACGGGGTCAGCGGTAGCCGAACAGCGACAGCGGGCGGACGGTTATGAAGAATTGGAAGCCGCGGTCCTGGATGTCGCGGCGGCCGACGCGCGGCGTGTCCTTCAGCTGCTGGCCATAGGTGATGCGGGCGGAGAGCGCGTCCGACGGTGTCCACAGCAGCGACGCGCCGGCGCTCGCGATCCAGCGCGGGCGGGGGTCGGCGGGGCCGATATTGTCCACCCACGCGCCGTCGAGGAAGACCGAAGCTGTGAACGCGCCGAGATCGACGCCGTCGGCGGGCTTGGCGCCCGAAAGGCTGAACGGCTGCGCCAGTTCCAGCGATCCGGCGATGCCGCGATCGGCGAGGATGAGGTTCTCGCGATAGCCGCGCACCGTCGCCGACCCGCCGACCGAGAAACGCTCGGCGGTGTAGAGCAGATCATCGGTCCATTGCCCGGTTACTCGCGCGCGCAGCTCCAGCCGGTGATCGGTCAGGCGGCGGGCATAGTTCGCCTGCAGCACCAGCGACTTGAAGTTCTTGGGCGGCTGCGGAAGGCTCGGCACGTCGCTCTTCGTCCCCTCCAGCCCCAGCGTGCCGATCAGCGACACGGTGATTGCCTGGGACGGCCCGCGATCGACGAAGTCGAGCGAGCCGCGCAGCGCGCTATATTCCGCCCGCCCGCGCACCGATCCCGGGGTGAAGGAGAAAGGCATGCCGAACAGGAACGTCCTGGTGCGGCGATGCACGAAGGTCAGGCCGGCGGTCAGCGCCCGCGCCGAAATCCATTGGCCCGGCACACCGGTAGGCAGCAGCGGGCGCTGGGCGAGCGTATAGGCCAGGCCGACCTCGATGAACCGGTCGCGCGCGGAAATGTCGAGCGCGAGCAGGTCCGGATCGATCACGGCGGCATTGTTGAGGCCGGCGCGGGCGCTCAGCCGCAGGTCGTAATCGAAGAGCGGCGTCGCGTAGCCGACCACGGCGTCGTCAACGCCGCTGGTGCGCCCCACCTCGAACGAAAGGACGTCGGTGCTGGCGAGCAGGTTGCGGGCGCTGCCGCCCACCGCCGCGCGCTCGCCACCCACCGAAGGCGAGCGGTTGTTGGCGACGGTCATGTAGAGATCATAGGGCGCGGCCGGTTCGACGGTCAGCGCGAGCTGCGCCTCGCCGGCGGTATCGAGACCCTTCAGATCGGCGCGGACGGTGCGGACGGCCGGGTCGTCGGAGAGCAGGCGGAAATCGCGCTCGATCGCTGCGGCATCGACCGGCGTTGCCTGCGTCGAGGGCATGTGCGCGCGCATCCAATCATCGGAGAGGCCGCGCTTGCCGCGCGTCCCCCAATCCAGCGCGATGCCGGGCGTCTTGCCGTCGGCGGAACCCAGCCGGCCATAGACCAGCCGCAGCTTCAGCCGCGCGCCGTCGCCAAGCGCCGGCTGCTGATCGATCACGACGCCGGTGTTCACATAGCCTTCGCGGATCAGCGCCTGGTTGATGAGCTGGACCAGATCGACCAGCGCCGCCGTCGAGACCGGCGCGCCGATCAGCCCGTTGCGCGCGAACTGGTTGCGCACGAACGCCGCATCGATCGCGTCGCCCTTCGTGTAGAAGAGCCGCAGCCCCTGCCCCTCGGCCGCCGCGTTGCGGGTTCGCGGCAGGGCGCCGGCCGGCGCGTTCGCCACCGTCACATCGACATCGGCGAGAGTGACGCTAGCCGCATCCGCCACGGCCGCTTCCTGCGCCAGCGCGGGCGTTATCGGCGCGGCGAGCGCCAGCGCCCCGGCCAGCCAGCGATGCCGCCCCCTCACCAGTTGCAGGCTCCGGAGGCACCGCCGGAGACGGCCTCGCCCCGCATCGTCAGCGCATAGGGGCCGAGCGCCTGGACGGCGAGCTGACTGGTGTCGCGCGAGCGCCTGGCGTTGGCGCACTGGCCGCGCAGCACCTTCGACGCATCGATGATGTTCAGATCCTTGACTGTGGTGCCGCTGCTCACGTCCTGAATGGTGGAATCGAGGATCAGCGAGCCATCGACCGAGAGCCGATTCACCCGGTCCGCTGACCGGATGAAGAAGTCCGAGACGATCTGCACGTTCGCGCCCCCCTGCTGGCCCAATGCCAGGATGTCGCCGCCGTCCGAGATGATCGCGAACGGTGCCGCGATCGTGATCCGCCCGCCCGTGCCGGGGCCGGACGAAGTGGTGATGACGCCCGACGTGCCGCCGCCCTGCAGCAGGATGAGGCCACTCCGCGGCATCTGGATATCGATCGCGCCCGCAGGTCCCGCGACCGAGTTGGTGTCGATGCTGCCGCCGTCGATCAGGCGCAGCAGCTCCGGCCCGATGATCGTGATCGACCCCGCCGCGCCATTGTCCCCCGCCGCCGCCTCTCTGGCGGCCGTGCCGGTGCGGCCGGAGAAAGTGTTTTCGGAAGCGATTTCACTCCCAGCGCCGATGACGTCCAGCGTGCGGGCGCGCAGCACGATCGAACCGGCCGGCGCCAGGCTGGCCGAGGAAGTGAGCAGCCGCCCGCCCTTTTCAATCACCGTGCTGGTGGACGTCACATCGATATTGCCCGAGCGGCCGCCGCCGGTGCCGGCGCTGGACGAAAGATCGCCGCCCGAGAGCTTCAGATTGGTCACAGCGACCGTCACTTGTCCGGCAGCGCCCGTGCCTGCGGTGTTGGTGCTGACCGCGCCGCCGCTTTCGATGAGCAGGCTGGGCGCGGTGACGGTCACATCGCCCGCGGCGCCGGGACCGAACGTGTCGGAGGAGATCGTGCCGCCGGTGCGAACCTCGACCGGGCCGGTGCTGGTCACCAGCACGTCGCCGGCCGATCCGGTCGAACCGGTGAGCGCGCGCGAGTTGATCGTGCCGCCTTCCACCTTCACGCCCGCCGCGCGGATCGTCACGTCGCCGGCATTGCCGGTTCCCGCGGTGGACGATGTGATCGCGCCATTGCCGCCGACAGCGACATTGGTCGCCACGATCCCGACCGTGCCGGCCGCGCCGGTCGAGCCGGCATCGGCGCGCGAGGTGACGAGGCTGCCTGACAGCAGCCGGATATCGGGAACGGTCAGCTGCACTGATCCGGCCGCGCCGCTGCCCTTGGTCTCGGACGAGATCGCGCCGGCATTGCTCATCGCCAGCCGCTGCGCGGTGACGGTCACGTTGCCGGCGCGGCCGGTCGATCCGGTTTCGGCGGCGGAGGCGATCGAGCCGCCGTCATTGGTGATGTCGGTCGAGGAGACGGTCACCTGCCCAGCCGAGCCGCGCGCGAATGTCGAAGATGAAATCTGGCCGCCGGACGCGAGCTGAACGGTGGGCGCTGTCACCGAGACCTGGCCGGCATTGCCGCGCGATCCGGTTTCCGCATTGGCGGTGATCGCGCCGCGATTGGTGACGGCGAGCCTGGTGCCGTTGACGACCACGCCGCCCGCATCCCCCGCGCCGAAGGTGGAAGAGGTGACCAGCGCGTTCGTGCCGGACACAGTGATCGCGCCGCCCGCGATCCTGACCTGACCGGCCGCGCCGCTGGACCCCGCCTCGGCGCGCGAGCTGATCGAGCCGCCGTCCGCCACCGCCACGTCACCGCCATTGACAGTGACGCCGCCGGCCGCGCCCGCGCCCGACGTCGCCGAGGAAATCCGCGAGCCGCCCGAGACCGACAGGCCGGTGCTGGCCGTCACCACGACCTGGCCCGCATTGCCGGCGGCATTCGTCGCCGCGACCACCTGCGATCCGCCGGCCAGCGACACGTTCGCGCCGGTCAAGGTCACGTCGCCGGCATTGCCGGGACCTTGCGTGGAGGATGTTGCCTGCCCGCCGCCGGTGAAGGCGATCGTCGCCGCCGCGATCTGGACGCCGCCCGCGCGGCCCGTCGCGCCGGTCTCCGCCGCCGAAGCGATCGTGCCGCCGTCATTGGTCAGGTTGGTCGCGGAGACCGTGACTTGTCCCGCAGCGCCGCGTGCGAAGGTTGAGGACGAGATTTGCCCGCCCGAAGCCAGCCGCACGGCGGGCGCGGTGATCGCGATCTGGCCGGCATTGCCCCGCGAGCCGGCCTCCGCGTTCGCCGTGATCGCGCCGCCGTTAGAGACCGCGATGTCGCTACCGCGCACGCTGACGCCGCCGGCGTCGCCCTGGCCGAAGGTGGAGGAGGTGATGAGGCTGTTCGCGCCCGACACCTCGACCGTGCCGCCCGCCAGCTCGACCCGCCCGGCGGCGCCGGTCGAACCGGCCTCGGCACGTGAGCTGATCGATCCGCCCGAAAGCACATGGATGTCGGTGCCGCCGACCAGCAGCTGGCCGCCCGCGCCCGTGCCGGCGGTGGACGTCGCGATCGCGCCGCCGTTCCGCACCGTCAGCGAGCTCGCGGTGATGTCCAGATTTCCCGCCGCGCCGGTCGATCCCGCCTCCGCCGACGAAGTGATGCTGCTATTGTCGATCACGGTCGCGCCGGAGCTGAGCCTGACCCGGCCCGCCACGCCGCTGCTCGCCGTCGAGGTCGAGATCAGGCCGGCATTGGAGAGCGTGAGACCATTGGACGTCAGCTCGACCGAACCGGCATTGCCGACTCCGGTCGTCGAGGAGCTGATCTGGCCGCCGTCGATCGAAACCGCACCAATCGCCGCCACGGTGATGTTGCCCGCCCGGCCCGGCCCGAACGTGTCCGAGCTGACCGTGCCGCCGCTCGCGAGGCCGATATTGCCAGTGACGTTGACGGTCACCGCACCCGCCGAGCCGGTCGCGCCGGGCGCCGCGCGCGAATTGATCGTGCCGGCGGTGTCTACGCGCACGTGGCGGCCGCTGATCGTCACGCCGCCGGCATTGCCCGCGCCGGTTGTGGCCGACGAGATTTCCGACGCGCCGGTCACGGTCAGCGTGCCGTTGGCCGTAACGCCGACCTGACCGGCATTGCCGCCGGCATTGGTCGTGGCGTTCACGCGGGAGGCGCCCGCCAGCGTCACGTCGGTCGCCGTCAAGGTCAAGTCGCCGGCATTGCCGGGGCCTTGCGTGGAGGACGTCGCCTGGGCGCCGTTCGTGAAACTGACTGTCGTCGCGGCGATCTGGACGCCGCCCGCGCGGCCGGTCGCGCCGGTTTCGGCGGCCGAGGCGATGATGCCGGCGTCGTTGGTCAAGGTGCCGGCGTTGACCGCGACCTGCCCCGCCGCGCCGCGCGCGAAGGTGGAGGAGGAAATGCGCCCGCCGCTTGCCAGCCGCACCATCGGCGCCGTGATCGAGACCTGGCCGGCATTGCCCTGCGATCCGGCTTCGGCATTGGCGGTGATCGCGCCGCCGTTCGTCACCGCGACCTCGCTGCCATTGACGACCACGCCGCCGGCATCGCCGGTGCCGAAGGTCGAGGACGTGACGAGCGCGTTCGTGCCGGACACAGTGATCGCGCCGCCCATGATCTTGACCTGGCCGGCAGCCCCGCTGGAGCCGGCCTCGGCACGCGAGGTGATCGATCCGCCGTCGAGCACCTGCACATCGCCGCTAGTGACGGTGACGCCGCCCGCCGCGCCCGGCCCAGCGGTGGAGGATGTCGCCTGCGATCCGTCGCGGATGAGCAGATTGCGCGACCCCGCGATCTCGACGCCGCCGGCAGCACCCGTCGCACCGGTGTCCGCGCGCGAGGTGACGAGGCCGCCGGACAGCAATTGCACATCGGCGACCGTCAGCTTCACGGTGCCGGCATTGCCCTGCGCGCGGGTCTGGGAAGAGACGGTTCCGCCATTGCTCAGCACCAGGCTGTCGCCTGTGACGGCGACATTGCCCGCATTGCCGGTCGAACCCGTCTGCGCCGCCGACGCGATCGAGCCGGCATCGTTGGCGATGCCCGCGGCCTTCACCGACACGCTGCCCGCCGTGCCGGACGCGAAGGTCGAGGATGAAATCTGTGCGCCCGTGGTGAGCGAAACCGTGGCGACATCGACCGAGACCTGGCCCGCATTGCCAGTCGATCCGGCCGAGGCGTCGGCGGTGATCGCGCCGCCGTTGGACAGGATGACATTGCCGGTGCCAGTCACGAAAACGCCGCCGGCATTGCCGGCGCCGGCGGTGGACGAGGTGACGGCGGTGTCGGCACCGGTCACTTCCAGGCTGCTGCCCGCGCTCACATCGACACGCCCCGCGGCGCCGCTGGAACCGGCGAAGGCCTGCGACGTGATCGTCGAGGCGTCGCTCATATAGATGCTGCCGCCATTGACGGCGACCTGGCCCGCGCTGCCCGTGCCGGCGGTCGAGGAGCCGATGCTGGAGCCGTTGATCAGCGACAGCCCGCCCGCCGTCACGCGGACATTGCCGCCGGACGCGGTCGAGCCGGTGTCCGCCGAGGTCGAGATCAGGCCGCCATTCATCGAGATCGCCGAAGCATCGATCGCGATGCTGCCGCCCGCGCCCGAGCGGTTGGTCGAGGCAAGGATGTTGGCGCCGCTCTGCAGGACGAGATTGGTGGTGCCGATCGTGATCGACCCGGCCTTGCCGGTGCCGTTGACGCTGGACGAACTGATCCGGCCTGTGGTGCGCAGGGTGATGTTCTGCGCGTTGACGACCACATTGCCCGCATCGCCGGAACCGGTATTTTCCTGGAAGGCGGAGACCGCGCCGACGATGCCGCGATTTTCGACCAGCAGCCCGCCGGTGTTGACGGTGACGTTGCCGCCATTGCCGGGGCCGAAGGTGCTGGAGGTGATGCCGCCCTGATTGCCGCTGATGTTGATCTGGCCGGCAGTGACGGTCAGCGACCCCGCATTGCCGGTGCCGAAGGCCGAGGTGAGGATCTGCGACTGGTTCATGCCCAGCGTGCCGGTCACCTCCACCGTGACGGTGCCGGCATTGCCGCTGGAGATGGTGGTGCCTTCGGTGCTGCCTTCGGAGTTGATCTTGGCATCGGCGACCATCGTCAGCGTGCCGGTCTTCAGCCGGATCGAGCCGGCATTGCCGCTGCCGAACGTGTTGGTCGCGATACGCGAACCGGCGCCCATCAGGATCGTGGTCGCCTCGATATCCAGATCGCCGGCATTGCCCGAGCACGCCGCCGTGAAGCAATTGGCGGCGATGCCGGTGTTCGCGTCGGCAAGGTCGATCGTGCCGGCGCGAACCGTTACGGTGCCGCCGCGTCCGGCGCCTTGAACCTGGCTGGAGAAGAAGCTGGTGCCGCGCAGCCTCAGCAGATCGGTGACGGTGACGTTGATCGATCCGGCCTGGCCGGTGCCGGTGGTGGTCGAGCTTTCGACGCGGCTGAAATCGGCGAGCGAGATATTGCGCCCGGTCATCGAGACGTCGCCGCCTTCGGCATTGTTGAGCGTGGTGGCGACGATGCGGCTGCCGCCGATCAGGCTGATATCGCCGGGCGAGGTGATCGCGATGTCCGACGCGGCGCCGGTCGAGCCGGACTGGTTGCGGCCGTCGATCAGCGCGCTGTTCATCGCCAGCGATCCGGCGCTGATCTGGATCGGGCCGGAGCCGGCCGCGCCGATCGTGCGCGCGAAGACGATCGTGCCCGGCTGCATGCTCATCGCGCCGGCGACGTTGATCGAGACCAGTCCGCCGCCGCCGACACCATTCGTCTCGCTGCCGACGAACGCGCTGTTCGAGGTCGTCAGCGACGCCGCCTTCAGCAGCACCGAACCGGCCCGCGCGCTGACGGTGCCGAACGCGGTCAGCTGGCCGCCATTCAGGCTGGCGACGCCACCGTTGAGGCGAAGCATGCCGTCCCGCGCCGGCGTCGAGCGGGCGGTGAGCTGCGTGCCGAACACCGTCAGATTGCCCGCCGCCGCGATCCCCATCGGATCGGCGAGGCTCAGCCCGAGATCGGCGCTGCCGACCGCCGCCACATCCTGCCGCACGGAGTCGACCGCGCTCAGCGAATAGACGACGTTGCGGCCCGACAAGTGCAGCAGGTTCGGCTGGGTCGCGAAGGCCGAGGTGACGCCGGACAGGCCGATATCTCCGCGCGCGCCGACAAAGCCGAAGCTTTCGGGCGCCGCGATCGAGAAGCTGCCGCCGGTCGGCGTGGTCATCGTGAACGGCGCGCCCGACGCGAAGCGCAGCTCGCTCGCGGCCGAGAAATAGACGGCGTTGGGAACATTGAGCGTGGCGCCCGCCCGGAAGATCGTGCCGGCCGGATTGAGAAAATAGAAGTCAGCGTTCGCGAAGGACGTCGAATCGATCGTGCCGGAAATGTTCGAGATGCCGCCACCGGTGACCCGGTTGACGATGTTGCGCACGCCCGCCGCCTGCCCCCCGCCGGCGACCCACCGCGCGGTATCGCCCGCCGCCAGATCGAATTGCGAGAAGCTGTGAAACAGATTGGCCCCGGCCTGGGTGCCGCCGGTGATCTCCACCACGCCATTGCGGACGGCGTTGGTGCCAAGGTTGAGCGCGCCGCTATCCACCACGATGTTGGTCGATTGCGCATGCGCGGCCGCCGGCACGATCGCCAGCATGCAGGTCGCGAGCAGGCGTTGGCGCAGCGTCATCGCCAGCCACCCAGCAGGATGAAGGCGGACCAGATATTCGGGTTGGCGAAATCCGGTCCGGCGTTGATCAGGGAAAGCTGGGCCGTCTGCAGAGCCTGGGCCTTGGACTGGCCGGCGCGCAGATTGTCGTAAAAGGCGCGCATCAACCTTACCGTGCCGAGGTCATTGACCTGCCACAGCGAAGCGACCGCGCTCTGCGCGCCGGCCTGCACGGCGGCGCCGGCCAGGCCCATGCTGGCCTGATCGTCGCCCACCGCCGTCTCGCAGGCGCCAAGCACGAGCAGGCCCAGTTCCTCGCCCCGCACCTGGTTGTCGGACACGAGATCGCGCAGCTCGGACAGGCGAATCGCCTCGCCATTGCCTACAATGAAAGCGCGGTCGGCACGGCCGTTGAAGCTGGCATGGGTGGAAATGTGGAGAATGTCGATCCGCCGCCCTTCCAGCGCCTGTTCCAGATCGGCCTTGCGGAAATCCTGGACCAGCACGCCGCGCATCCCCGCCGCCGCTTTGGCCTCGTCGATCGTGCCTTCCAGCTTGGGAAAGATGCCGGCGGGAAGATCGACTTCCTTCGACAGCGCCAGTGCCAGCACCGCCGGCTCGGAGCGCGCGAACGGCTTGCCCGGCTCCGCATAGCCAAGCGCGGGGGCGGTCACGACGCGGGCGCGCTCGACCAGGAACTTGCCCGATGCGTCGGTCAGTGCCGCGAACGGCACCGAGCGGAGCGGCCCATCCGGCACCACGATGATCGTCTTCGCATCCGGCGCGTCGCGCAGCACGGGATCGACGAGGATCCCGTAGAGCCGCGCGGCGGACGCGCGCCACGTATCGCTGCCGGCGCTGGTCGCCGCCACCATCTCCTCGACCAGCGCCGTGACCTCGGCGCGGCCGACGCCCCGGTCCGAACGCAGCCGCTGAAAGCCGTTGCTGCCGGACGTCGCGTAGATCAGTTCGACATGGTCGGGCAGCAGCACCGGGTAGAGCAGCATTTCGCCGGGCGCGAGATCGGCGGGCCGCAGCGGATCGCGGGCGGCGACGCACTCGCTGCCGAACACGCTCTGCAGCTCGGCCTGCCGGTAGCGCTCGATGATCGTCTGGGCGCGATCGATGCTGCCGCGATCCTTCAGGTCGCCCGCCAACTCATATTCGGCGGCCTTCTCGAACACTGCGCGGACACTCAGCTGGAACGTCGATTCCTGCGTCACCGGATCATATTGGGGCAGCAGCGGCCGCACGGCCTCCAGCGCCCGGTAGGATGCGGCGATATACTCTCCGCGCCGCGCCGGATCGGCCTGGGCGAGATCGAGGTACCAGGTCGCGAGCCGGGCAGGCTGCGACCGCTGGCCTTCCAGGAAGATCGCGCGGGACAGAAGCTGCTTCTGCTCGGCGGTGCGGCCATTGGCGCCGGCAAGGCGTGCCGCCAGCGCCAGGCGATAGGCTTCGAGCGCCGGATCGGCCGCGGTCGTCGGCGCGAGGCTGTCGAGCGCACTCGCAACGCGGGGAGCTTGCGGCTTGACCGTCAGCAGCGTCTCGATCGCGCGCAGCGCCACTTCGGCGCGCAGGCCGAGCGCGGGGATGCGCATGGCCTGATCGATCGCTATGACCAGCCGCTCTTCGGCATCCTGACGCAGGATCTGGCCGACGACCGGATCGCGCTGCGCGTAATCGAGGCTGAGGCGCGCGAGGCGGAGATTGGCAATGGCCGCGATCCGCGCGTCACCCGTCGCCAGCGCGGTCGCGCCTGCGCAGTCCAGCGCCGCCGCGGCGGTGAAATAATCGGCCCCCGCATTCATGACGTCGCCGATCGCGGGAGCGCAGGCCTGCATCGCGGCGGAGGTCGCGGCTTCCAGATCGTCCTTCGCCCCGCGCACGCCGCGCGCCGCACCACCCGCGCTTTCGGCGACCGCGGTCAGCCCGATCTGCAGCGCGGCACGGGCGGCGATGTCGCCGTCCTTGATCGCACCGGCGCGCCGGAAGGCGCCGACCAGCAGCATCTTCGCCTCTCGTCCCGATCCTTCGCGGGCGATCCGCATCGCCTGTCCGGCGGTCAGGCAATATTCCGCGACCAGCTGCGGTGCGTTGGCTGGGCCGCCATCCTGAAGCGAGGCAACGCCCAGCAGCCGCAACGCATCGTCGCCGCGGCTGGCGCGCTCGCTGGCGAGCATCGCGTCGCCGTTCCGGACGAGCTCGCGCAAACTTTCGTCGGTGCCGAGACTGACCGGCGTCGCCGCATCGCCGCCGCAAACCTGGTGATAGAGCGCGGCATTGGCTGGCACCGCTGTCAGCAGGCAGCCGCCGGCGAGGGCGGCGGGCGCGGCACATCTCAAAAGCGCGCGAGGAACCCTGACCCCGAAAGGCGAATTTTCCGCGCCGCCGACTGGCACCCCCATGCCTGTCTCCCCCCGTGGCCCGCTGTTATCGCGGACTCGCAACCATTAACATGGCGTTGGGCAAAACCTACCCCAAATTTAGGGATAGGCCGTTCGGGCTAACGGCAAAAAAGAAGGGGCCGGCGCTGCCGCCGGCCCCAGTTCCTTCGCTTGCTTCGTGAGATCAGAAGCGCAGGCGAGCGCCCACGCGGTAGGTGCGCCCCAAGGCGTCGTAGGTCGAAGGATAGGTGTTGCCGCTGTTGAACGAGGCGGAACCTACATCTTGCCCTGTGATCGGCGGCTTTTTGTTGAACAGGTTCGCGACCGTGAAGGTCATCGTCAGATTGTCGCCCACCCCGACCCGCGTCGCGAGATCGAAATAGTCGTACGCCGGGATGAAGTTGAAGTCGCGGTTGCCGAGCGACCCCGGGGCCGGCGCACCAGGCAGCGCCGACTGCACGCCGGGATACGGACCGGAGTAAGACGGGCCGGCGCCGTTCAGCACATCGTCCGGCTCGTGCTGGATCGCACTGATGTGGCGCCACAGCAACGACAGATCGACATTGTCGAAGGTAAGCGTCGTGCGCTGCGTCCAGCTGAATTCCGGCTGGATCGAGCCGATGTCGGCCGCGGTGCCGGCGCCGCCCGCGCAGTTGGCGCTGAAATAGCCGACGCATTCGCGGTTGAGGCTGGTCGGCGACGCCTGGAACTTCTGGCTGTGTGTCCAGTTGCCGGCGAAGCTCAATGCCAGCTTCGCGAAGCCGAGGTCGCTATTGTAGTTCATCGTCAGATCGATGCCGTCGGTCGCGATCTTGCCGAGGTTGGACAGCGGCAGGAACAGGCCCGGCACCGCCACGGGATCGCCGGCCAGGCCGCCGGTGTTCGTGTTACGGCGGATGGCCGTGCAGGCCGCACTGGTTTCCGAGCCGGCAGCGGGCGAGAAGTTGCCGGCCGCGTCCGGGTTGCCAAAGCAGGCGAAGATGCCGTCGCCCGGCGTCGCCGCGCTGATCGCGCCTTTGACCTTGATGTTGTAATAATCGACCGACAGCGAGAAGCCCGGCAGGAAGTCCGGCTGGATCACCGCGCCGACAGTCCAGGAGTTCGATTTTTCAGGCTTCAGGTTGATGTTGCCGCCAGCGGTCGCGTTGCCCTGGCCCGCGGTTGGCTGCGGGATGCTGCCGAGCGTGAAGGCCGGAGCGCCCTGCGCCAGGCAGACCGCGCGCAGCGTGCCGGTCGGCGCCGGACGGATGACCGTGCCGGCATCGTTGATCGAGGCGCAGGGATCATTGGCGATGGCGGTGAGGCCGGTCGCCACCGGCGCGAACAGTTCGCTGATGTTCGGCGCACGCACCGCGCGGGCATAGTTGCCGCGGATCTTGATCGCGTCGACCGGCTCCCAGCTGCCGCCCGCTTTCCACGTGGTGGTGTTGAACTTTGGCGTGCCGGGCGCATCGATCGTGTAGTGTGAATAGCGGATGCCGCCTTCGAGCGTCAGGCTCTTGAAGAACGGCTTGTCCTGCACGATCGGCGCGATGACCTCGCCGAACGCTTCATACACGTCGAACCCGCCCTGGGTGGTCGGCACGGCGCCGCCAAAGCCGCCGAGATCGCCGGATTCGGTCAGGGTGTCGCCGCGATTGAGGGCGGTGTAGCGGCGATACTCGCCGCCGATCGCGAAGCTGATCGCGTCGTCCGCCCAAGGCGTGCTGGCGCCGAAATCACCCGAAATGGTCGCCCGGGCCTGTGCCAGCGTGGTGCGGGTCTGCACGGTGCTGGTCGCGCTCAGGAAGTCGGCCATCGCCGGCGTGATCGAGCCGTCCGCGCCGAAGATGTTGACCGGCACGCAGTTGCCGGTGGTGTCGAGGCAGGTGTTCGGGTTGGTCGCGAGCAGGCCCTGCCGGAAGCGCGAGTTGAGCGTGTAGTTCTGGATCGTCTGGATGCTTTCCGATTCACCGTAGGAACCGAAAATGTCCCAGTTGATCGAGTCGGTGATGCCGCCACGGAAGCCCAGCTTGTAGTCGAAGATGTTGGTGCGGAAGCTGCTGACGCGAGGTCCGTTTTCCGTCGCGCGCCGCAGGATCTCGGTCGAGAACTGACGATAGTTCGGGTCGTTCGGGTTGGTTGCCAAAGCAGCCGCGGCGCATTGGGCCGCGGTCAGCGTCTGCACGCCATCCGTGTTCGGATCGAAATCGTTGTTGGCGCAGAACGTCGCGCGCGCGCCGGCTGGCAGATACGGGTTGCTGACCGGGATTTTCACCTCGATCTGGAACGCGCCGGACGGCGCGACGATCGTATTGACCGTGTTCTTCGAGAACAGGCCGCGCGTATAGACTTCAAGGCCGTCAGTGATCTGGTAGTTGGCCTGCCCGAACAGGTTGAAGCGCTGGAACGGCGTCTGGAAGATGTTGAACGGGTTGAAGTTGAACGACGTGAACGGCGTCTGCAGGTTGCCCGTTGCGGGATTGATCGACTGCAGGGCCAGGCCGGGCACGCTGAAACGAGTCGGGACCGAAGTGCCGGAACCCGCCACGTTGCCAGTCGCGAAGTTGATGTTGTAGCGGCTGAAGGCGCGCGCGCCCTGATAGACAGGGTCCGCTTCCTGATAGCCGATCGAGAACACCGCGTTACCGCGATTGTCGTCGAAGCTGGCGCCGATCGTCGCATCGACGCGGAAGACGTTGCCGTCGCCCTTTTCGGTGATCTGCTCGGACGCGGACATCTCGAAGCCGGTGAAGTCGCGCTTGGTGATGAAGTTGACGACGCCCGAAACGGCGTCCGCGCCGTAAGTCGTGGAGGCACCGCCGGTCAGCACTTCGGTGCGCTCGATCAGCGCGAGCGGGATGTTGTTCAAATCGACGCGGCCGACCTGGTTGGACGGGGCGATGCGCACGCCATCCAGCAGCACCAGGTTGCGGTTGGAACCCAAGCCGCGCAGGTTGACGAACGACGCGCCGCCATTGCCGTTGTTCACCGCCGAACCCGTGGACGGAACCACGCCCGGCACTTCGCGCAGCAGCTGCTCGGCGACGTTGGTCTGCCGCAGCTCGACTTCTTCGGACGAGGTCACGTTGACCGGCGTCGAACGCTCGAGGTTCGGGTTGGTGATGAGCGAGCCGGTGACGACGATCGTGCCTTCATCGGCCGGCGCCGCTTCGGCGCTTTGCGTGCCTTGCGCGAAGGCCGGGCCGGCGCACAAGGCCGCCGTTGCCGCACCCAGCGACAAAGCCACGCGAAGCCGCGAAGTCGAACCACTTACCATATCTAATCCCCTTTTCTTCCTGCGCTTTGGCAGTGCGAAATCGGGCCTAGCGGGCGGGCTTCGTGGCAAAAGGACCAGACCGGAGCGCGCAATGGGTCCAGTTTGCGAGGGCGCGGCGGCAACTGGACCCAAATCCCGAATTTCGGCCCGTTTTCCGCCATTTATCACGCCGAACGCGAAAGCGGCGGAGAGACCGCTCCCGCCTCCCCGCCGCTTCAAATTCGTGTAAATGCAGCTTTTCGCGCTGGATTGTTGCAGCCTTGCAACACTGCCTGGATACGCCGATCAAGCGGCGGCGGCATGCCCTTCCGCGCCCCGGCGGTTGCCGAAGCCGGCGCTGATCGCGAGCGCGCGGCGGCGTTCGGAATAGCCGGCGGCAACCATCGGATAGCCTTCATCCAGCCCGAAACAGCGGCGGTAATCGGCGGGAGTCATGCCGTAGCGGGCGATGTGGCGCGTCAGCGACCGGTAGGGCCGGCCGTCGATCATCGACAGGATATGATCGTCGCTGGCGAGTGACTCCTCGATCGACACCGCCGGCGGGAAGCCGCCATTGAGGCCGCGCCGCGCTTGTTCGCGCGCGATCGATTGCAGCGCGCCGGGCGTCAGATAGGCCGCGATGTAGATAAGCGACATCAGCTCGCCCATTTCGGCATCCGGCGGGCAGGTCTTGCCCTCGCTCTGCGCCAGGACGGTCAGGCAGGCCGCGGCCATCACCAGGGCGCAGGTTTCGGAGCCGCTGCCGCAGCCATGCTGCCGCAGCCGCGCCTGGATGATAGCGGTCAGCTTGGCGCGGACGCGGGCATTGGCCTTGGGATGATTGATCGCATCGACCAGACCGCTCGTTTCCCAGAGAGCCCCATAGCCTTGCACGAACCCCGCCGTGTCACCACGCAACGCGTGAGCGAACGCGCCCTCGAACAGCGGCAACGCGACCGCCCACAACACTTCCACGGGGTCGGCATACAACCGGTAGAAGGTCGAGCGGGCGATGTCGCAGCCATCTGCGATGTCGGCGACGGAGATTTGCTGGAACGGGCGCTCCGCGAGCAAGGCGGCGAACCTGGCTTCGATCCGCGCGGCGGTGGTCTGGGTCCGGCCGTGGCGCTTGACGGGAAAAATCTGTTCCGAGGCGTACATCAGAAATCACCCTTGGCTGAGGGGTTCGTCGGGGATTGGCTGGCGAGAATGGCGGCGGCGACGCGCGGCGCTTCCGCGCGGATCAGATCGGGCATGGCGCCGAGGCCGAGCGCGAGATGGCGCCCGTCGAGCGCGCACCCCCCCAGCCCTTCGACGGCGAGCCGCGCGGCCACGGCATCGACGCCCGGCATGTCGAGCACGAGATGCAGGCCGGCGCTGCTGCGGCTGGCGAGGCCGACGCCGGATTCCGCCAGCGTCTCCACCAGGACGGCGCGGCGTTCGGCATAGGCCTGGCGGCGGCGGCGGATGTGACGGGCGAAATGGCCTTCGGCGATGAACTCACCAAGCGCGAGTTGCGAGGCGAGGCTGGCGCGGCCGCCGATCATCGCGTGCATCGCGCGCAGCCGCTCGGCCAAAGCGGCGGGCGCGATCAGGAAAGCGACGCACAGGCCCGGGAACAGGATGCGGTTGAAGCTGCCGACCAGGATCACCCGCTCGCCATCCTCGGCCGCGAGCGGCGTCGGCGGCGTTTCGTCGCCCCACAGATCGGCGTCGCGATCATCCTCGACGATCCAGCCGCCGCTCATCCGCGCCCAGTGGATCAGATTCGCCCGCGACGCGGCATCGAGCGCGGTGCACAGCGGATATTGCACGGCGGGCGCGATGCAGGCGAGGCGCGCGTCCCGCACCGGCGCCAATGCATGCTCGCCGCGCACGCCAGGACGCACCGCGACGGAGCTGATCCGGGCGCCGCGTGCCTCGAACAGGCGGCGGACCGAAGCGCGGCCCGGCGCCTCCACCAGCGCCGTATCGCCAAGGCGCAACAGGGTCGCGCCGATCAGGTCGATCGCCGCCGTCGCGGTCGGCACGATCAGCACCTGATCGGGATGGCAGCGCAGGCCACGCGGCGCGCAGACCAGGCGGGCGATGATTTCGCGCAAACCCGCGTCGCCGGCCGGGTCAGCGGTGGCGAGGCGCTGCGGCTCGATCTCCGCCCAGGCGCGCGCTTGCAGCTGCTTCCAGATCTGCGCCGGGAAAAGGTCGGTCGCCGGGCGCTGCAGGGCGAAGGGCGGCGGCTCCGAGGACGCCCGAGGTGCCGGCGTCACCGCCCGCACCAGCAACGGCGAGGCGGAGACATAGACGCCCGACCGGCTGCGCGATTCCGCCCAGCCGTCGGCGATCAATTGCTCGACCGCTAGGATGGCGGTGTTGCGCGAGACCTTGAGATCGGCGGCCAGTGCGCGCGACGACGGCAGTCTCGTGCCGGCGGGCCACACACCATCGAGGATAAAACCGCGCAGGCGCTTATACAGCCCCTGGTAAAGGCCGCCGTGCGGGTCCGGGGTCAGGTCGGCGGGCAGAAAGGCCGGGCCGCGGCCGCGCGTCCCGCTCTCCAGCTCTCTGATGGCGACAGCGCCACTCACCTTTACGACCCCTCGATACGCTCGTGATGGGGCCAGAGTGATGCGACTTTCGCCCAAACTGTAGCATGGCTTCGACGAGCGGCGGTCCACAGCCGACGAAAACAGATGTAATTCTACCAATGGCGAGGTTGGGCGGACGAACGACTCTCGACATCGCCGACGGGCGATGTGCTTATGCCCGCGTGGTTGGTAATGATCAGCAATCCGCCGGCTTTTCGCTGGATTCGGCGCGAAGCGTGCGCCGCGCCTGGCTGCGCCTGAGCCTTGTTTTCTGGCTGGTCCTGCACTTCATCCTGACCGGCGTCGCGATGCTGGACGGGTGGGAAAACTGGTTCACGTTCGGCATCCGCTGCGTGATGACCAGCTTCGGCCTGGCGATGACCTGGCTGATCGGCAAGGCCGTCGAGCGGTTGGGTACGCTGCGCTTTTCGGCACTGGCGACGATCGTGGTGCTGATGGCGGCGGTGATCGCGACCGTCCACTATATCATTTCCTATTACCTGTTCCGCCTGGACATGAAGAACATCTCGCCGATGATGCTGGCGGAGGCGATGCGCGGCATCGTCGGATGGACCGAATGCTATCTGGCCTGGGGGGCGCTGTTCCTGGCCCAGGTGTTCAGCCTGCGCATCCTGGAACGCGAGCGTCAGCTCTCGGAGTTGCGCGAGCAGAATTACGGCGCGCAGATGCGGGCGCTCCGCTATCAGATCAACCCGCACTTCCTGTTCAACACGCTGAACGCGCTCGCGACGCTGATCGAGGAAGGCGAAGCCAGGAACGCCGAGCGGATGGTGCTGTCGCTTTCCGCCTTTCTTCGCTCGACGCTGGCGCTCGATCCGATGCAGGACATCACATTGGCCGACGAGCTCGACATCCAGGCGCGGTATCTGGAAGTGGAGCGAGAGCGCTATTCGGACCGGCTGACCGTCAGCTTCGATGTCCCGGAACCGCTGAAGCAGGCGCGCGTCCCGAGCCTCATCCTGCAGCCGCTCGTCGAGAATGCCGTGAAGCACGGCGTCGGCGCGCTCGACCAGGCGGTGCGCATCCTGATCCGGGCCGATACAGACCGCAACATCCTCTCGATCCATGTCGAGAATGACGCGCCCGAGCATGCGCGCGTCAGCACCGGCACCGGCACCGGCCTGAAGAATGTCGCGCAGCGGCTGGCGACACGGTTCGGCGACCAGGCCTCGCTCAACAGCGAACGCACCGCGGAGGGCGTTTTTCGCGCGACCGTGGCGATGCCGCTGCGCTATTCAGCGACATGATCCGCGCCGCGATCATCGACGACGAGCCGCTCGCCCGGCGCCGCGTCCGCCGGGCGCTCGCCCGCCTCGCCGATGTCGCGATCGTCGGCGAGGCGGGCAATGTCCGCGAGGCTCTGGCGCTGATCCGCGACACCGCGCCCAACCTGCTGGTGCTCGACATCCAGATGCCGAACGGCAGCGGCTTCGATCTGCTCGTCGAACTCGACGGCCATGCCCCGGCCGTCATCTTCGTCACGGCCTATGACGAATATGCGATCGCCGCGTTCGACGCGCGGGCGGTCGATTATGTGTTGAAGCCGGTCGAGTTCGGCCGCCTCGCTCTGGCTGTCGAACGCGCGCGCGGCGTGGTCGAGCGCAAGGAGCAGGAACAGCGCCTGGCCGAGCTGCAGAGCGTGGTCGGCGCACTGCGCGGCGAACTCAACGCCCGCACCGACCGCGACACCTGCTTCTGGGTCAGCTCGCGCGGCGAGAGCCACCGGGTCAGCGCCAGCGACATCGTGTGGATCCAGGCCGAGCGCGACTATGTGCGGCTACACACTCCCGCGCGATCCTTCCTGTATCACGAAAGCCTCGCGGCGCTGGAGGAGCGGCTGGACGCGGAAAGCTTCGTGCGCGTCCACAGGAGCGCGATCATCCACCGCCGTCACCTGAAAAGCTTCCGCCGCGGCCAGTTCGCGTCGCTGACCGCGATCCTGGACGACGGCACCGAAGTCCGCGTCGGCCGCACCTACGAACGCCTGATCCGCGGCGAAATCCGCGAGGCGAGCAAAATTTAGGGTTTCGGTAACCATTGACCCGTAGCGGCTGGGCTTCGGATCAAGGGTTGTGAAATGAAACTGAAAGCATCGCTTTTGCTTGCCATCGCCGCGGTCTCCAGGCCTGCCTTCGCGGCCGAGGACGAGAGCCTTGAGACGATCACCGTCACTGCACAGAAGCGCGAGCAGAACCTGCTCGACGTGCCGTTGTCGATCGCGGTCGTGAACGGCGACGCGCTGGAACGGGTGCGCGCGAACGATCTCCGCGATGCGGCGCGGCTGGCGCCCAATGTCTCGATCCAGCGGCAGGGCGCGATCGACACGGTGTTCGTGCGCGGCATTGGCGGCGGCGGCCGCAATGTCGGCTTTACCACCCGCGCCGGCGTCTATGTCGACGGCGTCTATGCCGGCCAGTTCGCGTCAGTGAACCAGGACGCGCTGGACATCGACCGGATCGAATTCCTGCGCGGACCCCAGGGCCATCTGTTCGGCCGCAACACGGATAGCGGCGCGGTCAGCATCGTCACCGCCGCGCCGACATTCGATTTCGGCGGATCACTGCTCGCCAGCTACGGCAACAAGAATCTGGTGGAGCTGCGCGGCACGGTCAATGCGCCGTTGTCCGACGGCGTGGCTGTCCGCCTGTCAGCGTCGCACCGCGAGCGCGACGGCTTCACGCTGAATGTGCCGACCGGCACCGATCTCGACAACATCAACCGTGACAGCGTGCGCGGCAAGCTGCGCGCCGAGATCGCGCCCGACCTGACGCTCGATCTGGCCGGCGACTATAGCCACGACCGCACCAACAAGGCGATCGGCGAGCCGCTGACCGATACCTTCGGCACCGGCCCGACACCTTTGCCCGGTGCGTTCGATACGCCGTTCAACACGATCCCGCTGCAGAACATCCGTACCGGCGGCGCGTCCGCGACGCTGGGCTGGAAGCTGGGCGACGGCCTCACCCTCACGTCGGTCAGTGGCTGGCGCGAGACGCGATGGGAGCGGCGCAACGATCTCGATTACGTTCCGCTCGACCTGGCCGCCATGCATTATCGCGACCGTTTCCGGCAGTTCAGCCAGGAAGCGCGCATCGCCTTCACCGGCGCCACGCTGAATGGCGTGGCGGGCCTCTATTATTTCGATGAGCGCGCCCGGACCGACCGGCAGGTGCTCGCAGGAAGTCAGATCGGCCTTCTCCCCTTCGGCCTTACGCCGGGCCTCACCGCGCGCGTGCGGGCCGATGTCGCGACGCGATCCTACGCAGCCTTCGTCGCCGCCGACTGGACACTCGCCGATGCGCTGACGTTGAACCTGGGCGGTCGCTTCACCCATGACCGGCTAAGGCTACGCGACTATTCGACCGCCGGGCCAATCGTGTTCGGGCTTGGCACTGTCACCGGCTTCAACGACGGCCAGAGCGCGGACAGTTTCGATCCGAGCGTCGCGCTGACCTATAAAGTCGCGCCCGCCACCAATCTCTATGCCCGTTACGCGCGCGGCTATAAGAGCGGCGGCTGGAACGTCGATTTCATCAGCGCGGCTGCCTTCGCCGATGGTCTTCGCTTCCGCCCCGAGCGCGTTGATTCCGGCGAGATCGGACTGAAGCACCAGGGCCGCGACGTGCGCGTGTCGCTCGCCGCCTTCTACATGACGATCGGCGATTATCAGATCGACCAGTTCGTCGATCTGGGCGCGGGCCAGACCTCGATCCAGCTGAAGAACGCCGCCCGCGCGCGCAGCTGGGGCGCGGAAGCGCAGCTCGACGCGCAGCCGGTCGAGCGGCTGAACCTGAGCCTGGGGGCCGGCTACACCAACGCCAAGTTCGCCCGCTTCCGTGACGGCGGCGGACCGGGCGTTGATCTGAACGGCAACCGCCTCCCCTATGCGCCGCGCCTCACCGCCAGCGCCGAGGTCCGCTACGCGATCCCGCTCGGCCTTGGACCGACGCTGAACGTGTCGGCGGACTGGAACTACCGCTCCAAGAGTTTCGCCGGGCCGGAGAATCTGCCGCGTCAGCTGGTCGATGCGCGGCATCTGGTGGGCGCACGCGCGGCGCTCGACGGCGGCGGCTGGCAGCTTGCCGGCTGGATCCGCAACCTGTTCGATGACCGCTATATCGACAACCGCATCTTCGACTTCTTCCAGACCGCGGTGGTCGAACTCGGCGAGCCGCGCACTTACGGCGTCACCGGCAAGATCAGCTTCTGATTGTATTGACCGGCCGCGCGGGGAGACTTACCCCCGTGCTGCGTGACCGCACCGACCATCCTGCTTGTCGAAGACGATCCGGCGCTGCGCACTTTGATGGCGCGGGCGCTGAAGGAGAACGGCTTCGCCGTGCAGGCCGCCGCCGCCGCGCCTGAAATGTGGACGGTCATCGAAAACGGGCCGGTCGACTGCGTGCTTTTGGACGTCATGCTGCCCGGCACCAACGGCTATGATCTGTGCCGGGCGCTACGTCAGCGCAGCGACGCGCCGATCATCTTCGTGAGCGCCAAGGGGACCGAGACAGACCGCGTGGTGGGGTTGGAGCTGGGCGCCGACGACTATATCGCCAAGCCGTTCGGCACGCGCGAGCTCGTCGCCCGGGTCCGCGCGGTGCTGCGCCGGCCGCCGCTTTCCAACGGCGACCGCAAGGACAGCGCCGGCACGCTGCGCTTCGACGGCTGGACGATGAGCCTGCCGCGCCGCGAGCTGAAATCACCGACCGGCGCGATCGTCGAGCTGACCGGCGCCGAGTTCGACCTGCTGGTGGCGCTGTGCGACAATTCCGGCCGGGTGATCGCGCGCGAGCGGCTGATCGAGCTGTCCCGCGCCCGGCTTGGCGACAGTTCGGACCGCAGCGTCGACGTGCTGATCAGCCGGCTGCGCCGCAAGCTTTCGGGTTCCGGCAAGGACGCGCCGATCCTGACCGTGCGCGGTGTCGGCTATATGCTGAACGTGCCGGTGGAGCGCGATTGAACAGCCTGCGCGCCCCGGCCGGGCTGATCGGGCGGCTGATCGCGATCCTGCTGCTGACCGTCATCATCGAGTTCGGGATCAGCACGCTGCTGTATGAGCGCGCCAGCCAATTTTCGGTCCGCGACGACGAGGCGAGGCGGCTGGCCGAGCACCTCGTCATCGTCGAGCGGCTGATCAGCGAACGCCCGCTGCCCGAACGCCCGGGCATGGCCGGCGAACTGACGACCGACCGCTATCTGATCCGCTGGAGCGCGAAGGAGCCATACAGCCCGGCGATCGCGCCGCCGCTGACCAGCATGCGCGCCCAGGTCCTTGCATGGGAACCCACGCTCAGCACGCACGCGGTCAAGCTGTGGCTGATCTCGCCCGGCCGCAGATCGGCGGTGGCAGGTATCATGGGGCTGCATGACGGCTCCTGGCTGTATTTCCAGACGCTGCAGCCGGTCACCGGGCTAAACCTGGCGGCGGAGCGCGTGCTGCTGGCGCTGATCCCGGCAATGGGGCTGATGCTGATCGGCGGCCTGCTGGTGCGCATCGTGCTGAGGCCGCTGCGCCGGCTCGCCGTCGCCGCCGACCGCGTGGGGCGCGGCGGCGACGCGCATGTGCCGGAGGAAGGGCCTGGCGAGGTCGTCACCGTCGTCCGCGCCTTCAACCGGATGCAGGAGCGCATCCACCAGCTGATCGACAACCGAACCCAGGCGCTGGCCGCGGTGGGCCATGACTTCCGCACACCTCTCGCCCGGCTGCGGCTGCGAGCCGAAGGCGTCGATGATGCCGAAACGCGTGGCGCGATCGAGGCCGACATTGGCGAGATGGAAGCGATGATCGGCTCGCTGCTCGCTTTCCTGGGCGGCGAAAGCGACCCCGAGCGGGCCGTTCCCACCGATGTCGCGATCCTGTGCGAGACATTGGTCGACGACGCGACCGACCGTGGCTTCGACGCGCGCTATCAAGGGCCAGTGCATCTGGAGCGCACCGTCCGCCCGGTGGGGCTGAAGCGCGCGATCTCCAATCTGATCGATAATGCGCTCCACTATGGCGGCGATGCGGTGGTGACTCTGCGCGAAGGCCTGAACGGCGTGTCCATCCGGGTGGAGGACAATGGCCCAGGCCTGCCCGAAGAGAAGTTCGGGGAAGTGACCAAGCCGTTCGTGCGGCTCGACAGCGCCCGCCCGCGCGATACGGTCGGCTTTGGCCTGGGCCTCGCCATCGTCACGCGCGCCGTGGAGCTGGAAGGCGGCCGGCTTTCGCTGTCGAACCGTCCCCAAGGCGGGCTGTCGGCGGAGATTCTGTTGCCGCACTGAATTCCGCACCGCAGCAATCATTCCTTACACGTCAGCCCGACGCCAGAAAAATCCGCGCTCTATCTCCCGGCTCTATTCTGACGAGGAGTATAGTGCCGTGAATGAGCTGATCGGACGCGTCCTGGATTTTCAACGCGAGGTTTTTCCCGTTCGTTCCGACCTTTATGAGCGGCTGGCGACCAAGGGCCAGAGCCCGAAGGCGCTGATGATTTCCTGCGCGGATTCCCGAGTCGTGCCGGAGGAAATCATGCGCGCGCAGCCCGGTGATCTGTTCGTCTGCCGCAACGCGGGCAATATCGTTCCGCCCTACAGCCAGGCGAACGGCGGTGTCACGTCGACCGTCGAATATGCGGTCGAGGCGCTGGGCGTGCGCGACATCATCGTCTGCGGACATTCGGACTGCGGCGCGATGAAGGCACTGATGAACCCGTCGATGATGGACGGCATGCCGAACGTCGCCGCCTGGCTGCGTCACAGCAACGCCGCCCGTCAGGTCGTCGAAACCAGCTATCCCGACCTCGCGCCGGACGAACGCCCGCGCACCGCGGCGCTGGAGAATGTGGTCGTCCAGCTGACCCACCTGCGCACGCATCCGGCCGTCGCCGCCTGCATCGCGCGCGGCGAACTGACCCTGCACGGCTGGTATTTCGACATCCAGCAGGGCGGCGTGCTGGCGCTGGACGGCGAAACCGGCCAGTTCCGCAAGATCGAGCATGACCAGCCGATCCCGGTCGCACTGCCCGCGCAGCCGCGCCGCGCCGCCGGCGATGCAGTCTATGCCGAGGCGGCGGAATGACCGACCTCGCGCTCAAACCGGGCGTTTCCGTCCCGTCAATGGCATCGGCGCCGCGCGACTTCGCGGCGTCGATCGTCGTGTTCCTGGTCGCGATGCCGCTCTGCATGGGCATCGCCATCGCATCGGGCGTGCCGCCGGAAAAAGGCCTGATCACAGGCATTATCGGCGGCATCGTGGTGGGCGCCCTCGCAGGTTCCCCGCTCCAGGTCAGCGGCCCCGCCGCCGGCCTGGCCGTCATCGTGTTCGAACTGGTCCGGGACTTGGGCCTCTCCGCCCTCGGCCCTGTCCTGATCCTCGCCGGCGCGATTCAGCTGATCGCGGGCGTGCTGAAGGTCGGCGGCTGGTTCCGCGCGATCTCGCCCGCCGTGGTGCACGGCATGCTCGCCGGCATCGGCGTGCTGATCGTGGTCGGCCAGTTCCATGTGCTGTTCGACGCCAAGCCGCTGCCGAACGGGCTTTCCAACCTGACCGCGATGCCGGGCCGCCTGCTCGGCCTGTCGCCGGACGGCAATCTGGCCGCGGCCGAGTTCGCCTTCGCGGTGGGCCTGCTCACGATCGGCGCGATGCTGGTCTGGGAGAAACTCCGTCCGCAATCGATGAAGCTGGTTCCGGGCGCGCTGGTCGGCGTGCTGACCGGCACGCTTGCTGCCTTCGCGCTCGGCCTGCCGGTCGCGCGGGTGGACGTGCCTTCGAACATCGCCAGCGCGGTAACGCTGCCCACTGACCTGCTCGGCAGCTGGGCCAATCCGGCGCTGCTGGTGGCGGCCGTCGCCATCGCCTTCATCGCCAGTGCCGAGACCCTTCTGTCGGCGGCCGCCGTCGACAAGATGCACAACGGCGTGCGCACCGACTACAACAAGGAGCTGCGCGCGCAGGGTGTCGGCAACCTGCTGTGCGGCGTCGCCGGCTCACTGCCGATGACCGGCGTGATCGTGCGCAGCTCCGCCAACGTCCAGGCCGGCGCGATCACACGTGCGTCCGCGATCATGCACGGCGTCTGGATCCTCGCATTCGTTGCGTTGCTTCCGTGGCTGCTTCGCGAAATCCCGATGGCGTCGCTGGCGGCGGTGCTGGTGGTGACCGGCTGGCGGCTGGTTCATGTCGGCCATGTCGCGAGCCTGCTCAAGACCTACGGCATTCTTCCCGCTCTCATCTGGGCCACCACGCTGATCGTTGTCGTGGCCGAGGATCTGTTGACCGGCGTGCTGGTCGGCATCGCTCTATCGTTGTTGGAGCTGCTGCCGCACGCACGCCGACTGAAGCTGCGCGTATCGGCAGCTCAGCGCGGAGAGGCGCACGCCATCAAGTTGGATGGCGTGGCGAGCTTCCTTACCCTTCCCAAGCTCTCGGCGGCGCTTGAAGAAACGCCGCCCGCCTCTCCGGTCGAACTCGATGTCAGCCGCCTGAAAGCGGTCGACCATACTTCGGCGGAATTGATCCGCGACTGGGTGAAGCGCCGCGTGAGCCTCGGCACGCCGGTTGAGATTACCGGCCGATCGGACCGGCTGCCGGCGCTGAACTTCGGCTGAAAAGGGTGCGAGGTCTGACACTGTCGCACGACCGATCGCATCGTTGACAAAACCACGCCGCCGGATGATTTTCCGGCGTCGTGGCGGATGCGGACATTCAGCTTGAAGCGTTTATCGACAAGTTCGATGTCGAAAAGCAGGACCTGATCCGGGCAGTCCGGGCATCATTGCGCGCGCGACTGCCGACCGCGCACGAACTGGTCTATGACAATTACAATTTTTTCGTGATCGGATACTGCTCCACGCAGCGCCCGTCGGACTGTATCGTCTCGATCGCGGCTGGGGCCAGCGGCGTCAGCCTGTCATTCTATCGCGGCGCGGACCTTGTGGACGAACATGGCATCCTACAGGGATCGGGCAATCAGAACCGCTTCATCCGCCTGAAGTCCGCAGCGGACCTTGCGCGACCGGACGTGGATGCGCTGATCCAGCAGGCAGTCGAGATTGGCAAGTCGCCCCTGTCCGAGGATAGTCCCGGCACGCTGATCATCCGTTCCATATCCGCGAAGCAGCGCCCTAGAAGATAGCGGCGGTTTCGGGAGAAACTGCCGCCATTTTGGCGGCCCGCGCCTTGGCCTCCAGCTCGCGCGCCAGCTCTTCCAGCTTGCGCACATCCTCGCGATTGCTAAGCCCGCTCGCCAAGACGCGGCATTTGCGGGCCTGGTGCTGAAAATACTCGAACTCGGCCATGTGACGGGGTCTGCGCTGCCAATCGGACCGGCGCCAGATGGCCATCGACAAGGCGGGCAGCGGCGTCGACGAAATGTTTAGTCGGCAGTCACGCCGCTTTCGCCGTGGAGATCCGCGCCCGCGCGAAAGGCGATGCGCAGCGCCTCGGGCAGGGACCGCACGCTCAGCCGGTCGAACATGGCCGCCCGATGCATCTCCACCGTGCGGACGCTCAAATCCAGCTCCAGCGCCACTTCCTTGTTCGATTTGCCGTCCGACAGCAGCGTGAGCACATGGCGCTCGCGCGGCGACAGCGCCGCTATCAACCCCTCGGCTTCGCGCCGTTCCTCTCCGGCCTGGGCATGATGAGCGAGCAGTTCGTACCCGCGCTTCAGCGCCGCGATCAGCGAATCGTCCTGGAACGGCTTTTCGAGAAAATCGATCGCGCCGAGCTTCATCGCCTGCACCGCCAGCGCGACATCGCCATGCCCGGTCATCACGATCACCGGCAGCCGGGCGCGCCGGGACCCAAGCTGCTCGATCACGTCCAGCCCGCTCATGCCGCCCAACCGCACGTCCATCAGCACGCAGCCGGGCGTGAGACCGGCCGCGTCCGCCAGGAAATCCTCGCCGCTGAGATAAGGGCGCGGCAGGAAGCCGACCGTCTTCAGGAAAAAGCCGAGCGAGCGCCGAACCTCGCCTTCGTCATCGACCACATAGACGATCGGCTCGGAGGCGCTGCCTTCGTTGCTCATGACGGATTGCTCGCCGCGCTCGCGCGGGGAAGCGTGAAGGACACGATCGTGCCACCCCCGGGCGCGGGTTCGTGCCAGATCTGGCCGCCATGCGCCTCGACGATCGTGCGGCTGATCGCAAGCCCGACGCCCATGCCGCCGCTGCGCGTCGTATAAAGCGGATCGAAGACCCGGTTGCCGATTTCGGCCGGGATGCCCTGGCCACTATCCTCGATCGCGATTTGGCAGGCGCCGTTCCTGGCGCACGCCGTCCGGATGACGAGGCAGCGCCTTGGCTGATCCTGCATCGCCTCGACCGCGTTCTGGATCAGATTGACCAACACCTGCTGAACCTGGACGCGATCCGCCATCACAAAGCAATCCGGCTCAGCGTCGATTTCGCACGTGATACCGAGTGCGGGCGTGTCAGTCAGCGCGAACTGCGCCGCCTCGCCGATCAGTTCCGCCAGATCCTCGCGCCGCGTCTCGATCGCGCCGCGCGTGACGAAATCGCGCACACGGCGGACGATGTCGCTGGCCCTGACCGCGCTGCGGTCCGCATCGTGCAGCGCATCGCCGAGCGCGGCCTTGCCCTCACCTTCGACATCGGCGAGCAGCCTTTTGCATCCGCGCAAATAGTGGACGATGGCGGTCAGCGGCTGGTTGAGATCATGGCCGATCGCGGTCGCCATCGCCCCCATCGCGCTCAGTCGCGAGAAACGCGCCAACTGCGCCTGCGCGCGATGATAGGAATCAAGCGCCATCTTGCGCTCGTGGATGTCGTCGAGCGTGCCATACCAGACGATATCGCCGTCATGGCCGTCGGTACGTTTGGCCGCGCGGGCATGCATCCAGCGATAGCCGCCATCATCGGTGCGCACCCGCCACTCGCCGTCGAAGCGGTCGCCGGTTTCGACAGCGTGACGCCAGGCGGCGGTGATGCGGTCCAGATCGTCAGGATGGACGAAATTCTCCCAGCCCGTCCCCAGCGCGGATTCGGTGCTCCGGCCGGTCCAGACGGCCCATCGCGCGCTCGCCCACAGAATGCGCCCTTCGCGATCCGCGGTCCAAGGCAGCAGCGAACTGAGGTCGATGATATAGCGATAAAGTTCCTCGCTGCGGCGCAGTGCCTCCTGCGTCTGCTCGAGCTCCATATCTCGTGTCCCGACGTCACCCTGTTGGGACCGAACCATCGCGGCCTCCGACACTGCCCAACGCAGCAACCGGCTTGCCGATCCGGCACGGCTGTGCTGGACCGGGCGGCATGAAGGCCACAATCTATCACAACCCCCGTTGCGGGACCTCGCGTAATACGCTTGCCATGCTTGAGGCCGAGCCGGGGGTCGAACTCACCGTGATCGACTATCTGAAGAGCCCGCCCAGCAGGGACGAACTCGCCCGCCTTTATACACGCGCCGGCATCAGGCCACGCGACGGGCTGAGAGTCAAGGACAGCACCGCCGCCGCGCTCGCGGGTGCCAGCGACGACTCAGTGCTCGCGGCGATGATCGCGGACCCGATCCTGATCGAGCGGCCGCTGGTCGAGACGGACAAGGGCGTCCGCCTCTGCCGGCCGGCGGAGAAGGTTAGAGAGATACTCTAGGCCTGCCCGGTCGCGTCCTGCTTCTCGGCGGCTTTCTTGCCGAGATCATGGGGGCCGCCGGCGGGCATGCCGCTGACCGGCTCGCCGACATCGGGATCGCCGCTCTGCGCACCCGCGCCGATCGCGTTCACACCCTCATTTTCTTCATGGTCCTTGTCGTCGCCCATGATGCGTCTCCTCACGGAGAATCACGCTTGAGACCGGCGACGGTTCCCTAGCGGGCGCGGCGTTTCCAGCGGGTCCAGACGAACCAGCCGACGACGATCAGGCCTGCCGCGACGATCACGGCGTCGAAGCTGTGAAACCATTCCTTGACGCGCGGATCGCTGTCCCACGCCTTGCCCAGCACCATTCCGATCCAAGCGAGTCCGAAACAGAAGGGCCAGGAGCCGATGAAGGTGTAGACGTGGAATCGGCCCAGCGGCATGCGGGCGATCCCGGCCGGAAAAGCGATGAACGAGCGTACTATCGGCAGCATCCGCGCGATCAGCACCGCCAGGCTGCCGAAGCGCGCGAAGAACCGCTCGGCCAGATCGAGGTCGTGGGTGTCGAGCAGCACATATTTGCCCCAGCGCACGATCGCCGGCCGGCCGCCGCGCTTGCCCAGCTCATAGGCGGGGATCGAGCCGATGTTGCAGCCGATCGCCCCTGCCGTCGCCACCAGATACAGGTTCAACTCGCCGGTCGAGACCAGATAGCCGCCGAACGGCATGATGATCTCGGACGGGAGCGGGATGCAGGCGCTCTCGATCGCCATCAGCAATGCGATGCCGAGATAGCCGCCCCAGGAAATGACCGCGATGATGAAGCCCGCGAGAACCGCGATGATCTGCTCGATAATGTGCATGCGGGATCGCGCTGTATCGTTTCGGCACGGGCTTGTCGAAGGAAGAGCGCACGGGATTTGTGACAAAAGATTGCAATCTTGTAATGTGTGGTTAACCCTGTGTTTTCGGGGCGCAAAGGGTCGCGCCTGCCGAACCAAGGGGGACTATCATGATCTCACGTCGTTCGTTCGCTTACGCCGCCGCCGTCGCCGTGGCGCTTGGCACCGCCACCAGCGCGCAGGCACTGAAGATCAACCTGATCAACACCGGCGGCGTCGAGGAAGGCACCGCCGCCTATATCGGCTTCTCGGCCGCTGCCCGCTATTGGGAGTCGGTGCTGACCGACAATGTCACGCTCAACTTCAATGTCGGCTTCACCTCGCAGGGCTTCGATCCGAACACGCTGGGTTCGACCTCCAGTGCATCCAGCCAAAAAACACAGGCGGCATGGCGCGCCGCGCTGACCGCCGACGCGACGACGGCGCTGGACGCGATCGCGGTGACGCCGGGCAATCTGGCGACCTTCTCCAACGCCAACGTCACGCTGAACAACACGGTGCAAAAGGCGATCGGGCTTTACACGGGTACCGCCAACGCGATCGACGCGACGATCCGTTTCAACAGCGCGCGGCCGTTCGATTTCGACACGCGCGACGGCTTCCAGTCGGTCGCGTCGGACTTTGTCGGTGTCGCCGTCCACGAAATGGGCCATGCGCTCGGCTTCACCAGCGCCGTTGGCCAGAACACCACGCTCGCCTCTCGCCCGACCAACACGGACATGTTCCGCTACAAGAATGGCGCGTGGAACAATACCTGGGCCGGCGATCCCTATTTCTCGATTGACGGCGGCGCCACCAACCTGTTCGGCAATTCCTTCTTCTCGGCCGGGCCGGACGGCTTCCAGACCTCGCACTGGCGCGAAGGCAAGCGCATCCATGACGGCGTCAGCTGCACGCAGCTGCTGGAGCCGCAGATCGGCATTCTCGATCCGACCGGCGGGCTGTGTCAGCTGGCGATCGTGACGGCGAACGATCTCGCTATCTTCGACGCGATGGGCTGGAACCTCGATCTCGATATCCTGGCGAATCCGGGCTATCAGAAGTCCACCAGCCGCATTCTGTGGGATTATCTGGCGGTGCCGGAACCGTCGTCCTGGGCGATGATGATCGCGGGCTTCGGCTTTGTCGGCGCCGCGATGCGCCGCCGCGTCCGCAAGGCGGCCGTCAGCTACGCCTGAGCGATCGGCGGACTATGAAAAGGGGTGTCGCCGGACCATCCGGCGGCGCCCTTTTCTTCAGCGGCAGTTGCGATGGCGCTGAATGTGACGGCCGAGCAGCGCGCCGCCCGCCGCGCCGATGATCGGCCCGGCGATGCCATGCGTCACGGCGCCGCCGACCAGGGCGCCGGTCGCACCGCCGACCAGCAGCCCGGTCGTGCCATGCCCGCGCACGCAGCCGCGATGATGATAGGAATGGCGCGCCCGATAGGTGCGGGCGTCGGCGGACGTCGCGGCGACCGGCGCAAGCGCGACCGCGATCGGCGCGGCAATCATCAGTTTCTTCATCTGCATTTGGAACCTCCAGCGGCGTCATAACCCCGCGAGGCCGAAACGGTTGCGCCGGGTGCCTCAGGGCCGGCCGGAGATTCTTTCCGCATAGGGTTAAGCCTTTGGAAGCTCTTGTTCTTCATTAACCGGCACGGTTGTCAAAAAAGCTCGTTAGGGATTCGGATCGGCGATGCAGCAACGCGAATCGCGTCATGACGTGGATTTGCCCGCGCGCCTGCGCGGCGACGAAAGCTGGTCGGATGTGTGCATCCGCAGCGTCTCCAGCCACGGCATGATGCTGCTGATCGCGAGCCCGCCCGTGCGCGGCACCTATATCGAGGTGCGGCGCGGTAGCGCTGTCGTGATCGGCCGCGTGATGTGGATCGGCGCCGGCCGCTGCGGGCTGCGCACCAAGGACAGGATCAGCGTCGCCGACCTGACGATGGCGAACGTCCAGCCCAAGGGCGCGAACGGTGATCGTCCGGAGCGCCGAACCCAGGCTCGGCTGCATCGCCCCGAAGCCGCGGTGGCTCGCTCGGCCGCGATCGGCCGGGTGATGCAGTTCGCGGCGATGGTCGCGCTCGTGCTCGCCGCCGGCGGGTTCCTGGCGCACACGACCTACGGCCTGCTGGCCAAGCCCAGCAAGGCGATCTCGCAGGCGTTCGGATAGAGCCCCGGACTGTCATCCAGAGTTTATTCAGCGCCTTTCCGGTTCCGACGTAACGCACCCTTGTGCTCCGGCGAAGGCCGGAGCGCCGCTCAGGTTACGCTCCAAATTTTCACCGCTCCGGCATTTGCCGGAGCACGCTTGCTCGAAACAAGACGTGGGGCCTTACGCCGCATGCTTGGCGATCCAGTCCTCGACCACGGGGGCGATGCGGTCGCGCCATTTGCCGCCGTTGAAGATGCCGTAGTGGCCGACGTTTTCGGCGAGCAGATACTTCTTCTGCGCCTTTGGCAGCGCAGTCGCCAGCGTCAGCGCCGCCTTGGTCTGGCCGATGCCGGAAATGTCGTCGCGCTCGCCTTCGATCGCGAGCAGGCCGATATCCTTGATCGCGGCAGGATCGACCCGTTGCCCGCGATGCACCCACTCACCCTTGGGCAAGGCGTGGCGCTGGAAGACCAGATCGACCGTCTCCAAGTAGAATTCCGAGGTCATGTCGCAGACGGCGCGATATTCGTCGTAGAATTCCTTGGTGCGGTCCGCGCCTTCGCCGTCGCCCTGGACGAGATGCTTGAACATCTCCCAATGGCTCATCAGGTGATCGCCCAAATTCATCGACATGAAGCCGGCGAGCTGCAGGAAGCCCGGATAGACCTTCCGCCCCGCGCCCGGATAACTGAACGGCACGGTCGCGATCACATTCTGCTGGAACCAGGCGTGCGGCCGCTGCGTCGCGAGCGTGTTGACGGCGGTCGGCGCCTCGCGCGTATCGACCGGGCCGCCCATCATCGTCAGCGTGCGCGGGCGGCACGGGTGATTGCCGGCCGCCATCAGGGCGGCGGCGGCATAGCTCGGCACCGAAGGCTGGCAGACGGCCAGCATGTGCGCGCCCGGGCCGATCGCTTCGAGGAATTCGATCAGGTAATCGACATAGTCTTCAAGGTCGAAGCTGCCATCGGACAGCGGCACCAGCTTCGCGTCGCGCCAATCGGTGATGTAGACGTCATGCTTTGGCAGCATTCGCTCCACGGTGCCGCGCAGCAGAGTCGCGTAATGGCCGGACATCGGCGCGACGATCAGCAGCTTCTGGCCGCCCTCGACGCCCTCGCGGCGGAAGCGCTTAAGCTGGCCGAACGGCTTTCTGAGAACGATCTCTTCCTCGACCACAACCTTTCGGTCGTCGATCACGGTCGAATGAAGGCCGAACTCCGGCTTGCCGCGCGGCGCCGCCGCATGGGCGAAAACCTCGAGCGCCGACGCGACCAGCGGTCCGCCGCCGAAATAAGCCATCGGGTTGGCCGGATTCTGCAGAAGCTCGGCCCCCGCATTGGCGAAGGCACTGGCGCTGGCGAGAAGCGAGCGCTGAAATTCATAGGCGTCGTACAGCATCAGCGTTCCCTATAGCGCCCACCCCTGAACGCTTCGTCACCGATTTGTATCAATCCGCCGCACGGCGCAATGCCGCAGCGCACAAATGCGCCGAGTTGAGACAGCGCTGCCAGCCTGCTAGGCCCGGCCGGATGGGGCAGGAAAACGACAACGAGCCGAAATCGCGCAAGCTCGGCAATCTCGGCATGATCTGGCACTACGCGTCGCGCTATCCCGGGCGGATCGCCTGCGCGGCGATTGCGCTCGTGATCGCGTCCACCGCGACAGTGGCCATTCCCTACGGCTTCAAGCGCGTCATCGACCGCGGCTTTTCCAGCGGCGGCGACCAGACGACCGTCGGCCACGCCTTCTGGTATCTGCTGATGATCGTCGGCGTGCTGGCGCTGGCGACGGCGTTCCGCTTCTATTTCGTGTCCTGGCTCGGCGAACGCGTGGTCGGCGATATCCGCCGCGCGGTGCACGCCAATCTGGTGACGCTGGCGCCGCGCTTCTTCGAGGAGAATCGCCCGTCCGAGATTGCTTCCCGGATGACGTCCGACACCGCCGTCATCGAACAGATCGTCGGCACGACCGTGTCGGTCGCGCTGCGCAATTTCTTCACCGGCGTCGGCGGGATCGTCTATCTGTTCGTGCTCGCGCCCAAGCTCGCGGGGTCGCTGATGATCGGCATCCCACTGATCGTCGTGCCGATCGTGGTGATGGGCCGGCGTGTGCGCAATTTCTCGCGCGCCAGCCAGGACCGCATCGCCGATGTCGGCGCGATCGTAGCCGAAACGCTGGGCGCGATGAAGATCGTCCAGGCGTTCGGCCAGGAAGAGCGCGAGAAAGCGCGTTTCGGCGTGGCGGTGGAAGCCACGTTCGGCGTCGCCAAGCGCCGCATCCTCATCCGCGCGATCATGACGGCGATCGTCATCGCGCTGATCTTCGGTTCGATCACGTTGGTGTTGAAGGAAGGCGTGTCGGACGTGGCCGCGGGCCGGATCAGCGGCGGATCGATCGCGGCATTCGTGCTGACCGGCGGGCTGGTCGCGGGCGCGTTCGGTTCACTGACCGAAGTCTATGGCGATCTGCTGCGGGGTGCGGGCGCGGCCGGCCGGCTGGCCGAACTGCTCGGCGAGCGGCCGGAGATCAAAGCGCCGCCACAGCCGACGCCGCTGCCGGCGCGCGGCCGGTTGAGTTTCGAGCGCGTCACCTTCCGTTACCCGACACGCCTGGAGGTTAGCGCGCTTCACGACTTCTCGTTGGACGTATCGCCTGGCGAAACGGTGGCCGTGGTCGGCCCCTCCGGTGCGGGAAAATCGACGCTGCTGCAGCTGGCCCAGCGCTTCTATGATCCGCAGGCGGGCGCGGTGATGCTGGATGGGGTCGACCTGCGCGAGGCTGATCCGGCCGAAATCCGCGCGCGGCTGGCGATGGTGCCGCAGGAAACAGTGATCTTCGCCGCCTCCGCCCGCGACAATCTGCGCTATGGCCGTTGGGAAGCGAGCGACGACGACCTTTGGGCGGCCGCGCGCGCCGCCAATGCCGAATCCTTCCTGCGTGCGCTGCCGCAGGGCCTCGACACTTTCATGGGCGAAGGCGGTGCGCGGCTGTCCGGCGGACAGCGGCAGCGGCTCGCCATCGCCCGCGCGATCCTGCGCGACGCGCCGATCCTGCTGTTGGACGAAGCGACCAGCGCGCTCGACGCCGAGTCCGAGCGGCTGGTGCAGGATGCGCTGGAGCGGCTGATGGAAAACCGCACGACGATCGTGATCGCCCACCGGCTCGCGACCGTGCGCGCCGCCGACCGGATCATCGTGATGGACGAAGGCCGGATCGTCGAATCCGGCACTCATGACACGCTGACCGCGGCGGGCGGACTCTATGCCCGGCTCGCGCGGCTGCAGTTCGAAGGACTGGCGGCGTAGATTCTTCCGATTCAGCGGAAACCGCTGCCCGAGTCTTTCGTTACACCCCCGCGCGCATCTTGCGCTTAAGGGCACGGGGCTTTGACGTGCGCGGCCAGAGGGGACCGTGCACAACGGAGGAGACTGATTATGAAGAGCATTCTTCTGGCATCGGCGCTGATGATCAGCGGCGCTGCCTTTGCACAGGCCGACCCGCGCGACGCCGGCCAGCCGGTCGGATCGGGCGCGACGATGCAGCCTGGTACGACGATGGGCGAACGCGACACGATGGGTCCGCAGAACGCCCAGCCGCCCGCTTCGTCCAGCACGATGACGCCCGCCCCGGCGCCTGCCGACGCGACGATGCAACCGGCCCCGGCCGACTCGACGATGCAGCCGGCCGACACAACCATGCCGCCTGCCGGCACCACCGGCTCCGGCACGATGGAGGTTCAGCAGGGCGGCAACATGACGGCACCGCCGGCAACGGATGGTGGCCCTTATCCGCGCTGCTCGCGCACCGTCACCGATCACTGCCAGCAAAGCTCGGCGCGTGAATCGGATACCAAGGGCGGACCGCCGAAGCGCCGCCGCCGCTAAGAGCCTTGCGGGCCAGCCGCCAAGTCTAGCAAAGAGCCTCCCGGACAGGTTTCGGGAGGCTCTTTTCGCATGACCATCAGTTTCAACGGCCGTGTCGCGATCGTCACGGGCGCGGGCGGCGGCCTGGGCCGTGCCTATGCGTTGGAACTCGCCCGGCGCGGCGCCAGGGTGGTGGTCAACGATCTGGGCGGCGCGCGCGACGGCACCGGCCATTCGGACGCCGCGCTGAAGGTGGTCGCGGAGATCGAGGCCGCTGGCGGCCAGGCGATGCCGGACGGCGGCAGCGTCACCGATTACGGCCAGATGGAAGAAATGGTCGCCAAGGCCAAGGAGCGCTGGGGCGGTGTCCATATCCTCATCAACAATGCCGGCGTGCTTCGCGACAAGAGCTTCGCCAAGTCGGAGCCGGAGGATTTCAGGTTTGTCGTCGACGTCCACCTGAATGGGTCCGCCAACTGCACGAAGGCGGTTTGGGACACGATGCGCGACCAGGCCTATGGCCGCATCCTGATGACGGCCTCCTCGACCGGGCTGTACGGCAATTTCGGCCAGGCGAGCTATGGCGCGGCCAAGCTCGGGCTCGCCGGCCTGACCAAGACGCTGTATCTCGAAGGCGCGAAATACAATGTCCGCGTCAACACGATCGCGCCGGTCGCCGGCACGCGGATGACCGAGGACCTTTTTCCCGCCGAAGCCTATGCCGCCTTCTCGCCCGAGAATGTCGCGCCCGCCGCGCTGTATCTGGTGAGCGAGGACGCGCCGACCAACATGATCATCGGCGCGGGCGGCGGCGCCTATCACGCTGCCTATGTAACGATGACCAGGGGTGCGCTGGTGCCCGAAGCCGAACGGACGCCCGAAGGCGTCGCCGCGCACTGGAACCAGATCATCGACCGCGCGGACGAAACGGTGCCGCAGTCCGGGCCTGAGCAGACACTGGCGATCCTGAACCTATTGCAGGGCGGATAGGGCATCGATTTCCAGCCGTATCGCAGCGAGAGCCCGGTCGATCTCCCCGGTGGTATTGAAAATGTGGGGCGACAGGCGGATGCCGTTGAACCAGCGTTTCTCCGCCATCTTCACGATGATGCCGTGGCGGGCGAGCAGCCGGTCCCGCAGTGAGCGGCTTTCGACCGCCGCTGGCAGGATGCACGCGGCCAGCCCCGACGAGCGCTCACCAGGCGGCGGACCGGCCATCCGCGCGCCAGGAATTCGCGCAAGGCCGCGCCAGGCATAGTCGCGCAGCTTTTGTATCTGGCGTTCGACGGCTTTCGGATCGCGCGCGCGAAACATGTCGATCGCTTCGCCCAGTCCGATCGCCAGCGGCATCGGCCCGACTCCGGCGGAATCCGACCCATATTGTCGCGCCAGCTCCCATTGCACGGGCTCGATCGCGGCCCCGGCATCGCGGATGATATACAGCAAACCCGTACCCTTGGGTCCCATCAGCCATTTATGGCCGCTGGTCGCATAGGCGTGACAGCCAAGCGCTTTCACGTCGACGTCGATACAGCCGACGGCCTGAGCGCCGTCCACGATGCAAAGGGCGCCGCCGCGGCGCGCCAGGGCGGCGATCTCCGCGACCGGCATCCTGAGGCCCGTCGCGCTGATGACATGGCTGACGCTGATGACTCGCGTTTCCGGCCGGATCGCGGCCGCGAAGCGTCGAAGGATCGCCGCCATATCATGCTCTTCGGGCGCGATCGCGATCCGGTCGATCGCGATGCCGCGCCGCCGCTCCAGATGTTGCCAGCCCACGCTGCCGCCCTCATGCTCCTGATCGGTCATGAGCACCCGGTCGCCGCGATTGAGCGCGATAGCCTGCGCGAGGATCGTCATGCCGCTGGTCGTGCCGGTGGTGACCAGCACCTCTTCGGCATCGCAGCCGAGCAGCGCCGCCGCTTTGCCGCGCACCCGGTCCGCCGCGCTGACGACGGTGTCTGGCATGCGGCCATAGCCCATATAGACGGGACTGGTTTCGAGCTCCCGCCAAGCCTGGACCGTGCGGTCCAATATCGATCGCGGGGTCGGCCCGAGCGAAGCGGTGTTGAGATGGATCAGGCCCGGCCGCAAATCGAATTCGGTTGCCAGCGGCGAAGCTCTTGCGGCGGAGGCGATCAACGGCGCCGCCCCCAGCCCCGCCAGCAGGAGCCGCCGCGCCTCCGATCGGGGCGCTTCGGTCGCCGAATTGTTGTCCCCCACGGATCGAGCATAAGCCGGCGCAACGTCCGGCGCCAGTGGGTCCGCATCGGTGTATTGCTACGCCAATACACTTATGATATCCGCCGGGTGGGAGGACTGCCGAATGTATAGCGATACCGATCTGGAACGCGCGGTCGCGGCGGGGGCGATCACGCCCGAGGCGGCGGGCGCGTTGCGGCGCTTCGTGGCCGAGCGGAGCCAAACGCCGATCGTCGACGAAGAGCAGTTCCGGCTATTGACCGGCTTCAACGACATCTTTGTCGCGATCGCCAGCGTGCTGCTGCTGGTCGCGCTCGCGTGGATCGGTGACTCGGTGGGACCAAAGCTGGGCCAGGGCGGGCCGTCGCTCAGTTCGGGCCTGTTCGTCGCGGTCGCATCCTGGGGGCTGGCCGAATTTTTCACGCTGAAGCGGCGGATGGCCCTGCCCTCGATCCTGCTGCTGCTTGCTTTCACCGGCGGCGTGTTCGCGACGGCGCTCTGTGCGCTCGGCTCGATCGTCGACCAGAGCGCGTTCAACGGCGGCGACAACCGCATCGCCGCGCTGGTGCTGGCCGCTTCGGCAGCGATCGCCGCAGGGGCGACCTGGCTCCACTGGCGCCGCTTCCATGTGCCGATCACGGTCGCGGCCGGCGCTGCCACCGTGGCCGGGGTCGCGGTCGGGCTGGTCGCCTTCGCTGTGGGCGATACCGCCGCCACGAAGAACATCCTGCTCGCCGCGAGCTTCGCCTTGGGCATCGGCGTGTTCTTGTTCGCGATGTGGTGGGATGCGTCGGACCGGGAGCGGACCACCCGCCGCTCGGATGTCGCCTTTTGGCTCCACCTGCTCGCCGCGCCGATGATCGTGCACCCGGTGTTCCAGATGCTGGGCGTGTTCGACGGCCGGGTGTCGATGGGCAGTGCGGTGATCGTGGTGCTGCTCTACGTGTTGCTCGCCGTCGTCGCGCTCACGATCGACCGGCGCGCGCTGATGGTCTCGGCGCTCGCCTATGTGCTGTTCGCGCTGTCGGAACTGTTTCGGGCGCTGGGCGCGGTCGGCCTCAACGTGGCGCTGACGGCGCTGGTGATCGGTTCGGCGCTGCTGCTGCTCTCCGCCTTTTGGCACAGCGCCCGCGCGCTGATCGTCGAGCGGCTGCCGTATCGGCTGGCGATGAAGGTGCCGCCAGCGCATGAGGTGGCGGTGGCTGGGGCGGCCCACACGGCCTGATCGTCATTGCGAGCCCAAGGCGAAGCAATCCAGTTCGGGCGCCGGGCTGGATTGCTTCGTCGCGTCGCTCCTCGCAATGACGGCCTATTCCTCCACCAGCTTCAGCAACCGCCGCTCGACAGGGGCCAGCACCGGCCCCAGTTCGTGGCCGCGCTTCAGCACGGAGGCATTTTCGCCGATCAGCGCCCATTCGCCCTGGCGCAGCCGCAAGGCCGGGCGCTTTTCGATACGGAATTCAGGCCGCTCCGCGGTGCGGCGAAAGGCACTGAAGATGGCGGCGTCACGGCCAAGGTCGATCGCATAGTCGCGCCAATGGCCGGCAGCCACCATCCGGCCGTAGAGATCGAGGATGCGCATCAGCTCGAGCCGGTCGAACCCGACCTGCCGCGTCCCCCGCTGCCATACCGGAAAAGGGTGGATGTTGCTCATCCGAAGAGGTCTTGGCGCTCCGTCTTGCCGTTCTGCTTGCGCTCGGTGAGCAGCGCGTCGATCTTCGCCTGCAGCCGGTCGATCTCGGCCTTCATGCCTTCAAGCCGCTGGCCGGCCGGATCGCACAGATCGGAGCAGACCGTGCCATAGGGCATGAACTCCTTCTGATATTCCTCCGCATCCATCAAAGTGGGCTTGGCCGGGATGCCGACCATCACCGCGCCTTCCGGCACATCCTTGGTGACGACCGCGTTGGCGCCGACGCGCGCGCCTTTCGCCACGACGATCGGGCCGAGCACCTGCGCGCCGGAGCCGATGATCACGCCATCCTCCAGCGTCGGATGGCGCTTGCCGGCCACGCCGTTGGCGGGATTGGTGCCGCCCAGGGTCACGCACTGATAGATGGTGACATTATCGCCGATGTGCGCGGTCTCGCCGATCACTGTGAAGCCATGATCGATGAACAAGTTGCGGCCGATCCTGGCGCCGGGGTGGATGTCGATCGCGGTCAGGAAGCGGGAGATGTGATTGATGAGGCGCGCGAGGAAGAACAGCTCGCCCTCGAACAGCCAGTGCGCCGCGCGGTGCAGTGCCACCGCCATGACTCCCGGATAGAGCAGTATTTCCCAGCGGCTGCGCGGCGCAGGATCGCGGGCGCGGATTGAATCCAGATACGCGACCAATTTACTCGCCATCACGTCCCTCCCTGGGTCTCCGCCCTATTTAGGCAACGCTTTGACGGATTGCCAGTTATGCCCCCAGGGCTTTGCTGCCGCGAAGCCCAACTGTTCTTGCCCATCCTCCAACATCGAAGCAGACCGGACCGGCACAATCACGGGAGCGACCTATCCCCGCCTTCGAATTCGTAGACCTGCTCCCCTTCATCGCGATCGGCTTCGCCGCGCAGCTGATCGACGGCGCGCTCGGCATGGCGTTCGGCGTCATCAACTCGACGCTGCTGATGAGCGTGGTCGGCCTCTCCCCCGCCGCCGCCTCGGCCAGCGTGCATGTGGTCGAGACTTTCACCACCGCGGCGTCCGGGATCAGCCACACGCTGCACCGAAATGTCGATTGGCGGCTGTTCGCGCGGCTGGCGGTGCCAGGCGTGATCGGCGGTGTGATGGGCGCCTATGTGCTCAGCAACATCGATGCCGCCGTCGCGCGGCCGTTCGTGATGGCTTATCTGTGCGGCATCGGCGTCTATCTGCTCTACCGGGCCTGGCGCGGCGCCGCGGAGCGGCGGGAACCGCGCTATATCGCGCCGCTGGGTCTGGCGGGCGGCTTTCTCGACGCGGCCGGCGGCGGCGGCTGGGGACCGGTGGTGACTTCGAACCTGCTCGCCCAGGGTACCAACCCCCGCAAGACGATCGGCACCGTCAACACCGCCGAGTTCTTCCTGACCACGACGATCTCGGCCACGTTCCTGGCGACGCTGGGCTGGGAAGCCTTCACGTTCCAGACGCTCGGCCTGTTGACCGGAGGGCTGGTGGCGGCGCCGTTCGGGGCGGTGCTGGTCAAGAAACTGCCGGCGCGTGGCCTGCTGACGATGGTCGGCATCCTCGTCGTGCTGACCAGCGCCTATTCGATCTATAGCGCGCTAACCGGCTAACGCCCGGCCGACGATGTCCGCGTAGATCGCGGTCAACGCCTCCAGGTCCGCCAACGCGACGGCCTCGTCCAGCTTGTGCATCGTCGCGTTGGGCAGGCCGAACTCGACCACCGGGCAAAGTCTGGACAGGAAGCGCGCATCGGACGTGCCGCCGCTGGTCGAAAGCTCGGGCGTCAGGCCGGTGTGCGCGGCGATCGCGTCGGACACCAATGCGGACAGCGCTCCCGGCTCTGTCAGGAACGCTTCGCCGGACACGCGCGGCGTGACGATCGCGTTCGGGGCTTCCGCCAGCACGATGTCGCGAATGAGCGCAGCGAGATCATCGCCTCGGTGCAGATCGTTGAAACGGATGCTGAGCCGGGCCTTGGCCGCCGCCGGGATGACATTGGTGGCGGTATTGCCGACCTCCAGATCGGTGACTTCGATGTTGGATGGCTGGAACCAGTCGGTGCCGTCATCGAGATGGATCGCGTCGATCCTGGCCAGCGTGCGGACCAGCTTCGGGATCGGATTATCGGCGAGGTGCGGATAAGCGACATGGCCCTGCACACCCGGCACCTCGATCCAGATATTGACCGATCCGCGCCGCCCGATCTTGATCGTGTCGCCCAATCGATCGACCGAAGTCGGCTCGCCAACCAGGCACAGGTCCGGCTTCAGCCCCCGCGCGGCCATCCGCTCGATCAGCGCGCGGGTGCCGTAGATCGCCGGGCCTTCCTCGTCGCCGGTGATGATCAGGCTGATCGTGCCTTGCCGCTGTTCGATCCGGTCCAACGCCGCGACGAAGGCCGCGATCGCGCCCTTCATATCGACCGCGCCGCGGCCGTGGAGCAGGTCGCCGCGCACTTCCGCCGCGAACGGATCGGCCGACCAGCCGGCGCCTGGCGGCACCACGTCCAGATGCCCGGCAAAGGCCAAATGGGGGCTGCCCTCGCCCCACCAGGCCAGCAGATTCTCGACCGGGCCATCGGGCGCCTCGCCGGCCACGAAGCGATCGACGGTGCAGCCGCGCGCCACAAGCATGGCTTCGAGCGCATCGAATACCGGCCCTCGTGCCGGAGTCACGCTGGGGCAGGCGATCAGCGCCTTGGCAAGCTCAACGGCGTCAGTCATCAATCCTCCATGCCCAAGCTCGACCTCGACCAAATCCCGCAGTCCAACGCAACAGGTTATCCGTCGCCGTTCGACGAGCCGGTTCAAGGCCGGTGGTGGCGGCGGCTCGCACCACCCGGCGGGCTGACCCGGTTCGGCGCCAGCCACGTCGTGCTGAAACCCGGTGCCTGGTCGTCGCAGCGCCACTGGCATGAGGGCGAGGACGAGTTTCTCGTGATGTTGACCGGTGAGGCCGTACTGATCGATGATTCGGGCGAAACTCCGCTCCGCCCCGGCGATTGCGCCGCGTTCCCGATGGGTGCCGGAAACGGGCATCACCTGCAGAACCACTCATCGAAGGACTGCTCCTTCGTCGTGGTCAGCGCCGGCGATGGATCGAAAGGCGGTGGCTATTCGGACATCGATATGATGTTCACCGAGCACGACTATCTGCACAAGGATGGGCGGCCCTATCCGAAGCAGCGGATGAAATAGCGGTCAGCCGACCGGCTGCTCGTATTTCTCGATCGTCCACACCTCTTCCTGCGCGTCCTCGATCCACTGGCGGACGTGCGGGTGAGTGAAGAGCGCCTCGACATAGGTCATCGCGAAACCGGGCAGCGGCACCGAATAGGTAACGAAGCGGGTCGCGACCGGCGCGAACATGATGTCCGCCGCGCAATAATCGCCGAACAGGAACTTGCCGGTGCCGCCATAGCGCGCCCGTGCCTGCGCCCACAGGCTGAGGATGCGGCTGATTTCCTGCACCACTTCGCCAGGCAGCGCGCGCGTGGGAAACTGCTTGCGCACGTTCATCGGCAGTTCGCGGCGCAGGTTCGGATAGCTGGAGTGCATTTCCGCCGCCATCGACCGCGCCATCGCCCGGGCGCCGTCATCATCCGGCCAGAACGGCTCGCGGCCGACCTTGTCGGCCAGCCAGTCGATGATCGCGAGCGAATCCCAGACGACGATCTCGTCTTCCCACAGGATCGGCACCTTACCCTGGCTCGGCGCGAACTCGTCGCCTTCGCGGCGCTGGTTCCACGCCTCGTCGAACAGCGGCACTGTCGCTTCCTCGAACGGAAGGCCGGACTGCTTCACCGCCAGCCAGCCGCGCATCGACCAGCTGGAATAGGCCTTGTTGCCGATAAAGAGTTTGAGCATCGGGATGCCCTAGCCGCTAGCGCCGGTGCCTCTCAAGCCGTCATTGCGAGGAGCATAGCGACGAAGCAATCCAGCCGGCTCGTCCGCTGCGCTGGATTGCTTCGCTACGCTCGCAATGACGGCTAAACGAGCACTGCCTCCAGCACCGCCGCGCGCAGCTCCGGTATTCCCATGCCCTTTTCGCTCGACGTCGCGATTACGTCCGGGTGCGCGGCCGGATGCTTGCGGGCTTCGGCCGCCACCGCGTCGCGCACCTTGGCAAGTTCGGTCGCCTTCACCTTGTCCGCCTTGGTCAGCACCAGCCGGTAGCTGACGGCAGCCTTGTCGAGCATGTCCATCAGCTCGCGATCGACATCCTTCATGCCGTGCCGGCTGTCGATCAGCACCAGCACGCGCTTCAGCACGACGCGGCCGCGTAGGAAGTCGTTGACCAGATACTTCCAGCGCCGGACCATGTCCTTCGGCGCCTTGGCGAAGCCGTAGCCGGGCATATCGACCAGCCGCAGCGCCAGCGGCTCGCCGACGTCGAAGAAGTTGAGCTCCTGCGTCCGCCCCGGCGTGTTCGAGGTGCGCGCCAAGCCATTGCGGTTCGTGAGCGCGTTCAAGAGCGACGACTTGCCGACGTTCGAGCGCCCCGCGAACGCGACCTCGGGCGCGTCCGCATCGGGCAGGAACTTCAGCTCCGGCGCCGATTTCAGGAACGCGATCGGCCCCGCGAACAGCTTGCGCGCTTGCTCCAAAATTTCTCCGTTCGTTTCGAGCGGAGCCGAGAAGCCTGTCTCGACTTCACCCGACACGAACGGATTTTGAGGCTCCGCCATCAGCTTGTTATCGGCCCCGGCTGCGCTTTTAGCGCCGGATAGCGGCTGTAGAGCCATTTCTGCTGGGCGATGGCGAGGACGTTGGAGACCGTCCAGTAAAGCTGCAGGCCCGCCGCGAACGGCGCCATGATGAACATGAACACCCAGGGCATGATCGAGAAGACCTGTTGCTGGACCGGGTCCATCTGCGCCGGATTCAGGCGGAACTGGATGAACATGGTGATGCCCAGCAGGATTGGCAGCACGCCCAGCGCCAGCATGTGCGGCGGTGTGAACGGCAACAGGCCGAACAGGTTGATCGGCGTCATCGGATCGGGCGCGGACAGGTCCTTGATCCACAGCGCGAATGGCTGGTGGCGCATCTCGATCGTCAGCATCAGCACCTTGTAGAGCGCGTAGAAGATCGGGATCTGGATCACGATCGGCAGGCAGCCGGCGAGCGGGTTGACCTTCTCGGTCTTGTAGAGGTTCAGCATTTCCTGCTGCAGCTTCTGCTTGTCGTCCTTGTGCCGGTCCTGCAGCGCCTTCACCTTGGGCTGCAGCACGCGCATCGCCGCCATCGACGCGAACTGGCGCTGCGCGATCGGGAACATCAGGCCGCGCACCACCAGCGTCAGCAGGATGATGGCGACGCCGAAATTGCCGACCGCCTTGAACAGATAATCGAGCAGCCAGAAGATCGGCCGCTCGAAGAAGGCGAACCAGCCCCAGTCGATCGCCTTGTCGAACTGGCTGATCTTCAGGTCGCGCTCATAGGCCTGGAGCACGCTCACTTCCTTGGCGCCCGAGAACAGCCGGGTGGTGCTGGTGCTAGCCTGGCCGGGCGCCAGCACGGTCTGATCGACCGGCGTGAAAGCCGCGAGATACACTTTGTCGCCGATAGAGCGGAACGACGCGTTCACCTTGGCGTCCGGCGTCGGCACCAGAACCGTCAGCCAATATTTGTCGGTGAAGCCAAGCCAGCCGCCGGTCGAGGCCATCGCTTTGCCGGCCTGGCCAGCGCTGTCGAGGTCCTTGAAGTTGATATCGTAATTGGCCCTGGCGTCGAACACGCCGATCGGGCCGGTATGCTGGGTCCAGGTGCTGGGATCGGCGGAGACGCCGGTGCGCTTGACCAGCGCGAACGGGCGCAGCGCAATCGGCGCGGCGCCCGCGTTGGCGACGCTCTGTTCGGCCGTGATCATGTAGTTTTCGTCGACCGACAATTTGATGCGGAAGGTCTGGCCGGACGGGTTGGCCCAGCTGAGCATGACCGGGCGGCCGGGCGCGAGCAGCTGCCCGTCCGCCTGCCATACCGTATCGTTGCCCGGCACCGCCGCGCCTTGGCCGGACCAGCCGAACTGCGCATAGACCGCGCCCGCCGCGCCCTCGGGCGAGAGCAGCCGGACCGGCGGCGCGTTCTTCGCGATCGTCTCGCGGTGGCGCTTCAGCACCAGATCGTCGACGCGCGCGCCGGTCAGATTGATCGATCCCGCGATCGAGGGCGTGTCGATGCGCACGCGCGGCCCTGCGGCCAGCACGGTGGCGCGGTCGCGAATCGCCGCGGGCGCGGCGGCGGCGGGAACCGGGGTCGCCGGCTGCGGCGCCGGCACCTGCTTGCCCTGCACGGTCTTGGTCGCGGGCGGATTGGCGGTCGGCAGGAATCGCTCCGACAGCGCGCTCCAGCCGAACAGCACAAGGGCCGAAAGCACGATCGCGAGGATCATGTTGCGCTGATTATCCAAGCGTATTCGCTCCAATCATGGGACGGGATCGTATCCGTGCCCGCCAAAAGGGTGGCAGCGGCACAGGCGTTTCACCGCCAGCCAGCCGCCTTTGGCCGCGCCATAGCGCTCCACGGCCTCGATTGCATAGGCCGAACATGAAGGGCTGTAGCGGCACGAGGAGGGCAGGATCGCGGACGGATAACGCTGCCAGAAGCGAGCGACGGCAATTAATATTCTCTGCCCGTCATTCCGTCGAAGGCCGGCATCCCGCTTTTCTTGAGGCGCTGAAAAGGCAGCTGGATGCCGGCCTTCGCTGGGATGACGTGGGGAGGTCATTTTGATAACCTTCCAAGGGCCTTCAGCAGCTCGCCGCGCAACAGGCCAAAGTCGCGCTCGACGCCTCCGGCGCGGCCGATCAGCACATGATCGGCACCCGCCACGCCCCGCTCCGGCAGCAGCTCGGCCGCGAGCGCGCGAAAGCGGCGCTTCATCCGGTTGCGGATGACGGCGCCGCCGATCTTCTTGGTGACGGTAATGCCGTAGCGCATCGCCCGATCGCCATCGTCGCGCGGCCGGACCAGCAGGACGAAGCCGGGCATCGGCGCCCGTTTGCCCCCATTCGCCGCGAGGAAATCCGCGCGGCGCGTGAGTTTTGTCAGGCCGACAGGACCTTGCGGCCGCGGTTGCGGCGGGCCGCGATCACCTTGCGGCCGCCCACGGTGGCCATCCGCGACCGGAACCCGTGGCGCCGCTTGCGCACCAGGTTGCTCGGCTGAAACGTGCGCTTCATCGCTCATTCCTCAAAAATCTGAACAAAAAGGGCCGCCAAGCAAGGGCGGCCACACTGTTGGCGGGCGGTTACGGCTGACGGGAGAAAAAGTCAACCAGCGAGCGGGCTCTTCCCCGCAAACTCTTGTCGGCCGGCCCGTCCCCTTCCGGCCGCGCCCGACCGCGCGGGGCGCTCCGCCGGCGCAGCACCTTGTCCGCCAGCCTGCCGTGACGCGGATAACGGCGGCTGTAACGCGCATAAAGCCGCTTCACCCAGTTGGAGTTCTTGAGCAGCAGCGCCGCGCCCCCCGCGAACAGGAAAATGCCGCCCGGTCCCGGCAGTGCCCCGACGATCGGCGTCAGCACCAGCAGCAGCCAGCCCAGGCCCAGATAGATGTAACGCAGGACGGAATCGGGCGGCGCTTTCACTCGGGCCACATGGGGCGTAGCGCCGTCGCACGCAACCCGACCCCTCTCGACATGGTGTCATGACGTCCCCTATGCGCCTGATCAAGGGGGAGATTCATGGTCGCCATCGTATCGACGGCAGCCTATCTTGGGCTGGAAGCGCGCGCCGTCGAGGTTCAGGTCCAGGTGGCGGCCGGGGTTCCCGGATTCGTCGTGGTCGGCCTGCCGGACAAGGCGGTGGCGGAAAGCCGCGAGCGCGTCCGCGCCGCGATCGCCGCGCTGGGCCTGTCGCTGCCGCCCAAGCGGATCACCGTAAATCTGTCGCCCGCCGACCTGCCCAAGGAAGGCTCACACTACGACTTGCCGATCGCGCTCGGCCTGCTCTCGGCGATGGGCGTCATCGATGCCGAATCGCTCGGCCAATATGTCGTGGTGGGCGAGCTGGGGCTGGACGGGCGCGTCGCCCCGTCGCCCGGCGTGCTGCTGGCGGCGCTCCATGCGTCGGAACAGGAGAAAGGCCTGGTCTGCCCGGCGGCGCAGGGCGGCGAAGCGGCCTGGGCGGGGTCGATCGAAGTGCTCGCAGCGCCCGATCTGCTGTCGCTGCTCAACCATCTGCGCGGCACCGCGCTGCTGACCCCGCCACAACCGGGCGACGCCAGCGATCCGGTCGGCGGGCCGAACCTCTCCCAAGTGAAGGGCCAGGAAACAGCCAAACGCGCGCTCGAGATCGCGGCGGCCGGCGGACACAATCTGCTGATGGTCGGTCCGCCCGGCGCCGGCAAGTCGCTGATGGCCGCCTGCCTGCCCGGCGTACTGCCCGAGCTGACCGCGGCCGAAGCCTTGGAAGTCTCGATGGTCGCGAGCGTCGCCGGAACGCTGGAAAGCGGCCGCATTTCGCGCAACCGCCCGTTCCGCAGTCCGCACCACTCTGCGTCGATGGCGGCATTGGTCGGCGGCGGCATCCGCGCCCGGCCGGGCGAAGTCAGTCTCGCGCATCTTGGCGTGCTGTTCCTCGACGAGCTGCCCGAGTTCCAGCGCGCGGTCCTCGATTCGCTGCGCCAGCCGCTCGAGACCGGCAATGTCAGCGTTGCCCGTGCCAATGCGCATGTCACCTTCCCGGCTCGTGTGCAGTTGATCGCGGCGATGAACCCGTGCCGGTGCGGACATCTCGGCGACCCCGCGCTCGCCTGCGCCCGCGCGCCGCGCTGCGCCGCCGACTATCAGGCGAAGGTTTCAGGGCCTTTGCTCGATCGTATCGACCTGCATGTCGAGGTCGGCGCGGTGAGTGCCGCCGATCTGGTGCTGCCGCCGCCCTCCGAAGGCTCGGCCGAAGTCGCCGCCCGCGTGCGCGCGGCGCGGGAGGTGCAGACTGAGCGCTATAACGGCAATGGCGTGCGCACCAACGCCGAAGCCGACGGGGCGATGCTGGAAGCGGTCGCGACGCCCGACGAGCCGGGGCGTAAACTGCTCGCCCAGGCCAGCGAGGCGATGCGCCTCTCCGCGCGCGGCTACACCCGCATTCAGCGCGTCGCCCGAACCATCGCCGACCTGGCTGGCGCGGAAACTGTCGGGCGCGTGCATGTGGCGGAAGCGCTCAGCTACAGACGGCAGGCGCCACGGAACTGAGCGTGCGCTCCTACCTCAGTTCAGCGCCCGGTGAACTGTCGCGATCGCGGTCATGACGGCGCCGATCCGCGCAGCGGCCTGGATCGTCTCGGCATTCACGCCGTGCTGCTTCAGCACTTTCTCATGGGCATCGATGCACATGCCGCAGCCATTCTGAGCGGACATGGCGAGGCTGAACAGTTCGAAGTCCGCCTTGTCGATGCCCGGATTGCCGATCACGTTCATGCGCAGCTTGGCCGGCATGGTGCGATATTCGTGGTTCGAGGCGAGATGGGTGAAGCGGTAATAAACATTGTTCATCGCCATCACCGCAGCGGCCGCGCGAGCGGCATTGGCGGCCTCCGGCGAAAGCTTGCCGTCGGTCTCGGCCTCCGCCGCGACGACGAGCGGACGATAGCCGGTTGCGTGCGCCGTGCTCAGCAGCATCCCATATTTGCGCTGGTCGCCGAGCAGCTGGTCGTTGAGGATCGAGCTGACGTTCAGCCGCAGATCCTTGGCGAAATCGGGAAGCGAGTCAGCGAATTCCTTGAGGGACATGGGGGTCTCCGGAACAGAAAAAGGGCGCGGAAAGCCCAGCCTCCCGCGCCCTTCGTTGAGGCTTAGGCCGCGAGCGGGATCAGGACTTCTTCGCCCTTGTTCCAATTGCATGGGCAAAGCTCGTCGGTCTGCAGCGCGTCGAGGACGCGGAGCGTCTCCTGCGGATTGCGGCCCACATTCAGGCCATTGACCGTGACGTGCTGAATGACGTTGTCCGGATCGACGATGAAGGTGGCGCGGAACGCGACATTCTCGCCCTTGTCCAGGATGCCCAGCGCGTCGGCCAGCTTGGCGCCATTGTCCGCGATCCACGGGAAGTCGGCCTCGGCAAGCTCGGCATCCGAACGGCGCCACGCGAAATGGACATGGGCGGTGTCGGTCGAGGCGCCGATCAGCACGGCGTCACGATCGGCGAAATCGCCTTGCAGATTGCCATAGCCGACAATCTCGGTCGGGCAGACGAAGGTGAAGTCCTTCGGCCAGTAGAACAGGATCTTCCACTTGCCGTCGGTCTTGGCGAGATCGATCGTCTCACCGGCGGGCAGCGCGGACGTACCCTGCTGGACCGGCAGGGTGAGTTCGGGGAGCTTATCGCCAACAGTCAGCATGCCGCGGTTTCCTCTTTGGGTTTGAGTGTGATGGAGAGAGCGAAGGCTGAAAGCCTTGCTGCACCGCAGCATGTAGAGTGCTGGCTTTAAGCGATCAAGTAGATTATTTTAGGGGTATTGATCGATTGAGAAAATAAATGAGCACCTATCTCCCGACCCTCAAACAGCTCCAATATCTCGTCGCGCTCAATGATTACGGCCATTTCGGCCGCGCGGCGGAAGCGTGTTTCGTCACCCAATCGACGCTGTCGGCGGGCCTGCGGGAGCTCGAATCGCTGATCGGCCTGACCCTCGTCGAACGTACGCGCCGCGTCGTCCGCTTCACGCCCACCGGCGAGAAGATCGCGGCCAAGGCGCGGCGCGTGCTGCGCGAGGCGGAGGAACTGGCCGATCTCGCCCGCGCCGCCGGCCAGCCGCTGTCGGGCGACATGCGGATGAGCGTGATCCCGACGATCGCGCCGTTCCTGCTGCCGCGCATTCTGCCCTTCATCCGTCAGGAGCGGCCGGAGCTGAAGCTGTATCTGCGCGAGGAACCGAGCGGGGCAGCGTGTGAGTCCCTCAATCGCGGCGGCGCGGACTGCGTGCTGCTCGCCCTCCCCTATGCCTGCGGCGATGTCGAAGCGGAGATCTTGTTCGACGACCAACTGCTCGTCGCTTTTCCCCGGGGCGAGGGCGAGCCGCCCGCGCAGGTCAATGCCGACCAGATCGATCCGGAGCGGCTGCTTCTGCTGGAGGACGGGCATTGCCTGCGCGACCACGCCCTCGCCGCCTGCAACCGCCCTGAGATTCGCGCCCACGCGCCGATGCTCGGCACATCGCTGCATACATTGGTGCAGATGGTCGACAACGGCTTGGGCGTGACGATGCTGCCGGAAATGGCGCTGGCGGCCGGTATCCTCGATCACACCAGCCTGATCGCCCGGCCACTGGAAGGCGAGCACACCGCGCGCGAGATCGCCCTGATCTGGCGCCGAAACAGTCCGCGCGAAAAGGACTTCCGGATGCTCGCGGACCTGCTCAGGAAAGCCGCGGGCTGACCCAGCGTTCCTCGCCGGCCAGCCGCTCGCGCTTCCAGAACGGCGCGTCGGTTTTGAGCCGGTCGATCAGGAAGGCGCAGGCGTCGATCGCGTCGCGGCGGTGCGGTGCGCAGGCGGCGGCGAGGACGATCCGCTCGCCAGGTGCCATCGTGCCGACGCGGTGGATGATGACGGCGCCCCGCAATGACCAGCGTGCCGCCGCGTCTTCCGCCAGGCGGCGGAGCGCCGCCTCGGTCATGCCCGGATAGTGTTCGAGGGTGAGCGTTTCGACGCCATCGTCGACGCGAACCAGGCCAGTGAAACTCGCCACCGCGCCGCCGCCCAGCGCCTCCAGCGGTGCCAGCGCCGCGTCGATCGAGAAAGGCTCGGTCTGGACCGACACGGAGATCATCCGCCCGTCACCGGCGGGAAGAATGCAATCTCCCGCGCACCCGCGACCGGCGCGTCCATCGACGCGAACCGCTGATCGACCGCCGCGCGGATGCGGCCCATGTCCGCGAACGCTTCGCCATAGCCTGGACCGCGCGTGATCAGCCAGGCGGCGAGATCGGCGACGGTCTTCGCCTCCGCCGGAAGCTCGATCCGCTCCGCCTCCACGCCGATCCGCTCCCGCACCCAGGCGAAATAGAGGATCGTCGTCATCATCAGTCCATGTGCTTCAGGCCGACCCGCAGATAGTCCCAGCCGGTCACGACCGTCAGCAGCGCCGCCGCCCATAGCGACACCACTCCGGTCAGATGCACCCAGGGCAGATGCGGCACCGCGCCGGCCAGGATCAATGCGCCCAGCGATACCATCTGGAACGTCGTCTTCCACTTGGCGAGCTTGCTGACCGGCACCGATACGCTCAGCTGCGCCAGGAATTCGCGCAAGCCCGACACGGCGATCTCGCGCAGCAGGATCACGAGCGCCGGGATCACGTCCCAGCCGTGGATCATCGGATAGCCGCCCGGCCCGCCCTCGACCGCCAGCAGCATCACGATGACGGCGGCGACCATGATCTTGTCGGCGATGGGATCGAGGAAGACGCCCAGCTTCGACACCGTCCCCTGTGCGCGGGCAAGATAGCCGTCCAGATAGTCGGTCACGCCGACGACGCAGTAGAGCACGAAGCCGACCGCATAGCCCGCGCGCCATCCCGGATACCAGAGCAGGAAGACGAGGATCGGCACCGCGAAGATGCGGGACAGGGTCAGTAGATTCGGCAGCGTCAGCATTCGAAAGGCGGTGTATCGCCAATGCGGACAAGATGGAAATGCGCCGCCGCCGGAAGTTTCGTTCCGGAACATTTTCAATGATAAAACGGTATTGCGCGCGTTGGCGTTAACCTTAATTCTCCTTGCCGACTCCGTTCGAGTCGCCTGACAAGGGGGAATACCGCATGAAAATTTTGCTCACGGGCGCGCTTGCGCTCGCCTGTTCCGCGCCGGCCATGTCCGCTATCAGCGTCGATGGGACGCTCGATGCCGGTTATGGCGCCGCCAAATCGACGGTGCTGTGGAATCCCAATGCGCCGACCAGCAATTTCGGCACGCCGACCAACGAGAACCACACGACCAGCTACGACATTTACGGCACGATCGACGGCGACAATCTGTACGGCTTCTGGCAGGCGACGCCAGACCAGCAGGGTGAGAGCCTGGCCGGCAGCTTCGTCAATCTCTATCTCGATACGAACCCGGACGTGTCGGGCGGCTCCGATCTCGGCTTTGAGATCACCAACAAAACGGCGTTCAAGCCCAGCACCGGCCAGAGCGTCGCCGCGAACGACATTCAATTCGCGATCGGCAGCAACTCGGTCGAGTTCCTGATCCCGCTCGCATATCTGCGCGACGGAGTTGCGGGACTGACCGATTACACCGAGCTGGTCGCCCCCGGCGGCCGCTTCACGTTCCGTCTCAGCCAGGCCTTCGGATATTCGGTCGCCGGCGGTGCGAGCTATGGCAATGACCGCCTGGGCAGCTTCGTGATGCCCCGTGCGGCGGTGCCGGAGCCCGCCGCTTGGGCGATGATGATCGCGGGCTTCGCCCTCGCGGGTGCCTCGGTTCGCAGCCGCGCGGTGCGGGTCGCCACCGTCTGACGGGCCATAACCGCTCGTCTTGCCCGAGTGAGTGATGAAAGGCGTTCCGGCTCTTGTGGCCGGAGCGCCTTTTTCTTTGCTTGAACGCCGCGCTCCGGTAAAGCCCGGCCAGCTTCAACGGCACGGCCACCGCTTCTCATGCAGACATCTCTGCGGCTTCTTGGCCGACGGCGATTCCTTCCGCTCTTCGTCACGCAATTCCTGGGCGCGTTCAACGACAACCTGTTCAAGACCTCGATGGTGCTGTTCGCTACCTATCAGGTCTATTCGGACGAAAAGATCGAGACCCAGTTCAATGCGGTCGCGACCGGGCTGTTCATCCTGCCCTTCTTCGTGCTCTCCGCTCTGTCCGGGCAGCTCGCCGACACGCGTGACAAGGCCAGGATCATCCGGCTGGTGAAGACAGCCGAGATCCTGATCATGCTGGTCGGCGGCGTCGGGCTGCTGCTGTCGTCGATCCCGCTGATGCTGGCGGCCGTGCTCGCGATGGGGGTGCACTCGACCTTTTTCGGCCCGATCAAATACGCGATCCTGCCGCAGCACCTGAAGCCCGACGAAGTGCTGGCCGGGACCGGACTGGTCGAGGCCGGCACCTATATCGCGATCCTGGCCGGGACGATCCTGGCGGGCTTCATCTCGGCGAAGGTCGCGGTCGCGCTGGTGCTGCTGGTCGCGCTGCTCGGCTGGGCGGTCGCGCGCCAGGTGCCGCCGGCACCGCCGGTCCATGAAGAAAACACGATCGACTGGCACATCGTGCGCGCGTCAATCGCGCTGGTGAACGGCACGATGCATATTCCGCGCCTGTTCCTCGCGATCCTGGCGATCAGCTTCTTCTGGATGATCGGCGCGGTGCTGGTGATCGAATTCCCGCCGCTGGTGAAGAACGTCCTGACCTCCAGCAAGGAAGTGGCGAGCCTGTTTCTCGCCGTCTTCTCGGTCGGCGTCGCGATCGGGTCGGTCGCGATCAACTGGCTTTTGCGGGGCAAGGTTTCGGCCCGCTACGCGCCGGCCAGCGTCATCGTGATGGCCGGCTTCATCCTGCTCGTCTACGCGATTTCGCGCAGCTGGATCGGCGATCATCCCGGCCAGCTCTATGACGTCGCCGAGTTCGTGCGGCATCCAAGCGCGCTGGCGATGCTGGGCGCCCTGTTCGGCGTCGCGATCAGCGGCGGCATGTTCGTGGTGCCGCTTTATGCATTCCTCACCACCACCGTGGACAAGGACCAGACCGCGCGCACCGTGGCTGCGAACAACATCGTGAACTCGGGCGCGATGGTGATCGGATCGCTCGGCGCGTTCCTGCTGAGCGCCGCCGGCGTGTCGGCGGTCGATCAGCTGCTGATGGTCTCGGCGATGTGTATCGTCTCGGCGTGGCTGGCCTGGAAGCTGCACCTCGCCTGCGACTGATCTCTTTCGCGCCCAGCCTGAGCGCGGAGATGACCAGCGTCTAGCCGAACAATCCGTAGATCGCGACGAAGAAAGCTGTGAAGCTGATCGCGAACAGCTTCAGGTCGTTCGAATCGTCGCGGATGGCTTCCATCGCGCGAACATTCAAGCGGGGGAGACGCTGCCGGAAGGGATGGCGGGCGGCTTCGTTGGTGAGGACAAGTCGGCGTTTCATGGCAGCCACGTTAACGCTTTGTTTACGATTTCGTCGCTTGCCAAAAATGGTTAACCCCAAAGACCGTTGTTCCACTTTGGGATAAGGCAGGCCACTGACATCATTCCGGATTTCAGCCGCACATATCACGCCTTGCCCGGACATAAAGATATCTTTATATCCTGAAGCGTGGACCGGCTGCTCGACATCTTCCGCGCCCTTGGCGACCCGACGCGGCTGCGCATCTTCGCGCTGCTGCGGCGCATGGAATTGTCGGTGGGCGAACTCGCGCAGGTGCTGGGGCAGAGCCAGCCGCGCGTCTCCCGTCATATCCGCATCCTGGCCGACGCCGGGCTGACCACGCGCCGCCGCGAAGGCAGCTGGGTGTTCCTGGCGTTGGCGGTGGATCCCGCGCACGAACCGTTGCTCGCCGCGATCGACCAGACGGCGGGCGAATGGGCCGAAGACGATGCCGCACGCCTAGATGCCGTGCGGGCCGAACGCGTCGCGGCTGCCGGGCGCTATTTCGCCGCGCATGCCGACGACTGGGATGCGATCCGTTCACTCTATATCTCGGAGCAGCAGGTCGAAGCGGCGATGGCCGCGATGCTGGGCGAGCGCCCGATCGGCCGGCTGGTCGATCTCGGCACCGGCACCGGGCGCATGCTCGAACTGTTCGGCCGCACCGCCGCGCGGGCTGTCGGTGTCGATCGCAGCCCGGAAATGCTTCGTTTGGCCCGCGCCAAGCTGGCCGATGCCGTGCCGACGGCCGAACTGCGGCAGGGGGATCTGACCGCGCTGCCGCTTGCCGACGCCACTGCCGATACAGTGATCCTGCACCAGGTGCTGCATTTCGTGCCGCAGCCTGCTTCCGCGCTCGCGGAAGCCGCGCGTTTGGTCGCGGCAAGCGGGCGCATGCTGATCGCCGACTTCGCGCCGCACGACCGGGAAGAGCTGCGCAGCCGCGATGCGCATCAGCGGCTTGGTTTTTCGGACACGCAGATAGAGGCGTGGCTGGCATCGGCCGGGCTTGAGCTCGCCGCCGTCAAGGAATTGGAAGGGGGCGAATTGACCGTGAAACTCTGGCTCGCCGAACGGCCGAGCGCGATCCGGGAGAAGGCCGCATGACCTTGTCGCTCGCCGAAATGGAGGAAGCCCGCCGCGCGCTCGACGCGCCTTTGTTCGCCGATCTGTCCGGCGATATCGGCGTCTCGTTCGAGTTCTTTCCGCCCAAGACGGAAAAGATGGAAACGCAGCTGTGGGAAGCGATCCAGACGCTGGCGCCGCTCGGCCCGCGCTTCGTGTCCGTCACCTATGGCGCTGGCGGCTCGACCCGCGAGCGCACGCACGCGACGGTCGCGCGCATCCAGCGCGAGACCGAACTGTCAGCGGCCGCGCACCTCACCTGCGTTGAGGCGAGCAAGGCCGAGATCGAGGAAATCGCCGAAGCCTATTGGGCGGCCGGCGTTCGCCATATCGTCGCCCTGCGCGGCGATCCGCCGGTGATGGGGACCAAATTCGCGCCGCATCCGGACGGCTATGCCAATGCCGCCGAACTGGTCGCGGGCCTCAAGAAGCTGCACCCGTTCGAAATCTCGGTCGCCGCCTATCCCGAGCTGCACCCGGATTCCGGCACGCAAGCCACCGATCTCGACAATCTGAAGCGCAAGCTGGATGCCGGCGCCAACCGCGCGATCAGCCAGTTCTTTTTCACGCCCGATTGCTATTTCCGCTTCCGCGATGCCGCGGCGGCAGCGGGCATCGCCCAGGAAATCGTGCCGGGGATCCTGCCCGTCTCGAACGTCGCGCAGACCCGCAAGTTCGCGGGCCTGTGCGGTGCGGCGATCCCAGGCTGGATGGATCGGCTGTTCGAAGGCCTGGACGATCTCCCCGCGTCCCGCCAGCTGATCGCTGCCACCCTGGCCGCAGAACTCTGCCGCAAGCTCTACGCGGGCGGCGAGCGCCACTTCCACTTCTACACGCTCAACCGCGCCGAGCTGGCCTACGCCATCTGCCACCTGCTCGGCCTGCGCCCGGTCGGCGCGGCCAAGGAGCAGGCGGCATGATCCAATCCGAAGCAGCCACACGCCTGCGCGCCGAGGCCGCGAAGCGCATTCTCGTGACCGACGGCGCGTTCGGTACGATGATCCAGGGCTATCGGCTGAGCGAGGGTGATTATCGTGGGCAGCTCGATCTCGGGCATGATCAGAAGGGCAATAACGACCTGCTGGTGCTGACCCAGCCGCATATCGTCGCCGAAATCACCGCGGCATATCTGGCAGCCGGGTCCGACATCGTTTCCACCAACACCTTCAACGCCAATACGATCAGCCAGGCCGACTACGGCGCCGAGCATCTGGTGCGGGACATGAACATCGCTGCCGCGCGGATCGCCCGCGATGCCGCGACGGCCGCGGAGGCCGCCGACGGCCGCCCGCGCTTCGTTGCCGGCGCGCTGGGGCCGACCAACAAGACGCTGTCGCTGTCACCGGACGTCAACGATCCCGGCTATCGCGCGATCACCTTCGACGAACTGAAGCAGGTCTATCGCGAACAGGCCGAAGCGCTGCTAGCGGGCGGCGTCGATTTCATCCTGATCGAGACGATCTTCGATACGCTCAATGCCAAGGCCGGCATCAAGGCGGTGCTGGAACTGGCGGCGGACCGGGGCATCGAAGTCCCGCTGATGATCAGCTTCACCATCACCGACATGTCCGGCCGCAACCTGTCCGGCCATTCGATCGAGAGCTTTTGGGCATCGGTGCGGCACGCTCGCCCTCTCACGATAGGCCTCAATTGCTCGTTCGGCGCGCCGCAGCTCCGGCCGAGCGTCGCCGCGCTCTCGCCGCTCGCCGATACGCTGCTGATGGCCTATCCGAACGCCGGCCTGCCCAATGAGCTCGGCCAGTATGACGAAGCCCCGGACACGACCGGCGGCTTCATCGGCGGCTGGGCGAATGAGGGCCTGGTCAACATCGTCGGCGGCTGCTGCGGCACCACGCCCGACCATATCCGCGAGATGGCGCGCGCCGTGGCCGGCAAGCCCCCCCGCGCCGTCCCAGAGGCGCGGCGCCAGACATTTCTAGCCGGGCTCGACCCTTTCCGCATCGCCGCCTGAACAAGAGTCACATGACCGAAACGCGATCCCTGTTCGTCAATATCGGCGAGCGCACCAACGTCACCGGATCGGCGGCGTTCAAGAAGCTGATCATGGCCGGCGACTATGCCAAGGCCGTCGAGGTCGCGCGCCAGCAGGTCGAGAACGGCGCGCAGATCGTCGACGTGAACATGGACGAAGGCCTGCTCGACGCCGAGCACGCCATGACGACGTTCCTGAAGCTGATCGCCGCGGAGCCGGATATCGCCCGGGTGCCGGTGATGATCGATTCGTCCAAATGGTCGGTGATCGAGGCGGGGCTGAAATGCGTGTCCGGCAAGCCGATCGTGAACTCGATCAGCATGAAGGAAGGCGAGGACGCGTTCCTGGACCACGCGCGCAAGGTGATGGCCTATGGCGCCGCCGTCGTCGTGATGGCGTTCGACGAGACCGGTCAAGCCGACACCCAGGCGCGCAAGGTCGAGATCTGTGAGCGCGCCTACACGCTGCTGACCGGCATCGGCTTCCCGCCCGAGGATATCATCTTCGATCCCAATATTTTCGCGGTGGCGACGGGCATCGAAGAGCACAATAATTACGGCGTCGACTTCATCGAAGCCTGCCGCGAGATCAAGGCGCGCTGCCCGCATGTCCATATTTCGGGCGGGCTTTCCAACCTTTCGTTCAGCTTTCGCGGCAACGAGCCGGTGCGCCGGGCGATGCACTCCATCTTTCTCTACCACGCCATTCCGGCGGGGATGGACATGGGCATCGTCAACGCCGGCCAGCTCGACGTCTACGACCAGATCGACCCCGAGCTGCGCCAGGTAGCCGAGGACGTCATCCTCAACCGCGATCCCGACGCGACCGAACGGCTGATCGCGCTGGCCGAGCGCTTCAAGGGCAGCGATCCGGTCGCCGAACGCCAAGCCGAGGAATGGCGCGGCTGGCCGGTCGCCAAGCGGCTGGAGCATGCGCTGGTCAGGGGCATCGACGCCCATGTCGTCGACGATACCGAGGAAGCGCGCCAGGCGTTCGCTCGGCCGATCGAAGTCATCGAAGGCCCGCTGATGGACGGCATGAACGTCGTCGGCGACCTGTTTGGTTCCGGCAAGATGTTCCTGCCGCAGGTGGTCAAGTCCGCGCGCGTGATGAAAAAGGCGGTCGCCCACCTCCTACCCTTCATCGAAGCGGCGAAGGAAGAAGGAGCCAAGGGCAAGGGCCGCGTCGTGATGGCGACCGTGAAGGGCGATGTTCACGACATCGGCAAGAACATCGTCGGCGTCGTGCTTCAGTGCAACGGCTTCGAGGTGATCGACCTGGGCGTGATGGTCCCCTGGAACCGGATTCTTGACGCCGCCAATGAGAACGGGGCGGACATGATCGGCCTGTCCGGCCTCATCACCCCGTCGCTGGACGAAATGGTGACCGTTGCCGAGGAAATGCAGCGCGCCGGCATGACGATGCCGCTGCTGATCGGCGGCGCGACCACGTCCAAGGTGCACACGGCGCTGCGCATCGACCCAGCCTATAAAGGGCCGGTGATCCACGTGCTGGACGCCAGCCGCGCGGTGGGCGTCGCCTCGACCCTGGTCAGCGACACGCTGACGCAGGAGTTCGTCGACAAGACCGCCGATGACTATGCCGCCGTCCGCGCCGCCCGCGAAGGCAAGGGGCAGAACGAGCTGCTGCCGATCGCCGAGGCGCGCGCGCGCGGCTTCAAGGCCGATTTCGCGCTGAAGCCAGCCGCGCCGCTGCAGCCGGGTCTGCACATTTATGACGATTGGGGCGTCGCGAACCTGCGCGACTTCATCGACTGGACGCCCTTCTTCCGCGCCTGGGAACTGGCCGGCACCTACCCGGCGATCCTCGACGATGCGATCGTCGGCGAAAGCGCCCGGAGCTTGTTCGCCGATGCGCAGGCGATGCTCGATACGATCATCGCCGAAGGCTGGCTGACCGCGCGGGGTACGGTTGGGCTGTGGCCGTGCAAGCGCGATGGCGATGATGTTACGGTTTGCTCCGGCGAAGGCCGGAGCCTTGCCCGATCAGAGCTTCGGCCTTCGCCGCAGCACAATGAGGTCCGCCTCCCCTTCCTGCGCCAGCAGATGGCGAAGAGCACGGCCAAGGCGAATATGTGTCTGGCCGATTTCATCGATCCTGAGGGCGACTGGATCGGCGGCTTCACCGTCGCGATCCACGGCGCCGAACCACACCTCGCCCGCTTCAAGGCCGAGAATGACGATTATTCGGACATTCTGCTGAAGGCGCTCGCCGATCGCCTCGCCGAAGCATTCGCCGAGGCGCTGCACCGGCACGTCCGCACCACGCTTTGGGGCTATGCGCCGGACGAACAGCTGACCAACGAGGCGCTGATCCGGGAACAGTATCGCGGCATTCGTCCCGCCCCCGGCTACCCCGCCTGCCCGGAGCACAGCCTGAAGCCGGTGCTGTTCGATCTGCTGGGCGGCAATCCGTCCGGCACGACGCTTACCGAAAGCTTCGCGATGCTGCCGACCGCGGCCGTCTCGGGCTTTTATTTCGGACATCCGGACGCCGCCTATTTCGGCGTCGCCCGCATCGGCCGCGACCAGCTCGAAGACTATGCCGGGCGGCGCGGCGTCGCCCTGCCCCAGGCCGAGCGCTGGCTAAGGCCCAATCTGGACTGATGCTCATCGAAAAGCCTGGCCCTCTGGGCGAGGCGTATTTGCCAAGTCTTGCCGATCGCGGCATTCTCCCTTCGCCACCAACAGGGGAGGATTTGATGGCAACCAACTATGAGAATCGTGTGCCTGCATGGTTTTGGGTCGTGTCGGTGCTTGCGTTGCTGTGGGAAGCGATCGGCTGCTTCGCCTATCTGCGCGATGTGTCGATGACGGCGGCGGACATGGCGGCCCTGCCTGCGGGCCAGCGCCAGCTCTATGAGGCGATGCCGCCTTGGCTGGCCGCGGTCTATGCGGTCGCGGTATGGGTCGGGCTCTCCGGCGCTATCATGCTGCTGATGCGCCGAGCGTGGGCGCGCCCGTTCTTCGTCGTCTCGCTGATCGCCTGCCTGATCCAGTTCGGCTACACGTTTTTCGTGCTGAAAGCGGCCGAAGTGGTCGGCCCGTCGGCGGCCTATCCGCTGCCGGTCGCGATCATCGGCATCGCCGCGCTGCTGGTCTGGTTCAGCACGATGGCGGCAAGGCGGGGCTGGCTGCGCTAGCGCTTACATCTCGCCGCGCGCGCGGCGGATGGCATACCATTTGGCGACGTTCGCATTGTGCGCGCCAAGGGTGCTGGCAAAGACATGCCCGCCCTTGCCGTCCGCGACGAAATAGAGTGCCTTGGTCGGCGCCGGATCGAGCACCGCCGCGATCGAGGCACGGCCAGGGTTGGCGATCGGCCCGAGCGGCAGGCCGGGCTTGGCATAGGTGTTGTAGCCATTGTCGGCGCGCAGTTCCGACTGGAGAATGCGGCGGCCCAATGCCTTGCCCTTGGTGATAGGATAGATGACGGTGGGATCGGCCTGCAGCGGCATCCCGATCCGCAAGCGGTTGGAATAGACGCCGGCGACCATCCGCCGCTCCGACGCGACGCCGGTTTCCTTTTCCACGATGGCGGCGAGTGTCAGGGCCTGCTCCGGCGTCGTAACGACCGATCCCGGCTTGCGGGCAGCCCATAGCTGGGCGAGCGTCCGATCCATCGCCGCCGTCATCCGCTTCAGCACCGCCGCGCGGCTTTCACCCTGCTGATAGGCGTAGCTGTCGGGCAGCACCGACCCTTCGCGCGGCACCGGGACCGTGCCGGTCAGCGCCGGGATCGCCATCAGCTTTTCCCGGACGAGGATCGACGGCATGCCTTCCGGCACGGTGACCAGCCGCTGCATCGTCCTGCCGGACTGCAGCAAATCGATGATCGCGTGCGCGCTCGCGCCCTTCGGCACCCTATATTCACCCGCGCGGATCACACCCTCGCCCGCGAAAATTCGCGCGAGGATCAGGAACCGATCCGCCGAAGCGATCGCCCCGGCTTTTTCCAGCGCCCGCGAAGCGGTGCGCAGCGTACCGCCTTCCGGCACCGTGACCGCGATTGGTTTCTGGGCGGGGCCGGCCCCGTTCCAGGCGTACCAGGCCGCGCCGAACACCAGCGCGGCGATCGCGACGAGCAGAACGATCAGGCGGCGCATGGGCGCCTTAGACCGCCGTCAGGACCAGGCTCGCATTGGTGCCGCCAAAGCCGAAGCTGTTGTTCAGCACCGCCTTGATCTTGCGCTCCTTGGCGACATGCGGGACGAGGTCGACGCCCTCGCAACCATCGCTCGGATTGTCGAGATTCAGTGTGGGTGGGGCGATCTGGTCGCGCATCGCGAGGATGCAGAAGATCGTCTCGACCGCGCCGGCGCCGCCGAGCAGATGGCCGATCGCCGACTTGGTCGAGCTCATCGACAGGCCGCCGATCGCGTCGCCGAACAGGCGGCGGACCGCGCCCAGTTCGAGTTCATCGCCCAGTGGCGTCGAAGTGCCGTGCGCGTTGATATAGTCGATGTCGGCGAGCGACAGCCCCGACTTCTTCATCGCCATCTGCATCGCCCGGAACGCGCCCGAACCCTCGGGATGCGGCGCGGTCACGTGATAGGCGTCGCCCGACAGGCCATAGCCGACCACTTCGGCATAGATTTTCGCGCCGCGCGCCTTGGCCCGTTCATATTCCTCGAGCACGACGACGCCCGCGCCCTCGCCCATCACGAAGCCGTCGCGATCCCGGTCATAGGGGCGGCTGCCGCGCCACGGCTCGGCTTTGAAGGCGGTCGAAAGCGCGCGCGCCTGGGCGAAGCCGGCGATGCCGATCGGGCAGATCGCGCCTTCGGCACCGCCCGCCAGCATCACGTCGGCGTCCTCGCGCACGATCATCGCAGCCGCGTCGCCGATCGAGTGCGCCCCGGTCGAGCAGGCCGTCACCACCGCGTGGTTCGGCCCCATCAGGCCATATTTGATCGAGACCTGGCCGGAGATCAGGTTGATCAGGCGGCCGTGCACGAAATGCGGGGAGACGCGGCGCGGCCCTTTGTGCTCCAGCACCAGGCTCTCGCTCTCGATGCCGGGCAGGCCGCCGATGCCGGAGCCAATCGAACAGCCGGCGCGGTAGCGCTCTTCCTCGGTCATGTCGGTCAGGCCGGCATCCTCTATCGCCTGGCCGGCCGCGTCGATGCCGTAGATGATGAACGGATCGACCTGGCGCTGCACCTTGTGATCGACGCGCAGGTTCGGATCGAAGCCATATTCGTGATCGGCCGGCTTCACTTCGCAGGCGTAATCGCAGGCATAGTCGGTCGCGTCGAAGCGCGCGATCGTGCCGGCGCCGGATTTCGACGCCTTGATGTTGGCCCAGGCCGTCTCGACGCTGGCGCCGAGCGGAGTGACGAGACCAATTCCTGTGACGACGACACGGCGCATGCGTTAACTCCGATGGCTCAATGCGAAACGGCCCCCCTGCCCGCAATTGGGCCGGAGAGCCGTTCGGTCAACATTGGGCAGCCGAAAGCGGCCGCCCGCGGGCTCAGCCCTTGTTGTTGTCGATGTAGCTGATCGCGTCCTTGACGGTCGTGATCTTCTCCGCGGCGTCGTCCGGAATCTCGACTCCGAATTCTTCCTCGAACGCCATTACGAGTTCGACGATGTCGAGGCTGTCCGCCCCCAGATCGTCGATGAAGCTGGCGTCCTCGGTGACCTTTTCCGCTTCGACGCCGAGATGTTCGACGACGATCTTCTTCACCCGGTCGGCAGTCTCGCTCATGGAGTATCCTTTGTGCTTAATCTTTGACTCGCACCTAGTCCGCCGCCTGAACGCTGGCAAGCCCTGCGCGGTCGAGTCCCGCTAGGCAGCGGGGCGGCTACGCCTTAAGCCGCGCTGAATGGATATGAGCGACGAGAAGGCGCGGCTGCGCACCGAACTGCGGGCCAGGCGCGACGCGATGGTCGCGGGCCTTGATTCGGCCGCATCACTGTTCGCGTTCCGGGCGCCGCCATCGCCGCTCAGGGAGCTGATCGAACGCGCGACCGTGATCGCCGGCTATCGCGCGGCGGGAAGCGAGGCCGATCCCGACGCGCTGCTCGCTTTCGCCTTCGATGCCGGCAAGACGATCGCGCTTCCTCATGTCGAGCGGCGCAGCGTTCCGATGCGATTCCTGCGCTGGTCGCCAGGCGATCGGCTCGTCGCCGGCCAATGGGGGCTGGAGCAGCCGGATCTCGCCACCGCGCCCGAAGTCGCGCCGGACCTGTTCCTGGCGCCGTTGCTCGGCTTCGACCGGCGGCTGCATCGGCTGGGGCAAGGCGCCGCCTATTACGACCGCGCCTTCGCCCGCTACCCGGAGGCAGTGCGCGTCGGGATTGCCTGGCACGTCCAGGAAGTGGATGTCGTCCCCGACGACCCGTGGGACGTGCCGCTCCACGCCGTCCTTACCGAACGCGAGTGGATCGGGTGATGGAACCGGCCAAGCGCAGCGTGATCGGCATGTTCGGCGTGCTGGCGCTGATCGCGGTGTGGGCCGTGATCGTCGCCAGCTTCGCGAACCAGATCGCGCGGCTGTGGTTTCCGGTGCAGATGCTGGTCTACGTCGCGGCCGGGCTGGTGTGGATCTTCCCGGCCATGCCGATCATGCGCTGGATCGTGACCGGGCGCTTCCGGTCCTGACGACGTCCGGCTCGGGATTGATCTTCTCGCGTCCCCAGAAATTCTCGCCCCAAAGGGCGGCGGCGGCGCGTTGCAGGGACACGGGATAGCTCTTCAGCGAGCGCGGGGCGCTCGGTGTGGTGGCGGACATGATACTCGTTACTCCGGCGGGGGGGCCGATCAGGCCCTTAGACAGGCTGTGTGTCTGTTCGATTGCGCTTGCGTGAACTTTAGCGACAACAGCCCCTGGCCGGGCTGAGGCGGACGGAGAGCGGGTTGGAACGCATAGGACTTCTCCTTCGCTTTAGCCTTTGGTGACGCGGGGCAAGCTGAGTTCAAAATCCGCGAGTCCCGAAGGACCGGGATTTGTCTAGCGTTGAAGTTGAGATAGGCCAAAGCAGCGTTGCTTCAGACAGGCCAAGCGTTTCTTTGGGAACGCCGTAGCGAACCGGAAATGGCGCGAGTGACGGGGCTCGAACCCGCGACCTCCGGCGTGACAGGCCGGCGCTCTAACCAACTGAGCTACACCCGCGCTTCGGTTGAGGCGGGCCGGTTAGGGGAGCGGCCCCTGCCTGTCAACGCTAATCATCGTCGTCGTCGCGATCACTGCCGCCGGCGACCAGCGTTCCTTCCTCGAACAGAAAACCGGCGATGTCCGGCTTGCCCGCCGCCGCCGCGATGGTCTGGATGATGATGAGCAGAGGCACCGCCAGCAGCGCGCCCGGCGTCCCCCAAACCCAGGACCAGAAACTGAGCGACAGCAGGATCAGCAGCGGGTTGATGGTGAGCCTTTTGCCCAGGATCGCGGGCGTCACCGCATTCGCCTCCACCAGGTGCAGCGCGACCTGAATCGCGGCCGGGGTCAGCGCCAGCCACACGTCCGAGAAGGTCATCAGGCCGCCCAGCGCGAGCAGGATCGCCGCCAGGATCGGGCCGATATATGGCACATAGTTGAGCAAGGCCACGATGCCGCCCCACATCAGCGGCGACGGCATGCCGATCAGCCACAGCCCGATCGCGACCAGCAAGCCCAGCGTCACATTGATGAGCGTGATGGTGCCGAGATAGGCGGACGTTGAGTCGACGACATTCTGGATCACGCGCGCGGTGGCGAGCGCGCCGCCGAAGCTGCCGCGGCTGGTGATCGTCCGCTCGCGCAGGCGCGTCCAGCCCGACAGGAAGAAATAGACGACGAGGATGCCGAAGAAGAGCTGGATCGCCGCGTGCGGCGCGGACGAGACATAATCCATGATCGAGCTTGGCGCCTCGACCGCCTGCGCCCGGGCGGCGGCGACCGGGCCGCTCGCCAGCATCCGGACCGTATCGTCGACGAACTTCTGCAGGCTGGAATAAAAGTCGATCACGGGCGCGAGATTGGCCTGGATCTGCGGAATCCTCTCCGGCAGCGCCTGGAACCATTCGGTCGCGGGCACCACGATCGAGGCGAGCGCCGCGTTCGCCAGCAGCAGGAAAACGAGCAGGCACGCAAGTGCGGCAATGCCCGACGGCACGCCCCGCCGCTCCAGCCATTCGAGCAGCGGCACCAGCGCGATCGCGACCACCAGCGCGGCGGTGACCGGCAGGAAGAACTCCGCGCCCGCCTTCAGCGCGAACGGCAGGCCGATCAGCAGGCCGATACCGGCCATCAGCGTCAGCCCGGCGAGCAGGCGGACGCGCTGATGCTCGATCCCGCTCTCGGTGGAACGCCGCGCGCGCGCTGGCGCGACGGGGTCCGGCAACCGCTCGATCTGCTCCGATTGTTCCAACCGCATGGCTTCGTTATGCGACGAAAATAGTCAGGCGGGGAGAGGAAATCATGGCCGACACCATTCTCGTCATCGACGAAGGCACGACCTCTACGCGGGCGATGCTGTTCGCGCTGGACGGCGCATGCCTCGGCACCGCGCAGCAAGAGCTCACCCAGCGTTATCCGGCGCCCGGCCTGGTCGAGCATGACGCGGCCGAAATCTGGGAACGCACGCTCGCCTGCACGCAGGAGATGGTCGAGAAAGCGGGCGGCGCCAGCAAGGTCGCCGCGATCGGTATCACCAATCAGCGCGAGACGATCGTGTTCTGGGACAAGGCGACCGGCGAGCCGCTGGCGCCCGCGATCGTCTGGCAGGACCGGCGCACGGCGGAGGACTGCGCCGCCCTGAAGGAGCGCGGCGAGGAGCCGGCGGTGCAAGCGCGCACCGGCCTGCTGCTCGACCCCTATTTCTCAGGCTCGAAGATTGGCTGGGCCCTGCGCGAATGGCCGCAGTTGCGGGCGGCGGGCGACCGGCTGGCGGTCGGCACGATCGAATCCTGGCTGGTGTGGAAGCTGACCGGCGGGCTGCATGTCACCGACGCCAGCAATGCCTCGCGCACCGCGTTGATGGCGATCGGCAGCGGCGGCTGGGACGACGGGCTGCTCGCCTTGTTCAGCGTCCCGCGTATCGTCCTGCCCGAGATCGTCGATTGCGCGGGCCGCTTCGGCGAAACAACCCTGTTCGGCGCGCCGATCCCGATTTGCGGCCTGGCCGGCGACCAGCAGGCGGCGACAATCGGCCAGGCTTGCCTTTCCCCCGGCGACACCAAGGCGACCTACGGCACCGGCGCCTTCGTGCTGACCGCGACCGGCACCACCCTTCCCGCTTCCCGCCACCGGTTGCTCGCGACCGTTGCGTACCAGATCGGCGGCCAGCGTCACTATGCGCTGGAAGGCAGCGTGTTCGTAGCCGGCAGCCTGCTCAAATGGCTGCGCGACGACCTCGGCCTGCTCGCAAGCGCCGGCGAGAGCGAGGCCATCGCCAATTCCGTGCCGGATAATGGCGGCGTCTATCTGGTGCCGGCCCTGTCGGGCCTGGGCGCGCCCTGGTGGCGGCCGGACGCTCGCGCCACGGTCTCTGGCCTCAGTTTCGCTGCCGGCCGCGCGCACGTGGTGCGGGCCGCGCTGGAAGCGCAGGCCCACCAGACAAACGACCTCAAGACCGCCTTCGCCGGAGACGGCTGCGACTGGACCCGGCTGCGCATCGACGGCGGCATGGCCGCGAACGACTGGCTCGCCCAGGACTTGGCCGACATGCTGAACATTGAAGTCGAGCGGCCGGCTTTTGTCGAGACGACCGCGATGGGGGCGGCCATGCTGGCGGGGGTCGGCGCCGGCCTGTTCGAATCGCTGGAGGACGCCGCAGCGCTGCGCGGCGAAACCCGCATCTTCGCGCCGCGTATGGATGAAGCGGCGCGAGAGACGCGGCTGAAGGGCTGGGAGAAAGCGATGCGTTCGGTGCTCGACAGCTAGAGCTTATTGTTCATCCTCGTCCTCATCCTCGTCGCCGCTGTCGAGCATATCCGGGTCCTCGACATCGAACGCCAGATGCTCTTCCAGCGCTTCGTTGATGAGATCGAGCTGCTCGAAGCTCGCGGTCAGCTCGATCGTGTCGCCATCCTCATCCTCGATCGACAGCAGAAAATCGTCTTCGTCGCGTGCAATCGTGAACCGCGAAAGTGCCTTGGCCATGTGCTTCAATCCTCCGTTTCGCGCCCCGCACAACGCACGACTTCGAATGTGGGTGCATGGCCTTTCCGCGCGCGCGCTGCCTTGCTAGAGCCATCCCACAAAGACTCCGATGCGTCGCCTCACGGAGCTCATGAACAACGACCAGCTATGGGGGAAATATGACCGCCGTCGGACAGGACACGCTCGCCACTCGCTCCAACCTTCAGGTCGGCGGCAAGACCTACGCCTATTATTCGATCGAGAAGGCGACCGCGAAGATCGGTGACGTCTCGAAGCTGCCCTTCTCGATGAAGGTGCTGCTCGAGAATTTGATCCGCTTCGAGGACGGCGTGACCGTCACGGTCGAGGATGTGCAGGCGCTCGCCGACTGGCAGAAGGAGCAGCGCTCCAACCGCGAGATCCAGTATCGCCCGGCCCGCGTGCTGATGCAGGATTTCACCGGCGTTCCCTGCGTGGTCGATCTGGCGGCGATGCGCGACGCGATGAACAAGCTGGGCGGCGACGCGCAGAAGATCAATCCGCTGGTCCCGGTCGATCTGGTCATCGACCATTCCGTCATGGTCGACGAGTTCGGCACGCCCAAGGCGTTCGAGGACAATGTCGATCTCGAATATCAGCGCAACATGGAACGCTACGAATTCCTGAAATGGGGATCGAAGGCGCTCAACAATTTCAGCGTCGTGCCGCCGGGGACCGGCATCTGCCACCAAGTGAACCTTGAATATCTGGCCCGTGCGGTCTGGTCGTCCGACGGTGAGGACGGCGCGGCGGTCGCTTATCCGGACACGCTGGTTGGCACCGACAGCCACACGACGATGGTCAACGGCTTGGGCGTGCTCGGCTGGGGCGTGGGCGGGATCGAGGCGGAAGCGGCGATGCTGGGCCAGCCGGTCTCGATGCTGATCCCCGAAGTCGTCGGCTTCAAGCTGACCGGCGAGCTGGCCGAGGGTATCACCGCGACCGACCTGGTGCTGACCGTGACGCAGATGCTGCGCGCCAAGGGCGTGGTCGGCCGCTTTGTCGAGTTCTACGGCCCCGGCCTCGACGCGCTGTCGCTCGCGGATCGCGCGACCATCGCCAACATGGCGCCTGAATATGGCGCGACCTGCGGCTTCTTCCCGGTGGACGATCAAACGCTCGACTATATGCGCCTGACCGGCCGTCCGGAGGACACGATCGCGCTGGTCGAGGCCTATTCCAAGGCGCAGGGCATGTGGCGCACGGCGGGGACGCCGGACCCGGTCTTCACCGACACGCTCTCGCTCGACATGTCCACGGTGCAGCCGTCGCTCGCCGGCCCGAAGCGCCCGCAGGACCGGGTGCCGCTGACCCAGGTCGACGAAGTGTTCAACGCTTCGCTCGCAGGCGCCTATACCGACATCACCGAGCATCAGCGCCATGCCGTCGAAGGTGCCGATCACGGCATCGCCAATGGCGACGTCGTCATCGCGGCGATCACCAGCTGCACCAACACCTCCAACCCGTCGGTGCTGGTCGCCGCCGGCCTCGTCGCCCGCAAGGCGCGGGAAAAGGGCCTGACGCGCAAGCCCTGGGTCAAGACGAGCCTGGCGCCGGGCAGCCAGGTCGTCACCGACTATCTGAACAGCGCCGGGCTGAGCGAGGACCTCGACGCGATCGGCTTCAATCTTGTCGGCTATGGCTGCACCACCTGCATCGGCAATTCCGGGCCGCTTCCCGCGCCGATCAGCAAGTCGATCAACGACAATGACCTGGTTGCCGCCTCCGTCCTCTCCGGCAACCGCAATTTCGAAGGCCGCGTCTCGCCGGACGTGAGGGCGAACTTCCTCGCCTCGCCGCCGCTCGTCGTCGCCTATGCGCTGAAAGGCACGGTGACCGAGGATATGGTCAACACCCCGATCGGCCAGGGCAGCGACGGCGCCGACGTGTTCCTGAAGGACATCTGGCCATCGAACGCCGAAGTCCGCAGCCTGATGGACGCGAACGTCAACCGCGACATGTTCCAGAGCCGTTACGCCAATGTGTTCCAGGGCGATGTGAAATGGCGCGGCATCGAGGTCGAAGGATCCGACACCTACACCTGGCGCGCCGGCTCCACCTATGTCGCCAACCCGCCCTATTTCGAGGGCATGACGATGACGCCGGCGCCGGTGCAGGACATCATAGACGCCAAGCCGCTGGCGATCCTGGGCGACTCCATCACGACCGACCATATTTCGCCCGCCGGTTCGATCAAGGCTGACTCGCCGGCCGGCAAATATCTGATGGAGCATCAAGTCAGCCGCGCCGACTTCAATTCCTATGGCGCCCGCCGCGGCAACGACCAGATCATGACCCGCGGCACTTTCGCCAACATCCGCATCCGCAACGAGATGGTTCCGGGCGTCGAGGGCGGCATGACGCATTACAATGGCGAGGTCATGGCGATCTACGACGCCGCGATGCGTCACAAGGCGGACGGCACGCCGCTCGTCGTCGTCGCCGGCAAGGAATATGGCACCGGATCGTCGCGCGACTGGGCGGCGAAAGGCACCAGCCTACTGGGCGTGCGCGCCGTCATCACCGAAAGCTTCGAGCGCATCCACCGCTCGAACCTGGTCGGCATGGGCATCCTGCCGCTGCAGTTCGCCGACGGCGTCGATCGTTCGACGCTGAAGCTGGACGGCTCGGAGACTTTCACCATCCACAATGTCGCAGGCCTCCGCCCGCGCCAGGATGTCCAGGTGACGCTCACGCGAAAGGACGGCAGCAGCGAAACATTCGCGACCCGCTGCCGGATCGATACCGTCAACGAACTGGAATATTTCCTGAACGGCGGCATCCTGCCCTATGTGCTGAGGAAGCTCGCGGCAGCGTGAGCGCTAAGATCCGGGTTCGTCAGACCAACGTGTTTCGGCTGTGGTTTGAAGACCTTCGCGATCTACGGGCCAAGGACAGGATCGCTGCTCGTATCCAACGCTTGGGCCGCGGCAGTTTTGGTGATTGCAAGAGCCTCGGTGGCGGCCTCGCCGAACTGCGTGTCGACTATGGCCCTGGATATCGCCTCTATTACACTGCCAAAGGCAGGGAAGTCGTGATATTGCTGGCAGGCGGCGACAAACGCACCCAATCGCGCGATATCGAGGTTGCACGCCGGCTGGCCAAGGAATGCCCGGATGACGATTGAAATCACAGATTGGAACATTCAGGATCACCTGCACAGCCCGGAACGCATGCTTGGCTATCTTGAAGCGGCGTTCGAGGATGGCGATCCTGAACTCATTGCCGTTGCAATCGAGGATGTCGCCAAAGCGCGCGGCGTTACTCTGAGTCCTGCGCTGTCCGCCAGCAGCGATGTCGGCTCCTTGATCCGCGCGATAAAGGCGCTTGGTCTCGAACTTACCCCCAAACTTGCTGCTTGAGCGGACTGGAAGCCCGGTGCGCCTGTGGGGCGGTGACGGTCACTGTCCCCCGGCGCCCGGACTATGTGAACGACTGCAACTGCATGCTTTGCACCAAGGTCGGCGCGGTCTGGGCCTATTACGCGCCCGATGAAGTGCAGGTCGATGAAAGCGGCCTGGACAGCTTCGTGCGGGCGGACATGCGCGAACCCTATATCCGCAACTTCCGCTGCCGCACCTGTGGCTGCCCGACGCATTGGCGGCTGATCCGGCCGATCGAGACCCCCAAATCGGGCGTCAACGCGCAGCTGTTCGAGCCGGAGGTGCTGGAAGGAGTCGAGGTCCGCCATGTGGACGGACGGTCCTGGCCGCTTGACTGACGATCTTTTCGTCGACCGGCGCACGGTGGTGATCGGCGCTGCCGCCGCGGCGCTGCTCGCCTCCACGCCCGCTGGCGCTGTTGTAGGAACCAACGCGATGTACGGATTGATCGGGAAGATGCGGGCTACGCCCGGGAAACGCGGCGACCTGATCGCGATCCTGCTCGAAGGCACGGACGCCATGCCCGGCTGCCTCGCCTATATCGTCGCCGAGGATGCCGCCGAAGCCGATGCGATCTGGATCACCGAAGTCTGGTCTGACGAGACGAGCCACAAAGCCTCGTTGAAACTCCCCGCCGTCCAAGCCGCCATCGCCAAGGGCCACCCGATGATCGCCGGCTTCGACAGCCAGACCGTCCTCCGCCCGGTCGGCGGCGTGGGCCTGCCGCGCGGATGACGCTGCCGCTGCTGATAGAGATCATCGGCTGGATAGGCGCGGGGCTGATCCTCGCCGCCTATCTGCTGCTCAGCATCGGCAAGCTGCCGGCCAAGTCGGTCGCCTACCAAGGCATGAACCTGGTGGGCGCCATCGCCTTTGTCGTCAACAGCGGCTGGAACGGCGCGATTCCTTCGGCGGCGCTGAACGTCATCTGGGCCTTCATCGCCCTCTTCGCGCTGACCCGCATCAATCGTCCGACGGCCTAACCGCCATGTGCTCCGGCGAAGGCCGGAGCTCTGATCGGACCGAGCTCAAATCGTCCAAAGCTCCGGCCTTCGCCGGAGCACTGCGGAGTTTCGTCACCCCTCCGGCAGCATCCGCTCCGACGCCGTCAAATAATCCTCAGCCGCACGCTTCAACGCCGGATGCTTCTCGAAAGCCTCTGCCGGCAGCGGCGCGAAGCCCAGCGCCTCCATCAGTACCCACAGCGCGAACTTGCGCCCCGGCTCCTGCTCCACGCCGAAATCGATCGCCAGCGCCTCCCGCCCCCGCGCCAGCGCATCGGGCGAAAGCGCGGCCAGATCTTGGGTGGCGAAATAGTGAAGAAGCAAGTTGTCGAGATCCATCGCGCATCCCTACGCGCTTTCGGTGGGCCTCGCCAAACCGGTCGTGTCCCTGTAGGGCGCCGCGCGATGAACTCCCGCCCGACCAACCGCCCAGACCGGCGCACATTCGCGATCATTTCCCACCCGGACGCCGGCAAGACGACGCTGACCGAGAAACTACTGCTGTTCGGCGGCGCGATTCATGCGGCGGGCGAAGTGAAGGCACGGGGCCAGGCGCGGCGCGCGCGCTCCGACTGGATGAAGATCGAGCAGCAGCGTGGCATCTCCGTCACCTCGTCGGTGATGACGTTCGAGCGGCCAAATCCCGACGGAAGCGCGCTGACCTTCAATCTGCTCGACACGCCAGGCCACGAGGATTTTTCGGAAGACACCTACCGCACTCTCACAGCTGTCGATTCCGCGGTGATGGTGATCGACGCGGCGCGCGGCATCGAGGCGCAGACGCGCAAGCTGTTCGAGGTGTGCCGCCTTCGCTCCGTGCCGATCATCACCTTCGTCAACAAGGTGGACCGCGAGGGTCGTCACCCGTTCGAGCTGCTCGACCAGATCGCGGCGGACCTGGCGCTGGATGTCACCCCGATGAACTGGCCGGTTGGCATGGGCGGTGTGTTCAAGGGCCTCTACGATCTTCCCACCAAAACCCTGCTGAAGGCGGATGGTGTCGTCGAAACCGACCCTCAGCTCCCCGAGGAAGCGGTCGAGGAACTCTCGCTGATCGAGGCGGGCTATGCCCCGTTCGACGAAATCGCCTATCGGCACGGCGACCTTACGCCGGTTTTCTTTGGCTCCGCGCTGAAAGAATATGGCGTGGCCGAGCTGATCGACGCGCTCGCCCGCTTCGCGCCCTCCCCGCGCCCGCAGCCGGCCGACCCGGCGCCGGTCTCACCGGACGATCCCGCCGTCACCGGCTTCATCTTCAAGGTGCAGGCGAACATGAACCCGATGCACCGCGACCGGGTGGCGTTCATGCGGCTGTGCTCGGGCAAATTCCGGCGCGGCATGAAGCTCAATCAGGTCGGCACTGGCAAGGCGATCGCGGTGCATTCGCCGATCCTGTTCTTCGCACAGAATCGCGAGACAGCCGAGGAAGCGTGGCCCGGCGACATCATCGGCATTCCCAATCACGGCACGCTGCGCGTCGGCGATACGCTGACCGACGGGCCGCAGAAGACCATAACTGGCCTGCCGAACTTCGCGCCCGAAATCCTGCGCCGCATCGCGCTGAAGGATCCGACCAAGACCAAGCAGCTCAGGAAAGCGCTCGACGATCTTGCCGAGGAAGGGATCATCCAGGTCTTCTACCCGCAGGTCGGCAGCAATTGGGTGGTGGGCGTCGTCGGCCAGCTCCAGCTCGAAGTGCTGATCTCCAGGCTCGAGGCCGAGTATAAGGTGGATGCCAAGCTTGAGGCATCGCCCTGGGACACGGCGCGCTGGATCGCCGGCGACGCGAAAGAGCTGGACGCCTTCGCTTCGCTCCATCGCGGCGCGCTGGCCGAGGACCGCGACGGCGCCCTGGTGTTCATGGCCAAGGACGCCTGGGAGCTGAACTATGTGAAGGAGCGCAACCCCAGCCTGCGCTTCTCCGCGACCAGGGAGCGGGCATAAGGGTTTTTTGTTTCGGCGCGACCTGTTACCTGTGCCTCCAAAGGGTGGCGCATGCATTCAGAGATCGTGAAGGCCGAGGAACGGCAGCGGCTGCGCACCGCGATCGCGCTGACGATCGGCTTTTTCCTGTTCACGATGACCGTGTTTCTGGTGTCGAGCTACTTTCGCGGGCCCGACGCGTTCAGGGAATCCCGGCTTATCTGCGTGCCGATGATGCTGGTCGATGGGCTGATCGCGTTCCAACTCTACAACATGCTGCGTTGGACGGCGGCGATACGGCCGGCGCTGCGCTGGACGATCGTGACCGGCACGGTGATCGCCATCGCGCTTCTGCAGGCGGTGTGGGACACCGAGCTGCGCCTGTGGGCCGCGGCGATGAACGTCGATTATCGGCAGGCCTTTATCCGGTCCGCGACGCTCAACACCTATAATACCGGCATGCTGGCGGCGCTCCTCGCGTTCCAGGCCGCCTATGCCGCTCTGAAGCAGCATCAGGCGTTGCTCGACGCCGCCCATCGCGGCGAGCGCGAGGCGCAGATGCTGGCGCTGCGCTTTCAGCTGAACCCGCATTTCCTGTTCAACACGCTGAACGCGATTTCCAGCCTGGTCGTGCAAAGCCGCGCCCGCGATGCCGAGACGATGATCGACCGGCTCTCATCCTTCCTGCGCGGCAGCCTTGCCGCCGATCCGGACCAGATGGTCGCGATCGAGGAAGAGTTCGAGATGCTCGACAATTATCTGGATATCGAAGGCGTTCGGTTCGGCGACAGACTGGTGACCGCGGTCGCGCTGCCGCCCGAACTCGCGCGCGCGCAAATGCCGCCTTTCCTGCTTCAGCCCCTGGTCGAAAACGCTGTCAAATATGCCGTCGCGCCGTCGCGGTCGCAGGTACGGATCGGGATTTCCGCGCGCGCTGCCGATGGGCGGCTGGAACTCGAAATCTCCGACAGCGGCGGCGATGGCCCGCCCGCCCTCTCCGGCACCGGCGTCGGCCTGGCCAATGTCCGCGAACGGCTGCGTCTCAGCTATGGCGACGAGGGCGCGATGACAGTGGTTCAGGCCAAAGGCGGCTTCCGCGTTGTTCTCGCCATGCCGTTGGTGCTGATGCCGGAACCGGCACTGACCAGGGCTGCGTAATCGTCCCGAAAAAAAGCCCGGCTGGACAAGTCCGGCCGGGCCTTAAGGATCAGCATTCTTACGAATGCCTCGGGTCGCAGGGACTGAATGGGCGGAGCGGCCGATTCGAGACACCGGCACGCGACGAAAATGCAAGGATGCGCGACAGGATTGCACGATCCGAAATGTTCGCTACGCCTTTCGGGCTATGAAATTGCTCAACAGCGCGGCTTTGACCGCTCTCGCCGCGGTAATCGCCGCTTCCGCCCCCGCTTCCGCCGAGATGCAGCGCTACAGCGTGATCTTCGGCGGCAAGAATGTCGGCCACTTAAACGCCGATGTGGAGGGGCCGCAGATCGGCATCGATTTCGACTTCAAGAATAACGGCCGCGGCCCGACGATGAAGGAACGGCTGAAGCTGGACGCCAACGGCCTTCCGACGACCTGGGACATCACCGGCACCAGCACCTTCGGCTCCAAGGTCGAGGAGCATTTCGCCAAGTCCGGCGCCAAGGCGAGCTGGACCGATTCCACCGGCAAGGGCAGCGCCGCCGGCAAGGCGCCGGCCGTCTATGTCTCGCAAAGCGGCAGCCCCTGGTCGACTGGTCTCTATGCCCGCGCGATCATGAAGGCGGGCGGCACGACGCTTAAAGCGCTTCCCGGCGGCACGCTGCGGCTGACCAAGGGCGAGACGCTGTCGGTCAACGGCAGCGGCGGCGCGATGCAGGTGACGCGCTACGATCTGGGCGGTGTCGACACGTCGCCGGACACGGTGCTGCTGGACGATCAGGGCCAGCTGTTCGCGTCGGTTTCTCCCAGCTTCGTCATCGTCCGCGCCGGCTTCGAAGGCGAGGCCGAGCGATTGAAGACGCTCGCCGCGCAATGGTCGACCGATCGGTTCGTCGACATCCAGAAGAAAGTCGCGCACCGCTATGGCGCGCCGGTCAGGATCAAAAACGTCCGTCTTTTCGATCCGCGGACCGAGAAGCTGACCGATCCCGTCACGGTGCTGATCAGCGGCAACAGGATCGCGGCGGTCGAGCCGTTGAACTCACCCGCCAGCAAGGGCGAAGTCTCCATCGACGGCGCTGGCGGCACCTTGATCGCGGGCATGTACGAGATGCACGCTCATACCGGCCAGGAAGGCGCGCTGCTGAACCTGATCGCCGGCATCACCACGATGCGCGACATGGGCAATGACAATGCCGTGCTCGACAAGCTGATCGAGCGGATCAACACCGGCGTGATCGCCGGCCCGCGCATCGTCCGCGCCGGCTTCGTCGAGGGCAAGAGCCAGTTCAGCGCGAACAACGGCATCCTAGTCAACAGCGAGCAGGAAACGATCGACGCGGTGCGCTGGTACGCGGCGCGCGATTACTGGTCGATCAAGTCGTACAACAGCATGAATCCGGCCTGGATCCCGGCGCTCGTCAAGGAAGCGCACCGGCTGGGCCTCAAGGTGCAGGGCCATGTCCCCGCCTTCGCGACCGCCGACCAGATGATGGAAGCCGGCTTCGACGAAATGACGCACATCAACCAGTTCATGCTGCAATGGGTGATCCAGCCGACCGAGGACACGCGCACCCTGTTCCGCCTCACCGCGCTGAAGCGGCTGCCGCAGCTCGATCTGAACAGCGAACGGGTCCAGCATTCGCTCAACCTGATGGTCGAAAAGCACATCCCGATCGACGTGACATTGGGCATCCACGAGAATCTGCTGCTCAACCGCGACGGCAAGATCGCGCCCGGCGCGGCCGACTATTACAGCCACTTGCCGATCGGATCGCAGCGTGGACTGAAACAGGCGTGGATCGACACCTCCGCACCGGGCGACGATGCGGCCTATCGCGGGGCTTATGCCAAGATCGTTCAGACCATCCGGATGATGAACGACAAGGGCGTGATGATCGTGCCGGGAACGGACACCGGCGGCAGCTTCACCTATCACCGCGAGTTGGAGCTGTATCAGACGGTCGGCATGACCGCGCCGCAGATCCTGAAGCGGGCGACGTGGGACATGGCCCATTATCTCGGCCAGGATCAGTCGCTGGGATCGATCGAGAAGGGCAAGCTCGCCGATTTCTTCCTGGTGCCGGGCGATCCGACCAAGGACCTGAAGGCGATCAAGTCGATCGCGATGGTCGTGAAGGACGGCGCATTCTATTTCCCGGCCGAAGTGTATCCGGAATTCGGGATCGAACCGTTCGCGGCCGCGCCGAAGATGAAGGGCGCGGAGTAGCTTTCAGCAACACGCATTCATGCCCGCTCGGGACGAGCGAGGTTGGCGGGTGAAACAATAGGGCGGCGGAGATATGATCTCCGCCGCCCTTTCTCTGAAACCGTTCCGTTACGCCGCCTGGGCGTATTCGAAAGCGCTCTCGTCGTTCTGCGGCTTGGCGGCCCCCACTGCCGGGGTCTCGGCCTTGAACTGGCGCTTCGCCGCCGGGAATATCAGGCGCGAGGCGAGGACGATGACGCCGAGGCCAGCGTAGATCGCCACCATCGCGGTCGGGTTCCACAGTAGGCCGGTAGCAAGCGCCATGCGCAGCCACAGCGGGTTGAAACCGAGATCGTCGCCGATCGCCTGGCAGACGCCAAGAAGGGTGTCGTCGCGAGCGATCAGGTTGGTCTGGGTCGTCTGCATTGCGTGGCTCCGAAATCTCAAATCCGGGCGGGGTTCGCCCGTATGTCCTTCCCTCAGCACGGACCGTGCCAAGACAGGGAAAAGCTTTATTTTTCGTTAGTTGGTCGCGTTCCGCCATCCCGTCACCGCTCAGGGCCACGTTGGCGTTGCACCAAATGTTGGCAATCGGCACCGCTTTGCAAGCGCATCCCGCCATTTCTTCGATCAGAATGCGACCCGGTTCGACGGGCAACATGATGGCATAAAAAAAACGGCCTCCGCGCGAGCCAAACGCGGAGGCCGTCCTAGCGCAACGCTAAGCCACGCGTCAGAAAGCGGCGGTGAGCGACAGCACGAACGTCGGATCCGAGATCGACGCGCCGCTCTTCACCGTGCCGAAGTTCGGCAGCAGTGGCAGCCGGTCGGCGCGGGTGATGTTGGTGTCGATATAGGCGACGCCCAAGGTCAGGTTCTTCCAGGTCGTGTCCACGCCCAGCATCCAGTCGGCATATTTGCCGGTCGGCGCGACGCTGGTGCCGTTGGGGCCAAGGCCGGGATTGCCGTCCGAATAGCCGATATGGCCTTTCAGCGTGAACGGCGTGGATTTGACCGGAACGGCGATATCCCCCCAGACATAGAGATTGTCGTTCTTTTTGCCCGGCGCGGACGGGATGCCCGTCGCGTATTCGGCGCCGGTTCGGTACCAGCGGCCCAGCGCTTCCTGCTTGGGCGCATAGGCCACGCCCGCCGTCAGCGAGGCCGGACCCACAGCACCCGACACCTTCACATACGGCTCCGCGAAATCGGTTTTGTCGGCGCCGCCCGCATACATGTACCAGGTCAGGCCGACATCGATCGACACTTTCTCGGTCGCGTTGAACTTGAAGCCGCCGAACACATCGGACTCCAGGTTCGGCCCGCCAAATGTTCCCCAGCCGGCCAGGTTGGACGCGAACGTGCCGATATAGAGGCCGCTCTTGTGCGTGATCTGCAGCGTGCCTTGAACGGCCGGATCCTTGTCGCTCTGCGAGACACCGCGAAAGCGATAGTCCGAGACGAGAGCGAGCGAGCCGCTGATGGTGAAGCTGGAAGGCGGCGAATCGTCCGCCATCGCCGGAGAAGAAAGAAGAAAGAGAAGGCCCAATCCCAGGGCCTGAAAAGACGTGCGCATAATGCCCCACCTTGCTTGGGTTATCGTCACGTCCAGCCTGCGCGGCCGCTATCGCCTCAAAGCGGGCGGGGTTCAGCGGTGACAGGATGATGACAGGCTTTGCGCGGCGCACAAGCATAAAAATGCTGCATTGCAGCAAAAAAGAGGGCCGGCGAGTCTCCTCGCCGGCCAGGCAGTCCCTCGCAGGTGGACCTCGTCAATAGTTGTAGGCGCGCTCGCCATGCTCGGCGATGTCGAGTCCGTCGAATTCGGTCTCCGCCGATGGCCTGAGGCCGATCGTGTGCTTAAGCCCGAGGAACAGCACCGCCGAGACGCCGCCCGACAGGAAAAGCGTGACCAGCACCGCCTTGGCCTGGGTCAGCACCTGGCCGCCCATGTCATAGGTCCCGGCGATAGCGGGGAAGTGCGTGAAGTCGATCCAGCCCTGGCCGCCCAGCGCGGGATCGGCGACGATGCCGGTCCCGATCGCGCCGATGATCCCGCCGATGCAGTGGACCCCGAACACGTCGAGCGTATCGTCGTAGCCGAGCCGGTTCTTCACCGTGGTCACGAAGAAGAAGCAGCCGGTCGCCGCGACGAGGCCGAGGATGATCGACGTCATCGGCGCCGCGAACCCCGCCGCCGGCGTGATCGCGACAAGGCCGGCGACGGCCCCCGATGCAGCGCCCAGCAGCGATGGCTTGCCATGCTTGATCTGCTCGATCACTGCCCAGGCAACCGCCGCCGCCGCCGTGGCCACGAAGGTGTTGATGAAAGCGAGCGCGGCGAAGCCGTTGGCTTCAAGGTTGGAGCCGGCATTGAAGCCGAACCAGCCCACCCACAGCAGCGACGCGCCGATCATGGTCATAGTCAGCGAGTGCGGCGGCATCGGCTCCTGCTGGTAGCCGATCCGCTTGCCGATCACGAGGCAGCCGACCAGGCCGGCGATGCCCGCATTGATGTGGACCACGGTGCCGCCGGCGAAGTCGAGCGCCCCCCAGCCATAGAGCAAGCCGGCGTCCGCCGGGTTGTCGGGCAGGAAGTCCGGGCCGGCCCAATACCAGACCATGTGCGCCATCGGGAAATAGACGATCGTCAGCCAGGCGACGACGAAGATGATCAGCGGTGTGAACTTCACCCGCTCCGCGAACGCACCGACGATCAGCGCCGGCGTGATGCAGGCGAAGGTCATCTGGAACACGACGAAGGCGTATTCCGGAATATAGACATTGTTCGAGAAGGTGGCGGCGTAGGTGGATGGGCTGACGCCGGCCAGGAACGCCTTGGAGAGGCCGCCGACGAAGGGCGAGCCGCCGGTGAAGGCCATCGAATAGCCCCAGCAGACCCACACCAATGCCGCGACCGAAACGATCGTCAGCACCTGCATCAGCACCGACAGCATGTTCTTGGTGCGCACCAGGCCGCCGTAGAAGAGCGCCAGCGCCGGGACCGACATCAGCAGCACGAGGGCGGCCGAGATCAGCATCCAGGTCGTGTCGCCTTTATTGACCATCGTCGCCATTTGTTCGGCGGTGGGGGCCTTGATCGGCCCAGGCGCCTGCGCGAGCGCGGGCATGGCGGTGAGCAGGCCGAGCGATGCGCCGGCCCTTGCGATGAGCGTCATTCGCGTCCCCTTGCTGTCAGATGGCGGCATCGTCGGTCTCCCCGGTGCGGATGCGGACCGCGTGGCCGATGTCGGTCACGAAGATCTTGCCGTCGCCGATCGATCCGGTGTGCGCCGCGACCTGGATCGCCTCCACCACCCGATCGGCGAGACCGGATGGGCAGGCGACATCGACCTTGATCTTGGGCACGGTATTCGTGTCGTACTCGGCGCCGCGATAGATTTCCTTCTGCCCCTTTTGCCGCCCGAACCCCTGCACTTCGGTGACGGTCAGGCCGGACACGCCCAGCGCGGTCAGCGCCTCGCGGACCGCGTCCAGCTTGAAGGGTTTGATAATGGCTGTGATCAGTTTCACGCCCGTCTCCCCAGTTTGACCCGGGACCGAATGTTTCACGGGCGTTACGCCGCCGTCAACAATAATTGTGCAAGTGCGAACATTTTTGTTTCGCAGTTGCAAAAATAGTAACTTGGGATACAAATTAGTTGCGCGACACTCGCCTCCCGGCAAAGAGCGAAGTGATTGAGCGGAGACTGGAATGCTGCGGATCTTGGGCGTTGCCTTGTTGTTGAACGCTGGCGCGGCGACCGCGCAGATCGATCCCAGCTTCGCGCCTTGCGCCGCTTGCCACAGTACCAAGGCGGGACAGAATCGGCTTGGCCCGTCGCTGGCCGGTGTCGTGGGGAGGCCAAAGGCTTCGGTGCCGGGCTTCACCTATTCGCCGGCGATGAAGGCGCAGAAAGGCGTTTGGAGCGAGGCTGAACTGGACGCCTACATAGCCGATCCGCGCGGCAAGGTGCCGGGCAGCCGTATGATCTACGCGGGCATGCCCGACCCGGCCAAGCGTGCGAAACTCATCGCGTGGCTGAAGACGCAGAAATAATCAGAGAAACTGCACGTCGCGCTCCAGCCGCAGGAAGCGTTGGCCCCCATCCAGCACGATCGTCTGCCCGGTGAGCGTCGGCGAGGCGATCACGAAGCGCAGCGCGGCGACGATCTGATCGACCGTCACGCCGCGTTCCAGCGCGTTCATCCGGTGGGCCGCATCGAAATTCTCGCGGGTCTGCGGGCCGGAGACGAGCGTCACCGACGGCGCGATTCCGCACAAGCGAATACCGCGCAGGGCGAGCACGCGGGCGGCCAGGTCCATCGCCCCGGCCAGCGCCATTTTAGAGACGGTGTAGGTGAAGAAATCGGGGTTGGGATGTTCCAGCTTGGCGTCGAGCATGTTGACGACCAGCGCGCCCTGCCCATCCGGCACCGCCTTGGCGAAAGCCTGGGTCAGCAGCGCCGGCGCGCGGGCGTTTACCGCCATGTGCCGATCCCAGTTCGCGGCGGTGAAATCGTCGAACCCATCCAGTTCGAACCCCGCCGCGCAATTTACCAGCAGGGCAGGCGGCGGCAGTCCTTCCAGTGCGGCGAAGATCGCCCCCGCCGCGCCCGGATCGGCAAGGTCGGCCCGCACGCTGGAGCCGCCAAGTTCCTCGGCCATTGCCGCGCCGTCGGAGCTGTGATGATGAATCAGCAGATGCCAACCATCCTCGGCCAGCGCGCGCGAAATGGCGGCGCCGATCCGGCGCGCCCCGCCGGTCACGATCGCGGTGCGGGGACTGCCGAACTCCGGCGTCACACCGATGCGCTCGGCCGTGCCGAGACTCGCTCGTACCAGCGGGCCAGCGCCGGCGGAAAATGGCCGTCCGACAGTTTCGTCGCCTTGGCGAAATCGACCGCGATCAGCGCGCTCAGATCGGCGAAACTATAGGTGCCGGTCGCGATCCAGTCGCGGCCCTCCAGATGCTCGTCCAGCATCTCGACGAACCAGCCCCACATATTCTGACCACGCATCACCAGCTCCGGCAGTTGCGGCACGGGCGGCCAGAAGCCGGACAGAGCACGGTCGGTCATGTGCTTGTTGCGGTTGCGAAACGCGAAGACGACGGCGTCATAGCCTTCGGCCTCGATCTTGCGCGTCCAATACTCGATCCGGGCGATCTCGAGCGGGTCGCGGCCGAACAGCGGCGGGTCGGGGTTCAGCGCTTCCAAATAGCGGCAGATCGCGACCGAATCGGCGATGCATTGGCCGTCGTCCAGCTCCAGCACCGGCACAGTGCCGCGCGGGTTGAGACTCAGGAACGGCTCCTGCAGATTCTCCGCCGCCGCCAGATCGACCATGCGCCGTTCAATCACGATCCCTTTTTCCGCCAGATACATGCGCACCCGGCGCGGATTGGGCGCCCAGACGGCGTCGTAAAGTCTCATTGCGCCACGTCCTCCACATTCAGCTTTCATTATTGGTCTCTAACGCTAAAGGCCCCCGCTCCGGGCGTCCATGCCCGCGAACAAGGAGACCGCGTTGACGCTGACGCTGACCCCGCTGACCGAGGCCGATCCGCACGCCGTCGAGACGTTGCTCGATGCCGCTTTCGGGGCGGACCGACGTGGGCGCACGGCCTATCGGCTGCGCGAGGGGGCGGCGCCGGTGACGGCGCTCAGCTTCGCGGCGTGGGAGGATGGCCGCCTGGTCGGCACGCTGCAGAGCTGGCCGGTCGCGCTCCGCACGGCCTCAGGCGAGGAAAAGCTGGTGATGGTCGGCCCGGTCGCGGTGCCGCCGCACGCGCAGAACAAGGGCGTCGGCTCGGCGATGATGGCCGCACTGATCGAGGCCGCCGAGCGCACCGGCGCCACCGCGCTGATGATGATCGGCGATCCCGATTATTATGGCCGCTGGGATTTCACGGCCGAGCGGACCGGCGGCTGGCGCATCGACGGGTCGTACGAGCAGCACCGGCTGCTCGCGCGGTTGCGCCGCGACGTAGCAAAAGAAGGGCAGCTCCACGCCGCCGCTTTGGCATCCGCTGCCGCATGAGCTAGGGGCTTGGCCATGCCGATGGCCGAACCCTTGCCCGACCTTTCCGGCCTTTCGCTCGCCGAAATCGCGAAGCTGGCGGACGAGGCGAAGCTGCCGCCCGTCGAGAGCTGGACCCCGGAACATTGCGGGCCGAGCGACATGCGGATCGCGCGCGACGGCACCTGGTTTCACCAGGGATCGCCGATCGGCCGGCCGGCGATGGTCAAATTGTTCTCGACGATCCTGCGGCGCGAAGCGGACGGCTCGTTCGTGCTGGTCACGCCGGTCGAGAAACTGGACATCGAGGTCGAGGACGCGCCGTTCGTCGCGGTCGAGGTGAAGTGCGAGGGCGCGGGCGAAGCGCGCCGGCTGGCCTTCCGCCTCAACACTGGCGACCTGATCGTCGCGGGGCCGGACCATCCGCTGCGCTTCGAGGATCGGGCCGATGGCCCGCACCCGTATCTGCTCGTGCGCAAAGGGCTGGAGGCGCTGGTCGCGCGGCCGGTTTACTATGAGCTGGCCAATATCGCGCTCGACGAAGGCGCTGCCTCGCCGGGCCTGTGGAGCGCCGGCATGTTCTTCCCCATCGCGTGACAAGCGCGCTCGCCGACAGATTGGCGGCTCAACTCGCCGCGTCCGGCGCGCGCGGGACGGTGCTGATCACGGGCGATATGCGCGACGCGGTGCCGGAGCTGACAAGTCCGCTGACTCCCGCCGCTGTCCTCGTCGCGATCACCGACCGGCCACGCCCCGGCGTCATCCTCACCCAGCGCACCGAAACACTGCGGCGGCATGCCGGCCAGGTCGCCTTTCCGGGCGGGCGGATCGATCCTGGCGAGGACGCGGTCGCCGCCGCCCTGCGCGAGGCAGAGGAGGAGATCGCCCTGCCGACCAACGCGGTAAAGGTCGTGGGACCCGTTGACCGCTATGTGACCGTCACCGGCTTCGAGGTGACGCCGGTGATCGGTGTGGTTCCTCCGGATCTGCCTCTGATGCCCAGCGCCGCCGAGGTCGCCGACTGGTTCGAGGCGCCGCTGGATTTCATTCTCGATCCCGCCAACATCCAGGAGCGCGAGATCGATTGGCAGGGCGCGCGGCGGCGTTATTACGAAATCCTGTGGAACGAGCGGCGGATATGGGGGGCGACGGCGGCGATGATCGTCAATGTGTCGCGGAGGTTGCGGCATGACTGACCAAGTGCCCGTGCCGCCCGCCGGCTGGGATGCCGCGCAGGTCGCGCAGCTCGGCGAGGCGATCGGCTTCGGCCTAGGCCAAAGCCGCTATATCGGCGGCTGGGTGCGCGATGCGCTGGCGGGCGTGCCGCCGGGCGATCTCGACATCGGCACGCGGCTGATGCCGGCGGACGTCAAGGCGCGCGCCGATGCGGCCGGTTTGCAGGTCTGGTCCAGCCCCTCCGGCCTGGCGCATGGCACGGTCGGAGTCGTCATCGGCGGCAAGCCGGTCGAAATCACCACCCTGCGCCGCGACGTCTCGACTGATGGCCGCCGGGCGACCGTCGCCTTCACCGACAGTTGGGAAGAGGATGCCGCACGGCGCGACTTCACGATCAATGCGCTTTCCGCCGACCCGCTGACAGGTGAAGTGTTCGACTATTTCGGCGGGCGCGACGATCTGACGGCAGGCGTGGTGCGCTTCATTGGCGAACCGCTGGCGCGCATCGCCGAGGACCATCTGCGCATCCTCCGGTTCTTCCGCTTTCATGCCCGGTTCGGCAAAGGCGCGCCGGAAAGCGCGGCTTATGATGCCTGCGCCGCCCGCGCCAACGACCTGATGGCCCTGAGCCGTGAGCGCATCGCCGATGAATTGCTGAAGCTGCTGGCCTGCGCCGATCCTGTGCCGGCGATCGACTACATGCTCGCGCGCGACATATTGAAGTCGGTGCTGCCCGAGATTGGTGCTGAAGGCCTCTCCCGCCTCGCCGCGCTGACCAGCAGTGAGGCAGCTGCTGGGCTGCCCGGCAACGCCGCTCGGCGCCTGGCCGCGCTGGTGCCGCAGGACCCGGCGCAGGCCGATGAGATCGCGGCGCGCCTGAAACTCTCCAATACGCTGCGCAAGCGGATCGTCCTTGCCGTCACTCCCGCCGAAGCCGGACCAAAGGAAATGGCCTATCGTACGGGCGTCGAAGGCGCGGTCGACAGGCTGCTGATCGCTGACCGGGTCGACGAGGCAAAACACCTCGCGGGCTGGAGTCCGCCGCGCCTGCCCCTGTCCGGAGGCGCGATGGTGTCGCGCGGGCTGAGCGCCGGGCCGCTGGTCGCGAAGGCGCTGAAACAGGTCGAGGATCGCTGGATCGCGGACGGTTTCCCGAACGCCGAACGTACCGGGCGGATCGCCGATCAGGTCGCTGCCGAATTGCGCCGCCGCCAGTAATCGAACGCCGCATCGGCATCGAGCGGCCGGGCATAGAAATAGCCCTGCGCGCGGGTGCAGCCGAGCGCGGCCAGGGTCTGCGCCAGCTCCTGGGTCTCGACGCCTTCCGCCGTCGTGTTGATGCCGAGCGCCTGGGCCAGCGACAGCACCGCGCGCACGATCGCGATCTTGTCGCGATCGCCCAGCATGCCGGTCACGAAACTCTGGTCGATCTTGAGCACATCGATCGGCAGTTGCTGCAGGTAAGCGAGGTTCGAATAGCCCGTGCCGAAATCGTCGAGCGCGATCGTGGCGCCGATCCTGCGGATCGCCGTCATCGCCTCGGTCGCGCGGGCAGGATCGGCGACGATCGCGCTTTCGGTCAGCTCCAGCACCAGCCGTCCAGCCCCGACTCCGCTCGCTTCCAATGCTTCGGCGATCATCGCCGGCACATCGTCGCGCACCATCTGGATGGCGGAGACGTTGACCGCCATGCGCGCATCGACCACGCCGCCATTCGCTGCGTCCCAGCGCTTCAGCGTCGCCAGCGCTTGCTTCATCGCCCAGCGGCCGAGCGGCAGGATCAGCCCCGATTCCTCGGCGACGGGGATGAAAGCGCTCGGCGGGACATCGACCCCGTCCTCGCGCCAGCGCGCGAGCGCCTCGAAGCCCGAAACAAGGCCGGTCGAAAGCTCGATCACCGGCTGGAAAGCGAGCGATAGCCGCTCCGCCTCGATCGCGCGGCGCAGGCTGGTTTCCAGCGTGAATTGCGCGCGGGCGAGATCGAAGGCGCGCGGCTGATACAGCTCGGGTTCGCCGCTGGCCTTGGCGCGCTTCAGCGCGAACTGGGCGCGGCGGATCAGTTCGTCGGCGTCGCAGCCTTCCTCGAACACCGCGCAGCCGATCGCGCTGCCGACCCGGATTTCGAGGTCGGACAGGCGGCAGGGCGGCGTCAGCACGGCACTAATGCGCTGGGCGACGGCCAGCACTTCCTCCGGCCCGTCCTGCAAGCGGATGAACACGCCGAATTCGTTGCCGGCGGTGCGCGCCAGAATGTCGCCCGCGCGCACGGCCGAAAGCAGACGGCGCGCGACGGTGCTCAGCAATTCGTCACCGACGACAGCGCCGATCGATTCGTTGATGCGGCTGAAGCGGGCGAGATCGACGATCAGCACGGCGGCCGAACCAGCCTCCGCCGAGCCAAGAATGGTTTCGAGCTGGTCGCCGAAGCCGGCGCGATTGGGCAGGCCGGTCAGCGCGTCGTTGAACATTTCGAGCCTGAGGCTCTTTTCAGCCGCCCGCTCCGCGGTGCGGTCGAGCAGGGTGACCAGGCAAGCGGGCGCCTCGGACAGCACGAGACGAAGCCGGGCGAAGCGGATGGTGTATTCCCGGCCGGTGATCGGGTCGCCATCGACCCAGCCCTGTTCCGCGATGTCGTCGTCGCCCAGAAGAAAATCTTCCAACGCGGTCGCGACCGCTGGGTCATCCAGGAAGGAGGTGCCGGTGCGCTCGCCCAGCGCGGCGAACTCCCGGTTGCAATCAACCAGTTTCATCGCGCCGCCCAGCCGGCCGATCAGCGCGCCGGGCAAGGGCATCGCCTGCAGGAATTGCCGGCGCGCATGCACGAACATTTTCGAGAAATCGTCGGGCAGATGCGGCTGATCCTCCACCAGTTCCGGTACTGGCGGCGGGAGGTTTTTCCTGATTGCGGCGCCGGATCGCATTGCCCTGCCTTTAGGGGGGCAGAGTTAATGCATCCTAACCATCCTATCCGAAACGATTATCCCGCGGGAACCCAATCGGCGCCATACGGCCGGCGGCGCCGCGCGCGGAACGCCAGGGCGATAGGTCGGCCTCGGTGCGCGTGCGTCCGCTTTCGCCGCCCATCGACCAACTGAGACCGGTGGCGAAAGGCAGTGCGATCGCGTCGGACAAGCCGCCGTCGCGGTAACGCTGCAGCGCGACGCCCTGCCCGCGCCCCATTTCGGGCAGCTCGGCCAGCGGGAAGATCACCAGCTTGCGGTTATCGCCGATCACCGCGACATAATCGGCGTCGGCGGCGATGCGGCGGACGATCTTCAGCTTGGCGCCAGCCTTAAGATTGACCAGCTGCTTGCCCTTGCGCGTCTCGGCAACCGCATCCTCGATTTTAGCGATGAAACCGCGCCCGTCGGACGACGCGAGCAGCAGCTTGCCCGTGCCGGCCGCGAAGCAGGCAGCGACACCGACCTGCCCGTCCAGATCGATCATCAGTCCAATCGGCTCACCGAAGCCGCGGCCGCCGGGGAGCCTGTCACCGGGCAGCGTGTAGAAGCGGCCATTCTCGCCCGCGACCAGGATCTTGTCGGTCGTCTGGGCGTGAAAGGCATAGGCGGGGCCGTCGCCTTCCTTGAACTTCATCGTCTCCGCCGCCGACAGATCCGCATGGCCCTTCAGCGCGCGGATCCAGCCGCGCTGCGACAGCACGACCGTGATCGGCTCGCGGTCGATCATCGCCTCGCGGGCATATTCGCGGGCTGGGCCTGCTTCCTCGATCACGGTGCGGCGCGCGCCGAGCGGCGTTTCCGGTCCGTATCGCTCGCGCAGCTTGGCGAGATCGCGCTTCATCCGCGTACGCTGCCGCGCTGGCGAAGCGAGGAGTGCCTTCAGCCCCTCGCGCTCCTCGTCCAATTTCGCGCGCTCGCCCTTGATCTCCATTTCCTCGAGCCGGCGCAGGCTCCGCAAGCGCATGTTGAGGATCGCCTCGGCCTGGCGGTCTGTCAGGCCGAATTCCGCCATCATCACCGGCTTCGGCTCGTCCTCGGTGCGGATGATCTCGATCACCCGGTCGAGGTTCAGATAGGCGATCAGATAGCCGTCGAGCAGCTCGATCCGGTCGTCGATCCGCGCCAGCCGATGCTCGGAGCGGCGGACGAGCACGACGAATTGGTGGGCAAGCCAGCCGTCCAGCACCGCCTTCAGCCCCAGCACGCGCGGGGTACGATGCGCATCCAGCACGTTCATGTTCAGCGGAACGCGGGTTTCAAGGTCGGTCAGCCGGAACAGGCTGTCCATCAGCATGCCTGCGTCGACGGTGCGGCTGCGCGGCTCCAGCACGATGCGGATCGCCTCGTCCGATTCGTCGCGGACATCTTCCAGGATCGGCAGCTTCTTGTCGTTGATAAGGGCCGCGATCTCCTCGATCAGCTTGCCCTTCTGCACGCCGTAGGGAATTTCGCTGACGATGATGTGCCAGCCGCCGCCCTTTTCCCGCACCACCTCGAACCGCGACCGCACGCGGAAGGCGCCGCGCCCGGTCGCATAGGCTTCGGCGATGACGGCGGGACTGTCGATGATAACGCCGCCGGTCGGGAAGTCGGGACCCTTCACATGCTCCAGCAGCTGCGCGGTCTCGGCGTCCGGCTGATCGATCAGCAGCATCGCGGCGTCGATCAGTTCGGCGGCGTTGTGCGGCGGAATGCTGGTCGCCATGCCCACCGCGATCCCGCTCGCGCCGTTGGCGAGCAGGTTCGGGAACAGGCCGGGCATGATCTCCGGCTCTTCTTCTTCTCCATTATAGGTCGGGCGAAACTCGACCGTGCCTTCGTCCAGCCCGGCCATCAGGTCGATCGCGACCTGGGTCAGCCGCGCTTCGGTGTAGCGGTAGGCGGCGGCGTTATCGCCGTCGATATTGCCGAAATTGCCCTGCCCGTCGACCAGTGGGTAGCGGAGCGCGAACGTCTGGGCGAGGCGGACCATCGCGTCATAGACCGACTGATCGCCGTGCGGATGGTATTTGCCGATCACGTCGCCGACGACGCGCGCGCATTTCTTGTAGCCCTGGCTAGGATCGAGGCGCAGCAGCCGCATCGCCCAGAGCAGCCGACGATGCACCGGCTTCAACCCGTCGCGCAAGTCCGGCAGCGAGCGCGCGGTGATCGTGGAGAGCGCGTAGACGAGGTAACGCTCCTCGAGCGCGCGGTCGAAGGGCGCATCGATAGGTTCGGGCAACTGGACGGTATCGGTCATTGCCGACGCGGATAGCAGGCGCGCCGCCGCCCGGCAAAGCGTCCCAAAACGGGGCTGCTTACAAATTTATGTCCCGCTCTGGCCCCGCATCCGAACCGGCCCCGCATTGGGTTCGTGTGTCGAGTTTCAACAAGGGGGTATCAAGTCATGCTCGTTTCAATGCAGTCCGGTAAGAGCCGCACGCTTCGCCTGGCGCTCGCCGGCGTCGCGCTGGGCGCCATTGCGCCAGCCACGCAGGCCGCCACCTATGTGTTTTCCAACGGCAATTATGATCCGGGCGTAACCTCGCCCAACCCGCTGGGCGCGGGCGATCTGCTGCAGATCATCGCCGGCGGCACCAAATTCTTCAGCGCCGTCGCGTTCGTGAACAATGGCCAGGTCGACTGGTCCGACAGCTTCTACATGCAGAGCGGCGCATCGATCACCAACAACGGCCTCTTCAACGCGCTTGGCGACAACACCATCATCTACAATGGCGGCGCGACCACGGTGTTCGACAACACCGGCACTTTCCGCAAGAGCGGCGGCATCGGCGTAACCACGATCAGTAGCATTGCCTTCGTGAACAGCGGCACGATCGACGCGCAGACCGGCAGCATCGGCTTCAACGGCAGCAATGCGACCTTCAATGCCGGATCGAACTTCATCGGCGCCGGCACCGTCGACATCAACGCGAACGCGACGTTCAACGGCACCTTCTCGTCCAGCAACCTGCGCTTCAATGCCGGCAACTTCAACGGCAACGGCGCGGAGCTGACGGGCACGGCCTATTTCACCGGCGGCAACTTCACTGGCACCTGGGAAATCGACAATGGCGACACGCTGGTCGGTGTCACCGGCGGGAGCAAGTTCCTGAACGGCGTCGCCATGACGAACAATGGCACGATCGACTGGCAAACCAGCGATCCGCTGTACCTACAGAGCGGCGCGACGCTGACCAACAACGGCCTCTTCGTCGCCAACGCCAACATGGCGCTCATCTACAATGGCGGCGCGGACCCGATCATCACCAATACCGCTGGCGGCACCATCCAGGCGGCGGGCGGGGTCACGATCAACGTGCAGAATCATCTGGAGAATTCCGGCACGCTGCGCGCCGACGGCACGATCCGCTACCTCTCAAGCAACGCGTCGTTCAACAATGGCAGCATCTTTACAGGCACCGGCGTAAACCGGGTCGAAAGCAGTGCGGCCTTCAACGGCAGCTATAACTCTTCGAACCTGGAACTGGCGGCCGGATCCTTCACCGGCAACAATGCGGTGGCGACCGGCAACACGAGCTTCACCGGAGGCCGCTTCACCGGAACGTGGGAAATCGCGGCCGGGCATACGATCACCGGCAATAGCGGCGGCAGCAAGTTCATGAATGCCGGCACCTTCACCAACAAGGGCACGCTGGACTGGCGGACCAACGACGCGCTGTATTTCGAAGGCGACGCCAATCTGATCAACCAGGCGCTGATCGACATCAACGCCGATACGACTTTCTCGTATAATGGCGGCAGTCAGCCCAACCTGATCAATACGGCGTCCGGCACGATTCGCGCCGCCGCCGGCAAGACGTTGAACGTCGGCACTTTCCTGACCAGCAATGGCGGCACCTTTACCGCCGACGGCACGATCAACTACGGTTTCGGCAACTCGATCTTCAACGCGGGCACGCTGTTCAATGGGGCCGGCGCCAACAACGTGGTCACCAACGCAGTCTTCAACGGCGCCTTCACCTCAGCATCGAACCTGGTGTTCGGGAGCGCCAGCTTCACGGGCAACGACGCCCAGCTGAACGGCACCGCGACCTTCACCGGCGGCCGCTTCACCGGCACCTGGGAAGTCGCCTCGGGCCAGACGCTGAACGGCGTCACGGGCGGCAGCAAGTTCATGAATGCCGGCACCTTCACCAATAACGGCAATTTCAACTGGAACACCAGCGACGTGCTGTATTTCGAAGGCGACGCCAACCTGGTCAACAACGCGCAGCTGAACATCAACGAGAGCACCACCTACGCGTATAATGGCGGCTCGCAGCCCTATTTCCGCAACACCGCCAGTGGAAACATCCATGTGGCGAACGGCAAGACGTTCAATATCGGCACCTATTTCGTCAGCGACGGTGGCACGATCACGTCCGACGGCACGACCTTCCTGGCCCAAGGCACGGCCGTCATCAACGCCGGCAGCACCTTCGACGGTGCCGGAACGACCCAGGTGGTCAGCAACACCACCTTCAACGGCGGCTTCACGTCTTCCAACCTCGTGTTCGCGGCCAGTGCTTTCATCGGAAACGGCGCCGTGATCGGCGGCGCCGCCGATTTCAGCGGCGGGCGCTTCACCGGCACCTGGACGATCGGCAGCGGCCAGACGCTGAACGCGGTGGCGGGCGGCACCAAATATCTGAACGCCGGCACCTTCACCAACGCCGGCACGCTCAATTGGAATACCAACGATATTTTATACTTCGAAAGCGATGCCAACCTGGTCAACAACGGCACGATCGACTTCAAGACCGACGCGGCCTTCATCTACAATGGCGGGTCGCAACCGCATGTCACCAACAACGGCACGATCATCAAGACCGGCGGCGGCGGCACCTCGACGATCGGCAACACGCTCGATTTCCAGAACAACGGCACGATCGACGTGCGGACCGGCACGATCCGCCTGCCCGATAACTTCTCGAACGCCGGCACGCTGACCGGCAGCGGGGCGTTCGCGGTCAACGGCACGCTGACCAATGCCGGCACGATCGCGCCAGGCGTGGGCGCCGGAACGCTGACGCTCACCGGCAACTATACGCAGACCGGCAGCGGCATCTTCTCGGCCCAGCTCCAGTCGAGCAGCCTCGCCGACCTGTTTCTGGTGAACGGCAACGCGGCCCTGAACGGCACGCTGGCGATCAGCTGCATCGGCGGCTGCAACATCAGCAATGGCGATATCTTCACGATCTTCGACGCGACTGGTCCGCTCAGCGGCACCTTCGCGAACGTGACGACAAGCGGCTTCTTGAACGGCTTCCAGTATGACGTGCTCTACGATTATGCGCAGAACTGGGTGCAGCTGAAGGTGCTGGACAGGGGCATGGTCGTGCCGCCGATGCCGGGCGTGCCGGAACCGGCGACCTGGGCGATGATGATCGCGGGCTTCGCGATGGCCGGCGCCGGCGTCCGCCGCCGCCGCTCCACGCTGCCCCGCGTCGCTGCCTAAACCGCTTACGGGGGGCAAGTAAGGAAGGCCGGGGGCAGCACGCCCCCGGTCTTTTCTTATCAGCGTTTACCGCGCAGGGTGTTGAGCAACGCCATGCCGATCACGCCGACGGCCGCGGCAGTTGCCCAGGGCCTGTCCTTGGCGAAGGCCTTGGCCTTGGCGACGGTCTCGTTGTCAGTGAGCTTCGCCTTGATAGCGTCCAGCGACGGCACGGCGCCGGCCTGCGTATCGTTGGCGGGCGATTGCGTGGGCGACTGGGCGGGGGTGACGGTGTCGGTCATTGGGGTGTCTCCTGGCTGATGATTCCGCCGCTGAAACGCACGAAGCGCCAACCGTCTCCCTTGTGGAGAAGCCGGATGCGCCTCTTGCGGTCCAGGCGCGGCTGATTCACACCGGCCGCATGAACGACATGGCATCCGATCCGCGGCTGGCGCTGGGCGTCAGACGGTCGATCCTCGGCCAGCCCTGGCACTGGCGCGGCGGCGCGGAGGGCGATGCGGACGCAGGCTTCTCGCCCGACGATCTGGTGACGAAGCTGTTGCTGAGCCGCGGCTGCCCGCGCGACGAGATCGAGGCGCACCGGGCGCCGACGATCCGCGGCTTCATGCCGGACCCCTCGATCTTCCGCGACATGGACCGTGCCGCCGAACGTCTGGCCGACTCGGTACAGGCAGGCGAGCCGGTCACGGTGTTCGGCGACTATGACGTGGACGGCGCGACCTCCGCCGCGCTGCTGATCCGGCTGCTGCGGATACTGGGCCTCGACCCGGCCTATTACATTCCCGACCGATTGATGGAAGGCTATGGCCCATCGGGCGAGGCACTGGTGCGAATCGCGCGGGGCGGTACGCGGCTGATCGTTACGGTGGATTGCGGCGCGCAGGCTTTCGAAGCGATGGCGATGGCCCGCGATGCGGGCGCGGACGTGATCGTCGTCGATCATCACAAATGCGCGGCCGAGCTGCCCGCAGCCTTCGCGCTGGTGAACCCCAACCGGCTGGACGAGGATGCCGGGGCGGCACACGGCCATCTGGCTGCGGTGGGCGTCGCCTTCCTGCTTGGTGCCGCGCTGTTGCGGACGCTCAGGGCGCGGGGCTTCTTCGCCGGGCGCGAGGAGCCGAAGCTGATCGAGCTGCTCGACCTTGTCGCGCTCGGCACGGTCGCCGACGTCGCCCAGCTGCGCGGCCTCAATCGTGCCTTTGTCGCTCAGGGCCTGAAAGTCATGGGCCAGCGCCGCAACATCGGCCTGGCCGCGCTGGCGGAGGCGGCGCGGCTGACCCGCCCGCCGCTCTGCTACGATCTCGGTTTCGCGCTCGGCCCGCGCATCAATGCCGGCGGCCGGGTCGGCAAATCCGATCTCGGCGTGCGGCTGCTCACCACCGAGGACGAGGCGGAGGCCCGCGCCATAGCCGCCGAGTTGGATGCATTGAACGAGGAGCGCCGCGCGATCGAGGCGGAAGTGCAAGCCGCCGCCGAAGCCGCCCAGCAAGGCGACCATGCCGTGCACATCGCCGCCGGCGAAGGCTGGCACCCGGGTGTGATCGGCATCGTGGCCGGACGGCTGAAGGAAAAGCTCGGCCGCCCCGCGATCGTGATCGGCGTGGACGAAACCGGCACCGGCAAGGGCTCGGGCCGTTCGATGCCGGGCGTCGACCTCGGCGCGGCCATCCTCGCCGCCAAGGACGAGGGCCTGCTCGTCGCCGGCGGCGGCCACGCGATGGCGGCGGGGCTGACGATCATGGCCGACAGGATCGAGGCGCTGCGCGACTTTCTCGACGCGCGGCTGCGGGACGATGTCGCGCATTCGACCGCGTCGCGCGCGCTGCAACTGGATGCGGCGCTGTCCCCGCGCGGCGTCGCGCCGGCGCTGGTCGAGGCACTGGAGGCCGCCGGCCCCTATGGCATGGGTTGGGCCGCGCCCCGCGTCGCCGCCGGGCCGCTGCGCGTTATCAAGGCCGATGTGGTCGGCAACGGCCATGTCCGCGTGATCCTGTCGGGCGATGACGGCGCCAGCCTGAAGGCGGTCGCCTTCCGCGCGGCGGACACGGAACTGGGCCAAGCCCTGCTCGGCGCGCCCAAGGATCGCCGGCTGTGGGTCGTCGGCCGCCCCAAGCTCGACGATTGGGGCGGTCAGCCCAAGGCCGAATTGCATCTGGACGACGCCGCATGGTGCGACTGACTTGACCCCGCAGCCCTGACCGAATAACGCGCGCCTTCGCCTCACGGCCCCTTCGTCTAGCGGTTAGGACGCGGCCCTTTCACGGCTGAAACACGGGTTCGATTCCCGTAGGGGTCACCATCGCGGACGCGCTGGAGATTATGCATGCCCGATCGTCCCTGGTGGGAAGGCGGCGTCATCTACCAGATCTATCCGCGGTCGTTTCAGGACAGCGACGGCGACGGAATCGGTGACTTGGCCGGGATCGAGCGCCGGCTCGATTACGTCGCCGGATTGGGCGTCGATGCGATCTGGCTGTCGCCGATCTTCCCCTCTCCAATGGCCGATTTCGGCTATGATGTGTCCGATTATCGCGGGATCGAGCCGATCTTCGGCGACATGGCCGGTTTTGACCGGCTGCTCGCGGCCGCCCATGCGCGCGGTTTGAAGCTGATCCTGGATTTCGTTCCCAATCACAGTTCCGATCGGCATCCCTGGTTCGTCGAGAGCCGGTCCTCGCGCGATCATCCGAAACGCGGCTGGTATATCTGGCGTGATCCCGCGCCGGGCGGCGGCCCACCCAATAACTGGATCAGCGATTTCGGCGGCTCGGCCTGGGAATGGGACGAGGCGACCGGCCAATATTACCTGCACGCCTTCTTGAAGGAGCAGCCCGACCTCAACTGGCGCAATCCGGAAGTGCAGGCGGCGATGCGTGACGTGCTGCGCTTCTGGCTGGACAAGGGCGTCGACGGCTTCCGGATCGATGTGCTGTGGCACATCGTCAAGGACGCGGCGTTCCCGGACAATCCGCTCAACCCGGACTGGACCCCGGCGCGGACCGAGCGCGACAAGGTGCTCCAGCTCTATTCGACCGACCAGCCCGAAGCGCACGCCTTTTCGGCCGACATGCGCGCACTGGCGGACAGCTATGGCGGTCGCGTCCTGATCGGCGAAATCTTCCTGCCCAACGAACGGCATGCGCGCTGGTACGGCACGCCCGAACGGCCGCAGGTGCATTTGCCCTTCAACTTTCAGCTGATCGAGACTCGCTGGAATGTCACCGAACTGCGCCGGGTCATCGCCGATTATGAAGCGTCGCTCCCCGCCTTCGGCTGGCCGAATTGGGTGATCGGCAGCCACGACGCACCGCGCATCGCCGCCCGGATCGGCGAAGCGCAGGCACGGGTGGCGGCGATGTTGATGCTGACACTGCGCGGTACGCCGACGCTCTATCAAGGCGACGAACTCGGCATCGGCAAGGTCGATATCCCGCCCGATCGGATGCGCGATCCGCAGCACTTTCGACAGCCGACTCTCAATATCGGCCGCGACCGGTCGCGCACGCCGATGCCGTGGGATACGTCGCCCTTCGCCGGCTTCAGCGGCGTCGAGCCGTGGCTGCCGCTCAACCCGGATTGGGAGGCACGCAATGTGGCGGCACAGGCGGACGACCCAGCGTCGATGCTGGCATTGTATCGCCGCCTGCTCGCCCTGCGCCGCGCCGAGCCGGCGCTGTCGATCGGCAGCCTGGCCTTAATCGACACGCCGGCCGGCGTGTTGGGCTATGAGCGGGTGCATGAGGAACGGCGGCTGACCGTTCTGCTCAATCTCACTGCACAGAACATCACGATCGACTGGCGCGGAAACCCGCTGCTTTCCACGTTCGACGGCAAGGCGGAACCGGGAATGCTTTGGGCCAACGAAGGCGTAGTTTTCGCGTGAAGATCGCGATACTCGCCCCCATCGCGTGGCGGACGCCGCCGCGCCACTATGGCCCGTGGGAGCTGGTCACGAGCCTATTGACCGAGGCACTCGTGGCACGCGGCATCGATGTGACCTTGTTCGCGACGCTGGACAGCGAAACGGCGGCCAAACTGGATGGCGTGGTCCCAGCACCGTACAACGACGACCCGTCGATCGACGCCAAGGTATGGGAGTTCCGCCACCTCGCCCATCTGTTCGAGCAGGCGGACCGGTTCGACCTGATCCACAATCAGGCGGACTTCCCCGCCCACGCTTTCTCCCGGCTGACCGATACGCCGATCGTGACGACGATCCACGGTTTCTCGTCGGACCGCATCCTGCCGATGTACGCGGCCTATCAGGACCGCGTGCATTATGTCGCGATCAGCGAGGCGGACCGGCATCCAGCGCTGCGCTACGCCGCGACCATCCACCACGGCATCGCGGTCGACGAATTCCCGTTCGACGCCGTCGGCAGCGCCGATCTGCTGTTCTTCGGCCGCATCCACCCGGACAAGGGCGCAGCCGAGGCCATCGCTGCCGCGCGGGCAAGCAGCCGGCGGCTCCACCTTTACGGCGTCGTCCAGGACGAGGACTATCACCGTCGCGTGGTCGCGCTGGCCGATGACGGAGCAACAATTCGCTATCACGGCCCGGTCGGCGGCGAAGCCAGACTGCGTGCGCTCGGCCAGGCCCGCGCGCTGCTTCACCTGATCAATTTCGACGAACCGTTCGGCCTGTCGGTGATCGAGGCGATGGCATGCGGCACGCCCGTCATCGCCTTCAACCGCGGCTCGATGCCCGAGCTGATCGAGGACGGCGTGACCGGCTTCCTGGTCGAAACGGTAGGAGAAGCTGTGCAAGCGATCGACCGCATCGGCGACATCGACCGCCGCACTGTACGACAATCGGTGTGCGACCGCTTCTCGATCGATCGCATGGCGGAGGCCTATGTTACCCTGTATCGACAAATATTGGGCCAAGGGCCTGGATGACGAGGGCTTGCTATCCCAATCGCGCGGCGTGCCAAGCGATGTGATCGGCCATGAATGTCGAGATGAAATAATAGCTGTGATCGTACCCTGGCTGCATGCGCAGCGTGAGCGGAATACCGGCCTTATCGCAGGCGGCTTTCAGCAGTTCGGGCTTCAGCTGTTCGGCCAGGAAATTGTCGGCATCCCCCTGATCGACCAGGATTTCTGACAGACGCGCGCCGTCCTCGATCAGCGCGCAGGCGTCATACGCCCGCCACGCGCCGCGATCGGCACCGAGATAGCCGGTCAACGCTTTCTCGCCCCAAGGGCAGTTCAGCGGCGACACGATGGGGGCGAAGGCGGACACGCTTCTGAACCGTACCGGATCGCGCAGCGCAATGGTCAGTGCGCCGTGGCCGCCCATCGAATGGCCGGTCATGCCTTGCCGGTCCATGTCCGCCGGAAAGGCGTCGGCGATCAGCGCTGGCAGCTCCGTCTCGATATAGCTGCGCATTCGGAAATTCTTGGACCAGGGCGCTTCGGTCGCATCGACATAAAAGCCGGCGCCCTTGGCGAAGTCATAGGCCTCGTCGTCCGGCACATCGTCGCCGCGCGGGGACGTGTCCGGCGCGACGAAGATCATGCCATGCTCGGCGCAGGCGGCACGATACTCGCCCTTCTCGGTAACATTGGCGTGGGTGCAGGTGAGACCGGAGAGATACCATAGCACCGGGAGCTTCACGCCCGGCTCATGATCCGGCACGAACACCGAAAAGGTCATCGTCGTGCCGGTCTCGCGGCTGTCATGCCGGTACACGCCCTGCACACCGCCATGCGCCTTGTTGGTCGAGACTACGTCCATCGCACACTCCAGTCAGGCGACCGGAGCGGCCGGCCCGTCAGCGGAAAAAGAAAAACCAGAGGATCAGCACGATCGGCAGCGGCACGCCGATCAACCACAGCAAACAGCCTCGCCCCATGATCGATCTCCGTTACAATTACGAAGGCCGAACGGCGCGGACGGCTCGCTAGTTCCTCAAAACACAACCACGCTCCTGATGCTCTCGCCTTTGTGCATCAGGTCGAAGCCCTTGTTGATCTCCTCGAGCGTCAGGACATGCGTGATCATCGGGTCGATCGCGATCTTGCCTTCCATGTACCAGTCGACGATCTTCGGCACGTCGGTGCGGCCCTTGGCTCCGCCGAACGCGGTGCCGCGCCAGTTGCGGCCGGTGACCAGCTGGAACGGGCGCGTGGCGATCTCCTTGCCGGCTTCGGCCACACCGATGATGATGCTGGTGCCCCAGCCGCGGTGGCAAGCCTCGAGCGCGGTGCGCATCACTTCGGTGTTGCCGGTCGCATCGAAACTATAGTCGGCGCCGCCGTCAGTCAGTTCCAGCACCTTGGCGATCGTCTCCTCGCGGCTCAGGCCCTTGGAGTTCAGGAAATCGGTCATGCCGAACTGCCGGCCCCACGCCTCGCGGTCCGGATTGATGTCGACGCCGACGATCCTGCCGGCGCCGGCGAGCTTAGCCCCCTGGATGACGTTCAGGCCGATCCCGCCCAGCCCGAACACCACGACATTGTCGCCGACCTGGACCTTCGCCGTGTTCACCACCGCGCCGACGCCTGTGGTGACGCCGCAGCCGATATAGCAGCTGGTCTTGAACGGGGCGTCCTCGCGGATCTTCGCCACCGCGATCTCCGGCACCACCGTGAAGTTCGAGAAGGTCGAACAGCCCATATAGTGGAAGATGGGCTGACCCTTGTGGCTGAACCGCGTGGTGCCGTCCGGCATCAGCCCCTTGCCCTGGGTCGCGCGAATCGCGGTGCACAGGTTGGTCTTGCCACTGAGGCAGGACTTACACTGGCGGCATTCGGGCGTGTAGAGCGGGATGACATGGTCGCCCGGCTTTACCGACGCAACGCCCGCTCCGACCTCACGCACGATGCCCGCGCCTTCATGGCCCAGCACGGACGGGAAAATGCCCTCGCTGTCGAAACCGTCCAGCGTATAGGCGTCGGTGTGGCAGATGCCCGTCGCCATGATCTCGACGAGCACTTCGCCGGCCTTCGGGCCTTCGAGATCCAGCTCGACGATCTCCAGCGGCTTTTTTGCCTCGAAAGCTACGGCGGCGCGGGTCTTCATGGTCTGCTCCCCTTGGAGATTCGCGGCTGGCCTAGCTGAGCGCGCGCACTTCCTCCAGCGTCACGACGCGCTTCTCCCTTGCGCTGAGTTCGGCCGCGGCGCCGATCTCGACGGCGCGCAGCCCATCCTCGGCGGTGACGAGGACAGCCCCTTCGCCGCGCACCGCCGCGTTGAAATATTGGTGCTGGTAATAGGTCGATCCGTGATGCTGACCAGCCGCGAGCGCGGTCTCGTCAACCGGCACATGCTCGCGCGTCACCTGTTTCGGGTTCATGAAGCCGACGCGCGGGCTGAAGACCAGCGTGCCTTCCGGGATCAGCACGTCCAGCCGCGCCTTGTCGCCGACAGCGGTAATCTCTTCCTGGTTCTCCGCCCCGTCCGCGAACATCGACAGGTCGAGCATGGCGCGTACGCCGTTCTCGAAATCGACGGTCGTGTAGCTGTTGTCGATGATGTCGGGCGTCTGGCCGTCATAGCGTTCGTCGAGATGGTTCACGTCCATCCCGCCGGAGCAATAGACGCGCACCGCCTCGGACTGGACGATCAGCCGCATCAGGTCGAAGAAATGGCAGCATTTCTCGACCATCGTGCCGCCGGTGTTACGCCCGAAGCGGTTCCAGTCGCCGACCTTCTCCAAAAACGGGAAGCGATGCTCGCGGATCGACAGCATGTGCAGCTTGCCGACACGGCCGCCATGCACCTGCTCGATGAAGCGGGCCGCGGGCGGCATGAAGCGATACTCCATCGCCGTCCAGAACGCATGCGCGCGGCCCTTCGCCTTATCGGCGATCCAGCGCGCGTCCGCGACCGTCGTCGCCAACGGTTTTTCACACAGGATATGGACAGGCGCGTCGATGATCGGCTCCAGCACCGCGCTGTGCGTGAAATTAGGTGACGCGATGATGACGGCATCGACCTCGCCCGAAGCGACCAGGGCGCGCGGGCTGTCATAGGTCTTCGGGCTGCTCCAGCCCTCGGACGCTGTCCGCGCCCAATCGAGCGAGGCCGGCACCGGGTCGCAGATCGCGGTCAGCTCGGCACCCGGCGTCACTTTCAGGTTCTGGATATGCTCGACGCCCATCATGCCGGTGCCGATCATTCCGTAGCGAACTTTGCTTCCCATTCCGCGTTCCTTCGTGCCATATGACAGCGATGACATATCTGCCCTTCTCACCCCATAAACGCCCGCTCGGCAAGAGCGGGATCGCGGTCTCGCCGATTGCCTGGGGCATGTGGCGCTTCGCTGGCCGTTCCATTGCGGAAGGCCGCGCGCTGATCGAGGCGGCGTTCGATGCCGGCGTGACCCTGTTCGATACCGCCGACATTTACGGGTTCGGCGGCGAGAGCGGGTTCGGCGATGCGGAAACGCTGCTCGGCGAGATATTCGCGGAAAGCCCGGGCCTGCGCGATCGCATGGTGCTGGCCACCAAGGGCGGCATCACCCCGCCGGTTCCCTATGATTCCAGCCGCGACTATTTGATGCGCGCGCTCGACAATTCGCTCCGGCGGATGCGGGTCGAGCAGGTCGATCTCTATCAGGTTCATCGTCCCGACATCCTCGCCCACCCGGCCGAGCTTGCGGAGACGCTGGATGCGATGATCGCATCGGGCAAGGTGCGCGCGGTCGGTGTGAGCAACTACACGGTCGCCCAATGCGCGACGCTCGCCGTGTATCTCAAGGCACCGCTGGCGAGCGTCCAGCCGGAATTCTCTCCCCTTACCCTCGAGCCGATCGAAAACGGCCTGTTCGACAACGCGATGGCGTATGACGTCGCGGTGCTCGCCTGGTCACCGCTCGGCGGCGGCCGAATCGCGAAACCCGGGACCGATCGCGAACGTGCCGTCGCGGCCGCGCTTGACGCGAAGGCCGAGGAAGCGGGTGTCAGCAGGCCCAGCGCCGCCTATTCCTGGATCATGGCGCACCCGGCGCGGCCGATCCCGATCGTCGGCACGCAGAACGCCGATCGGATCGCCGAGATCGCGCAGGTGTTCGGCGTGCGCTGGACGCGGCAGGAATGGTACGACGTGCTGGTCGCGTCGCGGGGGGAGAAACTGCCGTGACGGGTGCTTGCGAGATCAGTTGGTTTTCGGCGCTCTGCGACGACGATTATGAATTTCTCGGCGTCCCGGACGAGCGGCTCCGCTCCAGCTGGGAGCATTGCCGGGACATCGTGCTGACCGCGGAAACCGGCGGCTTCGACAATATCCTGCTGCCCTCCGGCTATGCGCTGGGCATCGACACCACCGCCTTCGCAGCCGCGATCGCGACGCTGGTCCAGCGGATCCGGCTGCTGATGGCGGTGCGGGTGGGCGAGACCTGGCCGCCGCAGCTCGCCCGCCAGATCGCGACGATCGACCGCATCCTGGGTGGCCGCCTCACCGTCAACATCATCTCCTCCGACATGCCGGGCGAGACGCTCGCCTCCGCGCCGCGCTATGCACGCTGCCTTGAAGTGATGCAGATCCTGAAGACGCTGCTGAACGGGCATCCGCTCGATCATCAGGGCGAGTTCTATCAACTGAAGATCGACCCGCCGCGCGTCGGCACCGTTTCCGGCACATGCCCGCAGCTCTATTTCGGCGGCCTCTCTCCCGACGCGCGGGAGGCGGCCGCGCAGGGATGCGACGTCTATTTGATGTGGCCGGACCGGGAGGAAGCCGTCCGCGACATCATCGCCGATATGAAGGCGCGCGCGGCGAAGCATGGCCGCGCGCTCCGCTTCGGGTATCGCGCCCATGTGATCGTCCGTGAGACCGAGGATGAGGCGCGCGCCTATGCGCGCCGCTTGCTCTACAAGCTGGACGCGGAGACGGGCGCCGCGATCCGCCAGAAATCGCTCGATTCGACCTCCGTCGGCGTCACCGCCCAGGCGGCGCTGCGCGATGCGGCGGACGATGAAGGCTTTGTCGAGGACGGGCTATGGACCGGCATCGGCCGCGCCCGCTCCGGCTGTGGCGCGGCGATCGTCGGCGATCCGGACCAGGTGCTGGCGAAGCTGAAGCGGTATCAGACAATGGGGATCGAGGCGTTCATTCTCTCCGGCTACCCCCACGCCGCCGAGGCCGATCTGTTCGCACGGCACGTGTTGCCAAAGATCGCGCACGGGCCTTTGGCCTAAACGACCTCGTCGCCCCGGCCTTGAGCCGGGGTCCAGCTTCTTCTTCTGGCTGCCGTGAATAGCGCGACCCCCGGGTCAAGCCCGGGGTGACGGAGGACTGGTTCTGATAGCGCTGGACAGCCGCCCGCCGCTTCGCACAGAACAACGTCATGCGGGTGAACATCAAGGACGTGAGCCATCGGGCGGGGGTGTCGATCAAGACGGTCTCGCGCGTCATCAACAATGAGAAATACGTAAAACCCGCGACCCGGGCCAAAGTCGAGGACGCGATGGACGCTTTGGGCTTCCAGCCGAGCCAGGCCGCGCGGGCGCTGGCGGGGGGCAGGTCCTTCCAGATCGCGCTCGTCTGCTCCAACCCCGGCGCCTATTACCTCCACGGCATGATCGCCGGCCTGCGCGGACGCTGCGCGGCGGAAGGCATGCGGCTGATCGTCCACGCCTATCAGACCGAAACGGACGAGCTGGGCGCGGACGTGCTGACCTTCTTCCGCCAGATGGGCTTCGACGGCGCGATCCTGACCCCGCCGATCGCCGATCACATGCCGGTGCTGGACGAGCTGGAACGCGCCGGCACGCCCTATGTCCGCATCCAGCCAGGCACTGAGGTGGAGCGCGGCGCTTCGGTCTCGATCGACAATAAGGATGCGGCGCGGCGGATGACCCGGCGGCTGATCGATCTCGGCCATAGGCGGATTGGTTTCATCATCGGCCACAGGGGGTTCCCGGTCAGCGAGCATCGCCTCAATGGCTATCTCGATGCACTGCGCGAAGGCGGGGTGCCGCTGGACGGTAATCTGCTTCAACAGGGCTGGTTCGATTTCAAATCCGGGCAGGCGGCTGCTGAAACCTTGCTCGACCTCAAGCAGCCTCCGACCGCCATCTTCGCCAGCAGCGACGACATGGCCGCCGGTGCGCTCAGCGTCGCCCAGCAGCGCGCGCTGAAAGTCCCGCACGACCTATCGATCACCGGTTTCGACGACACCCCCATCGCCAGCCTGGTCTGGCCCGGCATCACCACGATGCGCCAACCCTTCGAGGAGATGGCGGCGAAGGCAGCGGACCTGCTGTTCTCGGGATCGGACGAGCGCGTGGTGCTGACGTCCGAGCTGGTGGAGCGCGGGTCGACCTGAATTTATATTCCGTCACTGCCAGCGCTCTGCTCTTCGCAACGGCGAACGATCAGTGCCCAACCCTCGCCTCTCGCACTCCGCCCACGCCGTCCAATGGCAAGCGCGGGAGGATCAGGTGGATCGCGGTCGCGGCGAGCAGGTATGAGCCGCCGGCGAAGATGAAGAGGGGCAGGTAGCCAAGGCCCGCCGCGAGTGTCAGGCCGGCGACCTTCGCGATGACCATGCCGCCGATATTGCCCGCGAACGCGCCGAAGCTGGTGACGCGGCCCACCTTTTCGGGCGGCGACACGTCGGCGATCAGTGTGAACAGGCTGGACGAGAAGGCTTGGTGTGCGGCCATGACGAGGCCGAGCAGCGCAATCGCCAGCCAATAATCATGCGCCAGATCGGCGAACGGCAAGGGCAAGGCGAACAGCGCGGCAACGAACAGCGCGCCTTTGCGCACTCGCTCCAACGGCACGCCGCGCGCGATCAACCGGGTCGTGACCGCGCCGGCGATCAGCGCGCCCAGCGCGGCGCAGGTATAGGCGATGGCGAGCGGCGGGCCGAGCGCCGTTCCTTCAAGCCCGAAGCTGCGGTTGAAGAAATCGGGCATCCAGAACAGCATCAGCCACCAAGTCGCGTCCGACAGGAATTTGGCGATGGCGATCGCCCAGCTGCGTTTCTCGGTGAGGATGCTTGGGCCGCGCCGCGTTGCCGGTGCCTCGCCTGACCGCTCATGGTCCTGCGCGAAACGTAGGTCGCGCGTGACCAGCAGCCACAGCACCACCCATAGGACGCCGAGACCGCCGCCCAGCAGGAACGCCGCCTGCCAGCCCCAGGCGACGCCGATCAGCGGAATCAGCAGCGGCGTGATGATCGCGCCGACGCTGCCGACCGCGTTCAGCAGGCCGTAGCCGTTGGAGCGTTTCTCGGGCGGGAAGATCGCCGCGACCGTCTTGATCGCGGCGGGCGTTCCCATCGCCTCGGTCGCGCCCAGCCCTATCCGGCACAGTACGAACTGAGCGAAGGTGTGCGCCGCCGCATGGGCCATCGCGGCGACGCTCCACAGGCCGACGCCCAGCGGGTTCGCCCATTTGACGCCGACCCGGTCGACGATCCAGCCAGTGAAGAGCAACGCGACCGCCGCCGACCCCTGGAACCAGGCGGCGAGCGTGCCGTAATCATTGTCGGTCCAGCCGAGATCGCCGGCGATCTGGGGTTTGAGCACCGCGATGATCTGGCGATCGACCAGGTTCAGCACCGTCGCCGTCAGCGCGAGAGCGAACAGGATCCAGGCTCGGGATTTGAGCTTGCGCCCCTCGACTTCGCTCGGGACGAGCGGTTGGCTTGGCTGAACTTTCCCGCTCGTCCCGAGCGAAGTCGAGGGGCGTTCCCCCGAACTCAAGCTGTTGTCACTTGCTCGCCGTCCCTCAGGATCGGGATGGCGTTGCGGCGCAAGTGCTTGCTGCCGGGGTCGAGCATCGCTTCCGGCGTATACTGCGCGAGATACACGCGGCGCGGCTTGTCGGAACGGTTGGCGCCGGTCGCGTGCAGAGTGAGGCTGGAGAAAGCGACGACATCGCCCGCCTTCGCCTCCACGATGATGCCTTGCGTTTCGGCCGGCGCCCCGACCAGGTCGTTGCTGCCCGCCTGCCGGTCGTGCTGGACAATCCCCAGCCTGTGGCTGCCAGGGATCAGCCGCACGGTGCCATTCTCCTCGGTGGCGTCATCCAGCGGACACCAGCAGGTGAGGTAGGGCGCGTGATCGGTCGGGCCGCCATTGCCGACGACATAGCCCGAATCCTGGTGCCAGGAGAATGGCATTCCCCCCTCCGGCCCCTTCACGACATATTGGTCGAAGAAAAAATAGGCGTCGGGGCCGAGCGTGGCGCGGCACACATCCGCCATCACCGGGCTGAACAGCACATCCCGCAGTTCAGGCACGACCCGCTGGCATTCGTTCGCGAAATAGCGCTTCCCGCGATGGCTGATGCCGATCGTATCGACGCCGGCCGCGTCCATCCGCGCATCCTCCCGCGTCACGAACGCATCGCATTCGCGCCGCAGCAGCTCGAGTGCCGCACCCGCCAGCGCGGCCGGAAAAACGGCATAGCCTTTCTCGGCGAACTGGCGGGACTGTGCTTCGAAGGTCACGGCCCTCATTCCTTTCCCGTCATTGCGAGCATCGCGAAGCAATCCATCTTCGGAGCATCTGGATTGCTTCGTCGCATTCGCTCCTCGCAATGACGATCCAAACCTCGTCAGAAGTTGAAGCGGAGGTTCGCGCCGAAATAGCGGTCCACGTCGCGCGGCAGCAGATAGCGATAGCTGCCGCCCGGGCCGCCGCTCGTGATCAGCGTTGCATAGCTCTGGTCGGTCAAGTTGCGGCCGATGAAGTTGACTCGCCACACGCCGTTGGGATCGACCAGCGCGATGTTCGCATCGACGAGCACATAGCCGTCGATCGTGATCGCGCGCCGCGTGACCGGATTGGCTTCCAGCGACGAAACCTGATCGCTGGTGATCGAGAGCTGGCTGCCGACCTCGATATTGGCGAAGCCGCCGGTCTCGATCGTCCACAGCGCGCCGAGATTGCCCTTCCACTTGGGCGCGAGCGGCAGCCGTTCGCCCTGGCGCGTGCTGGCGTTCGCCGGAGAATTCGGCGGCACATTGAAGCGATCGATATGCGCATCGGTAAAGGCCACGCCGCCATTGATCGTGAAGTTGCGGGCCGGGCGCAGCAGCGCATCCACCTCGACGCCGCGGGTCGAGACGTCGCCGGCATTGGTCAGCTGGGTGATGACCGATCCGTTCAGGTTGACGAAGCTGTTCGCCTGGAAGTTGTTGTACTTCGCGTAGAACAGCGCGGTGTTCAGTGTGAAGCTGCCGTCGGCGGTGCGGAACTTGGAGCCTGCTTCGTAGGCGTCCGCTGTCTCCGCCGCGATCGGCGCGAGCTGACCGTCATTCTGGTTGAAGAAGACGTTGAACGCCGGCCCCTTATAGCCCTGGCTGTAGGTGCCATAGAGCATCCAGGTGTCGGTCACGTCGAATTGCGCGCCGGCCTTCCACGAGAAATCATTGTTGCTGGTGCTGAGCTTGTAGTTCGCGCCGGCATTGGCGAGGCCGGGGCCGCCGCCATTGGTGGCAGGGATGCGGCGGTTGAACGCATCGACGCTGTCATGCGTGTAGCGCCCACCGCCGATCAGCCGGAACCAGTCGTTCACATTGAAGGTCAGATTGCCGAAGAACGCGTAATTCTCGATCTTCGAACCGAACGTGCCGATCGCGCTGGGGAAGCGCAGCGTCGAGGAGCCGGCGACGCACGGGAACAGCCCTGGCGACACCGCCGGCGACGTGGTCGCCGAGCAGACGATGTCGTCGCGCTCGAACGTGCGCTGCTGCTTGGCGTTGTAGTAGAAGCCGCCCAGCACATATTCGAATTGCTGATTGCCGGGCGAGGTCAGGCGGACTTCCTGAGTGAAGGTCTTGGATGGCTGCGGCCCGAAATCGTCGAGCTGGTTGCCGCCCGCGATATTGTAGACCGTGTCGATGAAGTCGCCGTCGCGGATGCCGAAATTGCGGTATTTGCGATAGGCGGTGATCGAAGTCAGCGTGCCGAGCGCGCCGACGTCCAGATCGCCCTGGAGCGAGACGCCCCAGCTCTTTTCCTTCGTGCGGGTCAGCGTGTTCTGACGGATCTCGCGCGTCTCGTCGCCGCGCAGATTGACGCCGATCAGGGAACCGGCGAGCGCGCCCGACGGTGTCGTGCCGATCACTTCGGCGCAGCAATCACTGCTTTGCTTGCGATAATCACCGATCAGCGTGAGGGTCAGCGCGTCGCTGGGTTCGGCGACGACCATTCCCCGCACGCCCCAACGCTCATAGCCGTTGACGGTGCGATTGAGCGTGATGTTGCGCACCGTGCCATCGAAACGGCCATAATTGGCGGTGAAGCGGCTTTTGATCGTGTCGCTGATCGGCAGATCGATCGCGGCGCGCGCCTTATATTCTTCGTCGGTGGTCGCCTGCGCTTCGACGAAGCCGCCGAAATCATCGCCGGGCCGGCGCGTGGTGATGCTGATCACGCCCGCGGAGGCGTTCTTGCCGAACAGGGTTCCCTGCGGCCCGCGCAGCACTTCGACGCGCTGGATGTCGTAAAGGTCGCCAAAGGCTTCGCCGGAGCGGGCGTAGGTGACGCCATCGACCACGAAGCCGACGCTCGGCTCCGCCGCGATCGAGAAATTGATCGTGCCGACCCCGCGCAGGAACACCGACGAATCGAGCGTCGTCGCGCTGTCCTTGAAGTTCAGGCTGGGAACAAGCTGCTGCAGCGACGTGACGTTGATGACGCCGCGCTGATCGAGCTGCTCGCCAGTGACGACAGAGATCGCCGCCGGCACTTTCTGCAGGTTTTCCTCACGCTTCTGCGCGGTCACGACGATGTCGGCATAGCCGGTGTCGTCCGTCGCGGCGGCGGCCGTTTCCTGCGCCATCGCAGGCATGGCGATCGCCAAGGCGAGCACGCCGATGCCCGCCTTCAAACCAAGGTTGCGCATTCCAAAACCCCTCCCACGGTCTATTTCCGACATCGTTGTCATATTTTCATCATAGTGGGAAGATGGCACCGGTGGAGCCGCAATTTTTGTTTAACGGGTTGTGGCGGAACTGCATCAGTCCCTAGAGGCTTTAGGCGGAAAAGGAGCTTCGATTTTGACTGCCTTTCGCCTCGCAACCCGCCTGATCGAAAAGCCTTGGGGACGGTGCGACCTCCCGCCGCCTTTCGCCAACGCCGCGCCCGACGGGCAGAAGATCGGCGAGGTCTGGTTCACGATGCCGGAGGGGCAGCCGGAGCCGGAACTGCTGGTCAAATATCTGTTCACGTCGGAGCGGTTGTCGATCCAGGTTCATCCCGACGACGCGCTTGCCCGCGCCCACGGCCTGCCGCGCGGCAAGGACGAGGCGTGGTATATCCTCCATGCAGACCCTGGTGCGACGATCGGGATAGGCACGCATGAGGCTATGTCTCCCCAGGAACTGCGCGCGGCGATCGCGGATGGTTCGATCGAGGACAAGCTCGACTGGAAGCCGGTCAAGGCCGGTGATTGCTACTACTCCCCCGCGCGCACGGTCCACGCTATCGGGCCGGGCCTGGCGCTGATCGAAGTGCAGCAGAATGTGGACGTGACCTACCGGCTCTACGATTACGGCCGTCCGCGCGAATTGCACCTTGAGGAAGGCATCGAGGCGTCGATCGCCAAGCCCTTCCCGGCCCCGCCGCCGCCTGAGCCGATCGCGCCGGGCCGGACGCTGCTGACACGGGGCGACAAGCTTTCGATCGAACGCTGGCGGGGCGCCGGCGGCTATCAGCTGGACTTTGGCCCGGAACGCGTCTGGCTGATGCCGGTGCACGGCACCGGTGAGGTCGACGGCCAGCCGATGACGGGTGGCGAATGCTGGGTCGCCGATCCATCCTCGACCGTCACGCTTGCCGACGGCGCGGACCTGCTGGTCGGGTATTAATTGACCTGCCCGCTCGTCCCGAGCGGGGATTTGGTTATGTGTTACCCGCTATAACCAGCGCACCAATCAGTCCGGCGTCGTCGCCAAGCATGGGCGGCACCAGGAAACCATCCTGATGCGCCGCCGCGCCGACGGCATAGCCGTTCAGCCTTTCCAGCATCGCCGCTTGTGCGCGGGCGTGGAAGCCAGGCGTCTTGGCGACCCCGCCGCCGATCACGATCCGCTTCACCGAAGCGAAGAGCACTAGCCCCATTGCAAGCTGGCCGACATAGTCGGCGACGAGCGCATGGGCGGGATGGCCCAGGTCGAGCTGGCTGAGTGTGGCTCCGTAGCGCCGCTCGATCGCCGGACCGGCCACTAGCCCTTCGGCGCAATCGTTGTGAAACGGGCAGAAGGACGGCGCATCGTCGCCGGGCTGCCGGATCAGGCCGATATGGCCCATTTCCGGGTGTGCAGCGCCGTGGACTGGTATACCGCCCACCATCAGCGCGCCGCCGAAGCCCGTGCCGACGGTCAGGTAGATACCGCAATCGATGCCCTTGAGCGCGCCGAGACGTGCCTCGCCGATGCCGGCTGCGTTCACATCCGTATCAAGCGCGAATGGCACGCCCAAGGGACCAAGCGCCGCCCCGATGTCGAAGTCCCGCCAGCCAGGCTTTGGCGTGCCGCGCAGTCGGCCGAAATCATCGTCGCTAGGGTTGATCGAGACTGGGCCGAACGCGCCGACGCCAAGAGCTGCGATGGATTCACCTTGCGCAAAGAATTCGACGATCTTCGCGAACGTCCTGTCCGGCGCTTCGGTCGGAAACGTGTCGCTTTCCGAGACCTTGCCATCCCTCGTGCCGCGCGCCACTCGCGTCTTGGTGCCGCCCAGTTCAACGCCGCCGACCGTCCTCATGACAAATGCGCCTAGGTCCACACGCTGGATTGCACAACGCCGATGGCCGCCGCATGAAGCCGGCCATGAGCGACGCCGATTTCATCCACGACTATCTGGGCGCGGGGCACGACGAGAATGCGAAGCGCACCCGGTGGGTGGTCGCGCTGACCATGTCGATGATGGTGATAGAGATCGCCGCCGGCTGGTGGACGGGATCGATGGCGCTGCTGGCCGACGGCTTCCACATGGCGACCGACGCCGCCGCGATCGGCGTCGCCGCGTTCGCTTATCGCTATGCCCGCGCCCATGTCGCCAACCCGCGCTACAGCTTTGGCACCGGCAAGGTCGGCGACCTCGCCGGCTTCGCCTCGTCGCTGGTGCTGGCGATGGCATCGCTGGGCATCGCCGCCGAATCCGTGATGCGGCTGTTCGATCAGCAGGTGATCGACTTCGGCTCGGCACTTCCCGTGGCGGTCGTCGGCCTGTTCGTGAACCTCGCCAGCGTGGCACTCCTTTCCGGCGGCCACAACCATCATCACGGCAAGGATCACGATCACGGCCATCAGCACGATCACAATTACCGCGCCGTTTATCTGCATGTGCTTTCCGACGCGATGGTGTCGGTGATGGCGATCTCCGCGCTGCTCGCCGGGCGCTATCTCGGCATTGTCTGGCTGGATCCGGTGATGGGGATCGTCGGATCGCTGGTGATCGCGCGCTGGAGCTGGTCGCTGATGAAGGATACGGCGGCGACCCTGCTCGACACCACCGACGCCCATGTTGCGCAGCAAGTCCGCGGCATCGTCGGCGAAATGGATGCGCGGATTCTCGACCTCCATGTCTGGCGCGTGGGACCGTCAGCGCTGGCGGTGATCGTCGATGTCGCGGAACCGGCCTGCGCGCCGACGATCCGCGAGCGGCTGCGCGGCTTGAAAAATGTCGAGCATCTGACGGTGCAGACGCATCCGGAGAAGTAACCGAGGGCTGGTGCCTTCCGCATCTGTTTCGGCTAGGGCGTCCGGCCCGCCATGCTTGCCCCTGCCGCCCCTCTTGCCCGCCCGTGGCGTGATGAAGCCGCCGCGACCGCGTCGCTGGCGGGGCCGCTGATCCTGACCAATGTCGCCCAGTCGGCGATCAACGCGACCGATGTGGTGCTGCTCGGCTGGCTGGGGGCGCATGAGCTCGCCGCCGCCTCGATCGGCGTCAATCTCTACATCGCCTTCCTGATCTTCGGCATGGGATTGGTGATGGCCGCATCGCCGATCATGGCGCGGCAGCTTGGCCGGCGCCGGCACAGTGTCCGCGAGACGCGCCGCACCGTGCGCCAGGCGCTCTGGGCAGCGGCGACGATCAGCGTGCCGGTCTGGCTGATCCTGTGGCACGCCGAGCCGATCCTGCGACTGCTGGGGCAGGAACCGCGTCTGGCCGAAGCGGCGGCGCATCTTGTCAGGCCGCTGATGTGGGGCTTCCTGCCGGCGCTAGGCTATCTGGTACTCCGTGCCTATGTCGCCGCGCTGGAGCGGCCGGCCTGGGCGCTGACCGTGAGCGTCGTCGGCGTCATCACCAATGCGCTGCTGAACTACGGGTTGATCTTCGGCGCCTGGGGGCTGCCGCGACTGGGCCTGTTCGGCGCCGGCCTTGGCAGCACGATCACGCAGACTCTGATGTTCGTCGGCATGGCGGTTGTGGTCACGACGCATCGCCGCTTCCGCCGCTATCATCTGTTCGGGCGGTTCTGGCGCGTCGACTGGCCGCGCTATCGCGAGGTCTGGCGGCTCGGCCTGCCGATCGCGCTGACCCTGTCGCTGGAAGTGACGGTGTTCAACGCGGCTGTGTTCCTGATGGGGCTGATCGGCACCGATTCGCTGGCCGCGCACGCGATCGCGATCCAGATCGCCTCACTGACCTTCATGGTGCCGCTGGGATTGAGCCAGGCGGCGACGGTGCGGGTCGGTCTCGCCTTTGGCCGCGCCGACACGGACGGCATCACCCGTGCCGGCTGGACGGCGTTCGCGATGGGTACCGCTTTCATGACCGTGATGGCCTTGACGATGTACGCGATCCCGCACACGCTGGTCGGCCTCTTCCTCGACGAGGCGCTGCCAGTGAACAAGCCGGTCATCCCGCTGGCCGTTTCGTTCCTCTACGTCGCCGCCCTGTTCCAGGTCGTGGACGGCGCCCAGTCGGTCGGCGCGGGCATGTTGCGCGGGCTGCAGGACACCAAGGTGCCGATGATGTTCGCCGCGTTCGGCTATTGGGTGGTCGGCATGGGGACGGCGGTGTGGCTTGGTTTCGGCCTAGGCTGGCAGGGCGTCGGCATCTGGATCGGGCTGGCCGCGGGCCTTGCCGTGGTGTCGGTGCTGATGCTGAGCCGGTGGCTGCGGCGGGGCCAATTACGGTTAACGCCCCGTCCAGTGTGAACCATTCGGTAACCCACTGAACCTTATTGGGTTCTCCAACGAAATTGTTGGGTTGCGATGCGTCTGGTTCGGGTTCTTGTTGTGGATGATTCGGTCACCATGCGCGCGATGCTGCGCCAGGTGCTGGAAAGCGACCCGGAAATCCGGATCGCGGGCCTTGCCGCGTCCGCCGACGAAGCCGATCGCATGCTCGACGAGCATCTGGTGGATGTCATCACGCTGGATGTGGAGATGCCGGGCCGCAGCGGCCTTGCCTATCTGCAGGATTTGCGCCGCAAGGGCCGCTATACGCCGGTCATCATGCTTTCCGCCCGCACTGGGCGCGGCGACGACACGCGGACAATGGCGCTGATCGATGGCGCCGCCGGCTGCTTCAACAAGGCCAATGCGATGCGCGAGAAGGACCGGCTGCTACAGCTGGTCAAGGACGCCGCCCACCGCGAAGCCCGCATCGACCGCGACGATCTGGATGCGATCGAAGCGATGAAGGCGGCGGAATAGACGCCGTCATCCCGGGGAAGGCCGAGATCCAGCCCGGGACGACGAGAAGTTAGAGCTTCGCCGCGTTCAGGAAGGCGCCGGTGGTGCCGATCACCAGCGCCGGGTCCTCGATATGGGCCATGTGCGAAAGCTGCGGGAATACCGCCAGCTTCGATCGCCGCACCGCTTTCTTCAGCCGCTCAGCGACCCAGGGCGGGCCTTCGTCATATTCGCCGCACGTGATCAGCGTCGGCGTGCGCAGCGTTTTCAGGACCGCATTGTTGTCCAGGCTGGCGAAGGCGCCGCTGAACTGGAACTCGGTCGGTCCGTTCAGATAGGCATAGACGGGGTTGCGGTTGATCTCTTCCGCCGCCTGCACGAACCAGTCTGGATAGGGATCGAGCCGGCACAGATGCCGCGCATAATAGGCCTGGACCAGCTTGCCGTAGTCGGGATCGTCAAGCGATCCGCCTTTTTCGGCACGATCAATGATCGGGCGCGCGTCGGGACCCAGCTCCACCAGCCAGCGATCGGCAGCCAGCTGAAAATCGCTCCACCGCACCGCTGTTCCAGCGAGCACCAGCCCGGCGACATACTTTGGATAGCGGGCCGCATATGCGGGGGCGAGGAACCCGCCCCAGCTATGCCCGATCAGAATGACCTGATCGAACGCCAGGTGCCGCCGCAACGCCTCGAGCTCCTCGACATAGCGGTCGAGCGTGTAGAGGCTCATATCCGCTGGCCGCGCCGATTTGCCGCAGCCCGACTGGTCGTAGGTGACGACCTGGCGGTCGGCCGCCAGCCCGACATAGGGCCGCATATAGGTTTCGCCCGCCGCCGGCCCGCCGTGCAGCGTGATGACCGGCGTCCGCCCAGCCTGGCCGTAGAGTCGGTAATAGACGCCGCCATTCGGCCCGGGCGCCTGGCCGGTGATCGTCGGTTCGTCGTCGATATGCCAAAGGGCGGGATCAGGCTGAGGCAGCGGCTGCAGGTCGCCGGCGCGCAGCCCAGGCGCCAGCGCGACCCCCGCGAAACCCGCCAGCACTCCTCGTCGCGTGAGCGGCATGCGCGTCTCCCCTGCCGCGTGCACTGTTTCACATCGGGGCAAGCCGGTCCATAAGCGCGCCATGCTGCGCCTCGATAATTTCCTTCCCTATCAGCTTTCGGTCGCCTCCAACGCGGTGAGCAGCGCGATCGCGCGCACTTATGAGGCGCTGTTCGCCCTGCGCGTGCCGGAATGGCGGCTGATCGCGGTGCTGGCCGAGGAGGAAGGCCTGACCCAGCAGGCACTGGTCGCGCGCACGGAGATGGACAAGATGACGGTCAGCCGCGCCGCCCAGGCGCTGGCCGAGCGCGGCCTCGTCACCCGCGTCCAGCACGGCACCGACAAGCGGAGCCGCGCATTGACGCTAAGCAAGGAAGGCCGCGCGCTTTATGCCCAGATCGCCCCCAAAGCGCTGGAGCTGGAAGCGCGGCTGCTGGAGACGATCGGCACCCGGGAAGTGGACCAGCTGCGCAAGATACTCGGCAAGCTGAAGGCCGCCAGTCACGCATTGCGCTGATTGGTAACATTCGTTACTATCTCGGCTTCACCGAATCGGAGAGTGATGATGAGTGCCGACAATCCGCTGGGCCTGAACGGCTTCGAGTTCGTCGAGTTCACCTCGCCCGATGCCGATGCGATGGCGCGTCAGTTCGAGCAGCTGGGTTTCGTCGCCAGCCACACGCACCCGCGCAAGAACATCACGCGCTACAAGCAGGGCCGCATCAACCTGATGCTGAACCGCGACCAGGACGGCCGCGTCGCCGAATTCCGCGCCGCGCACGGACCTTCCGCCAGCGCGATGGCATTCCGCGTCGCCGATCCAGCCAAGGCGCTGGATTGGGCGCTGGCCAATGGCGGCAAGCGCACGGATGAGGACGATACCTGCATCCAGGGTATCGGTGGCTCCTATCTCTACTTTATTGCCGACGGCACCGATCTGTATGCCGACTGGGTGGAAATCCCCGGCTGGCAGCAGGCCGAGGCGGAGAATAATGTCGGGCTCGATCTGCTCGACCACCTGACCCACAATGTCCGGCGCGGGCAGATGCGCGTGTGGTCGGAGTTCTATCGCGAGCTGTTCGGCTTCGAAGAGCAGAAATATTTCGACATCAAGGGCCAGGCAACCGGCCTCTTCTCGCAGGCGATGATCGCGCCGGACAAGGCGATCCGCATTCCCCTGAACGAAAGCCAGGACGACAAGAGCCAGATCGAGGAGTTCATCCGCGAATATAAGGGCGAAGGCATCCAGCACCTCGCCCTCACCACGCCGGACATTTATGACACGGTCGAACGGTTGCGCGCACGCGGCGTGAAGCTGCAGGACACGATCGACACCTATTACGAACTGGTCGACAAGCGCGTGCCCGGGCATGGCGAGGATCTGGAGCGGCTGCGCAGTAACCGCATCCTGCTGGACGGCAATGTCGGCGACGAAGGCTTGCTCCTGCAGATTTTCACCGAGCCGTTCATCGGCCCGATCTTCTTCGAGATCATTCAGCGCAAGGGCAATGAAGGCTTCGGCAACGGCAATTTCCAGGCGCTGTTCGAGAGCATCGAGCTCGACCAGATCCGCCGCGGCGTCATCAAGGTGGACGAGCCGGCCTGAGCCGGGCCTGCTGGAGATTCGCTCGTCCCGAGCGTCGTCGAGGGGCGCAAGTGGTGATTCCGAGACGCGCCCCTCGACTTCGCTCGGGACGGGCGATTTAGGTGCGGATGGAGAGCATATGAACATCCAGAAGGCCATTACCGCCGCAGGCACCGCCATGATGCCCGGCTTTGGCAATCATTTCACGACTGAGGCCATCGCCGGCGCGCTGCCCGTCGGGCGCAACAGTCCGCAGAAAACGCCGTTCGGCCTTTATGCCGAGCAGCTGTCTGGGACTGGCTTTACAGCGCCGCGCCATGAAAACCGCCGCAGCTGGCTCTATCGCCTGCGCCCGTCCGCCGAGCATCCGCCGTACACCCGCTACGAAGGCGCCAAGGCGTTCGCGCCCGGCACTGTCTCCGATCCGTTGCCGCCCAACCGGCTGCGCTGGGATCCGATCGCCAACTGCCCGCCCGGCACCGACCTGATCGACGGCATCACGACGATGCTCGCTAACCGCGATCCCGCCGATCTGGAGGGCGTCGCCGTCCATGTCTACGCCGCCGATCGCGACATGGAGACGCGTGCCTTTGTCGATGCCGACGGCGAGCTGTTGTTCATTCCGCAGAGCGGCCGGCTGCTGCTGCTGACCGAGATGGGGCGGATCGAGGTTTCTCCAGGCCAGATCGCGCTGATCCCGCGCGGCGTCCGCTTTCGCGCATTGCTGCCCGACGGCAAGGCGCGCGGCTATATCGGCGAAAATCATGGGAGCCTATTCCGCCTGCCCGATCTCGGCCCGATCGGCTCGAACGGCCTCGCCAATCCGCGCGATTTCGAGACCCCCACCGCTTGGTTCGAGGATATCGACGCGCCGTTCGAGCTGGTCCAGAAATATCTCGGTTCACTTTGGGCGACGACACTCGACCATTCGCCGCTCGACGTCGTCGCCTGGCACGGCAATCTCGCGCCGTGCCGCTACGATTTGGCGCGGTTCAACACGATCAATACGGTCAGCTTCGATCATCCCGACCCGTCGATTTTCACCGTGCTGACCAGTCCCAGCGACGTGCCGGGCCGGGCGAACGCCGATTTCGTGATTTTTCCGCCGCGCTGGATGGTGGCGGAAGACACGTTCCGCCCGCCCTGGTTCCACCGCAACGTCATGTCGGAAGCGATGGGGCTCATCACCGGCGCCTATGACGCCAAGGCCGAAGGCTTCCGGCCCGGCGGGCTGTCGCTGCACAACCTGATGTCCGGCCACGGCCCTGACGTCGCCAGCTGGAAAGGCGCCACCGAAGCGGAGTTGAAACCCCGCAAGATCGACGGCACGATGGCGTTCATGCTGGAAAGCTGCTGGCCCTACCGCCTGACCCGCCACGCGCTCGATCATGCCCAGCCTGACTATGACTCGGTCTGGGAAGGCTTCCCCAAGGCGACCATCATTTAATCGTCTCCCCGGGCTTGACCCGAGGTCCCGCTGCCTCTCTTCAGTTCAAGAAGAAGCGGGATCCCGGCTCAAGGCCGGGATGACGAAGGAGAGAGAATGAAACTCGCATCGCTCAAATCCGGCCGTGACGGCCGCCTGATCGTGGTGTCGCGCGATCTGCACTGGTATGCCGACGCGTCCAACATCGCGCCGACCTTGCAGACAGCGCTGGACGAATGGGCGGAAGTCGCGGCGCAGCTCGAGCTGTTAGCGACCGACCTTGAGCACGAGGCGATCCCGCGCGAACGCTTCCATGAGCGCGAGGCGGGGGCGCCCCTGCCCCGTGCGTATCAGTGGGCGGATGGCTCAGCCTATGTGAACCATGTCGAGCTGGTCAGGAAAGCGCGCGGTGCCGAGATGCCGCAAAGCTTCTGGACCGACCCGCTGATGTACCAGGGCGCATCAGACAGTTTCCTCGCGCCGCGCGATCCGATCCCGCTCGCCGATGAAGCCTGGGGCTGCGACATGGAAGGCGAGGTCTGCGTGGTCGTCGGCGACGTGCCGCTAGGCGCGGATCGCGAAACCTGTCTCGCTGCGATCCGGCTGGTCGGCCTCGTCAATGACGTTAGCTTGCGCAATCTGATTCCGGGCGAACTCGCCAAGGGGTTCGGCTTCTTCCAGTCCAAGCCGGCCTCGACGCTGTCGCCGGTGCTTGTGACGCCGGACGAGCTGGGGGATGCCTGGAAAGACGGCAAGCTCCACCGGCCGCTGCTGGTCGAACTGAACGGCCAGCCCTTCGGCAAGGCCAATGCCGGCGTCGACATGACCTTCGATTTCGGCACCCTGATCGGCCATGTCGCGAAGACACGAAGCCTCGGCGCCGGCTCCGTCATCGGCTCGGGAACCGTCTCCAACAAAGGCGAGGACGGCGGCGCCGGCAAGCCGGTCAGCGAAGGCGGACTCGGCTATAGCTGCATCGCCGAAATCCGCATGATCGAGACGATCCAGTCCGGCGCGGCCAAGACACCCTTCCTGCGCCACGGCGATACGGTTCGCATCGACTGCCAGGACGATCATCACCACTCGATCTTCGGCGCGATCGAACAGGAGGTTGTGCGCGCGTGAGTGCTCCGGCAAAGGCCGGAGCTCCGTGTCGCAACGCTCCGGCTTTCGCCGGAGCACATTAGAATGAACCGCCTCACCGCCACGCCCGCCGGCGTCACGCTTTGCGCGCTTGCCGACCTGCCTGATCCCGGCGCACGCAATTTCGTGCTGGAGATGCGGGCCGGGCGCTTCCACGGCTTCGTCGTGCGCCGAGGCGGCAGGGTCACCGGCTTTGTGGATAGCTGCCCGCATATGGGCTTGCCGCTGGCGCGAAAGCTCGACGATTACCTGACCGCTGACGGCGGCCTGATCGCTTGCGGTTGGCACGGCGCCTTGTTCCGGCCGGAAAGCGGCCTGTGCGTCGGCGGGCCGTGCACCGGTTTAACCCTCCGTTCATGGCCCGTCGAGGTTCGGGACGGCATTGTCCGCACCGCCGCGTCCGCGGTGGAGGATGGCGATGGACATAGATCTGAACGCGGAAGCGAAGGATAAGCGGCTCAACCGTGCGGTCGCGATCACGGTGGTGGCGCTTTCCGTCTTCACCGGCCTTTGCAACATCAAGGACGGAAATATCGTTCAGGCGATGCAGCAAGCGCAATCGGACTCGGTCGATACCTGGAACGAGTATCAGGCGGCACGCACCAAGATGCATATCGCCGAGACCTCGCGCACCCAGATCGCCTTTATCGGTGAAGGCCGACCCGAAACGCCGGCCATGATCGCCGGCCTCGACCGCGACATTGCCCGCTACGGCCGCGAAGCGCCGGAACTCGCCGCCAAGGCCAAGGGTTTCTCCGAGAAATATGATGCTCTGAACGTCCATGACGACCAGTTCGACGCGAGCGATGCGTCCATCGCGACCGCCATCTCGATCGCGGCGGTGGCGGCATTGGTGGAAAGTTCGTGGGTGCTGGCGGTGGCCTGGGTGTTCGGCGCGTTCGGATTGTTCATGGGGCTGGCAGGCTTCATGGGCTGGGGGGTCCATCCCGACATTCTAAGCACTTTACTCGGCTGATTTGCCGCTGTGTCGATTTGGGACGGCGGCGAAATGATTAATGATTTACGTCGAGGCGCTGGAAGCGTATGTTTGAGTCGCCTGAAAACAGCGGCGCATATGGTCGGGGGTCGGACCGAGCGGAACGCTGATGGCTTTACGTCTTTAGGGGGTTTTCATATGCGTATCGCTTCTCTCGCCGCTTCCGCGGCGGCGCTCATCGCCATTTCCGCGCCCGTTCAGGCCGCTGAGCCGACGCCGGCCATCTTCAACCTGGGCACCGGCAACAACAACAATGTCGCCGACGGTAATGCGCGCTTCTTCAGCGCGACGTCCGCGCAGCTCGGCACCTACAATGTCCGCATCACGGGCTGGTCCCTGCAAAAGGTCAACGGCGTCACCTACATCCGCGATTCCAAGCTGATGGTTTACAGCCCGGCTGGTCTCTCCATCATCTCCGGCGACGATGACAATGGCGCTGACAATCAGCACACGATCGACAATGAAGGCTGGAAGGACTTCCTGGTCCTGCAGTTCGATCGGAACGTGAAGCTGACGACCGCGAGCTTCACCACCTACAGCGTGGTGGGCAGCAACCCGAAGGACAGCGACGCGACGATCATGGCCGGCGACACCAGCCTGGCTTACACCAGTAGCCTCACCAGCCTGCTGAACGACAAGAATTCGTCGGTGCTCAGCACTGTGTTCAACAAGGGCAGCTGGGAATCACTGGGCGGAGCGACCGACAATACGCGCGATATCAATCCAAACCGTGTGTTTGGCGATATCTGGCTGATCGGCGCGAGCTTCACCAATGCCGATGGCAAGATCGACGGCTTCAAGCTCAACAATCTCGCCGTGATCCCCGAGCCCGCCACGTGGGCGATGATGATCGGCGGCTTCGGCCTGGTCGGCGGCATGGCGCGCCGCAGGAACGCCGTGACCCGGGCGATCGCCTGAGCCGCTTCATGCTGCCTCCGCCGCTTCGGGTGGAGGCAGCGTGATCGCTCGCGAGTGTAGCAAAATGAACACACTGGCTGAGAAACGGGCTTGACCGGGTTGCCTTACATTTCGGATCGGCTAGAGACCGTTTCTGTGAGCGATTGATCGCCCACGAGATTCTTATTTTGTGCCGTTCAGGGAGGCAATGAATGTTCAAGCGTGGTTTGATGGCTGCAGTCGCAGCGGTGAGCCTGGTGTCGGCTCCGGCCCTTGCTCAGAGCAGCGCGGCGAAGCTTTCGGTCGCGCAGTCGGCTCGCGCCGGCGCGGAAGCCAAGGGTGCGAAGATCGAGAACGGCGCCCTGATCGGTATCGCGGTTTTCGTCGCGCTCGCGGCGGCCGTCTACTTCATCGCCGAAGGCAATGACGAGCCAGCTAGCTCCTAAGCCGCCTTTTCAAGTTAAAGAAAAACCCCGGCGGCTGTTGAAGCCGCCGGGGTTTTTCTTTGCCCGTTAGTTCTTGATGATCAGGCCGCAGCCGGCATCACCGCATCGGCATACGCGCTGTCGGCCAGCTTGATCAGCGCGCGGTCGTCGTGATTCCAGGGGTGGAAGCCGGGCAGGAAATAAGCGATCCAGGCAGCGAAGATGTGCCGTATCGGCCCCGGCGCTCCGACGAGATACCAGAGCAGCCGCGCCTTGGCGCCGACGCCCGAGATGCCGTCCTGCGCGAGCAAATCGAGCGTGCCGACCCAGCGCTTCGTCCAGAACCGGTAGGAAACGAGCAGCATCATGATGCTCTTCACTTTCCACCGTTTCCAGCGCGTCCAATCCTTCGTGGCATGCATCCACGTATCGAACGCGACGCCTTTGTGCTCGATCTCCTCTGCCGCATGCCACTGCCACATCGCCTTGGTCTCGGCATCGACACCGGCGAAGTAACGCGGATGCTTCAGCATCATCTGCGCGAGCATCGCGGTATAATGCTCGAGTGCCATCGTCACCGCGAGATTCAGGATCTGCGGCCGGCCCTTGGTCAGTTCCAGTGAATCGGTGACAGCCTGTTGCAGTCGTGACACGTCATAACCGCTGTCGGTGACGCGCTTGTTGAAAGCGACATGCTCGCGGCTGTGCATCACCTCCTGCATCACGAAGGCCTTGATCTCGCCTTCCAGCTTTGGCGGCACGCCTTCGCGAAAGGCTTTCACGCTCTCGATGAAGAAGGCCTCGCCGCGCGGGAAGGTCACGGACAAGGCATCGTGGAATGCCGTCGCGACCGGGTCGCCGCCGTGCCACCAGCGGGCCTGCGCGTTGCCTCGGCCAAACCGACGGTCGCGCGGCGTGATGGTCAGGTCGGCGGGCGTCTTGGCGACGATCTGCATCGTTGAATCTCCTCGGAATGCGCAGACAATCACATACTGACATTATTGTCAATAATGTGGCGCCGTTTGCGTAAGAGAGCAAAAGGCGTAGGAAACAGCATGTCCCTCGCCAAACGACGACTTTCCCCGGAAGCCAGCCGTTCCGCCGCCCTGGAAGCCGCGCGTGAACTGTTGATCGAGGCTGGGCCGCAGGCCGTGACCCTGAAGGCCGTGTCGGCGCGGATGGGCCGGACGCACGCGAACCTTCTCCATCACTTCGGCTCCGCGGCCGAACTGCAAAAGGCCCTTGCCGAGATGATGGCGACCCGCATCACGGCCCGCATCGGCGAGGCGGTGATGAAGGTCCGCGCCGGCCACGGCTCCCGCCGCGACGTGGTCGACCTGACTTTCGACGCGTTCGAGAAAGGTGCGGGCGCCCTTGCCTCCTGGGCGATCCTGACCGGACATGAGGATGCGCTCGATCCGATCCTGCGGGCGATCCACCGATTGATGGACGAACTCAGCGACGGCACCGCGCATGACGAGGATATGCGCCGCGAGACGCTGGAACTGGTGCTGAGCGCGATGGGCGACGCGTTGCTTGGCGAAGCGATGGCGAATGCGCTCAACCTGCCGCGCGATACGGTTCGCGAAATCGCGACCGACCGGCTGATGAACCACCCGCCGCATCGCGCCGACTAGCCGCGGGGCGGAACTCCGCCTATCTGCGCGGCCATGCATTTCCTCGATCAGGCGAAAATCTTCGTGCGCTCGGGCGCCGGCGGCCCCGGCGCGGTCAGCTTTCGCCGCGAAAAATTCATTGAATATGGCGGCCCGGACGGCGGCGATGGCGGCAAGGGAGCGGATATCGTTTTCGAGGCGGTCGCCGGTCTCAACACGCTGATCGACTTTCGCTACACGCAGCATTTCCGAGCGCCGCGCGGCACCGGCGGCTCCGGCAGCAACAGGACCGGCGCGGGCGGCAAGGACCTCGTCATCAAGGTGCCGGTCGGCACGCAAGTCCTGGCCGATGACGAGGAGCGCAGCCTGCTCGCGGACCTGACCAAGGTAGGCGAACGCATCGTCTTCCTACGCGGCGGCGACGGCGGGCGCGGCAACGCCAGCTACAAGACCTCGACCAATCGCGCGCCGCGCCAGCATGGCACCGGCTGGCCGGCCGAAGAGGCGTGGGTGTGGCTGCGCCTGAAGCTGCTGGCTGACGCCGGGCTGGTTGGACTGCCCAATGCCGGCAAATCGACCTTCATCAACGCCGTCACCAATGCCCAGGCGAAGGTGGGCGAATACGCCTTTACCACGACCCGGCCGCAGCTGGGCGTGGTGCGCCACAAGGGCCGCGAATTCGTCATCGCCGACATTCCCGGGCTGATCGAGGGCGCGGCCGAAGGCGCCGGCATCGGCGACCGCTTCCTCGGCCATATCGAGCGTTGCCGCGTGCTGCTGCACCTGGTCGACGCGAACGATGCGGATGTGGCCGAAAGCTATCGGATCGTCCGCGACGAACTCGAAGCCTATGGCGCGGGCCTGGCCGACAAGCGGGTCGTGGTCGCGCTGAACAAGATCGACATGCTCGACGACGAACTGATCGCCGTCCTCTCCGCCGAGCTGGAAGAAGCCAGTGGGGCGGAGGTCATCCCCATCTCAGGCGCAAGCGGCATCGGCGTCGACTGGGCGCTCGACAAATTGCTGGAAGCGATCGGTCCCGAAGCCGGCCCCGTCAGTGACGATGACGAAGGCGAAGACGCGATCGAGTGGTCGCCGGTTTAAGAGGTCGCGGCCTTACAGGCCTATCAGGCGCGGTGCGACCATATGCCACCAGTTCGTTTCCCACAGCATGTTGACCGCGACGGTGAACGGGAGCCAGGCGGCGAGCCAGATCAGATAGGCAGGGTGGACGCCGCGATTGCGGACGAGATCCCAGATGAAAAGCGGCGAAATGGCGAGCAGCATATAGAGATCAGTCGCGAGCGGACTGCCCGGAAACGTCGTTGGCAGCCAGTGCATGCGATCGATCGCCGCCGGCAAGGCGACCGCCGGCGCAAGTATCATCATACGCTTGTGGAGGCCCGGATTGCCGCGCCTGGCGCTCAGCCCGATCGCCATCAGGATTGGGAACAGGAAGCCGATCCGCAGCTGAAACAACATGATGTTGTCCATCATCAGGCGCAGCTGCTGAAGAGGCAGCCGCGCGTCCGGCGCAGCCGACTGCCCGGCTTGCCATATTCCGTGATAGTTGATGACGACGAGCGCGAGACCGGCGAGCACGATCGCCGGGACCAGCGCGAAGGCCGTCAAGCCCAAGCTACGATGAAAAGCGCGCAGGTCCGTCGCGACGAGCACCGTTTGAGCAAGCAGCAGGAGCAGGAAAGAACCCATGAATAGGGCGTGCACATGCGCGACCGCGGGGAAAGGCGATCTCGCCCCGGCCCTGATCGCTGCCATCTGACCCACGGAATCGGGAATGAACCCGACCAGTGCGATCACGACGAAGCTGGCTGCCATGAAGACGTAGATCCAGCGATCTATCGTCTGGCTGAGCGCCCCATCGCCGCTCCCGCCCGCCACGGTATCTGCAACAGTAGCCATCGCGCGCCTCCCTCCGCCTCTGACTGACGGAGGGATAGCGCTGTCAAAAACGAGTATGAACGTCGCGCTGACCGATGTGACTATTCATGCGACCAAAGCGGCGACAGCGACCTCGCCGCCTTTACCAGCGGCGCCAGCGCCGGTCCCAGCGATCCCAGCGGCCTGAACGGCGCGCCTGCGCCAGCTCGCGGCGGCACTCGCGCAGCTCGCGATAATATTCGCGGCGATTGTCCGCGCGCCGCAGCTCGCGACGGCATTCGCGCCGTTCCTGCCGGACCTCGCGATTGCCATAGCCATAACGCTGGGCACTCAGGCCTCCGGCCGGCAGCGCGGCCGCGACCAGACCCAAGGCCAGTATCAACTTACGCATCATGTTTCTCCCTCTGCCTCGCCGCCATCTCGACTCGCGATGAGCGCCAACCTCTCAACCGCCGATTTCGGTTCTGGTTGCAATGTGCGACCGGCGGTCGCTCGAGCCTGCAGGTCTCGGTCATGTCTGGACAAGCGGATGACGCTCACGCAACGGACGGACATGGCGCTGTTTGCACCCTCTTCCTGCCCGCGCCTGATCGTGAAGATCGGGTCGGCGCTGCTTGTCGATGGCGCCGGCGGCGTGCGGCGGGCATGGCTGGCGGGGATCGCTGCCGATATAGCGGCGCGTCGCGCTGCGGGGCAGCAGGTCGCGGTGGTGTCTTCGGGAGCGATCGCGCTGGGCGCGCGGCGGTTGGGGCTGGCCAAGGGAGGCCGTGCCAGCCTCGAAGATGCCCAAGCGGCGGCCGCCACTGGACAGATCGCGCTTAGCCAGGTCTGGGCGGAGGTGCTTGGCGCACACGGGCTGACGGCGGCACAGATGCTGGTGACGCTCGACGATCTCGAGGATCGCCGGCGCTACCTCAACGCTTCGGCCACACTGGACCGGCTGTTGTCGCTGGGCGTGGTGCCGGTGATCAACGAGAATGACAGCGTCGCCACCGAGGAAATCCGGTTCGGCGACAATGACCGGCTCGCCGCCCGGGTGGCCCAGGCGGCGGGCGCGCAGGGTGTGGTGGTGCTGTCCGATGTCGACGGACTTTATGATTCAGATCCGCACACCAATCCGGCCGCGCGGCTGATCGCGCGCGTCGAGACGGTCGACACGACGATCCTGTCCTTCGCTTCGGGCGGCTCGTCGTCCGGCATGGGTTCGGGGGGGATGCGGTCGAAGCTGGAAGCGGCACGGATCGCGACCTCGGCCGGCATTGCCCTCGTCATAGCGAATGGCCGGCGCGATCATCCGCTCAGTGACGACACCGGTACATTGTTTGTCGCGAGGCGCGGTGCCAGCCCACGCAAGGCCTGGCTCGCGGGGCGGCTGACGGTGCGCGGCAGCATCCGCGTCGACGCGGGCGCGGCCAAGGCGCTCGCCGCCGGGTCCAGCCTGCTCGCGGCGGGAGCGACCGGCATCGACGGGGTGTTCGCGCGCGGCGACGTGATCGACGTGCTGCACGGGGGCAAGCCGGTCGCGCGCGGCCTTTCCGAATATGATGCAGCCGATGCGCAGCGGATATTGGGCGTCAAAAGCGATGCGCAGGCCGAAATCCTCGGCTATGCGCCGCGATCCGCCCTGATTCACCGCGACCATCTCGTTCTGATCTGACACCTATGAACAAATCCACTCTTGCCATTACCGGCGGCACCGGCTTTGTCGGCGCGACGCTCGTCCGCCACGCGGCGATGCGCGGCCACAAGGTGCGCGCGCTGACCCGACGCCCGCAAGCAGGCTCCGGCAAGAAGATTGAATGGGTCGAAGGCGCGCTGGACCAGCCGGACTCGCTGGTGCGGCTGGCCGTCGGCGCCGATGCGGTGATCCATGTCGCGGGCGCCATCAACGCGCCCGACCGCGCCGGCTTCCAGACCGACAATGTTTTCGGCACGCTCAATATGATCGAGGCGGCCAAGGCTGCGGGCGTCAAGCGCTTCATCCATGTGAGCTCGATGGCGGCGCGCGAGCCGGAGCTGTCGGACTATGGATGGTCCAAGGCGCGCTCAGAGCAGGTGGTCGGCGCGAGCGGACTGGATTGGACGATCGTGCGCCCGCCCGCGATCTATGGCCCTGGCGACAAGGAAACGCTTGAGCTGTTCAAGATGGCCAAGCGGGGCTTCATGTTCTTGCCGCCCGCCGGGCGCATGTCGGTGATCGAAGTGAGCGATCTCAGCCGCTTCCTGCTGACCCTGATCGGACACGAAGAGACCTTCGGCGAAACCTACGAACCGGACGACGGCTATGAACGGGGCTGGACCCACGCGCAGTTCGCCGAAGCGATCGGCAGCGCGGTGGGCCGCAAGCGTGTGACGACGCTGTCGATGCCCCGTGCGGCCATGCGGCTGGGCGCGCGGATCGACCGGCTGGTGCGTGGCAAAGGGGCGAAGCTGACGCCGGACCGCGCTAATTACTTCAGCCATCCCGACTGGGTCTCGAAACGCCGCCCGCCGGTCGATTTGTGGCGCCCGCACATCGAAACCAATGCCGGTCTGAAGGCCACCGCAGTCGCCTACCGCGCCGCTGGATGGCTATAGAAGCCGACTGGACCGAGCCGTCGGCAAGAAACTCGCGGCCAGAGAGGCACCGGGAGGCTGAACTGTCCCCTCGCAGGCGAAATTCAAAAAGAAAAGCCGCCCGAAAGCGGCTTTTCCATTGCGAGTTGCCAAGGATCAGGCGAACCGGATCTTGGTCCCATTCTGCTTGCGGCGAACTGCTGCACCCACCGCGCCAAAGCCGAGGATCATCAGCGCCCAGGCCGAGGGTTCGGGAACAGCGGCAGTGACTAGGTCAAGCTGCGCGGCCGGAGCCAGGGCGGTTTGCGGCCCGAAAATAGCGAACAGCTGCTCGTTGGCAAACGGCCCACTGACCGAAAGCAACGAACCGCCAATCACGAAGCGAGTGTCGCTCTGACTGTGCGCAGCAGCGTTCAAGTTGGCGATTGCGGCCTGTGAAAGTGTCACGGTAAATTGCTGGATCGGCCCGGCGGAAACGACGGCCGTGCCGTAGCTGTTGCCGTTGCCAAGGTCTGTAAACACGCTTGTGCTGAATTGGTCGCTGAGAAGCGCGTTGATGCTTCCGGTATAATCAAACAGACCCAGCGTCTCACTGGTCGAAGACGTGTTGACGCCGTTCCCACCGTAAAATGTCAGCGTTGCCGAGGTGATGTTTTGGTTGGCCAGTCCGCTGATGTTGAATGCCAGATAGTTATTGTAGATCGCGCCGTTAAGGTTGCTCGATCCGACATTGATGTTTTTGACGCCGGCCGTGAAGCCACTGTTCTGATACCAGCCACTATCGTAATTCTGGATGGTGGCGGCATTCGCCGCCGCTCCGGCAGCTATGGACAATAGAATTGCGCTGCCTATTGCTGCGCCCCCCTTCAGAATACGCATCGCCTGATTCCCCTTGTCTGTCAGTTTTGACGAAGGAACCGCTAAGGGAGGGACGCTACAGGTTAATGACATGTTAGCGCGCGCGTTTTCATCGCGCGGGCGAGACCGCTAGATGGAGAGTCTCTCCAGCGCGAATACCGCGACGGTCGCGATGAGGCCGATCAGAAATGCGCGGTAGGCGAACGCCAAGAAGCGATATTTCTTGCGCTGCAGGACCGCGCCATTCTGATACATGTCGCGCGCCATCATGCGGAAAATATGGTCCTGGTCGTCCAAATCGCCGGTGATCCGGTCGACGAACTCCTCTTCCCCCAGCTGCGTGAACGAGCCGAAGAACATCAGGTTGAGCGGCGCATCCTTTGGGGCCTTCACCGCCGGCAGCACCGCCAGGATCGCGAGAATCGCCGATATGAACGCGAACGCGCCCAGCGTCAGCACCGCGGGGCTAACGTCGCCCTTGACCGCCTGGTTGACGGTGATGGTGAACACGACGAACGTCGCGCCCATCAGGATGCTGGCCTTCTGGTCGGCCATTTGCGACAACTGAAGCTGCATCTGCTGAGCCGTGCGCATCAGGTGGATAGCGTCGGGCGCGTAATGCCGGTTGCCGTGATCGTCGCGTCCCATCCGTGTTCCCTTGCCAGTACGCGCCGCCGCCCTAACCGCGCCACCCTTCAGCCGCAATCGCTTGGCAAGCCGCGCACATTCAAACTAGAGACCGCGCATGGCCGACCGTCAAGAAATCGAAACAACCGTCCACGACCTGATCGAGCCGTTCAACAAGAAAGGCGTGGCGCTGACCGATGCAACAACCTTCGCCGGCGATCTTGAATGGGACAGCCTGACGGTGATGGACTTCGTAGCTGCGGTGGAGGACGAGTTCGACATCATCATCACGATGAACATGCAGGCGGAAATCGAGACGATCGGCCAGCTCGTCGACGCGGTCGGCAAGCTGAAGGGCTGAGTCCATGACCGACAGCATCGCCACCGCCGACGCCCCGGCGCCCGAAACCGCGGCCCCACAGGGCGACCTGATGTCCAAGTTCGACGGCCTGATCGCCGAGCGGCAGGCGCTGCTCGACAGCGGGGTGCGTGATCCGTTCGCGATCGTGATGGAAAAGGTGTTGTCGCCCACCGAAGCGATCATCAAGGGCAGGAAGACGATCCTGCTCGGCACCTACAATTACATGGGCATGACCTTTGACCCGGACGTGATCCAGGCGGGCAAGGACGCGCTGGAGACGTTCGGCTCCGGCACCAATGGCAGCCGGATGCTCAACGGCACCTTCCAGGACCATATGGACGTGGAAGAAGCGCTCAGAGAGTTTTACGGCACCAGCGGCGCGATCGTGTTTTCGACCGGCTACATGGCCAATCTGGGTATGATCTCCACGCTCGCGGGCAAGGGCGACTACATCATCCTCGACGCCGACAGCCATGCGTCGATCTATGACGGCTGCAAACAGGGCTATGCCGAGGTCGTCCGCTTCCGTCACAACTCGGTGGAGGATCTCGACAAGCGCCTTGGCCGGCTGCCGCCAGAGGCCGGCAAGCTCGTAGTGCTGGAAGGCGTGTATTCGATGCTGGGCGACATCGCGCCGCTGAAGGAAATGGTCGCGGTAGCCAAGAAACATGGCGCGATGGTGCTTTCCGACGAAGCCCATTCGATGGGCTTTTACGGTCCCAACGGCCGCGGCGTGTATGAAGAACAGGGGCTTGAAGGCCAGGTCGACTTCATCGTCGGCACTTTCTCCAAATCGGTCGGCACGGTCGGCGGCTTCTGCGTGTCGAACCACCCCAAGTTCGAGGCGATCCGCCTCGCCTGCCGCGCCTATATCTTCACGGCCTCGCTGCCGCCGTCCGTCGTCGCGACCGCGGCGGCCTCGATCCGCAAGCTCCGCTACGCGCACAACAAGCGCGCCCATCTGTGGGAAAATGCCCGCACGCTGCACGGCAATTTGAAACGCCTCGGCTTCAAGCTCGGCACGGAAACGCCGGACAGCGCGATCATCGCGATCATCCTGCCGACGCAGGAAGAAGCGGTGGGCATGTGGCAGGCGCTTTTGGAGCATGGCCTATACGTGAACATGGCCCGGCCGCCGGCGACTCCGGCCGGCACATTCCTGCTGCGCTGCTCGCTTTGCGCCGAGCATACGGCGGAGCAGGTCGAAAGGGTCACCGGCATGTTCGCCGCCGCGGGACGGGCCGTGGGCGCCATCGGGTAGGTGGTTTCCGCCCACGCTGGACAGAAATCGTTAACCACGCTCTAAGTAGAAGCGCGTTGGGGATGGACAGTGATACGGGTCTGGAGACCGGGCACGCCTCGGTCAGCATTCGCCGCGCGCTCGCTATCGCGCTCGCGCTGACGGCTGCGATCGGCCTCATCACTCTCACCGTTCTCGTCAGCAATTCGAACAAGCAGCGCGACGCCGCGCTCGCCGCCCAGCGCCACAGCTTCGAAGTCATTATCCTGGTTCGCCAGCTGCAGAGCACGATGGCGGAGGCCGAGCTGAGCTTGGGCCGCTACGTCCTCGATTCCCAAAGGGAGCTGGGCCTCATTTATGTCGATGAGTGGCGCCGCGCGGGTTTCGCGATCGAGCGCCTGCGCGACGTCACTCGGGACAATCCGCAACAGGTTGCGCTGACCGCGAAGCTCCAGGCTTATTACACCGCGCGCGGCAAGATGCTGTCCGACGCGGCGCTACGCACCCGCTACGACCAGAAACTGAACGGCCTCGCCATCTTCTACCGGGCCGGGCAGAACGCTTCCGCGCGCGAGATCGATCAGGCGCTGGAAGGCATCATCGCGGTCGAGAACGGGTTGCTGGCCGAGCGCATCGACAATGCCAATGCGACGCTGGACCAGTCCAATTGGGCGGCGAGCCTGTTGCTGTCGTTCGCGGTCGTGATCCTGACGGGCGCGGCGCTGCTGGGCTTCACTGTCGTCCAGGCCTTCGCCGAACGGCGGCTGACGCGCCGGGCGGCGGACGAGAATATGCAACGTGCGCTGGATCTCGAGGAAGCCGTCGCCGAACGCACGGCCGAGCTGCGTCGCGCCAACGAGGCGCTGCTTGGCGAAGCGGCGGAGCGCGAAGCGGCCGAAGCGCAGCTGCGGCAGGCGCAGAAAATGGATGCGGTCGGGCAGCTGACCGGCGGCATCGCGCATGACTTCAACAATATGCTGGCGGTGGTGATCGGCGGACTCGAACTCGCCAAGCGCCGCATCGCCGACGAACCGCACCAGGCCGATCGCCACATCGCCAATGCGATGGAAGGCGCCAGCCGCGCCGCCGCCCTCACCCGCCGCCTGCTCGCGTTCGCCCGGTCCGAGCCTCTGCTGCCAGAAGCGGTGTCACCGCGCCTGCTGATCGAAGGCATGACCGACCTGCTCGACCGGACGATCGGCGAGCGGATCAACGTCCAGTCGCGCTTCGTCGATCATGACTGGCCGGTTTGGGTGGACCGCCACCAGCTGGAAAACGCGCTGCTGAACCTCGCCGTCAATGCGCGGGACGCGATGGACGGCGAAGGCACGCTGACCATCGCCACCGCCACGCGCACGCTTGCCGAAGGGGAGATCGGGACCATGCGGGCGGGCGACTATGTCGCCATCTCCGTCGCGGATACCGGCTGCGGCATGGACCAGAAAGTGCTGGACCGGGTGTTCGAACCCTTCTTCACAACCAAGCCGGTCGGCAAAGGCACCGGCCTTGGCCTCAGCCAGATTTTCGGTTTCGTCCGCCAATCATCCGGCGAGATCATTCTTGCCTCGCAACCGGGCCTCGGCACCACCGTGACGCTCTTGCTGCCGCGCTTCACTGGCGCGCGGCGCGTCGCGCCGGCTGGGGCGGAAACGCCCGCCATCTTCGTGCCGCCTCGCGAGGAACTGCACGCGACGATCCTTGTGGTCGAGGATGATCCGCGTGTGCTGAATGCGACGACGGAGGCACTGGCCGAACTCGGCCATACGCCGGTCTCCTGCCCGTCACCCGATCAGGCGCGGGCGTTGATCGATGCTCATCCGAATATTCGCCTTATCCTGACCGATGTGCTGATGCCCGGCACCACCGGGCCGGAGCTGATCGCGTCGCTGCGCCCGCATTATCCGCATATGGGCGTGCTGTTCGTAACCGGCTATGCCGGTGAAATCGACGAGACCACGGCTTTTGCCGGCCATGATGTGCTGCGCAAACCGTTCACGATGGTGGCGCTTTCGGACGCGGTGCAGACCGCGCTTACCAGGGCTAGCGGATCGCCCCCTTACGAAGCAGCCGTGGCAGCAGAATGAGTGCGCCGAGCAGCGGATGACGGCGCTGCCAGGGCTTGATTGTAATGCCGGCGCCCGCGTGCCGATTGATTTTCCACGCCAGATAATCGACGCCGCCGGCGAAGGTCAGGCTGGCCTTGGCGAGGCGGACGAGCGTCATCGCCTTGCCGGCGCGCCGCAGCTTTCGCCAGCGCGCCTCGCTGTAGAGCGGCTGCGGCGAAGCGGCCACGCCGAAAATCGCGTAGCGGTCCGGGTCCCAATCGACGATTGATCCCGGCCGGTCGCCACGCTCGGCCCGCAGCTCGGCGCCATAGGTAAGTTCGAAGCCGCGCCGCCAGTGTTCGAGCGGGTCGGCGGTGGCGGGCGTCATGCTGAGCAGGGTGGTGACAGCGCGCGACACCGCGGCAACGGTCGTCGTTTTCGCGGCCTCATCGGCTGTCCAGACCAGCCTGACCGGCTGCGCGAAGCGCGCCCAGACGGAAACGGTACCCGCTTCCGGCCCGGTCAGCCGGGCCAGATCCGTTTCGCTCAGCACTGCGTATTTGGCGGCGACGCCGTCGGCTTCGGTCGGGAAGACGTTGGGCGGGATCAGCCGGTTGGCGGCGGCGAGCCAGCGTTTTCCATAGGCCTCGCGATAGTCTCGCACGATCAGGTAGAAATCGAGCATATGTCCGTCGATCTCGCCGGTCCTGAGGCACGAACCGTAGAAGATCACGGCCCGCGCGCCGGGGTGCCTAGCCGCCACCGCCGCCGCTGCCGCCGTCACGCGGGAGTCGACCGGCTGGGCGAGCTCTTGAGCAATGAGATCGGGGAGCGACACAGCCTGTCTCTATCTTTCTCGTCACCCCGGCGGAAGCCGGACTCCAGCTGAGTACAAGCGATTGGGAGAAGAAGCTGGATCCCGGCTTTCGCCGGGATGACGGGGAGAGCGGTTCAGGCCGCGAGTTTCAGGAACGGCACTGGCCGCGTGGTGCGCAGCACGATCGGGTTGCCGGCGCTGGCCTGGAACAGCTCGCCATCCAGGATGACATTGGAGCGGTCGCCGGCGATCTCGATCTCGTCGCCCTGCTCGATATGCACGCCGGCTAGCAGATCCCGGCCGAGCTTGCCGCGGATGCTCGCCAGCAGCGCGCGGATCAGCGTGCCGAAGCCCTGCTCCACGGCCATCATGCGCAGATTGCCGGCACCGACTTCGGTCTTGCTGCCCAGCAGCAGCCGCTCCAGCGTCGTCACGATCAGCAGCGTGTAGCGGCCGGAGAATTGGCCTCCGCGCTTCAGCGACACCCGCACCGGCGCGGGCCTGGGCGGGAGGAAGGCGGCGCGGATGCCCAGCACGACCGAAACCAGCACCGCGATCACGGTCAACGCATGGCTGATGCCGTTCGGCAGTCCGAGCGGATAGATTTTGTTGCGGCAGAAGAGAATCGAGTCAGCAAGCCCCGCGCCGCCCAAGAACATGCCCAGCACGGGCCTGCTGTCCACACCGTTGGACAGCGCGATCAGCTCGCGCTTCACGGTATGCGGGGCAAGATCGGCCTGCGCCAGCTCGACGATCCTGGCCAGCGCTTCCAGCGGATCGCCCTGCGCGCCAAGATCGAGCGCGATCAGGTTGGTCTTGCCATTGGGAAGCACCGCCACGGGCGGCGGCGTCTCACCAAAATACTTGCCCGCGTGCAGCTCGGTCAGCGCGGCCTGGACCGATCCGTCGCCGCCATTGATGATGATGACCTTGGGATTGACGCGCGCGATCGTCCGCATCGCGTCCGGGATCTGATCGAACTCCTCCACCTCATAATGGAAGATATCGGGATGCCGCGCGCAATAGGCGCGGACGCGGGGAAGCAGGGCGCGGTTGCCCGTCGAGCGCGGATTGGAAAGGAGCGCGACCGACGCCATGTGCTTATGCGATCAGCCCGACACCGGGCCGATCGACAGCCCCCGCCGGTAGTTGAGCGTCACGTCCACCGGCTTCACACCGCGGCCGACCTGGATCACCACGTCTCGATAATCGGGCTTCAGGTGGAACAGCGAGATGGATGGATTGCGCGAAAAGCCGCCGCCATCGCTCCACCCCGACTTGCCGTTGCCGTCCGCGTCGTGACGAACCGCGACCGCGTAGTTGCCAGGACCGGGCAAGGCCACGCACACCTCCATCCGCCCAACGCGCGACACCGGCACGTCGAGCCGCTTCAGCTTCCTGCCCTTGGCGAGGAAATCGGCCGGGTTGGAGCCGTAGATCTGGACGCGCAGCGTCCCCTGCCGGACCTTGAAGCCATCGACGCGCACCAGCACCGCGCTTTCGCCCTGGGCGCAAGCATCGGCGTCGCCCAGCATGCCGGCTGCGGCTGGAACATGCCATCCAGCCGCCGCGGCGACCGCCAGCAAAGCTGCCCTAACTTTCTTCATGACCATCTCTGCAACCGCGGTTATAGCGGACGAACCGCACCGCACCTTGATCCGGGAGATGGTGGAGCTTTGCGGCCAAAACATGGTCGCGGGGCGTCTAGAATTCGAAGATGTTGTCCGCCGTCGACCGATACCTCGCCAGGCTGATCGCCGTCCCGCTGTTCGCCACGCTCATCATCGCGGCGATGCTGCTGGTGCTCGACAAGATGCTGCGGCTGTTCGACTTCGTCGCCGAACAGGGCGGCCCTGTCAGTGTCGTGTGGCGGATGCTCGCCAATCTGCTGCCGGAATATCTTTCGCTGGGCATTCCGATCGGGCTGATGCTGGGCATATTGCTCGCCTTCCGCCGCCTCGCCACGTCGTCGGAACTGGACGTGCTGCGCGCGGTGGGCCTGGGCTATGGCCGGCTGTTGCGCGTGCCGTACATGTATACGATCGCGCTGGCATTGTTGAACCTCGCCATCGTCGGCTTCATCCAGCCCAAGGCGCGCTATGCCTATGAGGGCCTGCAGTTCGAACTGCGCTCCGGTGCGCTCGGCGCGTCTATCAAGGTCGGCGAGTTCACCAGCCTGTCGAAGCAGATGACCGTGCGGATCGAACAGAGCCACAAATCGGGTGCCGACCTGTCCGGCATCTTCGTGCGCGCCGACAGCAAGGGCGGGCGCACGCTCGCGGTGACGGCGGAAAAGGGCAGCTTCCTGCGCACCGACGATCCGGACGTGATCATCTTTCGTCTGAAGAACGGCACTCTGGTGCATAACGAGCCCGGGTTTCGGGTGCCGCGCGTGCTGAGCTTCACCTCGCACGACCTGCCGATCGACCTGCCCAAGGTCGAGCGTTTCAGGGGGCGCGGCGGCAAGGAGCGCGAACTGACGATCCCCGAGCTGGTCAAGATCGGCCGCGATGGCCACCGTCCGCTTCCTCAGCGCAACGAAAGCCGGGCGAGCTTCCATTTCCGCATCGTCGAGGTGGCGATGATGTTCCTGCTGCCGCTGCTGGCGGTCGCATTGGCGGTGCCGCCCAAGCGCTCGACTTCGGCGCTGGGCGTGTTCCTGTCGATCGTGATGGTCGTCACGTATCACAAGGTGAACGAATATGCGCAGGGCATGGGTTCGCTTGGCCGGATCGACCCGCTGATCGCGCTGTGGGTGCCGTTCGTGCTGTTCGCGGCCTTGATCTGGTGGCTCTACTACCAGCTGGCCTTCGTGCCGGGTGGCCAGCCGATCGGCGGGCTGGAGAAGGTCTTCGCGAAGCTCGGCAAGACCGTTCGGCGCTGGCTGCCGTTCGGCCGCAAGCCCAGGCATGGCGAAGAGGCGACGGCCTGACGCATGCAGATGCAATTCTTCCCGTCCCGCACCGTCACGCTCTACACAGGGCGCATGTTCCTGGTCCGCTCCTTCGCGGTGCTGGCCGGGCTGGTGTTGATCCTGATGACGCTGGATTTGCTGGGCGAATCCGATCGCATCCTCGCCTATCCGGGCAACGGCGAGGCGCAGCTTTGGGCCTATGTCGGGCTGCGCGTGCCGCAGATCATCTCGACATTCCTGAAATTCTCGGTGCTGCTCGGCACGCTGATCACGCTGACGACGCTCAACCAGAACAGCGAAGTCATCTCAATGAAGGCGGCGGGCCTGTCCGCGCACCAGATCCTGGCGCCGCTGATCGTCGCTGGCATGCTGGTCGCGGGCATTTCCTTCGCCTTCAACGAGCGCATCGTCGCGCGATCGACAGCTACCCTCACCGCCTGGCAGAAGGCCGAATATGGGCCGATGCCGAAGGACAGCGGTGTGCTCTCGAACCTTTGGGTGCGCGATGGCGAAGACCTGATTCGCGCCGGCAGCGCGATCGGGCGCGGCGCGCGGACCCGGCTTGAGAATGTGACGCTCTACGACCGGGTCGGGAATACCTTGTCGCAGGTCATCCAGGCGAAGGAGGGCAGCTATGTCGGCGGGGCCTGGCAGCTGACCGACGCCACGCGTTTCGACGTCGGCACCGGCACCGAAACCAAACTCGGCAACACCGTGATCGCCCGGGGTGTGACGCCGGACCGGTTCACCCTTTCCAATGTCGATCCGGACGGGCTGTCGTTCGTGCAGCTGGAGCAGGCTATCGGCGACCTGAAGGCGGCGGGCCGGCCGACCCGAACGCTCGAGGCCAATCTGTGGCACAAGATTTCCGGCCCGCTGTCCGCGCTGCTGATGCCGTTGCTGGGCGCCGTCGCGGGTTTCGGCCTCGCGCGATCGGGCAAGCTGTTCGTGCGCGCGGTCATCGGCATGGCGCTGGGCTTCACCTATTTCGTGGCCGACAATTTCGCGCTCGCGATGGGCAATCTCGGCGCCTATCCGCCGATGCTCGCGGCGTGGGCGCCGTTCCTCCTGTTCCTTTTGATCGGCGAGACGGTCCTTATCCGGACCGAGGAGTGACCGGAGCGGTCAGCCAGCGCGAGGTCGCACGCGGCGCCGGCCTCGCGGCGCTGGCCCGATTGGGGGCGCTGATCGAAGTCGTCGCCCAGCCCGCCTATACATGGCTGTTCGGCATCGCGACCTATGGCATCTATACGGTGCTGTGGGCGGCGGTGAACATCGTCGAGAACATGATAGACCTGTCGATGACGCAGGCGCTGCAGCGGGTCGTGCCGACGTCAAGCGAGGGGGACGCGCACGCCGCCGTCCGCTTCGCGCTGCTGGTGTCGGTGATCCCCGCCACGGTGCTAGCGCTGGCCGCGAGCATCTTCGCCGAGCCGATCGCGGCGCTGCTGTCCGCCGCGCCCAAGGATCAGGCGCAGCTGCCGCTCGCGATCGCGATCTTCGCCTGGGCGCTGCCGCTCTGGACCTTCATCGAGGTCGCGACGTCCGCCGCCCGCGCCCGCCGCGCCTTCGGACCGGAGATCCGGCTGCGTATCTTTTGGGAACAGGTGGCCCGCCTCGCCTTCGCGGTCGGCTTCTTCGCGACCGGCATGCACAGCAAGGGGCTGCTGTTGGCGCACCTCGCCTCGCTGTTCCTGACCGCCCTGCTGTCAGCGCGCCTGCTTGGCCGCTATTATGACGTCCGGCTGCTGCTGACCGCGCCGGCCTCACCGGGTCTGCGGAAAGAGCTGGTGAAGACCGGCTTCGCGCTCCTGCCTTCGGCGATCAGCCGGCGGCTGTTCAATGACCTGCCCGCGATCCTGCTGAACCTGAGCTTCCCCGGCGCGAAGGGAGCCACCGCGGCCGGCCTGTTCGGCATCGCGCGCAAGGTTTCGTCGGTGCCGCTGATCGTGCGCCAGGCATTTCAGTATGTGCTCGCCCCCCTCGCCGCCGCGCAGGCCGCGCATGACCGGGCGGGCGTGGCGCACCTCTATGGTTTCGCGACCCGGCTCTCGATCGCGTTCGTCGTGCCGCTGGCGGCGCTGCTGATGCTGATCGCGTCGGACATATTGAGCCTGTTCGCGCCGGAGGCGGCGGCGGCGCTGCCGTTGCTGGTGATCCTTGTGCTCGGCCGTGCGGGCGAAGCGATCGTCGGGCCGGCGACGCCGGTCGTCGAGATGACCGGCCATCGCATCCTGCCGCTCGTCAACAGCGCGATCGGGCTGGGTGCCTGGGCGCTGCTCGGCGCCTGGCTGGTGCCGAGCCAAGGCGCGACCGGTATGGCCTGGGCGGTAAGCGCGGGTACGGTGCTGATCGCCTGGGCTGCAACGCTGGAGCTTCGCATCGCCGACGGACTGGTCGCATTCGACCGGCAGGCGGTGGCGGCGCTTGTGGTGGCGCTGCTCGTATCGGCGCTGCTGTGGCTGGCAGGCAGTGTCCTCGCGCCCGCCCCAGTCCGCGCGATCGGCCTGTCGTTGCTGTTCTGGCCCGCGCAATGGGCGGCTTTGCGCTTCGGTCTGCCCCTCAGCGACCGTCAGTCGCTGGGGAAGGTGGCGAGGAAGCTGCGGCTGCTCTGATTTCGTCATTGCGAGGAGCATAGCGACGAAGCAATCCAGACAGCGTCAACGCTGCGCTGGATTGCTTCGCTACGCTCGCAATGACGAGGAAAACTAGCGCCCGCGCGTGACGGAGCTGAGGCCGATCTTCCACATCAGGCCGGTCAGGCCGCGATAATTCGCCTTGAAATAGGGTGAGGCGGGGTCGAGCACGTCGGCGAGGCGGCGATGCGCGATGCCGAGATTGTGGTACGGCACGCTCGGCAGCAGATGGTGGAGCGCGTGGTAGCGCAGGCCCACCGGCGCCCAAAGGCCCGGCAGCAGCGAGGGCGGCGGCACGTTGACGCTGTCCAGATATTGCGCGGTTACCGTCATCGCCTCGCCCTCATTCTCCCAGAGATGGGCGACGAGGGTGCGGAGCTGGTTCAGCACTGCGACCGCCGACGCGACGCCCATCATGATCAGGAAGGCGCGCAGCGGCAGCGTGCCGGTCGCGACCAAGGTCACCAGCGCAATCGCCCATAGGCTCGCGGCGATCTCGAGCCGGGTCCACAGCGCCTTGGCCTCGCCTTCCGGCGGGCGGCGGCGGAAATCGGGATTGATGACGAGACCCGAATAGCGCTCGACCACGATCCGCCGCAGCTTCGGCGACAAGAGCGACAGGGGGCTGAGCAACGCGTAGCGAATGATCAGCCCGATCGGCGCCAGCGCGGCGATCAGGATGAAGGCCGGCAGCGTCCACGGCTTCATCAGCGCCAGCGGCAGATATTCGGGATCGTCGGCGGTGCCATAGCGGGTCTTGGCGTGGTGCAGGTTGTGCACGCCTTCGTACATGAAGGACGGCACCAGCATCGGCACGCCGATCACGGCGTTCCAGCCCGCACGGAAGCCCGGCAGGGTCGCATGCTTCACATGCGTCAGCTCGTGAATGAAGCTCTCGGCGCGGTAGAGCGCCAGCACCGCGACCAGTGCGAAGACAAGGCCCCAGCCCAGGCCCGGCGCCATGATCGTCGCCACCAGCGCGACATAGCCGAGCGCCGCCGAACCGAGGAAATCGGTCCAGTAGATGCGCGGATTGGCGGTGCTGTATTCGCGAGTCAGCTCGGCCGCGGCGCGCAGCAGGGCGACGTCATCGGCGATCTGCGGGCGAAGCGCCGGCGCGTCCGCGGCAGGCGCCGCATCGAAGGCGAGTGCAGAATTCATTTGCAGTTCCTGTCGCGGAACATAGTGGCGCGAACGTGGCAAACAAAGGACTGCGCGACCTTAGTTTCGCGCGGTTTTCCCGATTAGAGCGATTGACATGAGCGACCTGCAGATCGTCCCCGTCAGTGATAAAGCGGGCCGCAAGGCCTTTGTCGACTATGCCTTCAAGCATTATGCGAACGACCCGAATTGGGTGCCGCCGCTGAAGGACGAGGCGATCGGCATGATTACGCCGGACAAGAATGCCTGGTTCACCCATGCCGAGCATCAGCTGTTCCTAGCGAAGCGCGGCGGCGCGGTTGTTGGCCGTATTTCCGCCCATATCGACCGGCTGGCGCTGGAACAGCCGCCCGAGCAGGGCTTCGGACCCGGCACCGGCTTTTGGGGCTTTTTCGACGCCGATGACGAGGCGACAGGTCGCGCGCTGATCGCCAAGGCGGAGGAGTGGCTGAAATCGAAGGGCATGGCCCGGGCGATCGGGCCGGTCAGCTCGTCGATCTGGGAAGAGCCGGGGCAGCTGATCCAGGGCTTCGACCATCCGCCGACCGTGATGATGGGCCATCAGGACGCGCGCTATCCGGCGTGGATCGAGGCCGCGGGCTATGAGAAGGCCAGGGACGTCGTCACCTACGACCTGGACGTCACCAAGGGCTTTCCGCCGCTGATCGAGCGCATCGTCGCGGCCGGCGAGAAGAATGCCCGCATCAACATCCGCCGGGTCGACAAGAAGCGGTTCGATCAGGAAGCGGCGATCATCCTGAGCATCCTGAATGACGCCTGGTCGGACAATTGGGGCTTCGTGCCGCTCACCGATCCGGAGATCGCGGAAGTTGGCGTCAAGCTGAAGCCCATCGTGTTCGAGGATCTGATCTACATCGCCGAGGTGGAAGGCGAACCGGTCGCGTTCATGATCACCCTGCCCGATCTGAACGAGGCGCTGAAGCCGCTCAAAGGCTCTCTGCTACCGTTCGGCTGGGCGAAGCTGTTGCTATGGCTGCGCAAGCCGAAAGCGCGGACGATGCGGGTGCCGCTGATGGGCGTGGTCAAGCGCCTCCAGGCCTCCCGCCTCGCCAGCCAGCTCGCCTTCATGATGATCGAATATTCCAGGCGCGAGGCGATCAAGAATTATGGCGCCCAGCGCGGCGAGATCGGCTGGGTTCTCGAGGACAATCAGGGCATGGTCGCCATCGCCGACGCGATCGAGAGCAAGGTCAACAAGACGTACCGGATCTACCAGCGGACGTTTTGAGATAAACCAATTCTGAGGCAAGCTACCACCGCTCATTCGCCCATTGCTCACTTGCCGATCCATAAGCGCTACCAAATCCATCGATATCAGGAAAAAGCGACACGGCAGTGATATCAAAATTGCCTGCTAAAACCTGTAGATATATATGTTTGTTATCCGCCGGTATTCTTATTGCAAGGAGACAATTCAATCCATTGATGACTAGGCTACCGTGAGAAAGGCCCGGCTTTATACTACTATACAAAAACTGCGAGTGTTGTGCGGCAATTCGACTCGAAACTACTGGCGGCTCCCAAGTTTGCGGATGGCCACTTTTAGCGATTGATTTCATCTGTTCATCATAAGTCCCAGACAACAATTTACCTTCCCCGCCACCAAGATGGGCGCAATGAATACCAAAAAGCATTCCCGCTCGGTCGAAGTGATCGGCGCAGGCAAAATAGAGGCCGATCAAACCACTCCGGCTGGCGTCAATCAAACGAGTAGCAGCTCCGTGATGTTGAAGGCGAGCAAGCAGTTCAAAATCGCTTAGGCTACGTCCTTCCAACCTGTCGAAGCCTTTGTGCCTTGCTTTCTCAAGCAGGCTCTTTTCGTAATAGCTGACTTGCCACTCCATTGGCCTTTCCGGCTTGGTTAAGAGCACCTTGCGGTATGCTGCGCTGTCGAGAAGCCATTGCTCATCGGACTGCCCCCTCCACATTCGGACGGCCTTATCAGATTCACCGCCACCACGAGCGATTAGGTTGAGCATTTCTGCCGTAGATTCGGGCTCGATGACCTCTCCAAACCGAGTGTCTGCAATTTTCTTCATTTTAGTTGGATAAGGCTCGGCACAGACAACATGCAATGACACTATTTCTGCGATGACTCGGGAATGGTCTACGGAGACTGCTCCCTCACCCCAACGCATCATCCGTTCCGTTCATCTTGCCCCCGCCGGGCGCTGGTGCTAGCAGTCCGGCTGCCCGATCCCTATCTAGGGTGGGCGCAAGACCGGCCGTGCGCTTTATTCGAGCGCCGGCCCCACAGGTTGATGTTGCAATGAGGCATTTTTTCCGCGTCCCGCATCGTCTGGCCCAGGCCAGGGGTTGCGCCGCGCGGGAACTCGTGTCCGGCCTTTCATCCCGGCGTGCCGTTGCAGCAGAAGCGCTTCTGATTTCGTCACTTCCATCGGCACAGGCGCGGCCGCTCGCCGCACCCACGCCCATCTACACAAATCGCGCAGCCGTTCGCCGCTCATCGAGCCGCGGCTGCGCCCGGAGAATAATAAATGACCACGCGCATGCTGATCGACGCGCGCCACCGGGAGGAAACCCGCGTGGCCGTCGTCAAGGGAAACCGCATCGAGGAGTTTGATTTCGAATCCGCCGAGCGCAAGCAGCTCAAGGGCAATATCTATCTCGCCAAAGTAACCAGGGTCGAACCGTCGCTCCAGGCGGCGTTCGTCGATTATGGCGGCAACCGCCACGGCTTCCTGGCCTTCAGCGAAATCCACCCCGATTATTACCAGATCCCCAAGGAGGACCGCGAAGCGCTGCTGCGCGAAGAGGCCGAGCACGCCGCCGAAGAGGAAGCGCTGCGCGCCCGCGAGGACGAGGAAGACGAGCGCGCCGAGGAAGCGGGCGAAGGCGACCGCGAACCTGAGGATCATGGCGAGGACGGTGACGACGCGCCCCGCCGCGAGCCGGTCAATGGCGGCAATGGCGGCACCGACGATGCGGTCGAATCGCTTCGTGAACGCCGCATGCGCCTGCGCCGCCGCTACAAGATCCAAGACGTCATCCACAGGCGCCAGGTGCTGCTGGTCCAGGTCGTCAAGGAAGAGCGCGGCAACAAGGGCGCAGCGCTGACCACCTATCTGTCGCTGGCCGGCCGCTATTGCGTGCTGATGCCGAACACCGCGCAGGGCGGCGGCATCTCGCGCAAGATCTCCAACGCCGCCGATCGCAAACGGCTGAAATCCGTGATGTCGGAGCTGAAGCTGCCCAAGACGATGGGCTGCATCGTGCGCACCGCCGGCCTGTCGCGCACCAAGACCGAGATCAAGCGCGACTTCGACTATCTCGCCCGGCTGTGGGACGAGATCCGCGAGAACACGCTGGGCGCCTCCGCGCCGTCCGTCATCTATGGCGACAGCGACCTGATCAAGCGCGCGATCCGCGACATCTATAACCGCGAGATCGACGAAGTGATCGTGGAAGGCGAGGAAGGCTACCGCGCCGGCCGCGCCTTCATGAAGCTGCTGATGCCCAGCCATGTGCGCCGCATCCAGGCCTATTCGGACCCGGTGCCGCTGTTCCAGCGCTTCGGCGTCGAGGATCAGTTGAGCCAGATGTATCAGCCGCTCGTGCAGCTGCGATCGGGCGGCTATCTGGTCATCAACCCGACCGAGGCGCTGGTCTCGATCGACATCAACTCGGGCCGCTCGACCCGTGAGCATGGCATTGAGCAGACCGCCGTCGCGACCAACCTGGAAGCCGCGCAGGAAATCGCGCGCCAGCTCAGGCTGCGCGACATGGCGGGCCTGGTCGTGATCGACTTCATCGACATGGAGAACAACTCCAACGTCCGGAAGGTCGAGAAGGCGATGAAGGCGGCGCTGGCGAACGACCGCGCGCGCATCCAGGTCGGCCGCATCTCAAGCTTCGGGCTGATGGAAATGAGCCGCCAGCGCCTGCGCACCGGCGTGCTGGAAGCCTCCACCCGTCCCTGCCCGCATTGTGAAGGCTCCGGTTTCGTCCGTACAGCGTCGTCGGCGGGGCTGTCGGCCTTGCGCCTGCTGGAAGACGAAGCGGCGCGCGGGCGCGGATCGCAGCTGATGCTGCGCGCCAGCCAGGAAGGCTGCTTCTATCTCCTGAACCACAAGCGCGCCGAGCTCGCCGAGATCGAGGAGCGCTACGGCGTGCGGATCGAGGTCGCATCATCGGGCGAGATCGAGGGCGCGCGCATGGCGGTGGAGGCGAGCGGCCCGCCGCCCGCCTACGCCCCGCGCTTCGAGCCGCCGCAGATCGCGTTCGACGAGGACGAGCCGCTCGACGACGAGATCGAGGACGAGGAAGAGGTCGAAGAGCGCGAGGAACGCGAGGAGCGTTCCGGCCCGCGCCGCGAAAGCCGTGAAGAGGGCGATGGCGAAGGCCAGGGCGGCGTTCGCCGCCGCCGCCGCCGTCGCCGCGGCAAGCGCGGCCCGGGTGACGAGAACGGCACGCGCCCGGTTCAATCGGAAATCGGCGAAGCCGAAACCGATGATGAAGAGGCCGGAGAGGCTGTCGAGGCGAGCGCTGAGGAAACACCGGGCGAGGACGGCGAAGCCCGCCGTCGACGGGGCCGTCGTGGTCGTCGTGGCGGTCGCCGCCGTCGTGGCGGTGAGGAGCAGGCCGCGATCGAGGGCGTGACCGAAGGCGAAGCGCCTGTCGAAGCGGAAGCCGTCGAGGAAACACCGGAACCGGCCGTGATCGCGGAGGAGGCACCCAAGCCACGCCGCACGCGCCGCAAGGCCGCACCCGTCGCCGCCGAGGCCGAAACCGCTTCAGTCGAGGCCAAGGAAGCACCGGCTCCCGAAGCAGAGGCCGAGGCCAAGCCGAAGCGCACGCGTCGCAAGAAAGCCGATGCCGAGATCGTGGCCGCGCAGGCCGAGGGTCCCGTCGAAGTCCCTGCGCCGGAAGCCGATGCCAAGCCGAAACGGACCCGCCGCAAGAAGGCCGACACGGCACCGGAAGAAGAAGCCGCCACTGCCGCGTCAGCCGGGCCGGCCACGGAAACGATGCCGGAAGCCGCCAACGACCAGCCGGCCCGCAAGGGCTGGTGGCAGCGGACAATCACCGACCGGTTCTAAAAACCCGACGCTTTCACGTCATTCCGGCGCAAGCGGGAACTCAGCTAGAAGAAAAACTGGGTTCCCGCTTTCGCGGGGATGACGAAGAAGTGGAGGGTGTGGCGGCTGTCACAGCGGGCCGGGAAACACTGGCCTATGCCTTGTCTCACCCCAAGCGCCTAGCCCGGCTCCCCGCCGGCATTCGCCTCCCACACCCTCCCCGGGAAGGTGGAGTCCCGGACCGACCCCTCAGGTCCGGGGCGGCGCGGCGGGGGCAAGCTCCACGCAGTCGGCATAGGGCATGATCAGGCGGCCATCGGGCGCGGCGGTGAAGCTGGTCTGCGTCGGATAGGCGAGATCGATGCCTTCGTCGTTCAATCGCTTCAGGATCGCCATGCCCACGGCGTGACGGGCGTCGTAGAAATCCTGGAACTCGCGGCTTTCGACGTCATATTCCACCTCGAAATCCAGCGAACTCGCACCGAAATTGATGAAGCCGGCGCGTACGAAATGGTGGCCCTGGCCTTCGACGATTTCCTTCAGCATCGCCGGCAAGGCGCGCGCGTGGTCCGGCGCGAGATGATAGACCACGCCCAGCGCGAACTTCCCGCGCCGGTGCGAAAGCCGGGTGTTGTTGCGGATTTCCTTGTCCAGCAGGTTCTTGTTGGAAATGATCCGCTGCTCGCCGCTCACGGAACGCAGGCGGGTGGACTTCAGCCCGATCGCCTCCACGGTCGCCGCGGTCTGATCATAACCGATCGAGTCGCCGCGGCGGAACGGGCGGTCGAACAGGATCGACAGCGCCGCGAATAGATCGGCGAAGATGCCTTGCGCGGCCAGACCGATCGCGATGCCGCCGATGCCGAGGCCGGCGATCAGGCCGGTGACGTTGACGCCCAGATTGTCGAGGATGACGATCGCGGCGATCAGGAACAAAGCGACCGAGACGAGCACCCGGATGATGTTGAGCGCGGAGCCCAGTGCGTCATGCTCGCCCGCGGCAGTGCGATGCTCGACGAAGCCGAGCACGATCTCGCGCACCCACACCGCGACCTGGATCACGCTGACGATGATGAAGACGAAGTTGATCGTTTTCTCGACCATCTCCGGTGCTTGAGCATAGCCGTCGACCAGCTTTGCCGCGACGGTGATCAGGAAGATCGTTCCCGTGCGCTCGATCGCGCGACCGAAAATGGTCGGCCAGCTGGTCCGGTCCGGGTCGTTGCGGCACAGTCGCGCACCCAGCCCGCGCAGGGCAAGCAGCACGAGCACAATAACGGCACCGGCCGCGAGGCCGATGACGATCTGTAGGAAATGCTGCTGAAACCAGACCGTTGTGGAGGTCCAGAATTCCGTCACGTCGTGGCTGACATTGCCGATCGCGGCGGTGGTATCGAGGGGCTTGGCGGACGTCGGGGTAGCGATGATCTCTGCTCCGTTACTCTCACGCGGCCTTGCGCTGTTTCGGCTCAGCCTTGGCGAGGTGATTCAGAAAAGCAATCAGGCCACGTTCGTAACGATCGAGATAGCGGGTGGTTCGCGGCAATTTGAGGCCCTCGTCCCAACTGCCGCCCGACTTGGCGAGTTCGATCAGGGCGGGATGGACATAGGATTTGCGCGCGATCGCCGGCGTGTTGCCGAGTTCTTCCGCAACCACATCGAGCATGTCGCGCAGGCTGATCTTGCCCTTTGCGTCGAACAAGGCGCGCCAGGCGATCACGCTCGCCCCCCAGGTGCGGAAATGCTTGGCGGTGAAATCCGCACGCATCGCGTCCCGGATATAGTCGTTGACGTCGCTGGACGTGACGGGGTGGGCCTCGCCGTCCGCGTCGATCCACCGGAACAGCTGCTGGCCTCGCAAGTCCTGCATTCGCTTTACGAAGCGGAGCAGTGCGCGGTCGTTCAGCGACAGCTTGCGCAGCTTGCCCGATTTGGCAGCGAACTGAAGCTGGAGCTTGCCGCCCTTCACCGCGGCATGGCGCTTCCTGAGCGTGGTCGCGCCGAAGCTCTTATTCTCCTGCGCATAGGCTTCGTTGCCGATGCGGACCTTGGCGAGATCGAGTAGCCGCACCACCGCCGCGCAAGCCTTGTCGCGCCCGAGACCCGATTTGCGCAAATCCGTCTCGACCTTGGCACGGAGCCTGGGCAGCGCCGTACCGAAATTGGCACAGCCATCATACTTCGCCGCGTCCTGGGCGGCCCGGAAATCGATATGATAGCGATATTGCTTGCGGCCCCGATCGTCCCAGCCGACCGCCTGGATATGGCCATTGGGATCGGGGCAGAACCACGCCCTGGCATAAGCAGGCGGCAGCCCGATGCGATTCAACCGGTCGATTTCGTCACGATCGGTGATGCGGCGGCCGCGCGGGGAGAAATACCCCCAGGCACGCCCGAACCGGCGACGCGTGATCCCCGGCATCTCATCGTCGACAAAAATGAGATGCTGAGTGCTGATCGTCGCCACGCCGCAGAAATGCGCAGCCTCGCACCATGTTCCCCGTGTGGGCTTAGTCGACCTCGATCGTCAGCGCCTCGATGATGAGAAGGCCGTCTTCGTGCCGCGGCTGGATATCGGCGACGAGGTGGCCGGGAAGCGTGAACTCGGCGTCCTCGATGCCGGGGACGTCGCGCTCGGCGCAGATCAAGACATGGCGCCCCCCGACGAAAGTAGCGCTGGCCCAGCCATCGCTTTTCATTTCCGTGATCTCCAGGTCCGGATAGTATGCGATGAGCGCCCGGCACAGCGCGCGGTGTGGATCGGCGCGCTTCACGCTTTCTCTCCGATGAAAGCCGCGATTCTCCGCGTCATTCGCGGCCCAGGCACGCGACCGCGCCGCATGTCATGAACGAGCCGCGGGTCACGCGCGACGGCGCGGCCGAAACTGGTCGCCGCCATCCCGGTCCGCTTCAGATAATTCTCTATTTTTCTCAGGATCATCCCACTCCCTTCCCGCGACTCGACGCCCGATAGGAGTTTTCCTATCTCATAGGAAATTTCCTATTTGTCTAGGTAAATTCCTATGCTATGAAAAAATCATGGACGATGAGGCCCGTGTCGCGCTCGACGCGCTCATTCAGGAACGGCGGGACGATTATGCGTCGCTGTCGCGGCTCCTCGGCCGCAATCCGGCCTATATCCAGCAATTCATCAAGCGCGGCGTGCCTAAGAAGCTGGACGAGGAAGACCGCCGCACGCTGGCCCGCTATTTCGGCGTCAGCGAGACGCTGCTCGGCGGGCGCGAGGCTGAGGATGAGGCGCTGCTATCGGTGCCGGTGCTGGATGTGCAGGCTTCGGCAGGCCCGGGCGCTTTCGCCGACAATGAGCGGGCCAAGGCGCGGATGCGGTTCGACCCGAGCTGGCTGCGCGGCATGAAACTGGACCCGGCCCAGCTGTCGGTCATCCAGGTACGCGGGGACTCGATGACGCCGACGCTCGATGACGGCGACGACATCCTCGTCGATCTCGGCGACACCGCGCCCGCCTTGCGCGACGGCATCTATGTGCTGCGGCTGGATGGCGCGCTGAACGTCAAGCGCCTGATCGTCGACCGCGTCCGCCAGCGCGTCTCCGTCAAGAGCGATAACCCGGCCTATACCAGCTGGCCGACGCTCGACCTCTCACGCCTCGATGTGATCGGCCGCGTCGTCTGGGCCGGACGGCGGCTGGGTTAGTTCGTGGCGATCTGCTTGGATGTGACCGATGGCTTGCAGCCGCGCATCTTGGCGATGCCGCGCAGATAGCCGCGCCGGGCAATGCCGGCATCGACGGCGGCGTTGTAGCGGCGCTCAGCCCCCGCCGCACCGCTGACCTCGCGGACCACGCCCCGGAAAGGAATGAAGCTGCCGACCACGCTTTTGGCGACACCGGTCTTGGTCAGCCCTTTCTTGGCCCGCTCACCCGAATCGAAGTCCGGACCGAGCGCGCCGTCGAGCGACTCCAGCGCGGTGTTGAGCTGCGCGCAATTGCGTGTGGCCTCGGGCGCATAGGGATCCGTCTGCGCGGACAGCAGCACTGCCGGAATCTCGCGCTTTTTCAGGTTCACATCCTCGGCCGGGGTCATCGCTGCGTCCTGCGCGATGCGGCCCGCGGGCTGGGCCAGCGCGGGCGCCGCCACCGCAACCATAATCCCGAGCAGAAAAACGCGCATCCCCTGTCTCCTTCGCATCACGGCAACCTACATGCCGCTAACGCTTGCGCAACGATTAGGTTGCTGCTATACTGACAATCATGTCAGCAATGATTGCTCCGCCCGCCCAGCTGCCGATCCCCGGCACCAATGCGCGCCGCGACTGGAAAGGCGCGCTCACCGCGCTGCGCCGCCTGCTCGCCGATGGTAACGACACCGTGCAGGTGTTCCGCATCATGCGCGCGCTGAATGCCGACATCGGTGCGCGCAACTACAAGCGGCTGATGACGACGGCGGAGGGTCGCCGCATCGCCGCGCGCGGGACGGAACTGACCCGGCTGTTCGCGGACAAGGCGTATATCGGCGGCTTCAAGCCCGGTACGGTGGGTGCCGTCTATCGCGATTTCCTCGGCCGCACCGGATATACCGCGCAGGGGCTGGCGGACGTATCGATGACCGACAATGTGCCGCACGATGCGAGCCACCCCTATGCCTGGTTCGGCCGGCGCGAACGCGACATTCACGACATCTGGCATGTGCTGACCGGCTACCAGGCGGACGAGCCGCTTGGCGAAGCAGCTCTGGTCGCATTCTCCTACGCGCAGACCAAAGGCCTCGGCTGGGCCGCGATCGGCCTGGGCGCATCGCTGAAGGCGAAGAAGGTTACCGGCCGCTGGACGTTCGCCAAGGCCGTGATCGAGGGCTATCGTCACGGCCGGCGCGCCAAATGGCTGTCCGGCGAGGATTATGAGCGGCTGATGGACGAACCGATCGACGCCGCCCGCAAGCGTCTGAACATCGCCGATCCCGTCAAATACCGCGCCGCCCAGGCCGAACTCGCACAGATGGGCAAGACGGGGCTGTAAGGCAGCGAGTTGCCGCTGGCAGCCATTTGAACTAATTGCAGGGCATGATCCACGCCCGGCTCACACCCGAGACATTGATCGCGATTCCGGCCGAGGTCCGCGCGGCGCTTGATCTCAAGGCCGGCGACTTTGTCGGCTATGACATCGAACATGGCGTGGCGGTTCTGAAGAAAATCAACCCGAACGATCCGTTCGATAACCCCTTCGTTACGTTCACCGAGTGGGCGGACGAACTCGATAGCGTTTTCGACGATCTTTGAGGCCGGCGACATTGTCAAAGCGCCGTTCCCCCATGTGGAACGTCCTGTCTATGTGCCGCGCCCGGCGCTTGTCATCAGCCGCGCCGGACTGGGACCGGACGACCGGCTTCTTTGGGTCTTGATGATCACCAATGCCCAGCGTGAATCCTGGCCCGGCGACCTTCTGATCCCTAATGCTCCAAGCCTGGGATTGCTGGTGTCATCGAAAATTCGAACCGCGAAAGTGACAACCGTCGAGATAGCGCAAGCAAGTTTGATCGGGCGCCTTGATGACGCGACACTGGCTCAGGTGACCGGCATACTGCGTCAGACGATTGGCTGATCGGTGTTCGTCGCCCGCCTATCGCTTTCCGACTTCCGTTCCTATGCCGATGCGGTGATCGCGCCCGGGCCGGGGCTGGTGATCCTGACCGGGGACAATGGGGCGGGGAAAACCAACCTGCTGGAGGCGGTCTCATTGCTGGCGCCAGGCCGGGGCCTGCGGGGCGCGGCCTTGTCGGAAATAGCGCAGCAGGGCGGATCGGACGGCTTCACCGTCGCGGCACGGCTGAGCGATGATGTCGAGATCGGCACCGGCATGTTGGCGGCAGTGCCCGAGCGGCGGGTGGTGCGGATCAACGGCGCTCCCGCCGCGGCCAATGCCCTCGCCGAGCGGCTGGCGGTGCTGTGGCTGACGCCGGCGATGGATCGTCTGTTCGTCGAAGCGGCCGGCGCCCGTCGGCGTTTCCTCGACAGGCTGGTGCTGGCGCTGGAGCCGGCGCACGCACATCATGCCGCGCGCTATGAAGCCGCGATGCGCGCGCGGACCCGGTTGCTGACCGGCGACGATGCGCCCGACCCCTCCTGGCTGACCGCGCTTGAAATACAAATGCAGGAGCATGGCGCAGCGCTGGCCGAGGCGCGGGCGCGGACCGTCGCGGCGCTATCGAAGCGGATCGCCGATGAGTCCGACACAATCTTCGCCCGCGCCGGACTGGCGCTGGAAGGGTTCGACGCCGCCGGGGCGTGGCCGCTCGCGGCTAATCGCACGCGCGATGCTGTCGCGGGCCGCGCGACCGAGGGGCCGCATCGGCAGGACCTGCGCGTCACCCATGTCGGCAAGGGCCAGGCAGCCGAACATTGTTCAACCGGGGAGCAGAAGGCGCTGCTGATCGGCCTCATCCTCGCCCACGCCGCACTGGTGGCGGAGCGCGTGGGGCGGCCGCCCGTGCTGCTGCTTGACGAGGTTGCCGCCCACCTCGATCCGCGCCGGCGCGCGGCCTTGCTTGAGCGGTTGGCGGCGGGCGGCGGGCAGGTCTGGATGACCGGCACCGAGCACGGCCTCTTCACCGACGCGCCTGTCGGCGCCGCTCATTTCACGGTCGAAAACGCCACGATCCGCGCCGTTTGAGCCGCAGCCTTCAGCCCGTTCATGCAACTTAAGCCCCTCCTCCCCCGTTGAAGCGACTAGCAAGAGGAGGACTAGTGATGCGCAAGGTGCTGACCATGGCCGCCCTGATGGCGACCTCGTTGACGGGCTTCGCCATGCCCGCTTCCGCGCAATATCAAGGCAATTACGGATCCGGCTATACCGGCCGCAATAACAGCGGCTATGCCGACCGTGACGGCTATTACCGCGATCGCTACGGCGTGATGCGTGACCGCTACGGCAACCGGGTCGATGAAGCCGCCGACAGCGGCGGCGCCGATCCAAGCGGCTTCTACGTCGATGCGCGTGGATCGCTACGCGACCGTCAGGGCCGCGCGGTGACCGCCGCGCGCGCCGAGCGCAACGGGTGGTACAGGGATCGCGGCGGCGTATGGGCCTATGGCGAGGCAGGCTATGCCGAGAACGGCTATACGCGCGATCGCAATGGCGTGCTGCGCGACCGCAACGGCAACCGCGTGAGCGAGCAGACCGCCTATAATGGCCAGACCTGGGTCGGCGATGACGGCCGCACCTATTGCCGCAAGAAAGACGGCACGACCGGTACGATCGTCGGTGCCGTGGCGGGCGCGCTGCTCGGCAACGTGATCGACGGCGGCCGCAACCGCGCCGCTGGCACGATCGTCGGCGGCGGTGCCGGCGCGCTGGCGGGCCGATCGATCGAACGCAACTCGACCGATTGCCGCTAAGCCATAGGCCTAGTGGGCAATGCGAGGCGGGGCCTACGGGTCCCGCCTTTTCGTTGCCTGCCGTTCAGCCTTGGAAGCTTAGGATATCGGCAAGGTATCTCGTTGGGAGAGTTCGATGCGTAAACTTGTGCTTGGCGCGGCGGCCGCCGCGACGTTGCTGCCCCAGGCTTCGCTGCTGGCGCAGCCCGCACCACCGCCTCCTCGCTACGACGATCGCTACGACGACCGTTACGACAATCGCGCGATCGATGCGGACATGGACGCGGCACAGCGCCGTTTCGACGGCGCCCAGCAGCGCTTCGACCGCGAACGCGACATCTATGAGCGCGAACGCGCCGCCTTCGAGGATGCGCGCGGCCGTTACGAGGACGAGCGCCGCCGCCTCGCCTATAGCGGGCCGACCTGGCGCGGCAATGACGGCCAGACCTATTGCCGGCGCAAGGACGGCACGGTCGGCACCATCATCGGCGGCGTCGCTGGCGCGCTTCTAGGCCGCGCGGTCGATGGCGGCCGCCGCAGCGCCGTCGGCACGATCATCGGCGGCGGCGCCGGTGCCCTCGCCGGCCGCTCGATCGAAAAGGGCAGCGTCCCGCCCGAGTGCCGTTAAGCCCTGCGGCTAATGCACATGCCCCGATGACGGGTAGACCAGCGCCCTCAGGCCGCCGCGCTTGAAGGGCGCCCATTCGCCATCCGGCTGGGCGAGGCGGTCGGCTACCGCGTAAAGCACCGAGGCGTTGACGCCCAGGCCGCAATGACTGCCGTAAACCTCGATATTGTCGGTCACGGCGCCTTCCGCTTCGCGGCAATTGTGCCAGGAGACGATACCGTCGGCCTTCGAGAAGATCGCGGTTGACGGCACCGGCGGCACGGTCGCGCTTTCGCGCAGCTCTTCCTGCGTGCTGGGATCGCTGATCTTGTGATCGGTCAGCGCCTCATAGGCTTTCCAGACGGTGGAAGCGCGGGGGTCGCCGGTGAAAGGTGAACCGAGCGTGATGACCTGCCGCACGATGTCGGGCTGGCGCCGCGCGACTTGCCGCGCCATCACGCCGCCCAGCGACCAGCCGACGATCGAGACCTTGCGCCCCGTCTCGGCATGGATCGCGTTTAGGCGCGCGAGGAGCTTTTCGCCCTGCCGCCCGATCGCCTTCGGGCCGAGATTGCGGCCCAGCTCCCACGCGAACGGCGTATAACCGAGCAATTCGAGATAGCGGCGCAGCAGTCCGGTCGAGATGTCGGTGGTGATGAAGCCGGGTAGCACCAGCACCGGATGACCGTCGCCACGCGGGGCGTTCAGCAGCAGCGGCACGAACCAGGGCAAGGCGCCCAGTTCGGCCAGTGCGCGCGGCAGCTCCGACAGCGCCAGCAACTTCGAAGGCGGCGGAATCTGTCGGGCAGTCATCTCTGTAGCCATTTAAACCCTTTCCTTATGTAAGCCGCCCAACGCCTGAAATGCGTTTTTATCTCCGGGGCTTACGCGTCCTCTCCTAAACCGAAAGCCTGATGCCGCCCGGCCGCCCGCGCGACGTCCAGACTCAATATCGCAAGGTCATGGACGTTTCCCTGCCGGTCCATGACGTGATCCTTCAGCAGCGCTTCGCCGCGGAATCCGCGCTCCTCGAACAGCCGGATCGCCGTGCGCTGATCGGGCGTCATCTGCGCGATCAATTTCTTCAGCTCGCGCGATTCCGCCGCCTTGAACATCTCGTCGAGGAGCCGTCGGCCGACGCCCTGCCCGCGCAGCTGCGGCGAGACGAGCAGCCGCACTTCGCCGACATGGGTAGACCAGCCGAGCGGGTCGCGAACCAGCGCGCAGGTGCCGACGATCGCGTCGCCATCCTCCGCCAGGAAACTGTCGATGAAGCCGTCCTCGACCGCTTCCTGCCAGGCTTCGATCACCTTGCGGTGCTTGAGGTCGCGGCTGAGAAACAACAGGTCATGCTCGGGCAGCGCACGCGTGAAGCGCTGCATCGGCTCGGTATCCTCCGCCCGGAAGCGCCGGATGACGATCGGAAGGTCGGTCACAGCGATCGTTCCTGCAGCCATTGGTCCAGCTTCGGCCAGAGCCGCTTCACCGCGTTGGGTCCTGCCACCAGGCTCACATGTCCGCCTTTCAGCACCACTTCTTCCTTGTCGGCCGATCCGACCATGTCGATCAGCGGCGCGGAAGCCGCTTTCGGCACGATATGATCGTGCTCGGCCACCACATGCAAGAAGGGCGCGGTGATGGCGGAAAGATCGACCGGCCGGCCGCCGACCGTCATCGTGCCGTTCATCAGCCGGTTTTCCCACATCAGCGATTTGGTCGTCTGGCGGAAATATTCGCCCGCCAGCGGCAATATGTCCGTCGCCCAGCGATCGAACATCCGGTAGCTCTTCACGAACTCGTCATTCCAGAAATTATCGAGCAAGCGGATCTGGCCGGCGATGCGCTGCGCCGGCTTCAGCATATCGAAGGCGGTGTAGAGCATCTCGCCCGGGCAGCAGCCGAACGTCTCGACCAGACGGTCGACATCGAAGAACCGCTTGTCAGCCCAGGCCTGAAACATCTCCATCGCCGTGAAATCGACCGGCGTCGTGAACGTGATGAGATTCCTCATGCGTCCCGGCGAATGAAGCCCGGCCCAAAGCGTCGAGAGCACGCCGCCGAAGCAATAGCCGACGAGCGTGAAATCGGGCTCGCCGGTTTCCTCGGCGATGCGCTCGATCGCGGTGGGGATGAAATCGAGGACATAATCCTCGAGCGACAGGCCATATTCGTCCGGCCGCGGCGGCGACCAGTCGAGCATGAACACGTCGTAACCGCGCTTCAGCAGGAATTCGACCAGGCTCTGGCCCGGCACCATATCGAAGATATAGCCGCGATTGGTGGTCGCCATCACCAGCAGCAGCGGCACGCGGTACACTTCGTCCGCCTGCGCGCGGTAATGATAGAGGTTCATCGTGCCGCGCTGGATCAGCACGTCCTTCGGGCTGGCGCCGAGCACGGGATCGGGCGAGGTGAAATAGCCCAGCCCCTTGATGTTGCGCTGAAGTGCGCGGTCGAACGCGATACGGGCCTGTTCGACCGGATCGGGTGCCGCGCTGGCCGTCATCCGTCCTTCTTGGGAGGTTTCTTGGTGCGTTTCGGCTTGGGCCGATCGGGAGCCGGTGCCGCCGGCTCGCCGGTGAGCTTGGCCAGCAGACTTTCGATCCGCTCCAGCCGCGCCTCGATGCCCCGCATCCGCGCGGTCATGTCGATCATGTCCTCGCGGCTCGGCATGTTGGCGGCGGCGAGCGCGCGGCCCATCGCTTCCTTGGCCGCGGACTGCGCTTTCATGCCGGCGCTGGCCGCACCCTGCACGGTCTTGGCGAACTCGCCCGACTTCATTAGCTCGGCACCGAATTGGTTGGCGACGCCCTCCCACTTGCCGAGCATGTCGCGGAAAAAGTCGCCTGGATCGGATGTGCTCATTGGCGGATCATCGGTGCCACCTCGCTCCACGTCAACCTCATTCCAAGAGCGTTTGATTCACAAGCCACAAAAGGAACATAATAGGAACGAATGAGTCGAGTCGCCATATGATCCAGGCCTTGCGCCTTGAACGGTTGCGCGCGGATGTGCGCGCCATCGCCGCTGCGGGAAAAGGCCCTGCGGCGGAGCTGCCGTTTGGCTTGGACATGCTTGACACGCGGCTGGCGGGCGGGGGGCTGGCGGATGCAGGCGTGCATGAAGTGGCAGGCGCTTCGGCCAGCTATAGCGACGATGCGGCAGCGACCTTGTTCATGGCCGGGATTGCAGGACGGCGTGCCGGCACCAGGGGCCAAGTGCTGTGGGTCGTGGCCCGGCGCGATCTGTTCGCGCCGGGGCTGGCGCAGGCTGGGCTGACACCGGACCGGCTGCTGATCGCCGAGGCCGGGCGGGATGCCGATGTGCTGGCGGTAATGGAAGAAGGACTGCGCCACGGCGCGCTGGCAGCGGTTGTGGGCGAAGTCGGCCGCGCCGGCCTTACCCAGACGCGGCGGCTGCAGCTGGCGGCGGAGGAAGGCGGCACGATGGCGCTGCTGCTCCGCCGCTGGCGCAAGCATGATCCGCTCGCCGAGCCTTCCACTGCCCTCACTCGCTGGCGGATCGGATCGGCACCGTCCGTGCCGCTTCCCCATCCCGGCATCGGCCGCGCCTGCTGGCAAGTCGAACTCGCACGGCAGCGTGGTGGGCCGGGCTTTTCTCTCATCTTGGAGGCCGCGGATGCGCAGGGTCGCCTCGCTCTACCTGCCCTTTCTGCCGATCGACCGGATCAGGCGGAAACAGACCGGACGCGCCGCGCGGCCTGAGCCTGTGGCCACGGCAATGCTCGACCTGAGCGGCCTGCCCTTGTCCAGCAACCCGCTGAAGGACTGCTCCTGCCCGCGCGGCGGTGATTGGCGGCCTGGCGCGCGCTGGGCGAAGGTCGAGGCGGAAATTGCCCGCCTCCCCGCCCACCAGCGCCCGAAGCAGCGCGAACTTGGAAGGTTCAGCGAAACGGCAGAGATACCGTTCAAGCGAAAGCGCGGCACTGCCCCTCTCCCTGGCGGCGCTGCCGCCGTCCCTCTCCCCGGGGGGGGAGAGGGGATATTGGTCACCATTGCGCGCGAAGGGCAGAAAATGGTGATCGCCGCCGCCTGCCCTGAAGCCAAGGCACTCGGCCTCGCACCCGGCATGGCACTCACCCAGGCGCGAGCGATGTTCCCTGCTCTGCAAATCCACGAAGGCGATCCGGAAGGCGATGCCGCCCTGCTGGCGCGGATTGGTGCGTTCGCCGCGCGGCGGATCACACCTCTGGTCGCGGTTTCCGGAGTGGACGGGCTGTGGCTGGACCTGACCGGCACGGCCCATCTGCACGGCGGCGAGAAAAGACTGTGCCATCGGCTGATCCGCCTTTGCGCGAGGCTTGGGCTGGAAGCGCGCATCGCGGTCGCGGGCAATGCGGCTGCGGCGCATGCGCTTGCCCGGCATGGGAACGCACCGCTGAGCCATTGCCCGAACGGCCATGAAGAGGCGGCGCTCGCACCCCTGCCCTTGGCCGCGCTGCGGCTGGAAGCGCCGATGGTTGCGGCGATGCGGCGGCTCGGCATCGAGCGCGTCGGCGACCTGATCACGATGCCGCGCGGCCCGCTTGTCCGCCGGTTCGGCCGCATTGTGCCGACGCGGCTCGACCAGGCGCTGGGCCGCAGAGCCGAGCCGTTCGATCCGATCGTGCCGCGCGATGCACCCCAGGCCGGTTTGCGCTTCGCCGAGCCAATCGGTGGTGCCGAAACGATCGCCCGCGCGATCCGCGAACTGCTCGAACAGCTCGAGCCCATCTTGCGCGAAGGCGCGATCGGCGTGCGCGCTCTGCTGCTCGTTTGCGAACGGGTCGATCGCCGTGAGGAACGCTTGGCGATCGGCACCGCGCGCGCCACGCGGGACAAACCGCATCTGCTGCGCCTGCTCCTGCCCAAGATAGAGACGATCGACCCCGGCTTCGGCATCGACGCGATGCGGCTGATCGCCGCCCGCACCGAGCCGCTGGCCGCGAGCCATATGCCGGGCGATCTTGCCGCGCCCGATGAAACTCCCGAGCTTGCCCAGCTGATCGACCTGATCGCGGGGCGCATCGGCACGAAGAATCTCTACCGCTTCACCGGCATTGAAAGTGAAGTGCCGGAGCGGAGCGTCCAACAGATCGCGCCGCTGGACGCTCCCGTGCCTTGGCCAGACACCTGGCCTCGCCCCGCCCGACTGCTGCCCTGGCCCGAACCGATCAGCAATGTGATGGCCGAGATGCCGGACGCTCCCCCCAAGCGCTTTATCTGGCGCGGGCGCACTCATCTTGTCGTTGCTGGCGACGGGCCGGAGCGCATCTATGGCGAATGGTGGAAGCGCGGCCGTGAGCGGGACGCGGTGCGGGACTATTTCCAGGTCGAGGACGAGAGCGGCGCCCGCTATTGGCTGTTCCGAAAAGGCGACGGCGAGAGCGATCACACCGGCGATCTGAGCTGGTGGATTCAGGGCAGCTTTGGCTGAGCAGCCGCAACAATGTTACAAATCCGATAAACGCCGCTTGCGACTCGCAACTTTGCGCGTCATTGTTTGTGCAGCGCACAAAAACAGGATTTCTGGCGGGTGAAGAAGATCGAAGCGATCATCAAGCCGTTCAAGCTCGACGAAGTGAAGGAAGCCCTTCACGAGGTCGGCGTGTCCGGCATTACCGTCACCGAAGCAAAAGGCTTCGGCCGTCAGAAAGGCCATACCGAACTGTATCGCGGCGCCGAATATGTCGTCGATTTCCTGCCCAAGGTGAAGCTGGAAGTCGTGGTCGACGATTCGCTGGCCGACCGCGTGGTCGAGGCGATCGCTCAGGCCGCGCACACCGGCCGCATCGGCGACGGCAAGATCTTCGTGCTGCCGGTCGAAACGGCGCTTCGCATCCGCACCGGCGAGCGGGACGCCGACGCCGTCTAACCTTCTCACGCCTTTCATTCCGGGGAGAACCACCAATGGCCGCCACTGCCTCAGACATTTTGAAGCGCATCAAGGACGAGGAGATCGAATGGGTCGATCTTCGCTTCACCGATCCCAAGGGCAAGTGGCAGCATCTGACGATGGTCTCCTCGGTGCTGGGCGAGGACGAGCTGACCGACGGCCTGATGTTCGACGGCTCATCGATCGCCGGCTGGAAAGCGATCAACGAGAGCGACATGATCCTGAAGCCGGATCTGGATGCGGTGTGGACCGATCCCTTCTCCGCCACGCCGATGCTGATCCTGGTGTGCGACATTGTCGAGCCTTCGACCGGCGAACTCTACACGCGCGACCCGCGCTCCACCGCCAAGCGCGCCGAGGCGTACCTGAAGAATACCGGCATCGGCGACACCATCTATGTCGGGCCCGAAGCCGAGTTCTTCATGTTCGACGATGTGCGGTTCGAAAACAGCTACTCGGCCAGCTATTACAAGCTCGACGATATCGAGCTGCCGACCAACACCGGCCGCGAATATGAGGTCGGCAACCTTGCCCACCGCCCG